>Ga0308161_1000022_pt1 | contig 542853 bp, 477 predicted proteins | sample PhyFR2_FD_201034 | JGI IMG/M metagenome (GOLD analysis project Ga0308161, IMG submission 201034) | Phyllosphere microbial communities from UC Gill Tract Community Farm, Albany, California, United States - DLSLF.R2 | ecosystem: Host-associated > Plants > Phyllosphere > Unclassified | place...
GTTCGGTCAGCAGACCGGTTTTTTCGATAGTGCGCTTGAAGCGACGCATAGCGACTTCGAACGGCTCGTTTTCTTTAAGGCGGATAGTGGTCATGTAAAAATGAAACCGTTGGATTTAGGGAAGAACAAGATTCTAACAGCTTTTCAAGTTCTGTAAAAGGTTTTTGGCCGCTGTGCTTCCTTAGCAACAGATGTCAAGGGGTGCCGCGTTCACTCGATGCCGCAGCCGGCGGCCACGCCGGAAGCCCAGGCCCACTGGAAATTGTAGCCGCCCAGCCAGCCGGTCACGTCGACCGTCTCGCCGACGAAATACAGGCCGGGCACTTTGTTCGCCATCATGGTTTGCTGCGACAGCTCGCGCGTATCGACCCCGCCCAGCGTCACCTCGGCCTTGCGGTAGCCTTCGGAACCGGTCGGCACGATGGCCCAGCGGTTGATCGCGTCGCCCAGCTTGCGCAATTTTGCATCGGCCATGTCCGCCAGGCGCGCATCGGGCGCGAAGCCGTTCGCGACCAGCAGGCCCTCGGCCAGGCGCGCTGGTAGCCATTGCGACAAGATATTGCCCAGCTGTTTTTTGAGCGTCGTTTTTGCTGCGATCAATTCCTCAGCAACGTCCATTTCCGGCAACAGGTTGAGCACGATCGGGGTGCCCGGGTGCCAGTAGCTGGAGATTTGCAGGATGGCCGGGCCGGACAGGCCGCGGTGGGTGAACAACAGGTCTTCGCGGAAATAACCGTATTTGCCGCCCTTCCCTTTTTTCGATCCCGTTTCGACGTCGACTTCGAGCGCGATGCCGGCCAGCGGCACGAAGGGCTGCCAGCTGGGGCCGTCGAAGGTCAGCGGCACCAGGCCGGGGCGGGTGTCGACGACCTTCAGGTCGAACTGCTTCGCGATGCGGTAGCCGAGGTCGGTGGCCCCGATCTTCGGGATCGACAGCCCCCCGGTGGCGACGACGACACTGCTGGCCAGAATGGGTTCGCCGTCGGTTTCGATGCGGAACAAGGCGCCGTCCTTCTCCACGCCGTTCACCTTGCACGGCATGCGCCAGCTGACGCTGCCGGCGTCGCATTCGGCCTTCAGCATGCGGATGATCTGTTCGGCCGAGTCGTCGCAGAACAGCTGGCCGCGGTGCTTCTCGTGGTAGGCGATGCGGTGCTTCTTGACCAGGGCCAGGAAATCCTGCGCCGTGTAGCGCGACAGCGCGCTGCGGCAGAAGTGCGGATTCTCGGACAAAAAGTTTTGCGGATCGGCGTTGATGTTGGTGAAATTGCAGCGGCCGCCACCCGAGATGCGGATCTTTTCGGCCAGCTTGCCGGCGTGATCGATGAGGACGACGCGCTTGCCGCGGCCTGCCGCCGTGGCGGCGCACATCATGCCGGCGGCGCCGGCGCCGATCACGGCGACATCGTATTGTTTTGCCATGCTGCTGGGTTCCTGCTGCACAAAACCCGTCATTGTATACCCTGGATGTGCGGAGCAACATGACGCAATGTTCGCGCGGACATCGCGCGTGGATATCACTTATATGCTACCCGCACCTACCAGCAATGTATCAACCGCAGGACGCGGGGCGTCAGCCGGCGGTGCGTAACTGTCGGGCAACCTGCACGCAATGGGCGACCTGGGCCGCGATCGGCGGCGGCACCGGCTGTTCGCCGCGCAGGGCGCGCGCGATCCAGTCGGCGGTGGCGGCGGCATCGCGGCCTTCGGGGGCCGGGGCCAGGCTGTCGGCCGGGGCGTCGCGCTCGACGATCAGGCGCTGCTCGCCCGCATGGAACCAGTCGATCTGCTGGGCGCGGTTGGCATTGGCGACGGTTTCGCCTTCGGTGCCGCGCATCAGGAAGGCGTCGCCCCGCGCGTGCGGGGCGGCCTTGCCGAAGTATTCGGTCAGCATCGACAAGTATTCCGGGTGGGTGTAGGACACCAGGCGCAGCGCCGGGCCGTCGAAGGGTTGCAGGATCTTGACCAGGGTGTGGGTCGAATTGCGCACGCCGAGGATGCGGCGCAGCGACAACTGGTGCGCCATGTGCGGCGCCAGGCGCTCGATCGGCATGAAGCAGGGTCTGCCGGCTGCAAAGGCGTCGAGCATGTCGGCGGTGGAGCCGGTCGGGCCGATGCCCAGCTCGGCGAAGATCTCGGAGGTCGTCACGCGGCCCGGGTCCTGCTGGACGCCGTGCACCAGCACCGGCACGCCCTCGCGCGCCAGCAGCAGCGCCAGCAGCGGGGTCAGGTTGGCCAGCTTGCGCGCGCCGTTGTAGCTCGGAATCAAGACCGGGGCGAAGCCGCCTTCGGGCACCGGCAGCGGCGCGAACGAGGCTTCGGCGGCATCCATGAAGCCGGCGATCTCCTCGACGGATTCGCCCTTGATGCGCATGGCCAGCAGGATGCCGCCCAGCTCCAAGTCGGACACCCGGCCGTCCAGCATGGCGCCGTACAGCAGCCTGGCGTCGTCGCGCGACATGCTGCGCGCGCCTTTGACGCCGCGCCCGATTTCCTTGATGAAGCGAGCGGCCGGAAATGGTTCCAGCAGCGCTTCGGTATTGGTTGGCAGATTCGTTTCCATGGACAGAAGGATACCACCGAGCCCCGCCGCCGGCGTGGGATGCTTCTTGTTGCTGCAAGGCAAATTACCTGCGAATTTTTTGCGCAGCCCCCTGCAGGGCGCCCGATTTCCGGCTAGACTGGTCAGTCCCTCAGGAAAGAAACTCATGCCATGCTGATCACGCCCGATATCGAAAATACCAATGTCACCTCGTTCGCGACGATGCCGTCGCCGGTCGAGCTGCATCAAAAACTGCCGCTGACCGACAAGGCCTTCACCACCGTGATGAAGGGCCGCGAGACGCTGCGCAACATCCTCGACCGCAAGGACAAGCGCCTGTTCGTCGTCGTCGGCCCCTGCTCGATCCACGACCCGGTCGCCGGCCTGGACTATGCGCGCCGCCTGAAGGCGCTGCAGGCCGAAGTCGCCGACACGATGGTGCTGGTGATGCGCGTGTATTTCGAAAAACCGCGTACCACCACCGGCTGGAAGGGCTATATCAACGATCCGTTCATGGACGATTCGTTCCGCGTCGACGTTGGCATGGAGCGCGCGCGCCAGTTCCTGCTGGACGTGTGCGAACTCGGCCTGCCGACCGCCACCGAGGCGCTGGATCCGATCTCGCCGCAATACCTGGGCGACCTGATCGCCTGGACCGCCATCGGCGCCAGGACCACGGAATCGCAGACCCACCGCGAGATGTCGTCGGGCCTGTCGACCCCGGTCGGCTTCAAGAACGGCACCGACGGCGACGTCGAGATCGCCATCAACGCCGTGCTGTCCTCGTCCAGTCCGCACGCCTTCCTGGGCATCAACGACCAGGGCACGGTGTCGATCGTGCGCACCAGCGGCAACGCCTACGGCCACGTGGTGCTGCGCGGCGGCGGCGGGCGCCCGAACTACGATTCGGTGTCGGTCGCCATCGCCGAGCAGGCGCTGACCAAGGCCAGGCTGCCGGCCAACCTGGTGGTCGACTGCTCGCACGCCAACAGCTACAAGAAGCCGGAGCTGCAGCCGCTGGTGATGTCGGACGTGATCCAGCAGATCCGCCACGGCAACCGCTCGCTGGTGGGCGTGATGATCGAATCGAACATCGTCAGCGGCAACCAGCCGATTCCCTCCGACCTGGCACAACTGAAGTATGGCTGCTCGGTGACCGACGGCTGCATCGGGTGGGAAGATACCGAGGCGATGCTGCGCGGCGCGCACCAGGAACTGCTGCAACGACCATAATCCACGCAAGTTGACCCGTCGCCCCTGCCTGCGCAGGGGCGACGTCGCGTATCATCCACCTAACCCAGCCACCTGCTTTACAATGGCGGATTGCATCTCGCATCCACCTTCTCTTTCCTGCTTCCCATGATTGTCCTCGGCGTCGAATCCTCCTGCGATGAAACCGGCCTGGCTCTGTACGACACCGAGCGCGGCCTGCTGTCCCATGCCCTGCATTCGCAGGTGGCGATGCATGAGGAGTACGGCGGCGTGGTGCCGGAACTGGCCTCGCGCGACCACATCCGGCGCGCCCTGCCCCTGCTCGAGCAGGCGCTCGACAAGGCGGGCGTGACCAAGCAGGACATCGATGCCATCGCCTACACCCAGGGACCGGGCCTGGCCGGGGCGCTGCTGGTCGGCTCCTCGGTCGCGTGCAGCCTCGGGCTGGCGCTCGATAAACCGGTGCTGGGCGTGCACCACCTGGAAGGCCACCTGCTGTCGCCGCTGCTGGCCAGCGAGCGCCCCGCGTTCCCCTTCATCGCGCTGCTGGTCTCGGGCGGCCATACCCAGCTGATGCGGGTCGACGGCGTCGGCCGCTACACGCTGCTGGGCGAGACCCTCGACGATGCCGCCGGCGAGGCCTTCGACAAATCCGCCAAGCTGCTTGGCCTGGGCTACCCGGGCGGGCCGGCGATTTCGCGCATGGCCGAATTCGGCGATCCGGAGGCGTACAAACTGCCGCGTCCGATGCTGCATTCGAAAGATTTCAACTTCAGTTTTTCCGGCCTGAAGACCGCCGTGCTGACCGTGGTGAAGAACCACGAAGGCGGCATGGCCAACATCTGCGAGCAGGACAAGGCGAACATCGCGCGCGGCTTCGTCGACGCCATCGTCGACGTGCTGACCGCGAAATGCGTATCGGCCCTCAAGCACACCGGCCTGAAGCGGCTGGTGATCGCCGGCGGCGTCGGCGCCAACCGCCAGCTGCGCGCGTCGCTGGATGCCGCGGCGGCCAAGAAAAAGTTCAAGGTCTATTATCCGGAGCTGGAATTCTGCACCGACAACGGCGCGATGATCGCCTTTGCCGGCGCGCTGCGTTTGCAGATCAACCCGGATGCGGCGCAGCGCGAGTACGGCTTCAACGTGCGTCCGCGCTGGCCGCTGGACGAGATCCAGCCGGCATGAAACAGGCCCGCTAGCCTGAACTTGCAACGTTGACATCGATCCTACCGTGTGACCGCCCCTGTCCAAAGGATGGCAATATCGGGCAGTTGAGTTTTACGGAGGTGATGCATGCGCGTAGTAAGCTGGAATATTCACTGGGGCTGTGGGAAGGACGGGCGCATCCGCATCCACGCTATCATCGATGTACTGCGTAAGCTGAATCCCGACGTGATCTGCCTGCAGGAAGTGGCAGCCAACCATCCCGAGCTGGAAGGCAGTGCCACCGCCAGCCAGTTCAAGCAGCTGGCCGGTGCCTTCGGCGGCTATCACATGATCGACCAGGCGCCGAGCGAAATCTACAAGAACAACCTGCCGCGCCAGTTCGGCAATATCCTGCTGTCCAAGTACCGCATTACCCAGGCCCAGCGCCACGTGCTGCCGTGGCCGGCCGATCCCGAGCATCTGTCCGGCATGCCGCGCGGGATGATCGAAACCGTGCTGGAAGCGCCCGGCGGCAAGCTGCGCGTGCTGACCACGCATCTCGAATACTATTCGCCCTTGCAGCGCCGGGCCCAGGTGCGCCGCATCCGCGAGCTGCACCGCGAAGCCTGCGCCCGCGCCCGCATCTACCAGCCCGAGACGGCGCTCGATCCGCCCTTCCAGCTGGGCTTCCGTCCGGGCAGCGCGATCTTTTGCGGCGACTTCAATTTCTTTCCGGACTCCGAGGATTACCAGGAACTGCTCGCTCCCGCGGAGCCCGAGTCGCTGCGGCTGCTGGACGCCTGGCGCATCCGCCACGGCGACATGGCGCGCGCGCCGACCGCCGGACTGCACGGTTACCCGTGGCCGGACAAGCCGGATTGCTACGATTATTTCTTTGTCACCGAGGACCTGGCGGCGCGTGTCGCCGAGGTCAACGTCCAGTCCGAGACCTCGGTCTCGGACCACCAGCCGATCGTGCTCGACCTCGGTTAAGCCATCGCTTCTTCACGGGCAATCTTGCGCAGGGCTTGCTCGAACACCTCGGGCGGCTGCCCGCCCGAGATCAGGTGGCGTTCGTTGACGACGATCGCCGGGACCGAGCGGATGCCGGCGCGCTGCCAGTAGTATTCGGCCTGGCGCACCTCGTCGGCGTAGGCAGTCGACGCCAGCACCTGGCGCGCCGCGTCCTGGTCGAGACCGACCTCGCCCGCCACGCGCAGCAGCACGTCGATCGCGCCCGGATTCTCGCCCTTCGTGAAATACGCCTCGAACAGCTTTTCCTTGAGCGCCTTCTGGCTGCCCTGGCCTTCGGCCCAGTGCAGCAGGCGGTGCGCATCGAAGGTGTTGTAGATGCGGCCGCGCTTGTCCATGTCGAAGGTAAAGCCGAGGTCGGCGCCGCGCTGGCGGATCATCTCGCGCGACTTGTCCTGCTGCTCCTGGGTCGAACCGTATTTTTCCGCGATGTGCTCGAAAATGTCCTGCCCTTCCGCCGGCATGCCCGGATTCAGCTCGAAGGGCTGGAAATGCATGTCGACCTCGAGTTCGTCGCGCAGGTTCGCCAACGCCTTCTCCAGCGACTTCAGGCCAATCACGCACCACGGGCATGACACATCCGATACAAAATCGATTCTCATCTGCTGACTCACGACTCACCACCTTCCGATTATTACATTGGTAATGCGTATGGTGACACATTGGCGCAAAGCCGGCAGCGCGCATGCCGAAATACCGAAAATGCGGAAACCATGACATTCCGGCCCGCATTTTCATCCGGGGTCAGAGCACGATTTCAGCAAATCCGGGGTCAGAGCACTTGGCGAGGAAACAGCCTTCCAGCAGCTTATCGCATGGGCAAACGGCGCCGTGCCTTTCATACGCGATCAGGCGGCCACAAATGTGACTCGGGGCCATTGCACTTTGAAGTGCTCTGACCCCGAACTTGTGCTCTGACCCCGAACGAAGGATTATTTTTTGCGGACAGTGGTTTTGGCGGCGGCAGCGGATTTGCCGCCGATGCGCGATTCCTTGCCGGCGATCAGGTTGGCGATGTTGCTGCCGTGGCGGTACAGCAGCAGTGCGCTCATGGCGATCACGGCGAACAGTTTTTCGTCGGCGCCGAACAGCAGGCCGTAGTAGAACGGCGCGAACACCGCGGCCACCAGTGCCGCCAGCGAGGAGTAGCGGAAGGCATAGGCCACCACCAGCCAGGTGACCAGGGTCGCCAGGCCGAGCCAGGGGTTCAGGCCGAGCAGCACGCCGAGCGCGGTGGCCACGCCCTTGCCGCCGACGAAGCGGAAGAATACCGGCCACAGGTGGCCGAGGAAGACGGCGATCGCCACCAGGGCCACGCCGCCGTCCTCGACGCCGAACCGTTCGCCGTAGCGGATCGCCAGCCACACCGCCAGCCAGCCCTTGGCGCAGTCGCCGACCAGGGTCGCGATCGCGGCCTTCTTGCTACCGCTGCGCAGCACGTTGGTGGCGCCCGGGTTCTTCGAACCGTAGGTGCGCGGGTCGGACAGGCCGAAGGCCCGGCTCGCCACGACGGCGAAGGAAATCGAGCCGATCAGGTAGGCTGCGATGGTGAAGATGATTGTATACATGTGTCTCTTTCTTTATCCCGATGCCGGCCAGGCCGGCGCGTGACTATACACTATGGGTCATGCGCGGCGGCAAGCCCTTACTCGGCCAACGCACAATGCACCGGCCGCGCCTTCAACACCTCCACCAGCACCCGCGGCGAGATGCCGACCAGGAAACCGCGGCGGCCGCCGTTGATGTAGATCTTGTCGAGCTGGAGGATGGATTCTTCCACATACACCGGCATCGCCTTGCGGATGCCGAACGGCGAGGTGCCACCCACCAGGTAGCCCGAATGGCGCTGCGCCACCTCGGGCTTGCATGGCTCGACCGACTTGCAGGGAATCGCGCGCGCCAGGTTCTTGGTCGACACCTTGCAGTCGCCATGCATCAGCACGATCAGCGGGCGCGCCGTCTCGTCCTGCATCACGAGGGTCTTCACGACCTCGTGTTCGGGCACGCCCAGCGCGCGCGAGGAGACCGCGGTGCCGCCGTGTTCCTCGTAGTCGTAGGGGTGCTCGGAAAAAGACACGCCGTGCTTGCGCAGGCGCTGAGTAGCGGGCGTTTCGGAGATGTGCTCTTTCTTGGCCATGCGTGTTACGCTAAAAGCAAACGGAGGAGTTGCTTATTATGCAGCAAGAAATTCGCTTTGCCACCTTCAATGTCTACAACCTGGCCCCGGCGGGCGCCCGGCTGTACGATAACCTGGCGCCGACCACGCCGGAACAGGTCGAAGCGAAGATCGACTGGACCGCACGCCAGATCGACATGCTGGATGCCGACATCATCGGCTTCCAGGAAGTGTTCTCGCAGGTCACGCTGGCCGAAGTGCTGTCGCGCACGCGGCGCTACCGCGAAGCGCTGCATATCGGCTTCGATCCCGACCCCGGCGCCGACAAGCTGACCCCGAGCGTGGCGCTGGTCTCGCGCCTGCCGCTGGCGGCGGCGCCGGAGCCGATTCCCTATTTCCCGCCCGGGATCGCGATGCCGCCCGGGAACCGCGACCCCGAGCGCTTCACCCGCGCGCCCCTGCACGCGGCGATCGAGATCGCACCCGGGCTGGTGACCGACGTGCTGGTGGTGCACCTGAAATCGCGCCGCCCCGACTACCGCACCGGCGACAGCGGCGACGATCCGCAACTGTTCGCGCTGGCGTCGCTGCGCTCGCTGATCCGGCGCGGCACCGAAGCCGCCGCCCTGCGCGTCATCCTGTCCCGCCTCGGCCAGGAGCGCCATCGGCCGCGCGTGGTGCTGGGCGACTTCAACGACGTCGCCGACGCCGTCACCACCGGCATCGTGCTCGGCATCGGCGGCCCCGCCGGCGACCGCCTGTACGACGCCTGCAGCCTGCAGCGGCGCCAGGACCGGGTACGCCACGTGGGGTTCTCGAACCTGCACGAGGGCCAGTACACGACCATCGACCACATCCTGGTGTCGGGGGAATTCAATGCCGGGCTGCCGGGGGCGCTGGGCGAGATCGTGGACGTGGTCTACCTGAACGACCACCTGGACCTCGGCTTGCCGGAAGCGTCGGACCACGGGCAGGTGCTGGCGCGCCTGCGCCTGTCCGGGCGGCACGGCGAGCCGGACGGCGACGGCTGAGCGCCCGCCCCTCCCTTTTCGCCGTTCAGCGCCGGTTTTCCACCGCCCGTCGCATTCCGATAGCTGTTCGTCATCGTCTTTCCTACCATGCCGCCATGCGCCTGGCCCTCCCCGCGCCGCGCCGACCAGAAAACGCCATGAAGATCGAGACCCTGAACCTGACGCCGCTACAGCCGACACCACCGGCACCGCCCCGCAAACGCCGCCGCGTCGTCCTCGGCCTGGCGCTGGCGGCCATGCTTGCCGCCGCCGGCTACGCGGTCCTGCACCACGACACGGCGCCGGCCCGGCCCGCTCCCGCCAAGGCGGAACAGGCGCCGGTGCACGAACTGTCGCGGCGCGACATCGCCGTGGTCGAGGCGCGCCCGCTGGCCCTCACCCTGCCCCTGTCCGGCTCGCTCACGCCGCTGGCCCAGGCCACGGTGAAATCGAAGGTGTCGGGCGTGGTGCTGGCCACCACGGTGCAGGAAGGGATGAACGTGGCGGCCGGCCAGGTCATCGCGCGCCTGGACGATGCCGAAGCGCGCGCCCGCGTGGCCCAGCAGCAGGCGCTGCTGGCCGACGCCGCGGCGCGCCTGGCGCTGGCGAAGAAGAACCAGGCCAACAGCGCGGCCCTGCTGCAGCAGAAGTACATCGCCCAGAGCGCCCACGACACCACGTCCAACGCGGTCGACCTGGCCCAGGCCGCGGTGGACGCCGCGCGCGCCCAACTCGACCTGGCGCGCATCGCGCTGCTTGATACCGTCATCCGCGCGCCGCTGTCGGGCGTGGTCAGCAAGCGCCACGCGCAGGCCGGCGAAAAGCTGTCGCCGGACAGCCCGGTGTTTTCCATCGTCGACCTGAAACGGCTGACCCTGGACGCCCAGGTGCCGGCGTCCGACATCCCGCGCATCAAGGTCGGGCAGGAGGTGCAGTTCCGGGTCGACGGTTTCGGCGAACGCGGGTTCGCGGGCAAGGTGGTGCGCATCAACCCGTCCACCGAGGCCGGCTCGCGCGCCATGCTGGTGTATATCGACGTCGACAATCGGGACGGCCTGCTGCGCGCCGGCATGTTCGCCAAGGGCGCGGTGACGACCGAGAAGTCGGCGGCGCGTCCGCTGCTGCCGCTCACCGCCGTGCGCAAGGGCGAAGGCCCGCTGCGCGAGCGGGACGTGGTCTACCGCATCGATGGCGGCAAGGTGGTGGCCCAGCCGGTGACGCTCGGCCTGCGCAACCCGGACGAGGGCCTGGTCGAGGCGCTCGACGGCGTCGACGCCGGCGCCACGGTGCTGGCGCTGCCGCTGGACGGCGTCAAGCCCGGCCACCGGGTCAAGCTGCCGGCGGATGCCGGCGCCACCGCCACGAAAGGCTGAGCCATGTGGATGACCCGTGTCAGCATCAAGCACCCGGTGTTCGCGACCATGGTCATGGTCGGCCTGATGGTGCTGGGCCTGTTCTCGTACCGCGGCCTGGGCGTGGAGAGCATGCCCAACGTCGATATCCCGGCGGTCTTCATCGAGACCGAATACCCGGGCGCCTCGCCCGAGCAGGTCGAGAACGACGTCACCCGCCCGATCGAGGAAGCGGCGAACACCGTCGGCGGCATCAAGACCATCCGCAGCAGTTCGTGGGAAGGCCGCTCCGGCGTGGGCATCGAATTCCAGTTGACGGTCGACATGGACCGCGCCGTGCAGGACCTGCGCGACCGCATCGGCGGCGTGCGTGCCTGGTTCCCGCGCGAAGTGCGCGAGCCGACCGTGTGGCGCGAGGAAGGCGACAACGCGCAGCCGATCCTGAGGCTGTCGCTGACCTCGCACGAGCGCAGCCTGCGCGACCTGACCATGCTGACCGACCAGGTGATCCTCAAGCGCCTGCAGGCGGTGGCCGGGGTCGGCCAGGTCCACGTCAACGGCAAGCAGAACCGGCAAGTGCTGGTCGACATCCGCCCCGACCAGCTGCGCAGCCTGAACGTCGGCATCGACGAAGTGATGGCCGCCATCGCCGCCACCAACGCCAACCTGCCGGCCGGCCGCATCAGCCAGGGCGAACGCGAGAACCTGGTCCGCATCGAGGGCAAGATGAAGGATGCGCGCGACTTCAAGCGCATCATCGTGGCCCAGCGCGCCAGCGGCCCGGTGTACCTGGGCCAGGTGGCCGAGATCGCGGACGGCGCCGCCGAGGAGCAATCGATCTCGCGCGTCAACGGCGAGCGCGCCATCTCGCTCGACATCGCCAAGGTCCAGGATGCCAACACGGTGGCGGTCGGCACCGGCGTCAAGGCCGCGATCGAGGCGATGAAGGACGCGTTGCCGAAGGACGTCCGCTTCCGCATCCTGGACGACAAGAGCAAGACCGTGCAGGGCCAGCTCGACAACGTCAAGCGCACCATCGTCGAAGGCGCGCTCCTCACCATGGTCATCGTGTTCTTCTTCCTGCACTCGTGGCGCAGCACCGTCATCACCGGGCTGACGCTGCCGATCTCGGTGCTGGCCAGCTTCATCGCCATGAAGTACTTCGGCTTCACGCTGAACTTCCTGACGCTGATGGCGCTGTCGCTGTGCATCGGCCTGCTGATCGACGACGCCATCGTGGTGCGCGAGAACATCGTGCGCCACCTCGGCATGGGCAAGAACCACGTGCGCGCCGCCGAGGACGGCACGGGCGAGATCGGCCTGGCCGTCATGGCCACGACCTTCGCCATCGTGGCGGTGTTCGTGCCGATCGCCTTCATGCAGGGCATCATCGGCCGCTTCTTCCTGCAGTTCGGGATCACGGTCGCGGTGGCGGTGCTGGTGTCGCTGTTCGTCAGCTTCACGCTCGACCCGATGCTGTCCTCGGTGTGGCCGGACCCGGACAAGGACCGTTTCAAGTACCTCCCCTGGCTGGGGCGCCTGATGGCGCGCATCGAGCACGGCATCGAACGCGTGCATGGCTGGTATGCCAGGGTGCTGGGCCTGGCGCTGGCCTGGCGCAAGGCGACGCTGCTGCTGGCGGCGGGCCTGTTCGCGGCCAGCCTGATGCTGGTGCCGATGATCGGCGGCGAGTTCACGCCCCAGGTCGACGAGGGCTTCATCCAGCTGAAATTCAAGACCCCGGTCGGCTCCAGCCTCGATTACTCCGACGCCAAGCTGCGCCAGGTCGAGGCCGCGCTGGGCGAGTTCAAGGAAATCGAGAGCATGTCGACCGTGGTCGGCGCCTGGGAAGGCCGCAATTATTCCGAGGTCAACCTCAAGCTGAGCGACGTGCACACAACCCATCGCCGCTCGCAGCAGGAGATGGAAAAGGTGATCCGCGAGCGCCTGGCGTCGATCCCGGGCGTCACGCTGACCGTCGGCGGGCGCCCGATCTTCATCGCCATCCTCGGCACCGACGAGGCCAGGCTGGACGCGGTCGCGCACAAGCTGATGGACAAGATGCGCGGTATCCGCGGCGTGGCCGACATCGAATACAGCCAGGAAGGCGCGAATCCGGCCACCATCGTCAGGATCAACCACGAGCTGGCGCGCGACCTGGGGCTGTCGGTGCAGCAGATCGGCAGCGCGCTGCGTCCCTTCGTCGCCGGCGACCAGACCAACCGCTGGCTGGCGCCGGACGGCCAGAACTACGAGGTCAACGTGCAACTGCCCAAGACCGGGCGCGAGAAGGTGGCCGACCTGGGCGACCTGGCCGTGGCCTCGAGCCGCCTGGACGCCAGCGGCGCCCCGATCATGGTGCCGCTGCGCCAGGTGGTCGAGTTCGTGCCGGCCACCAGTCCGCAGGTGCTCAAGCGCCAGGCGCTGCAGCGCCGCGTCGCCGTCAGCGCCGGCCTGGAAGGCCGTCCGCTGGGCGACGTGATGGGCGAAGTGAACAAGGCGATGAAGACGATCGACCTGCCCGACGGCATCCGCTTCGACGTCGGCGGCGACGCCCAGCAGATGGACGAGACCATGGCCGGTTTCGGCGTGGCGCTCGGGATCGCCGTGATCTTCATCTACCTGGTGCTGGCCTCGCAGTTCGGCAGCTTCCTGCAGCCGATCGCGATCATGGTGTCGCTGCCGCTGTCGCTGATCGGCGTGCTGCTGGCACTGCTGGTCACCAAGACCACCCTGAACATCTTCTCGGTGATCGGCGTCGTGATGCTGATGGGCCTGGTGACCAAGAACGCGATCCTGCTGGTGGACTTCGCCAACCATGGGCAAAGGCAAGGCAAACCGCAATTCGAGGCCCTGATGGAAGCCGGCCAGGTGCGCCTGCGCCCGATCCTGATGACGACGCTGGCGATGATCTTCGGCATGCTGCCGATGGCGATCGGCATGGGCGAAGGCGGCGAAACCCAGGCGCCGATGGGCCGGGCGGTGATCGGCGGCGTGATCACCTCGACCCTGCTGACGCTGGTGGTGGTGCCGGTGGCTTATACCTACCTGGATGCGCTCGGCAAGCGGGCGGTGCGGTGGTTCCGGCGCGGCGAGGAAGCGCATGCGGCCGAGGAAGGGAGTGCGCCGGCCGCTGACCAGCAAACTGCATAAGGCTCGTCATTAGCCTGAAAACATCGTCCCTGTGAAGGCAGGGGTCCAAGTCCGCTGCAGGCCGTCAGCCGTTGTCATGGCCACGCGTGCAACTTGGGCCCCTGCCTGCGCAGGGGCGACGGTCTTGAAGCCAACGCATTGACAACGTTCGCCTCGAATCAACGAGTAACACCATCAAGCCGGATCCCGCTCTCCCTGCTCCACCGATTCCGCCTCGACCTGCTCTTCTCCCGCTCCCGCTTCGCCGGGCGGCTTGTGCAGCTTGGCCTCCAGCTTGCGCCTGGCCTTCTCGTCCGCCTTGCGTTTCTTTTCCAACTCCCGCTGTCGCTTCTCGTACTGGAAATTCGTCTTGGCCATGGTCACCTCGAGGATATCGTTAGGAATACGCCTACCGAACCATTATGGGGCACGCACCCGAGCGGGCCTTGAGAATTATCCGCGCGGGTGATGCTGGGCGTGCAGGTGTTTCAGGCGCTCGCGCGCCACGTGGGTGTAGATCTGGGTGGTGGAAATGTCCGAATGGCCCAGCAGCAGTTGTACGACGCGCAAGTCGGCGCCGTGGTTCAGCAGGTGGGTGGCGAACGCGTGGCGCAGCGTGTGCGGCGACAGCGGCGCGGTGATGCCGGCCCTGGCCGCGTGCTTCTTGATGACGACCCAGAACATCTGGCGCGTCATCGGGCCGCCGCGGCCGGTCACGAACAGGGCGTCGTCGACCTGGCCGTTCAGGATCACGCCGCGCGCATCCTTCATGTAGCGCTCCAGCCAGTGGCGCGCCTGTTCGCCGAACGGCACCAGGCGCGTCTTGCTGCCCTTGCCGGTGATGCGCAGCACGCCGTCGTTCAGGCTCAGCTCGACCACCTTCAGGGTCACCAGTTCCGACACCCGCAAGCCGCTCGCATACATCAGTTCGAGCATGGTGCGCTCGCGCAGGCCCAGCGGGGTGGCGACGTCGGGCGCGTTCAGCAGCGCCTCGACCTGGGCCTCGCTCAGGGTATGCACGAAGCGCGCCGGCTGCCTGGCCGAGGCCATTTTCAGGCAGGGATCCGCGCCGATGCGGCGCTCGCGCAGCGCCAGCTGATAAAAGCGCTTGAGCACCGACAGGCGCCGGTTGGCCGAGCTGGGCTTGGATTCGGCATGGCGGTCGGCGAAATAGGCGGCGATGTCCTGCGGCTGCACCGCGTGCAGGTCGGCGCGCTCCGGGCGCTTGACTTCGAGCCAGCGCGAGAACAGGCGCAGGTCGCGGCGGTACGCGTCCAGCGAGTTCTTCGACAGGCCGTGCTCGAGCCAGAGCGCGTCGCAGAACGCGTCGATCAGGAGAAAATCGGCTGCTGCTGCCATGGCATGTCGGTAGCGAGTGCGCCTTCGTGGCGCAGCAGCCAGCGCTTCACCGAGAGGTGGAAGCCGTTTTCGTCGTCGTGGCTGGCAAAGCCGCCCAGGCCGCCGGCCGCGGTGACGCGGTGACAGGGAATCACCAGCGGAAACCAGTTGGCGCCGCAAGCCTGTCCCACCGCGCGCGGATGCGATGCCAGCAGCTTGGCGAGCTGGCCGTAGGTACGTACGCTGCCGCGCGGGATGGTGCCGATCATGTCCCAGACGCGGCGTTGGAACGCGGTACCGGCGTCCATCAGCGGCAGGTCGAAGCGGTATTCGGCATCGGCGAAATAGCGCTCGACCTGCCCGGCGACATGTTCGGCCACCGCATCCTGCGGCGCCTTTTCCCGGTAATGCGGCGGCAGGTAGGCCAGTTCGCGCAGCTTGTCGTGTTCGGTGCGGACGCCGATGGCGCCGAACGGCGCCGCGACGATGGCGCTGAAGATCTCGCTGCCCTGTTGTGTATTCATCAGCATAGTGTAAAACCCCGCTGACGCCGCGGCAAGCCGGGCAAGACGAAAAAAAAGCGCACCCTCGGGTGCGCTTCAATCTGGTTCACGTTCCCGGCCGCTCGGTCGTGCCGGCAGCATCATGTAAAACGTGTGTCTCCTCCAAACTTTTTTCCGGTGAATTAACGCGATGTACTTGTGGTACCTGCCAATTACCGCTTCTTCTACCTCTCCCCAACATGTATCCGGTTCGTCTTCAATTGCACCAATCTGGTGCTCTATCGCGCTGAAGGTGCTCCATCATAACGCATCCGCATAAGAAAAACGTATTTTTCTATATACATTCACGGAATATATTTCAGCTATAAGCGGCAAAAAACCAACAGAAACCCGGCTCAGCCGCCATTTCATTGCTGACAAGAAATTGACAATTCAAAGCGTCAATACATCGGCGTACTCATCGGTTTGGGATAGCGGTGCGCGCGGTCGTCTGGTTGATGGCATCGATCAAATCCTCGCCGATCCGGCCCGCCATCTGCTTCTGCACGGGAACCAGGGCGCGCCGCCATGCCGCCTGCTCCTGCGGACTCAGGGTGTAGACCGTGGTCTTGCCGGTCTTGCGGATCGCGTCCAGCGCACGGTCGTTGTCGCGCTGGGCGATGGTCTTTTCGTAGGCGGTGGCTTCGCGCAGCGCCTGCTCGAGTTGCAGGCGGATGTCGCGCGGCAAGCCGTTCCAGAACTTCTTGTTGACGATCACGGCATACCCCAGGTAACCGTGGTTCGACACCGTCACGTGCTTCTGCACCTCGTTCATGCGCTGGGTGAGCATGTTCGACGGCGGGTTTTCGGTGCCGTCCACCAGGCCCGACTGCAGCGCCGGATAGGCTTCGGAAAACGCCAGCACCTGCGGCACCGCGCCCAGCGCGCGCATCTGCGCATCGAGCACCTTGGAACCCTGGATGCGCATGCGCAGGCCGCGCAAGTCGGCCGGATCGTGCAGCGGCCGGTTGGCCGACATCACCTTGAACCCGTTGTCCCAGTAGGCCAGCCCGGTGATACCCTTGGGCTCGAGCTTGCGCAGCAGGCTCTTGCCGATCAGGCCTTCGGTGACGGCGTACAGCGCCGCCTTGGTCGGGAAGATGTAAGGCAGGTCGAAGGCCTCGAACTCCTTCACGCCCAGCGGCCCGAACTTGGCCAGCGACGGCGCCAGCATCTGCACCGCGCCCAGCTGCAGCGCTTCCAGCTCCTCCTTGTCCTTGTAGAGCTGGCTGTTGGGGTAGACTTCGACCCTGACCCGGCCCCGCGTCAATCGTTCGGCCAGCACCCGGAAGCGCTCGGCCGCCAGGCCCTTGGGCGCGCTGGGCGTGACCACGTGGCTGAACTTGATGACAATCGGGGCCTGGGCCTGGGCCCATGCACTACCGCTGAGAGCGATACCGCAGCCGGCGACGACGGCCAGCGCGGCCAGCATGGCTTTGATCCGCATGATTTCCTTCTCTTGACGCAATCGGTATATATTCTGGAGCCGGCTCCAGTGTGCCGGTTCCCGGGCTGATGCGCCATCGTGGAAAACCACGAGGCCGGCCCGGCAACGAAACCATCCCATGAAGAATCCATTTATTCCGCCCCGCCCCGTTCCCGAGGGCCCTTGGCGCTGGCTGGTGCCGGTGCTGCTCGTGCTGCTGTTCCTGCTGGTGCTGCTGTGGCTGCCCTGGCAGGCGCGCCAGATGGAGAGCAACGAGCGCCAGGAACAGCTGATCGCCGACACCCTCTGGGTCGAGCAGACCCTGCGCTTCGAACTGGCGCGCAGCGAGGAAGCGCTGGCCACGCTGGGTGCCGACCTGGTGGTGGAAACACCCCCCGCGGCCACACTGCAGGCGCGCCTGGCACAGCTGTTCAAGACCGGCCACGAGGTGCAGCGCGTGGTCTGGTTCGACGCCGACAGCCGCGCGCTGGCGATCCGCGGCATGGAACTGCCGGCCGCCGGCCTGACCGCATCCTCGCGCGACGCGGCGGCGATGGCGCGCACCACGCGCGCCGGCCGCTACAGCGAACCGTACGGCGCCACCGCGCGCATGCACGGCCTGGTCGACTTCCACCTGCCCCTGTTCCGGGCCGGCCGCGGCGGCTCGCATAACTACATCGGCAGCCTGGTGGCCACCTACAACCTGCAGATCCTGCTGGACGAGAACGTGCCCTGGTGGTTCGCCCAGGACAACGCGCTGGCGCTGCTCGACCGCGACGACCTGGTCGTGGCCCAGCGCGCCGCCGGCGGCCCCGGGCGCGGGGTCTACACCCACAAGCGCGCGCTCGACCTGCCGGGCGCGCAGATCGTGCTGTCCACCAACAGCGTCAAGGGCGCACCGCAACTGCTGCCCAACCTGCTGGTGGGCTCGGTGATCGTGCTGGCGCTGGGCCTGGTGGTATCGCTGGTGGCGCTGTGGCGCCACATCGCACGCACCATCGCCGCCGAGAACGCGCTGCGCCAGCAGATGGCGTTCCGCACCGCGATGGAAAACTCGCTGCTGACCGGCCTGCGCGCGCGCGACCTGGAAGGCCGCGTGACCTACGTCAACCCCGCCTTCTGCCGCATGGTCGGGCTGCCGGCCGAGGAACTGCTGGGCAAGAAGCCGCCCATGGCCTACTGGGCGCCGGAAGCGATGGCCGAGTACGAACAGCGCTTCCGCAAGGTCCTGGCCGGCCAGGCCACGCCGCAATTCGAGACCGTGTTCCAGCGGACCGACGGGGTGCGGGTGCCGGTGCTGGTGTTCGAAGCGCCGCTGGTGGACAGCCACGGCCGCCATACCGGCTGGATGAGCTCGATCCTCGACATCACCGACCGCAAGCGCGCCGAAGAGTTCAGCCGCCAGCAGCAGGAAAAGCTGGAGACCAGCGCGCGCCTGTCGACCATGGGCGAGATCTCGTCGATGCTGGCGCACGAACTGAACCAGCCGCTGGCGGCGATTTCCAGCTACACCGCCGGCGCGCTCAACGTGCTGAACCGGGCCAATGCGGAAAACAATGCGGGCGATGGCACCGGGCCGAACCCGGCGCCATCGGCCCCACCCGCGCTCGACATCAACATGCTGCGGCGCGCGCTGGAACAGGCGAATACCCAGGCGAGACGTGCCGGCCAGGTGATCCGCAGCGTGCACGAATTCGTCAAGAAGCGCGAGCCGCACCGCGAAAGCGTGTCGATGCAGCAGGTGGTCGACGGCATCCGCGCCCTGCTCGACCTGCAGGCGCGCCAGAGCTACGTGACGGTCCAGGTCGACGTGCCGTCGGCCCTGCCGCCGGTGCTGGCCGACCGCGTGCTGCTCGAACAGGTGCTGCTGAACCTGACCCGCAACGCGATCGAGGCGATGCACGACACCGCCCCGGAACGGCGCCTGCTGCGCATCACGGCGCGCGAGACCGAGGCCCAGGTGGCGGTGTCGGTGGTCGACAATGGCCACGGCATCGCGCCGGAAGTGGCCGAGCGCCTGTTCTCCCCCTTCTTCTCGACCAAGGCCGAGGGCATGGGCATGGGCCTGTCGATCTGCCGCACGGCGATCGAGTTCCATGGCGGGACGCTGAGCCATGCCGATAATCCGGGTGGCGGCACCATCTTCACGTTCGCCCTGCAAAAGGCCTGAGATAAAATACCCTTCCACGAAACGCGAACCCGAGGGAGACCACCGCATGCTGCACATCGTCGACGACGAAGACGTCATCCGCGACGCCCTCGAATGGCTGGCGCAATCGCGCGGCCTGGCGGCACGCGGCTACGCCGGCGGCCAGGCCTTCCTCGATGCCCTCGACGCCCTCGGCGCGCCTGCCGGCGACGGCGCCGCGCAGGGCGCGAGCGGCGATTGCGTGCTGCTCGACGTGCGCATGCCCGGCATGAACGGCATCGCCGTGTTCGACCAGCTGGTCGCGCGCGGCCTGCTGGCGCGCCTGCCGGTGATCTTCCTGACCGGCCACGGCGACGTGCCGATGGCGGTCGATTCGCTCAAGCGCGGCGCCTTCGACTTCTTCGAAAAACCCTTCAACGACAACCAGTTGATGGACCGCATCGAGGAAGCCATGGCGGCCTCGCGCAAGGCGGCGGCCGCGGCCGCGGTGCATGCGCGCCTGGCCACGCTGTCGGCGCGCGAGCGCGAAGTGCTCGACCTGATCCTGGCCGGGAACATGAACAAGGTCGTGGCCGACAAGCTGGGCATCAGCATGCGCACGGTCGAGGTACACCGGGCGCACATCTTCGACAAGATGCAGGTCAAGACGGCGGTGGAGCTGGCCGGGTTGCTGAAATAGCAGCCACCGTCGTCGCTCCCGCGCAAAATTTATTTGCGCGCTCTTGCAACCGCCAAGCCAATCCCTAGCTAGGCTTCAGTCCGCCCTCCGGCGGGCACTCGACTTTGCCGCATGCCGCGGTAGCAACCCACGGAACAAGCCGCACCGCCGCCACCGCCGCGCACACTTCTTTACCCTGCGGCACGCCCTGTTTTGCAACTTAAACTTTGCCCGCGCAACAGCGCGCACCGCAGATGTCGCGTCCATGCCTTTCGTGGGTTCGCTTGTAAAATCATTGAACACCGCGTGGTCGAATTGACCACGCTGAATATTCTTCAGGGAATACAGATGAGCGAAAAGACAATTGCAGACAAGATGTTCTTGAGGACCGCGAAATCGATGCTGATCCTGAACGGGAACGTTCACCCGGGCATGGTGGCGCAAATGCCGCCCAGCCTGGTCAAGCATGACCAGAACACGGATGAACAGGACAGGGTCGACGTGGTCCTGCTGTTCGCAATGAACCGCAAGGAACTTGAACAATATTTCCCGATCGCGAAGGAACGCATGGGCGACAAGGGTTCGCTGTGGGTCGCCTACCTGAAGCAGACCGCGTCCAAGGCGACCGACATCAATCGCGACTCGATCAATGCCTATGCCAAGGAAAACGGCATCACCGGCGTTGCCATGATCTCGGTCGACGGCGACTGGTCGGCCTTGCGCATGAAGCGCATCGAGGTCTAGGTTTCACCGTGGCGCGCCAGCGCCCAGGCCACGTGCTCGCGCACCAGCGCCGACGGATGGGTGGCGCGGGCACGCAGCGCGGCCACGATGGCGGCGTCGCCCGGCAGCCGCTGCGCCGCGTTGCCGAGTCCCACCGCCAGGTTGCGCAGCCAGCGCTCGTGGCCGATGCGGCGGATCGGACTGCCCTCCATGCGGCGGTTGAATTCCTCCTCTTCCCAACCGAACAGTTCCACCAGTCCCGCCGTGCCCAGGCCATGGCGCTCGTCGAAGTCGGGCAGCATGCCGCGCCGGGCGAACTTGTTCCACGGGCAGGCCAGCTGGCAATCGTCGCAGCCGTAGATGCGGTTGCCGATCAGCGGCCGGAATTCTTCCGGGATGCTGCCCTTCAGTTCGATCGTCAGGTAGGAAATGCAGCGCCGCGCGTCGAGCCGGCCCGGCCCCAGGATGGCGCCGGTCGGGCAGGCGTCGATGCAGGCCGTGCACTGCCCGCAATGGGCGCCGGTGGCGGCGTCCACCGGCAGCGGCAGGTCGACCAGGATCTCGCCGATGAAGAAGGTCGATCCCGCTTCCCGCGACAGCAGCAAGGTATGCTTGCCGCGCCAGCCCAGGCCGGCCTTTTGCGCCAGCGGCAATTCCATCACCGGCGCCGAATCGGTGAACACGCGGTAGCCGTAGTCGCCCACGGCCGCCCTGACCTTGTCGGCCAGGGCCTGCAGGCGGTTGCGCAGCACCTTGTGATAATCGCGCCCGCGGGCGTAGATCGAGACCACGGCCGCCTGCGGATCGTCCTGGCGCAGGCGTTCGCGCGCGCGCCAGTCGTCTGGCGTGGCGCGCGGCAGGTAGTCCATGCGGGCGCTGATCACGCGCACCGTGCCCGGCACCAGTTCGGCCGGGCGGGCGCGCTTCATGCCGTGGCTTGCCATATAATCCATCTCGCCGTGATGGCCGGCGTCCAGCCAGGCTTGCAGGCCGGCTTCCGTATGCGCCAGGTCAATGTCCGTGATGCGGACGTCGGCAAAGCCGAGTTCGGCGCCCCATGCCTTGATGGCACGCGCGAGTTCATGGAGGTCGGGCGAAGAGTCTGGCATGGCGGGAACAAAACGACAACAGGACGCGGAGGCATTCTCCGCAACACGATATTCTAATTGATGCAGCCAACAAGAACTTATCTTCCGGACGAAGCGGCGACCCAGGCCCTGGGCGGCGCCCTCGCGCGCGCGCTCCAGCCGGGCCTCGTCATCTACCTGAACGGCGACCTCGGCGCCGGCAAGACCGCGCTCACGCGCGCCCTGCTGCACGCGGCCGGCCACCAGGGCGCGGTGAAGAGCCCGACCTACACCTTGTCGGAACCGTACCGCATCGCGCTGGACGGCCAGGCGGTCGAGCTGATCCATTACGACCTGTACCGCATGGCGAGCCCGGAAGAATTCCTCGACGCCGGCTTCCGCGAAGATTTCAATGGTCACAACATCTGCATCGTCGAGTGGCCGGAAAAAGGCGCGCCGGTGTTGCCGCCGCCCGACTTAAACGTGTTGCTGGAGGTCAGCGGTCTCGGCCGTGAGGTAGAATTGCAGGCGTTGTCCGACTTGGGCCTGCTATGCCTCGAACGCCTGCACTACCCCCCGACGCCTTGATTCCCGACCCGCACGCGCCCGGCTCGCACGCCCCCGCCTCGAAGACGCGCCGTACCGTCCTGAAGGCCGGCGGCACGCTGCTGCTGTCTGTCCTGTCGCCCCTGCCCGCCAGCGCCGCCCAGATCATGGCGGTGCGCGTCTGGCCGGCCGACGACTATACCCGCGTCACGCTGGAAAACGACGGCGAACTGAAGACCACCCATTTCATGGTGCCCGACCCGCCGCGGCTGGTCGTGGACATCGACGGCCTGGCGCTGAACGAGACCCTGAAAAGCCTGGTGGCGAAAGTCGAATCGAACGACCCCTACATCAAGCAGGTGCGGGTCGGCCAGAACCGCCCGAACGTGGTGCGGCTGGTGTTCGACCTGAAGGAAACCGTCAAGCCGCAGGTGTTCACGCTGGCCCCCGTGGCCGGCTACCGCCACCGCCTGATCTTCGACCTGTATCCGATCAAGCCGGCCGATCCGCTGAGCGCCATGATCGACAAGGAAAACTGGAGCCAGGGCGAAGTCGCCGCCGCGACGCCGACGCCGAGCGTCCAGCCGGGCGCGCCGACGGTGGGCCAGGTCGGCCCGGCCTCGGTGGCGCAGCTGGAAGCCGACGCCGCCCGCGCCGGCACCACGCCGGCCCAACCGCAGCCGAGCACGCCGCAGCCGCCGGCCGCGGTCAAAAACCAAGCGCAATTGCAGGCCCAGGCCCATCCCAAGGCCGCGCCGGGCCAGAAGGTGACGCGCATGGTGACCATCGCGCTCGACCCCGGCCACGGCGGCGAAGATCCGGGCGCCACCGGCGCCACCGGCGTGCACGAGAAGGACATCGTGCTGGCGGTCGCCAAGCGCCTCAAGACCAAGCTGGAAGAGCTGCCGAACACGCGCGTGATGCTGACGCGCGACGCCGACTTCTTCGTGCCGCTGGGCCAGCGCGTGGAAAAGGCGAGGAAGGTGCAGGCCGACCTGTTCGTCTCGATCCACGCCGACGCCTTCGTGACGCCGAGCGCGCGCGGCTCGTCGGTGTTCGTGCTGTCGGAAAAAGGCGCCAGCTCGAGCGCGGCGCGCTGGCTGGCCAACGACCAGAACAAGGCCGACATGATCGGCGGGGTCAACTTCGCCTCGCACGACAAGGAGATCGCCAGCGTGCTGTTCGATTTGTCGACCACGGCCCAGATCAACGACAGCCTGAAGCTGGGCAAGGCCGTGCTGTCCGAGATCGGCGGCATCAACCGCCTGCACAAGGGTTCGGTCGAACAGGCCGGCTTTGCCGTGCTGAAGGCGCCGGACATTCCGTCGATCCTGGTCGAAACCGCCTTCATCTCGAATCCGGAAGAGGAAGCGCGGCTGAAGGACGACGGCTACCAGAACCAGCTGGCCGACGCGATCACCAAGGGTATCAAGCGCTACTTCGCGTACAATCCGCCGCTGGCGAAGAGCCGCACGACCTGACCTCGATGGCACCGCTGCCGCCTGCGGCGGTCCTTCGCGGTTGACCTGAGGAGGATTTTCCGTGAGCGCAACGACCACGCAGTTCGGGCAACTGCCCGCTTTACACCTTCGCGCGCCCGACGGCGCCGAAGCCACCATCACGCTGTACGGCGCCCACCTGGTGTCGTGGAAGACCGTCCCCGGGCCGCAGGCCGGCGCGGCCGGCTTCCATGCGGCCGGCGCCCAGGAACGCCTGTTCCTCAGCACCCTGTCCGCGCTCGACGGCAACCGTGCGATCCGCGGCGGCGTGCCGGTGATCTTTCCCCAGTTCGCGGAGCGCGGCCAGGGCATGCGCCACGGCTTCGCCCGCGTCAGCACCTGGCGCGTGCTCGAGGCGGGCGAGCAGGATGGCGCCGCGTTCGCGCTGCTGGCGCTGAACGGGGCCGACCTCGCCCCGGCGCTGGCCGCCGCCTGGCCTCATCCGTTCGAACTGTCGCTGCGCGTGAGCGTGCAGGCCCAGTCCCTCGTCATGGCGCTGGAAGTGCGCAACACCGGCAGCCAGCCCTTCCCCTTCGCCGCCGCCCTGCACACCTATTACCTGGTCGAGGACGTGGAAGCGGTACGCATCGATGGCGTGCAAGCCGAGACGCTGGCCATTACCGACAAGCTGGACCAGGTATTCGAACGGATCGGCGGCCAGATCGGCTTCGACACCGGGGCGGACAAGCTGATCCTGCAGCAGAGCGGCTTCGCGGATGCGGTCGTGTGGAACCCGGGCGCCGCCGACGCGGCGGCGCTGGCCGACATGGAAGACGAGGAATACCGGCGCTTCGTGTGCATCGAGCCGGCCCTGCTGGCGCCGCAGGTGCTGGAGCCGGGCGGGCGCTGGCGCGGGGAGCATCGGGTGGTGGTCTCGGCTTGAGCGTGACCAACTTCGACCGGACAGTCAGCAGGTAAACGTCGCCCCTGCGAAGGCAGGGGCGATGTGCTTGTTGCGCTGGTATTGGTAAAGGCGTGACTGTTCCGCGAGCAGGCGCAGCGCTACCCCACCCGCCTCAGTTCGACTCCTTGATCATCCGCCCCGCCGTCGACTGCACCGGCCGCGCATTCAGCGGATACAGGCGCGAGAACAGCGCCATCTGCGCCGGCGACGCCTGGCGCGGCTGCTTGAACACCATCCACAGCACGCCCTCGGTGCACGGCGGCTCGCTCAATGAGCCCATGTAGGTGAAGTACTCACGCTTTTCCGGCAGCGCGTCGCTCGGGTCGATCACGATGGCCGGCGCCACCACTTCGTTCTTTTCCAGCGGCAGGTTGTCCCAGATCGTCTGCATCAGGCTGTGCGGCTGGCCGCGCTCGAGCAGTACCGCGACGATCGCGATCTTGCCCTCGGCGCTCTTGTGGACCAGGTGCATGACCATCTCGGTGCCCTTGCCGTTGATCTTTTCCTCGGACGGGCGGTGGAAGTGGAATTGCTGCAGCTCGTAGGTCTGGTTGCCGACCGTGATGAAATTGCCGCTGCCGACTTCCACCTGGATCGTGTGGCCGTTGTTGACCTCGTTGAACGAGGACGGGTGGTAATCGAAGCCGATCTGTTCCAGGTTGACCTTGATGCCGTCGCGCAGGTCGATCGGCGACTGGCGGTTGCCGGTGCCGCACTTGGCCCAGCCGTCGTTGATCTTCGACCAGTTGGCCGGACCGAGCTCGCCCTCGTACGACCAGGCGGTGCCGCGCTTCGGCGCGTTGGCGGCCGCGATCGCCAGCGCGGCCGCCGTGGCGGCGGCCTGCTCTTCCTGGCGGTGCCGGGCATCGGCCGCTTTCCTGGCACGCACGGCGGCGCTGGCGCGTGCCTGCTGGCGCTCGCGCAGCTCGGCCAGGCGCTCGGCGATCTTGGCGGACAGGGCGACTTCGGCGTCGTCTTCCTTCTCGCCCGATGCGGCCGGCGCGGCCTGTGCGGATTCGGCCGCCTTCTTGGCAGGCGCACCAGTGGACTTCGCACTCGACGGGATCGAAGCCGAGGCCGGTTTCGACAAGGAAGCCGCCAGTTTGGCGGCCGCGGCGGCGGCAGGATCGTTCGCGCTTGCACTCATGACAACGCAGCAGCAAGCGAACAGGGCGATCAGGTTACGCATGGGATTCCAGTAATGAAGCTGTCTCCCCTTTAACGGGTTGCCCCAGGCAAACTTGAGGGATGCGCTCCCGTAAACGCACAGCGCGCCGTCGAGGCGGCGCGCTGGCAAGGCTGGCGGTGCAGCGATCTTGTCTACAACTTAACGGCTCATCAGGCGCCGGCCGAACTTGTAGATGCCGCCCAGCGCCAGCGGCACGATCGCCGCGCCGACGCCGACCAGCACGATCACGGTCAAGTGGTCGCGCACCACCGGGATGTTGCCGAAGAAGTAGCCGGCGGTCACCAGGCCGGCCACCCACAGCACCGCGCCCGTGATGTTGAACAGCTGGAAGCGGGCATGGGTCATGTCCGAGACGCCCGCCACGAAAGGCGCGAAGGTACGCACCACCGGTACGAAACGCGCCAGGATGATGGTCTTGCCGCCATGTTTTTCAAAAAAGTCGTGGGTGCGTTTCAGCGCATCCTTGTTCAGCCAGCGGTAGTCGTGGGTGAACATGCGCTGGCCAATGGCCTCGCCGATGTGGTAATTCAGGGTATTGCCGGTGACGGCGGCGATGATCAGGAGCGCCATCAACAGCGGATAACTCATCTCGCCGGTGGCGCAGAAAGCGCCGGCGATGAACAGCAGGGTATCGCCAGGGAAGAAAAACAGGACGACCAGGCCGGTCTCGCAAAACACGATGGCGAACAGCACCGCATAAACATAGACACCGTACTGGTTCAGCAGCATGCCCAAGGTTTTATCGACATGAAGAATCATGTCGAAAAATTGCATCAAATCCATAGTAGTCCTAAATGGTAGCGCCGCATCATACCATCAGACCGCCCCCGCGAAATGGCCCCAGGCCTAACTAAAGCAAGAGAATTTGATATTTGGCGAGTTTCTCAAACCGGGGTCAGAGCCCGGTTTTTGGAAATATCCACTTAATAACAATCACGTCGGGGTCAGAGCACAATTTTCATGCAATTCGGGGTCAGAGCCCATCTTCAGGAAAGCTTATTCGTGCAAGTTTACTCATCGGTTCCTGGGCGCCAGAGCAATCGACAGTCGGGCGCATGTGCGGCCAGCCGCAAGACACCTTGTGCTCTGACCCCGAATCTTGCGGGTCTTGTGCTCTGACCCCGAATCCCGGGGCTTGTGCCCCGCCACCGGCGCCAGGCGCCGAGCTATAATGTGTCGGATGAACGCCCCGGTCCCTACCCATCGTCCGATCCAGCAGCTGCCCGATCAGCTCATCTCGCAAATCGCCGCCGGCGAGGTGGTCGAGCGGCCATCCGCCGTGGTCAAGGAGTTGCTGGAGAACGCGCTCGACGCTGGCGCCACCCAGGTCACGATCCGCCTCGAGGAAGGCGGCGTCAAGCGCATCGCCATCACCGACAACGGCAAGGGCATCCCGCCGGAAGAATTGCCGCTGGCGCTGGCGCGCCATGCCACGTCCAAGATCGCCTCGCTGAGCGAGCTCGAGAACGTCAACACGCTCGGCTTCCGCGGCGAGGCGCTGGCCTCGATCGCCTCGGTGGCCGCGGTCTCGATCACCTCGCGCACCGCCGACGCCGCGCATGCCTGGGAGATCGTCGGCTCGCACCAGGGCACGGTTTCGCCCTCGTCCGGCGCCGTCGGCACCACCATCGACGTCCAGGACCTGTACTTCAATACCCCGGCGCGCCGCAAGTTCCTGAAGTCCGAGCAGACCGAGTATGGCCACTGCGCCGAAGTCGTGCGCCGTATCGCGCTGGCGCGGCCGGACGTGTCGTTCAGCCTGACGCACAACGGCCGCACCATCGATCACTGGAACGTCAGCGAAGCGGCCAAGCGCAGCGCCCAGATCCTCGGCAACGACTTCGCCGAAGCGCGCCTGGCGGTCGATGAAACCGCCGGCCCGCTGCGCCTGCAGGGCTACGTCGGCTTGCCGACCGCGTCCAAGGCGCGCGCCGACGGCCAGTTCTTTTATGTGAACGGCCGCTTCGTGCGCGACAAGCTGCTGGTGCACGCGGTGAAGGCCGCCTACGAGGACGTGCTGCACGGCGACCGCTTCCCGACCTACGTGCTGGCGCTCGAACTCGACCCGGCGATGGTCGACGTCAACGTCCACCCCTCCAAGATCGAGGTGCGCTTCCGCGACAGCCGCGCCGTGCACCAGTTCGTGTTCCACGCGGTGCAGCGCACGCTGGCCCAGACCTCGGCGACGGCGCACGGCAGCGCGCCGGCACCGGTCAGCGCGGCCGAGATCGCGCCCTCTCGCACCTCGCTCGACAGCATCCTCGGCCGCGGCCCGGGCGGCAACTTCGGCATCGGCGGCGGTGCGGGCGGCAGCGGTGCGGGCGGCGCTGGCGGGGGCGCATCCTGGCGCCGTCCGCACGAGCAGACCGGCTTCGGCAGCCAGCTCGGTTCGACCTTCTCGCCGTCGCCCTTCCCGCCCGGCAGCCGCTGGGATGCCCCCACCGGCGCCGGCGTTGCGCAGCGCACCGAAAGCTACGGCGCCCTGTTCAAGTCCGACGGCAACGGCGGCGAGGCCGCCGCCCCGCAAGCCATGCGCGACGCCACCCTGCCCGCCGCCCCGCCGCCGGCATCAAGCGACGATTTCCCGCTCGGCTTCGCGCTGGCCCAGCTGCACGGCATCTACATCCTGGCGCAGAACCGCAAGGGCCTGGTGTTGGTCGACATGCATGCGGCCCACGAGCGCATCCTGTACGAGCAGATCAAGAACGCGCTCGACGCCCAGGCCGGCGGCGAGCAGATGCAGGTGCAACAGCTCTTGATCCCGGTGACCTTCTTCGCCGACGCGATCGAGGTCGGCACCGTGGAGGAGAACCAGGAGACATTGACAGCGCTCGGCTTCGACATCGCCGCCGTGTCGCCGACCACGCTCGCCGTGCGTGCGGTGCCGACGCTGCTGAAGAACGCCGACGCCCAGACCCTGGCGCGCGACGTGCTGCGCGACGTGCGCGAGTATGGCGGCTCGCGCGTGCTGATCGAGCGCCGCAACGAACTGCTCGGCACCCTCGCCTGCCACACGGCGGTGCGCGCCAACCGCATCCTGGCGGTGCCCGAGATGAATGCCCTGCTGCGCCAGATGGAAGCGACCGAACGCGCCGACCAGTGCAACCACGGGCGCCCGACCTGGGTGCAACTCGAAATCTCCGCGCTCGACAAACTGTTCCTGCGCGGTCAATAAGTAAATGACTCAACAAACCAAACCGATGGCGGTCGCCATCATGGGCCCGACCGCGTCCGGCAAGACGGCCAGCGCCCTCGCCATCGCCAAGGCCTATCCGGTCGAGATCATCTCGGTCGACTCGGCCCTGGTCTACCGCGAGATGGACATCGGCACCGCCAAGCCGAGCGCGGAAGAACTGGCGAGCGTGCCGCATCACCTGATCGACATCATCGACCCGCTCGACGCCTACTCCGTGATGCAGTTCCGCGAGGACGCGATCCGGCTGGTGGCCGAGATTCACACGCGCGGCAAGCTGCCGCTGCTGGTCGGCGGCACGATGATGTACTTCAAGGGCTTGGTCGACGGCCTGGACGACCTGCCGGCCGCCGACGCCGAGGTGCGCGCGCGCATCGATGCCGAAGCGGCGCGCATCGGCTGGCCAGGCATGCACGCAAAACTGGCGACGCTGGATCCGGTCACGGCCGCGCGCCTGGCGCCGAACGACGCCCAGCGCATCAACCGCGCGCTGGAGATCATCGAACTGTCCGGCAAGCCGATGTCCGAACTGCTGGCCAGGCGCGAAAAGACCGCGCTGCCGTTCGACCTGCTGTCGTTCGCGCTGGAGCCGTCCGACCGCGCGGTGCTGCACCGGCGCATCGCCCAGCGTTTCGACCAGATGCTGGGCAGCCGCGACGACAGCGGCATCGTGGCCGAAGTGGCGCGCCTGCGCGCACGCGGCGACCTGCATCCGAACCTGCCCTCGATGCGCTGCGTCGGCTACCGCCAGAGCTGGGAATACCTCGACGGTGTCTATGACCGCAAACAGTTGCGCGAAAACGGCATCGTCGCCACGCGCCAGCTCGCCAAGCGCCAGCTGACCTGGCTGCGTTCGATGCCGGAACGGATCGTGATCGATTGCCTGGAACCGGACCCGGCGCCGATCATGCTGGCGCATCTGGCACATCGGCACAACGCCCAGCCTTGACACCGGCAAGCGCGGACGGCATAATATCTTTCGTTCCGGTGATATAGCTCAGTTGGTTAGAGCATAGCATTCATAATGCTAGGGTCGGTGGTTCAAGTCCACCTATCACCACCAAAGATTCAAGCGAAATGGCTTGGCTTTCATCGGCTGGGCCATTTTGTTTTAAGTTGTAAAGCGTTGGTGATATAGCTCAGTTGGTTAGAGCATAGCATTCATAATGCTAGGGTCGGTGGTTCAAGTCCACCTATCACCACCAAGGATCAGCAGGTCGAAAAAGCCGCCCGTTCTCGCGAACCGGCGGCTTTTTTCATTATTCTTTCATGATCAGCCCGCGTCCGGCGTGAAGTCGCGGATGCGGCGCACCTCGGCCGCATCCAGTTTTTTGAGCATGGCCACCACCAGGTCCACCATCTGGTCGAAATCCTGGCGGTTCAGGATGCCGTTGAAGGCGTGCGTATAACGGATCGGCACCACCAGGTTCACGGTCGGCACCCCGCCGTTGCTCTTCTGGATCTCGGCCGAATCGTCGCCGTAGCCCTGCACCAGGTCGAACTGCAGCGGCAGCTTGCGCTCGGCCGCGGTCTTCTTGGTGAACGCCACCAGCTTGCGGTTCGGCAGCGCCGACGAGTCGTACAGGAAGATGCCCGGTCCCGCGCCCAGTTTCACCTGCGTCTCTTCCGGACGGCCCGGGAACACGTCGCCGGTGATGCCGCCCTCGATCGCGATGCCGAGGTCCGCCTTGACCACGTCGGCCGCCGTGTGGGCGCCGCGCAGGCCGATCTCTTCCTGGGTCGTGATCACCCAGGCGATCCGGTTCGGATGCGGTTCATTCGCCAGGCGGCGCATCGCTTCCACCACTACGGCGCAGCCGACGCGGTCGTCCCAGCCCTTGCCCAGGTAGTTCTGGGTGCCGTTCAGGATTTCGAAGGGCGCGTCCGGCACGATCGGATCGCCCGGTTCGATACCCAGCGCGCGCACCTCGGCTTCGCTGCGGGCGCCGACGTCGAGATACAGGCTGTCGCGCGGATAGACCTTGGTGCGCTCGTCGCCCGGCACCACGTGGATGTCGCGGATGCCGGTGACAGCCTTCACCGGGCCCTTGCTGCCGATGATCACCCAGCGTTTATCCGGCAGCGCCTGGTCCAGCCAGCCGCCCAGCATCTGCATGGTGAGAAAGCCGTTCGGCGTGATGCGGCGGACCATGCCGCCCAGTTCGTCCATGTGGGCGTCGACCATGATCTTCGGGCCGCTGCTGCCCTGGGTGGCGATGATCGAACCCATGCCGTCGTAGGTCAGCGAACTGGCCAGCGGCTTCATCATGTCGACCAGCACCTTGCGCACCGGCTCCTCGAAGCCAGGCGGTCCGGCGGCGTCGGCGATCTTTTGCAGGGTCTCGACCGTACGGTCGGGGGCGGCCTGGACCTGGGCCATGCCGGAAGCGGCCATCAGGGCGATGGCTGCGGAGATGCTGGCGGAGAAGCGGCGTGCGATAGTCACTTGGGATCTCGTTCTGGTGATGTTGGCGGCGCACGCGCCGTACGCCGTCGTCGGGCGCTTTTGCTTGCGCAATTGCCTGCCCGACATGATCCAGTATGCCAATAAAATGACGGACATGCATGCGGCCTGGGCGATAATCCGGGCATCGATCATTGACTTACGGAGCCCACGATGACCCATCCCACCGACGAGGCAGTGCGCCGCGAACACGCCGCGCGCCAGGCCATCAAGAACGGTTTCGACATGGAGGACGAGGATTCCGGCGCCGCCATGTTCGTCGCCTTCCACCTGGAAGAGCTGGAACCCGCCTATTGGCAGGCGCAGGCGGGCATGCCGCGGCCCGATCCGTCCGCCGTGCTCGACCTCCTGGTGCTGGACAAGCACTGGGGCGGCAAGGACGAGATGGAATTCTTCGACTTCACCCTGCCGGGCGCGGTGACCGACTACGTCGTCAGCGTGCGCTTCGACGACGCCGGCCAGGTCGACGAGATCTCGATGGAAAGCTAGAGCGTCGTCATCGGCCGCTGGAACTGCACCACCAGGAAATCGATGAAGGCCCGTGCGCGCGCCGGCTGGTGGGCCCGGTTCAGGTAATACACGAACAGATCGGCCGACGGCAGCGTGTACGCCGGCAGCACGATGCGCAGCCGTCCGCTTTCCACATACTTGGCCAAGTCCCACTCCGAGCGGATCAGGATGCCGTGGCCATCCAGCGCCCAGCCCAGCACGATATCGCCGTCGTTGCTGGACAGGGCGCCATGCACCTTGACCGTTTCGGTCTGCCCGCGGTGTTCGAAGCGCCAGGTGCCGTAGGCGTCGCCGTTCTGGCGGTGCAGGATGCAGCGGTGGCGCACCAGATCGGCCAGGTCCGCCGGCGTGCCGTGCCGCTGCAGGTACAGCGGCGAGGCGCACAGCAGGCGCCGGTTCGACATCACGCGGCGCGCGTTCAGGCGCCGGTCCGGCAGCGTGCCGAAACGGATGGCGAGATCGAAGCCCATTTCCACCAGGTCGACCGGGCGGTCGGTCACCTCCATCTGCACCTCGACGTCCGGATGATGCCGCGCGAATTCGGACAGCAGCGGCGCGATCACGGTGCGCCCGAAGCCGAGGGTCGCGTTCACGCGCAGCAGGCCCTTCAGGGTCTTGCCGGCGCTGCCGACGTCGTCTTCCATGTCGCGGATCGCGGCCAGGATGCGGGTGGCGTGTGCCAGGTAGGTTTCGCCCTCCCCCGTCAGGCTGATGCGGCGCGTGGTGCGGTTCACCAGGCGCACGCCGAGGCGCGCTTCCAGCTGGGCCAGGCGCTTGGTGGCGGCCGGCGGACTCAGGTCGAGGGCGCGCGCGGCCGCGGCCAGGCTGCCGTGGCGCGCCACCAGCAGGAAGAATTCCATTTCACCGGCAGCGTCGGCATTCATGTATGGCATTCATTTGAAGGATTCACTTCGAGGAAATAATCAATTCACTATTCGGTAATTATAGGCAATGCCGGCGCGATTAAGCTGGGGCTCTTCTCCACCATCCGAGTCCACCATGAGAATCGTCGAGATCCGCGAACAGACCCTCCCCATCAGCTTTCCCATCCGCAACGCCTACATCGACTTCAGCAAGATGACGCTGAGCCTGGTGGCCGTGATCACCGACGTCATCCGCGACGGCAAGCCGGTGGTCGGCTACGGTTTCAATTCGAACGGCCGCTATGGCCAGGGCAAGCTGATGCGCGAACGCTTCATCCCGCGCATCCTGGAAGCCGACCCGGCTTCGCTGCTGGACGACCAGGGCGGCAACCTCGACCCGCACCGCATCTGGAATGCGATGTTCACCAACGAAAAGCCGGGCGGCCACGGCGAGCGCTCGGTGGCGATCGGCACCATCGACATGGCGGTGTGGGATGCGGTGGCCAAGATCGAAGGCAAGCCGCTGTTCCAGCTGCTGGCCGAGCGCTACGGCCATGGCCGACCGGATCGCAACGTGTTCGTGTATGCGGCCGGCGGCTATTACTACCCGGGCCAGGACCACGGCAAGCTGAAGGACGAGATGCGCAGCTACATCGACCGCGGCTACACGGTGGTCAAGAAGAAGATCGGCGGCGCCTCGCTGGACGAGGACCTGCGCCGCATCGACAGCATCCTGTCGGTGCTGCAGGATGGCCAGAAGCTGGCGGTGGACGCCAACGGCCGCTTCGACCTCGACACCGCGATCGCCTATGCGAAAGCGCTGTCGCAGTACGATTTGTTCTGGTACGAGGAAGCCGGCGACCCGCTCGACTTCGAGCTGCAGGCCACCTTGCGCAACTACTATGACAAGCCGATGGCGACCGGCGAGAACCTGTTCTCGATGCAGGACGCGCGCAACCTGGTGCGCTACGGCGGCATGCGTCCGGACCGTGACTGGCTGCAGTTCGACTGCGCGCTCTCGTACGGCCTGGTGGAATACCTGCGCACGCTCGACATGCTGCACCAGCACGGCTGGTCGCGCAGCCGCTGCATCCCGCACGGCGGGCACCAGATGTCGCTGAACATCGCGGCCGGCCTGGGCCTGGGCGGCAACGAATCCTACCCGGACCTGTTCCAGCCCTTCGGCGGCTTCCCGGACGGGGTGAAGGTGGAGAATGGCCACATCACGATGCCGGACCTGCCGGGCATCGGTTTCGAGGGCAAGGCCGACCTGTACCGCGAGATGCGCAAGCTGTCGGACTAAGAGCCTACCCGGTAGGCCCTAAGGCCGCTCGGCCTCGCCCACGTCCGCATCCTCGTCGAGCGCGAACTCGCCGCGCTCGTAGGCGGCCAGCACCGATTCGGCGCGCCGCAGCCAGTCCTCGGGCACCATGATGCGCACCCCGCCCAGCGCCGGCGCCAGCAGCAGGTCGGTCTGGACCAGGTTGGCGTCGGCCAGCACGGCGGGGATGCCGGCGGCGGCCAGGCAACCCTGCACCAGGGTCGCGTCCATCGGGACCAGGTAGCGCGCAAGTTCGACATGCGGCACATTCGATGCGTGATTCATGATGGCTCCGGCGGCTATGAGCGCCTAACGCTCTAAAGGTTGAACTGTCGTGCGGCCATGTTACGCTCAGGCGTCGCGCAATGGCGCCGGCCGCCGTGCAGGCTGGGGGGCGGACTGTGCCGCCGGCCGCGGCTGGGTCGGCATCAGCCAGCGCGCCCCCAGCACCAGCCCGGCGATCACGTAGGCCAGCCCGCCCGGGATCCACATGATCAGGCCGCCCAGTTGCTGGTCTTCGAGCGGCGTGAGGCCGAACAGCGAGGGCCGGTTGCCGTACAGCGGGTACCAGACCGTTTCCGAAAACGTAAACAGGGCGCCCAGCGCGCCGGTGTGCATCATGGTCGTGAACAGGTAGACGATGGAGGCGCCGCGCGCATGGTGGATGCCGTGCCGGCCCAGTACCGCCCACCAGAACAGCAGCGCGCTGAACAGGAAGCTGGCGTGCTGCAGCGCGTGCACGTCGTTGTCGACCAGGCCGGCCTGGAACAGCGCCGGCACGTGCCACACCCACAGCGCGGCGAAGTGCAGCACCCAGGCATGCAGCGGGCGCGTGATCATGTCCCAGCACCAGGCCAGCACGCGCCCGCGCGTGGCCTTCCCCACCTTGCCCCGCCACGCCGCCGGCAGCGCCCAGATCCAGACCCCGAACGGCCGCCCCAGCACCATCAGCGGCGCGCTGACGATCATCAGGACTTCGTGCTGCACCATGTGCGCCCAGAAGCCGAAGCTGCCGGCGCTGTCCAGCGGCGAGGCCAGCGCCAGCGCCAGCATCGCCCAGCCGAGGCCGAAGCAGCCGAACTGGCGCAGCAGCCGCGGGCGCGACTGGCGCGCGCGCGGCCACAAGCGCAGCATGCCCTGCACGTACCAGATCGAGGACAGCGCCAGGCAGGCGGCGACCCAGGGCTCGGCGCCCCAGCCCAGGTAGCTGCCGTTGACGTCGTGCGCCAGTGCCGGTGCGGCGGGCAGCCACGCCAGCAGGGGCAGGCACGATGCGCTCAGCCTGCGCATGGCGACAGGATCCATTGCGGGAACCACTGGGCCAGCACCGTCAGGCACGCGATCGCACCGACCGCGCACGACACCATGGCCACGAACGACGGACGGGTGGCGGCGTCGTCGGCTTCGGCCAGCACGTCCGCATGCCGGAAGCGGTCGCGCCAGTTCAGCCAGGCCATCCAGGTGAAGCAGGCGCATGCCAGCAGCGCCAGCGCCGATACCGCGTTCATGACCAGGCGGTCCTGGGCGGCGCACGAGGGCGTCACCAGCGCATAGGTGATCGACAGGTTGGCCAGCGCCAGCGACGGCGCCAGCAGCAGTGCGGGCCAGTTCGGCAGCTTCATCAGATGCGCGCTCCCCAGTAGACCACCGCATAGATCGGAATCCAGCTGAGCACCACGAAATACCAGTACCCGGCGTTCTCGCTGACGTCGACGAAGCGCTTGCCTTCGAGCGGACCGGTGAACATCAGCACCGTCAGCACCAGCGAATCGTAGGCGTCGGTAATCAGGTGGGTGGTGTGCAGGCCCATCAGCATCCACACGGCGGAGCCGTAGGCGTCGGTGGCCCAGTGCGTGTTCAGGTTCTTGAACTCGTACACGCGCACGGCGAGGAAGGCGACCGAGACCAGCATGCACACCACCAGCCACAGCCGCGTTTTCTTCAGGTCGAGCCGTTCGGCGGCGCGCTTGGCGAAGTGGTTCGGAATCATGCTGCCCACGATGATCGCCGTGTTGAGGCTGCCCCAGAACAGGTCGGGCGGCAGGCCGCTCATCGGCCAGGCGCCGGCATGGCTGCGCAGGTAGAAGTAAGCCATGATGGCCAGCGCGAACACCGTGCTCTCGATCGCCACCAGGCCCATCGTGCCCCACCACATCGGGCTGCGGTGGCCGAAGCCGAAGGTCGGCAGCGCGCTCACGTCGAGCAGCGCATCCTCCCGGCTGTTTTTTTCCCGCGGCGCGCTCACGATTCCACCTCGAGCGGGCTGATCTCGGAACCGGTGCGCTGCTCGACGATGTCCTTCTTCGGCCAGAACCACCAGGTGGCGCCCATCGCCACCGGCACCGCGGCCCACACCACGGCCCAGGGCGTGAAGATCGAGCCGACGAACAGGATGGTGGTGGCGACCGCCGTCGCGAACGGCGCCAGCGAGGACGCGGGCAGCCACAGGCGGTGGTCCGGCGCGGCGTCGGCCACCGAGGTGACCAGGATCTCGCGGTAGTCGTTCGCCAGGCCGGTCACGTGCGACGGCAGGCCCGGCGGCTCCCACAGCGGATCGCGCGCGTGCACCACCGGCACCCTGTCGTAGTTGGCGGCCGGCGGCGGCGACGGCACGCTCCATTCCAGCGTGCCGGCGCCCCAGGGATCGTTGCCGGCCGGCGCGCCGTGGCGGCGGCTGCGCAGCACGTTGACGATGAACAGCAGCACGCTGACGGCGATCATGAAGGCGCCGACGGTGGACAGGAAGTTCAGGCTGCCCCACTCCATCTCGGCCGGATAGGTGTAGACCCGGCGCGGCATGCCCTGCAGGCCGAGCACGTGCATCGGAAAGAAGGAGACGTTGAAGCCGATGAAGAACAGCCAGAAGTTCCAGCGCCCGAGGCGCTCGCTCAGCATGCGCCCGGTGAACTTGGGGAACCAGTAATAGAAGGCGCCGAACAGCGGGAAGATGGCGCCGCCCATCAGCACGTAGTGCAGGTGCGCGACCACGAAGAAGCTGTCGTGCAGCTGGGTGTCGAGCGACACCGAGGCCAGCATCAGGCCGGTGAGGCCGCCGGCGATCAGGATCACGAAGAAGGCCAGCACGAACAGCAGCGGCGTGCGCAGGTTCAGGCGCCCGGTCCACAGCGTGGCGATCCAGCAGAAGATCTGGATCGCGGTGGGGATCGCGATCATCAGGCTGGCGGCGGTGAAGAAAGTCTTGCCCAGTTCCGGCAGGTTGGTCGCGAACATGTGGTGCACCCACAGGCCGAAGGCGAGGAAGGCGGTGGCGACCACGGCCAGCACCATCGCCGGGTAGCCGACGACCGGGCGGCGCGAGAAGGTCGCGATGATGCTCGACATGATCCCCAGCGGCGGGATGAAGATCATGTACACCTCGGGGTGGCCGAAGAACCAGAACAGGTGCTGCCACAGCAGGGCGTCGCCGCCCTTCAGCGGGTTGTAGAACTGGGTGTTCACCAGGCGGTCGGTGATCAGGGCGGTACTGGCCAGCATCACCGCCGGCATCGAGAACAGCACCATGAAGGAGGTCGCCAGAATGGCCCAGACGAACAGCGGCATGCGGTTCAGCGTCATGCCCGGCGCGCGCATCTTGAGGATGGTGGTGATCAGGACGATCGCTTCCATCAGGCCGGCCATTTCGGTGAAGGTGATCATCTGGGCCCAGATGTCGACCCGCTTGCTCGGCGAATACTGCAGGCTGGAGAGCGGCACGTAGGCGAACCAGCCGGCGTCCGGGCCGAGGTTCAGGAAGAAGGCGAGGAACAGCATCATCCCGCCGAGGGTGAAGATCCAGTAGGCAAAGGCGTTCATGCGCGGGAAGGCCACGCTGCGCGCGCCGATCATCAGCGGCACCAGGTAAGTCGCGACGGCCTGCATCACCGGCACCGCGAACAGGAACATCATGGTGCTGCCGTGCATGGTGAACATCTGGTTGTACAAATCCGCGCCGATCAGCTTGCCGTCCGGCCCCGCCAGCTGCAGGCGCATCGCCAGCGCCAGCAGGCCGGCCAGCACGAAGAACACGAAGGTCGTGATCATGAAGCGCAGGCTGATGGTCTTGTGGTTGATGGCCGAGAACCAGCCCATGAGGCCGGGCGGGTCGCGCCAGGTCTGTTCCAGCATCTTGGCGTCGCTCTCCACCGTGCTCATTTCAGGGTCTCCAGGTAGGCAATCAGGTCTTGCAGTTCGGCCGGCCGCAAGCGGGTGGCGGGCATGTATACGCCGGGCTTCAACGCCTGCGGGTCCTGGATCCAGCGGGCCAGGTGGGCGCGGTCGTTGGGCAGCATGCCGGCGGCGATGGCGCGGCGATCGCCCAGGTGGGTCAGGTCCGGGCCCCGCGCGGCGGTGGCGCCGGTGCCGTTGACGGTGTGGCAGCGGGCGCAGGCATTGGCGAGGAAGAGCGCGCGGCCGCGGCGGGCGGCATCGGCAGCGACGCCGGACGGCTCGGGTGCCGGCCGGCGCTGGCGTTCGGCCCAGGCCTCGTACTGCGCATCCGGTTCGGCATGCACCAGCAGCGCCATCATCGCGTGCTCCAGGCCGCAGAATTCGGCGCACTGGCCGCGGTAGGTGCCCGGCTGGTCGGCGCGCAGCTGGAGCGTGGCGGTGCGGCCGGGGATCATGTCGCGCTTGCCGTGCAGGTTGGGAATCCACAGGGTGTGGATCACGTCGTCGCTCTTCAGCGTGACGATGACCGGGCGCCCGACCGGGATGTGCAGCTCGTTGGCGGTGGTGAACTGGCGGCTCGCCTCCGGGTCGAGGTAGCGCGCTTCCCACCAGAACTGGTGGCCGGTGAGTTCGATGTTGACCGCGTCCTGCAGCGGCAGGCGGCCCAGCGCGCGGCTGGTGAACACGTCGGCCGCCAGCAGCGCCAGCAGTCCCAGCGTGGCGGCGGCCACCGCCCAGCCGATCGAGCGGTGCAGGCGCCGTTCGGGGCGGGCCAGCGAGGACAGGTCGGGCGGCGTGCCGGCATCGGCGCGCGGGGCGCGCCACAGCGCGAACAGGCAGGCCACGACGATGGCGCCGAACACCAGCGCGCACAGCGTCAGCGTGAAGTTCCACAGGCGCCCGATGTGCCAGGCCTGGATGCCGTAGGCATGCAGCGCATCCTGCAACGGCGCCGCCGCGACGGTGTCTGCGGCAATGGCGGCGGTACAAAAAGTCGGGAAAAAGGCGGGGATCAAAGCAGCAAGCCGGCCCCTCGACCCGGCCCTCGCGCGAACACGCATGTGGCGCCCCATTCCGATGAAATTTTGGAATAATAGTTACGTCAAAATATAGCGCATTTCACAACTTTTTGACGCACACGTTCTGTTCAAAATGATTCGGAATCATCAGCGCAGCAGTGCCGGCAGGGTCGAGCACAGGTACAGCACCACCCCGATCATCCCGCCCACGACCGTGCCGTTGATGCGGATGTGTTGCAGGTCCTTGCCGATGTTGAGTTCGACCTGCTCCGACATCTCGCGGCTGTCCCAGTTCTTGACGGTGTCGGCGATGTGGCGCGTCAGGAAGCCCGCGAACTCGGGCGCCGCGCCGCGCGCCGCCAGTTCCAGGTTCTCGTTGAGCGAGGCGCGCAGCTGCGGGTCCTCGGCCAGCATGCGCCCGACCCAGGCGCCGGTGGCGACGATGCGCGCGCGCAGCACGGAGTCAAGGCTGTCCAGGTCGCGCTTGATCCAGGCTTTCAGGTCGCTCCACAGCGAACCGAGATAGCCGTTGAGGTTGTCGTCGCCGATCAGGTGGCGCTTGATCTCTTCCCCCTTCTCGATGAAGTCCTGGTCGGCCTTGAGCCGCTCGATGAACCCGTGCGTGAACGTGTCGAAGCGCTGGCGCAGGGGGTGCTGCATGTCTTCGCTGACGCGGTTCAGGATACCGGACGCCATGCGCACCGCCAGGTCGGCGCCCTTCCGGCCGATCATCTCGGACGGCAGCATGCGCTCCATGAACGCGTATTCTTCGCGCAGCCAGTCGACGATGCCCTGGGCGATCACGGCCTGGGTCTCCTCGTTGGCCAGCAGCTTCGCCAGCTGGTCGATGCCTTCGTTGAGCAGCTCGTGGTGGCGGTTGTCGCGCGTCAGACTTTCGAGCAGCATGCCGCTGGTCTTCGACAGATCGACCTGCCGGACCATGGTGTGGACCGCGCGCCGGATGAACTTCTGCACCGCCGCGTCCTCGATGAAGTCGAGCGCCCAGCCGCTCATGCGCACCAGGTAGTTCCCCAGCAGCTCGGTGTTCTGCGGCTTGACCAGCCAGTCGGCCACGCGCTGCGCCGGGTCGTGGCGCTGGATCAGGCCGACGATGGAATCGGTGTCGAGGAATTTCTCGTGCACGAAGGCGGCCAGGTTGTCGGCGATGCGCGCCTTGTTGGCCGGGATGATCTCGGTATGGCGCGACACGATCGGGATCGGGATGCGCCGGAACAGCGCGGCCACCGCGAACCAATCGGCCAGCGCGCCGACCATGGCCGCTTCGGCGAAGGCCTTCAGCAGGCCGCTCCACCAGTTCGGCGGCAAAAACAGCGAGATGATGAACAGGAGGGTGGCGCCGCCGAAGAAGGCCAGCGCCAGCCGTTTCGATTTGCGAAGCTCGGCTGCCTTGTCGTGCATGGGGGTGTCGGATGGTTTGCTCACAGCGCCATCCTAGACCACCCTAGACCAGATTGTCGCTCCGCAGCGCGGCGATGGCCTGCGGGCTCCAGCCCCAGTCGGCCAGGATCTCGGCGCCATGCTGGCCCGGCCTGGGCGGCGGGGCCGGCGTGGCGGGCACGGTGCGCGAAAAGCGCGGCGCCGGCGCCGGCTGCAGCACGCCGGCCGATTCCATGAAGGTCTTGCGCGCCGTGTTGTGCGGGTGGCGCGGCGCCTCGTCCATGTCCAGCACCGGCGCGAAACAGGCGTCGGTTCCTTCCAGCAGCGCGCACCAGGCGTCGCGCGGGCGCAGCGCGAACATGGCGGCGAACTTGCGCTTCATGCGCGGCCAGTCCTGGCGCCGCCACTGGCCCTTGAATTCCGGATCGCGGGTGCCGGTCAGTTCCAGCAGCCGGGCGTAGAACTGCGGTTCGATCGCGCCGATCGAGATGAACCTGCCGTCGGCGCAGGCATAGGTGTCGTAGAAGGGCGCGCCGCCGTCGAGCAGGTTGGCTTCGCGCGCATCGCTCCAGCCGCCGGCGGCGCGCAGGCCGTACATCATCGCGCCCAGCAGCGCCGCGCCGTCGGTCATGGCCGCATCCACCACCTGCCCCCGGCCGGAGCCCTTCGCTTCCAGCAAGGCGCACACCACGCCGAAGGCCAGCATCATGGCGCCGCCGCCGAAGTCGCCCACCAGGTTCAGCGGCGGCGGGGGCGGACTGCCGGCGCGGCCCATCGCGTGCAGCATGCCGCTCAGCGCCACGTAGTTCAGGTCGTGCCCGGCCGCCTGCGACAGCGGCCCGGTCTGGCCCCAGCCGGTCACGCGGCCGTACACCAGCCTCGGGTTGCGCGCCATGCAGTCCTCGGGGCCGAGCCCGAGCCGTTCCATCACGCCGGGGCGGAAGCCTTCGACCAGGGCGTCGGCCTTGCCCACCAGGTCGAGCAGCAGCAGGCGCGCGCGCGGCTGCTTCAGGTCGAGCGCGATCGAGCGGCGCCCGCGCGCCATCACGTCGTGCTCGGTGCCGAGCACGGGATAGGATTCGGCGCGCCGGGGTCGCGCCTGCGCTCGACGCGGATCACGTCCGCGCCCATGTCGGCCAGCATCATTGCGGCGAAGGGACAGGGGCCGAGGCCGACCATCTCGATCACGCGCAGTCCGCGCAAGGGTCCCGCCATCTCAGCCGCCGCCCGCGGCTTCGGTTTCCAGCGAGCGCGCGATGATCTCCTTCATGATCTCGTTGGCGCCGCCGTAGATCCTCTGCACCCGCGCGTCGAGGTACATCCGGGCGATCGGATACTCCAGCATGTAGCCGTAGCCGCCGAACAGCTGCAGGCAGCGGTCGACGATGCTGCACTGCAGGTCGGTGATCCAGTACTTGGCCATCGAGGCCTGCACCGTGTCCATGCGCCCGGCCGCCAGGTCGTCGATGCAGCGGTCGATGAAGACGCGCGCCACCGTCGCCTCGGTCTTGCACTCGGCCAGCACGAAGCGCGTGTTCTGCATGTCGATCAGGCGCTGGCCGAAGGCCTTGCGCGTGCACGCATGCTCGAGGGTCAGCTGCAGCGCCCGTTCGATGCAGGCCACGCCGGCCACGCCGACGATCGTGCGCTCGTAGGGCAGCTCGTTCATCAACTGGTGGAGCGCGCCCGCCTTGCGCCAGACGGCGCGGTCGACGTGGCCCTGTTCGCGCCAGCGCGCCTGGTGCGGCGTCACCTCGGCGTCCACGAAGCGGCGCACGGCGTCGCGGAAGGTTGCCAGTTCGGGGGTCATCCAGGACGAAGCGATGTGCACGGCGATCCCTTCAGGCCTGGTACAGGGTGACGACGCAGGCGCCGCCCAGGCCCAGGTTGTGCTGCAGCGCGACCCGCGCGCCCTCCACCTGGCGCCTGCCGGCGCCGTCGCGCAGCTGCTGCGTGAGTTCGAAGCACTGGGCCAGGCCGGTGGCGCCGAGCGGATGGCCTTTGGAGAGCAGGCCGCCAGAGGGATTGGTGACCACCTGGCCGCCATAGGTGTTGGCGCCGTCGCGGATGAACTTGTCGGCGCCGCCTTCGGGGCACAGGCCGAGCGCCTCGTAGCTGATCAATTCGTTGTGGGCGAAGCAGTCGTGCAGTTCCACCACGTCGAGGTCCGCGGGGCCGATGCCGGCCTGCTCGTACACCTTGTGCGCGGCCTCGCGGCTCATATCGTAGCCGACCAGCCGCATCATGTCGCCGCCGTCGAAGGTGCCGGGACGGTCGGTGGTCATGGCCTGGGCCGCGATATGGACATCGGCGCGCAGGCCGCGCCGGCGCGCGAAGTCCGCGGACACCAGCACCGCGGCGGCCGCGCCGCAGGTCGGCGGGCAGGCCATCAGGCGCGTCATCACGCCGGGCCAGACCGCCGGCGCGTCCAGCACGTCCTGGACCGAGAGTTCCTTGCGCAGCAGCGCCAGCGGATTGCCGGTTGCGTGGCGGCTGGCCTTAGCGCGGATGCGGGCGAAGGCGTCCAGCGGCGTGCCGTACTTTTCCATGTGCGCCAGGCCGGCGCCGCCGAAGTAGCGCAGCGCCAGCGGCACCTCGGGCCGGCCGACCAGGCGGTCGGTGACGGCGTCGAAGTCGTCGAACGGCGCCGGCCGGTCGGTGAAGACCGAGGCCAGCGCGCCGGGACGCATCTGCTCGAAGCCCAGCACCAGCACGCAATCGAGCGCGCCGCTGGCCACCGCCTGGCGCGCCAGGTAGAGGGCGGTGGAGCCGGTCGAGCAGTTGTTGTTGACGTTGACGATCGGGATGCCGGTCATGCCGACGCTGTACAAGGCCTTCTGGCCGCAGGTCGAATCGCCGTAGACATAGCCGGCGTAGGCCTGCTCGACATCCTCGTAGGCCAGGCCGGCGTCCTCCAGCGCCGCGCGCGCCGCCTGCGCGCCCATCTCGTGGTAAGGGGCACTGGCCCCCGGCTTGGCGAACGGGATCATGCCCACGCCGGTCACGTATGCCTTGCGGCCGAATCTGTTACTCACCGCCGTCTCCTTCCTGTAATTAGGTCACGCGACCTATTGGGACGATTATAGGTCAGCCGTACGGGTTGCGAAAGCGGCCATGCGATAATCGGCCATGGTCCGCACGCTCGACAACACGCTCCGCAACAAGCCCTCTTCCACCACCGAGAAAGGCCTGGGCCGCGCCTACGCCATCCTGCGGGCGGCGCGCCGGCTGCTGGCGCAGGACGGCCATGCCGGGCTGTCGATGCGGCGGGTGGCGCTGGAGGCGGGCATGACGCTGTCCAACGTGCAGCACTACTACGCCAGCAAGGACCTGCTGCTGGAAGCCCTGCTGCTGAACATCATGGACGAGTTCCAGGCACGCATGGACTACATCGCGGCCGACATGCGCGACCGCCCGCGCCTGGACCAGTTCCTGAGCACGATGGACATGTTCCTGGACGAGATCACCGAACCGGCGACGCACGCGATCTTCTTCGAGATCTGGGCGCTGGCCTCGCGCAACCCGTTCGCGTCGACGCTGATGGAACTGATGGTGGGACGCGAGCGCAAGACCGTCTACAACATGATCCGGGCCCTGAACCCGGCGATTCCCGACGAGGAGATCATGCAGCGCGCGATCCTGATGGTGGGCCAGGTGCAGGGGCTGATGCTGTTCCGGCTGGACAAGGTGGGGCGGCGCGAACAGTTTGTGACGGTGCGGGACGCGCTGCGCAGGGTGCTGCTGGACTTGGCGACGCGGCCCTGATACGCACCTGACGGGATGCCCTGCCCGGACGCGTGGCGGCATCCATGCCGGCGCTGCAAGTATCGGCGGCACAGGCCCCAGCCCTACCCGTAACGCCTCGACCTGAGGCCATCTGCATCGTTCGCGGCAGAAAATGCGTGAATTTACAGCTATTTTTGGCTGATTCCGGAGCCATGGGCGGATCGTCCCTTATACTGTCGCGGACTATTGACAAGGAGCCTACACCCGCATGGATCACAACATCAGCCTGATCACCACCATCGCCGCCGCCCTCGGCCTGGGCTTAATACTCGGCATGCTCGCCGTACGCCTGCGCCTGCCTGCCCTGGTCGGCTACCTCGCCGCCGGCGTCATCATCGGCCCGGCCACGCCCGGCTTCGTGGCGGACATCGCGCTGGCTTCCCAGCTGGCCGAGATCGGTGTGATGCTGCTGATGTTCGGGGTCGGCCTGCACTTCTCGCTCGACGACCTGCTCGAGGTGAAGGGCATCGCCCTGCCCGGCGCGGTGCTGCAGATCGCGGTGGCGACCCTGCTCGGCATGGGCCTGTCCCACCTGTGGGGATGGAGCCTGGGTGCGGGCCTGGTGTTCGGCCTGGCGCTGTCGGTGGCCAGTACGGTGGTGCTGTTGAGAGCATTGGAGGACCGCGGCCAGCTCGATTCCTTCAACGGCCGCATCGCGGTCGGCTGGCTGGTGGTGGAAGACCTGGTCACCGTGCTGGTGCTGGTGCTGTTGCCGGCGCTGGCCGGTCCGCTCGGCGGCAAGGGTGGCAACAGTGGCCCGCTGTGGATGACGCTGGGCTGGACCCTGCTGCAGGTGAGCGCCTTCGTCGCCTTCATGCTGGTGGTCGGCCGCAAGCTGTTCCCGTGGTTCCTGTGGCGCGTGGCCAAGACCGGTTCGCGCGAACTGTTCACGCTGGCCGTGATCGCGGCGGCGGTCGGCATCGCCTACGGCTCCTCGCACCTGTTCGGCGTGTCGTTCGCGCTGGGCGCCTTCTTCGCCGGCATGGTGCTGCGCGAATCGGAGCTGAGCCACCGCGCGGCCGAGGAAACCCTGCCGCTGCGCGACGCGTTCTCGGTGCTGTTCTTCGTCTCGGTCGGCATGCTGTTCGACCCGCGCGTGCTGGTCGAGCATCCGCTGCAGATCCTGGGCGTGCTGGCCGTCATACTGGTCGGCAAGTCGCTGGCCGCGTTCTTCCTGGTGCTGGCGCTGCGCTATCCGCTGAACACGGCGATCACGGTCTCGGCCAGCCTGGCCCAGATCGGCGAATTCTCCTTCATCCTGGCCGCCCTGGGCATGTCGCTCGACCTGCTGCCGGTGCTGGGCCAGAACCTGATCCTGGCCGGCGCCATCGTCTCGATCGCGGTCAACCCCCTGATGTTCAAGCTGGCGGCGCCGGTCGAGCGCTGGGTGCGCAGCAAGTCCGAACATGCGCGCCGCATGGAGCGCTCGCCCGACCCGCTGGCCGAGCTGCCGGCCAACGTCACCCACGAGCGCCTGACCGGCCAGGTGGTGCTGGTCGGCTACGGCCGCGTCGGCAAGACCATCGCCGCCGAACTGGGGCGCCAGGGCATCCACTACGTGGTGGCCGAGCAGAACCGCGAGATGGTCGAGGAGCTGCGCCGGCGCGACCAGCCGGCGGTGGCCGGCAACGCCGCCGAGCCGGCGGTGCTGATCCAGGCCCACATCGCGCGCGCCTCGATGCTCGTCATCGCCACGCCGGACACCTTCCACGTGCGCGCCATGATCGAAACCGCCAAGGCGCTCAACCCGCACATCCGCGTGGTGGTGCGCACCCACAACGAGGAAGAAGCGCGCCTGCTGCGCGAGGAAACCGGCGGCACCGTGCTGGTGGGCGAACACGAGCTGGCACGCAGCATGACGCGGCACGTGCTGGACGGCCTGGCGCACGCGCCTGCGGCGGCGCACTGAGCCCGGATAAGTCGATGTAAAAAAAGGAGCCGGTATTCCTTGATGGGATACCGGCTCCTCTTATTTTCATTTCATGTGCCGTTACGCGACGGCTTCCTCGGCGCACAGCTTCAGGCTGGCGTGACGCTGGTGCGCCAGCCCCGCCTGCAGCGCGTCCTGGTGCTCGTCCAGCAGCGCGAACACGGCATCCTTGGACAGCACGTACTGGTCGAGCAGCGTGTCCTTGATGGCGACGATCACGTCGCGGTAGTCGCGGATCGCGTTCAGCGTGTAGCTGTAGAGCTCGTCCGACTTTTCCTCGACCTGGCGCAGCGTGTGTTCGCCGCTGGCGTCGTTCTGCAACTGGCTGTAGTCGATCTTGGCGCGCGAATACATCGACAGGCGGCCGACCATCAGGTTCAGCATCTTGGTGATCTTTTCGATGTCGTTCTGGCTGCCGACCGAGATGCCGCGGGCGCCGTAGAACAGCTCTTCCGCCGCCACGCCGCCGTACAGGCCGACCACGTCGCGCTCCAGTTCTTCCAGCGTGCGCAACGACATGTCCTCGCCCGACTGCAGCACGTAGCCCAGCGCGCCGATCTTCGAGACCGCCTCGGTGCTGATCTTCAGCAGGTGCGACTTTTCCTTCACCTCGGCCAGGCTCATGCCGGCGCGCAGCCAGGGGTCGATCTGCATGAAGAAGTGGCCCAGTTCGTGCACCGCGATGCGCTCGCGCTGCTTGTGCTTCTCGGCGGTGGTGGCGCGGTCGGTCAGGCCGATGGTGGCGCGCTCGTAGGCACGGAACAGCAAATCGGTATCGATGATCGCCTTTTCCTGGATCGACAGCATCGAGGCGCGTTCGACCACGGTTTCCAGCAGCGCCGGGCTCAGGTTCTGGGTGATTTCCGCGACCTGGTCCAAGTCGAGGTTGTTCCAGTCGACCAGGCCGTCCTTCTTCTTGGCGAGGAAGCTGCGCAGGAGTTCGCGCCGCTCGTTCTTGTTCGGCAGGCGGAAGTTGATCTTCACCGAGAAGCGGCGCAGCATGGCTTCGTCCATCTCGGTCGAGGCGTCGTCGAAGTTCGAGGCGATGACCCAGATCACGCCCTGGCCCTTGTCGCTCTTCACGCCGTCCAGCAGGCCGAGCAGGGTATTGGCGGTGTCGTCTTCCCATTTCTTTTCGCTGCGGCCGCGCGGCATGAACAAGCTCTGGCCTTCGTCCAGGAAAATGATGCACTTGCCTTTGGCGCAGGCCTTGCGGTACAGCGCGTTCAGGGCCTTGGAGCCGCCGCCGACGTAGCCCGATTCCAGCGCCGAGCCGGATGCCTGGATCAGCGGCATGTTCAGGCGCTTGGCCAGGTAACCGACCAGCTTGGTTTTACCGGTACCGGCCGGGCCGGTCAGCATGACGTTGAACGGCTTGTCGATATTGTGTTCCTGGTACAACTCGCGGTTGCGGATCATGTCTTCCAGGTGCAGCACTTCCTGCTTGATGTCTTCCATGCCGATCAGGTCGTCCATCGACCCTTTCAGCTTGTCCGGCGCGATCATCTGGGCGCCGCCGTTCATGCCCGGCATGCCGAATTTCATGAAGTACAGGATCGCGGCCAGCACGGTCAGGTCGAGCGCGTGGCGCTTCAGGAAATCGAGCACGGCGCTGCCGAAGCCCTCGCCCTCTTCCTCCATCACGGCCTTGTGGGTGTTCAGGTAGTCGTCCTTGGCGATCGAGTACGGGATCGCATTCTTGAGCAGGACTTCACGCTCGAGCGACAGGTGCGAGGTGCTCGGCACCTTCACCACGTGCAGCTGGGGCGCATCCTTGAATTTGTAGACGTAGCGCGGCGAGTCGGACAGGGGCTTGGCCACCAGCAGGTAGTCGAGGCGGTCCTTCTGGGCGGCCAGTTGGGTGATTTCGGAAATGTTTTGAGAGTGGACGACCGGTGCGGTGTCCTGCGGCACGTCAGCCTTGTAAATTGCCCAACCCGTCAGCATGCCGAGCAGCACGGCAGTAAAGATACGAACGTAAACATTCTTGAAGGCAATTTGAAGTCGGGCAAAATTGGGCATATCGGTACTCTAGAAAACGAAAGGGTGCGTGATATAGCTTGGGTAATGCAGCTTGCTTGAAACAGCTTGGGCAGCGTCGGTGTTGCATGCCTTCGAGGTGACGGCTGGACGTGAAGGCGCCGGCGCGGGACCGCGGGGTGATGCTCAAACGTGTACGTCTGATATGGGTTTGATGCCCGTAGGCAATAGGGATATGGAGACTATACTCGCAAAAAAAAGACAGGTGTATACCGTGCGCTTAAAAAATTTTGAATCACAACATGCGATATTCATTTGATACCGTTTTTAATTGGCTTTTCAATAATCTGGCTAAAAGAAATGCAATGAATTCACCATGTTTTATACTTTTATCAAATTGGCTTCATATAAGTGCTTGTCTTTAATGTATTTAAAAAATATCAAGATCGGTAAGCGCCCATGGCCTGCCGGGGGCACGATATAGACGCAATGTCACGCAATGCCGCGCGCATTTTGCTACTCTTTATGAGGGCGGCGCTGGGGCGATCCAGGCCGCATCGCCAGCCCTGCTGTATTGCTGCCACGGTTCCAACCGCCATGTCGAAGGACTTTCGAAGGAATGAACGTGAAACGATATGCACTTGCCATCGTAGTGGGTCTCCTGGCCGGCGCTGCCGTCCAGGCCGCCGTAATCGACCTCGACAACAACCCCGCCGCCAGCGTGCGCGTGGCCGACTTGTCGACGGTACAGCGCAACGAGGTGGTGGCACCGCCGCCGGCCTCGATGTCCGAACTTCCCGAGCCGGAAGTGTTTGCCATGATGCTGGTGGGCCTGATCCTGATCGGTTACCGGGCCAGCCGCGACAGCAGCGAAAAATTCAAATGAGGATGGGATAGTCATTTCCGCAGGCCGCGGAATGAATCAGACGATCCGGACCAAAGGGCCGATTGCATGGCGCCGCTTGCTGGCGCCATTTTCATGAGAAGGCGCGGTCCAGCGCCTGGTATTAATAGGTAGGGCTGGTTTGGGCGAAATCAAGCCCTGCCTGACAATGCATGCAGCTTGAGCAGCGTGGTCCAGTTGCGTGAGGTGGTGGCGTCGCCCAACTGCTTGCCGAGCGCCGCCGCAGCGGCGCTGTCGAGGATGCCGTCCGGACACCACACATAGGCCGCGCGCTCGCCCAACGCCACCGCGCCCGGATGCCAGTCCTGGCCGCACAGCGCTTCGATGGCCTGGCGTGAATCCGGGTTCGGCAACGGGCTGGACAGGATGAAGGTCAGCAGGCGCGCATGGTCGCCGGCCCGGTCGAGCAACGGATTGTCGGCCACGATCGATTCCAGTTCCGTGCCGTCGAGCACCAGCGTGCGCGCCGCCACGCCGAGCTTGAGCACGAGCGTTTCCTCGATCTCGGCCGCCACCGCCGGCTGCGGCCGGGACGGGCCGCTGAACACCACGTTGCCGCTGTTGAGCACGCTGCGCACCTCGGTGTAACCGAGGTCCTCGATGAGTTTGCGCAGGTCGGCCATGGCGATACGTTTTGCTCGTCCGACATTGACGCCCCTGAGCAGGGCAATGTAGCGTTTGCTGGTCATGGCGCGCATGGTACCTTGCCGCGCTCGCGCACGGCACATTCTGGACAAGATTTAGAGGGCCTCGAAAAACGTAGCGAGCGGCCCCAATACCCTTTTATTTGACAAGGCCTTCGGCGTGCATTGCCTGCTGGACGGCCGGGCGGCTAGCCACGCGCTGCTGGTAGCTGGTCAGCACGGGCCAGGCCGACAGATCGACGTTGACGAAGCCGGCCCAGCCCAGCGCCGTGAACAGGTAGGCGTCGGCCACCGTGAATTGCGAACCCATCAGGTAGTCGCGCCCTGCCAGGCGCTGCGCCACCCAGCCGAGGCGCTGGGTCAGGCTGGCGCGCGCGGCCTGTTTCATGTCCTCGGTCGCGTTCGAGCGGAACAGCGGGCCGAAGCTCTTGTGCACCTCGGTCGCGATGAAGTTCAGCCATTCGATCACCTGGTAGCGTTCCAGCGTGCCGTGGGCCGGCACCAGTTGGCGGTCCGGCGCCAGGTCGGCCACGAACTGGACGATGGCCGGCCCTTCGGTAAGAACGGTGCCATCCTTGAGTTCCAGGGCCGGCACATAGCCTTTCGAATTAATCGCCAGGAAGTCGGCGCCGCCGGCGGTCCGGCGCTTGCCGATGTCGACGCGCTCCAGCGTGAAGTCCAGGCCTGCCTCTTGCAGGACGATGTGCGGCGACAGCGAGCAGGCGCCGGGGCTGAAATACAATTTCATATGAGATCTCTATCTGATGGAACATGACGCGCCTTGCGCAGGCAAAGCCTGACGAGAATACAACAGATCCGCGCGCCCTGCTGGCGGCCCGGTCGCAACAATCACGACGAGGCCCATATGCCGGGCTCCATGGGTGATAATGTAAATATATTAGTGGGAGGAAAGAATGGGTGCAGAGTGCCAAGACATGCAAGTTGCCGGAGCAACGGTCCAAGCCCGCCTCGATCATTTGTTTCGCAACCATGTACGCGAGCCCCCGAACGACACGGCAACAGCGACGCTGCGCCGCCTTGTCGAAGCCTACCGCCTGCCGGAGCCGACGCAGCCGGGAGTGCAATCATGAGATTGACACCTGAACAATTGGTCCAGGGGATAGAGGACCTGCCCTCGCTGCCGGCCGTGGTGATGGACCTGCTCGGCAACCTGGAGCAGGACGACATCGACGTTTCGGTGCTGGCGAAAAAAGTGTCGCACGACCCGGCCCTGACCGCGAAGACGCTACGCCTCGCCAATTCCTCGGCTTTCGGACTGCAGGTCAAGGTCACCACGATTCAGCAGGCGATCACTTTCCTCGGCTTCCAGACCACGCGCAACCTGATCACCGCCGCGGCTTTGACCGGATGCTTCCCGGCCGGCCGCTGCCCGGGCTTCAATGACAAGGCCTTCTGGCGCCATGCCAGCGCCAGCGCCGCCTGTGCCCGCGGGCTGGCGCGGCGCATGCGGTTCAACCAGGATGTCGCCTTTACTGCCGGGCTGTTGCATGATCTCGGTCAACTGGTGCTCGCGAACAGCCATCCCGACGCCTACGGCGCCGTGCTGGCCTGGCGCAGGCAGCAAGGATGCACCCTGCTGGACGCGGAACGCGCGGTACTCGGCGTCGACCACGTCGATGCCGGCGTGGCCCTGGCCACCTGCTGGAATTTTTCCGACACGATGCGCCAGGCGATCGCCCGCCACCATAGCCCGGACACGCCGGGCGCCGGCTTCCTGGCCGCGATCGTGCACGTGGCCAACGCGATCGTCCACGCGCTCGACCTCGCCGGCGATCCGGACGAGCTGGTGCCGCCGGTATCGACCGTGGCCTGGGATGCGATGGGATTGAATGAAGAAGCCTACCTGCATCTGTTCCGGGAAACGGAGCAGCAGGCCGAAGAGATGTCGGCCATCCTGATGGCGTAGCGCCGGACGGCCTTATGTTTTGACGGCAGCGGAACGGGACCGAATGGCTCCCGACCCGCTGCCGGGTCGCGCCTCAGGCATGACAGTACCGGCTGTCATGCCTTCGGCATCAGTGCGCATAGTTACCCGACTTCGATGTGTCGTTGCCCTGTACTTCCTGGCTTTGCGGTTGTGCTTGCTGTGCAGCTTGCTGGGCAGCCAGTTGCGCCGCTTTCTCTTCTGGTTTCGGGCGGCCTTGCGCGTCCGACAGGCGGTACTTGGTGCGGCGGTCGCCCATCAGGTCGCGCAGGTCGCGGATGCTCATGCCGGTCACCTCGTGCATGCGGATCAGCAGCGAAGCGCCGACCGGCAAGCGGTGGTGGCGGATTTTGCTGATGACCGGCGGCGCGACTTCCAGCATGCGCGACAGCGCTGCGTCGTTCTTCAGCTGCATCTTGCCCAGCAGAATATCGAGCAAGTGGTTCGGGTTGTAGCTTTCCTGCGATGACAGTGCGTGATGTGCCATGATTACCTCGTGAGTGGTTAAAATAGTTCCTTTACGAACTTTCGTTAAGGACTTGCTTTCGTCTACATAAGTTCCCGGATCGCGCTCTACCTAAAACGCTACCGGACCGCGTACGCTCCTTGAACCCCCTGAAAAACCGCTGCGCGTTGCATGCTCGTCGCCCGTACCGGCTTTTCGGGAATCCTCAACCAGCTTCCAACGCTCACTTGCCTTTCGAACAAATTATCAAACTCATACCAGGGGTGTACCCACGACCCGAGCACAAGATGCATTGGTCGAAATCAAGCTATCGTCTGGAAAGCTTGTCACATAGTCATTTCAGCACATGGTGACAGATTGTGGCGCACGCAAGAGTTTTTTTGGACAAATTTTGCAATTGCCTTTATGCAGGAACTTATTGATTTACAAGAGGAAACTAAGTCCGAGTCGTGTAGGCAATTTTTAAGATAACAGTTGGCAATGAGATTTCAAGAATTAACAATGTAACCGACTGTATCTAAGTTGATAGGTAGAAATTATTACTTCCGCGGGGTCCCGCAACCGGTCGCACGCGCCATTCAGAGGGCGTGTTTGCGATTTACGGTAAACTGGATCCCACTTGTCAAAGCATCAGCACACAACAAGCATTCATGCAGAAAAAAGTATTCATCAAGACCTTCGGCTGCCAAATGAACGAGTACGACTCGGACAAGATGGCGGACGTGCTGGGCGCGTCCGACGGACTCGTACGCACCGACACGCCGGACGATGCCGACGTGATCCTGTTCAACACCTGCTCGGTGCGCGAAAAGGCACAGGAAAAAGTATTTTCCGACCTGGGCCGGCTGAAGGAACTTAAACGCAACAAGCCGGACCTGATCATCGGCGTGGGTGGCTGCGTGGCGTCGCAGGAAGGCGAAGCGATCGTCAGGCGCGCGCCGCACGTCGACATGGTGTTCGGCCCGCAGACCCTGCACCGCCTGCCGCAGATGATCCAGCTGCGCCGCCATACCGGCGCGTCCCAGGTCGACATCAGCTTCCCGGAAATCGAGAAGTTCGACCACCTGCCCCCGGCCAAGGTCGAGGGCCCGGTCGCCTACGTCTCGATCATGGAAGGCTGCAGTAAATATTGCAGCTACTGCGTGGTGCCCTATACCCGCGGCGAGGAAGTCTCGCGCCGCTTCGAGGACGTACTGACCGAGGTCGCCGGCCTGGCCGCCCAGGGCGTGAAGGAAATCATGCTGCTGGGCCAGAACGTGAATGCCTACCGGGGCGTCATGGAAAGCGGGGAGATCGCCGATTTTGCGCTGCTGCTCGAATACGTGGCCGAGATTCCCGGCGTCGAGCGCCTGCGCTTCGTGACCAGCCACCCGAAGGAATTCACCCAGCGCCTGATCGACGCTTATGCCAGGATCCCGCAGCTGGTGAACCACCTGTACCTGCCGGTGCAGCATGGATCCGACCGTATCCTGCAAGCCATGAAACGCGGCTACACCGGCCTCGAATACAAGTCGATCATCCGCCGCATCAAGGCGGTGCGGCCGGACATCGCGATCTCGTCGGACTTCATCGTCGGCTTCCCGGGCGAGACCGACGCCGATTTCGAAGCCATGATGAAGCTGGTGCAGGACGTCGGTTTCGACAACAGCTTCAGCTTCATCTTCAGCAAGCGTCCCGGCACGCCGGCCGCCAACCTGGAAGACGACACCCCGCACGACGTGAAGCTGGCGCGCCTGCAGCGCCTGCAGGCACTGATCGACGCCAACACCCGCAAGGGCAGTGCCGCCATGGTCGGCACGGTGCAGCGCGTCCTGGTCGAGGGTCCCTCCAAGAAAGGCGTCACCCTCGACGGCCAGCTTGAACTGCAAGGCCGCAGCGAGAACAACCGCGCGGTCAATTTCGCCCCGGGCGCAGCCGGCGAGACGCTGATCGGCCAACTGGTCGACGTGCGCATCACCGAAAGCCTGGATTACAGCCTGCGTGGCGACCTGGTCGCCAGCATTGATACGATAGCCAAAGCCAGTTGAAAACTCAGACGCCCACCCAGCCTTCGTATTTCGTTCCCGAGCCGCTCGACAACACCCGGCTCGCCCACCTCTGCGGCCCGCTCGACGAGAACCTGCGCCAGATCTCGGCGGCCCTCGACGTGACCATCTTCCGCCGCGGCGAACGCTTCATCGTCAGCGGCAGCAATGCCGAGCGCGCGGTCGAGCTGCTCGAGCGCTTCTATGCCGTGGCCGACAAGGTCGTGCCGATCGAGGAAGTGCAGCTGGCACTGGTCGAACAGCGCGCCGGCCTGAAGCCATCGGTCGCCGAACCGGCCGACACGCCCAGGAAGGCGCCGGGCGCCACCGCCTCGGCTGCCGCCTCCGCCGAGGATGGTGACGGCGAAGACGACGCCGGCGACGAACTGGTCAGCCCGACGCTGAAGACCCGCCGCAGCGACCTGCGCGGCCGCACGCCGCACCAGATCCAGTACCTGAAGGCAGTGCTGGAGCACGATATCAGCTTCGGCATCGGCCCGGCCGGTACCGGCAAGACCTATCTCGCCGTGGCTTGCGCGGTCGATGCGCTCGAGCGCGACGCGGTCAAGCGCATCATCCTGACCCGCCCGGCGGTGGAAGCCGGCGAGCGCCTCGGCTTCCTGCCCGGCGACTTCGCGCAGAAGGTCGACCCCTACCTGCGCCCGCTGTACGACGCGCTGTACGACCTGCTCGGCTTCGACCGCACGCAGAAGCTGTTCGAAAAACAGGTGATCGAGATCGCCCCGCTCGCCTTCATGCGCGGCCGCACGCTGAACCATGCCTTCGTGATCCTGGACGAAGCCCAGAACACGACGGTCGAGCAGATGAAGATGTTCCTGACCCGGATCGGCTTCGGCAGCAAGGCCGTGGTCACCGGCGACATCACCCAGGTCGACCTGCACAAGACCCAGCGCAGCGGCCTGGCCGACGCCATGCACGTGCTGAAGGACACGCGCGGCATCGCCTTCTCCCACTTCTCCAGCGCCGACGTGGTGCGCCACCCGCTGGTGGGGCGCATCGTCGATGCCTACGAAAAAGCGGCCTCGATCCAGGAGATCGGCGCCTTGCCCAAAACTGCAACCACGGCAACCCGAAATGCAAGAAAAAAAACATGATCTCGAACTCGACGTCCAGTACGCCGACACCCGCCTGGAAGCCGACATCACCCCGGCGATGATCGAACGCTGGGTCCAGGCATCGCTGCTGGGCCCGGCCGAACTGGCGATCCGCTTCGTCGACGCCGAAGAAGGCCAGACGCTGAACCGCGACTACCGCGGCAAGGACTACGCGACCAACGTCCTCACCTTTGCCTACAACGAAGGCGAGGAACTGGCCGACGACGAACCGACGCAAGCCGACATCGTGCTGTGCACCGACGTGCTGCAGCGCGAAGCCGACGAGCAGAAGAAGACGGTCGAGGAACACGTGGCCCACCTGGTGGTGCACGGCGTGCTGCACGCGCAGGGCTTCGACCATGAAAACGACGAAGAGGCCGAGGAGATGGAACAGCTCGAGCGCGACATCATGGAGGCGCTGCGGTATCCGGATCCTTACGCCGAGAACGAGTAAGTCGACGTCAAGGGCGGCGTACGAACTTGGGCCCTTGCCTTTGCAAGGGCGACGTCAGCTGAGAGCGCGATCAGTACAGTATCGCGGATCCGAAACCTTGAAACCGTCGCCCCTGCGCAGGCAGGGGCCCAAGTTGCCTTGATGTTTCAAGCTTTTTTAAGCTGCTCCCCGATCGGCAGCTTGCGCACCCGCTGCCCGGTCGCCGCGAACACCGCGTTCGCCAGCGCCGGCGCGATCCCCGCCGTGCCCGGCTCGCCGATCCCGCCCGGCTCGTCCTTGCTGTTGACGATGTAGACCTCCACCGCCGGCGCCTCGTTCATGCGCATCACGCGGTAGTCGCCGAAGTTCGACTGCTGCACCCTGCCCTTGTCGAGCGTGATCTGGCCCCACAGCGCGGCGCTGGCGCCGAACACGATGCCGCCTTCCATCTGCGCCACGATGGTGTCGGGGTTGATGTTCTGGCCGCAGTCGACCGCGCACACCACGCGGTGCAGGCGCACGTCGCCGTCGGCGCCGACCGACACCTCCGCCACCTGCGCCATGTAGCTGCCGAACGCGAACTGGGCCGACACGCCGCGGCCCATCCGGCGGCCCTCGACCGGACGCAGCGGCTTGCCCCAGCCGGCCTTGTCGACGGCCAGGTTCAGCACCGCCAGCGTGCGCGGCGATTTCTGTAATAACGAACGCCGGAACGCGACCGGGTCGGTCTTGCTGGCGTAGGCCAGTTCGTCGACGAAGCTCTCGACCACGAACACGTTGTGGGTCGGGCCGACGCCGCGCCAGAACGCCGTGGCCAAGCCCGGCGGTTCGTGGCGCACGTATTCCACGCGCATGGCCGGAATGCTGTATTGCAAGTCGGCGGCGCCCTCCACCGCATCCGGATCGACCCCGTTCTTGACCGCCGGCGGCGCGAAGCGCGCCATGATCGAGGAACCGGTCACGCGGTGGAACCAGGCGGTCGGCATGCCCTTGTCGTCGATCCGGGCCGACAGGCGGTCGTAGTAGTACGGCCGGTACATGTCGTGCTGCATGTCTTCCTCGCGCGTCCAGATGATCTTCAGCGGCCCCTTGGCCAGCTTGGCGAAGGCCACCGCCTGGATCACGTTGTCGACTTCCAGCCGGCGCCCGAAGCCGCCGCCGATGTAGAAATTATGCACCTGCACCTTGTCGACCGGCAGTCCGGCGACCTTGGCCGCGGCGCCCTGCGCCAGCGCCGGCACCTGGGTACCGACCCACAGGTGACATGCATCGGCGCGCAGGTCGACCGTGCAGTTCATCGGTTCCATGGTGGCGTGGGCCAGGAACGGCATTTCGTAGACGGCATCGATGCGGCGCCCGTCCTGCCCGTCCAGCACCTTCAGGGCATCGCCCTCGTTCCTGGCGACGGCGCCGCCGCCCTGCGACACCTTCGCCATGTCGGCCACGATGGATGCCGTGCTGACTTTCGCGTTGGCGCCGTCCTCGAAGCGCGGCGCGGCCGCGGCCAGGCCCTGCTTCGCGGCCCAGAAATTGTCGGCCACCACGGCCACTGCGCCTTCGATGCGCAGCACCTGGCGCACGCCCTTCACCGCCATCGCCTTCTGCTCGTCCACCGCGGCCACCTTCCCGCCCAGCACCGGCGACGCCGCCACCACCGCGATCCCCATGCCGGGCAGGCGCGCGTCGATGCCGAACTGCGCCGAGCCGTCGGTCTTGGACGGCGAATCGAGGCGCTTCTGGGACTTGCCGATCAGGGTGAAGTCGGCCGGGTCCTTGAGCTTGACCGTGGCCGGGAAGTTCAGTTTCGAAGCCGCATCCACCACTTCGCCGAAGTGCACCGAGCGGTTCGAGCCCTCGTGGCGGATGGTGCCGCCCACGACCTTCAGCTCGCCCGGGTCGACGTTCCAGTTCTTGGCGGCCGCCTGCACCAGCACCGTGCGCACCTTGGCGCCGGCTTCGCGCAGCGGTTTCCAGGCCGCGCGCACCGAGGTCGAGCCGCCGGTCACCTGGCCGCCCAGCATGGCGTCGGCGTACACGCTGTTGTTGGCCGGCGCCTGCTCCAGCCTCACCTTGGTGAGGTCGGCGCCCAGCTCCTCGGCCAGCAGCTGCGGCATCGAGGTGAAGGTGCCCTGCCCCATCTCGACCTTGTGGATGATCAGCGTGACGATGCCTTCGCGGTCGATGCGGATGAAGGCGTCGTGCGCCAGGCCCGGCGCGTCGCCGCTGGCCGCGGTGGCGGCCTGGCCGACCGCCTGCTCGGACGGCTTCTCCTTGCGGTCGCCTTCCGGTTTCTTGTCGCAGCCGAACAGCGAGAAGCCGAACACCAGCCCCCCGCCCGCCAGCGCGCCCGCTTTCAACATTCCACGGCGCGCAGTCGACGCCGGCTCTTTGCTTTGAGGTGCCTTGGTCATGTCAGTCCTCTCCCGTCAGGCCGCGGCGATCTTGATGGCTTTGCGAATCCGCCCATAGGTGCCGCAGCGGCAGATATTGCCCGCCATGGCGCCGTCGATGTCGGCATCGCTCGGCTTCGGCGTCGCATGCAGCAGCGCGGTGGCCGACATGATCTGGCCCGACTGGCAGTACCCGCACTGCACCACGTCGATCTGGCGCCACGCGGCCTGCACCTTGGCGCCGACCGGGTCGGTGCCGATCGCCTCGATGGTGGTGATCTTCTTGCCGACGGCGCTCGAGACCGGGGTCACGCAGGAGCGGATCGCCTGACCGTCCAGGTGCACGGTGCAGGCGCCGCACATGGCGACCCCGCAACCGAACTTGGTGCCGGTCAGGCCGAGCACGTCCCGCAGCGCCCACAGGATGGGCATGTCGTCGGGGACGTCGAGAGTAGTGGTGGTGCCGTTGACGTTCAGGGCAGGCATGGGGCGCAACTCCTCAATGTGAAATACCGTACGAATAATGAACAGTATTGCAAGCATAGCGCGACCGCAAGAACCCTGCTGATATCACGGTTTTTCGCTACGCAAGCTGCATAAAAAACAGGCATATCCGCTTTTGGTGTATCCTAATGCCCATCGCAACAACGGCTTTACGCCAACTATGCCCGAGCACCCCGCTGACGTCCGTACGGACGGCAAAACCCACCGGTCGCTGTTTGAACGGCTGACCGCACTGATCTCCCCTGAGCCCGAAAATCGCGCCGAGCTGCTGGAAGTGCTGCACGACGCCCATGAACGCAACCTGATCGACGCCGATGCCCTCTCCATGATCGAGGGCGTGTTCCAGGTGTCCGACCTGTCGGTGCGCGACATCATGGTGCCGCGCTCGCAGATGGATGTCATCGACATCACCAAGCCGATCGAAGACTGGCTGCCCATCGTGCTGGAAACCGCGCACTCGCGCTTTCCCGCCATCGAGGGCGAGCGCGACAAGGTGGTCGGCATCCTGCTGGCCAAGGACCTGCTGCGCTACTACGCGGAAGAATCCTTCGACGTGCGCGACATGCTGCGCCCGGCGATCTTCATCCCCGAATCCAAGCGCCTGAACGTGCTGCTGCGCGACTTCCGCGCGAACCACAACCACATGGCCATCGTCGTCGACGAATACAGCGGCGTGGCCGGCCTGATCACCATCGAGGACGTGCTGGAACAGATCGTCGGCGACATCGAGGACGAGTACGACTTCGACGAGGAAGAGGACAACGTCCTGTCGATCAAGGAAGGCCAGCACGGCCCGCGCTGGCGCGTCAAGGCCCTCACCGAGATCGAGCAGTTCAACGAAGAGATCGGGGTCGACCTGCCGGAAGACGACGTCGACACCATCGGCGGCCTGGTCGCCAGCCACCTGGGCCGCATGCCGCACAAGGGCGAAGTGTTCGACCTCGACAACCTGCGCTTCGAAGTGCTGCGCGCGGATGCGCGCCAGATCCACGTGCTGCTGGTCGAGAAGATTCCGGTGACCGAGGACGGACACGACTGACAATACCGTCGCCTGAGAGCTTCGCGTAACCCCGTCGCCCCTGCGCAGACAGGGGCCCAAGTTTGCCAGCAGCGCGTCGACGCATGCAACTTGGGCTCCTGCTTTCGCAGGGGCGACGTATAAGCTAACGATATTGGACCCACGCTTGATCCTGCGCCGCCGCACCAAGACCGCCACCGCCCCCGACCCGGCGCTGCGCGGCACCCGCCCCTCCCCCAAGGCCCTGGCCTTGGCCGCCGCCGCGGGCGGCCTGAGCCTGTTCTCCTTCGAACCCTTCGGCTGGTGGCCGCTGCAGTTCCCGTTGCTGGCCTGGCTGTTCTACCAGGTCGGCATGGGCAGCTCGCCGCGCCGCGCCGTCTACCTGGGCTGGGCGTTCGGCTTCGGCTGGTCGGTGGCCGGCATGCACTGGCTGTACATCGCCATCACCCGTTTCGGCGGCCTGCCGGCCGTGCTGGGGGCGATCGCGATCGCCCTGCTCGGCCTGTACATGGGCCTGTTCGGCGCCTTCGCCACCGGCGTCGCCGCCTGGCTGCGCAAGCGCTGGGCGCTGCCGGTGCCGGCCTTCCTGCTGCTGGTGCTGCCGACCCTGTGGGGCGTGTCGGAATGGATGCGCGGCTGGGTGTTCACCGGTTTTCCCTGGGCCGTGTCGGGCTATGCGCACAACGTGGCGCCGCTGGGCGGTTTCGCGCCTATCCTGGGCGTGTACGGCATCGGCGTGCTGGTGGCGATGTGCGCATCCTGCCTGGTGATGCTGACCCAGCGTCACAAGATGCCGGCGCTGGCGCTGTTCGGCGTGCTGCTGGTGGGCGGCGGCCTGCTGCGCCAGGTCGAATGGACCCAGCCGAGCGGGCAGCCGATCACGGTGCGCCTGCTGCAGGGGAACATTCGCCAGGACGAGAAGTTCGCCGCCGAATACCTGGGCGAGATCCTGGTGCGCTACCGCGACATGCTGACCGCCGCGCCGGCCGACCTGATCGCCGCGCCGGAAACCGCGATTCCCGTGTTCCCGCACCAGCTGCCGCCGGGCTACCTGGACACCTTCAAGGACTACGCCGCGCGCAGCGGCAGCTACTACCTGTTCGGTATCCCGCTGGCGAACGACGCCGCCGATTATGCCAACAGCGTGGCCGGCATCGGCCCGCAGGGCCAGTCCTACCGCTACGACAAGCACCACCTGGTGCCCTTCGGCGAATTCATCCCGACCGGCTTTCGCTGGTTCACCAACCTGATGCAGATCCCGCTGGGCGACTTCACGCGCGGCGCGGCGGTGCAGGCGCCGTTCCCGGTGAAGGACCAGCTGGTGTTGCCGAACGTCTGCTACGAAGACGTGTTCGGCGAAGAGATCGCGAAACAGCTGCGCGACGCGCCGCGCCCGGCGACGCTGCTGCTGAACGTGTCGAACCTGGCCTGGTACGGCGAATCGGTGGCGATCCCGCAGCACCTGCAGATTTCGCGCATGCGCGCGCTGGAAACCGGCCGCCCGATGCTGCGCGCGACCAACAACGGCGCCACCGCCATCATCGACGGCCGCGGCAACGTGCAGCAGCAGATCCCTTATTACCGCCAGGACGTGCTGGCGGCCCGGGTGCAGGGCATGAGCGGCATGACGCCCTACATCCGCCTGGGCAACCTGCTGTTCCTGGGGCTGGGCGCGATCGGCCTGGCCGCGGCCTGGCTGATGGGGAAACGGCGCGGCTGCGGGACCGCCGCGAATAAAAACGCCTGAGGTCTTCCCGCCGGCCGTATTAATCAGTAAAGTCTGCCGAAGAAAAATCGCTTATCGGGTGGCCGATAAGCGATTCGTTCAAAGGCAATGCATAAAAACCGCTAAAATTGGTGTTTTAGCAAACTCACCGTGTTCGCGACCTGTGCGCGCGAAGCCTACAAGATGCTCACATTCCAACAAATCATCCTGACGCTGCAAACCTACTGGGACAAGCAGGGTTGCGCCCTGCTCCAGCCGTACGACATGGAAGTCGGCGCGGGCACCTTCCACACCGGTACCTTCCTGCGCGCGATCGGACCGGAACCGTGGCGCGCCGCCTACGTGCAGCCGTCGCGCCGCCCGAAGGATGGCCGCTACGGCGAGAACCCGAACCGCCTGCAGCACTACTACCAGTACCAGGTGGTGCTCAAGCCGGCCCCGGAAAACATCCTCGACCTCTACCTCGGTTCGCTGCAGGCGCTGGGCCTGGACCTCAAGAAGAACGACGTGCGCTTCGTCGAGGACGACTGGGAAAGCCCGACCCTGGGCGCCTGGGGCCTGGGCTGGGAAGTCTGGCTGAACGGCATGGAAGTCACCCAGTTCACCTACTTCCAGCAGGTCGGCGGCCTCGATTGCAAGCCGGTGCTGGGCGAGATCACCTACGGTATCGAGCGCCTGGCGATGTACCTGCAGGGCGTCGAAAACGTGTACGACCTGGTGTGGACCGAGTGGGAAGAGAATGGCGTTAAAAAATCGCTGTCCTACGGCGACGTGTTCCACCAGAACGAGGTCGAACAGTCGACCTACAACTTCGAGCACTCGAACACCGAACTGCTGTTCCAGGCCTTCAACAACCACGAGAGCGAGGCCAAGCGCCTGATCGAACTGGCGCTGACGCTGCCCGCCTACGAGCAGATCATGAAGGCATCGCACAGCTTCAACCTGCTGGACGCGCGCGGCGCGATCTCCGTCACCGAGCGCGCCGCCTACATCGGCCGCGTGCGCACCCTGTCGCGCCTAGTCGCCCAGGCCTACTACGATTCGCGCGAGAAGCTCGGCTTCCCCATGCTGGCGAAAACCGATGCGGCCGACGTCGACGCAGCCGAAGTCAACGTCGCCTGAGCCAGAGAACAGAATAGAACAATGATGAATCAAACCTTACTCATCGAGCTGCAGACCGAAGAACTGCCGCCGAAGGCGCTCGTGAAGCTGGGCGCCGCATTTGCGAACGGCATCGCCAATGGCTTGAAGGCGCGCGGCTTCCTGGAAGACGACAGCACCGTCAGCGCCTGGTCGACCCCGCGCCGCCTGGCCGTATCGATCAGCCGCGTGCGCGCCACCTCGCCGGACAAGACCATCCGCGAAAAAGTGCTGCCGGTGAGCGTCGCCCTGGACAAGGACGGCAACCCGACCGCGCCGCTGGCCAAGAAGCTGGCCGCGCTCGGCTTCCCCGACCTGCGGATCGCCGACCTGGAACGCGCCCAGGACGGCAAGGCCGAGAGCTTCTTCTACACCCACACCGCCCCGGGCAGCGCCCTCGCGTCCGGCCTGCAACCGGTGCTGGAAGAATCGGTGGCCAAGCTGCCGATCCCCAAGGTGATGAGCTACCAGCGCCCGGACGGCGCCACCGTGCAGTTCGTGCGCCCGGTGCACTCGCTGCTGGCGCTGCACGGCGCCGACGTGATTCCGCTGTCGCTGCTGGGCCTGGACGCCGGCCGCGCCACCCTCGGCCACCGCTTCCTGTCGCACGGCCTGCCGTTCGACATTGCGCATGCCGACGAATACCAGGCCGTGCTGGAAACCCGCGGCAAGGTGGTCGCCTCCAGCGAAGCGCGCAAGGAATCGATCCGCACCCAGTTGCTGGCCAAGGCCGGCGGCGACCAGGTCCTGATGCCGGAATCGCTGCTCGACGAAGTCGCGGCCCTGGTCGAATGGCCGGTGGTCTACGAATGCCGCTTCGAGGACGTGTTCCTGTCGGTGCCGCAGGAATGCCTGATCCTGACCATGCAGACCAACCAGAAGTACTTTGCGCTGACGGACAGCGCCGGCAAGCTGCGCTCGCGCTTCCTGATCGTCTCCAACCTGGAGACCGACGACCCGAGCGCCATCGTCGGCGGCAACGAGCGCGTGGTGCGCCCGCGCCTGTCGGATGCGAAATTCTTCTTCGAGCAGGACAAGAAGAAGACCCTGGCCTCGCGCCTGCCGCAGCTGGCCAACGTGGTCTACCACAACAAGCTGGGCACCCAGCTCGAACGCACCGGCCGCGTGACCTGGCTGGCCGGCGCCATCGCCAAGCACCTCGGCTACGACGTGGCGCTGGCCGAGCGCGGCGCCCAGCTGGCCAAGGCCGACCTGCTGACCGACATGGTCGGCGAGTTCCCGGAGCTGCAGGGCATCATGGGCACCTACTATGCCCGCAACGACAACGAGCCGGAAGAAGTGGCGCTGGCCGCCTCCGAGCATTACCAGCCGCGCTTCTCGGGCGACGCCCTGCCCTCCACCAACACCGGCCTCGCGGTGGCGCTGGCCGACAAGCTGGAAACCCTGGTCGGCATCTGGGCCATCGGCCTGCAGCCGACCGGCGAGAAGGATCCGTTCGCGCTGCGCCGCCATGCGCTGGGCGTGATGCGCATGCTGGTCGAGAAGCGCCTGCCGCTGGGATTGGCGCAGCTGCTCGGCGATGCCGTCACCGTGTTCGACCACGTGCCCGGTCTCAAGGACCCGACGCAGGAAGTCGCCGCTTTCATGCTCGACCGCCTGCGCGGGCTGCTGCGCGACCGCGGCTTCTCGCCGAACGAGGTGGAAGCGGTGCTGGCGCAGAACCCGGACCGCGTCGACGACGTCGTGCAGCGCCTGGAGGCGGTGCAGGCCTTCGCCGCGCTGCCGGAGAGCGCATCGCTGGCCGCCGCCAACAAGCGCATCACCAACATCCTGAAGAAGAACGAGGACGCCCTGAGGAACGGGCAAATGCAAGCGGGCGCCGTCGATCCGGCCCTGCTGCAGGACCAGGCCGAGAAGACACTGTTCGCCAGCGTGGAACGCGTGCAGCCGCAGGTCGACGCGGCCTTCGCCGGCGGCGACTTCAGCGGCACCCTCAGGACCCTGGCCCAGCTGCGCGACGACGTCGACGCCTTCTTCAACGACGTGATGGTGATGGCCGAGGACCCGGCGCTGCGCAACAACCGCCTGGCCCTGCTGCAGCGCCTGCACGGGCTGATGAACCGCGTGGCCGACATCTCGAAGCTGGCCGCATAAAGGTTCACGATGAAGCTGATCATCCTCGACCGGGACGGGGTCATCAACCAGGACTCCCCCGCGTTCATCAAGTCGCCCGCCGAGTGGATCCCGATCCCGGGATCGCTCGAGGCGATCGCGCGCCTGAACCAGGCCGGCTACCGCGTCGTGATCGCGTCCAACCAGTCGGGCATCGCGCGCGAACTGTTCGACATGACCACCCTGAACGCGATCCACCAGAAGATGCACGCGCAGGCGCAGCAGGCCGGCGCCGACATCGACGCCATCTTCTTCTGCCCGCACGCGGCGATCGACAACTGCGATTGCCGCAAGCCGAAGGCCGGGATGTTCGAGGAGATCAGCAAACGCTTCAAGCTCAGCCTGAAGGGCGTGCCGACCGTCGGCGACTCGCTGCGCGACCTGCAGGCCGGCTTCATCAGCGGCTGCGTGCCTTACCTGGTCCTGACCGGCAAGGGCGAGAAGACCCGCGACACCGGCGGGCTGCCGCCCGGCACCCAGGTCTTCCCCGACCTCGCCGCGATGGTCACCGCCTTCCTCAAGGCGCCCACGGCCAGCCAGGCCCCCTGATTCAAACTCCCCGGAGACCGTTCTTTGCGTACTGCCACCCTGTTCCTGCGTTCCCTGCTGTTCACGATCATCATGGTGGTCGCCACCGTCGTCTGGGCCTGCGTCTGTTTCCTCGCCGCGCCGCTCCCGTACAACAAGCGCTTCTGGGTGACCTCGCGCTGGAACGTCTTCATCATCTGGTGCGCGCGCGTGATCTGCGGCATCCGCTACCAGTTCAAGGGCTACGACAACCTGCCGGCCGGTCAAGCCATCCTGCTGTCGAAGCACCAGTCGGCGTGGGAGACCATCTTCCTGCTGCCGAACATGACGCACCCGCTGGTCTTCGTCTTCAAGAAGGAAATCCTGTACATTCCCTTCTTCGGCTGGGCCATGGCGCTGCTGCGCATGATCCCGATCGACCGCAAGCGCGGCAAGCGCGCCTTCGCCGACGTGGTCCGCCACGGCAAGCGGCGCCTGGCCGACGGCCAATGGATCATCATGTTCCCCGAAGGAACCCGCACCCCGGTCGGCCAGCAAGGTACCTACAAGAGCGGCGGCACGCGCCTGGCGATCCAGACAGGTGCGGTCGTCGTGCCGATCGCGCATAATTCGGGAGAGTGCTGGCCCAAGGGTTCGTTCATCAAACGACCCGGCCTGGTCACCGTCTCGATTGGCAAACCGATATCGCCTGAAAACCACACGCCTGACAGTCTGATGCAAGAGGTCGAAAATTGGATAGAATCGGAAATGCGCGTCATTTCGCCCCACGCCTACAAAGGTACCTGAACGAATTGGGCGCGCGAACCAAGGCACCATCCTCATCGCAGCCCAACATGACCTCCCCGAAGAACGACGCGAAACAGCTGGAGATGTTCCAGGACCTGTTCGCGGCCCTCAAGCCGCCGGCATCGCCGGCGGTATCCAAGCCCCTCGCTCCGCCGGCGCCGCTGTTCAAGGCGCCCGCGGTGCCCACCCGCACGCTGCCGGTCCCGCCCTGCGGCCCGGAAGACGGGCCGCTGCGCCGGATCCAGCTCGGATCGCACACCGTCCACTATGTCCTGCGCCGCTCGGCGCGCCGCTCGCACGGCTTCATGATCGACGACGACGGCCTGCGCGTGACTTCGCCGCGGCGCTCGACCCATGCCGACATCGAAAACGCGATCCGCGCCAAGCAGGGCTGGATCCTGACCAAGCTGTTCGAACGCGGCGAACGCCGCGTGCTGCGCGCCAGGCAGGCGCCGGTGGAATGGGTCGACGGCGCCCGCCTGCCCTACCTGGGCGGCGAGATCGTCCTGCGCCTGCAGCCAGCGGCGCGCAGCCACTGCGTGTTCGACCGCGAGGCGCGCATCCTGGACGTCGGCGTGACGCCGGGCCTGAGCGAATGGCAGATCCGCGAGCGCGTCAAGCTGTGGTTCCAGGACGAAGCCCGGCGCCTGTTCGGCGAGCGCCTCGACCTGTACGCGCCCCGCGTGGGCGTGCGCTACAAGGCGTATGCGATCTCCTCGGCCGGCACGCGCTGGGGTTCGTGCACGGTGGAGGGCAACATCCGCCTGAACTGGAAGCTGGTCCACTATCCGCTGGCGCTGCTGGATTACGTGGTGGTGCACGAGCTGGCGCACCTGCGCGAAATGAACCACAGCCCGCGCTTCTGGGCCGTGGTCGGCGAGGTGTTTCCGGATTACGACGGCGCCAAGGCGGCGCTCAAGAAACGGTCGGCGGAAATGCCGGTGCTGTTCCCGGACACCTGACGCATCAGGCGGTGCCGCGGAAATGCAGTTCGCCCGCGGCGCGCGCCGCGGCGATGCCTTTCATCGCCTCCATTTCGGTGCCGTTCAGGCAGCGGAACGGAATCGGCAGCGTGCCGCGCTTGAGCACCATCATGAAGCCCTTCGAGTAGGTGCGGATGCGGCTGACGTCGTCCCAGTCGATCAGGCTCACGCCGGTATCGCTGGTGCGCACGATGCCATGCTGGTCGATGGCGAATTCGTAGGTACGGCGGCCGCGCCGCAGCAGGATGAAGTGCAGCGCCGCCGACAGCGTGCTCTTCACGCGCAGGTACAGTCCCAGCGGCCAGCGCACGTGGCGGCGCCGGATCAGGTAGCCGCCGTGTTCCCACATGAAGCCCAGGTATTCGATCAGGGTATAGCGCACCCAGAAATGCAGCTCCTGGGCGGCCGCCGGGGGATGCACGACCGGGATCGCGGCCGCCGGCATGGCGTCGACCCCAAGCTCGGCCGCATGCGGCTGTTCCATGAGCGCGGCGCCGCTCCCCGCGTTGCCGCCCGCGCGCGTGCGATGAGACCACAACATGTCCATCCCCTTTCGTTCTTTAAACTAAAGAGTATGGTAACAAAACCTATTGAATTATCTGTTGCAAGAGTTCAACAGTGCGCGCCGTGGCGCCACGGTGATGGGCGGCGAACGCCAGCGCGCGCGCGCCCATCGCGGCGCGGCGCGGCGCGTCCTCCAGCAGGGCGGCCGCGGTGCGCAGCAGCGCATCGGCATCCGGCACGCGCAGCGCACCGCCGGCCGCCACCGCCTCGTCGGTCGCCTGCAGGAAGTTGAAGGTATGCTCGCCGACCAGCACCGGCTTGCCGAGGGCGCAGGCTTCGATCAGGTTCTGGCCGCCCAGCGGCAGCAGGCTGCCGCCGATGAAGGCGCAGTCGCAGGCCGCGTAGTAGGCGAACATCTCGCCCATGGAGTCGCCCAGCAGCACGTCGGCGTCGACGCGCTCGGGCAGGCTGGAGCGGCGCGCCAGGCTGAATCCGCGCTCTTCCACCATGCGCGCCACGTCGTCGAAGCGCTGCGGATGGCGCGGTACGATCAGGAGCAGCATGCCGTCCGGGCGCGCCATGCGCCGCCAGGCGTCCAGGATCAGCGCCTCCTCGCCTTCGCGGGTCGAGGCGCACAGCAGCACCGGGCACGTGCCAAGGCGCGCGCGCAGCATGGCGCCGGTGCGCAGCGCAGCCTCGGGCGGCACCACATCGAACTTGATGCTGCCGGTGACCGTGACGTCCGGCGCGCCGAGCGAGGCGATGCGCCGGGCATCGGCCTCGGTCTGGGCCGCGACCACCGTGATCGCGCGCGCCGCCTCCATCATGAGGCCGCCGAAGCGCTGGCCGCGCCGCAGCGAGCGTTCGGACAGGCGCGCGTTGACCAGCGCCACCGGCACGCCGTGCGCGGCGCAGGCGGCGATCAGGTTGGGCCACACCTCGGTCTCCATCAGGATGCAGATCCTGGGCTGGAAGTGATGCAGGAAGCGCCCGACCATGAAGCCGGTGTCGTAGGGCAGGTAGGACTGGACCAGGCGTCGGTCCTGCTCGGTATTGTGTTTGCCGAACAGCGCATGTCCGGTGGCGCGTCCGGTCGGCGTCATGTGGGTCAGCAGGACGCGGCAGTCGGGCCAGCGCGCCAGCAGGGCCTCGACCAGCGGCTCGGCGGCGCGTGTCTCGCCGACCGACACGGCATGCACCATGATGGTCAGGCGCGGCGCCGGCTTGCGTCCATAGAAGCCCAGGCGTTCGCCGATGTGGGCACGGTAGCCCGGCTCCTTGCGTCCGCGCCACCACAGGCGGCCCAGCACCAGCGGCAGGGCCAGCCACCACAATATCGAATAGACAAGCATGTATACCAGGCGCATCAGCGTGACTCCAGCAGGCCGCGCGCGGCGGCCACCACCTGCTCGACCGTCGGCGGCGCGCCGCTGTCGCCCAGGTTGACGATGCGCGGCGACCAGTTGCCCTCGGTCTTCCAGCGCGGCGAATCGCAATAGATCTCGACCGTGGGGCGGACGAAGGCGGCGGCAATGTGGGTCAGGCCGGTATCGACGCCGACCGCCAGCGCGGCGTGGCGCGCCAGTTCCACCGCATCCATCATCGACAGCTTGGGCAGCACGCGCGCGTTCGGCAGCGCGGCGGCGAGCGCCTCGGCTTCTTCGCGTTCGCGCGCCGAGCCCCAGGGCAGCAGGACGTTCATCGGCGCCAGCGCCCGCCCCAGCGCGATCCAGTGCGCGGGTGCCCATTTCTTGGCATCGCGTGCGGTGCCATGGAAGAACACGGCGTAGTCACCGGCCGGCATCCAGTCCGGGCGCGCGGCCAGGTCCGGCGGCGGCAGGCCGAAGTCGGGCGGCGCATCGAGGGTGTAGCCGAGCGCCGCGGCCACCACCTGGCGGCCGCGCGCCACCGCATGGGTGCGCGGCGCGACCGGGATGCTGCGGCTGTGGAACACGCGCGAGATGCCTTCGTAGCCCGAATCCTCGGTGCCGTTGGCCAGGCCGATCTTGGCGCCGCCCGGACGCACGCGCGCGGCGGCCATGATGATGCCGGTCTTGATCAGGCCCTGGGTATCGAACACGTAATCGTACTGCTCGGCCCGCAGGTCACGGAAAAAACCGCGCAGCTCGGCGCGCACGGCCTGTTGCTTGAGCCCTTTTTTCCAGCGCCGCAGCGCGAACGGAATCACCTTGCGCACCATCGGATTCAGGCGCACCAGGCTGACGTAGCCCTCTTCCACCACCCAGTCGACCTGGGCGCCGGGATGGTGGCGCAGGATGTCCGCGACCACCGGCAAATTGTGCAGGACGTCGCCCAGCGACGATACCCGCACCAGCAGAATTTTCATTTTTTAAAACGCTATTTTTTTAAAACGCCATCTTCAGAATGGCAAGCGGGCGTCGGGTTTGGCGGCCAGGATCGCGCGCGCGAAATCCTGCTGGATGCGCCGCAGCGCTTCCGGTGTCTCGCCTTCGAAACGCAGCGTCACCACCGGCGTGGTATTCGAGCCGCGCGCCAGGCCGAAGCCGTCCGCATATTCGACACGCAAGCCGTCGATGTCGACGATGCGCTCGGCGCCTGGGAAGCCGGCCTCGCGCCGCAGTTTGTCGACCAGCGCGAAATTCTCGCCCTCTTCCAGGTGCAGGTGCAGCTCCGGGCTGCTGGGCGCGCTCGGCAGGGCATTCAGGCGCGCCGACGGGTCGGCATCGCGGGTCAGGATCTCGAGCAGGCGCGCCCCGGTGTACAGGCCGTCGTCGACGCCGAACCAGCGGTCCTTCCAGAAGATGTGGCCGCTCAACTCGCCGCCCAGCGGGGCGCCGGTTTCCTTCAGCTTGGCCTTGAGCAGCGAGTGGCCGGTCTTCCACATCAGCGGTCGGCCGCCATGCTCGGCGATCCACGGGCCGAGGTGGCGCGTGCATTTGACGTCGTACAGGATCTCGGCGCCCGGGTTGCGCGCCAGGACGTCGGCCGCGTACAGCATCATCTGGCGATCCGGAAAGATGATCTGGCCCTCCTTGGCGACCACGCCCAGGCGGTCGCCGTCGCCGTCGAAGGCCAGGCCGAGCTCGGCATCGGAGGTCTTCAGCGTGTCGATCAGGTCGCGCAGGTTTTCCGGGTGGGCCGGGTCCGGGTGGTGGTTCGGAAAGCGGCCGTCGACCTCGCAGAACATTTCGATGACCTCGCAGCCCATGGCGCGGAACAGGTCGCCGGCAAAGGCGCCGGCCACGCCGTTGCCGGCATCGATGGCGATCTTGATCGGGCGCGCCAGTTTGACGTCGCCGGCGATGCGCGCGATGTAGGCATCGCGGATATCGTGGGTCGCATGGCCGCCGCGGGTGGGCGCGGGGGTGAAATCGTCGCGCTCGATGACCCGGTACAGGTCCTGGATGGCGTCGCCGTAGACCGGGTCGCCGGACAGCACCATCTTGAAGCCGTTGTAGTCGGGCGGGTTGTGGCTGCCGGTGACCATGACCCCGGAATGCGCGTCCAGCACCTTGGTGCCGAAGTACAGCATCGGGGTCGCCACCATGCCGAGGTCGATGACGTCGGCGCCGGCGGCCCGCAGGCCCTCGGCCAGCGCCGCCGCCAGGGCAGGTCCGGACAGGCGGCCGTCGCGCCCGACCAGGACCTTGCGCTCCCCCTTCGCCAGCACCGCCGCGCCGAAGGCCTGGCCGATCCGGCGGGCAACCTGCTCGTCCAGCGTCTTGCCGATCACGCCACGGACGTCGTACGCCTTGAAAATCGTTTTCGAGAGAGGGACCATGGTCTACCTTGATGAGCGGCTGCCGGCACACGGGCGCGGCAAGGCGGCGCTGTCATGGAACCCGGCAAAAGCCCGTATTGTAGCGGCAAGCAGGAGCGATGGGAATTCGGTACGCGGTGGTACGCGCGGATACGCGGCGGGAAGAAAAAGCGGAGGAAGTAAATCGGAAAAACGGAATGGGAATAACGGAAGACATACGGGAGTATTCCGCTGACGCAGAATGACTCCCGTGGAAACAACGAATCAGCTTCAGACGCGCAGTTTATCCAGCGAATTACCGCCTTCGACCCATTCCTTGACCCACTTCGGCTGACGGCCGCGGCCGGTCCACTGCTGCGATGCATCTTCCGGATTACGGAAACGCACTGCAACCGAACCCGGGTTTGCCGTTGCTTTGGCGGTACGGCCGGTGGTGCTGATCAGGTCTTTCAGCGGCATTCCGACGCTCTGTGCGATCGCCATGATCTGTTCGCGTGCTTTTTGCACTTCCTGATGCTCACGCTTTTTCATTTCCTGCTTGATCTGCTCCTGCAGGTTGCGCAAATCGCCCAAGGACAAATTAGACAGATCCATCGTCGTTCCTTATATGTAGAGTTAAAACAAATTCAAAGAAATCTCACCAATTGTCGCAATATACTACAACTTCGATGTTTAATCATTTTTTTTGTTCCAAATGAGCCAGCGTGGCGACTTGAATCGAACGATACGCGCATACAACCAAACGTAACTGATAACGAACAACAAACTGAAGAATATCAAAACCCCGGTATTCCGCCAGAACACGGTTGCCGGTATAACCGCCGTGAGTGAAAACAGCCACAGGTAAGGCGAGGTACGTGCATTCCGTTTCATCAATGCGCGCGCCTCCTTTGGACCAACAGTCCATTGCACAATTCGCCGGAAAATCAAGCTATGCAGATGGATCCCGTCCGGCATCGCCGGCGATTTCCCCCGTACAAACATCCGGCGATAAGCCGAGAATACGGTTTCAAAGGCGGGATAAATCAGGAGCAGCGCCGCGTACCAGGTCGACACCTGCGGATTGCGCATCACCAGCAGCAGCGCCAGTTCGCCCAGCATGAAGCCGATGAAGTAGGCGCCGCCGTCGCCCAGGAAGATCAGGCCGACCGGATAATTCCAGATCAGGAAGCCGGCGGTCGCGCCCGCCACAGTCAATGCCGACACCAGGATGAACATGTCGCCCACCTGCCAGCCGACATAGGCGAGCGACACCAGCATGAAGATCGTCACCACGCTGGCCAAGCCATTGAAGCCGTCGATGATATTCACCGCATTCGCGATCCCGGCCACCGCCAGCACCGTCAGCGGCAATACGATCCACAACGAATCCAGGCGCCAGCTCGCGAACGGCATGTCCAGCCGCGCGATTTTCGCATCCAGTACCAGATATCCGAGCAGGGCCGCTACCATGGTTAATACCAGGCGCCGCGAAGCCCTCACCTTTCCCGTATAGTCCTCGACGATTCCGCCGGCGAATGCGATGGACGAGCATACCAGCAAGGCCAGCAGCGAATAACCGAGATCCGGCACGCGCCCGGCCGAAATCGCCGCACTCAGGGTCACCGCCAGGAAAATCGGCAGTCCGCCGATACGCGCGACCGCATGCGAATGCACTTTCTGGACGCCGCTGAAATTATTGTCGAGCGCAGGGCCATGCAATTTCGAATGCTTGATGACCAGCAGGGTCAACAATGCACACGCGACAAAGCTCACTAGAAAAGAAAACATTTATTATTTTTCAGGTGCAATATTCGGCCCGCCCAGCGTCTGCAACAGACGAGGAAATGCGGGGCAGATCGTACCATTTATGCGTCATTTGCGCGGTATTCACACACTATTTACAGATGATTCTTGTGGGATTCACGCCTCGTCGATTTACGGCGGGCCGTGCATTGTATCGAATAAGCGGAGTCGCCCAAACCGAGCAGTTTACGCGCACGCCCGCATGTCACGATTGAGCAAAATCGGGATTATCCTTGGCGTCCGCTTCCCGGCAGGTTGAAGTTACACTTGGAAATGGTTCGCGCGACTGACCTGGGATGGGGATGCAGGATCGGGCCCGATCCTTTAGTATCCACCCATGAGAACTTATGTCATTGGCGACCTGCAAGGTTGCGCCCACGAAGCCGGCCTGTTGCTCGACCGGATCGCCGACGATGCGCGGAGCGATGCCCGCATCCTGTTCGTCGGCGACTTGATCAACCGCGGTCCGCAATCGCTGCGCGCCCTGCGCCGCATGAAAGCCCTGTCCGAAGGCAGCGCCGGCCGTATCGACGCCCTGCTCGGCAACCACGACCTGCACTTGCTGGCGGTGGCCGCCGGGGTACGCAAGGCAAGCCACTCGGACACCCTGGACGAAATCCTGGCCGCACCCGATCTCGACGAACTGGTGGCCTGGCTGCGCCGCCGCCCGCTGGCCATGTTCGTGGAGGCGCATCGGGAACCTCTGCCGGCAGGCGCGCCGGACGCGACTCCCGCCCGCCGAAAGAGCTTCCTGTTGGTGCATGCCGGCGTACCGCCGCAGTGGAGCGCGGCGCAGGCGATGGCGCTGGCGGCCGAGGTCGAGACCGTGCTGCGCGGCGACGACTGGGCCGGCTTCCTGCGCCAGATGTACGGCAACCTGCCGGACCGCTGGGACGACGGCCTGCAAGGCATCGACCGCCTGCGCTGCATCGTCAACGCGCTGACCCGCATGCGCCTGTGCTGGCCGGACGGCCGCATGGACTTCGAACACAAGGAAAGCGACAAGGGACCCGAGGGCTCGGACCTGCAGCCCTGGTTCGACCTGCCGGACCGCGCGACCGCCGAGGTCACCGTGGTGTTCGGCCACTGGTCGGCCATGGGGGTGGTGCTGCGGCCCAACCTCGTGGGCCTGGACAGCGGCTGCGTGTGGGGCGGGAAGCTGACGGCGGTGTGCCTGGACGACAGGTCGCTGCTGCAGGTGGATTGTCCGGAATACCGGCCGCACGGCGGCAAGCAGTAAACCGCCACGTCGTCCCCGCGCAGGCGGGGACGACGCTCATGGGCCGGCACGACGTTCATGGGACGTGGGACGATGCGTCTCTACTCCACCTCCACCGCCCCCAGCGCCCCCGCAATCGCATCGCGCGCCTGCGCCGACAGTTCGCGCCGGTGCGCGCCTTCCGATGCAATCGCCTGCAAATACCCCAGTCGCGCGACCACAGGCTCGCTGCGCAGGATGCGCAGCAGGCTGTCGACGAAGGTGGTCTCGCCGGTGTAGTCGACCGCCGGGTGCCAGCCGCCATCGGTGTCGACGTAGGCCAGCGCGTACGGCTGCACCGGCACCCGGGCGTCGATCGCCGCCTCGAACAGGTTGGCGTGGAAGGGCAGCAGCCGGCCCTGGCTGGCCGTGGTCCCCTCGGGGAAGAAGGCGACGCGCTGGCCCTGGCCGAGCGCATCCACCAGGCCCTGGAAGATGTGGCGCAGCTCGCGCCGGTTGCCGCGGGCGATGAACACGGTGCCGGCCTGCGCCACCAGCCAGCCGAGCACCGGCCAGGCGCGGATCTCGGCCTTGGCCACGAAGCGGCAGGGATGCAGGGAATTGATGACGAAGATGTCGAGCCAGGAGATGTGGTTCGACACCACCAGCGCGTGCGCCAGCGGCGTGACGGCTGACTGGGTACCGGGCAGGTGCTCGACGCGCACGCGGCAGATCGCCAGCAGGCGCGCCGACCAGCGCCGCACCAGGCGTTCGCGCAGGGGCGTGCCGGCCCACGGGAACACCAGGGCGCAGGTGGCCAGGCCCCGGACCAGGTGGAAGACGACGCGCGCCAGGCGCCAGGTGAGTTGGATATTCAAGATGCGTGATGCGAAAAAGCGCCGCGCACGGTGCGCGGCGCTTCCGATTCTACTGCCGAATGCCGCGCCGGGGTCAGCGTTCGTACGCGACCTGGCCGGCGACGATGGTCGCTTTTACCTGCCCCGCCAGTTCGTAGCCGAGGAAAGGCGTGTGCTTGCCCTGGCTGGCCAGGCTGGAGGCGGCGACGGTCCAGCGCGCGTCCGGATCGAACAGCACCACGTCGGCGCCCGCGCCCACCGACAGGCTGCCGGCGGCCAGGCCGGCGGTGCGCGCGGCGTCGTGCGTGACCTTGGCGATGGCTTGCGACAGCGCGGCGCCGCCGGCACCCTGCTCGCCCGCCCACTTGAGCATCAAGGCCAGCAGCAGTTCCAGGCCGGTGGCGCCGGGCGAGGCTTCGGCGAACGGCAGCAGCTTCTCGTCGTCGTCGACCGGGGTGTGGTCCGAGCATACGGCGTCGACCGTGCCGTCGAGCAGCGCTGCGCGGATCGCCTCGCGGTCGCGCTGGCTGCGCAGCGGCGGCGTCAGGCGCGCGTTGGAATCGAAGAAGCCGATGTCGGCGTCGGTCATGTGCAGGTGGTGCACGCCGACGTCGCAGGTGACCGGCAAGCCTTTCTTCTTGGCGGCGCGGATCAGGTCCAGCGCGGCGGCGGACGAGATGCGGCACAGGTGCACGCGCGCGCCGCTGGCGTGCATCAGCTCGAAGATCGTGTGCAGGGCGATGGTCTCGGACATCACCGGCACGCCGGACAGCCCCAGGCGCGACGCCAGCGGGCCGCTGTGGGCCACGCCGCCGAAGCCGATGTACGGGTCTTGCGGGCGCAGCCAGACCGTGTAGCCGAAGGTTTTCGCGTACTGCATGGCGCGCAGCAGCACGGTGGTGTCCTCGATCGGATGTTCGGCCTGGGCAAAGCCGATGCAGCCGGCTTCGGTCAGCTCGGCCATTTCCGTCAACGCCTTGCCCTTCAGGCCCATCGTCAGCGCGCCCAGCGGGTGCACGTTGGCCTGGTTCAGGTTGCGCGCGCGGTGCTTCAGCATCTCGACCAGGCCCGGCTCGTCCAGCACCGGGTCGGTGTCGGGCGGGCACACCAGCGTGGTTACGCCGCCCTGCATCGCGGCGCGCATTTCCGATTCCAGCGTCGCCTTGTATTCGTAGCCCGGCTCGCGCAGGCGCACCGACAAATCGACCAGGCCCGGCGCGACCACCAGGCCGGCGGCGTCGATGGTGCGATCGGCGGCGAAGCCGTCCGGCGCGCTCTTGAAGCCGGCGATCTTGCCGTCGGCGATGTACAGGTCCTGCACGGCGTCGATGCCGTTGGCCGGGTCGATGACGCGGCCGTTCTTGATATGTAGATTCATGCCAGTCTGGTTCGTGCGTGCGGGGTTCAAGAATGACCTCCCGCCAGGATGCTCATCACCGCCATCCGCGTGGCGATACCGAAGGTGACCTGCGGCAGGATCACCGCCTGCGACCCGTCCGCCACCTGCGAGTCGATCTCGACGCCGCGGTTCATCGGGCCCGGGTGCATCACGATCGCGTCCGGCCTGGCCAGGGCCAGGCGTTCCGGCGTCAGGCCGTAGCTCTTGAAGTATTCGCCGGCCGAGGGCAGCAGCGCGCCCGACATGCGCTCGTTCTGCAGGCGCAGCATGATGATCACGTCGACGTCCTTCAGGCCTTCGTTCATGTCGGTGAAGACGCGCACGCCCATCTGCTCCAGCCCGCCCGGCAGCAGCGTGTGCGGGCCGATCGCGCGCACTTCCGGCACGCCCAGCGTGGTCAGCGCGTGGATATCGGAACGCGCCACGCGGCTGTGCAGGATGTCGCCCACGATGGCCACGCGCAGGTTGGTGAAGTCCTTTTTATAGTGACGGATGGTGTACATGTCGAGCAGGCCCTGGGTCGGGTGCGCATGGCGCCCGTCGCCGGCGTTCACCACGTGCACGTGGTTCTGCTTCGTGTCGTTCAGGTGCTTGGCGATCAGGTAGGGCGCGCCCGACTGCGCATGGCGCACCACGAACATGTCGGCGTGCATGGCCGCCAGGTTGTCGATCGTGTCCAGCAGCGATTCGCCCTTCGAGGTCGACGAGGCCTGGATGTTCAGGTTGATGACGTCGGCCGACAGGCGCTTGGACGCGATCTCGAAGGTGGTGCGGGTACGCGTCGAGTTCTCGAAGAACAGGTTGAACACGCTTTTGCCGCGCATCAGCGGCACCTTCTTGACCTCGCGGTCGGAGATGCTCACGAAGCTCGACGCGGTATCGAGGATGTGGTTGATGATGGCCTTCGGCAGTCCTTCGATGGTGAGAAGGTGCTGCAGTTCGCCGTTCTTGTTCAGTTGCGGGTTATGCATTGTCGTCTTCGATCGTGAGCGAGAGTTGGCCTTGGGTGTCGCGCGCCAGCGACAGCGACTGGCCCGGTGCCAGCTGCGCATGGGTGCCGGCGAAATCGGCCGCCACCGGCAGCTCGCGGCCGCCGCGGTCGGCCAATGCGGCCAGCATGATGCGTTGCGGACGGCCGTAGTCGAACAGCACGTTGATCGCCGCGCGCACGGTGCGCCCGGTGTACAGCACGTCGTCGACCAGCAGGATGGTGGCGCCGTCGACATTGAAGTCGATGCGGGTCGGCTTCACGTCCGGATGCAGGCCTTTCTTGGCGTAGTCGTCACGGTAGAACGAGACGTCGATGAAGCCGAGGCGCCCTTCCAGACCGAGGTCGGCGGCGAGCCGCTCGGCCAGCCAGGCGCCGCCGGAATGGATGCCGACGATGGCGGCGTCGGGCACGCCGGCCAGGCCGGCGCGCACGCCGTCGAGCAGGGTGCGGTACAGCGCCTCGGCGTCGAAGCCGTCGTGATTGCTGTTGCTAGGTGTGGGCATGGTCGTCAAAGTATTGTTGCAAAATGATGGCGGCGGCCTTGGCGTCGATGATCTCGCCGCGCTTCGCCCCGATCACGGCCGACGAATAGCGTTCGTCGACCAGCTCGACGGGCAGGTCGAAGCGGCCGTGCAATTGGTTGGCGAAGCGCCGTGCGCGCAGGGTCATCTCGTGCTCGGCGCCGTCGGGATGGCGCGGCTCGCCGACGACCAGCCGCGCCGGGCGCCACTGCTCGATCAGGTCGCCGATGACCTTGAAACGGGTCGCGTTGTCGATCGCCTTGATCACGGACAGGGGCTGCGCCTGTCCGGTCAGGGTATTGCCCATGGCGATGCCGATGCGCTTGATGCCGAAGTCGAAGCCTAGAACGATATCTACCATTACTGATTACACAGGGTCCTGCGCTTTACGCATGGCCGGCCTCGGAGGCGAGCATGAGCGGATCGATCCCGAGCAGCTTGATGGCGGCGTTGTAGCGTTCCTCGATCGGCAGGTCGAACAGCACGCGCGTGTCGGCCGGCACGGTGAGCCAGCCGTTGCGTGCGATTTCCTCTTCGAGTTGCCCCGCGCTCCAGCCGGCGTAACCGATCGAGACCAGCATGCGCTGCGGGCCGTTGCCGTTGGCGACGGCTTCGAGCACGTCGATCGAGGTGGTGAACGCGACCTCGGGGGTGACGTTCAGCGACGAGGAATAGCGCCCGGACGGCGAATGCAGCACGAAGCCGCGGTCGTCCTGCACCGGCCCGCCGAACATGATCGGCTCGTCGACCACGCTCTCGCGCAGGCCGTCGGCGACTTTCAGGTCGATGCGGTCGAACAGCACCTCCATCGTCATGTCGGTGGGCTTGTTGACGACGACGCCGAGCACGCCTTTGTCGTTGTGCTCGCAGATATAGACGACGGCGCCGCCGAAGACCGGATCGTTCATCGACGGCATCGCGACCAGGAAATGATTGGCCAGGTTTAACGCGGAAGACGTGGCAGCCGCCTCCTGCGTCAGGCCGCCCGGGCCTTCCTGGGGCATACCGGGCGTGATTAGAGGCTTGCCGACCTTACTTTTTTTCATGCTCATACTCTCTGTAGGCTCACCTTCCGTGTTCAAGCTTGGACTTTTCGCTAGTTTACACTGATTTCCCGACGCAGCCTTCGGGAAGCCCTATTTCCGGCAGTAAACCCGAGGCCAGGGTAGACAGTAAAATGCCCTGATGCATTGACTCTCCACACAGAAGATGACTATGAGAAACTCCCTGGTTTGGTTCCGGCGCGACCTGCGCCTGGATGACCATGCCGCATTGCATCACGCCCTGCGCTCTTCGCGCCGTGTGGTGGCGGTATTCGTATTCGACACCGACCTCCTGGACGGCTTGCCGGTCGACGACAGACGCGTGCAATTTATTTACGACAGCGTGCGTGAACTCGACGAACGGCTGCGTACATTTGGAGGTTACCTCATCGTGCGGCGCGGGCGCGCCGCGCAGGAGATCGCCGCGCTCGCAGACGAGCTCGATGCCGAATCCGTGTTCGCCAACCACGACTACGAACCGCAGGCGATCGCGCGCGACCGCGCGGTGGCCCAGGCGCTGCGCCAGGCCGGCCGCAGCCTGCAGACTTTCAAGGACCAGGTGATCTTCGAAGAGGACGAGGTGCTGACCCTGGCCGGCGGTCCGTTCTCGGTATTCACGCCGTACAAGAACGCCTGGCTCAAGCGGCTTGCCGCCGAGCCGCAGGCGCTGGCGCCGTTCGAGACGCTGCCGCACCTGGCCGCGCTGGCGCCCGCGCCGGCCGCGCATGCCTTCCCTGCGATGCACGAACTCGGATTGCGTCCCAACGCCACCCCGATCGATGCGCCTGGCATGTGCGGGGCCGAGCGCACGCTGGCGGCGTTTGCCGGGCGGCTGGCGCGCTACGACAGCGAGCGCGACTTCCCGGCGCTCGACAGCACCTCGCGCCTGTCGGTGCACTTGCGCTTCGGCACGCTCTCGATCCGGGCGCTGGTGCGCATGCTGCGCGAACGCATCGCGGACGGCAGCGGCGGCGCGGGCGCGCCGGTGTGGCTGTCGGAGCTGATCTGGCGCGAGTTCTACATGATGGTTTTGTACCGCAACCCGCGCGTCGTCACCCAATCGTTCAAGCTCGCCTTCGACGCCGTGCGCTGGGACGAGGGGCTAGAAGCCGACGCCCTGTTCGCGGCCTGGTGCGAAGGCCGCACCGGCTACCCGCTGGTGGACGCCGCGATGCTGCAACTGAACCGGACCGGCTTCATGCACAACCGCCTGCGCATGGTGACGGCCAGCTTCCTGACCAAGGACCTGGGCGTGGACTGGCGCCGCGGCGAACGCTATTTCGCGGCCATGCTGAACGACTACGAGCTGTCCTCGAACAACGGCGGCTGGCAATGGGCGGCATCGACCGGCTGCGACGCCCAGCCCTGGTTCCGCATCTTCAATCCGGTGACGCAGTCGCGCCGCTTCGATGCCGAGGGCGCGTTCATCCGCGAATACCTGCCGCAGCTGGCCCGGCTGGAAGGGGCGGCCCTGCATGCGCCGTGGCTGGCCAGGACGGCGGCGCTGGAGCAGGCGGGGGTGGTACTGGGGCTGGATTATCCCTTGCCGGTCGTCGACCATGAGCAGGCGCGGGCGAAGACCCTGGCGCGGTTCGGGGTGCTGAAGCGGGAAGCGAGCGCAGAATAAGCGAACGAAGAATAACGGGAATTCAGGACCGCACCAATATGAACGTCGCCCCTGCCTGCGCAGGGGCGATGCATATGTGGCGCGTGCCGAGCCTACGCCGCCGGGCTCTCCCGCCCCAGCAATCCCGCCATCGCCGCCAGCAGCACGTCCTCCTGGAACGGCTTGCCGAAATACGCATCCACGCCCAGGTCGAGCGCATAGTTGCGGTGCTTGTCGGCGCTGCGCGAGGTGATCATGATGATCGGGATCGACCGCGTCGCCGTGTTGCCGCGCACGTTGCGCGCCAGGTCGAAGCCGTCCATGCGCGGCATCTCGATATCGACCAGCATCAGGTTCGGCCGCGTCTCCTGCATCTGCTCGAGCGCGTCGACGCCGTCCTTGGCCAGCAGCACGCGGTAGCCTTCGCGCTCCAGCAGGCGCTGGGTCACGCGGCGCACGGTCAGCGAATCGTCCACCACCATCACGATGGGCATCTGCGGCAGCGGGGCCGAGACCGCGGCCGCCAGCGCCTCGGCCCGCGACAGGCGCGCGCCCTGCGCGGCCAGCAGCACCGGGTCCAGGATCAGCACGATCTCGCCGGAACCGAGCACGGTGGCGCCGGCGATGCCAGGCATGCGCGCCAGTTGCGGGCCGATGTTCTTGACCACCACCTCGCGGTTGCCCAGCACCTCGTCGACCTGCAGCGCCATGCGCGTGCTGCCGCTCTTCAGCACTAGCACCGGATACGAACGCTGTCCACCGGCGCCGCCGGGTTCGCGCAGCAGCTCGGGCAGGTAATGCAGCGGCACCTCCTCGCCCTGCACCTTCAGCACGCCGGCCGCGCGCGCGGCGGCCAGGTCGGCTTCGCGCACCTGCTGCAACTGCTCGACCAGCACCGCCGGCAGCGCATGGCTGCGGGTGCCGCTGGCGACCAGCACCACCTGCGTGGCGGCCAGGGTCAGCGGCAGGTGGATGGTGAAGGCGGCGCCGCGGCCGGCTTCGGTCTCGATGTCGACCCGGCCGCCCAGCGCGCGCGCTTCGGAGCGCACCACGTCCATGCCGACGCCGCGGCCGGCCAGCTCGGTCAGCGCGTCGGCGGTCGAAAAGCCGGGCTCGAAGATCAGCGCGGCGGCATCCTGGTCGGACACCTGCTCGCCCTCGGCCAGCAAGCCATGGGCGGCGGCCTTGGCGCGGATCCGCGCCAGGTCCAGGCCGGCGCCGTCGTCGGCGACGCGGATCACCACCTCGTTGCCCTGCTGGCTGGCCTGCACCAGCAGTTCGCCGGTCTCCTGCTTGCCGGCCCGGACGCGCTCGGCGCGCGTCTCGATGCCGTGCACGATGGCGTTGCGCAGCAAGTGTTCGAAAGGCGCGGCCATGCGCTCCAGCACGCTGCGGTCGATCTCGACCGCGCCGCCGCGGATGTCCAGGTTGACCCGCTTGTCCGTTTCCTTGGCGGTCTGGCGCGCCAGGCGGAACAACCGTTCCGACAGGCTGGCGAACGGCACCATCCGTGCCCGCATCAGGTCGCGCTGCAGCTCGCGCGTCAGGCGCGACTGCGCGGCCAGGTCGTCGAAGGCGCCATCCACGGTGCGCGTCAGGCTGTCGTGGAACGAACCGACGTCGCTGACGCTTTCGGCCATCATGCGCGTCAGTTCCTGCAGGCGCGTGAAGCGGTCGAATTCGAGCGGATCGAATTCGCGCTCGCCGGCGATCGACAGGCGCGAGGCGATCTGCGACTCGGCCTGCATCTCGATCTCGCGCAGCTGCTGGCGCAGGCGCGCCAGGTTGTCCGAGAAGTCGGACAGCGCGCTCTTCATGGTGCCGACCTGGGTTTCCAGCTTGGAGCGCGTGATCGACACTTCTCCGGCCTGGTTGACCAGGCGGTCGAGGATGTCGGCGCGCACCCGGACCAGCGGCGTGCGCACCGGTTCCGCCGGCTCGGCGGCGGACGCCTCGCTGGCGGGTTCGGCCGTGGAACCGGCGGCGGTTCCGGCCTCGGGTGCCGCTGCGGATTGCGCCGCGGATGCGGCCGCATCGGCGCCGGCCGGCTGCTGCAGCTGCTCGAACAGCAATTGCGCCTGGTCGTAGTTGGCCAGCAGTTCGTCGAAGGCCGCGGCGCTGGTGGTCCCGGCATGCAGCATGTTTTCGATCTGCGTTTCCAGCGCGTGCGTGTGCTGGCCCAGGCGCATCGCACCGGCCATGCGGGCGCTGCCCTTGACCGTGTGCAGCGCGCGCAGCAGGCCGTGCGCGGCCGCGCTGTCGAGCGGGTTCTGCTGCCAGCGGCGCAGGCCGTCGCCGATCTGCGGCAGCAGGTCGGTCGCTTCTTCCATGAACACCGGCAGCAGGTCCGGATCGAGTTCGTCGGCGAACACCGGCTCGGTGGCCAGCCCGCTATCGGCCAGGGTGTCCAGTACCGGAATGCCGGCATCGATCGTCGGCTGCGCTTCCGGTTGCGGGTCCGGTTCGAGGTCGGGTTCGGGTTCCGGCAGCGGTTCAGGTTCCGGTTCCGGTTCCGGTCCCGGTTCCGGTTCCGGTTCCGGTTCGGGTTCCGGTTCGGGTTCCGGTTCCGGTTCCGGTTCCGGTTCCGGCAACGGTACTGCTTCCGCCTCCGGCTCCGGCTGCGCCTGTTCCAGCGACGGCGCCGCGAACGGGTCGTCGAAGTAGCTGTCGAACAGGTCGTCCACCGCGGCAACCGCCGGGTCGGACGGCTTCTCGTCGGGCTGGCGCGGCGCCGGCGCGGCCACGTCGGCGGCGCCCGGGCCGGCGGCCGGCAGCGGACCGCCCGGCAGCGGCGGTTCGGCCAGGATGCTTTCATACGCGGCGGCGAACAGCGCGTCCAGGCGCACGGCCAGTTCGGCATCGGCATCGCCGAACACGGCGTCGGCCTTGCGCCGTCCCAATTCGTCGCGCAGGGCGTCCAGGCGCGCCAGCAGCTCGGGCTGCGGCGGCGCCAGTTCACCGAGCGCGAACATCTGCAGCATGGTGCGGATGCGCTCGACGCTCTCGTCCAGCAGCGCGTGCTGTTCGTCGGCCAACGGCGGCGCCGCCATCTGCAGCGTCGTTTCCAGCGCCGTGGCGATGTCGTGCAGGGCCGTGAAGCGGACCGTGGCCGCGGTGCCGACCAGCGTGTGCGCCGCCGCCAGCGCCTGGCTCGACACCGCGCGCCGCGGTTCGGCGCGCCAGGCGACGAGGTCCGCCGCCAGCGCGTCGACCAGGCCCGCGGTCTCGTTCAGGTAGATCTCGTACAGCGCCAGCGGGATCTCGAGCTCGCCGACGCGCTTGACGTCTTCGCCGGCCGGCGCCACCTCGTCCGGCACGGCCGCGGTTTCAGTTGCCGCCTCTGTTTTCGCCTCGGTTGCCGCTTCAGGTGCCGGCGCAGCCACGGATTCGGTTACCGGTACCGCCACGAACGCCCCGCCCTCCTGCACGCGCCCGGCGGCAATGGCCAGCGGCTCGCCGCTGCGCTGCGATCCGCCCCCGGCCGCCAGTTCCGCCACCCAGGCCGACAATTCGGCGCGCGCGTGCTCCAGCAGCGCCAGCAGGTCCGGCGTGGCGGCGCGCGCTTCGGCCAGCCACAGGTTCATCGTCTTTTCGATGGCGGCCGCGCCCAGCGCGAACTGCTCCAGCCCGACCATGCGGCTGCTGCCCTTGAGCGTGTGGAAGGAACGGCGCAGCCGGGTCAGGGTTTCCTGGTTGCCCGGTTCGGCATGCGCGGCCGGCAGCGTCTCGCCGACCAGTGCCAGCACGTCGCCGGCTTCGCCGATGAAGATGTCGAGCAGCTCGGCCTCGATGGCATCGAGGGGGTCGATGCCGTCGCCCGCCGGCGCCGCCTGCACGGCTGGCGCCGGCGCCGGGGCCGACTCGGGTACGGGCTCGAGTACGGGCTCGAGTACGGGCTCGGGCTTCGCCTCGACCGTCAGCGTCGGCACCTCGGGCACGCGCGCCCGCACTGCGTCCTGCGCGGGTTCCTGCACCTCGAACGGCTGTTCCCGGAACAGCGCCGCCGCCTCGTCGAAGCGGAAGCGCTTGCGCGCGTTCTCGACGTTCTGCGCCATCGCATCGGTGAAGAAGCCGAGCGCGCCGATGTTCTGCGCCAGGTTGCCCAGCGACGCCGCGCGCGTCTCGGCGGCGGGGTTGCCGCCGGCCAGCGTGCGCACGGCCTCGCGCACGTGCGCGACCGCGCGCGCCGCCTGGTCCTGGTCGAGGATGGCCAGCGCGCCCTGCAACTGGTGCAGCAGCGGATCGGCCTGCACCAGCGCGGCGGTGCGCGCCGGGTTTTCATAGTATTCGTCGATCAGCTTTTCGATCTGGCGCAGGCCGGTGCGCATTTCGCCCGCCAGCACCGCCACGGTCTCGCCGTCGTGCGGGTCACGCGCCAGACCCTGCCACTGCGGCAGCTCGGGCGGGGTCTCGCCGTGGGCCAGGGCCAGCAGGCGCTGGCCGACCGCTTCGGCGTGCTGGCCGAAATCCTCGGGCAGCTGGCGCACCTGGTCCAGGCCGTGCTCGACGAACAGCATGGCCTGCGCCATTTCCATCTGCAGCTGCTCGCTCGGCGCGCCGGCCACCGACTGGCTGGCGGCCTGGCCCAGTTCGCGCAGCAGCTGGGCCAGCGCGGGTGCGCCCAGTTTCTCGCTGGCGCCGGCCAGCTTGGCCAGCGCGGCATCGAAGCCGTCTTCCGGCGCTTCCGCCGGCCCTTCGCTGACGATCCGGTCGAGTTCCTGCTTGGTTTCCGCGAGCGCCTCCTTGGCATCCTTCAGCGCGGCCGGGTCGATGCGCGCATAGCGCCGCTCCAGGTAGTCGCGCGGCACCTGGCCGTCCAGGCGCCAGGCGTCGCGCAGCAGGCGCGCGTCCGGCGTCGGATCGTCCGCCATGGCGACGAAGAACAGCGCGTCGCGCAGCAGCGCCTCCGGCAGGGTGGTGTGGCCCTGGGCCATGCGGCGCAACTGCAGGTTGACCTGGCCGAACAGCTGCTTGACGTACAGGTCGCCGGCAACCTGCCCCTGCGCCACCAGGTCGGCCACGGTCTGCAGCGCCAGCCAGAAAGCGTGGGCGTGGGGGTCGGCCTGCACGCCCGTGACCGGCGCCAGCGCGTCGCGCATGGCACCGGCCTGGCTGCGCTGGGTATCGGGGTCGGTGCTGCGCAGGAAGAACAGCAGCGCCTTTTCGAACTGGCTGCGGCTGGCCGCGTAGTCGGGCGCCGGGCCCACCGCGCCGCCCGGCAGCAGCGCCGGCGCCAGGTCGAGCGCCAGCATGTCGCCCGGATGCACGCGCTCGGCGCCGAGCAGCTCCTGCAGCGCGCGGTAGTACGGGAACAGGCGCACCGGCTGCTGCGGCGCACCTGCCAGCAGCGCTTCCAAATACTCCACCAGCGCCCGGTACGCCTCGTCCACGACTGCCGCGCCGGCGCCGTCGAGCGCCGGCGCGCCGGCCTTGAAGCGGTCGATCGCGCTCTCGGCGGCACTGGTCAGGTGCTCGACGCCGTTCACGTCGACCATCTGCAGCGCGCCGTGGGCCTGGTGCAGGTGCGATTTCGCGTGCAGCAGCAGGGTCGGCTGGGCTTCGGGGCTGCGCCCGGCCGCATCCTGCAGGGCCTTGGCCGAACGCTCGAGGGCATCGCGGATTTCGCCCAGCACCCAGGACAAGGGGCCGGTGTCGAACTGCGCTGCGTGGGCGTGCTTGGAGTCAGTCATGAATCGGGTCAGGAATAAAGGTCAGGGTTGCCGGGCCGGGTCGTCAGGCGGCGACGCGGAAGCGCGACACCGAATTCTTCAGTTCCTGCGCGAGCTCGGCCAGCTGGCGGATCGACTGCGCGGTCTGCTGCGTTCCGCCCTGGGTATGCTCGTTGACGGCCAGGATGTGTTGCATATTATGCGCCACGCCGTTGGCGGAGGTGGCCTGCTGGCCGGTGGCGATCGAAATTTCCTGGATCAGCTCGGCCAGGCGGTTCGACACCCGCGAGATGTCGGCCAGCGCGGCGCCGGCGGCGTCCGACAGGCGCGCGCCCTCGACCACGCCCTGGGTCGACTTTTCCATCGCGGCCACGGCGTCGTGGGTATCGGTCTGGATGGTGCGCACCAGCGCGCCGATCTGCTTGGCGGCGTCGCCCGAGCGTTCCGCCAGGCGCTGCACTTCTTCCGCCACCACCGAGAAGCCGCGTCCGGCCTCGCCGGCCGATGCCGCCTGGATCGCCGCGTTCAGCGCCAGCACGTTGGTCTGTTCGGTGATGTCGGAAATCAGTTCGGTGATCTCGCCGATCTCCTGCGAGGATTCGCCCAGGCGCTTGATGCGCTTGCTGGTTTCCTGGATCTGCTCGCGGATCTCGCCCATGCCCTTGATCGCGTTCTGCACCGCCGTCGCACCCTGCTCCGCCGCCGCCACCGACTGGCGCGCCACCTCGGCCGACTGCTCCGCCGAAGCCGAGACCGCGGTGATCTCGCCCGCCATCCGCAGCACGGTCGACGACGCTTCCTGGATCTCGCGCGACTGCTGGCCGGCCGCGACCAGCAGCTCGCCCGACACCCGGTAGGCGTCGCCGGACGCGGCGCCTACCTTGCCGGCGGTGTCGATCACGCGCACCACCAGGCCGCGCAGTTCCTCGACCGTGTAGTTGACCGAGTCGGCGATGGCGCCGGTAATGTCCTCGGACACGGTGGCGGACACGGTCAGGTCGCCGTCCGCCACGTCCTGCAGTTCGTTCATCAGGCGCAAGATCGCGGCCTGGTTCTGGTCGTTGGTGGCCTTGGCCTCCTCTTCCTTGGCCTGGGCCAGCAGGCGCATCGCCTCGGCTTCCTGGCGCCGGGCGTCGGCGCCGCGGGTGCGGTTGCGCGAATCCTGCAGCATCACGCGCGAGATGCTGCCGGCCATGGCCAGCGTGAAGATCGAGGACACCACCAGCAGCCAGAACCAGGCGCTGGTGCCGTTCTCGCCGCTGCGCAGGCTGCCCTGCAGCGCGGTGAGCTGGGCGCGCAGGGCCTCGTTGTCGCGGAAGATGGTCTGCTCGGCGGTCTTGGCGGCGGTCAGGTCGGCCAGGTGGTCGAGGAAGGCTGCGACCACGCGCTGGCAGACGTCGAACTTGGCCTGCACCTCGGCCAGCCGGGCGCGCAGCTCCGGGTCGCGCAGCGGGGCCAGGCCGAGCGTCTCGCTGCCGTTCAGCAGGCCGTCGACCGTGACGCGGAAGGTCGTGGTGTCGCGCCCCATCTGGAACGCGGTTTCGGGCCGGATGCCGCCCGAGGTCAGGAATTCGCTGGCGCTGCGCGACAGGCGCTGGCTCAGCATCATCAGGCGGCCGAGGGCGGCCAGCTCGCGCGCGCCGCCGCCGCGCGCGGTGCGCTCGGTCAGGATCTGCTCGGTCAGCGCCAGCATGTCCGGCGTCAGGATGTCGAGCTGCTTGAGATTCTTGTCGAAATCGACCAGCTCCGGCTTCATCTTGAGGATGCTGGCCGCGGCCGAGGACGATGCCGCCCACCTGGCGCGCACCTTGCCCAGCTGGCCGTTCAGGTCGGCGCCGGCTGCCGGGATCGCGTTGCCGTTGAAGTCGCCGCCCTTGCCGAGCAGGTCGAGGTCGCGGCCCAGCGCCACCCAGCTGTCCTGCAGCTGGTCGAAGGCGTCGGGGCTGCCCTGCATCGCGTTCGGCGCCGCCTTGCCGAGGCGCTGCGAATGCATCAGCGCCTCGCCCGCGATCTGGGTCTGGCTGGCCGCCACCGCGCCGCTGCCGGCATTGCGCCACAGCGACAGGATGGTCAGCAGGATGCCGATCGTGAACGCGACCAGCAGGATGCGCAGCTGGCGCGGCAGCGACAGGTGGCCGATCAGCGGCAGGCTCAGGTCATCGTCCTTGCCGGCCGCGGATCGTGCGGCGGCGGTGCGCTGCCTGTGGCGCGCCAGGTTGCCCAGCCTGAGCGCGGCGTCGTCGGCCGAACCGCCCGCCATCGGGGCCGTATCGGCGGCGGCCGCCGTGGCGGGCAGCACGCCGATCCCGAACTGGGTGTCGGGCGAAGCCAGCACGGTGCTGCCGTCGCCCTTGTCCTTGGGCAGAAAATTCATCGAGAGTTTTGAGGCGAATCCCATACCAGCTCCAGTCCAGAACCTGTCGTGTCCGTATCGATTAGTGTGTGTGGCGCGGCGTTCAAAGGCCGACTTGCAGGAAGCGCTCTTCCCGCACCAGCGCCGCCAGCGCCAGCGGCGTCCAGGCCTGGCCGTCGGCGTCGCGCAGCTGCCGGCCGTCGGGCTGCATGTCGGCCGCGTGGCGCAGGCCGAACACGCGCGTGGCCAGCAGCCCGCACGGGACGCCCAGCGCCGGCGTCAGGGTAATGATGCGCGCGGCGCCCTGCAGCGCCGTGCCCGGCGCGGCTAGCTGGCCGCTGGTCCGGCCGCTCGTGCGGCCAAAATACAGCCCGAGGTCGACCACGCCGACCAGGCTGCCGCGGATGTTGGCCAGGCCCAGGTACCAGGGCTGGGTCAGCGGCACCGCGGTGAGCACCGGCAGCGGGACGATCTCGCCGGCCTCGGTCAGGTCGATCAGGTAACGCACGCCGCCGATCTCCACCCCCAGCTGGTGCGCGCGGGCGCCGCTGCTGGTGCGCGCGGCCTGCATGCGTTCGAGCAGCTGCTGCTGGTACTGGCGCAAGCGCGCGCGCCGGGCCGACGGGTCGGCGGAATCGCTGGCGGCCATGGTCAGGCGCCGAGCGTGGCGATCCTGGCCAGCAGCTGCGCCGGGTCGACCGGCTTGACGAAGTAATCCTTGGCGCCCTGGCGCATGCCCCAGATGCGGTCGGTCTCCTGGTTCTTGCTGCTGCAGATGATGACCGGCACCGACGACAGTTCCGGGTCGCGCGCGATCGAGCGCGTGACCTGGAAGCCGTTGGCGCCGGGCATGACGACGTCCATCAGGATCAGCTCCGGACGCTCGGCGCGGATCTTGGTCAGCGCGTCCGCGCCGTTGTCGGCGGTGGTCACGGAAAAGCCGTTGCGCACCAGGATATCGGTGAGATAAAAACGTTCGGTCGGGGAATCGTCGACGATCAGGATCTTTTTAATGGCCACGATGGCTCCGGCATCATTGTTGGGTCGCGGTTGCCGCACTAGGCGCCCGTGTGGTTGCGCACGGTGGCCAGCAGGCTGTCTTTGGAAAACGGTTTGGTGAGATAAGCGGACGAACCGACCATGGCGCCGCGCGCGCGGTCGAACAGGCCATCCTTGGACGACAGCATCACCACCGGCGTGGTCCGGAACTTCGCGCTCTTCTTGATCAGGGCGCAGGTCTGGTAGCCGTCCAGGCGCGGCATCAGGATGTCGCAGAACACCAGCGCAGGGTGATGGTCGTTGATCTTGGCCAGCGCATCGAAGCCGTCCTCGGCCAGCACCACCCGATACCCGGCCTGGGTCAGGAAAATCTCGGCGGAGCGACGGATCGTGTTGCTGTCGTCGATCACCATGATCGTCAGGCCTGTCGATTGCATCGTCATATTTATTTCACTTCAGCATGAAACCGCAAGATAGCATAGGGCGTTGCCCTTGTGCGTGAAGTGTTGCTATGCGTCAACCCGACAGAGACAAATCTCGCCGGCATGATGTCAAGCCGGCCAGATTCGTTGATGAAATGCTCAGTTCAAGTGCAATTCGAGGCAGATCGGGGTCAGATCGCCGTCATTTCAAAATCGTCCTTGCGCGCGCCGCACTCCGGGCACGTCCAGTTCATCGGGACATCGGCCCAACGGGTACCGGGTGCGATACCGTCATCCGGCGCGCCTTCGGCTTCATCGTAGACCCAGCCGCAGATCAGGCACATCCAGGTCTGGTAAGCCTGCGTTTCATTGCTCACGTTTCGGTTCCTTCTATCTAGTAAAATATCGAGTCAGGTATCTTAATCTAGGCGCTGTGCAAAACCAACTGTCTCCTCTCATCCTTACGTTCGGGCCGGCAGATCCGGTGGGCGCGCTCGGCATCCAGTCCGACGTGGCCGCCTTTTCGATGCATGGCTGCCATGGCTTGTCGGTGGTCACGGGCCTGCTGGTGGCCGATTCCGCGCGCGTCGACGACTTGCAGCCGGTCGACTCGTCGCTGGTCGCGGCCCAGGCGCGCATGCTGCTCGAAGACATGCCGATCGCCGCCATCAAGGTCGGCACCATGGCCACGCTGGAACAGATCGCGGCCATCGCCGAGATCGTCTCCGACTACGCCAACCTGCCCCTGATCATCGACCCGTTCACGTCCGCCCTGCCCGATTGCGGCATGCGCGACGACGACATCCTGACCCTCATCCACCAGCTGCTGGCGCCGCAGGCAACCGTGCTGATGCTGTCGCAGCCCGAACTGGCGCGCTTCGCCGACTGCTGGCGCGATCCGTCCTCGGAAGCGACGGTGGAAGAAGACGTGCTGGAACTGACCGCCTCCGGCTGCGGCCACGTGCTGGTGACGGGCACCGGCGGCGGCGACGGCAGCCGTGCCAACAACCTGTACGACGGCGAAAGCCTGGTTGCCAGCCTGCCGTGGAGCCCGCACCTGCCCGGCCCCTTCGTCGGCGCCGGCAACACCCTGTCGGCCGCGCTGGCGGCGCAGATGGCGCGCGGCGCCGCCGCCGCCGACGCCTTCCGCGCCGCCCAGGACTACACCACCGGCGCCCTCGTGCACGCCTGCCGCTTCGGCATGGGGCGCCTGGTGCCGAACAAAATCTACAAAGCGATCCCATGACCACCGAACACACTTCCAAGAACGACATCCTGTTTGCCCGTGCCCAGCAAAGCACCCCGGGCGGCGTGAATTCTCCGGTGCGCGCCTTCCGCTCGGTCGGCGGCACCCCGCGCTTCATCACCCGCGCCGAAGGTCCGTACTTCTGGGACGCGGACGGCAAGCGCTACATCGACTACATCGGTTCCTGGGGCCCGGCCATCGTCGGCCACGCCCACCCGCAAGTCGTGAAGGCGGTGCAGGATGCGGCCGCCAACGGCCTGTCGTTCGGCGCCCCGACCGAAGGCGAGATCGAGATCGCCGAGGAAATCTGCCGCCTGGTGCCGTCGATCGAACAGGTGCGCCTGGTATCGAGCGGCACCGAGGCGACCATGAGCGCGCTGCGCCTGGCGCGCGGCGCCACCGGCCGCGACAAGATCGTCAAGTTCGAAGGCTGCTATCACGGCCACGCCGATTCGCTGCTGGTCAAGGCCGGCTCCGGCCTGCTCACCTTCGGCAACCCGACCTCGGCCGGCGTGCCGGAAGACTTCGTCAAGCACACCCTGGTGCTCGACTACAACAATGTCCCGCAACTGGAAGACGCGTTCGCCTCGATGGGCGACACCATCGCCTGCGTGATCGTGGAAGCGGTGGCCGGCAACATGAACCTGATCCGCGCCACGCCGGACTTCCTGCGCCGCATGCGCGAGCTGTGTACCGAATACGGCGCCGTGCTGATCTTCGACGAAGTGATGTCGGGCTTCCGCGTCGGCCTCGGCGGCGCCCAGGCCCTGTACGGCATCACCCCGGACTTGACCGCGCTCGGCAAGGTCATCGGCGGCGGCTTGCCGGTGGCGGCCTTTGGCGGCCGCGCCGACCTGATGGAAAAGATGGCCCCGGTCGGTCCGGTTTACCAGGCCGGCACCCTGTCGGGCAACCCGGTGGCGGTGGCGGCCGGCATGACGACCCTGAAGCTGGTGCAGGAACCGGGCTTCTACGAGAAGCTCTCGGGCCAGGCCGTGAAGCTGGTCGAGGGCCTGACGGCGGCGGCGAAGGAAGCCGGCGTGGCCTTCTGCGCCGATGCCGTGGGCGGCATGTTCGGCATGTACTTCTCGACCCACGTTCCGGGCAGCTATGGCCAGATGATGGCCGGCGACAAGGACCGCTTCAACCGCTTCTTCCACGGCATGCTGGAAGAAGGCGTCTACTTCGCCCCGGCCATGTTCGAAGCCGGTTTCGTCTCGGCCGCGCACGACGATGCGGTGATCGCCGAGACGGTGGAAGCGGCGCGCCGGGTGTTTGCGCGCATCGCTTGAATCGAACTTGAGCGTCGTCCCCGCGCAGGCGGGGACCCATGCTGAATGGAACGAAGCCGCCATGTCCGCATAACGACTCCGGTTGTTCCGTATGGGTCCCCGCCTTCGCGGGGACGACGTCGCGCGTAAACGACGTCGCGCGGGGACGTCGTTTACGCGCCGCGCATCAGCGCCTGGCGCTGCACCGCCGCTACCGCGCGCGACGCCCGCTTGCGCCACCAGATGATCACGCCGGTCACGCTCAGCATGGCCACCACGACGCCCATCAGCGAAATCAGGATCCGCCCCGGCAGCCCCAGGATGCGGCCCGAATGCAGCGGGAACTGGGCCTGCACGAAGATGTCGGCGGCGGTGCCTTTCCACGGCTGGCGCTCGCCCAGCAGCTTGCCGTCGACGCCGTCGTAGTACAGCAGGGCCGGGCCGACGCCGCCGGTGCCGTGGTCGTTCCCCGGCTGGAACAGGCTGACCATGTAGATGCCGAACTCCTGCGAATAATAGATGCCGCCGACCGGGTCGGTCCAGCCGCGGCGCTGGCCTTCGGCGCCGGCGCGCCGGGCGACGTCGGCAAACGGGACCCGCGGCGCGATCAGGTGCTGCTTGTCCTGCATCGGGCGGGTGTCGAACGGCGTCGGCGTCACGGTCGATACCTTGCTGATGACCGGGTAAAAGATTTCCTGGTACAGGTTCAGCGAAAACGCCGTGAACGCCAGGATGAACAGCAGTGCCCAGGTCCACAGGCTGAACGCACGATGCAGGTCGAAATTCAGCTTCGAGGAACCGCCCTTCCAGCGCACCTTCCAGGCCGGCTGCCAGCGCTGCCACCACGATTTGCCGGCCGGCTTGCCCGCGCCGCCCGCGCCACCTTCAAAGGCGGCCGCGGCCTGCTTGCGCCGCACCGGCAGCGTCAGGTAGAAGCCGACGAAGCTGTCCACCATCCACAGCATCGCGATGCCGCCCATCAGCCAGATGCCCCAGCGGTCGATGCCCCACATTGCCGGAATGTGCAGCGTGTAGTGCAGGCGGTACAGGAAGGAGACGAAGGTTTCGCGGCTGATCGGCCATACCGCGCCCCACTCGCGCTTGCCCAGCTCGGCGCCGCTGACGGGGTCGACGAAGACCTGATTGAAGCCCGGCTCGGTCAGCGCCCTGGTGGCGGCGTCATAGCGCGGCGAAACGCCCAGCGCCAGCGATGCGCCGGGTTCGACGTGCATCGGGACATAGGACACGCGGATCTGCGGATAACGCGCCTCGACCTGCCGCGCCAGCGCCAGCGGCGCCTGCGGCACGCCCGGCGTGTGCGCTTCCATCAGGTGCGGATTGAGGACGTCGTCCAGCTCGTGGTCCCACGAGATGACCGCGCCGGTAACGCCGCTGAGGAACAGGAAGCCTGCGGTGAGCAGGCCGAGATAACGGTGGATCGGGGTCCAGAAAGCGCGCATGCCAGCCTCGCGTCGAAGAAGTAAAAGGCCGGCGCCGTCAAGCGCTGGCCGGTCGGGTCATCAGAACCGGTAACGCAGCGTCAGCGACGCCCCGCGCGGCGCCTGGTAGTTCACGCCGCTGTAGGCGGCCGACATGCCGAAGTGCTTCTTGTCCAACAGGTTGTTGACGTTCAGCTGGGCCGACAGCTGCCGGCTGAACTCGTAGCGCGCCATCAGGTTGACCAGCGCGAACGATTTCTGCTCGAGCAGGCCGCCGGTATTGGCCGGCGCCGACGGGTCGATGGTCCAGGTGCGGCCTTCCCAGTTGACGCCGCCGCCGACGCTGAGGTTTTCCCATGCGCCCGGCAGGCGGTAGGTGGTGAATACGCGCAGCAGGCGGCGCGGGTAGATGGTGTTGACGTCCCGGCCGCCCGCGTCCTTGAGGCGGTACTGGGTATAGCCGGCGCTGGCGCTCCAGCCCCTGGCCAGCTCGCCCGACAGGTCGAACTCGAAGCCTTCGCTCTTGGCGCCGTCGGCGGCGATATAGTAAGGCTCCGGCAGTGCCGGGCCGGCGGGGCCGTCGCGGTCGATCGTGTCGACCGCCTGGGCCAGGCCGTCCTGCTTGATCTGGAACACCGCGAACGAGCCGTTCACGCGACCGTCGAGGAACTCGCCCTTGACGCCGGCCTCGTAGTTCTTGCCGACGACCGGCTCGAGCGGGTTGCCGGCCAGGTCCAGGTAGTTCTGCGGCTGGAAGATGTCGGTGTAGCTGGCGTAGACGGAATACGTCTTGTTGATGTCGTAGACCAGGCCGGCGTAAGGCGTCACCTCGCCGTCGTACTTGAGGCGGTAGTCCGGCGCGAAGCCGCCGCGGCCGTTGCGCTCGTAGTTGGTGACGCGGGCGCCGACAATCAGCTTGAGCGGATCGGCCAGCGAGAAGCGCGCCACGCCGTACAGCGCTTCCTGTTTCGTTTCGCTGCCCTGGTAGAAGGTGCGCGGACCCCAGTTCGGCTCCGGATAGGCGGCCGGGTTCCAGGTGTTGAAATTGCCCACCTCCGGGAAGACGTCGGCCGCGCGGTTGTCGGAATTGAATGCCTGCTTCTGGTGCATGTAGCCGAAGGCCGCCTCGTGCCGGCGCCCGGCCAGCTCGAAGGCGCCGCTGGCATGCAGGCCGACGTCGTTCTGCCTGGTCCGGGTGCTGTAGGAACCGGGGAAGGCACCCAGGCCGAGGCCGTTGGGAGCGAGGCTGCCCGACAGGTAAAGCAAGTAGGAATCGCCCTGGCGGTCGCCATGGTTGTAGACGGCGCGCACCTTCCAGCCATTATCAAAAGTATGCTGCAGGTCGACGAAGGCGTTGTCGTAGCTGGTCGGCCAGCGGCTCCAGGCGGCCGAGGTGGTCTTCGAGACGTCCCAGTTGGTCAGCGAGCCGTCGCTGTACCAGTACGGCAAGCTGCCCCACATCGGGCTTTTCGCCCTGTTTTCCTGGTGGCTGTAGCCGGCCGACAGCAGCGTGTTCGGGGTCAGGTCGGCCGACACCGTCGCGTACAGCGTGTTGCTCCTGACGCCGCCGTAGTCGACCCAGCTGTCGCCATCGGTATATTCGCCGACCACGCGCGCGCGCACCGTGCCGTCCGCGTTCAGCGGGGTGGACACGTCGCCCATCACGCGGCGCTCGTTCCAGCGGCCGACGCCGGCTTCGAGCCAGCCGGTCACCTTCTTGCTGTCGGCATGCTTGCGCACCAGGTTGATCGCCGCCGACGGGTTGCCGGCACCGGTCATCAGGCCGGTGGCGCCGCGCACGATCTCCACGCGATCGTAGATCGCCAGGCTGCTGGCGACTTCGCCGCCGCTCCACTGCTGCTCGTAGGTGGTCGGCAAGCTGTCGATCTGCAGGTTGTCGATCTCGAAGCCGCGCGCGGTGAACTGGCCGCGGTTGCTCTCGTACTGGTTGACGGACACGCCGGTCGTGTTGTTGACGACGTCGGTCACGGTCTGCATGCGCTGGTCTTCGATGCGTTGCAGCGTCACCACCGACACCGACTGCGGCGTCTCGCGCAGCGACAGGTCGAGCGGGGTGGCGGTGCTGGCCGAACCGGCCGTGTATGAATTGGCCTGCTTCTGGGCGCGCACCTGCACCTGCTGGACGCCGCCTTCCGCCGCGGGCGCTTCCTGGGCGGCCTGGGCCTGTGCCAGCAGCGGCATGGCTGCGCTCACGAGTACGGCGAGTCGATTGAACGGAAGACGCCGGGTGGCGCGCGCATGCATTTTCATTGTTATCCCATCGGTTGGCGAAAGAGCTCGATTCGCCGGCCTGAGGGCTGCAGCGCAATCTAAGTGCGAATGATAACGATTATCATTTCAAAGTCAACTGAAAGATAATGAACAGGGTATCTGGAGACAGTTTCGACGGCAGAAAAACGTCGTCCCTGCGAAGACAGGGACCCAATTTGCACGCATATCGTTAACGCTTGCAAAACTTGGGTCCCTGCCTGCGCAGGGACGCTGTACATGCCGCCCAGCTTGGAAGACGGTCTACTTGAGCCAGCCGCGATGGCGGAAATACATGAAAGGCGCAATCGCACTGATCACCATCAGGCTCAGCGACCAGCCGTAGCCGAAATGCCAGTGCAGTTCGGGCAGGAAATCGAAGTTCATGCCGTAGATGCTGGCGATCAGCGTCGGCGGCAGGAAGGCGACCGAGGCCACCGAAAAGATCTTGATGATCTTGTTCTGGTTGATGTTGATGAAGCCGACGGTGGCGTCCATCAGGAAGTTGATCTTGTCGAAGAGGAACGACGTGTGGCCGTCCAGCGATTCGATGTCGCGCAGGATCTGGCGCGCTTCCTCGAACTGGTCGGCATTCAGCAGCCGTCCCCGCATCAGGAAGCTGACCGCGCGCCGCGTGTCCATCATGTTGCGGCGGATGCGGCCGTTCAAGTCTTCCTCGTGCGCGATCGCATTCAGCGCGGCGGCCGCGTCCTGGTCGGTGAATTCCTTTTGCAGCACGCGCTGGCTGACCTCTTCCAGGCTCTCGTAGATGCCCTCCAGCGCATCGGCAGAGTATTCGGCGTCGGTCGCGTACAGGTCGAGCAGCACGTCCATGTAATCCTCGATCGAACCGGGACGCGAACGGGCGCGCAGGCGCACCAGGCGGAACACCGGCAACTCGTCGTTGTGGACCGAGAACAGGACCTTCTTGGCCAGGATGAAGGCGACGGTGACGATGCGCGACGGACCGTCCTCTTCTTCGCGCAGGAAGTCGGTGCGCAGGTGCAGGTCGCCGTTTTCGCCTTCGTAGTAACGGGCCGATGCCTCGATGTCCGACACCTCGTCCTCGCCCGGCAGGACCACGTCATACGTCGCCTTGACCCAGGCGCGCTCCTCGTCGGTGGGATCGGTGAGGTCGACCCAGACGGGCGCGACGTTCTCCAGATCGGCGCCGGAAGCGATGGGTACCTGGTTCAGTCGGCCATTTTGTAGGACAAATACGTTGATCATGCGCGCTTTCTCGGCCGGTATTCGGAAACAGCGCAAGTGTACCCGTAAGCCCTGAGCCCGGCCACCCCGTTGGCAAGAATTTTGCCTTGTTGACCACCCTCAAACCGGGGTCAGAGCCCGATTTTTGGAAATTCGGGGTCAGAGCACAAGCGGTTCAAAATTCGGGGTCAGAGCACATGCGCAAGACATGTCTCGGCGGATCGATTGACGCCTCCACACCACCGATTCGTGCCCCGATCGCCGGATTGCCGACAAAACGCCGCCCTGCCCTGCTTCCGCCCTTGACGCTCTGACCCCGAATGTGGGCCAGACAGTGCTCTGACCCCGAAACTGATCCCGACGTTGGCGTTGCAAAAGGGATGTTGCCAAAATCGGGCTCTGACCCCGGTTTGATTCAGGGCAGGTCGGCGGCATTCATGCGGCGCTGGATGATGGCGCTGCGGCGCGCCAGGTAGTTGGTCTGGCGGTGGGCGTCGTAGTAGCGCGGGTTGGGCAGCATCACGGCCAGGCGCGCGGCCTGGGATGCGTTCAGGCTGGCGGCGGCGCTGCGGTAGTAGTGGCGCGCGGCGGCTTCGGCGCCGAACACGCCGCGCCCGAACTCGACCACGTTCAGGTAGATCTCGAGGATGCGCTGCTTGCTCATCACCGCTTCCAGCATGTAGGCGATGACCAGTTCCTGGCCCTTGCGCAGGTAGTTGCGCGAGCCGGACAGGAACAGGTTCTTGGCCAGCTGCTGGGTGATGGTGGAGCCACCGCCGACCACCTTGTGCCGTTTGTTGTTGCGCTCGTAGGCCTTTTCCAATGCCTCCCAGTCGACCCCGTCGTGCTCGGCGAAATTGGCATCTTCCGAGGCGATCACGGCGCGCTTCAGGTTGTTCGAGATGCGCGCATACGGCACCCACGCCTGTTCCAGCTTCGCGTCCGGATTCTTTTCGCGCAGCGCCGCCAGCTGCAGGCGCATCATGCTGGTCGTCGATGGGTTGAACTGGGTCCACCAGCAGATCATCACGAAGAAATACAGCTGCACCAGCACCACCGCCAGCAGCGGCCCCAGTACCAGCCATTTCAGCCAGCGCCGCCCGCCACCTTTAGCGCCACCTTTAGCGCCACCTTTGGCACCGCCCTTGGCCCGCCCGGCGGCGCCCATCTTGAGCGCCGTGCTCACAGCGCCGACCGCATCTGCACCAGCACCGGCATGGTTGCCGGCCGCACGCCGCGCCACAGCGTGAACGCTTCGGCGGCCTGCTCGACCAGCATCCCGAGGCCGTCGCGCACCGCCGCGCCGTGCAGGGCCGCGAATTCCATGAACCGGGTCGGCTCCTTGCCGTACATGAGGTCGACCGCCAGCGTGTCCGGACCGAAGACGCCGGCCGGCACCGGCGGCATGCTCGCCGCCAGGCTGGCCGAGGTGGCGTTGACGACGATATCGAACACGCCCGCATGGGCGGCGTCGATGTCGTCGAAGCCGCAGGCGCCGAGCGCCACGCTGCGCTGTCCGGCATGTTGCGCGAAGTGCTCGATCAGGGCGTCGGCGGTGGCGCGGGTGCGGTTGGCGATCACGATCGCGTCCGGCCCCTGCTCGACGAAGGGCAGCACGACGCCGCGCGCGGCACCACCGGCGCCCAGCAGCAGCACGCGCTTGCCGGCCAGCGCCACACCGGCGTTGCGCACGATGTCGGCCACCAGGCCGGGCCCGTCGGTGTTGTCGCCGACGATCTCGCCCTTGTCGAACACCAGGGTGTTGACGGCGCCGGCCAGGCGCGCGCGCTCGGCCAGGCGGGTCGCCAGCGCCGCCGCTTCCAGCTTGAAAGGCACGGTGACGTTGGCGCCGCGGTAGCCCTCGGCCACCAGGCGGCGCACCGTGTCGGCGAAACCGTCGACCGGCGCCAGGCAGCGTTCGTAGGCGATGTCCTGGCCGGTGGCGGCCGCGAACAGGGCGTGAATGCCGGGCGATTTGCTGTGGGCGATCGGATTGCCGATCACGCAATAACGATCTATCGAATACTGGGCTGTCATCTCATCCTTCTCCGCGCAGTTCCGCCTGCAGTTTTTCTTCCCGGGTGAATTTGAAACGGGTGATCACGATCCACAAGTCGTCCTTGTCGGACGAGCGCATGTTGGCCGGGAACTTGCCGAACGGCGCCGCGCGGCGCACGATGGCCAGCGCCGCCTTGTCCAGCGCCGGATTGCCGGAACTGCGCTCGATGCGCGGCCCGCCTTCTTTTTCGTACAGGCTGCCGTCCTGGAAGACCGGGATGTACACCACCAGTTCGCCGTACAGTTTATTGCCGTTCTGCTGAGGGAAGTTCAGCGTGCCGATTTCCTCCACGCGCTTTTGCATCGTCTTGTAGTACATGGCGTAGCCGACTTCGCGCGTGCTCGGGCTGATGAAGGTCTTCTTAGGGCGCTTGTTCTCGTCGGCGATGCGCTGCGTGATCTCGGCCGTCATGCGCGCGATGGCGCGGGTCGAGTCGAGGTTGTCGGCGCCGTTGCGGCTCGGGTCCGGCTTGTCCTGCTCGGCGACCGGCGCGCTGGCATCGTTCGAGGGCGCGACCCGCGTCAGCACGTTCTTCTGGCGCTGCTCGAGGTCGGCGATGCGGCGCTGCAGGGCCTTGATGCTGTCGCCGTTCTCGATGCGCTTCAGGTCGGGCAGCGGCGATTGCGCGCGGCCGGCATCGGCATTGCCGCCGCCGTCCAGGTTGGCCTGGGCCAGCGCCTCGGCCTTGACCGGGGCGCGCTGGTGCTTGGCGTTGACCAGGATGACTTCCAGCCCCGGATCGGCCGGCTGCAGCCGGAACGCATCCGGCGCGGCGAAACGGACCGCCAGCAGGGAGGCATGCGCCAGCACCGAGACGGCGACGGCGATCATCAGGGGACGTTGTTGTCGGGAGTACTTCACGCGCTGCGGGGTGGGACGGTTGGAGTCAGGAATTGCCCATTCTACCGTGCGCGAGCGGGAGTTTGCGAGACTTGCAGGAAAGTATCGACGGTGGGTGCAACAGGGCTTGTCGATCAGTCAATAGCAGACGGAAACGTGCCCGGTTTGCGAGCGAACCTGGGCCCCTGCCTTCGCAGGGGCGACGTGCATCGGAACGGGCCAGAAGCGCCTGCGTCAGCTGCCGGCCGCAACACCGTCGCCCCTGCGCAGGCAGGAGCCCAAGTGCAATCATCAAGCCGCGGCCTGCGGCGCCTGCGGCGCCGCCGTCACGTCCGTTTGCGATTCCGGATCGACCACGGTCACCGCACCTTCGGCTTCCGCGCCTTCCACGGCCGCCGCCTCGCCGCTATCGGCTCCCTCTTCCTCTTCCTCGAAGTCCACGGCTTCGGCAGGCGCCGCCTCGGCCACTTCCAGCAGGCGCGCTTCCAGCGACAGGTCGACCTCGTCCCAGCGCACGATGTCCAGGCGCACCTGGGCGCCGCGGGCCACCTGCTGCATGCCCGGCAGGCGGATCACCAGCGGGATCTCGACCAGGCGCAGCACCTCGTCCTTCAGCACCACGGCGTCGACCTGCTTGGCACTTTCCTGGCCCAGCCAGCGCAGGCACCAGTAGCGCTCCATGCTCTGCTGGAACTCGTTGTAGGCGGCGTAGGCGGCATCGAAGCTCGATACGATCGCGAACAGGGTCGCGTCGCGGTGCTTGAACGGCGCCACCAGCGGCGCGGTCACGCCGTGCTCGGCGACGGCCAGGATCTGCCACTGGTTGACCAGGTCGGTATAGCGGCGCAGCGGCGAGGTGCTCCACGCGTACTGGTCCACGCCCAGGCCCTGGTGCGGCGCCGCGTGGGTCACCATGCGCACCTGGATCTTGGCGTTCCAGCCGCCGGCGCCCGGCCCCTGGGAACGATAGATGCCCGGCACGCCCGAGTCGTGCAGCAGCTTGCCCCAGGTGCTGTTGGCGAAGATCATCAGCTCGGCCACGATCTTGTCCAGCGGCGCCCCGCGCTTGCGGCGCAGGATGGTCACCACGTCATCCTCGACGTAGAAGTTGAAGTCGACGCGGTTGGCCTGTTCCGGCTTCAGGCCGAACGCCTCGCGCTTCTTCATGCGGCCCGCTTCCAGCTGCAGCGCCCACTGCCACAGCAGGCCGAGTTCGGCCTTGTGCGGGTACTCGCCGGTGCCGTTGGCCAGCGCTTCCTCGTTGACCACCGCGTCCAGCTCGTTGAGGCGCAGGTTGCTCTTGATCGGCACCCGCTCGGCACGCGTGGTGGTCGAGAGCACGGTCCAGGTCGACGGGTCGAGGGTCGCATACAGCGACAGCGCCGGGCAATCCTTGCCCTCGGCCAAGGTGAACGCCTCGACCACCTCGTCCGGCAGCATGGTGATCTTATCGCCCGGCATGTACACGGTCGACATGCGGCCGCGTGCGATCTTGTCGATGGCGTCGTCGGGACGGATGCCCAAGCCCGGCGCCGCGATGTGGATGCCGACCCGCACCGTGCCGTCGTCGAGATGCTCGACCGAGAGCGCGTCGTCGATCTCGGTGGTGGTCACGTCGTCGATCGAGAACGCGGCCACCTTGGCCAGCGGCAGGTTGTCCGGCGCCGCCGGCACGGCCACGGCCGGGAAGCCGGCGCCGCGCGGGAAGTGCTCGAACAGGAAGCGGCCCATGTGCAGGTCCTTGGCCGAGGCGATGCCGCGGGTGGCCAGCATCAGCCGCTGCTGGGTGGTCTGCAGCTCGCTGGCGGCGGTGTCCAGCGCCTTGTATTCGATGCTGTTCTTGTCCGGCTTGAACAGCAGCTGCTGCACCAGCGGCTGCATCGCGTCCGGCAGGCGGCCGGCCTTCAGTTCCTCGACGTACGAGGCCTGCACGATGGCCTGCTGCTTCTTCTTTTCGATGCCGGCCAGCGCCGCGCGCAGCGACTGCTCGGGCGCACCCTTGTAGCGGCCGCGGCCTTTCTTGTAGAAATAGATGGGCGCGTTATGCAAGGCCAGCACCAGGCCGGCCGCTTCCGCCGGGAGCGGCGCGTGGCCGAAGTACTCGGCGCCCAGCTCGGCGAAACCGAATTCCTCGCCGCCGGCGACTTCCCACAGGAACTCGAGATCGACATCGGCGGCGATGGCCTTGGCCTGCTCCAGCAGCGTGGCCGGGTCCGGCTTCTCGAACTGCAGCAGCACGTCGCGCGACTTGACCTTGGTACGCTTCCCGCTCGGCATCTCGACCTGGTAGGCCTCGCCGGCCTGCGACAGCACGCTGCCGACCTTGAAATCGCCGGATTCTTCAAAAAATACGTTCATTGTCTATTTCGTGTTCGTTATGGGAGAGGCTCGAAGCTCCCGTTGGTTGCGGCCGCAGCCAGGTCCAGCACCGCGGGCAAGAATACCTCGGTGACCAGCAGCAGGCCTTGACGGCGGCGGTAGACGCAGCGCCGGGCATAGTAAGTCGCGTCCGTCGGTTCGTCCTGCATTTCCTCGCCGAGCGCCGCACGCACGCGTGCCAGCAGCGGGTGGCCGGGACGGATCCGGGCAAATTCAAGCTGGCCGCGCCGGACCAGCGGATCGTAAAACAGCGTCGTGCCGAGCGAGCGCTCGCCCAGCGCCGAAAACAGCGGCCAGTCGTGGGCCGTCGCGCTCATCGGCACCACCGTATGGCCGTACACCGCCGGGTGGCCGTCGCAGCGCAGCAGCACTTCGCGTTCCCACACGCGCCGTGGCCGCGCCAGGCCGATCGCGTGCGCCTCGTCCGCCAGGCAGACCGCGCTCGCCTGGCGCACCTTCTGCACGCGGAATTCGCGGCTGCGCGCGACCAGGCGTGCGGTCAGCGAGCCGGGCGTGGTCAGCCAGTCGTGCAGCGCCTTTGGTGCGCGCACGCCGTCGGCATGCGCCAGCCAGCGCGCGCGCCGCAATGATGCGGCTCTCAAAACGCAGCCCTCAAGGCGGCCCTCACGCCGCCGCTTCCGTCATGCAGAACGCCAGCACTTCGTCCACATACTGCCCGAATTCCGAGACCGCGTGGTCGCTGCCCTGGATCACGTGCTGGTGCGCGCCCGCGTAATGGGCGACCATGTCGCGGTAATCCAGCACCTCGTCCCCGGTCGCGGCCAGCAGGAAGTAGCGCTGCGGGCGCGTGATGCGGTTCACCTTCAGTTCGGCCAGCTCGTCGATGTACTCGCGCTTGAACTCGAACGGTTCGTCCGAATGCCAGGCGGTGGTCACGCCGACGTGCTTGTCCAGGTCCTTCAGCGGATCGACGGCCGGGTTGACCAGCGCCGCGCGGCAGCCGAAGCGCTCGGCCAGCCAGGTCGCATAAAAGCCGCCGAGCGAGGAGCCGATGATCGCCAGGCCCTCCGGTCCCCGCTTCGCATGGCGCTCGGCCAGCGTCAGCACCAGTGCCATCGCCGCTTTCGGCGACGCCGGCAGTTGCGGACAGATCAGTTCATGCGCGCGCCCGGCCTGCGCCATCCGCTCGTGCACCACGCGTGCCTTGAACGAACGCGGCGAGGAGCGGAAGCCATGCAGATAGAGGATGTGCGGAGGCCCGCTCATGGCGCCAGCGCTTCCAGCAGTTTCTGGTGCACGCCGCCGAAACCGCCATTGCTCATCACCAGGATATGGTCGCCCGGCTGGGCCGCCTGCACGATCGCCTTGACCATGTAGTCGATCTGGTCGAAGCTGTGCGCGATGGCGCCCAGCGGCTTCAGCGCGTCGGCCAGCGACCAGCCCAGCGCCTGCTGGCTGCCGAAGCCGAACACCAAGTCGGCATCCTTCAGGCTGCCCGGCAGCGCATCCTTCATCGCCCCCAGCTTCATCGTGTTCGAGCGCGGTTCCAGCACGGCCAGGATGCGGCCGGTACCGGTGCCTGCGCCCAGCTTCTGGCGCAAACCGCCGACCGTGGTCGCGATCGCGGTCGGGTGGTGCGCGAAGTCGTCGTACACGGTCACGCCGTTCACCACGCCGCGCACTTCCATGCGCCGCTTGACGCTCTGGAAACGCGCCAGCGATTCGATCGCCTGGCCGGGCGGCACGCCGACGTGGCGCGCGGCGGCGATCGCGGCCAGCGCATTGGTACGGTTGTGGTGGCCGGTCAGGTCCCAGTGCACGGTGCCCTGCACCTCTTTATTGAAGACGACGTCGAAGCTGGCGCCGCCCGGATGCTCGACCAGGCTCCAGTCCACGCCGTCCGCTACGCCGAACGCTTCCTTCTCGCTCCAGCAGCCGCGCTTGAGCACGCGTCCCAGCGAGGCTTCGTCGCCGTTCACGACGAGGCGTCCCAGGCCCGGTACGGTGCGCACCAGGTGGTGGAACTGGGTCTCGATGGCGCCGATGTCGGGGAAGATATCGGCGTGGTCGTATTCGAGGTTGTTCAATACCGCGGTCTTGGCGTGGTAATGCACGAACTTGGAACGCTTGTCGAAGAAGGCGGTGTCGTACTCGTCGGCCTCGATCACGAAGAAATCGCTTTCCGTATCGCCTTGCAGGCGCGCCGACACGCCGAAGTTCATCGGCACGCCGCCGATCAGGAAGCCGGGCGCATAACCGGCGTCTTCCAGGATCCAGGCCAGCATCGACGAGGTCGTGGTCTTGCCGTGGGTGCCGGCCACGGCCAGCACCCATTTATTACGCAAGATATGATCGCCGATCCACTGCGGGCCGGATACGTAGGGCAAACCGCGGTTCAGGATTTCCTCGATCAGCGGATTCCCGCGCGTCATGACATTGCCGACCACATACAGGTCCGGGTTCAGCGACACCTGCTCCGGACCATATCCCTGGATCAATTCGATGCCCTGGGCTTCGAGTTGAATACTCATCGGGGGATAGACGTTGGCATCGCAGCCGGTGACACGGTGGCCGGCTTCCTTGGCCAGGACGGCCAACCCACCCATGAAGGTGCCGCAGATACCGAGAATATGGATGTGCATGGTGGTCGGGGAAGATGGTTAAAAGTAAGGAAACCGCGATTTTACCCGACGCGATGCCATTTTCCGTTCAAGAGTATGATCTGAGACATGATGCCGAATTCAAATGATGACCTCCAACAGTTGCGCACGCGCATAGCCGCGGCGGCCGCGCGCATGATCGCCCAGGACGGCGCCGACTACGCCACCGCCAAGGCCAAGGCCGCGCGCCAGGTGCTGGGCGTGGACCGCCCCGCTCCCAATTATTTGCCCGACAATTACCAGGTCGAAGACGAAGTGCGCCGCTATCAAACCCTGTTCCAGGGCCCGGCGCAGGCGGCGCGCCTGAAGCACTTGCGCGCTGCCGCGCTCGAGGTGATGGATGCGCTGGCCGAATTCCGGCCCTACCTCACCGGCGCGGTCCTGAACGGCACGGCGGGCGAGCATGACGCGATCCACCTGCAGTTGTTCGCCGACAGTGCCAAGGAAGTCGAGATCTGGCTGCTGGGCCGCAATGTCGATATCGACATTTCGGAAACCCCGCATTTCAAGGGCGGGCGCCACGATCCGGTTGAAACGGTGAGTTTCATGTGGCATAAGGAATCCGTGCACGCCGAGCTCTACGACATGAACGATTTGCGCGGCGCCCTGAAACCGCGCGCCGACGGCCGCCTGCAGCGCGTCGACGCCGCCGGCCTGCGCGCGCTGATGATGACTGATCAAACTTTGGAACAAGATGAATAAGAAGGTGAACAAGAAGCACGTTGCCGCCACCCTGCTGCTGGCCGGCGCTTGCACGGTGCTCGGCGCGATCGCCGCCGTCAAGCAGGAAACCAAGGCCCCGGCCGCCGCCGCGGGCGCCAATTTATATGCCCAGTCGCTGAACGACCTGTCCGGCAAGCCGCAATCGCTGGCGCAATGGAAGGGCAAGCCGTTGCTGGTGAACTTCTGGGCTTCCTGGTGCGCGCCCTGCGTGCAGGAGATGCCCGAACTGTCCGCGCTGGCGGCCAGGGATGGCGGCAAGCGCTTCAATGTGATCGGCATCGGCATCGATTCGCCCGCCAACCTCCTCCAGTTTACGCAAAAGACCAAGGTGGCCTATCCGCTGTACGTGGGCGGCATGGGCGCCACCGACCTGGCGCGCGGACTCGGGAATGCCAACGGCGGCCTGCCCTATACGGTGCTGATCGGCGCCGATGGCAAGGTGATCAAGACCTACCTGGGCAAGCTGAAGTTCGACCAGCTGAAGGCGGACCTGGCCAGGCTGTAGGCCGGCCGCGGCATCCGCGAACGGTCGTTCACTTCCCTGCGCACTTCCTTATATCGCTTGCCAACACGTAATGTTGGCGGCAAAATGCCTGTCTTTCGGGCAAAGAGACGGTTTTAACATGGCGAAAAAGCTACTGCTGCTCAATGGCCCCAACCTGAATTTGCTGGGGACACGCGAGCCTGCGGTGTACGGCGCAACGACCCTGGCCGACATCGAACAGGCAGCGGCGAGCCAGGCGGCAGCAGCGGGAGCGAGCATCGCCTGCTTCCAGAGTAACCATGAAGGCGCGCTCATCGACCGCATCCATGCCGCCAGGCTGGAAGCGGTCGACGCCATCGTCATCAACCCGGGCGGACTGACCCATACCAGCGTGGCCTTGCGCGACGCGCTGGCGGCGGTGGCCATTCCGTTCGTGGAAGTACACCTGTCTAATATTTATAAGCGTGAGGAGTTTCGACACCACTCTTTTTTGTCCGCGATCGCGCAAGGCACGATTTGCGGACTGGGCGCTGATGGATATCGCTTTGCCATCGACTTCGCCCTCAAAGAGCGTTAATCTACGTCAACTTCACGCATTCTGTGCGGATTTGCGCTCCACCTGACGCGCCGCATTCAACAACTAAAAATTCCAAGGGGTTTCACATGGATCTAAGAAAACTCAAGACATTGATCGACCTCGTCGCCGAATCGGATATCGCTGAACTGGAAGTCACCGAAGGCGAAAGCAAGGTACGCATCGTCAAGTCCTCCGCAATCCCGCAGAATCAGATGGTTATGGTGCCGCCGCAAGGCGTGCAGCAGTTCCAGGCACCGGCAGTGCAAGCAGCTGGCGCGGCGCCAGCCGGGGCCGCCGCCGCCGCCGCCGCCGCGCCTACGCCGCCAGTCGAAACCGGCCATGTCGTGAAGTCGCCGATGGTCGGCACCTTCTACCGCTCGTCCGCCCCGGGTGCCCCGGCGTTCGTCGAAGTCGGCGCCACCGTCAAGGAAGGCGACACCCTGTGCATCATCGAAGCGATGAAGCTCCTGAATGAAATCGATGCCGACCTCTCCGGCACCGTCACCAAGATCCTGGTGGAAAACGGCCAGCCCGTCGAGTTCGGCCAGCCGCTGTTCGTGATCGGCTAATAGCAAGATTCATCGTCTACGGACTTGGAGTCCGGAGCCTTCCGACGGGAGCCTCCGGACTTCTGCCCTCCGCAGTCCCAGTCGTTCCCGGCCTGCCGCCGGCACTCACAGAAACATCGAACTTACCATGTTTGAAAAAATCCTCATCGCCAACCGTGGTGAAATCGCGTTGCGTATCCAGCGCGCATGCCGAGAAATGGGCATCAAGACCGTCGTCGTGCATTCCGAAGCCGACAAGGACGCCAAATACGTCAAGCTGGCCGACGAGTCGGTCTGCATCGGCCCGGCGGCCTCGGCCAAGAGCTACCTGAGCATGCCGGCGATCATCAGCGCCGCCGAAGTGACCGACGCCGAAGCGATCCACCCGGGTTACGGCTTCCTGTCGGAAAACGCCGACTTCGCCGAGCGTGTCGAAAAATCGGGCTTCGTGTTCATCGGCCCGCGTCCGGAATCGATCCGCCTGATGGGCGACAAGGTCTCGGCCAAGCAAGCCATGATCAGGGCCGGCGTGCCTTGCGTGCCGGGCTCGGACGGCGCCCTGCCGGACGATCCGAAGGAAATCATCCAGACCGCGCGCAAGGTCGGCTACCCGGTGATCATCAAGGCGGCCGGCGGCGGCGGCGGACGCGGCATGCGCGTGGTCCACACCGAAGCGGCCCTGCTGAACGCCGTGGCGATGACCAAGACCGAAGCCGGTACCGCCTTCGGCAATCCGGAAGTCTACATGGAGAAGTACCTGGAAAATCCGCGCCACGTGGAAATCCAGGTGCTGGCCGACGAGCACAAGCAGGCCGTCTGGCTGGGCGAGCGCGACTGCTCGATGCAGCGCCGCCACCAGAAGGTGATCGAAGAAGCGCCGGCGCCGGGCATTCCGCGCAAGCTGATCGAGAAGATCGGCGACCGCTGCGCCGAAGCCTGCCGCAAGATCGGCTACCGCGGCGCCGGTACCTTCGAATTCCTGTACGAGAACGGTGAGTTCTATTTCATCGAGATGAACACCCGCGTGCAGGTCGAACACCCGGTCACCGAAATGATCACCGGCATCGACATCGTGCAGGAACAGATCCGCATCGCCTGCGGCGAACGCCTGCGCTTCAAGCAGCGCGACATCATGCTGTCGGGCCACGCGATCGAGTGCCGCATCAACGCCGAAGATCCGTTCAAGTTCACCCCGTCGCCGGGCCGCATCACCGGCTGGCACCCGCCGGGCGGCCCCGGCATCCGCGTCGATTCGCACGCCTACGCCGGCTATTACGTGCCCCCGCACTACGATTCGATGGTCGGCAAGGTCATCGCCTACGGCGCCACCCGCGACCAGGCGATCCGCCGCATGCAGATCGCGTTGTCGGAGATGGTGGTCGAGGGTATCCTGACGAATATCCCGCTGCATCGCGAATTGATGGTCGACGCCCGCTTCATCGAGGGCGGCACCAACATTCATTACCTGGAGCAGAAACTGGCCCACAAGCCGGACCTGCCGAAGGGTGGGGCGATCGGCGCCAAATCGGAAACCAAGGCGGACCAATGAGCTGGATTGAAGTCGTCATCGAAATCCGGCGCGAGCATGCCGAGGCCCTGTCGGACGCCCTGATGGAAGCGGGCGCGCTGTCGGTCTCGGTCGAAGACGCCGACGAAGGCACCGAAGACGAGCGCCCGCTGTTCGGCGAGCCGGGCATGGTGCCGGAACAGGCGGCCTGGGACCACAGCCGCGTGGTGGCCCTGACCGACGACGTCGACGACCAGGCCACCATCGTGGCCGAGGCCGCGCGCGCCATCGGCCTGGAACAGCCGCCGGACTTTGCGGTACGCTCGGTGGCCGACGCCGACTGGGTGCGCCTGACGCAATCGCAGTTCGAGCCGATCCACATCGGCAAGAACATCTGGGTCGTGCCGAGCTGGCACGAAGCCCCGGACCCGAACGGCCTGATCCTGGAAGTCGATCCGGGCCTGGCCTTCGGCACCGGCAGCCACCCGACCACCCGCCTGTGCATGGAGTGGCTGGAAGCGTATCTAGCGCTGAATGATTCGGCGCCTGGCAAGTCGGTGCTCGACTACGGCTGCGGTTCGGGCATCCTGGCGATGGTCGCCAAGAAGCTCGGCGCGGCGGACGTGGTCGGCGTCGACATCGACCCGCAGGCGATCGAATCGGCCCGCCTGAACGCCGAGCGCAACAACTGCGCGATCGACTTCCACGTGCCCGACGATTTCACGGCGTCCAGCCGCGGCGACAGCAATGACGGCGGCCGCTTCGACATCGTGGTGGCCAACATCCTGTCGAGCCCATTGAAACTGATGGCGCCGATGCTGTCCGGCCGCGTGGCCGAAGGCGGTTCGCTGATCCTGTCGGGCGTGCTGGCGCGCCAGGCCGAGGAAGTGGCCGCCGCCTACGCACCTTTCATCAAGCTGGGCGTCTGGGCCGAGCAGGACGGCTGGGTCGCCCTTCACGGGCAGCTCGGCTTGGATACCGCACCGCCGCCGCGCACCGCCAACGGCGAGTGACGGCATGGCGCTTGCCACCCAGTGCCCCCATTGCCAGACCCGGTTCCGGGTCGCCTCGGACCAGCTCAAGCTGCGCGGCGGCATCGTCCGCTGCGGGGCCTGTCAGCGCATTTTTGACGGCAGCGCCCACCTGATCGACCTGGAGGCGCCGGTGGCCGAGGGAGCCATGCCGGCGGCAGCCCCGCCCGCCCCGCCTTCTCCTTCCCCGCCTCCCGAACCGGTGACCGAACCGGCCGCCGCATCGGCGGATGAACCGGCTCGGGAACCCGCTTCCGCACTGCCCGCCCCCTCCCCGGCGCAGGAAAACACCGACGCCGTCGACGTCCCCGCCCAGCCGGTCTACACCCTCGATGTCGAGCGTACCTTCGAGCCGCGCGGCATCCTGCCCAGGGCCGAAGCGGACGTCGAACCCGTCGCCGCACAGCCGCACGCCCCGGAACCGCCGCACGGCGACGTGCTGGCGCAAGCCGTGGAGGCGATCGCCGAGGCGGAAGCCGGCGCGCCCGCGCCCGACGTGGACGAGCCCGCGCCCCAGCCACGGGATCCGGAGCCGCCGCATGGCGACGTGCTGGCGCCCGCGGTGCAAGTCGTGGTGGAGGAGGACGCGGCCGACTCGATACCGCCAGCCGGCATCGAACCGGCGCGCCCACAGCCGCAAGACCCCGAACCGCCGCACGGCGACGCACTGGCCCACGCGCTCGATACCGCCGCGCACGCGCCGCAGCAGCGTATCGAACCGCGCCTGGAGCCGATTTCCTTCGCACGGCCTGCCCGCATCGAACCCAGCTTCGATTTGCCGGTGGACGAAGAACTGGTGGCCCAGCCGATGCGTGGCCACGAGCAGGGCCACGAACCCGGCCCCGATGCCGAGGCGGCGGGCGCGGCCCCGCCCATTCCGCCCCTGGCCGACGACGCACCGCCGCTGCCGCTGCGCGCCTCGGCCGGTGCCGAAGTCCGGGACACGGCTTCGCAGGCACCATTCGCGGCAGCGTCCGCGACCCCGGCACCGCGTTCGGCCCGCGCCAAGGCAGCCGAGGCGCGCGCACGCCGCACCCGCTTGATCCCGACCCGGATCGAAGCGCCCAAGCTGCGCGTGCCCGAGACCGACGAGCCGGAATTCGTCAAGCGCAGCCGCAAGCAGGAGCAAACCGGACGCATGCGCCGCATCCTGATGGGCGTCGGCGCCGCCCTGCTGCTGCTGGTGCTGGCATCGCAGGTGGTGCTGAATTTCCGCAACGTGCTGGCCGCGCGCTATCCGGGCGCCCGTCCCGCGCTGGAGAGCGCCTGCGCCCTGCTCGGCTGCCGCGTCGAGCTGCCGACCCAGATCGACAACCTCGCCATCGAGAACGGGGAACTGATCACGCTCGGTCCGGACACGTATTCGCTCAATACCCTGTTACGCAACCAGGGTAGCCTCGTACAGGCCTGGCCGAGCATCGAACTCGAGCTGACCGACGCCAACGACAAGCCGGTGCTGCGCCGCGTGTTCGCGCCCGCCGACTATCTGCCGCAGAATACGGCTACCGGCGCTGCGGCCGGCGGAACCGCGGCCGGCTTCGGTGGACGCTCGGAACAGGCCATCAAGCTGCATTTTGCGCTGGACGACCTGAAACCGTCGGGCTACCACATCTTCATCTTCTATCCTTAAATTCTCTTTCGTTTTTCTTCAGGGCTCCACATGACCAAGACCTCGCTGATCTGCGGCTCGATCGCCTTCGACAAGATCATGCAATACCACGGCCGCTTCGGCGAAACCCTGCTGGCCGACCAGCTGCACCGCGTGAACGTCTCGTTCCTGGTGCCGACCCTGCGCACCGAATACGGCGGCTGCGCGGTCAACATCGCCTACAACCTCAGGATGCTAGGCGGCGAAGCACTGATCATGGGCACCATCGGCCAGGACGGCGGCGACTATCTCGCCCGCATGGAAAAGCAGGGCCTGGCCACCCACGCCATCCGCACCATCGACAGCGCCTACACCGCCCAGTGCTTCGTCACGGCCGACCTGGACAACAACCAGATCAACGCCTTCCACCCGGGTGCGATGCAGTTCTCGCACGAAAACAGCCTGGCCGACTACCTGCCGCTGCGCGTGGCCATCATCGCGCCGGACGGCCGAGACGGCATGATCAAGCACGCGCGCGACTGCGCCGAGCGCGGCGTTCCCTTCATCTTCGATCCGGGCCAGCAGTTGCCGATGTTCAACGGCGAAGAATTGATCGCCTTCATCGACCAGGCCACCTACCTGGCCTGCAACGACTATGAATTCGAAATGGTGATGGACCGTACCGGCCTGGCCCTGCAGGACATCGCGGCGCGCCTGGACGCGCTGGTGATCACCCGCGGCGAACAGGGTTCGAGCATCTACGCCGGCGGCGAGCACCACGTGATCCCGGCGGTGACGGCCAGCGCCGTGGTCGACCCGACCGGCTGCGGCGACGCCTACCGCGCCGGCCTGCTGTACGGCATTGCCAACGACCTAGACTGGCCGACCACCGGCCGCGTGGCCAGCCTGCTCGGTTCGATCAAGATCGCACACCAGGGCGGCCAGAACCACAGCTTCACGGCCCAGGAGATCGCGGACAAGTTCGAGTCGGCGTTCGGCTACCGCTATTGATCGGCGGCGCAGGCCGTCGATAAAAAAGGGCTCCAGGCCCGGCTGTCATGCCGGGGCTGGAGCCCTTGGTGTTTCAAGAGCGCCTGGCGCGCCAAGCCGCTTACACCATGCCGAGGGCCGGCGCGAGCGCCTTGGCAAACGCCTGGCGCAGCAGGTACTGGATGACCTGCAGCAGGATGAACGCAACCAGCACCGTGATGTCGAGGCCGCCCAGCGGCGGGATCACGCGGCGCAGGGGGCGCAGCAGCGGATCGGTGAGTGCGCGCACGAAGGGCGCCAGCGGCGCATGCGGATTGATCCAGCTGAAGATCACTTCGATGATCAACAGGCCCATGAAGCCGTAGATGATCCAGTTCAGCAAGCGGTACAGCGCGATCAGCAGCATGGTCTGTCCGGAGCCCCCGGCCAGCAGAATGATCGAGCTGGCGATCAGCACCACCAGGAAGGCGCCGATCAGGCTGGCCCAGTCGTAGCCGCCCATGCCGGGAACGATGCGGCGCAGCGGCCGCACCAGCCAGTCGGTCAGGGTGAAGGTGAACTGCCCGATCGAGGCAGGTGGACGGACCCGGATCACCTGCATCCAGAAACGCAGCAGCAAGACTCCGCCGAGCACGCCGGCCACGGTATCGACGATCAACTGAAGAATGGGCAGCACAAAGACTCCTTAAAAAAAACCGCTGTGTGACCATCTCACACAGCGGTATTTTGCCTGATCCGGATGTGGAACGGCGGTTGTTACGGACGGCTGCTGGTCGGGAACGGCCATGCGGCCGGTGCGATCACCGTTTTGGCGGCCGGTTGGGCGCCGCTGTCCTTGTTGTCGGTCTTGGCTTCCGCGGCCGAATCGGCCTTGGTGCCAGCTTTGGTATCAGCCTTGTTGTCCGCTTTCGCTTCCGGCTTGGCTTCGGCCTTCGGCGCGGCGGCTTTTTTTGCTGCCGGCTTCTTCACTGCTGGGGTTGCTGCTTTCTTCGCCGCGGCCGGGGTGGTCGACGCGGTGGCCGCTTCCGGCTTGGCTTCCGGCTGGGCTTCCGGCTTGACGGCGGTCTTGGCGGCGGCTTTCTTCACTGCCGGCTTGGTGTCGGCGGTGCTGGTGGCTGCGGTCTTGGCCGGAGTCTTGGCGGCTGCGGTCTTGCTCGCAGCGGTCTCGGTCGCAGCGGTCTTGGTTGCGGCAGCTTTTACGCTTGGCTTCGCCACTGGCGAAGCCGCGCCCTTGGTAGCAGCGGTCTTGGTAGCGACGGTCTTGGTAGCGACGCTCTTGGTAGCGGCAGCCTTTACCGGTGCGTTGACAGCAGTGGTCTTGGTAGCAGCACCTTTGGTCGCGGTCTTGGTTGCAGCAACTTTTACCGGTGCCTTGGTAGCAGTGGTCTTGGTTGCAGCAGCCTTGGTCGCGGTCTTGGTAGCAGTGGTCTTGGTTGCAGCAGTCTTGGTCGCGGCGGTCTTGGTTGCAGCAGCCTTTACCGGTGCCTTGGCAGCAGCGCTCTTGGTTGCAGCAGCCTTGGTCGCGGTCTTGGTTGCGGCGGTCTTGGTTGCAGCAGCTTTTACCGGTGCCTTGGTAGCAGTGGCCTTGGTAGCAGTGGCCTTGGTCGCAGCGGCCTTGGTCGCGACAGTCTTGGTTGCAGCAGCTTTTACGCTTGGCTTCGCCACTGGCGAAGCCGCGCCCTTGGCAGCAGTGGCCTTGGTTGCGGCAGCCTTGGTCGCGGTCTTGGTCGCGGCGGTTTTGGTTGCAGCAGCTTTAGCCGGTGCTTTTGCAGCGCTGGTCTTGGTTGCAGCAGCTTTTACGCTTGACTTCGCCACTGGCGAAGCCGCGCCCTTGGCAGCAGTGGTCTTGGTTGCGGCTGCCTTGCTCGCAGTCTTGGTAGCGGTGGCCTTGGTTGCAGCGGTCTTGGTGGCGGCAGCTTTTACCGGTGCTTTAGCAACGGTCTTGGTGGCAGTGGCCTTTACCGGTGCTTTTGTAGCGGCGGTCTTGGTAGCGGCAGCTTTGACCGGTGCTTTGGCCGCGGTCTTGGTAGCGGCGGCTTTCTGCGCTACAGGTTTTGCAGCAGTTTTGGTTGCTGGGGTTTTGCCTGCTGCGGTTTTAGTCGCAGAGGTTTTGCTTGCAGCAGTTTTGGTTGCTGCAGTTTTGGTTGCTGCAGTTTTGGTTGCTGCAGTTTTGGTTGCTGCGGTTTTAGTCGCAGAGGTTTTGCTTGCAGCAGTTTTGGTTGCTGCGGCTTTGGTTGCTGGGGTTTTGCTTGCTGCGGTTTTAGTCGCAGAGGTTTTGCTTGCAGCAGTTTTGGTTGCTGCAGCCTTGCTTGCCGGTGCCTTGGTCGCAGCTGCTTTCTTTGCTGCGGGCTTGGCTTCCGGTTTTGCAGCAGGCTTGGCTGCCGGCTTGGTTGCCGAATTTGCCGCTGCTTTTTTAGCGGCTGGTTTTTCTGCTGCGGCTGCCTTTGCGGCCGGCTTGGTCGCGGCTTTCGCTGCCGGCTTTGCGGCTGGTTTCTTTGCGGCTGTTGCCATTTTATGTTCTCCTTCTCTGCGATGAGAAAATACGCTACAAGGTTTGAACCCGTCCAACCCGGTCTGCTTGGTCGGGCGAATTATTCATCGGCGCACACGCGCTGTGTGCGTCAATGAATCCGGCACCAGCTGAACTGCTGCAACTCCTCAAGTTTGCAGCACTTCAGCTATCGTCGTCGCCGACGACCGAAACGACTGAAGTTCGATGGTTCACTACGCCGTCCACATCGCTGCCCGCGGGAGCGCGAAAAGAAAAAGCCGCCATGCCCGAGCTTATTCAGGCAATGCGGCTTGTTCTTTTCGCTAAGCTCACGTGCATACTGAATGAATCAGCGTCCCATTTTCGATCGGTCTGTTTCCCGTTAAGCGCCTTGAAAAACCGGCGTGTTCACGTTTTGACAAATTCAATCACGTAAGGTACATGAAAACCTTGTCACTGCGCAACCCGCACACAGTATTTTTCATGCCTTTCCATATGGGAAACCCCGCAATATCAATCCTTTTGGATCGATCAACGCGATAACGTTTGATTCCTTCTTCGTTCTGCTCCGTTCGAAAAAAACAGGCGCGCAAATTACACGCCGCCCTTACTGTTACGCTTAACCCGACTGTTACCACATTTCCATAGCGCCTTTATATACGAACGCTATGCATCGCCCGCGTGTATGCGCAGCAAGTCCATCTTGCACAGCCACGCCAATCCGCGCAGCAGCGTCGGCCGGTCGCACGGTCCCAATGTATCGAGCAATTCATCCACCTGCATCGGCTGCGATTCGATCGAGCCGAAGATCAATCCGAACTCCTCCAGCGTCGGCAGCGACGCACCCGCGAAGCGGTTGATCGCCAGCTCGCGATACTGGCGCAGCAGCGCCAGCGACGCATCCGGTGCCAGCTCCACCAGCGCCGCCGGCGTGATCTGGGCGCTCGGATACGTCGCGAACAGCGCGAACGGATCCTGCCGGTCCGGCACCACCGGCGGCAGCGCGGGTGCGAGCGCGGCGTCTGCGCGGCGCCGCTCATCGAGCTCGCTCCACAGCTGGCGGTAACGCGCGAACACGTTCGCCCAATCGAATTCCGCGCGCGCCCGGCGGCGCGCGTTCTCGCCGAGCTGCCGGCGCAGGCCGGCGTCGTCGATCAGCCGCGCGTAGGCCTGGGCCAGCAGTTCGCCATCCACCGACACCGCCTGGCTGGTATGACCGCAATACTGGTCGTAGCTGTCGACGCCATCGTCGTAACGCTGCGCGAGATCAAGTCCAGCGCCCGCCGCCGGCATCACGGTCGGGATGCGATAGCCGTCGACACCGTCGCGCACCGTGTCGCGATAACCGTTCCAGTCGCTCACCACGCACGGCAGGCCGGCCGCCATCGCCTCCACCGGCGTCAGGCCGAAGGTCTCCTGCACGTTGTCCGAGATCGAGGTGAAGACGTCGGCCGCGGCCCAGGCCTCGGCCTGGTTGCCGGGCACGCGCCCGTCCAGCACCACCAGCCGGATCGAAGGACAGAGCACGGCGGCGGCATCGTGGAAGGCCTGTTCGATCGCATCGTTGGCAAACCAGCCGCACAGGATCAGGTGCACGCGCCGGCCCTGCCTCTCCTTCCGATCCTGCCGCTGACGTTGCGCGCGTTCGAGCGCGCTGAACATCTGCTGCGGATGGGCCTTGGCGTGGAAGGACAGGCGCCCGAGGAACAGGAAGGCAACGTCGTCGGCGCCGATGCCGAGCCGCTGCCGCGCGGCGGCCCTGGCGTCAGCGTCGGCATCGAAGTCGGCGCAATGCACGCCGAGCGGAATCAGGGGCAGTTGCGGCAGCTCGAAACGCTGGGCGCCGAGGCGCGCGCCGAGATAGTCGGCCTGACGCTCCAGCACCTGGCGCACGCTGTCGCGCACCACGCGCGAGGTGCAGATCACGGCATCCCAGCTGCGCACCGGCGCCACCAGCAGGCCGGCGACGGCGCTCATCACCGCATGGCTGGCGGTGGTGTGGGTGATGCCGCACAGGCTGTAGCGGCGCTCGCCGATCCCGAGGCGGCGCCAGGCCAGGCGCTCGATGCCGGGCGCGGGGTGGTACAGGGTGCCGTAGTGGCCGATGTCCTGCGGCCGGCCCTGGGCGATGCGCTCGACCTTCCCGCCGTAGCCGTGTTCGCGCAGCAGGCGCTCGCACTCCTTTGCATGGGCTTCGCCGGCGCTGAAGCAGCCGACCCGTTCGAGCGCCGCGTCGCGCGCCACCGCGCGCAGCAGGCCGGCGCCGGCGGCCTGCCGTCCCATCAGCTTGTTGCCCCCGATCGAGTAGCCATCGGGGACGTAATGCAATGCGAACCGGTCCGTCATGTGTTCCTCTCCAATGCGGCTGCCGATGCCGGCCCGAGCGGCTTGAGCAGCTCGAGGTAGGCCGGCAGGCCCACCGTCTCGAAATCGTAGTCGCGCAGCACCGTCTCGCGTCCGCGCAGGCCGGTCGCCACGGTCTCGCTGCGGCGTGCGACCAGGTCCAGCGCGCGCGCCGCCAGCGCGTCAGGGTCGAAGAACCCGGTCAGGTAGCCGTTGTCGCCGTCGCGGATCACTTCGCGCACCGGCCCGGTGTCCGAGCCGAGCACCGGCACCCCGACCGCCATCGCTTCCAGCATCGACCACGACAGCACGAACGGATAGGTCAGATAGATGTGCAGGCTCGAGACCTGCAGCACGCTGCGGTAGGTGGCGTACGGGACCTTGCCGAGGAAGTGCACGCGCGACCAGTCCACGCGCGGGCCCGGTGCGGCGTCGAGTTCGGCGATCAAGGCGGCGCGATAGCTGTCGAAGCCCGCCGGCGGACGCCGTCCGTAGCTGACGCCGTCGCCGCCGACCACCACCACCTGCAGTTCGAGGTTCCCGGCCAGCAGGCGCGGCAGGCTGCGCATGAAGACGTGGAAGCCGCGGTAGGGTTCGAGGTTGCGCGCGACGTAGGTCAGCACCGGCTGCGCGCGCGTCAGCAGCGCGCCGTTCGGCAGCGCCAGGCTGGCCTGCGGGTCCGGCACCAGGAAGCGCGTGTCGATGCCCTCGTGGATCACGCGGATCTTCGGGCGCAGTTCGGGCGGGTGGGCATCGCGCTGCCAGCGGGTGGGGGCGACGCCGTCGTCGGCCGCCAGCAGCGACTGCATCAGCACCGAATTCTTGATGCGGATGCGCGGCCGGTCGTCGAAGGTGGCCGGGTATTCGGGATCGAAGCCGACGTCGAGGCCGTCGGCGGCCCACCAGAATTCGCAGAACACCACCAGGCGCGCGCGCGGGAACACGTCCTTCACGAACAGCGCTTCGCCCCAGCCCGGATGCGCGACCACGACGTCGGGTGCGTAGCCCTGCTCCTTCAGCCGCACGCACAGGCGCGCCACCGACTGGCCGCGCCGGACGCAGCCTTCGAAGTGCCTCAGGTAGTGGTGGGTCTTCTCGCCCGGGCCCTCGGGCGCCGGATACGGGATCACGCGCAGCCGCGGCCCCAGGTTCTCGCGCCGCACCGCGGCCTCTTCACCGATGGCGGTCAGCTCCACCCCGGGCCGCGTCTGCAGATAGCGGATCAAGCGGCGGAACTGGCCCGGCAGGTTCTGGTGGATGAAGAGGACTCGTATCATGGCCATGCGATGTGGGAACGTGAGCGCATCATAGCCGCACTGAGTGGCTTATGGCGCGTGGCACGGATCAGGTCCGGATCGATCACGGTGCGGCGCCGGCGATCGCCATCGGCTCCGGCCCGATTGCGGGGACAGGGAATGCGGGCAAAAGAAAAGGGCCCGCTGTGCGGGCCCTGGTAGCGGACGGGATCAGGCCCGTCCAGTCGTCATCGCCGGGATCAGTCCCAGTTCAGCGCACCGCCGGTCTGGTACTCGGTCACGCGGGTCTCGAAGAAGTTGCGTTCCTTCTTCAGGTCGATCATCTCGCTCATCCACGGGAACGGGTTTTCCTCGTTCGGGAACAGCGGATCGAGGCCGATCTGCACCGCACGGCGGTTGGCGATGAAGCGCAGGTAGCCCTTGAACATGGCCGCGTTCAGGCCCAGCACGCCGCGCGGCATGGTGTCTTCGGCGTAGCGGTATTCCAGCTCCACGGCCTGCAGGAACAGCTGCTTCATGTCTTCGCGGAATTCCGCGGTCCACAGCTGCGGGTTTTCCATCTTGATCGTGTTGATCAGGTCGATGCCGAAGTTGCAGTGCATCGACTCGTCGCGCAGGATGTACTGGTACTGCTCGGCGGCGCCGGTCATCTTGTTCTGGCGGCCCAGCGCCAGGATCTGGGTGAAGCCGACGTAGAAGAACAGGCCTTCCATCAGGCAGGCGAACACGATGATCGACTTCAGCAGCTTCTGGTCGTTTTCCAGGGTGCCGGTCTGGAATTGCGGATCGTTGATGACCTCGATGAACGGGATCAGGAACTGGTCCTTGTCGCGGATCGACGGGATCTCGTTGTAGGCATTGAAGATTTCCTTCTCGTCCAGGCCCAGCGATTCCACGATGTACTGGTAGGCGTGGGTATGGATCGCTTCCTCGAACGCCTGGCGCAGCAGGTACTGGCGGCATTCCGGCGCCGTGATGTGGCGGTAGGTGCCCAGCACGATGTTGTTGGCGGCCAGCGAGTCGGCGGTCACGAAGAAGCCGAGATTACGCTTGACGATGCGGCGCTCGTCTTCGGTCAGGCCGTTCGGGTTCTTCCACAGCTCGATGTCGCGCTGCATGTTGACTTCCTGCGGCATCCAGTGGTTGGCGCAGCCGGCCAGGTACTTGTCCCAGGCCCATTTGTACTTGAACGGGACCAGCTGGTTGACGTCGGTCTTGCCGTTGATGATGCGCTTGTCGTCGGCATTGACGCGCTTGGCGACCAAGGTGGCGTCGACGCCTTCGGTGTTGGCGGATGCCGGGGCCGGCGCGGCGGCCGGTTCATCGTCCCAGGAGAGAGCCATGATGGGTTCCTTCTATATTGTTTGCTCAAGAACGTCGCGCCTGCGCAGGCAGGCGCCTAAGTTTGGTGGTTCGCCACGAACTTGGGCCCCTGCCTTCGCAGGGGCGACGGATCAACTATTCAACTATTACTGGCAGGCTTCGCACTCGTCGAAACCGGCATCGCCCGGACGCAGGTAGCACGCCGCGCCGTCGACGATCTCCGCCACCGGTGCAGACGCCGGGGCGGCAGCCGCCGCAGTTGCCGCAGCCGCAGCCGCAGCCGCCGCGCCGGCCGCCAGGCCGCCGTCCACAGGCACCGCGTTCAGCGCGCCGGTGCGGGTGGTCGACTTCTCCATGTGCGTCGCCGCGATGGTGCGCAGGTAGTAGGTGGTCTTCAGGCCGCGCAGCCAGGCCAGCTTGTACGTCTCGTCCAGCTTCTTGCCCGAGGCGCCGGCCATGTAGATGTTCAGCGACTGGGCCTGGTCGATCCACTTCTGGCGGCGCGATGCTTGTTCCACCAGCCACTTCGGCTCGACTTCGAAGGCCGTCGCGTAGATGTCGCGCAGGTCTTGCGGGACGCGGTCGATGCGCGACAGCGAGCCGTCGAAGTATTTCAGGTCGTTGATCATGACCTCGTCCCACAGGCCGCGCGCCTTCAGGTCGCGCACCAGGTAGCCGTTGATCTCGGTGAATTCACCCGACAGGTTGGACTTCACGTACAGGTTCTGGAAGGTCGGCTCGATGCAGGCCGACACGCCGATGATGTTCGAAATGGTCGCGGTCGGGGCGATCGCCACGCAGTTCGAGTTGCGCATGCCGAACTGTTTCACGCGGTTGCGGATCAGGCTCCAGTCCATGGTTTCGGAGGTGTCCTGCTCGAGGTAGCCGCCGCGCTCTTCCGCCAGCAGCTTGATCGAATCCTGCGGCAGGATGCCGCGGCTCCACAGCGAACCTTCGTACGACTCGTAGCGGCCGCGCTCTTCGGCCAGCTCGGTCGACGCCAGGTAGGCGTAGTAGCACACCGCTTCCATCGACTGGTCGGCAAACTGCACCGCCTTGTCCGACGCGAACGGCACGCGCATCATGTGCAGGCAGTCCTGGAAGCCCATGATGCCCATGCCGACCGGACGGTGGCGCAGGTTCGAGTTGCGGGCCTTGTCGACGGCGTAGTAATTGATGTCGATGACGTTGTCCAGCATGCGCATCGCGGTGCGGATGGTCTTCTGCAGCTTGACCGCATCCAGGCCGTCGCCCTTCATGTGGGCCGGCAGGTTCACCGAACCCAGGTTGCAGACGGCGATCTCGTCGGCGTTGGTGTTCAGCGTGATCTCGGTGCACAGGTTCGACGAGTGCACCACGCCGACGTGCTGCTGCGGCGAACGGATGTTGCACGGATCCTTGAAGGTGATCCACGGGTGGCCGGTTTCGAACAGCATCGACAGCATCTTGCGCCACAGGTCGAGCGCTTCGACTTTCTTGTACACGGCCATCTCGCCGCGGGCGGCGCGCTCTTCGTAGCCCAAGTAGGCTTGCTCGAAGGCCTTGCCGACCTTGTCGTGCAGGTCCGGCACTTCCGACGGCGAGAACAGGCTCCACGCACCCTTTTCCATCACGCGCTTCATGAACAGGTCGGGAATCCAGTTCGCGGTGTTCATGTCGTGGGTGCGGCGGCGGTCGTCGCCGGTGTTCTTGCGCAGGTCGAGGAATTCCTCGATGTCCAGGTGCCAGGTTTCCAGGTAGCCGCAGACCGCGCCCTTGCGCTTGCCGCCCTGGTTCACCGCCACGGCGGTGTCGTTCGCCACTTTCAGGAACGGGACCACGCCCTGCGACTTGCCGTTGGTGCCCTTGATGCGCGAACCCATCGCACGCACCGGGGTCCAGTCGTTGCCCAGGCCGCCGGCAAACTTCGACAGCAGCGCGTTTTCCTTGATGCCGTCGTAGATGCCTTCCAGGTCGTCGCTGATGGTGGTCAGGTAGCACGAGGACAGCTGCGAGCGGCGGGTGCCCGAGTTGAACAGGGTCGGGGTCGAGCTCATGAAGTCGAAGCTCGACAGCAGGTTGTAGAACTCGATCGCACGCGCTTCGCGGTTGTCTTCGCGCAGGGCCAGGCCCATGGCGACGCGCATGTAGAACGCCTGCGGCATCTCGATGCGGGTTTCGCGGATGTGCAGGAAGTAGCGGTCGTACAGGGTCTGCAGGCCGATGTAGCCGAACTGCAGGTCGCGGTCGGCGACGATGGCCTTGGCCAGCTTCTGCAGGTCGAACTTGCCCAGTTCCTCGTCGAGCAGCTCGGCGGCGATGCCCTTGGCGATGTACTGCGGGAAGTAGGTGACGTATTCAGCGGCGGCGCCGGCTTGCGGCACTTCGTGGCCGAACACTTCCTTGCGGATCGTGTGCAGCAGGATGCGCGCGGTGACCTGGCTGTAGGCCGGGTCCTTTTCCATCAGCGCGCGCGCGGCCAGGATGGCCGACTTGTGCAGTTCCTCGACCGGCACGCCGTCGTACAGGTTCTTGACGGTTTCGGCCAGGATGGCGTCGGCGTCGACGTGCTTTTCCAGGCCGGCGCAGGCGGCGTTGATCAGGCTTGCCACTTCGTTCATGTCCAGCGGACGGCGCACGCCGCCGTCGACCACGGTAAACTGCTGCGCGGCGACCTGGGTGCCGCCCGCGGCTTCCTTGGCGGCGCGGCGCTCGTCCATGCGCTTGGCACGGTACAGCACGTATTCGCGCGCGACGTCATGCTCGCCCGAGCGCATCAGGGACAGCTCCACCTGGTCCTGCACGTCTTCGATGTGGAAGGTGCCGCCGTTCGGCTGGCGGCGCACCAGCGCGCTCACCGCGTTGGTGGTCAGCTCGCTCACCAGCGCGCGGATGCGTGCCGACTCGCGGCCCTGCTCGCCGTTCACGGCGAGGAAGGCCTTAGACAGTGCAACCTCGATCTTGGTCGGCTCGAACGGCACCACGGCGCCGTTGCGGCGGATGATGCGGTAGTCGCCCTGGGCAACCAGCTCGGCTGCGGTGGCGCCGGCCGTTGCGACGTTGGGATTGATGGAGATGTCCGAAGATGTTTGCATTGAGGCTCCCGTGCCAACCCATTAATGTTGGCAACCTAGTAACTTTTTGAGAATGGCGAACGGGGACGCATGATTGGAAAACGCTCGATGCGCTCCTGCTCCTACTGTTCTGCTTGCCTGCGCAGACCACTACATCTAGTAGTGGACTGGCGTTAGAACCTAATTGTAGTCGATATTAAGCAAGCTCATGAAATTTGCCCCGAGGATTTTTTTGTAGTGCCGAGCTTGACATTTGCTAAAGCCCGATCGCTCAGGCGTTCTCTTGATAGCAAGCGCTAACATGCCGTTTTTCGGGCACAACCGTGGTGCTGTCCATGCCCCGCGCATGCCCGTGTCCGGTCCACTGCTGCGATGGCGAAAAGACAACAAGACAGTAACAATGCATGAGCCCGATCAAGGTTCGGGGGCATTGATATTCAGCTTCTGCATCTGGTAGCGCAGCTGGCGCAGGCTGATGCCGAGCAGGCTGGCGGCCTGGGTGCGGTTGAACTGGGTCTGGTTCAGCGCGCGCAGGATGATGTCGCGCTCGACCTGGTTCAGGTAATCCGGCAGGTTGCTGGGCAGTTCGTCCACGCCCAGGACGTTCGAGGCGGCGGCAGGTGCGGCGGGTACGGCAGGTGCGGCGGCCGCCTCCGGCGCCCGGGTCGCGTCCGGCGCGGCGGCGGGAGCCGCCGGAGCGGCCGCGGGCGCCGCATCCGCCATGCGCGCGCCTTTCAGCAGCAGGTCGCCAACTTCGATCACGCCATCCTCGGCAAACGCCAGCGCCCGCTCCAGCACGTTCTCCAGCTCGCGCACGTTGCCGGGAAAGGCGTAGCCCTGCAGCGCTTCCAGCACGCCGGGGGAGAGCCTGGCCTTGTCCCGCTCTCCTCCGGGCCCGGCCAGCCGCCCCAGCACGGCGTCGACCAGCAAGGGCAGGTCGTCCAGGCGCGCGCGCAGCGGCGGCAGGGTCAGCTCGATCACGTTCAGGCGGTAGAACAGGTCCTGGCGGAACTGGCCGGTCTCGACCAGCCGGGCCAGGTCCTTGTGGGTGGCGCTGATGATGCGCACGTCGACCGCTTCCTCGGCGGTGGCGCCGATCCTGCGCACGCGCCGCTCCTGGATCGCGCGCAGCAACTTGACCTGCATCGCCAGCGGCAGGTCGGCCACCTCGTCCAGCATCAGGGTGCCGCCGTTGGCGGCCTGGAAGAAGCCGTCGCGCTCGTCGACCGCGCCGGTGAACGCGCCCTTGCGGTAGCCGAAGAACTCGGCTTCCATCAGCGCCTCGGGAATCGCGCCGCAGTTCACCGCCACGAAGGCTTGATTGGCGCGTGCGCTGCGGGCGTGGATCTCGCGCGCGGCCAGCTCCTTGCCGCTGCCCGATTCGCCGTTGATGGCGATCGGCGCCTGCGAGCGCGCCAGGCGCTCGATCTGCGCGCGCAGCGCCTGCATCGCCCGCGACTGGCCGAGCAGGCGCGAATTTCCCTGCTCTGCATCCTGCCCCATGTTCTGCGCCGGTCCCTGCCCGGCCGGCCTGGCGGCGCCCTTGTCGGACAGCTTCAGCGCCGAGCGCACCATCGTACGCAGGTCGTCCAGCACCACCGGTTTCGACACGTAATCGAAGGCGCCGGCCTTGAGCGCCACCACCGCGTTCTCGGCGCTGCCGTAGGCGGTGATCACCGCGATCGGCGTGCTGCGGTGATGGGCCGCGACTTCGCGCACCAGTTCCAGCCCGAGGCCGTCCGGCAGGCGCATGTCGGTCAGCACCAGCGCATAGCTTGTTTGGGCGAGCAGGCCGCGCGCCTCGCGCACGGTGGCGGCGCTGTCGACGTCCAGCCCCATCTTGAGCAGGGTGATCTCGAGCAGTTCGCGCAGGTCGGCTTCGTCGTCGACGACCAGGATGCGGGGTGCACTCATGACGCTGTCTTCCAGTGGCTTGCGTGAAGGACGCGGCTAGGCCGGCGCCCCGAAGGTGATGACGAAGCGCCCGCTCGGCGAGGCGGATGCGTTGCCGCCGGCGCTGTCGTCGATCCGGTATTCGTAGTCGAGCATGGCACCGTTGTTCAGGCACAGCTCGCGCGCCAGGTACAGGCCCAGGCCGGTGCCCTTGCTCGAGGTAGTATAGAAGGGCTCGAACAAATGGGCACGCACTTCCGGCGTGATGCCGGGGCCGTCGTCCTGCACGTGCAGTTCGATGCGCCCGGTGGCGTCGGGCACCGGGAACACCCGGATGCTGGCCGGCTGGCCGCTGGCATAGCGTACCGCGTTGCCGAGCAGGTTGACCAGCACTTCGCGCAGGTGCAGTCCGTCGAAGCGCACGCTGCGCCCGCCGCCGCCCGGGCCGGTCGAACCGATCCACACCATCCCTTCGGGGAGGCCATGGATCTCGGTGAATTCGGCGCGCAGCTCGGCCAGGAAAACGTCCAGCATGACCGGCGTGCCGTTCGGCTGCACCTTGCGCGACAGCTTGAGGATGTCCTCGACCATGCGGTTCACGCGCCCGACGTTGTCGTTGACGATGCGCAGCAGGCGCGTCTCGGCCGGCCCGTGCAGGTCTTCGGCCAGCAGCGCGGTCGCGTGGCCGATCGCCGACAGCGGATTCCTCACCTCGTGCGCGATGCTGGCCGTGAGCCGGCCCATCGATGCCAGCTTCAGTTGCTGGGCCTGGTTTTCGATGGCGCTCACGTCCTGCATGAAGATCACGCTGCGCTCGACCGCGCCGTCGGGCGTGCCGACACGCGCGAAGCGCAGCTTCAGGTGCACCGGCTGGTCGAGGCGGCCGCGCACCGCGCCTTCCAGCTCGTGCCAGCGCTTGACGGTCACGAAATCGGCCGGCGCCGCGGAATCGGCAGCGGCATCCGCAGCGCTACCCGTCATGGCGCCGCCGCAGCCGGCAAGCCAGGCCGCGAAGCTGTGCGCCACCGGCTCGAAGGCGGCCACGTCGGCCAGCCCGAATCCGCCGCCCTCGCCGGCATCGGCGTCCAGCCCCAGCATGCGCCGCGCCGCCGGATTGCCGGAAAAGACGAAACCGTCGCGCCCCAGTACCAGGATGCCGTCGTCGACGTCGTCCACCACGATCCGGTAGATCGCCTGCTGGATGCGCAGGTCGGCGCCGCGCTGCGCGGCCAGCTCTTCCTGGCGGATCAGCTTGGCCGCCAGCCGGTTCACCACCAGCACCAGCGCGAAGAAGGCGGCGCCACTGATCCCGGCCTGCATCAGCGGCGGGTCCTCGAAACTGAAGATGTGCCAGGTGCTTTCGCCCAGCACGAACAGGGTCGCCAGCGCGGCCGAGAACAGCGCCATCAGCAGCGGCGCCAGGATCGCGGCGCCGGCCAGCGGGAACAGGTACAGCAGGCCGAAGCCGCTTCTCGTGCCGCCGGCGGCCAGGTAGAGCAGCGAAATGAAAGCGATGTCGGCCAGCACCTGGGCACCCAGTTGCAGCAGGAAGCGGTGGCGCCGGAAGCGGGCAAGCCAGGCGAACAGCAGCGCGCCGGCGATGTAGCCGATGCAGATCCCGGCATAGCCGCTGCCGGCCAGGCGCGCACGGCCGATGTCGACGCTCAGGTACAGCAGCAGCACCACCGCGATCACGATGCGGGTCACGGTGAAAGTCTGCAGCGAGCGCCAGAAGGTCGCCCGCGAACCGGCGGAAAGGGTCGGCCAGCGCGCCACCTTAGCCGGCGTTGTCGAGCGGCGGCTTGCGCAGCGAAGGCTGGGGCGCGTGGGCGTGCGCCGTGCTGCAATAGTCGCGGCCGTCCACCCGCACCGCTTCGGAGGACGGGAAATAAATGCCGCAGGCGGCGCAGCAGGACATGCTCTCGGCGTCGCCGCGGACGCGCCGGCGCCAGGCCGGGCCGGCGCCGGACGTGCTGTCCGCCGCACCCGGAGCGGCGCCCGGCATGGCGCCCTCGCGGTACGGCGCCATCATTGCGCGCACCTTGGCACGCACCGCCCACACCACCAGGATGACGAGCGCAATCCAGAATATCAGTCGCGTCATAGGAACCCCCGGTGCAAGACGACTTCGAATACGAAACGGCTGCCGACATAGGCCAGCGCCAGTGTGGCGAATCCCGCCAGCGTGAAGCGCAGCGCGGTCTTGCCGCGCCAGCCGCGCCAGCGGCGCCCGACCAGCAGCGCGGCGAACAACAGCCACGACAGCAGGGCGAACACGTTCTTGTGGTCCCAGCGCAGCGCCTTGCCGAACAGCTGTTCGGAGAACACCACACCCGACAGCACGGTCAGGCTGAGCAGGACGAAGCCGATCGAGATCATCCGGAACAGCAGCTTTTCCATGGTCAGCAGGGCCGGCAACTGGTCGATCGCACCGCCCAGGAAGCCCGGCTTGGCGCCGCGGGTGTGCAGGCGCGCCTCCTGCAGCGCCATCAGCACCGCGTGGAACGCGGCGATGGTCAGCGTGCTGTAGGCCATCACGGCAACCGCGACGTGCCAGCCGAAGGCGGGCGACTGCGCCTGCACCGGCATCAGGTTGCCCGGAAACAGCGGCGGCAGCACCGCGGCGACCGCCGCGCACGGCATCACCATGCGGCGCAGGCCGTCCAGCGCGAAGTTGCGGTTCTCGATCCAGTAGGCGGCAACCGAGATCCACAGCGCCGCCGACAGCATGAAGGCGAAGCCGACCCGCAACGTCCCGTTCGACACCATGTCCGGCCACAGCGCGGCGCCATGCAGCGCCCAGGCCACGGCGGTCACGCCCGAGATGGCCCCACCCCGCCGCGACGGCAGCAGGGCGCATACCGCGTACAGGATGGCAGCGGCAATGAATAAGGTGGTTTGCATAGGGGCGAGTCTACACCATCCGGGCGCTGGGGGAGCGGGTTGCCGAAAGGGAAAGTCTGCTTATTGGATGTGTTAACGATCGTCGTCCCCGCGCAGGCGGGGACCCATACTGAGCTACCGAAGCCTGTCGCGCCTCGCGATTGGCGGCTTGGACAACGATGGTGCTTCAGCATGGATCCCCGCTTCCGCGGGGACGACGAGGTAACGATACGAATGCCGCTAACGACTAATCGACCGCCGCCGAGCGCATCTCGGCTTCGTGGTGCCGCTGCTGCTCCTCCATCACCAGCTGCCCCAGCTCGCGCTTGAGCGCATTGAACTCGGCCGCGCTCGGGTCGCGCATGCGCGGCAGCGTCACCAACAGGTCGCGCTTGACCGTGCCTGGCCGGTAGGTCATGACCACGATGCGGTCGGCGAGATAGATCGCTTCCTCGATGCTGTGGGTCACGAAGATCACCGTCTTCTTCAGCGCCTCCCAGATGCGCAGCAGCTCGTCCTGCAGGTTGCGCCGCGTGAGGGCGTCGAGGGCGCCGAAGGGTTCGTCCATCAGCATGATCGGCGAATCCAGCGCCAGCACGCGCGCGATCGCCACGCGCTGGCGCATGCCGCCCGACAGGTCCTTCGGATAACGTTTCGCGAAGTCTTCCAGCGACAGCAGCTCGAGGAGCCCGGCCACGCGCGCCGCAATGTGCGGCCTGGCCATGCCCTTGATTTCCAGGCCGAAGCCGATGTTCTGTTCCACCGTCATCCACGGGAACAGCGCGTATTCCTGGAACACCATGCCGCGCTCGGGCCCGGGGCCGGTCACCGGCGCGCCGTCGGCCAGGATGCTGCCGCTGGTCGGCGGCGCGAAGCCGGCGATCGCGTTCAGCAGCGTCGACTTGCCGCAGCCGGATGGCCCGAGCAGGCACACGAACTGGCCGTGGGGGATGGCCAGGCTGATGTCCTGCAGCGCGACCATGCGGCGGCCGTCGCTGTCGAACACCTTGCCGACCTGGTCGACGACAATGTGGGCTTTCACGTCCGGCGTTTTCAAGTCGGGTGCGTTCACGTCAGTGCTCCAGGCCGCGGTGCCAGCGCAGCAGGTAGTTGTTCAACTTGTTCATCCCGGCGTCGATCGCCAGGCCCAGGATGCCGATGGTGACCATGCCGGCGATGATCTTGTCGGACCAGAAATACTCGCGCGCCTCCTGGATGCGAAAACCCAGGCCGTTGTTCACCGCAATCATCTCGGACACGATCACCACGATGAAGGCGGTGCCGATGCCGATCCGCATGCCGGTCAGGATGTAGGGCACGGCGGCCGGCAGGATCACGCGCAGGAACATGGTTGGGCCGCTGGCGCCGAGGTTGCGCGCGGCGCGCAGGTAGATGCCGTCGACCTGGCGCACGCCGGCGATGGTGTTCATCAGCACCGGGAAGAAGGCGCCGAGCGCGATCAGGAAGATCGCCGGCGGATTGCCGAGCCCGAACCACAGGATCGACAGCGGGATGTAGGCGATCGGCGGGATCGGGCGCAGCAACTGCACCAGGGGATTCATCCAGGCATAGACGATGCGGCTGGCACCCATCGCCAGCCCGAGCGGCAGCGCCAGCCCGGCGGCGACCGCGAAGCCGACCACCACGCGATACAGGCTGCCGAGCGAATCGTGGATCAACTCGCCGGACAGCGCCCACGACAGCCAGCCGCCGCCGCCGTTCTCGCGGTACAAGGTGAATGTCTGCAGCGGCAGCAGGTAGGCCACCCATTTGCGCCACACCTGCAGCGGCGACGGCAGGATGTTCTCGTTGACCCATCCCTGCACCGCCACCCACTGCCAGATCGCGATCGCGACGACCGGCACCACCAGGCCGACCGCGATGTCCTGTCCATTTCGTTTCATGATGTCCACCCCGACGTCATTTCACGTTGAGCGACTTCTTGGCCGCGTCCAGCAGGTCGGTCTTGACCCACGCCTTTGCTTCCGGCGGCCTGGCCATGCGCCCGACCCCGGTCGCGGCCATGATGTCGGTGGTGACCTGGATGTGCTCGGGCGTGATGTCGTAGGTGAACATCGAGTTGGCGATCGCATCCTGGTAGTCGTCCTGCGTGATCTGGCCCTTGAACACGCTCTCGCGCACGTACTTCTCGGCCAGCGCCGGGTCGCGCAGGAAGGTGCCGGTCGCCTGCACGAAGCAGCGCATGAACTTCTCGGCCACCGGGCGGTGCCTGGTGTAGAACTTCTCGGTCATCACCATGGTGCGGACGGGTTCGCCGATCGGGGTGTCGTAGGGCTTGATGACCTCGACCCCGAAGCCCTTGTTGATCGCCTGCGAGGACTGGGGCTCGGACTGCATCATGGCATCGATGTTCTTGCCGAGCAGGGCCTGGTTCAGGTCGGCATAGGCCAGGAACACCAGCTGCACGTCCTTGCCCGGCGCCGGCGCGGCGCTCAGGCCGGCCTTCATCAGTTCCGCCATCAGGAGCACTTCCTGGATGCCGCCGCGCGTCACGCCGACCTTCTTGCCCTTCAGGTCGCGCACGCTCTTGATGTGGGTGTCGGGGCGGGCCACCAGGCGCGCCCCGCCCCTGGCGAAGCCGGCCACGACGTAGATCGGGGCGCCGCCGGCGCGGCCCGAAATGGCCGCCTCGGAGGCGGTGGTGCCGACGTCCAGTTCACCGGCGATAATCGCCTGCATCACGTCCAGGCCCTTGGCGAACACCCGCTCCTCGACCTTGATGCCGCACCTGGGTGCGATCTCCTTGATGTACGACACCGCACCGTAGTGCGCGAATTTCAGGTTGCCGAGGCGGACCACCTCCTGCGCCTGCGCGCCGGCCGCGGCCAGCAGGACAGCCGCGAGGATGGTCTTGCCGAACACGTTTGCCTTCATGCCTGTCTCTCCGTAAGTGTTTTACTTCGATAAGTGCCTGGATGCCGCGGTGTTGCAGTGACGCTATGTATGTACGTACAGTAAAGGTTATACCGCTGAGCAACATTTTGTCAAACCGCCAAATCAATAGTTACCAAGTATCAAACCACGCACTTGACTCGACCGCTTGAAAACGGCTGAATAAGGGACTTGTCCGCCGAAAAGGCAGCCCGACATCGGGTAAAATGGGCGTTTGGCCGTACGCGCTCACACATCTATATTAGGTAAGAAGGTAGACCATGCTGGATAACTTAACCCAACGCCTTGCCAAGGTCGTCAAGACGATGCGCGGCGAGGCGCGCCTGACCGAAGCCAACACCGCCGAGATGCTGCGCGAAGTGCGCCTGGCCCTGCTCGAGGCCGACGTGGCGCTGCCGGCAGTCCGCGAATTCATCGCCAAGGTCAAGGAAAAGGCGCTGGGCGAGGAGGTCATCGGTTCGCTGTCGCCGGGCCAGGCCCTGGTCGGCGTGGTGCAGAAGGAACTGGCCGCCCTGATGGGCGCCGACCTCGGCCCGGAAGCGTCGCAGCTCTCGTTCGCCCAGCAGCCGCCGGCGATCATCCTGATGGCGGGCCTGCAGGGTGTGGGCAAGACCACCACCACCGGCAAGCTGGCCAAGTACCTGAAAGAGCAGAAGAAGAAGGTGCTGACCGTGTCGGCCGACGTGTATCGCCCGGCCGCGATCGCGCAGCTGGAATCGGTCACCAAGCAGGTCGGCGCCGACTTCTTCCCGTCCACCGCCAGCGACAAGCCGGTCGACATCGCCCTCGCCGCGCTGGACTGGGCCAAGAAGCACTACCACGACGTCCTGATCATCGACACCGCCGGCCGCCTGGCGATCGACGAAGCGATGATGCAGGAAATCGCCGCGGTGCACGCCGCCGTCAAGCCGATCGAGACGCTGTTCGTGGTCGACGCCATGGTCGGCCAGGATGCGATCAACACCGCCAAGGCCTTCAACGAGGCGCTGCCCCTCACCGGCGTGATCCTGACCAAGCTCGATGGCGACTCGCGCGGCGGTGCGGCGCTGTCGGTGCGTCACGTGACCGGCAAGCCGATCAAGTTTGCCGGCGTCTCGGAAAAACTGGATGGCCTGGAGGCCTTCGATCCGGCGCGCATGGCCAACCGCGTGCTGGGCATGGGCGACATCCTGGCGCTGGTCGAAGAAGCGCGCAAGGGCGTGGACATGCAGGCCGCGACCGACATGGCCAACAAGATCAAGTCGGGCGGCAAGTTCGACATGAACGACTTCAAGGCCCAACTGACCCAGATGAAGAAGATGGGCGGCATGGCCGGCCTGCTCGATAAACTGCCGGCCCAGTTCCAGCAGGCGGCCAGCGGCGCCAACATGGACCAGGCCGAAAAGCAGGTGCGCCGCATGTGCGGCATCATCGATTCGATGACGCCGCTGGAGCGCGCCAAGCCGGACCTGATCAAGGCCAACCGCAAGCGCCGCATCGCGGCCGGCGCCGGCGTCCAGGTGCAGGAAGTGAACCGCATGCTGAATCAGTACGAGCAGATGAACACGATGATGAAGAAGCTCAAAGGCGGCGGCTTGATGAAGATGATGCGCGGTATGAAGGGCATGATGCCCGGCCTGCGCTGATCCCTGTTTGAAGCCTCCTGCATGCCGTGCAAAGGCAGCTTTGCACGGCTTTTTCATGCCCGAAAAGGCACGTTTTTCACTCTAAGGCGAGCCTGGTAACACATCCTGCCATTTTGGGGCTTGTTAGAGTGAAAAAATTTCGAAAAAGACTTGCACGAACACTAAAACCCTACCAATATAAGCCGTGCGATCAATAGCGCAATTAACCATGTGTTCCGTTTAGGAGGCTCGAAGATGGCAACAGCCAAAAAAACCACCGCAGCGCCAGCAAAGAAGGCAGCCGCGAAGCCGGCTGCAGAGGCGAAGCCGGCAGCTAAAAAGGCAGCAGCTCCTGCCAAGGCAGCAGCACCGAAAACCACGGCTGCAGCAGCCAAGAAGCCGGCCGCGGCACGCAAGCCCAACGCCGCCTTCATGAAAGAAATGACCCCGTCGGCAACGCTGGCCGAGGTCGTCGGCACGAAACCGCTGCCGCGTACCGAAGTGACCAAGAAAGTCTGGGAATACATCAAGAAGCAGGACCTGCAGGATGCCGAAAACCGTCGCATGATCAATGCCGACGACAAGCTGAAGGCTGTCTTCGGCGGCAAGGCCCAGGTCTCGATGTTCGAAATGACCAAGCTGATCTCGGATCACCTCAAATAAGAAGATGCAGGCTGTGCCCCGGCCAAGATACGAAAAAGCCCCGGTTTGCCGGGGCTTTTTGTTTATTGTCGGACGCTGCGTCAATCGATGCCGGCACCGCGTGTCAACGCGACGCCATCGAACTCGTCATGCCCGCGTCGGGTTTGAATTCCCAGTTCTTCCACGCCGCCAGCACCGCATTCGGGTACTCGGGCCGTCCGCGGCTGCCGTTGTAGCGGCCCAGGGCCAGGTACAGGTTGCCGCCTTCCATGTCGATGTACATGCGCAGGATCGAGCAGCCGTAGCGCAGGTTGGTCTGCATGTCGAACAGCGCGCGCCGGTTGGCGTCGCCGATCACCTTGGTCCAGAACGGCATCACCTGCATGTAGCCGCGCGCGCCGGCCATCGACACCGCGTACTTGCGGTAGGCCGATTCGACCTGGATCAGGCCCAGCACCATGCCCGGATCGAGTCCTGCGCGGGTCGCCTCGTACCAGGCCGACTCCAGGAATTCGCGCCGGATCTGGTCGTCCGGCAGGCGGCGCTTGAGGCGCGCCGAGGTCGCGTCGAACCATTGCTGGTAACGCGCGCGCGCGGCGTCGTCGCGGAACACCGGCTTGGGCGGGCGGCTGTCCGCGATGGCACGCTCGAGCGCCAGCCGGACCGAATCGGCCATCGCTTCTTCTTTCTGGTTGCCGGCGAACGCCGGTCCGCCGCTCGACAGCGAGACGGCGAACAGCGCGGCGCCGAACCAGGCCGAGGCCTGGCGCAGAAGACCGGGACGCATCACTTGGCCAGTTTGCCTTTGACGAACGACACCATGTCGGCGGCCGGCACGGCGGATGCCTCGGCATCGCGGCGGCCCTGGTATTCCAGGTTGCCTTCCTTGAGGCCGCGCTCGCCGATCACCACGCGGTGCGGCACGCCCACCAGTTCCCAGTCGGCGAACATGGCGCCCGGACGCAGGCCGCGGTCGTCGACGATGACGTCGATGCCGGCCGCCTGCAGCTCGGCATACAGGCGGTCGGTTTCCGCCTTGACCAGCTCGCTACGGTCATAGCCCATCGGGCACAGCACCAGTTCGAACGGCGCGATCGCGTCCGGCCAGACGATGCCCTTGTCGTCGAAATTCTGCTCGATCGCCGCGCCCAGGATGCGGGTCACGCCGATGCCGTAGCAGCCCATCTGCATCGGTGCCGGCTGGCCCTTCTCGTCCAGGTACACCGCGTTCATCGCGGCCGAGTAGGCGGTGCCGAGCTGGAACACGTGGCCCACCTCGATGCCGCGCTCGATCGCCAGCACGCCCTCGCCATCCGGCGAAGCGTCGCCCTCGACCACGTTGCGCAGGTCGGCCACGACCGGTTCGGGCACGTCGCGGCCCCAGTTGGCGCCCGTCAGGTGGTACTCGGCCTCGTTGGCGCCGCACACGAAGTCGGCCATGTTGGCGACGGTGCGGTCGGCCACGATGTTGACCGGCTGCTTCGTGTCGATCGGTCCGAGGTAGCCCGGCACGCTGCCGTAGGCTTCCAGGATCTCGGCTTCGGTGGCGAAGCGGAAGTCCTTCAGGCCAGGGACCTTGGACACCTTGACTTCGTTCAGTTCATGGTCGCCGCGCAGCAGCAGCAGCCAGTTTTCTTTCGTGACCTTGCCGTCGTTTTCGTTTTCCACGGTCAGCGCGATCGACTTCACGGTCTTGTCGAGGCCGATGCCGAGCAGCTTGGCGACCTGTTCGCACTTGGTGGTGTTCGGGGTCGAGACCTTGGCCAGCGCCTGCGTCGCGGCGCCGCGCCCGGCGCTCAGGGCCGGCGCCTCGGCCGCTTCCATGTTGGCGGCGTAGCTTGACGTCGGGCAGTACACCAGCGCGTCCTCGCCGGTGCTGGCGATCACGTGGAACTCGTGCGAACCGGTGCCGCCGATGGCGCCGTTGTCGGCCGCCACCGCGCGGAACTTCAGGCCGAAGCGGGTGAAGATCTTGACGTAGGCATCGAACATGGTCTGGTACGACACCTGCATGCCGGCCACGTCGCGGTCGAACGAGTACGCATCCTTCATCGTGAACTCGCGGCCGCGCATCAGGCCGAAGCGCGGGCGGCGCTCGTCGCGGAACTTGGTCTGGATGTGATAGAAGTTCAAGGGCAGCTGGCGATACGACTTGATCTCGCTGCGCACGACGTCGGTGATGACTTCTTCCGAGGTCGGCTGGATCGCGAAGTCGCGGCCATGACGATCCTTGACGCGCATCAGCTCAGGACCCATCTTGTCCCAGCGGCCAGTCTCTTGCCACAGTTCGGCAGGCTGCACCACCGGCATCAGCAACTCGATTGCGCCTGCCTTGTTCATCTCTTCGCGGATGATGCCTTCGACTTTGCGGATGATGCGCAGGCCCAGCGGCATGTAGGTATAGATGCCGGAGCCCAGGCGCTTGATCATCCCGGCCCGCATCATCAGCTTGTGGCTGACGATCTCGGCATCGGAAGGCGCTTCTTTGAGAGTTGAAATAAAAAATCGTGAGGCACGCATATCGATGAATTCTTTTTAAAAAGAGAGGGTTATAATCGACCTAATTTTAAAGGATTAGCTGGCCGATGCATCCAATCTTTATACAAATGGGTCCGAAACAAGGGGTGCTTGCTGTTGTTCCTGTGCGAGTGGACGGCTGAGGTGCCCGCAGGGTCGCGGATTTGTAAGTAAAAATTTAAGAGCGAGGCCGGCAGAAAGTTTGAGGTGAATCATGCTCGATCGTGAAGGGTTCCGCCCCAACGTCGGCATCATCCTGCTGAACGCCAACAACGAGGTTTGGTGGGGCAAGCGGGTGCGCGAGCACTCATGGCAATTTCCGCAAGGGGGTATCAAATACGGCGAGACGCCGGAACAAGCGATGTACCGCGAGCTCGAGGAAGAAATCGGCCTGCGCCAGGAGCACGTCAAGATCGTGGGCCGCACCCGCGACTGGCTGCGCTACGAAGTGCCGGACCACTTCATCAAGCGCGAAGTACGCGGCCACTACCGCGGCCAGAAGCAGATCTGGTTCCTGTTGCGCATGACAGCGCGCGACAACGACGTCAACCTGCGCCTGACCGACCATCCCGAATTCGACGCCTGGCGCTGGCATGACTACTGGGTGCCGCTGGACGTGGTGATCGAGTTCAAGCGCGACGTCTACCAGCGCGCACTGCAGGAACTGTCGCGCTTCCTGACCTGGCCCTCAGGCGGCCAGGGTGAGCGGCGCCACAGTTCGCGCTACCTGCGCCAGCCGCATGCGTCGCGCTCGCAGAACGGCGGCCAGGGCGGCAAGCCGGCGCCCAACGCCAGCAGCAAGGCGGTGGTGGCGGCCAGCAAGGCCATCGCCGACGCGGTCGGCAGCTCCAAGCTGGTCATGGCGCGTGACAAAGAGTGAGAATCCGCCACCAAGAGTAGCGTAAGCGCAACACCTGAAAGGCATGCCCGGTTCCGGACATGCCTTTTTCGTTTTTATATTGATATATTTACAAGGTTGCGCAGTAGAATCATGCAGTGGATCATTTCAATGATCGTTTTCATATCCCGCGATGAAACCATTGCCCATCCTGCTTTCCCTCGCCTGCGCCCTGCTGCTACCGGCGTCCGTCCATGCCGCCGACGGCAGCGCGCCGCGCTGCCTCTACGTCGAGGTGGCCAAGCTGCCGGTCCGCTACGTCGGCCAGGGCCTGGCACCGGCGGTCGACGGCACCATCGACGGCACGCCGGCCACCATGCTGGTCGATACCGGTGACTTCGACACCCAGCTGACCATGAACGGCGCCAACAAGCGCGACCTGGGGCTGCAGATGACCGGGCGCATGATCGAGGGCGTCGGCGGCTGGTCGCGCCTGTACGCCGCGCGCATCCGGGAAATGACGCTCGGCCCGACCAAGACCCGCCGCTCGACTTACCTATCGGTGATCGGCGACGCCAACCTGACCCCGGCCTTCGATGCCATCATCGGCGCGCCCTTCCTGCTGCAGGCCGACCTCGAGGTCGATTTGAGCGCCAAGCAGGTGCGCTTTTTCCGCCAGCGCGACTGCGGCAAGACCGACCTCGCCATCTGGAAGGAGGACACCATCGTCATCCCGTTCGAGAGCAGCCGCGACCGTAGTCCGAATCCGCATTTCACCGTCAAGGTCAACGGCGTCAAGCTGGACGCGATCATCGACACCGGCGCCCACCACACCGTCATGACCACCGATGCCGCCAGGCGCATCGGCATCGACCTGAAAGGCCCGGACATCAAGCGCAGCGGCTACATCGTCGGCGTCGGGTCGGAGCGCGCAGCGCAATGGACGGCCCATTTCAAGAGCGTCGAGATCGGCAACGAGACGATCCACGACGCCGAACTCGGCATCCTGGAATCCCAGGGCGAGCTCAGTACCGATGTCCTGATCGGCCAGGACTTCCTGCGCGCGCACCGCGTGCTGTTTGCGATGAGCCAGAAGAAACTCTACATCGCCTACACCGGCGGCACCCCGTTCAGCCGCAGCGCCGGCCTGGAGCCCTGGATGCGCGCCGAAGCCGAAGGCGGCAACCCGGATGCCCAGTTCACGGTGGCCATGATGTACGGCAGCGGCCGCGGCGTGGCGCGCGATGCGGCCCAGGCCGCCGCCTGGCTGGACAAGGCGGCGGCCGGCGGCGAGCCGCATGCCAACCTGCTGCTCGGACGCCGCCGGCTGCAGGCCGGCCACGCGAGCGAGGCCATCCCGAAACTGCGCGCCGGCCTGGCGCTGCTGCCGGCGGAGCGCTACGGCCCGTTGTGGCTGTACACCGCGCGCATGCGCAACGGCGAGCCCGACCTGGCCCGGAGCGAGCTGCAGGCCAGCATCAAGAAGCAGGAAGACGACTGGCCGCGTCCGATCGCCGAGTTCTACCTCGGCAAGCTGGACGCGGCCGGCCTGCTCGACGCCGCCGGCAAGGACGCCAAGCTGGCCCGCGCGCGCAGCTGCCAGGCCAACGGCTACATGGCCGAATGGCATGGCGCCCAAGGCGACCAGGCCCGGGCCGACGCGCTGATGGCGACCGTGCGCGCGCATTGCGGCGCGGCGCCCGCGCCCGCCGCTGCACCCGCCGCTGCACCCGCCGCTGCGCCCGCACCTGCGCCCGCCACCAGCCAGGCATCGGACCATGCGGTTCCCGATCCTTTATCGACGTGACCACGAGAGACCCATGCCGATCTTCCGCCGTACCCTTGGCGCACTGTGCCTGCTGTTCCCGATCCTGTCCCACGCCGCCGGCGATGCCGGCAGCTGCCGCTACGTCCCGGTCGCCAAGCTGCCCATCGCGTATTCGGACGCCACGCGCCGCGCGACCGTCGAGGGCAGCGTCAACGGCCAGCCGGCGCGCATGATCGTCGATACCGGCGCCTATTCGACCGCCCTGTTCCGCCCCCTGGCCGAGCGCCTCGGCCTGCGGCTCGACATCACCGGCCGCTACTCGAACGGCATCGGCGGCTCGTCGGTCGACTATGCGACCCGCGTCGACGATTTTTCCTTTGCCGGCATGCATACCGGACGGGTGCCGATGCAGGTGATCGGCGATGCCAGCGTGCACGACGGCGACGGCCTGGTCGGGGCCGATTTCCTGCTGCAGGCGGACATGGAACTGTCGCTGGCGGACAAGTACCTGCAATTCTTCCGTGCCAGCGGCTGCGGCGACACCTACCTGGCCTACTGGGACAGCGACGCCATGGAAATCCCGTTCGCGGGCAAGGAAGAACGCTCCAACAAGCCCTACGTGATGGTCGAGCTGAACGGCGTCCGGCTGATGGCCATCCTCGACACCGGCGCGCCGCGCAGCATCGTCTACCGCCACGCCGCCGAAAAGGCCGGCATCAAGCTCGACGCCGCGGGGGTGCGCCAGGGGCGCAAGGTCGGCGGCATCGGCGACGGCCGCGTCGATTCCTGGTTCGCCACCTTCGACAGCTTCGCCATCGGCCAGGAAAGCATGAAGAAGGTGGAACTGCAGGTGCTGGATGCGTCGAGCCGCGGCCGCGGCGCGATCGACGTGATCCTCGGCGTCGACTTCCTGCGCGTGCACCGCATCCTGTTCGCGATGAGCCAGGACCGCCTGTACATGAGCTACCTGGGCGGCGATCCGTTCCCGTCGCGGCCGGCGGTGGCCGCACACTGAACAACCCGGCGCGTTACAATGGTGCCTGTTTCTTTCGCAGGCACCCACCATGTTCACCCCCTCCTCCAACGACGTGCGCCGCTTCTTCTGCGAGGCCTACCGCAAGCGCCGCGCCGGCGAAATCCTGACCCCGATGGATATGATCGCGGCCGACTGGATCGACCACCATCCCGAATACCACGACGCGCTGCACGACGCCGACGAGGCGGTGGCGCGCGACTACTCGGTCGAAGGCGGCCAGCCGAATCCCTTCCTGCACCTGTCGATGCACCTGTCGATCACCGAACAGGTCTCGATCGACCAGCCGCGCGGCATCCGCGCCGCCTACGAGGCGCTGGCCGCCCGCGCCGGCGAGCACGAGGCGCACCACGGCATCATGGAATGCCTCGGCGAGATGATCTGGTCGGCGCAGCGCCACAATACGCAGCCGGATACCGAAGCCTACGTCGAGTGCGTGCGCAAGCGGGTCCGCTAGCGCACGGCAGGCGGGCCGGCGCAGCCGCCGGGCCGCCCGGCATATCGGTTTTGACGTGGAAAGGTGAAACTATTTGCGCACGACCAGCGGTCCCGGCAGGCTGTGCAGGTAGACCGCGATGTCGGCCATGTCCCGGTCCGACAGCGGCTGCGCCATGCCGGCCATGATCGGATTGTTGCGGCCGTTGATGCTCTTGTTGCCGCGCTTGTAGGCGGCGAGCGAATGCGCCAGGTAGTCGGCGTGCTGGCCGGCCAGCTTCGGGTAGCTAGGGTCGATCGGCGTCTTGTAGTCGGCGCCGTGGCAGGAGGCGCAGTTGTATTTCCTGGCCAGTTCGGCGCCGCGCGTGATGTCGCCGCCGGCGAAGGCGGACAGGGAGACGGCGCCGCAAGCCAGCGCAAGGAGAAGGTTTTTCATGGCGGACCCTGGCTTATTTGTTGGGCGTGGCCGCCGTCTGCTGCGCATAGTAGGCGGCGATGTCGGCGATGTCCTGGTCCGACAGCACCTTCGCGGTCGGCGTCATTTGCGGATGCTGGCGGTCGCCCTTTTTATAGGCCTGCAGGGCGGCTTCGATGTACTTGGCGGACTGGCCGCCGATCATCGGCACCTGGTAGACCTCGGGGAAGGCGGTCTTGTATTCGGGAATGCCGTGGCAGCCGATGCATTGTTCGATCTTGTTGGGGGCCGCTTTCGGGTTGCCGACGATATCGGCCGCACTGGCGGCGCCAGTCGCGAACCCGCCCGCGGCGAGCGCAAGTACTGCTAACAATTTTTTCATGGTTGGGCAATCGTAAGGTTGGATCGATACCGCACTGCACAAAAACTTAGCATTTGTACTACGACCGAACGATTCTATCCGAGAAATATAGCCCAGTCTACAAACCTGGAGGGCCGGCATGGCGGCTTCGCACCGCAGCTTTCATGCCGGCTTTTAACGTATACTCGATGCCATTTCCATACGATCGGCTACCGAGTTCACGCCCATGCAAGCTTCCCGACGCTTCGAAGGCAGCGACACCTACGTCGCCACCGATGACCTGAAACTGGCGGTCAACGCCTCGCTCACCCTGGCCCGGCCCCTGCTCATCAAGGGCGAACCCGGCACCGGCAAGACCATGCTGGCCGAGGAAGTCGCCGCCGCGCTCGGCATGCCGCTGCTGCAGTGGCATATCAAGTCGACCACCAAGGCGCAGCAGGGCCTGTACGAATATGACGCGGTGTCGCGCCTGCGCGACTCGCAGCTGGGCGACGAGCGCGTGCGCGACATCCACAACTACATCGTCAAGGGCGTGCTGTGGCAAGCCTTCACCGCGCCCGAGCCGGTGGTGCTGCTGATCGACGAGATCGACAAGGCCGACATCGAATTCCCGAACGACCTGCTGCGCGAGCTGGACCGCATGGAATTCTTCGTCTACGAGACGCGCGAGATGGTGGTGGCGCAGCACCGCCCGCTGGTGATCATCACCTCGAACAACGAGAAGGAACTGCCGGACGCCTTCTTGCGCCGCTGCTTCTTCCACTACATCAAATTTCCCGACCGCGACACGATGGCCGAGATCGTGAAGGTGCATTACCCCCACCTGAAGCAGGAACTGCTGGCCGCCGCGCTGCACAGCTTCTATGAGCTGCGCGAGGTAGCGGGCCTCAAGAAGAAGCCGTCGACCTCGGAATTCCTCGACTGGCTCAAGCTGCTGCTGGCCGAGGATATCCCGGCCGAGGCCCTGCGCAGCCAGGACGCGCGCGCCGTGGTGCCGCCGCTGCACGGCGCCCTGCTCAAGAACGAGCAGGACGTGCACCTGTTCGAGCGCCTGGTGGCGATGGCGAGGCACAACCGATGATCCGTGTCGACCCCGTCACCCTGGAATTGCGCGGCATCCGGCTGGAGCCGCTGGCCCTGCACCACGCCGACGGCCTGCGCGCCGCCGCCAGCGACGGCGCGCTGTGGAAGCTGCGCGTGACCATGGTGCCCGAGCCGCAGGAAGCCGAGGACTACATCCGCAGCGCGCTCGACACGCCCAGCCGCCTGGCCTTCGCCGTGGTCGACGGCGCCACCGACACCGTGCTCGGCACCACCAGCTACCACGACATCGTGCCCGCCATCGACCGCGTCGAGATCGGCTACACCTGGTACGCGAAGAGCCGCCAGCGCAGCCACGTGAACACCAGCTGCAAGCTGCTGCTGCTGTCGCACGCCTTCGACACGCTGGGCTGCGCCGTGGTGGCGCTGCGCACCGATAATTTCAACTACGCCTCGCAGGCCGCGATCGAGCGCCTGGGCGCGAAAAAGGACGGCGTGATCCGCCACCACGGCATGCGGCGCGACGGCACCGTGCGCGACACGGTCGTCTACAGCATCCTGCGCGGCGAATGGCCCGAGGTCAGGTCGCACCTGCACTACCGCCTGGAGCAGCGCGCCGGAGGGCTGTGAGATGCTGATCGACTTCTTCTTCACCCTGCGCGACGCCAGGGTGCCGGTCACGATCCAGGAATTCCTGACGCTGCTCGAAGCGCTGCAGAAGAACGTGATCGCACCCTCGCTCGACGAATTCTATTACCTGGCGCGCCTGACGCTGGTGAAGGACGAAGCCCATTTCGACAAGTTCGACAAGGCCTTCGGCGCTTATTTCAAGGGTATCGACAGCGTGTTCGACACCAAGGCGGATATTCCCCTGGACTGGCTGATCAAGCGCCTGGAGCGCGAACTGACGCCCGAGCAGAAGGCCGCGCTGCAAAAGCTCGGCTACGACAAGCTCATGGCGCGCCTGCAGGAACTGCTGGAGGAGCAGAAGGAACGCCATGAAGGCGGCAGCAAATGGATAGGCACCGGCGGCACGTCGCCGTTCGGCCACGGCGGCGCCAACCCGGAGGGTATCCGCATCGGCGGCCAGGGCGGAAACCGCACGGCGGTGAAGGTATGGGACCAGCGTTCCTACCGCGACTACGACGGCGAGCGTGAACTCGGCACGCGCAACATCAAGGTTGCGCTGCGCCGCCTGCGCCGCTTCGCGCGCCAGGGCGCGGCCGAGGAGCTTGCTCTCGACGACACCATCCGCTCGACCGCCAACAACGCCGGCTGGCTCGACATCAGGATGCAGCCCGAGCGCCGCAACCGCATCAAGGTGCTGATGCTGATGGATGTCGGCGGCACCATGGACGACCACATCGAGCGCACCGAAGAGCTGTTCTCGGCGGCCCAGTCCGAATTCAAGCACATGGAATTCTTCTACTTCCACAACTGCGTGTACGACTACCTGTGGAAGCAGAACCGGCGCCGCCACGCCGAGCGTTTCCCGACCTGGGACGTGCTGAGGAAGTACCCGCCCGACACGCGCCTGATCTTCGTCGGCGACGCCACCATGAGTCCCTACGAGATCCTGGCGCCGCACGGCTCGGTCGAGTACGACAACGCCGAAGCGGGCGCCGAGTGGCTGGCGCGCTGCGTCAACGCGTTTCCGAAGTTCGCCTGGCTCAATCCCGAGCCGGAGAACCTGTGGCCCTACCGGCAGTCGATCGCGATCATCCGCCAGATCATGGGCAACCGGATGTTCCCGGTGACCATCGACGGCCTCGAGCGCGCGATGCGGCTCCTGAGCAAATAAGGAAAACGCTGCGTCAGCCGCGGGCCCGGATCGCCGCCCGCACCACCAGCAAGCCGACGATATCGATCCACAGGTGCACCAGCATCGCCGCCAGCAGGCCCACGTAGTCGAACACGAAGCCCAGCGCCACGCTGGTGCCGAAGATGCCGGCCGCCTGCACCAGCGTGGCACGGTCGACGCGGCGCATGCGGTACACCGGCATGTGCGTGACCAGGAACAGCAGCGAGGTGAGCCAGACGCCCAGCAGCGGCTGCAGCGCCGCGCGGAACAGCATCTCCTCGCCGACGGCGGCGGCCAGCGCCATCCACAGCGGGTTCAGGCCGCGCAGGTCCAGCCGCGCATAGGTCGCGATGGTCTTCGCGGTCGACGCGGCGTTCGCGCCCAGCCGGTACAGCGCGTACGACGCGGCCGCGGCCAGCAGCGCCAGGCCCTGCCCCGCCAGCAGCTGCCACATGGGCGCCGCCGGCCGGGTGAACACGGCCAGCGGCGCGTCCTGGGTGAACCAGATGACCGGGGCCGCCAGCAGGCAGAACACCAGGCAGGTCAGCACCTGCGCGCTCAGGCGGATCGGTGCCGGGGAAGACGGGGCGGGAGCGGGTGAGGGTCGATTCATGTCGCCATTCTATCCGCTGCGGCGGAAGGCCGGATCCGGCTGCCTGAAAGCCCACTATAGGCCGAAAAAAGACCACCGATAATCCGTCCCCTGCCGAGATCAGTATTGCGCTACACGCAATAAATAAACCGGCTCGACAGGCCTAGAATTCATCCATCGCATCCAGCGGCCCGATCGACGGAAAGGTCCGCCTGGAACCGGATACCCCTACCTCAACCAGGAGCAAACTGATGAACAACCCTGTCAAGCACGCCCCGGACATTTCATCCGGCATGGTGCGCCTGCTGGCCGTTTCCGCCGGCCTGATCGTCGCCAACCTGTATTACGCCCAGACCCTGGTCGGCCCGATCAGCGCCGCCACCGGCCTGTCCGCGGAAGCCGCCGGCCTGATCGTCACCCTGACCCAGGTTGGCTACGCCCTCGGCCTGCTGTTCATCGTGCCGCTGGGCGACCTGCTGGAAAATCGCCGCCTCGTGTTCACCGCCCTGCTGGCCACCGCGGCCGCGCTGGTGGCGGCGGCCTTCAGCACCAGTGCCTGGGTGTTCCTCGCGGCCTCGCTCGGCATCGGGCTCGGTTCGGTGGCGGCGCAGATCCTGGTGCCCTTCGCGGCCCACCTGTCGCGCGAAGAAACCCGCGGCCAGGCGGTCGGCAAGGTCGTCAGCGGCCTGCTGCTGGGGATCATGCTGGCGCGCCCGGCAGCCAGCCTGATCGCCGATCACGCCGGCTGGCATGCCGTGTTCGGCGGCGCCGCCGTGGCCATCCTGGCACTGGCCTTCGTCCTGCGCAGCAAGCTGCCGCAACGCATGCCGTCGCACAAGCTGGGCTACGGCCAGCTGATCGGCTCGCTGTGGCACCTGCTGGCGACGACCCCGGTCCTGCGCCGCCGCGCCGCCTACCATGCCGGCCTGTTCGGCGCCTTCAGCCTGTTCTGGACCGTCACCCCGATGATGCTGGAAGGCCCGCTCTTCCACCTGTCGCAGACCGGCATCGCGATCTTCGCCCTGGTCGGCATGGCCGGCGCCGTCGCTTCGCCGGTGGCCGGCCGGCTGGCGGACAAGGGCCATACGCTGCCGGCCACCGCCGCCGCGCTGGTGCTCGGCATCGTGGGCTTCGCCTTGCCGCTGTACCAGCCCGGGTCGCGCCCGCTGGCCATCGGCATCCTGGTGGCGGCATCGATCGTGCTCGACATGGCCGTCGCGGCCAACCTGGTGCTGGGGCAGCGCGCCATCTTCACGCTCGGCGCCGAGGTGCGCAGCCGCCTGAACGGCATCTATTTCGCCCTGTTCTTCGCCGGCGGCGCACTCGGCTCGGCGCTGGGCGGCTGGATGTTCGCGCACCACGGCTGGCACGCCGCCCTGCTGACCGGCATGGCGTTCCCGGCCGCCGCGCTGGCGGTATGGATGGGCGAGCTGCTCGGCCGCCCGGACGCCGCCCGCTCGCCGGCCTGAACGCCCACTTACGCAACCGGAGACCGACATGAGCGACATGACCGCACCCCGCGCCCTGATCGTCGGCGGATCGCTCGGCGGCCTGTTCGCCGCGGTATGCCTGCGCGCCATCGGCTGGCGGGTCGACGTGTTCGAGCGTTCGCCGCACGTGCTGGACAGCCGCGGCGGCGGCATCGTGCTGCAGCCCGACGTGCTGCATGCCTTCCACTTCGCCGGGTTGCGGCCCGCCCACGCCCTGGGCGTGGCGTCCGGCGACCGCATTTTCCTGGACCGCGGCGGCGAGGTGGTGCAGCGCGGCCACCAGCCGCAGACCCAGACCTCGTGGAACATGCTGTACGGGGTCATGCGCGCCGCCCTCCCGGACGACTGCATCCATGCCGGCGAGACCCTGCTGCGCTTCGAACAGGCCGGCGGCCAGGTGCGCGCGCACTTCGCCGGCGGCCGCATCGAGGGCGGCGACCTGCTGGTCGGCGCCGACGGTGCACGCTCGGCGGTCAGGCACCAGCTGCTGCCCGGCCTGGACCCGGCCTACGCCGGCTATGTGGCGTGGCGCGGCCTGGTGCCGGAAGCGGACCTCGATGCCGCCAGCGCGGACCTGCTGGCGGGCGTGTTCGCGTTCCAGCAGGGCGACGGCCACATGCTGCTGGCCTACCTGGTGCCGGGCGAGGACGGCAGCACCGCGGCCGGCCGGCGGCGCTGGAACTGGGTCTGGTACCGCAAGGCGGCGCCGCAAGACCTGGACGCGCTGCTGACCGACCGGAGCGGCCATGTCCGTTCGTTCTCGCTGCCGCCCGGCATGCTGCCGGAGGCGCGCGCGGCGGCCCTGCGCGCGGCGGCGCGCGGCGAACTGGCACCGCCGTTCGCCGCCCTCGTCGAGCGCACCGCCGAACCCTTCGTGCAGGCGATCCTCGACCTGGCGGTGCCGCGCATGGTGTTCGGACGCGTAGTCCTGCTGGGCGACGCCGCCTTCGTGCCGCGCCCGCATACGGCCGGCAGCACCGCCAAGGCCGCGGCGAATGCGCTGGCGCTGGCCCAGGCCCTGCGGCAGGCCGGCAGCCAGGTCGAGCTGCGCCTGCGCCAGTGGGAGCTGCTGCAACTGCGCGCCGGCCGCGCCATGACCGCCGCCGGGCAGCACATGGGCGACCGGATCATGGGGCTGGACGCCTCAGGCGGCTGACGCGCCCGCCCGGTCCAGGTGTGAGGACAGGAGCTCGACGAAGGCGCGGATCTTCTGCGAGCCGCGCCGGTTGGCCTGGTACAGCGCGTACAGGGCGACGTCCATCGCCCCCGGATTGACGTCGTAAGACTCGAGTACGCGCACCAGCCGGCCCTCGCGCAGGTTGGCGCGCACCAGCCAGTCGGCCAGCATCGCCACGCCCATGCCGGACAGCGCCGCCTGGCGCAGCAGCTCGCCGTTGTTGGCCTGGAGCACGCTGTTCACCGCTATCTCTTCCACCGGCATCTCGTCCGGCCTCACCCCCGCCACGCCATCGTTGCGCCGCAACCGCCAGGTGCGGCGATTCTCGGCAAACGAAAACTGCAGGCAGTCGTGTCCGGCCAGCTCGGCCGGGTGCCGGGGCGTGCCGCGCCGCGCCAGGTAGCCGGGACTGGCGCACAGCACCCGGCTGTGGCCGGTCAGCCGGCGCGCCACCAGGTTGGCCTGGGGATCGAGGCTGCCGATGCGGATCGCCACGTCGATCGATTCGTCGATCAGGTTGACCGCCGTGTCGCTCAGGCGCAGGTCCAGCGCCAGGCGCGGATGGCGCTCGTGCAGTTCGGGCAGCACCGGCGCGATGTACATCGCCGCGAACGTGACCGGGGCCGCCACCCGCAGCACACCCACGATGCCGGTGGCGCCGTCGGTGACGGCATCGTCGGCGGCGTCGAGCTGCTCGAGGATGCGCTGGGCGTCGTCGTAATAGCTGCGCCCCGCCTCGGTCAGGGTGACGCTGCGCGTCGACCGGTTCAGCAGGACCACGCCGAGCCGCTGCTCCAGGGCGTCCACCAGCCGGGTGACGGACGAGGTGGCCAGCCCCAGCTGGCGCGCGGCGGGCGAAAAGCCGCCGCACGAGGCGACGAGGCAGAAGGTCTTCAGTTCGGCGAATCGGTCCATGATCTTTGCTTGGAACGCAATGGTGTTATCGGCAAGGCGCGGATTATCGCCCGTGCTCTGGAACGCTACAGTGAACGCATCTTTTCACACGGAGTACATCATGACAAGTCTTCTCGATCCCATCCGCCTCGGCGATCTCGCGCTGCCCAACCGCATTGCCATGTCCCCGGTCACCCGTTCGCGCTCCGGCCGCGACGGCGTTCCCACCCCGGACAACGCGGCCTATTATGCGCAGCGCGCAACGGCCGGCCTGATCGTGAGCGAGGCGGTCAACGTCTCCGCCAACTCCGCCGCCTTCGAACTGGCGCCGGGGCTGTACGACGCCGCCCAGGTGGCCGGCTGGACGCGGGTGATGGCGTCGGTGCATGCGGCCGGCGGTACCCTGTTCGCCCAGCTGTGGCATGGCGGCCGGGTCAGTTCGTATGCCCTGCTGGACGGGCGCACGCCGCTGGCGCCCTCCGCGGTCAACGACGACCTGCACCTGCTGCAGGCCTACGGCGCGCTCGCCAACGGTTTCTACAGCCGTGTCGCGGCATCGCCGGCGCGTGCCATGAGCACCACCGAGGTCTACCTGGCGATCGAGGAATACCGCACGGCGGCGCGCAATGCGGTGCGCGCCGGGATCGACGGTGTCGAGATCCATGCCGGCAACGGCTACCTGCCGCAGCAATTCCTGTCCCCGCACGTCAACCGGCGCGACGACCTGTTCGGCGGCGGCCTGGTCAATCGCGCGCGCTTCCTCGACCTGGTGCTGCAGGCCGTACTGGATGAAATCCCGGCCAGCCGCGTCGGCGTGCGGCTCTCGCCCTTCGCCGCCTACAACAACGCGCCCGACCCCGACGCCGACAACACGTATACCTACGTGGCGCGCCTGCTGAGCGCCGCCGGCATCGCCTACGTCCATGCCGCCGACACGAATGCCTGGGGCGGCGCGCCGGACATGCAGCGCATCCTCGCGCTCCTGCGCCCCAACTTCGGCGGGACGATCATCGCCAACGGCGGCCTCGATCCGGCATCGGGCGAGGCGCTGCTGGCATCCGGCATGGCCGACATGGTGTCGTTCGGCCGCCGCTTCATCGCCAATCCCGACCTGGTCGCGCGCATCCGGCACGGCGGGCCGTACAACGAGCCCGACCCGTACACCTTCTACGGCGGCGCCGCGCGCGGCTACCTCGATTACCCGGCACTGGCCCCGACACATACCTTCGTATAGCTCCCTCCGCCTCGGCAATTGAAGACAATCATCCCTATCGCCACGACGACAACCACCACCATGCGCTTCCTCTCTCTCGCCAAGGGTGCCGCGGCCGCCGGCGCCGCCATGGCCGCCGCGCTGGGCGGACTATACCTGTGGACCCGGCCCGCGCCCCTGCCCGCCGCCGCCATGCCGCCGCTGCCGTCCGCGGCCGTGCTGGCGGCCGGGGCCCGCGTGGTCGCGCTGGGCGACTGCATGGTCTGCCACACGGCCAGGGACGGCGCGCCCTATGCCGGCGGCTACGGCCTGCGCACGCCCTTCGGCACGATCTACAGCACCAACATCACGCCCGACCCCGACACCGGCATCGGCAACTGGTCGCCGGCGGCATTCCGGCGCGCCCTGCGCGAAGGCGTGGCGCGCGACGGCCACCTGCTGTATCCGGCCTTCCCGTACATCCACTACACGCGCATGTCGGACCGGGACATCGAACTGGCCTACGCCTACCTGATGTCGCGCACGCCGGTGCGTGCGGAAGCGCGCCGCAACGACTTGGCGTTCCCGCTGAACTTCCGGCCCATGCTGGCCTTCTGGAACGCGCTCTATTTGCGTCCCGGCGACGCCCGCATTCCGGCGCGCCAGGCGACGCCGCTGGAACGCGGCCGCTACCTGGTCGACACGCTCGGCCACTGCGCCTCCTGCCACAGCGGCATGAACCCGCTCGGCGGCGAACGCCACCCCGCTTTCCAGGGCGGGAACATCGACGGCTGGGATGCGCCGGCCCTGACCCGGCTCGCCGCCGGCGCCGCGCCATGGCGCCACGGGGAACTGGTCGACTACCTGCGCGGCGGCCTGTCGTCGGCGCACGGCGCGGCCAAGGGGCCGATGCGTCCGGTGACGGAGCGCCTGGCCGGCGTGCCGCGCGAGGACGTCGAGGCGATCGCCACTTACCTGATGTCGATCCAGGCCACCGGCGCCGCAGCCGCCCGCCCGCAAGGGCAGGCGCCGGACGTCGCCCGCGTGGCCGCGTCGGTGCCGGCCGGCGCGGCCGGGGCGCGCCTGTTCGACGCCGCCTGCGCCGGCTGCCATGCCGCGCCGGCGCCGATGATGCGCCTGGCCGGCCGGCCCGGCCTCGCGCGCAGCAGCGCGGTCCTGGGCGCCAGCCCGGTCGACTTCGTGCAGACGGTCCTGCACGGGGTGCCCTGGGCGCATGGTTCGGCGGTGTACATGCCGCCGTTCGCCGATACGCTCAGCGACGCCCAGGTCGCCCAGCTGGCCGCCTACATACGTACCGGCCTCGCCGGCCAGCCGGCATGGAAGGATGTCGCCACCACCAGCGCCAGGGTGCGCAAGGAGAACGAACAATGACCACCAGTGTCACCGTCAACGGCCGGCCGCACGCGCTGCGCGCCGATCCGTCCACCCCGCTGCTCTACGTACTGCGCAACGAGCTGCGGCTGAACGGCGCGAAATTCGGCTGCGGCATGGGCCAGTGCGGCGCCTGTACTGTCATCCTCGACGGCAAACCGGTGTTTTCCTGCGTGACGCCCCTAGGCGCGCTCGAAGGACGCGCGGTGCGCACGGTCGAAAGCCTCGGCAGCTTTGATCGGCCGGGCAAGCTGCAGGCGGCCTTCATCAAGCACCAGGCGGCCCAGTGCGGCTACTGCATCGCCGGCATGCTGACGCGCGCCCAGGCCCTGCTCGACCGCAATCCGCATCCGACCGACCAGCAGATCCGCAGCCATATGGAGCCCAACCTGTGCCGCTGCGGCACCCATCACCGCATCCTCGCCGCGATCCGGGAAGTGGCCCGGGGAGACGCCGCATGAACGCGATCGACACGGCACGGCGGGCGCTCCTGCGGCGCGGCGCGCTGGTGCTCGGCTTTTCCCTGCTGCCGGCGGCCGCGCGCGCCGAATTCAACGCCATGGGCCTGCCGCCGCTGGCCAATCCGCGCCTGCCGGGCAGCCTGAAGAACACGCCGATGCTCGACGCCTGGATCCGCGTGGCGCCCGACGGCAAGGTCACCGTCTGCAGCGGCAAGGTCGAACTGGGCACCGGCCTGCGCACGGCGCTGATGCAGATCGCCCTCGAACAGCTCGAGCTGGCGCCGGCCGACATCCGTTTCATCGGCGGCGACACCGCCCTGGGCCCGAACGAAGGCTTCACCGCCGGCAGCCACAGCGTGGCCGACAGCGGCACCGCGCTGCTGCACGCTTCCGCCCAGGTGGCGGCGCTGCTGCGCGAAGGCGCCGCCGCGCAGTGGAAGCTCGCGCCCGGCGCGGTCGGCCTGCGTGCCGGGCGTGCCGTCGCCGGCGACGGGCGCAGCATGCACTACGGCGAAGCGCTGCGCGGCCTGCGCGCACCGGGCCTGCACCGATTGGCACAGGAAGCTTCGCCGCTGCGCGACCCTGCCCGCTACCGCCTGATCGGCAAGCCGGTGCCGCGCGTCGATATCCCGGCCAAGGTGAGCGGCGGCGCGGCCTACGTCCAGGACATGCGCCTGCCCGGCATGCTGCACGCGCGCGTGGTGCGTCCGCCCCGTCCCGGCGCGCGCCTGGTCCGGGCCGATCTCGACGCCGTGCGGCGCCTGCCGGGCGTGCGCAGGGTGGTGCGCGACGGCAGCTACCTGGCCGTGCTGGCCGACGACGAATGGCCCGCCGTCACGGCCATGAACGCGCTGGTGGCCAGTGCGCGCTGGGAAGGCGGCGCGGCGCTCCCGCGGCCGGAGGACATCCACGCGACCCTGCAGGGCCTGCGCGCCGAGGACATCGTGGTGCTGCAGCGCGGCCGGCCGCGCACGACGCGCGGCGCCGGCGTGCGGGCGCGCCACACCAAGCAATACGTCATGCACGGTTCGATCGGCCCCTCGTGCGCGGTTGGCCGGCTGGCCGATGGCGTGCTGACCATATGGACCCACACCCAGGGCGTGTTTCCGCTGCGCGCCGCATTGGCGGAACTGGTGGACATGCCGCTCGACAAAGTCCGCTGCATCCATGCCGAAGGGGCCGGGTGCTACGGCCAGAACGGGGCCGACGACGTGGCCGCCGACGCCGCCCTGCTGGCCTGCGCCGTCCCCGGCACCCCGGTAAGGGTGCAACTGATGCGCGACCAGGAAAACCTGTGGGAGCCCTATGCGCCGGCGATGGTGACGAGCGTGCATGCGCAGCTGGATGCGCGCGGCCGGATCGACCAGTGGCAGTATGAATTGTGGAGCGGCTCGCACAACGAACGGCCGGGCAACGCCGGCAAGCTGGTGCCGGCCTGGCTGCTGGAAAAGCCCATCCTGCCGTCTCCCTCGCTGCCGATGCCCCAGCCGGAAGGCGGCGGCGACCGCAACGCGATCCCGCTGTACGACATCCCGAACGCGCGCGTGGTGAACCACTTCCTGCCGGTGACGCCGCTGCGCACGTCGGCCATGCGCTCGCTGGGCGCGCACCTGAACATCGTCACCATCGAAAGCACGCTCGACCAGCTCGCCGCGCTGGCCGGGGCCGATCCGGTGCGCTTCCGGCTCGACCACCTGGCCAGCCAGCCGCGCGCCCAGGCGGTGGTCGCCCGCGCCGCCGAACGGTTCGGCTGGCGTGCGGACGCGCAGCCGGTCCGCCACCGCGGCCGCGGTTTCGGCTTCGGGCAGTACAAGAACCTGATGGCGTATGTCGCCATCGCGGTCGACATCGCCTACGACCCCGACCTGCACCAGGTACGGATCCTGCGCGTGGCCTGCGCCGCCGACTGCGGCCAGGTGGTCAACCCGGACGGCGCCCGCAACCAGCTCGAAGGCGCGATCATCCAGTCGGCCAGCTGGACCCTGCACGAGCAGTTGCGCTATGGTCCGGACGGCATCGCCAGCATCGATTGGAGCAGCTACCCGATCCTGCGTTTTTCCGGCGTGCCGGAACGGATCGACGTCGACCTGCTGGAGCGGCCCGGCCAGCCTTTCCTGGGCGTGGCCGAGGCGGCCCAGGGGCCGATGGCGGCGGCGCTGGCGAATGCGCTGGCGCAGGCGACCGGGGTGCGCCGTTTCCAGCTGCCCTTGCTGGGGTAAGGCACATCCGGCCGCCCCGGCTTCAGGCCGGGACAAGCGCCTTGGGCGTTCCCGGACGCAGGATGCGTTCCAGCAGAGGCCGCCTGGCCGGGACCGGTGCCGGCAGCGCGCTGTCGACCAGGCCGGCCCACTTGATGCCGAGCTGTTCGCAGGTGGCGCGCAGCACCGGATCGGCATCGGCCGAGCACGCCAGCGCGCGCAGGTGGCGCTCAATGACCGAGGCCAGCTTCACGCAGGGCTGGTCCCGGCCACGCGTGCCACCGGAAGCACTATTGGCCGAGCTGTTGATGGTGTAATGCGACATCAGGTGCAGCAGCGCCGCCACCAGCACCGCGTGCTGGGCACGGGGCGAGCCCGGCATGCTCAATTGGTCCAGCAAATCTTCATCCATGTGCGCCCTCCTCGATGGGTCATGACTAAATTTGAGAATGATTCTCATTTAGATTATGCTCAGGAGTGGGTGCCGAGGCAAGCGGAATTCGCTGTTGGAGAAAATACCGGGTCTTTGATTGACAATACGCAAGCAAAGAACTTTTCGTCGGCGTCAAAACGTCGCCCCTGGCTTCGCAGGGGCCACGGCCTTGGAGACAACAATACTTTCAGAGCCGCGTCTCGCGCGCCGCGCGCAGGAATTCATCGAGCACCGGCGTGCAGTCGAGCAGGTCGCCGCCCCCGGCACGGTGAAATTCCGGATGCCACTGCAATCCCATCACGAAGGGCGCGCGCTGGTAGCGGATCGCTTCGACCACGCCGTCCGGGTCGGACATCGCTTCGACGTGGATGTCGCGCCCGAGTTCCTTGACCGCCTGGTGGTGGATCGAATTCACCACCGCCTGCGCCTGCTTCGGGAAGATTTTCTTCAGCGAGGAACCGTGCGGGAACACGATCGCGTGGCGGTGCGCGTCGTAGATGTCGTTCACGTGTGGCTGGGAATCCGGCAGGTCGGTGGCCACGTCCTGGTACAGGGTGCCGCCGAAGGCGACGTTGATCAGCTGGCAGCCGCGGCAGATGCCCAGCACCGGCTTGCCCGCGTTGACGAATTCGTGCAGCAGTTCGAGTTCGTAGACGTCGCGCGCGCGGTCGCCGCTCCATTCGGGGCGGGTCGGGCTTTCGGAATACGTCATCGGCGAGACGTCGGCACCACCCTGCAGCACCAGCCCGTCCAAGTGGCGCGCATAGTGGCGCAGGGTGATGTTGCTGGGATGGAGCAAGCCGCTGGTGTTGACGGTCGGCACCATGAACACCAGCACGTCGCGCGACATCACCCATTGCGCGATGGATTCCTCCAAGTACTGCAGGTTCTTGCTGCGCAGGCCGGTGGCGCCCGGTTCCGGGTGGTAGATGCGGGCCGAGACGCCGATGCGCAGCGTGCGCCGCATGAAGTCGCGGTTGAAGCGGTCGGCCAGCGCGCGCCAGCGCGAGCGCAGTACGCGCCCGGCCAGGTCGAGCGGCGTATCGCCGGGACGAAGGTAACGCGATGCGCCCCCGCCGGCGCGCCGGTCCGGCACGCGCGGCGGTCCGGAGGGGCCGTCCTGCGGCGGGCCGGCAGTGTCGCGCTTTTCATTGTCTTCTGCCATGTTTCAACTATAGTCCCGCCACACAGGCATGCGATGCCGGACATGAAAAAAAATGCCGGATCGTCATCTCTTGATGACTTATCGTTGTCAATTGACACTTTGACCTTGCAAACTTGGCCTCGAGACGCAAGAATACTGTATCTATATACAGTGTCCGTGACATACCCCTTTCCAAATCGCGCGTTCCGATTGAAACTGCTGCCTTCGCGGTTTTTTGAAGTTCTCATTTCCGCGCGACAAGATAGAATGCGCAGGCATTCGAATTAATCAAGATCCAGCATGGCCACCAAGAAAAACGCACCCGACTACAGCGAATCATCCATCCGCGTCCTGAAAGGACTCGAGCCCGTCAAGCAGCGTCCGGGCATGTATACCCGCACCGAGAATCCGCTGCACATCATCCAGGAAGTGATCGACAACGCCTCGGACGAAGCGCTGGGCGGTCATTGCAAGAACATCGGCGTGACGATGAACGCCGACGGCTCGATCACGGTCGAGGACGACGGCCGCGGCATCCCGGTCGGCATCCACCCGGAAGAAGGCGTGTCCACGGTGGAGATCGTGTTCACGCGCCTGCACGCGGGCGGCAAGTTCGACAAGGGTTCGGGCGGCGCCTACGCGTTCTCGGGCGGCCTGCACGGCGTCGGCGTGTCGGTGACCAACGCGCTGTCCAAGCGCCTGGAAATCACCGTCTGGCGCAAGGACGAGGCAGGCAATGGCGTGCACAAGCTGGTGTTCGCCGACGGCGACGTGATCGAACCGCTGACCTCCAGCCCGCCCGAGCGCGGCGGCAAGAAGAACGGCACCCGCGTCACCGCCTGGCCGGACGGCAAGTACTTCGACTCGCCCAACATCCCGATGGCCGAGCTGCAGCGCCTGCTGCGCTCGAAGGCCGTGCTGCTGCCGGGCGTCACTGTCACCCTCACCAACGGCAAGACCGGCGACGTCCAGACCTGGCGCTACGACGAAGGCCTGCGCGGCTACCTCACCGAGGCGCTGGCCCAGACCGTGGGCAACGGCCAGACCGTGATCCCGCTGTTCGAGGGCGCGCAGTACGCGGCCGCCGGCGACGAGGGCTTCGCCGAGGGCGAAGGCGCGGCCTGGGTCGTGGCCTGGACCGAGGAAGGCGCCGTGGTGCGCGAATCCTACGTCAACCTGATCCCGACGGTCAGCGGCGGCACCCACGAATCCGGCCTGCGCGACGGCCTGTTCGGCGCCGTGAAAAGCTTCGTCGAGATGCACTCGTTGCTGCCGAAGGGCGTCAAGCTGCTGCCGGAAGACGTGTTCGCGCGCGTCTCGTTCGTGCTGTCGGCCAAGGTGCTGGACCCGCAGTTCCAGGGCCAGACCAAGGAGCGCCTGAACTCGCGCGACGCGGTGAAACTGGTCTCGACCTTCACCCGCCCGCCGCTCGAACTGTGGCTGAACCAGCACGTCGAATACGGGCGCAAGCTGGCGGAACTGGTCATCAAGCAGGCCCAGTCGCGCCTGCGCTCGCTGCAAAAGGTCGAGAAGAAGAAATCCTCGGGCGTGGCCGTGCTGCCGGGCAAGCTGACCGATTGCGAATCGACCGACATCACCCGCAACGAACTGTTCCTGGTCGAGGGCGACTCGGCCGGCGGTTCCGCGAAGATGGGCCGCGACAAGGAATTCCAGGCCATCCTGCCGCTGCGCGGCAAGGTGCTGAACACCTGGGAAACCGACCGCGACCGCCTGTTCGCCAACAACGAGATCCACGACATCGCGGTGGCGATCGGCGTCGATCCGCACGGGGCGGACGACAATCCCGACATCTCCGGCCTGCGCTACGGCAAGATCTGCATCCTGTCGGATGCGGACGTGGACGGCTCGCACATCCAGGTCCTGCTGCTCACTTTGTTCTTCAAACATTTCCCGGCCCTGTTCAAGAACGGCCACGTCTGCGTTGCGAGGCCGCCGCTGTACCGCGTCGACGTGCCGGCGCGCGGCAAGAAGCCGATCCAGAAGCTGTACGCGCTGGACGACGGGGAACTGCTGGCGATCGAGGACAAACTGAAAAAAGAAGGCCTGAAGCAAGGCGTATGGAGCATCTCGCGCTTCAAGGGCCTGGGCGAGATGAACGCCGAGCAGCTGTGGGAAACCACCATGAATCCGGACACCCGCCGCCTGTTGCCGGTGGCCTTTGGCGACTACGGCCTGGCCGAATCGTCGGCGCGCTTCAACATGCTGATGGGCAAAGGCGAAGCGGCTGCGCGCCGGGCCTGGCTGGAAGAGCACGGTAACGAGACCGAGGCCGATATCTGATCAAGAAGCTGCGCGACGACGCGACGAACTTGGGCCCCTGCCTGCGCAGGGGCGACGGTCTTGAGGCCAACAATACAAGCACCTCGTCCCTGCGGAGGCAGGGACCCAAGTTTGCATGAGCAGCTGAGGAACAAACAAGCAAAATGACGCAAACAAACCTTTTCGAACAACAAAACGAGCCCGCCGGCGACGACGCCGAAACGCTCACCCTCTCCACCTTCGCCGAGCGCGCCTATCTCGACTACGCGGTCTCGGTCGTGAAGGGCCGCGCGCTGCCGGACGTGGCCGACGGCCAGAAGCCGGTGCAGCGCCGCATCCTGTACTCGATGAACGAACTGGGCCTCGGCCCGACCGCGAAGCCGCGCAAGTCCGCGACCGTGGTCGGCGACGTGCTCGGTAAACTGCACCCGCACGGCGACCAGTCCGTGTACGACGCGCTGGTGCGCATGGCCCAGGACTTTTCGCTGCGCTACCCGCTGATCGACGGCCAGGGCAACTTCGGCTCGCGCGACGGCGACGGCGCGGCGGCGATGCGCTACACCGAAGCGCGCCTGACGCCTGTTTCCCGCCTGCTGCTCGACGAGATCGACATGGGCACCGTGGACTTCCAGCCGAACTACGACGGTTCGAGCGAGGAGCCGCGCACCCTGCCCGCGCGCCTGCCGATGCTGCTGCTGAACGGCGCCTCCGGCATCGCGGTCGGCATGGCCACCGAGATCCCGTCGCACAACCTGCGCGAAGTGGCGGCGGCGGCGGTGGCGATGATCCGCAACCCGAAGATCACCCACGCCGAGCTGACGACCATCATCACCGGTCCGGATTACCCGGGCGGCGCCCAGATCATCACCCCGGCCTCGAACATCGCCGACATCTACGCCTCCGGCCGCGGCTCGCTGAAAGTGCGCGCGCGCTGGAAGATCGAGGAACTGGCGCGCGGCCAGTGGCAGGCGGTGGTCACCGAAATGCCGCCGGGCGTCTCGGCGCAGCGCGTGCTGGAAGAGATCGAGGAATTGACCAACCCGAAGATCAAGGCCGGCAAGAAGACCCTGCTGCCCGAACAGCTGGCGCTGAAGCAGACCATTCTCGGGCTGCTCGACACGGTGCGCGACGAATCCGGCCGCGAGGCCCCGGTGCGCCTGGTGTTCGAGCCGAAGTCGAAGAACCTCGACCAGGGCGAATTCATGCTGATGCTGCTGGCGCACACCTCGCTGGAAAGCTCGGCCCCGATCAACCTGGTGATGATCGGCGGCGACGGCCGTCCGCGCCAGAAGGGCCTGAGCGAAATCCTGCAGGAATGGATCGAGTACCGCTTCGTGACGGTCCGCCGCCGCACCGAATTCAAGCTGGGCAAGGTCAACGACCGCATCCACATCCTGGAAGGCCGCGAGACCGTCCTGCTGAACATCGACGAGGTCATCGCCATCATCCGCAACGCGGACGATCCGAAGGCGGCGCTGATCGAGCGTTTCCGCCTGTCCGAGCGCCAGGCCGAGGACATCCTGGAAATCCGCCTGCGCCAGCTGGCGCGCCTGGAAGCGATCAAGATCCAGCAGGAGCTGGCCGAGCTGCGCAGCGAAAAGGAAAAGCTGGAAGACATCCTGAACAACCCGAACTCGATGAAGCGCCTGATCATCCGCGAGATCGAGTCGGACGCCAAGCAGTACGGCGACGACCGCCGCACCCTGATCGAAGAGGCGCAGAAGGCCGTGGCCGAGCAGAAGATCGTCGACGAGCCGGTGACCGTGATCGTCTCCGAGAAGGGCTGGGTGCGCGCGCGCACCGGCATCGGCCACGACCCGGCGCAGTTCACCTTCAAGGCCGGCGACTCGCTCGGCTACGCCTTCGAGTGCCGCACCGTCGACACCCTGCTGTGCATCGGCGACAACGGCAAGGCGTATTCGGTGCCGGTGGCGGCGCTGCCGGGAGCGCGCGGCGACGGCGTGCCGATCACCACGCTGGTCGATTTGTCGGGCGGCGGACGCATCTTGTATTACTTTGCCGGCAACGCCGAGACGCGCCTGCTGCTGGCCACCAGCACCGGCTTCGGCTTCATCGCCAAGGCCGGCGACATGGTGACGCGCCTGAAGGGCGGCAAGTCCTTCATCACGCTGGACGACGGCGCCGTGCCGCTGGCGCCACGCGTGGTGGCGGATAACGCCGGCGCGATCGCCTGCCTGTCCGAGAAGGGCCGCGTGCTGGTGTTCGGCATCGACGAAATGAAGGTGCTGACCAACGGCGGCCGCGGCGTCACGCTGGTGGAACTCGAACCGAAGGAAACGCTGCTGGCGGCCCAGCCGATCAGCCAGCGCGGCGTGAACGTGGTCGGCACCTGGGCCGGCGACAAGCCGCGCACGGTGGAACTGTTCGGCGTCGGCCTGGAACCGCATTTCGGCAAGCGCGCCAAGAAGGGCAAGCCGCTGAGCGCCAAGCTGAAGGCCAAGGACCTGGCGATGCGCCAGACCGACGGCGGTTGATTGGCCCCGCCGTCCCCGCGGAGGCGGGGAGTCGTTTCCGGCAATGCCGGAACGACGAGCCAACAAAAACGGACCCATTCGGGTCCGTTCTCGTTTCAGCATTCTAGCGGACGGGTCACCCCGTCCACGTCGGCCAATTACTTGGCAGCGTCCTTGTGCGCATCGGCCATGGCTTCGGCGCGCTTCTCGGTTGCCTTGGCTTGTGCCTTGGCCTTGTCGGCGTTGGCGTCCACGATCTTCTTCTGGGCTTTTTCGTCAGCCTTGATCATGGTCTTCTGGGCGTCGTACTGGGCGTCGGCGATCTTTTTCTCGGCCTTGGCGGAAGCCTTGGCCTGGTCTTCCGGATCGGCCTTGGCTACTTTTTGCTGCGCGTCAGCGATTTTCTTGTCAGCCTTGTGCTGGGCCTTGGCTTTCTTTTCGCTGGCCTGGGTGCTGGCCTTGTTGATCTTTTCGTCCTGCTTGGCGACTTCCTTGGCTTCCTTCTGGTCGGCCTTGGCGATGTCCTTGTCGGCGTCGGCATTGCCGGTCGCGGTGGTGCCGGCAGCGCCGCTCATGCCCGACTGGGTGCCGACGACGGTGGTGCCGGCGGCCGGGGTCACGCCCTGGGATGCGGCCGGGGTCATGGTGGTGCCGGTCGATGCCGTGCTCTGGGTCTGGGTCTGTGCGTAGACGGACGTGGCGAACAGGCCGGCGATCAGGGTAGCGAGCAGTTTGTTCATGGTGATTCTCCTATCTGTTTATATATGATGGGGCGGCAAGGGCGCCTGTTGTTCTTGTCTTGGTACGCTTCCAGAATAGGCCCGGGAGCTCATCCATTCTGTTCGCCAGCGCACCTTAGTCCCGGGTGCAAATGTTAAAGTTGTGACAAAAGATTTCTGTGGAGGATCAGCGGTTCTCGCCGGTGCCGCCAGCGGCGCGCTCGGCCGATTTACGGTCCGACTTTTCCTTGGCTTCGGCACGTTGCTCGATGCCGGCCTTGGCCGAACTCTCGGTCTTCATGCGCGCACCGACCGGCTCGGTCACCTTGGTCGTGTTCGATTTCCTGACTTCCTTTTCGGCCTTGGTGCCGGCCTTGCCGCGGCCGCCGGTGGCCTTGGCGTCGGCGGCGCGGTCGTTCGGCGCCGTGGTATTGGTTGCCTGGGCGTTCACGTTATCGGCTTTGCCCGGTGCCACGCCGACCACGGCCGTACTCTTGCCGGTGACCTGGCCGGCGCTGTTGACGCCCGCGGCCTGCTGGCCGGTGGCGCTGTGCGCGGAACCGGTGTTGGCGGTGCCGTCGGTGCGCAGGCCGCTGCCGGACACGCCGGACGCGGTCGAGTTGTGGCCGCTGACGGCCTGGCCGATCGGGGCCGAATTGGCACTGGTATGGCCCTTCGACTCGTGCTGCGGCTTGGCCTGCGGCTGGGTGGTCTGCGCCTGGGCGGATGCGGCCAGCAGGCCGGCGATGAGGGTTGCGGCGATTTTGTTCATGATGGTTCCCGTTTCATGTCGAAGGTGGACGCTATCCCGACCTACATTGACCGAGATATCGTTGTTCTAGGTATGAAACGAGGATAGAAGGCGGCGCGCGCCCTATCTGTTCGGCAGCGCACCCTGCGGCCTGCGGCCCCGAATGCAATTGAAACAAACCGTTAACGCACAGGGCGCGCGTACAGGTCGATGATCTCGCCGATGCCGTTGCGGCAGACCGGGCAGAACTGCTCGCTGCGGTCGAACATGATGCATTGCATCGCGGGACGGTAATAGCCGCTGGCTTCGTAGTTGGCGCCTTCGAAGGCGCCGATGGCGCCGCGGTATGGCGCTTGCGCGAACAACTGCCGCGTGCGCGCCAGGTCTTCCTTGAACAGCGCGCTCATCTCGGACTCGGGCCGGTCGGCCGCGCGCAAGTCCGCGCGGCGCTTCTGGTAGGCGCGCGAGCCGGCCTCGTACGCGGCCTTCGGCCACGGCGTCGGCAGCGGCGTGCCGGCCCGCACATGGCGCTGCCACTTGAGTTTGGCCGGATCGCGCAGCGCGGTCACGTTCGGTTCCCACGGTTCCATGCGCGCGCCGCTCGACTGGTAAGCGACCGGCGAGGTGTAGTACTCGTCGGCCAGCCCGGCGAAGTGGTGGCCGAACTCGTGCACGAACAGGTAATCGGCCCAGTCGTTGCTTGCCGCGGCGGTGCTGAACTGGCCGAAGATGCCGCCGCCGCCGTAGGTGTCGTTGTTGACCAGGATCTCGATGAATTCGTAGGGCGCGTACTGGGCGATGTCGCGCAGCGCCCGGTTGTCCAGCGTCAGCACGTAGCGCTCGCTGCCGAAGATGTCGTAGCGCGTGCCCAGCGCCGAGGCATGGTGCACGCCGGTCGACGGCCGCGAGATGCCGGACTCCTGCGTCGGCACCGCCATCGCCCAGACGTTGAAATCCCGCGCGCGCTCCTTGAACGGCGACACCTGGAACAGGTGGGCCGACAGGCGGCGCGCATCGAGCTCGAACTTCTTCATGTCGGCTTGCGTATAGCCGTCGCCCAGGATCAAGAGGTCGACCTTGTCCGGCGAGGGGCCGTTCACCGTGATCGGGATCGGCTGCGCCAGTGGCGGCGCCTGCCTGCGCACCACGTCCTGGGACCGGGTATCGACCTCGACGCTCCAGGCCACCGAGAACTGGTTGCGCTCGTCGCGCCTGAGGATGCGCACGCGCACCGGGCGCTCGAATTCGGGAAAGCGCACCGACTCGTGGAAGCCGCGGCTGATTTTATTGGCTTCCTCGGTGGTCTTCCATTCGCCGAAGACGGTCGAGAAATCGCGCGAGTACAGCAGGTCGCCGTTCTTCGCGTCCGTCACCTCGACCCGGTTGTTGCCGCGGTTGGTGTCGTCGAAGCGTTGCGCCATGTTGCCCGGCCACGGCAGCGGTTCGATCAACACGCGCTCGATGGCGTACTGTTCGGCCAGCGCGTTACCGCCGTGGGTGTAGTCGAGGCGGACGGTGGCGGGTTGCGGCGTAGTCGCAGCCACGGTGGCGGCAACGGCGCCGGCGGCAGCGGCAGCGGCGGCAGCGGCAGCGGCGGCGCCGACGCAGGCGCCGAGCGCCAGCGCGAGCAAGGTGGCCGGCAGGCGGCGGGAACGGTCGGGCATGGGCATGATCCTTCTTGCGGCTGGGGTGGGGTATTGTAATCCTGTCCATGCCGGCGCAGGCAAGCCATCGCATTACCCAGCCTGCATTGACGCCCTTGCAATGCATCAATAGGATCGAGGTATCGTTCATGTCTGGAGCCTGCATGCTGCGCCGCCCGAGCTGTCTTGCCCTGTCCGCCTTCCTGATCGTCCTGGGCACGGCCCGGGCCCAGGCTTCCTCCACCGCGGATGCCGGCACCGGCCTGCCGGATACCGTGTGCACCGCGACCGGCAAACCTGTCGACGAAACAGGCTTCGTCCTCATCGGCGGCATCGAGCAATGGGTACGGATCAAGGGCGGTAGCTGCGCCAACCCCATCGTCCTGCTCGTCCATGGCGGGCCGGGCAATCCGACCACACCGTGGGCCGACAATGTCTACAAGGCCTGGGAAAAGAATTTCACCATCGTCCAGTGGGACCAGCGCGGCGCCGGCATGACCTATGCGCGCAACCCGGTGACGGACGAGGTGCCGCTTCTGGTCGAGCGCCTGCGCGACGACGGCCTCGAGGTGGCGCGCCTTGCGGCGCGGCGCTTCGGCAAGCGCAAGGTCATCCTGATGGGCGGCTCCTGGAGTTCGGTACTGGGCGTCCACATGGTGAAGGCCGAGCCGGCCCTGTTCTGCGGCTTCCTCACCAGCTCGCAAGTGACCGGTCCGCTGCCGACCCGGGCCAGCATCGACGCCACCCTGGCGCTGGCGCGCGCCGCCGGCGACCGCGAATCCGTCGCCAGGATCGAGGCGCTGGGTCCCCTGCCCTGGATCAATCCGCGCGCCCCCGGCATCTTCCGGCGCGTGATCCGCAAATACGAACGCCTGCGCACCGAAGCGGTGCCGCAAGCCTGGACCACCAATGCGCCCGAGTACGCCACGGCCAAATACGAAGCCGACTACACCGCGGGCGAGGATTATTCCTGGCTGCAGTTCGTCGGCATGAAGGGCGACGGCATCGCCTCGAAGATCGACCTGTACAAGCTGGGGCCGAAGTTCGACGTGCCGGTCTATATGGTGCAGGGCCAGGAGGATCTGCTGACGATGCCCGCGCCCGGCAAACGCTACTTCGATTTCATCCAGGCGCCACGCAAGGAATACGTGACGGTGCCGCGCAGCGGGCACGATCCGAACCCGCCGATGGTCGATGCCCAGTACCGGCTGCTCGAGGCGCGCATGGGCGATTGCCGCTGAGTCTCAGGACGTGGCGGCCAGTGCGAGTCCTTCGTCGAGCCAGCCCGTCACGCCGCCGATCATCAGCTTGACCGGCCGCGCCAGCCTGGCCAGGCGCAGGGCGGCGCGATGCGCGCCATTGCAGGCGCAGGGCGGCGCGATGCGCGCCATTGCAGTGCGGACCGGCGCAGTAGACGACGAACAAGGTGTCGCTCGGATACGCGCGCAACTTGGCCTCGACGATTTTGGCATGCGGCAGGTTGATCGCGCCAGGAACATGGCCTTTTGCATACAAATCGGGGCTGCGCGCATCCAGCAGGACGAAATCCTGGCGGTCCTGGCTGATCGATTCGAACACGTCCCGGCAATCCGTCTCGTATTCGAAGGCGCTGCCAAAACGCGTGGCGGCCTGGTCGCTGGGCGCCGCGGGCACTGCCGATACCGGTGAAACCATGATGACTCTCCTTGATATGTGAGGCGCCAGTGTGGCAGTGCCGCATCGCGGCCGGCAGTACTTTGCGTGACAGAAATTGGTAAGATCACGCCATGTCCCACCATGTCGCCATCGTCGCCTATGACGGCCTGTGCACCTTCGAATTCGGCTGTGCGATCGAATTGTTCGCGCTCGAGCGCCCGGAACTCGACGTGCGCTGGTACAGCCATGCCGTCTGCGCCGTCGAGCCCGGTCCGCTGCGCGCGCTGGGCGGCTTGACGGTCCACGTGCCGCACGGGCTCGCTGCGCTGGAAAATGCCGACACCATCGTCATCCCAGGCTGGCGCGATGCCGACGAGGCGCCGCCGCTGGCGCTGGTCGCGGCCCTGCAGGCGGCGTACCGCCGCGGCGCACGCATCTGCTCGATCTGCTCGGGCGCCTTCGTGCTGGGGCACGCCGGCCTGCTCGATGGCCGCAGGGCGACCACGCACTGGCGCTACCTGGAGCGCTTGCGCACGCGTTTTCCCGCGATCCGGATCGATCCGGCCGCGCTGTATGTCGACGACTACGGCATCGTGACCTCGGCCGGCTCGGCGGCGGGGCTCGACATGCTGCTGCACCTGGTGCGCCAGGACTTCGGCGTGGACATCGCCAACCAGGTCGCGCGGCGCCTGGTCATCGCGGCGCACCGCGACGGCGACCAGGCGCAACTGGTCGCGCGTCCGCTGCCCGCCGCGGAAGAAAACGCGATCGCCCGCCTCATGGATTGGGCACGCGAAAATATCCGGCTCGGCCATACCGTGGCCTCGCTGGCGGCGCAGGCACGGATGGCGCCACGCACCTTCCAGCGCCGCTTCAAGGACAATGCCGGCCTGCCGCCGCTCGCCTGGCTGGCCAGGGAGCGCGTGGCCCTGGCCAGGCAGTTGCTGGAAACGCGGCCGGGGCTGGACATCGATGCCGTCGCCGACCTGGCCGGACTCGGCTCGGCGGAGTCGCTGCGGCGGCACTTCCGTACGCAGGGCCTGGCGCCGCCCGCCCGTTACCGCAAGCGGCGCACGGTGCAGTGTGCGTAGCCCCCCGACGCTACGCACACTGCCATACGTCCGATTGCTTACCGCTTCGCGAGGTTGAGGACGATCACCTGGTAACGCGGATCGGACTTGAGGGCCGCGAAACCGGCTTCTTGCTCGATAAGGTCGGGACGGTCCAAGCCCTGCCGGGCCGCCTGGTGCAGGTAACGCAGCGCGACGTCGCGCTGTCCCTGCCGGGCTGCCTGCACTGCCGCGTCATAGGCCGGCGCATAAGCCGGGCCCGACGACTGCGCCGCAGCCGGTGGGGTTGCGGTCGCCACCGGGGCAGTCATCTGTGCGGCCGCTGGCGCCGGCGCGGGCTGCGCCGGCGCGGCCTGCCGTGGTCCGGCGCCTGCAAGCAGCGCCTGCCCGGCCGGCGCTACCCGCCGGTAATAAATCCTGTCCAGCAACGGTACCTGGATATAGACCCTGTCGGCGTCGACCACATGGAACGTCACGCCGATACCACCGACAGTATCGAGCACGATCTCATCGCCATTCTGCTCGATTGCCGAGATCGGAAGATCTCCATCCTGCATGGACAGCTTGTCGCGGCTGATTGTGAGGTCGGGGCCGACGGGCAGCTTCAGCCCCATCACATCGAAGCGCTCCGTGTGCCAACGGCCCAGGATTGCACTGCCGTCCTGCTTTGCGCAACCGGCCAGTGCCGCCAGAACCGCGCACAGGCAGCTCAACGATCCCCAGGCCCTCATGTCAGGCACCGGCTGGGCGGTATTTCTTGACCAGCTCGGCAAAACGGACATCCTTGCGCAGGCTGTCCAGGTCGCCATCGGCATCCATTTCCTTGAAGTTATGGAAACCCGCCATGAAGGCGGCTTCGAACTGGGCCAGGGCGTCGTCGGTACGCGCCTGTTTCAGGCGCAGCACCGCCAGGTTGTAATAGACCAGTGGCTGCTTGGGCGCACGTGCACGTGCCGCTTCCAGTTCCTTGTCGGCTTCATCGAGCTTGCCCTGTGCCATTTTGGCGATCGCCACCTTCATCATTTCATTCGCGACCGCCTGGCTACCGCTGTCCTCGGCCTGCTCGGCCGCGCCGCTGACCAGCCCGGCTTCGCTCTGGCGCTGCAGGGCCTTCGTTTCCGTCTCCGACGGTGCCATGCCGTTCGGTGTCGCACTCGCGGCCGGCTCGGCCTGCGCCACCACGGCAGCCGGCTCGGCCTGTGCGACCACTGCGACAGGCTCTGCTGGGCGTTTCATGAACATGTAGGCGCCGCCCGCTACCACCAGTGCGACGGCGGCGGCGCCCGCGATCAGGGCGACCGGCGGACGCTTGGGCGCCGGGGCGGCTGCCAGCAGTTCGAGCGGCGTCGAGCAACCGGGACAGTATGTATTTTCGCCTGGGGCGATCTCGAACACTTCGCCCGAGTTCGCCTTGTCGCAATCGCCCAAGGTTGGGCACTTGTACTTCGCCATTGTGATACTTCCTGAATATGAATGTTAGAAAATGGATACGGGTATCAGCGTTCAGGTTGGCATGCCGATGATCGATTTTACGGAACTGCCCAAGCCGTGCAGGAGCAGATAGCCGGCATCCTCCTCGTTTTCGCCCGCTTCCTGAAAGCGTGCCAGGGCAAACCGTTTGTAAGCCGACAGCAGTTCGTTCTTCTTGTCGATGTGGCGGTATTCGGCTTCTATACGGAGCTTGACTTCGCGTTCGATGATCGGCAACAGCTTGACCGGCTGGTCTCCCGTCAGCACCTCGTCCCAAGTCCGGCCTTGCAGCACCTGCACCGCCGGCAAACCATCGTCCAGATAGACCAGCACCCATTCCGGCAGCCCGGTCACCTTGTTCTGCCTTTCCTTGAGCATGCCAAGCAGGCGGCCGACCAGCAGCATCGGCTGGCAGCGCTCCCGTACCTGCGCCTGCAGTTCGGCGGAAGACTTCGCGTACAGTGCAGGCAGGCGCTGACCATTGCCGTCACCGTGCAACAGGAAGGATTCGTTGTAGTCCTTCAGCAGTCCGTCGTAGTGGCGCTTCAGCTCGGTCAAGGTTTCGACAAAGCGGACCGGCATCATCGACGCGATCTTCATGATCACGATCTGGTTCGGCAGATTGCCGGTCGCGACCTTGGTATCCGAGGTCGGCTCTTTCTGGTCTTCGAAAAGTCTGACCAGGGCATTGTAGAACTGGGGCTGGTGCTGGCACTCGGGAACGAAAACGCCGACTGTCGTGGTCCTGCCCTGCGATCCGCCGGTGTTGTTCGCTACCGTGCGGTCGACCTCCGTCTTGTTATAGGTGAGCATCGTACCGGCTTCGTCGTACAGCTCGCTCACGAACTGGCGCAGCCCGTCCGGGTTGGCGTCGTACTTCTTCTGCAGCCGCTCCACGATATTCACCCGCAGCACCGGGGTCAGCATGCTGGCGATTTCAGCATGCGCGAGTTCGACGATCTGCGCCGACTCCTGCGACAGCGAGCCGATGATGCTGCCCAGGCTCAGGCTCTGCAGCAGCTGGTCGAACGAACTGACGTCAGTACCGGCCAGGTCGATGATCGATTGGCGCACACGTTGCGTGCGGGCTGCCTGCGCAGCCTCGTCGGTGACGATCGCCTTCATGATGTCCTTGATCGCATCCTGGTCGAAGACGCGCTTCTGGTAAGCGGCATCATGTGCGCCCAGGCGGTTGGCGCGCTCGTTGCCGAAGCGTTTGGTTGCTTCGGCCAGGTTCTGGTGCAGCTCATCGATGCGTGCACGCAGGTTGTTCAGCTGCTCCTTGACAAAAGGCAGCAGGTTCGCCGCGAATTTCAGGCCCTCCAGGGTGGCGCGCAGGACGTACAGTTCCTGATTCTGCGCGGCGATCTCGGAGAACAGCCCGCCGCGCTTGTCAGTGAGGTGTTTGCCGAAGAAACCGACCTTGTTGAACTGTTCGGTGAGCTCCTGGCTGCGCTGCTGCACCGCCTGCAGTGCGGACGGCATCTTGGCGATACGGTCGGTATAGACCGCATGGCGTTCGTCCAGCATGCCGACCAGCGCATCGGTCAACTGGCGCAACTGGATCAACGACGCGCTGCCGGCCTTCCAGCGGCCGAAAAAATCCTTTTCGATCGAACGGCCGATATGGCGTGCCATCTCGACCCGCGCATTGCCTTTGACTTCATAGAACTTGCGCACGCCCCCGAGGGTGCGGTAAGTCTCGTCGAACACCTTTGCCATGCGGGTGTTCAGGGCTGCGGCCCAGCTGGTCTGCTCGAGAGCCGCGTCGGCCTTGATCTCGGGGACCAGGCGGCTGACGATCTGCTTCCAGTATTCGCTGTGCGGCTTCCAGGTGGCGTTGCGGGCATCATCCTCGAGGATGCCAGTCTCCAGCATCAGGTGCGCATCGGTGAGCATCAGGGCCTGCGACGTTTCCGGCCTGCGCGCTTCGAAGCCCCAGTCTTTTTCGATGGCTTCGTCCGCATACCCTTCGCCCTGGCGGAAGTTGTTGAACATCAGCTGACGCGCCGCTTGTTCGGCGAAGCCATAGGCCAGGTATTCCTTGATTTCCTGTTCCGGAACGACCACGCGCTTGATACCGAACGCAAGGAACAGCTTGGCACGGGCCTTGCCGATATCCTCGTCGCTTTCGAAGTTCTTGATGTCGTTCTCGCCTTTTTCGGCGCGGCCGAGCCCTTCCCATTCCTTGTTCAGGGTCTTCTGGTAGATGAATTCGGCGACGATCTTCGGCACTTCCGATTCGATTTCGAACTGAATCTGGTGCTCGTTGACGTTATTGACCAGGTAACACCCGTTGAAATAGGTGTCGTGCTCCATCGGCTGGCCGTCCAGCAGATTCACCGGATGGTATTTCCCGACCGCCATGGCGTTCAGTTCCGACAGCGCGGCGTAACCGTTCGCGTAATAGTTCGAGAAGCCGGCGACGTCCTTAACGCGCTTCGAATTTTTTTCCGGCAGCAGCGCATACACGAGGATGCGGTACTGATCGTAGTTCGGATATTTATGGCGGATCTGGGCGACCGCGTCGACGATCGAACCGCTGCCCGTACCGCCGGCCAGTCCGCACACCACGTGGAAGATGACGCCGACCTTGCCCGGACCGCTTTCCAACTCACCGACCCGACCTTCCAGCGCCTTCACGAAGCTGGAAGCGTTTTGGGCAAATACCAGGCGCCCCAGCTTGCGGCGCTGGGCAGCGCCGGCGATACCCGGCTTGACGAAATCGAAAATGCTGCGCGGCTCGACCCAGCCTTTCAGGCCCGGGAACGAAGCCGGGTCGTCGAGCACCGGACGGACGTTGCTGGCAGTATTGATCAAGTATTCGCTGCGATTCAGGCCAACGTCCTTGCCGAGTACTTTCCACTCTTCTTTCTTGTCGAGTTCGTCGGTCGAGGTATCGATGTAGAGGTAACCGAAACGGGCTGCCGACGCGTTCGCGTCCTGCGTGTCCTTGTTGCGTTCGATGGTCTTGCGGATCTGGCGGATGATTTTGCCGCCGCTGCCGCCCAGGCCGATGATGAGGTGATTGTTCGACATGGTCGTGACTCTTTATTCGTGTGCGAGCTTAATTTTCAGGAACAGGTTCTTGTCGGTCTTGTTGTCGAGCTTCTTCACGACATACGAGGCAACCTGGCCACCCTGCTCCGGACGGGCGTCGTCGCTGAACACAATGGCCTTGGAAGCGAAGGCCGGCGCCGCACCGCAATGGGCCGCATCGTCTTCCTTGAAGGCGATACCCTTGGAGGCGAACAGCGCACCATCTGCGCCACCCGGTGCAAGTTGGTTCGACGCCAACTGGCCGGCTGCGCGGCAGGTGCCGCCGGTATCGGACACCAGGTCCGGCTGGCTGCGGCCTGCCACTTCCTGGACGCCTTCGCGCATCGGCGTCGGCGACAGAAACACCAGCAGGTGCTCGGCGCCCGGCTTGGCATCGAACTCGAATGCACCGCGCGCCGGCAGGAATACGGTGCCCATCGCATTGACGTAGTTATCCTGGCCTGCCACCGGGAAGATCTGCGTCATGTTGCCGTCCGGGTCCTGGTTCATCACGTAGACGTAGGACGGACGGTTGACCTTCACGCCAAGCTGGAAGCGGTCGCCGCTCCTGAACGTCGTGTTGGCGAGCACGTCATGGGTGGTGCCGTCGTCACGTTTCAGACGTATGAAGTAGCTCGCGCCGATCTGCTTTGCCACCAGCGTCTTCTTCTGTTTGGCCTTGGTGTCGTTGCGCGCCTGGAGTGCGGCGGCCGGCACCGCTGCGGCCGGCTTGGCCGTGGCCGCAGTTTTCACCGTACCGTCTTCGCCGAAGAAAAGCGATTTTGCGCTGTAGCCTTCCTGCGCACAGGACAGGCCGGACATGGCCAGCAAAGCGATCGCGGTGATTGCATGTTTCATGGTTTTCCTCACGTGATAAGTCTGTGGAAACGAAATCAAAGATTGTTCTGGTCGAATGCCTTGGTGGCGAACTGGCGCGGCCGCTGGGTGCGTTGGCCGCCGCTCACGGTACCGGCATTACGCATGGTGAACTGGCGCGCCTCCTCGAATGCAGGCTCGACATGACCGCCGTGCTTGTCGAGGAAATGGAAGAACGACTGGGTGAAGAAGGAACCGCGCAATACCTTGCCGTCCAGCGTGAAGGTGCCGACGTCATGCGGAGGCGCCAGGGATTCTTCGCCTTCGCTGGTGGCGGTGATGATGGCGTAAGAACGCTCGTCGTAGACCTCGGGACGCGCCGCGGCAGCGCCATCGCGGCGGGCATTCGATGCGCTGCGGTCTTCGCTGAAATGGATGCCCTTGGCGGTGTACGCCTTGCCGGTCCAGGACGCCATCGCGATACCCGCCATCTCCGGCATGCCGCCATTGGTACGCGCAATATAGCCTCCGCTCGCATCCGGCAATCCTTTGAGCATTTCGCCGCTGTAGCAGGTATCGATCAGGATGCGGGTGTTCTTCGTCGGTTTTTTCGCCAGGCGCTGCACCAGCGCGTCGGGCACGGCCGTCTTCTGCAGGTTCAGGTAGTAATCGATCTCGTCATTGATCGCGATATCGCCGGAGTCCCAGGCGATGATCGACATGCGGCGCGCATCGCCACCCGAGGCTTCGGGCAACGGACGTGTGCCGTGGCTCGAGATGTAGATGAACAGGCTGTCGTTGGGACGCAGGTCGGCTTCCAGGCGGCGCAGCGTGTCCTCGACCGCGGCCTTGGTCGCCTGCCGGCCGAGCAGCGCCGTCACCTGGTACTTCGCATTGAGGGCCGCTTTTGCGACGACGGCGGCATCCTGCTCCCCGGGAATTGGGTTAAAGTGCTTGTTGTCGCGAAAGTCGCTGATGCCGATCACCAAAGCGAGCTTGCGCCCCGGCAGCGATGCGACCCTAGCATTCGCCTGCTGTGCCAGTGCCTGGCGCGCTTCGGCATCCCAGCGCTTCTCTGCGATATGCTCCGGATAGAACGGCGACGTCGACTTCAAGCCGACGATCGACTGCACGATAATGAAAGCGCGGTCGACTTCATCCTCGTTGCGATATTGTCCTGCCAAGCGCACGCGGCCCGTGGCGTCGCGCTCGACGCGGGCGCCCGCCAGGCCGTTCTTCTGCAATCTGGCCTGGATGGTGTCGAGCAAAGGCTGCGGAACGTTGTATCCCTGGTAAACAGGCTCGTAGCCATGCAGCTGGTTGGCGGCACAGCCGCCGAGAAGCAGGACCAGGGACAAGCCCAGGGCCCGGAGGCAAGGTATCTTCATATGGATAGGTGGGTGAAACGCATGCGCGTCCCGGCAGCGCCCGCGTCGTCAGCGGGGCCGCCGGGGCTGGCCGGCATGCGCCGGTTCAGATGACGGTGACGCTCTTGGACAGGGTGACCGGGGGCTTGCCGCCGGCACTTGCCGTCATCTCGACACGGTAGACCGTCCCTGGAGCGGCATCGGGCGACGTGGCCATCGACAGGGTCTCGTGGTTGCGTCCGGCTTCGACGGTGCGCGTGGCATTATTGGCAGCCGGGAACGGGACCTGGGTTTCCTGCCCATCCGTTTTCACGAACAACTTGCGCTCGAGGACGACGCTGGTTTCCGCATCGTCGGGCGTCATGATGTCCAGCACCGCGTCGATAGGAACGGCCTCGCCCGGACGGACCGAGGTCGGCATGCCAATGTCCTGCACTTTCACGAGCACGCCATCCCTGGCCTGGTAGTGGTGCTCCTGCTTGACCTGCTTATAGGATTTGGAAGGATCGCGGACCAGCCTCGATTCGGGAATCCAGCTCGGGTTCATTTTCTTGCAGGTGTCGATCGCCGTGTAATAGGCCGTCGCCAGGCCAGCGGCGCCCCCAACGGCAGCGCCGACAAGTGCGGCCTTGGCGGCTTTGTCCTTCTTACCGGTTGCAAATGCGCCGCCGAGACCACCCAGCAGCCCGATGACGGCACCTTTGCCGACTAGGCGCATTTGTTCACCCTTGGTGCAGGCATTCAGGTCAGCGTAAGCCGATTCCTGTGCCATTGCACTGGCGGCATAGAAATTGAGACCGATTGCGAGTAACGCAACCCGAAAACCAAAAGTTCGAGCAATCATGACTTCCCTTACATGTAATTTCTGTCGGCTGACTAACCGCAGAGTCTAGTTATACATCCTAGTATTACATGCATTTCCCTGAGAGAAACTATTCAATTATCACAGTTTCTATAAATGTTACATTTTGGAAATTAACAAACATATTTCTATTTGTATTGATACAAGGGTCGTCGGATCAGGATCGGCCGGATGTCCAGCCGCACGTTATAGATCGAGTAGGCATCGGTCGACATCGACTGGTAGCCGACGCTGTCGGCGGCGCGGGTGAAGCGGAACTCGAAACCGAGGTCGGGCTGCACGCCGCTCGGGCTGCCGAGGGTGATGCCGATGGCTTCCGGCTGGTCGCTGTCGATCAGCTTGCTCATCAGGTCGACCACCGTGCTGTTGCCGAGGATGTCGGCCGTGAACAGCGGTTCGCGGTAATACGGCCGCGACGCGTCCAGCTTGCCGTCGGCCTTGTCCTCGGAAGGCGTGAAGGTGTGGGTGGCGATATTGAAGCGGTCGCCGTTGTCGAGGTAGCTGACGCGCACATTGCTGACGTTGAAGGCGCCTTCGTGCACGCTGGCCTCGGCCAGGTCGAGCACCAGTGCGCCCTTGTAGCCGATCACCTCGACGTCGCGGTTGGGCTGGATCACCATGGCGCTGTCCTCGTCGATGCCCAGGCCCAGCTTGTAGCCCTTGGCCAGCATTGCCGGCAGCATGCGCGCGAAACGGCCGCGCACCAGCAGGTGCTGGTCGACGAACACGTCGTTGCCGATGAAGCCGAGGCCATCGGTGATTTCCTGGCCTTCCGAGACGCCCAGCTTGAGCGTGGCCAGCACCGTGCGCGGGCGGCCGAACATGGTGCTGCTCATGATGGCGGCGCCGGCGCTGGAACCGGCGATCACGCCGCCGCCGCGGTACATGTCCCACAGCGCGTCGAGCACCCGGGTGTTGCTGCCGTTTTCATGCTTGAGGGCGCGCGTGATGCGGCTCTGGTCGCCGCCGGCGAAGAAGGCGCCATTGGCGTTGCGCACCGCCTGCGCCAGTTGGGGATCGTCGGCCGCGGCCTGGTAATCGCTGCCGGCCAGCTTGACCGCCACCGGCACGAAGAAGGCGCGGGCCCCGTATTTGTTGAAGAGTTCGACCAGGCTCTTGCCCGAGCGCTCGGGATAGCCCGACGCCGATGCGAACACGGCGATGCGCGCGCCCTTGCCGCCCGCGAGCTGGACGATGCGTTCCCATACCGCGCCATTGGCCGGGCGCAGGTTGCCGCCGATGATCACCAGCGCGCCCTTGGGCGGCGGCGCCTCGGCGGCCTGGATAGGCTGGGCGATGAAAAACAGGACGATGGACCAGGCGCACAGGGCGCACCGGAGAGCAGAGCGAACGGCAGAGCGGAACATGAGATTCCTTCCCAACAAAGAACGCGGACCGTGGACCAGTTTAGCGTAATTGTAGGGTACGGCCGCGGTCTTGACGGAACTTCGACAATCTCGCGTTCGTTGCTTTTTCACAATGCCGTTCAGGACACGAACAAGGGCGCCTGACAAACCTTCAGGGCAAGGGATGCGGCCCGCCGACGCATTGTCGAAGACAGTACGCATGTACGGCGAGACGGTGCAACGCAGCCATGGAGGTTTTGTTAGGCGGTCTGAATCAGGACAAATACAGCTTGGGCTGGAAACGCTCCATGATGGTGTCGGGACGCTTGGGCGTGATGAAGCCGAAACGCTCGAACAGGCTGTGCGCATCGGTGGTGTAGACCGTGAAACGGCGCAGGCCCTGCAGGCTCGGGTGTTCGATGACCATGCGCATTAGTTGCTTGGCATAGCCGTTGCCGCGGAATTCCTGGATGACGAACACGTCCTCGAGGTGGGCGGTGGTGGCGTAATCGGTGATCACGCGCGCGAACGCGACCTGGCGGCCATCGATGTAGCCGCCGAAGCACAGCGAGTTCTCGATCGAGCTCTCGACCACGCTGAGCGAGATGCCGACGGCCCAGGTCGAATGTTCGCTCAGGAAGCGGTAGATCATCGGCACGTCGAGCCGCGTGCGGTCGGTGCTGACCTGGAAACTTGAATCGTTAGTCGTTGGAATCATGGAACGCCAAGTCGTCAAATCTGGTAAAAAAGCCAATTCTAGCGCCGATCCCGGAAGCCCGGACGATTCGCCCAATCGTGCGAGCCTTTCGCGGTCCGCCCCGCCGATGCCGCCTGCCGGCCGCCCATGCGCGTGCACAGTTTATAATCAGGGAATCCAATCCGAGCAATCCCGTCACCGTCCATCATCGCCCCATCATGAGTTCACAATTCTCCAAAAAAGCGGAAGCCTGGTCGGCCCGCTTCTCCGAACCCGTTTCCGACCTGGTCAAGCGCTACACCGCCTCGGTCTTCTTCGACAAGCGCCTGGCCCTGTTCGACATCCAGGGCTCGCTGGCCCATGCCGAGATGCTGGCGGCGCAGGGCATCATCAGCGCGCAGGACCGTGCCGAAATCGAGCGCGGCATGGCCCAGATCAAGGGCGAGATCGAAGCCGGCCAGTTCGAGTGGCTGCTCGACCTCGAGGACGTGCACCTGAACATCGAGAAGCGCCTGACCGAACTGGTCGGCGACGCCGGCAAGCGCTTGCATACCGGACGCTCCAGGAACGACCAGGTGGCGACCGACATCCGTCTGTACATGCGCGCCGCCATCGACGACATCCTCGTCCTGCTGAAAAGCCTGCGCGGCGCCCTGGTCGATCTGGCCGAGACCCACGCCGACACCATCATGCCCGGCTTCACGCACCTGCAGGTGGCGCAGCCGGTCACCTTTGGCCACCATTTGCTGGCCTACGTGGAAATGTTCGGCCGCGACGCCGAGCGCATGGCCGACACGCGCCGGCGCGTAAACCGCCTGCCGCTGGGTGCCGCCGCCCTGGCCGGCACCACCTTCCCGATCGACCGCCTGCGCGTGGCGAAGACCCTGGGCTTCGAGGACGTGTCCCACAACTCGCTCGATGCCGTGTCTGATCGCGATTTCGCGATCGAGTTCACGGCAGCCGCATCGGTCTTGATGATGCACATCTCGCGCATGTCGGAAGAGCTGGTGACCTGGATGAGCCCGCGCATCGGCTTCATCGACATCGCCGACCGCTTCTGCACCGGCTCGTCGATCATGCCGCAAAAGAAGAACCCGGACGTGCCGGAGCTGGCGCGCGGCAAGACCGGCCGCGTCTACGGTCACCTAATGGGTCTGCTAACCCTGATGAAAGGCCAGCCGCTGGCCTACAACAAGGACAACCAGGAAGACAAGGAACCGCTGTTCGACACTGTCGACACCGTGCTCGATACGCTGCGCATCTTCACCGACATGGCCGGCGGCATCACCGTGAAAGCCGAGAACATGCGCGCCGCCGCCCTGCAGGGCTACGCCACCGCCACCGACCTGGCCGACTACCTGGTCAAGAAGGGCCTGCCCTTCCGCGACGCCCACGAAGCCGTGGCCCACGCGGTGCGCGCCTGCGACGACGCCAAGTGCGACCTGTCCGAGATGGCGCTGGAGCGCCTGCGCGAATTCTCGCCGCTGATCGAGCAGGACGTGTTCGCCGTGCTGACCCTGGAAGGCTCGGTGGCCGCGCGCGACCACGTCGGCGGCACCGCGCCGAACCAGGTACGGCAGGCGATCGCGCGGGTGCGCGCCCAGTTGGCGGCGTAAGCGCATCGCAGGGTCGGCGCGGCCGGCGCCGGCTCGCCGGGTCCACGCGGCCGTCGGCATCACGCCGACGTTCGCGTGGGCACTGGGTGCCCACCCTACGTAGAATCGCTCCCACGTTCAGTATCGGAAGGGGGAGCGACATGCGGCGCTACAAGAACAGCAGAGGCAACGCCGGCGTGGTCGCCTACGACATCGACGCCGGCCAGATCATCGTCCAGTTCAGGAACGGCGAGCGCTACCTCTACACCGAGGACAGCGCCGGCGCCGCCAACATCGCCAGGATGCAGGCACTGGCGCAGGCCGGCCATGGCCTGTCGAGCTTCATCAGCCAGCACGTGCACGACCGCTACGCACGCAAGATCAACGCAAGAAAAATCGACTAGGAAACCCACAGTGCCCCAGACCGCCCTGCCCGACCACGACTTCGCCGCCTTCCTGTTCGACATGGACGGCACCATCCTCACCTCGATCAAGGCCGCCGAACGCGTCTGGGGCGACTGGGCCGCCGGCCACGGCCTCGACGTTGCCGCCTTCCTGCCGACCATCCACGGCAAGCGCACCGAAGAGACCGTCCGCAACCTCGGCCTGCCCGGCGTCGACCCGGTGGCGGAAGCCGCGCGCATCACGCTGGCCGAGATCGAGGACGTGGCCGGCATCGCGGCGATCCGCGGCGCCGCCGCCTTCCTCGCCAGCCTGCCGCCGCAGCGCTGGGCCATCGTCACCTCGGCGCCGCGCGCGCTGGCGCAAGCCCGCATCGCCGCGGCCGGACTGCCGTTGCCGGCAGTGCTGGTGGCCGCCGAGGACGTCGAACGCGGCAAGCCGGCGCCCGACCCGTTCCTGCTGGGCGCGCGCAAGCTGGGCGTGGCGCCGGCAGCCTGCCTGGTGTTCGAGGACACGCTGGCCGGACTGCAGTCGGCGGCCTCGGCCGGGATGGCGAGCGTGGTGGTGACCACGACGCATGCGCATCCGCTCGACACCGACGTGGCGGCCGTGCTCGACTATGAACAGCTGCGTGCGGTCACGATGCCGGACGGCAGCCTGCGCCTGCACAGCGCGGCCTGATCACCCTGTCCCGCGCCGCGCCGCGCCGGCTGGTCACTCGTGGCGGTACACGCGCGGCGCCAGGGTCTCGGCATCGATGTCCAGCGGCCGGGCCGGCGCAGCGGACGCGGCGGCATCGCGCTTCGGATACGGACTGCCGTCGCGGTGGCTGTAGCTGTCGGTGCTGCCATCGTAGACCAGGTCGATGTCCGGGTAGTCGGCACGGTCCTCGCGGATGCGCGAGCCCACCACCAGGAACAGCGCATTGCCCCAGCTCTTGTTGATCAGGTGATGGCCATTCGGGCGTCCGGCCGGAAAGGCCGCGCAATCGCCGGCGCGCATCAGGGTCTCGCCCTCGTCGGTGACCAGGGTCAGCTCGCCCGACACCACCGTGACGAATTCATCCTCGTGCGAATGCCAGTGGCGCTGCGACGAGGCGGCGCCCGGCTGCAGTTCGACCAGGTTGACGCCGAACTGGGTCAGGCCGCCGGCCTCGCCGAGTGCCTGGCGGCTGCGTCCATTGACGGCCTCGGCAAAGGCTTCGGGATAATCGGTGCCGGTCAGCACGGGGATGATGCTCAAGTCTAGCCTGGACATGGGACGCTGCTCCTTGTTAATTGGACACGTGTTTCGACCCGGCTAGGATAGCGCAAGTGCCCGCCGGTTCGCCGTTCCGGTGAGCATGCGCGCCGGCAGTCCGCCCTTGGAGCCGCCATTCCGGCGCGTGCATTGAGAACGATCAGCTCTCCGACGTCGATCGGTTCCCGTTCAGCCGACCCGGGCGCGCTTCTGCACCAGCGTCAGGATATCGTAGCTGGCCACCAGTTCGTCGTCCTGGTTGGTGACCTGCACGTCCCACGCCACCACGCCCTGGCCGCGTCCCTGTTCGTCGGCGCGGTTGCGGTCGACCTTGCGCTTGCAGGTCAGGCGCGCGCGGATGGTGTCGCCGATCGCCACCGGGGCCACGAAGCGCAGGTTGTCGAGGCCGTAGTTGGCCAGGACCGGTCCCGGCGCCGGCGACACGAACAGGCCGGCCGCCGCCGACAGCACGAAGTAGCCGTGCGCGATGCGCTTGCCGAACTGCGTGCCCCTGGCCGCGATCTCGTCGAAGTGCATGTAGAAATAGTCGCCTGAGACGCCACCGAAGTTGACGATGTCGGCTTCGCTGACGGTGCGCCGGTGCGTAAGCAGCGAGTGGCCGATCTCCAGCTCCTCGAAGTACCTGCGGAACGGGTGCACTTCGGTTTCCTTGACCGCGCCGCCGCGCACGTATTCGCCGGTGACGGCCGTGAGCATGGTCGGCGAACCCTGCACCGCCGCGCGCTGCAGGAAGTGCTTGACGGCACGGATGCCGCCCAGCTCCTCGCCGCCGCCGGCGCGCCCCGGGCCGCCGTGCTTGAGTTGCGGCAGCGGCGAACCGTGGCCGGTGGAATCGACCGCCGCCTCGCGTTCCAGGATGTGCACCCGGCCGTGCGAGGCGGCCGCGACCGGCACCGCGTGCGCGGCGAGTAGCGGGTCGCGCGTCACCAGCGTGGTCACCAGGCTGCCGCGGCCGCGCGCGGCCAGTTCCAGCGCCTCGTCGATGTCGCGGTAGCTCATCATGGTGCTGACCGGGCCGAAGGCTTCGATGTCGTGCACCGCCTCGTTGACCATCGCGTTGCGGCACAGCAGCAGCGTCGGTGCGAAGAAGGCGCCGCTGCCGCAGTTCTCTCCCACCGGATTGAAGCCGTCGCGGGCGCTGAACAGGATTTCGTTGCCGCGCGCCAGCATCTCGACACGTGCGCTGACGTCGCGGTGCTGGTCCATCGAGGCCAGCGCGCCCATGCGCACGCCTTCCATCTTCGGGTTGCCGACCACGATCTTCGACAAGCGCTCGCGCAGGCGCGCGCCGACGGCGTCGACGTGTTGTTCGGGTACGATGACGCGCCGGATCGCGGTGCACTTCTGGCCGGCCTTGCCGGTCATCTCGCGCGCGACTTCCTTCACGAACAGGTCGAACTCGGGGTCGTCCGGCCCGATGTCCGGCGCCAGGATCGCGGCGTTCAGCGAATCCGCTTCCGCCGTGAAGGGCACGCCCTCGCGCAGCAGGTTGGCGTTGCTGCGCAGCTTGACGGCGGTGTCGGCCGAGCCGGTGAAGGTCACGGCATCGAAGCCGGTCAGGCGGTCCAGCAGGTCGCCGGTGCCGCCGATGACCAATTGCAGCGCGCCTTCCGGCACCAGGTTCGACGCCATCATCATTTTCACCACCGCGTGCGTGAGGTAGCTGGTGGCGGTGGCCGGCTTGGCGATGCAGGGCATGGCCGCGAGAAAAGTCGGCGCGAATTTCTCGAGTAAACCCCAGATCGGGAAGTTGAAGGCGTTGATGTGCACCGCGACGCCGCCGCGCGGCACCAGGATGTGGGTGCCGGCAAAGCCGCCGCGCTTGCCCAGCGCCATGGCCGGGCCTTCGTGCAGCACGTTCGACGAGGGCAGCTCGCGCGACCCCATGCTGGCGTAGGCGAACAGGGTGCCGATGCCGCCTTCCACGTCGACCCAGCTGTCGGGCCGCGTGGCGCCGGTCAGGTGCGATATCTCGTACAGCTCTTCCTTGCGCTCCATCAGGTACAGGGCCAGGGCTTTGAGGCGCTGGGCGCGCTGCTGGAAGTCGAGCTGCATCAGCTGGCGTACGCCGGTCTTGCGGGCGTACGCCAGGGCTTCCTCGAAGTCGATCTTCTCGGCGTGGGTGTGGAAGATCAGCTGGTTGTCCAGGGCGCTGTGCAGCGGCGTGTGGGCCTGGGCGCCGTGCCAGCGGCCGGCGATGTGGCTTTGCAGGGTGGTGGGGGTGTGCATGTTGTCTCTTCCGGTCTCGTATGTCTATATTGGTCAGTTCGCGGTTTCTGAAGCTTTGACTTGGGTCCCTGCCTTCGCAGGGACGACGGTTTTTCGTTACGTAACCAAAAATGCTTTTATAGCCCGCGACCTCCGCACGTCGTCCCTGCGCAGGCAGGGACCCAAGTTCGCCCCATTCACGCCACTATTTCTTGGGCCGGTGCGGCTCGTCGAACACCAGCCGCCGCCGCCCGGCCTCCGTCTCGGTGAACGCCTCCACCTCGCGCATGGTTTCCATGGAGCGCAGGTTCAGGTCGTGATACTGGCGCGTCCCGTAACTCTTCCACGCGATCTCCTCGTCCGTCACCGCGCGCACGACCCTGGCCGGCGCGCCCAGCACCAGGCTGCGCGGCGGGATCGCCATGCCGGCTTTCACGAAGGCGGCGGCGCCGACGATGGATTCGGCGCCGACCACGGCCTTGTCCATCACCACCGCGTTCATGCCGACCATGGCGTTGCGGCCGACGCGGCAGCCATGCAGCACCGCGCCGTGGCCGATGTGGCCATCCACTTCGACCACCGTATCGTCTTCCGGGAACCCGTGCATCACGCAGGTGTCCTGCACGTTGGCGCCCTCTTCCAGCACCAGGCGGCCGAAGTCGCCGCGCAGCGAGGCCAGCGGGCCGACGTAGCAGCGCGGGCCGACGATCACGTCGCCGATCAGCACCGCGGTCGGATGCACGTAGGCGCTCGGGTGGATCACCGGGCGCAGTCCGTCGATTTCATACACCTTGACCATGCTTGTCGCCCCTTCCCTACACCCGCTCGATGACGAGGGCGATGCCCTGGCCGACGCCGATGCACATCGTGCACAGCGCGTAGCGCCCGCCGCTGCGCTGCAGCTGCCAGGTGGCCGCCGTGACCAGGCGCGCACCGGAAGCGCCGAGCGGGTGGCCGAGGGCGATCGCGCCGCCGTTCGGGTTCACGTGTTCGGCGTCGTCGGCCAGGCCGAGGTCGCGCATCACCGCCAGGCCCTGGGCCGCGAAGGCTTCGTTCAGCTCGACCACGTCCATCTGCGCCATGGTGAGGCCGGTCTGCGCCAGCACCTTCCTGGTGGCCGGCGACGGGCCGAAGCCCATGATGCGCGGCGGCAGGCCGGCGGTCGCCATGCCGACGATGCGGGCGCGCGGCGTCAGGCCGAAGCGGTCCGCCGCGCCGGCGGATGCGATCAGCAGCGCGCAGGCGCCGTCGTTGACGCCCGACGCGTTGCCGGCAGTGACCGTGCCGTCGGGCGTGACCACGCCCTTCAGGCGCGACAGCGTTTCGAGCGTGGTGTCCGGGCGCGGATGCTCGTCGGTGTCGAACACGCGCGCATTGCCCTTCTTGTCATGCAGCGTCACCGGCACGATCTCGTCCCGGAACAGCCCGGCCGCGTTGGCGCGCGCCCAGCGCTGCTGGCTGCGCAGCGCGAAGGCATCCTGGTCGCCGCGCGCCACGCCGAATTCGCGCGCCACGTTCTCGGCCGTCTCCGGCATCGAATCGATGCCGTACTGCGCCTTCATCTTCGGGTTGACGAAGCGCCAGCCGATGGTGGTGTCCTCGATTTTCGCCGCGCGCGAAAAGGCGCTGTCGGCCTTGCCCATCACGAAGGGCGCGCGCGTCATGCTCTCGACGCCGCCGGCGATGATCAGGTTGGCTTCACCGGCGCGTATGGCGCGCGCGGCGATGCCGACCGCGTCCAGGCTGGAGCCGCACAGGCGGTTGATGGTATTGCCCGGCACCTCGGGCGGCAAGCCGGCCAGCAGCCCGGCCATGTGGCCGACGTTGCGGTTGTCCTCGCCGGCCTGGTTGGCGCAGCCGTAGTACAAGTCGTCGACCATGGCCCAGTCCACGCCCTTGTTGCGCTCGATGAGGGCGGCGATCGGCAGCGCGGCCAGGTCGTCGGCGCGGACATTGGCCAGCGATCCGCCGAAGCGGCCGAACGGAGTGCGGATGGCGTCGACGATGAATGCGTCGTTCATGAGTATCTCCAGTCTTTATTGTTTGGAACGCCGGTCGAGCACGCGCCGCGCCTTGCCGGTCATCGAACGTTCGATGCCCCGGGCCGGCAGCAGCTTCACGCTGGTCGTGACGCCGATATAGGTCTTGATCCGGTGCTGCAGGTCGCGCCCGAGCACTTCCGCGTCATCCTGCGCCAGCTCGGCTTCGCGCAGTTCGCAGTGCACCTCGAGCGCGTCGAGGTGGCCGTCGCGCGTGACCACCAGCTGGTAATGCGGCGCCAGTGCCGGCATGCCGAGGATGAGTTCCTCGACCTGGCTCGGGAACACGTTCACGCCGCGGATGATCAGCATGTCGTCCGAGCGGCCGTTGATGCGTCCCATGCGCCGCATCGAGCGCGAGGTCGGGGGCAGCAGGCGCGTCAGGTCGCGCGTGCGGTAGCGGATGATCGGCAGCGCTTCCTTGCTGAGCGAGGTGAACACGAGTTCGCCCTCCTCGCCGTCCGGCAGCACCTCGCCAGTGTCGGGGTCGATGATCTCCGGATAGAAATGGTCTTCCCAGATGACCGGGCCATCCTTGCTCTCGATGCACTCGCTGGCCACGCCCGGCCCCATCACTTCGGACAGGCCGTAGATGTCGACCGCGTCGATGCCGGCGCGTGCCTCGATTTCCTTGCGCATGGCATCGGTCCAGGGCTCGGCGCCGAAGATGCCGACCTGCAGCGAGGAGCTGGCCGGATCGATGCCCTGGCGCTTGAATTCCTCGACGATGTTCAGCATGTACGAGGGCGTGACCATGATGACCGAGGGCTGGAAGTCCTGGATCAGCTGCACCTGCTTCTCGGTCTGGCCGCCCGACATCGGCACCACCGTGCAGCCGAGGCGCTCGGCGCCGTAGTGCGCGCCCAGGCCGCCGGTGAACAGGCCGTAGCCGTAGGCGATGTGGACCATGTCGCCGGGACGGCCGCCGGCGGCGCGGATCGAGCGCGCCACCACGTCCGCCCAGGTATCGATGTCGCGCCGGGTGTAGCCGACCACGGTCGGCTTGCCGGTGGTGCCGCTGGACGCATGCACGCGCACCACCTGTTCGCGCGGCACCGCGAACAGGCCGAACGGGTAGTTGTCGCGCAGCGTCTTCTTTTCCGTGAACGGGAATTTCGCCAGGTCGGCCAGCGTTTTCAGGTCGTCCGGGTGGACGCCGGCCTCGTCGAAGGCGCGGCGGTAATGCGGCACGTTGTCATAGGCGTGCTTCAGGCTCCACTTCAGCCGTTCCAGCTGCAGGGCCTGCAGTTCGTCGCGGCTGGCGCGTTCGATCGGATCCAGTTCGCCGGGTTGGGGAATACGTTGCACCATCGCTGCCTCCTATTGCATGTTGACGTCGGCAACCATGCCGCTCACACGGTGCGACTTGCCGCGGAACAGCGCGATCTTGCGCCCTTCCTGGTTGCTGACCACGATGTCGTAGACGCCGGTCTTGCCGGCCAGCGCCTGCTCGAGCGCTTCCGCCACCAGCACGTCGCCGGCCCGCCCCGGGGCCAGGTAGTCGATCGTGCAGCCGGCGCCGACCGTGTTGAGATTGTGCGAATTGCAGGCGAAGGCAAACGCGCTGTCGGCCAGCATGAAGATGTAGCCGCCGTGGCAGGTGCCGTGGCCGTTCAGCATGTCGGCGCGCACCGGCATCGACATGCGCGCATAGCCGGGGCGGATCGCGTCCAGCGTCATGCCCAGCGCCTGGCTGGCCGGGTCGCGCTCGTACATGGTCTTGCCGGCCAGTTCGGCCAGCGCTTGCGGATCGGTGGTCATCGAATCAATGGGCGTAGAGTCAATGTGCATGGAATCGGGCATTCTGCGGCTGTGCGTAGAGTTTGCGGCGCAGCAGCGGCGACACGCGGTAGCGGTCCTCGCCGTAGATCGCCGCCAGGTTGGCCAGCACGACCGCGACGTGGGCCAGGCCGATGGCGTCGGCCCAGGCCAGCGGGCCGCACGGGTAGTTCACGCCCTTCTGCATCGCGAGGTCGACCGCCTGCGCGCTGCACACGCCCTGGTTGACCGCGTCCGCGGCTTCGTTGGCCAGCATGGCCACGGTGCGCATCACGGCCATGCCGGGCACGTCGTCGAGGCGCGTGACGGCGAAGCCGGCCGCCTGGAACAGGCCGACCGCGCCCTGCCACGCGGCCTCGCCGCACTGGTCGGCGCGGGCCAGCGCGATACGCGGCGACCTGGCCGGATCCAGCATCAGGTCGAACAGCACCGTGTCCGGATGATCGTCGTCAGCCGCGCGCTGGGTCGCGCTGCGGCCGTCGGTCAGGAAGATATTCGCGCCATGCGCGTGGAAGGCCGGCGCCTCCTGGCTCTCGACGCCATCCAGCAGGCCCGGATGGCTGACCGAGACGCCGGCCGCCGCCAGGCGCGCATTCACCACGTCGTGCAGCGCGTCGAACACCGGCTCATGGAAGGTCCTGACCCGGGTGACGCGCACCGTCTGCGGACGCTCGGCCAGCGGTTCCGTCTTCGGCTCGACGCGAGGAGCATCATCGCCATAGCGGTAGAAGCCGCGCCCCGCCTTGCGGCCGAGGAAGCCGGCGTTCACCAGTTCCTGCTGCAGCACCGAAGGGGTGAAGCGCGGATCGCCGAAATAGGCCTGGAACACCGACTGGGTCACGGAGAAATTGACGTCGTGCCCGATCAGGTCCATCAGCTCGAACGGTCCCATGCGAAAGCCGCCGGCATCGCGCATCACGGCGTCGAGGGTGGCCGGATCGCCGGCCCGCTCGTTCAGCAGGCGCAGCGCCTCGGCGTAGAACGGACGCGCCACGCGGTTGACGATGAAGCCGGGGGTGGAGGTCGCGCGCACCGGCTCCTTGCCCCAGGCGGCGGCGGTGGCGGCCACCGTATCGGCGACGTCCTTGTCGGTAGCGACGCCGCTGATGATTTCCACCAGCGCCATCAGCGGCACCGGATTGAAGAAGTGCATGCCGACCAGGCGCTCGGGCCGGGCCAGCGGCGCCGCGATCGCCGTCACCGAGATCGACGACGTGTTGGTCGCCAGGATGCACGCCGGGCCGACGACGTCTTCCAGCTGCCGGAACAGCGTGCGCTTGACTTCCAGGTCCTCGACCACGGCTTCCACCACCAGCGCGGCGTCGCTCAAATCCTGCAACGCGGCCGCCGGCTGCAGGCGCGCCTGCGCGCTTTCGGCATCCGCCGCCGTCATGCGGCCCTTCTCGACCAGCTTCGCGAATACCTTGCCGATGCCGGCCAGCGCCTGGTCGATTGCTTCGCGGCGGGTATCGAACAAGCGCACCGTGTGCCCGGCCACCGCCGCCACCTGGGCGATGCCGGCGCCCATCGCGCCGCTGCCGATCACGCCGACGACGGCAGTTGTGTCCAGTGCCATGATCATTCTCCCTTGAATTGCGGCTGGCGTTTTTCGATGAAGGCGGCCACGCCCTCGCGGTAATCGTGGCTGTAGCCGAGCTCGCGCATCATCGACGCTTCCAGCGCCAGCTGCTGTTCGAGCGTGTTGGTGGAGCTGGCCAGCAGCGCCTTCTTGGTGTAGGCCAGACCCTTGGTCGGGGCCGCCGCGAAATGCTCGGCCATGGCCATGGCTTCCATCATCAGCGCGTCGTCCGGCACGCAGCGCCAGATCAGGCCCCACTGCTCGGCCTTCTCGGCCGGCAGGCGTTCGCCCAGCATGGCCAGGCCCATCGCCCGCGCCGGGCCGACCAGGCGCGGCAGCGCCCAGGTGCCGCCGGTGTCGGGGATCAGGCCCAGCTTGCTGAAGGCTTCGATGAAGGAAGCGGACTTCGCGGCCAGCACGATGTCGCAGGCCAGCGCCAGGTTGGCGCCGGCGCCGGCGGCCACGCCGTTCACCGCGCAGATCACCGGCAGCGGCAGCGTGCGCAGGGTCATGACCAGCGGCGCGTAGTATTTTTCGACGGACTCGCCCAGGTCCACGCCCGGCGCGCCCGGTTCGACCGCGCGGTCGTTCAGGTCCTGCCCGGCACAGAAGCCGCGACCGGCGCCGGTGAGCAGCAGCACGCGCACCGACTTGTCGGTCTGTACCCGGTCCAGGGCATCGCGGACTTCGCGGTGCATGGCCTGGGTGAAGCTGTTCAGGCGGTCGGGGCGGTCGAGGGTGAGGACGGCGATGCCCTTGTCGATGGTGAACTGGATGGATTCGTAGGTCATGGTGTCTCCTATGGCGCGTTGCTTTTGTTGATTGGACGCGGCGCTTGTTCTTTTGTTACCGCTTGGCCGTCGTTTCCGCGAAGGCAAGATAGTGCCCCAGCACTATTCCCCAAAGTTGTACACGGTTCGCCCGCAAACTTGGGCCCCTGCCTTCGCAGGGGCGACGTTCGAACGGTAACGATTACCTGTAGCGTTCATGCACCTCACTCCGCCACATCGAAATCGACCACCACCCGATCCGTCACCGGAAAGCTCTGGCAACTGAGCACGAAGCCGCGCGCGACCTCGTAGTCCTCGAGCGCGTAGTTGACGTCCATGTCCACCGTGCCTTCCACCACCTTGCAGCGGCAGGTCGAGCACACGCCGCCCTTGCAGGAATAGCGCATGTCGATGCCGGCGCGCAGGCCGGCGTCGAGCAGGGATTCCTTGTCCTTGTCCATCGTGAAGCTGGCGTGGTTGCCGTCCATGATCACGACCACCTCGGTCAGGTGCTTGGCCTCCCGGCCGTAGTGGCTGCGCGCCTCGCGCACTTCGCGCACGGCGCCGGCGGCGAACAGTTCGATGCGGATGCGCTCCTTGGCCATGCCGGCTTCCTGCAGCGCGTTCGATACGCCGTGCATCATGTCCTCGGGGCCGCAGATGAAGGCGTAGTCGACGTCTTCCACGCGCAGCCAGTGGCGGAACAGCTGGCGGCATTTGTCCTGGGTGATGCGGCCGTTGAACAGCTCGATGTCCTGCGGCTCGCGGCTCATCACGTACACCAGGTTCAGGCGCTCCATGTACACGTCCTTCAGCTCGGCCAGTTCGTCGCGGAAGATCACCGAGGACGAGGCGCGGTTGCCGTACAGGACCGTGAAGCGGCTGTGCGGCTCGGCCAGCAGCGTGGTCTTGACGATCGACAGGATCGGCGTGATGCCGCTGCCGGCGGCGAAGGCCAGGTAATGATGGCGGCTTGCCGGGTCGAGCGGCAGGTTGAAGCGTCCTTCCGGCGGCATCACGTCGAGCGTGACGCCGGGGCGGATGCATTCGTTGGCCCAGGTCGAGAAGGCGCCGCCGGGCACGCGCTTGATCGCCACCCGCAATTGCTCGTCCTGCACCGCCGCGCAGATGGAATAGGAGCGGCGCACGTCCTCGCCGTCGATCATCGCGCGCAGGGTCAGGTGCTGGCCCTGGCGGTACTGGAAGGTTTGCTTGAGCTGGGGCGGCACGTCGAAGGTGACGGCGATCGCGTCGCGCGTCTCGTGCTTCACCTTGGCCACGGTCAGGGGGTAGAACTTGCTCATAGGTTCAGTGACACTTGAAGTAATCGAAGGGCTCGCGGCAGTCGAGGCACTGGTACAGCGCCTTGCACGGCGTCGAGCCGAACTGGCTGGTGAGGCGGGTATGGCTGGAACCGCAGTGCGGGCAATCGACTTGCGGCGGCCGGATCGCATGGCGCCCGACGCCCTTCGACAGGGCGCTGATGTCGATCACCTGCTGCACCGGCGGCGCGATGCCGTAGCCCTTCAGGGCCGCCTTGCCGGCCGCGCTCATCCAGTCGGTGGTCCAGGCCGGCGACAGCTGCGTCGCGATGCGTACCTGTTCGAGTCCCCTGGCGCGCAGGGCACTGGCCACGTCCTCGGCGATCACCTGCATCGCCGGGCAGCCGGAATAGGTCGGGGTGATCGTCACCACGCAGGCGCCGCTGTCGTCGAAGGCGACGTCGCGCACGATGCCGAGGTCGACCACCGAGATCACCGGAATCTCCGGGTCGGGGACGTCGGCGAGCCAGGCCCAGACCTGCGCCACGGACGCTTGCATGGCGGCCATGGCCGTTACCATTCGACGCCTGGATAGGCGCGCTGCAGGAACTGCATCTCGGCCAGGACATAGCCGAGGCGTTCGCCGTGCCGGCCCTGCTTGCCGCCGCGCTGCATGTAGCCCTCCGGCGCCGGCATGCGCAGGGTCGCTTCCTCGAACACCTCGGCCACGTGCTGCAGGAAGGCGGCGCGCAGCGCTTCCGGTGCCGGCGCGACACCTTGCGCCACCATGGCCTGGTCGACCTCGTCGTAGAGGAACATCTCGCCGGTATACGTCCACAGCTCGTCGACCGCGGCCTGCATTTTCGCGTGGCTGAGTTCGGTGCCATCACCCAGGCGCACCACCAGGTCGCCGCTGCGGCGCAGGTGGTAAGTGACTTCCTTGATCGACTTTTCCGCGATCTCGGCGATGCGCTGGTCGCTGGAGGCCAGCAATGCGCGCATCAGGAAGTAGTGCCAGGTGTCGAAGAAGAACTGGCGCACCATGACCATCGCATAATCGCCGTTCGGCTGTTCGGCCAGCAGGCAGTTGCGGAAGTCGCGCACGTCGCGCAGGTAGGCCAGGCGATCCTCGTCGCGGCCCTGGCCTTCGATGTCGCCGGCGTAGGTGAGCCACAGGCGCGTTTGCCCAAGCAGGTCGAGCGCGACGTTGGTCAACGCCATGTCCTCTTCCAGCGCCGGGCCCTTGCCGCACAGCTGGGACAGTTGCTGGGACAGGATCAGGGCGTTGTCGCCCTGGCGCAAAAGGTATTCGAATTTGGCTTGTGTGGCGTCCATGGTCGATCCCGGCACGGGCCTCACAGGTTCTTGACTTCTTCCGGCATCGGGAAGAAGGTCGGGTGGCGGTAGACCTTGCTGTTGGACGGCTCGAACAGCGCGTCCTTGTCGCCCGGGCTGGATGCGACGATGTCGGCGGCCTTTACCACCCAGATCGACACGCCTTCGTTGCGGCGGGTGTACACGTCGCGCGCGTTGTTGACCGCCATCGCGGCATCCGGCGCGTGCAGGCTGCCCACGTGTTTATGGGCGAGGCCGTGCTGGCTGCGGATGAAGACTTCCCACAGGGGCCATTCTTTGCTCATTGTTGTCTCCGTCTTGTATGCGTTGCTGCCAATGCTTGTCAACGTCGCCCTGCGTAGGCAGGAGGTCCAAGTTGTCCGCAGGCCAATCACGCAACTTGGGTCCCTGCCTTCGCAGGGACGACATCGTCTTACATCTCGTTTCTGCCTACGCCGCGGCTTCTTTGGCCGCCTGCTTGTCCGCATGCGCCACCAGCGCTTCGCGGAACCATGCGCCGTCTTCCCACGCCGTTACACGCGTGCGCAGACGCTCCTTGTTGCACGGGCCATTGCCCTTCAGGACGTCGTTGAACTCGGCCCAGTCGATCTCGCCGAAGTCGTAGTGACCGCGTTCGGCGTTCCACTTGAGGTCCGGGTCGGGAACGGTCAGGCCGAGGAATTCCGCCTGCGGCACGGTCTGGTCGACCATGCGCTGGCGCAATTCGTCATTGGAAAACAGCTTGATGCGCCATTTGCTCGACTGTGCGCTGTTGACGGATTCCGCGTCCGACGGGCCGAACATCATCAGCGAGGGCCACCACCAGCGGTTGAGGGCGTCCTGGGCCATCGCCTTTTGCGCGGGCGAGCCCTGGGCCAGCTTCATCATGATGTCGTAGCCCTGGCGCGCGTGGAAGGACTCTTCCTTGCAGACGCGAATCATGGCGCGCGCATACGGACCGTACGAGCAGCGGCACAGCGGAATCTGGTTGATGATGGCCGAGCCGTCGACCAGCCAGCCGATGGCGCCGATGTCGGCCCAGGTAAGCGTGGGGTAATTGAAGATGCTCGAATACTTGGCCTTGCCGGCGTGGAGCGCGTCGAGCAGTTCGTCGCGCGACACGCCCAGCGTTTCGGCGGCGCTGTACAGATACAGGCCATGGCCGGCTTCGTCCTGGATCTTGGCCAGCAGGATGGATTTGCGCTTGAGCGTGGGCGCGCGCGTGACCCAGTTCCCTTCCGGGAGCTGGCCGACGATCTCGGAGTGCGCGTGCTGCGAAATCTGGCGCACCAGCGTCTTGCGATAGGCCTCGGGCATCCAGTCCTTGGGCTCGATGCGGACGCCGGCATCGATGCGGGCCTGGAAAGCCTGTTCTTCCGCGCTCATGTCGGCGTGGGTCTGCACTTTCCTGAGGCCGGTTTCTACCATTTGGGCGTACATGAAGTCTCCCCTTGTCTCGTGTCTGAATCCATAATACGATACAAAAAACGCGATGTACACCAGAATTTTGAATCATATTAAGAGGCAACAACCCGTTTGAAACTCATCACCGAACCCAGCGCCGGCCACTGGATCGACCGCTTCCTGGCCAGCGATCCGCCGCGCTCGAAATCGCTGGTAATGACCATCTTCGGCGATGCCATCGCCCCGCACGGCGCGCGCCTGTGGCTGGGCAGCCTGATCGAACTGGCGGCGCCGCTGGGCGCGACCGAACGCCTGGTGCGCACCAGCGTGTTCCGGCTGGTGCAGGAAGGCTGGCTGGTGGCCAGCCGCGAAGGCCGGCGGAGCAGCTATGCGCTGCAGGAAGAGGCGCGTCCGCGCTTCGAGCGCGCCAACCGCCGCATCTATGCGCCGCCCGGCCTCGACTGGGACGGCGGCTGGACGCTGCTGCTGGCGCCGAACGGCAGCATCCCGGCCGGGCTGCGCGCGGCGGTGCGCAAGGAGCTGGAGTGGGAGGGCTTCGCGATGCTGGCCCCTGGCCTGCTCGCCCACCCCGCATTCGACCCCGACAGCGTGGCCGAGATCCTGAAGCGCGTCGATGGCGAGGGCCGCATCTTCGTGTGCAACGCAAGGGAATTGCCCGGCGCCGGCGCGCGTCCGCTGGCCGAACTGGTGCGCGAAGGCTGGGACCTGTCCGGCGTGGTAGCCGGCTACCGCCGCTTCATCGACGACTTCACACCCCTGCTTGCGCTGCTGCGGGATGGCGCGGCGCCGGAACCGCAGGCGGCATTCGTGGTGCGCAGCCTGCTGATCCACGCCTACCGCCGCGTCCAGCTGCACGATCCGATGCTGCCGCTGGACCTGCTGCCGCAGCCGTGGCCAGGGTCCGAGGCGTACGCGCTGGCGCAGGCGATCTATCGCCTGGTATGGGTGCCTGCGGAAGCACACCTGATGCAGGTACTGCGGCGCGAGGACGAAGGCGCACCGTTGGCGGATGCGTTGTTCCATGCGCGGTTCGGCGGGTTGGCGTGATCGTGTCGCGGTCCTTGATGCGCCCACTGAACGCGTGGACAGCAGAGCTGTCCACCCTGCCCTATCCGCTCGGCATGCGGCCCCGCCGCCATGGGACTGCGGATCCGGTCCAGCCCCGGCTCGACGTCCAGCGCCGGCCAGTACAGGCCGGATTCGCCGATGCACTCGACCCGGCACAGCTGCGCCACCGTCGCGTGCTCGAACCAGGGAAACAGTGCGAACGGCAGGTACGGTTCCTCGGCGCGGCAGCGCAGCCAGAAGCCGCGGCCGTCGATGCTGGCGACCGCCGCGGGCGGCAGGACAATCTCGGGCATGGTCTCTCCTTTTACCAGCCGCGCATAGGCGCTGCGGCCGAGCAAGAAAGGTAGCAAAAGCGACATGTTGATCCCTTGCGCCAGCGCAGACCGGCCGATGCGGCGCGGGAAAGGCGGTATCATGCTCGCCTCTTCACCCAACAAAAACAGGACACCACAATGTCTATCAAGATCAGCAGCCAGTTCGACGCTGGCGCCATCGAGATCGTGAACGCCACGAGCGCCAACGCCATCGACCTGAACATCCGCAAGGATTCGCACGCCGACATCATCCAGTGGTTCTACTTCCGCCTGCAGGGCGCGCAAGGCGAGCCCTGCACGATCCGCCTGCTCAACGCCGGCCAGTCGGCCTACCCGAAGGGCTGGGAAGACTACAACGCGATGGCCAGCTACGACCGCATCAACTGGTTCCGCGTGCCGACCAGCTTCGACGGCGAGGTGATGACCATCGAGCACACCCCGGGCATGGACAGCGTCTACTACGCCTACTTCGAGCCGTACTCGTGGGAACGCCACCTGGAACTGCTCGACCGCGCCCAGTTGTCCGAGCACGTGCGCATGGTCGACCTCGGTTCGACCATCGACGGGCGCGACTTGAACATGCTGGTCATCGGCGAACCCGATGCGGGTAAGAAGAAGGTCTGGGTGATCGCCCGCCAGCACCCGGGCGAGACCATGGCCGAGTGGTTCGTCGAAGGCATGCTGGACGCCCTGCTCGACCCGGCCCATCCGTTCGGGCGCCAGTTGTTGAAGGAATCGGTGTTCTACGTGGTGCCGAACATGAACCCGGACGGTTCCGTGCGCGGCAACCTGCGTACCAACGCCGCCGGCGCCAACCTGAACCGCGAGTGGTTCAATCCGAGCATGGAGCGCAGCCCGGAAGTCTTCCTGGTACGCCAGAAGATGCATGAGGTCGGCGTCGACATGTGCCTGGACGTGCACGGCGACGAGGGCCTGCCCTACGTGTTCGTGGCCGGCAGCGACGCCCTGCCGACCTTCACGCCGGAACAGGCCGCCGCCGAGAAGGCCTTCGCCGACAACTTCATGATCGCCAGCCCGGACTTCCAGACCGAATACGGCTACGGCAAGGTGCCGTTCACCGACGAAGTGCTGAGCATGGGCTCGCCCTACATCACGCACGCCTTCGGCTGCCTGTCGCTGACGCTGGAACTGCCGTTCAAGGACAACGCCAACGACCCGGATCCGCTGGTCGGCTGGGATGGCGCGCGCAGCGCACGCCTGGGCGCCGCGGTGCTGCAGCCGGTGCTGCAGGCGATCCGCGCGCTGAAGTAACGGGGAACCGTTCTGCGCCCTGCCCTGTCAAAAGGGGCGGAGGCGACATGGAACACGGCGGCGGCAAAGTCTATCGGCCCGGCGACAGCCCGGATGCGGGCGATCCGTCGCCCGCCGCGCTGGCGCTCGGCGACACCTGGTTCTGGCACGGCGACCAGACCTTGCTGCACGCGCTGGCCGCGCATCCGGCGGTCGCGCCCGGGCACACGGCCATCCGCCTGCTCGGCTTCAACGGCGCGCGCCTGAACCAGTACATCGGCGACGGCGCCTACGCCGACCTGCTGCGCGCCCGGCTCGTGCCGGGCTTCCGCTTCAGCGAGTTCTATCTCGGCGGCGCCGCCAACGACGCCCTCGAATACGGACTGGCGCTGCACGACGACTGTTCGTCCGCCGCCGATCCGGCGGGCTGCCTGTCGCCCGGGCGGCTCGACCTGCTGCTGTACCACATCGACGAAGGCCTGAACGGCATCATCCGCACCCTCCGCTGGGCCTACCGCAAGACCACCTGGCTGCAGCCGATCTTCCTGAACGGCTACGACTACCCCATCCCTGACGGCCGCGGCTTCACCAGCCACCATGGCGGCTGGGGCACGACCCTGATGGACGCGGCGAAGGTCGATCCGGACCTGGATTATCGGAAGGAAGTGATGCGGCTGCTGATGGATGCGATCAACGAACAGGTGCTGGCGGAATTCCATTCGCCGATCGAGCGCGTGTTCCACGTCGACAGCCGCGGCGTGCTGTCGAGCGGCGCCGCGGACTACCGCCAGGATTGGGACAACGAGTTGTACCCGAGCAGCACGGGCTTCGTGAAGATCCTCGAACGGGCCTGGTTTCCGTTGCTCAGGCCGTTCGGGATCGTCAGGTAGGGATTACAAGAAGGTGAACACGTCTTCCTGCGCCAGGCGCGACTTCGGCAGATTGGCGTTGAAGTCGCTGTCGGCGTGGTAGCCGATGCTCAGCATCACCAGGCTCGACAGGCCCTGCGCGTGCAGGCCCAGCTCGGCGTCCAGCGCGCCCACGTCGATGCCTTCCATCGGCGTGCTGTCGACGCCCAGCGCGGCGGCGGCCAGCATGGCATTGCCCAGCGCGATGTAGACCTGCTTCTCGTACCACTGCGGCAGGTCTTTGTAGGTGTAGCGGTGCAGGTTGGTGAAGTGCTTGCGGCTGTTGGCGGAATAGCCACGGACGGTGGCGTCGGCGAAGCGGCCGTCGGCTTCCTCCTTGTCGAGGATGCGCTCCAGCTGAGCAGGCTCGGCCTCGACGCGGGTGCAGAACAGGATCACGTGCGAAGCGTCGCGGACCTTGGCTTCGTTGAAGGCGTAGCCGCCCTGCACGCCCTTGGCCAGGCGCGCCTTGGCTTCCGGGGTGCTGGCGACGATGAAGTGCCACGGCTGCGAGTTGACCGACGACGGGCTGTTGCGCAGCACTTCGTAGATCTGCTGCATGATCTCTTCCGGGACCTGGCGGGCCGGATCGTAGGCTTTGGCGGAATAACGCTGTTGGGATACTTTGACGATGTCCATGGGGTTCCTTGTATTCAGATGACGTTTGTTGATGCAATAGATCAACAATGCGTAGCCGCACATTATTACAGGAACCCAAAATCCGCGTGCGGGCCGAGCCGTTTTTTGGCCCGGCCGCGGCACCTTGCCAGGTTACGTCGACTTCGGCGGCAATCCCATCTTCTCGAGGGTAAGCGTCTCGTCGGCGCGGCCCCAGCCGCCGTCGGCGACTTCCTCGACCAGCACCATCGAGTAAGGGCGCACGCCCTCGCCGAAGTATTCGACGAACATCGCCGTGGTGCGGTGGATGATTTCCTCCTTGCGTGCGTGATCCAGGATCCCTTCCGGGAATTTGTAGTTTGCGAATGGCATCAGGTTCTCCTTGCTATAAATGATGGGCTGGCTCAGGCAAAGCCGCCGTTGACGCGGATGACCTGGGCATTCACCCAGGCACCGTCGGGACCGGCCAGGAAGGACACCGCCGCCGCGATCTCGTCCGGCTCGCCGATGCGTTCCAGCGGCGCCTGCTTCGCGATCTGGGCGACCTGCTCGTCCGATTTACCGTTGAAGAACAGCTCGGTGCCGACCGGACCCGGTGCGATGGCGTTCACGGTGATGCCGCGCCCGCGCAGCTCGTTGGCCAGCACGTGCACCAGGCCTTCGGCGCCGGCCTTGCTGGCGATATAGGGACCGTAGCCCGGGAAGGACTTGGCGATCACGCTGGTGGACAGGGCGATGATGCGGCCGCCCTCTTTCAGCTGTTGCGCGGCGTGCGCCAGCACCAGGAAGCTGCCGCGCAGGTTGGTGGCGATGGCGCGGTCGAACGCGTCCAGCTGGTCGGGACGGATGGCGGCCATCGGCATCACGCCGGCGCTGTTGACCACCACGTCGATGCGCCCGAACGCCTGCTGCGCCGCCTCGAACAGGCGCGCCACGTCGCCGGCTTCGGCGACGTCGGCCTGGATGGCGAGCGCCTTGCGGCCCAGCCACTCGATGGCGGCCACCGTCTCCTGCGCCTTGTCCGCGTTGCCGGCATAGTTGACGACGACGTCGAAGCCGTCGCGCGCCAGGCGCAGCGCGATGGCGCGCCCGATGCCGCGCGAGGCGCCGGTGACGAGGGCCACGCCCTGGAAATCCTTGCTCATGTTGTTCTCCTGTGGATGGATGAAAGCGATATGTGCATTTTCATCGTTTCACTTCAAGAGATAAACTAGGCGCAACCGATAACACTATTCAACATGGCTCAACAATATGGACCGGCTCGACACCCTGCATTTGTTTACCCGCATCGTCGAACAGAACAGCTTCAGCCGCGCCGCCGACCTGCTCGGCATCCCGCGCGCCACCGCCACCCACGCGATCAAGGCACTGGAAGCGCGGCTCGGCACGCGCCTGCTGGAACGCACCACGCGCCACGTCCGCCCCACCCTCGACGGCCAGGCCTATTACGAGCGTTGCGTGCAGGTGCTGGGCGACCTGGACGATGCCGAAGCCGTGTTCCGCCGGGGCGCGGCCAGTCCGCGCGGCGTGCTGCGGGTGGACATGTCGGGCACCCATGCGACGCGCATCGTGCTGCCGCGCATCCGCGAATTCCACGCCCTGTATCCAGACATCGAACTGGTCGTCAGCAGCGGCGACCGCCTGGTCGACCTGGTGCGCGAAGGCGTCGATTGCGTGATCCGGGCCGGGGCCCCGCGCGACGTCAGCCTGGTGGCGCGGCGCCTGGCGCTGATGCCGCAGGCGATCGTGGCCAGCCCCGACTACCTGGCCGAGGCCGGCGTGCCGCAACATCCTGCCGAGCTGGCCGCGCACCAGGCGGTGCGCTTCTTTGCCAGCAGCGGCGGGCTCGAATACCCGTTCGAGCTGCTGGTGGACGGCGCGCTGCGCCGCTTCGAGGCTGGGGGCTGGCTGTCGGTCAACGATGCGGAAAACTACGTGCAGGGCGCGCTGCGCGGCTGCGGCCTGATCCAGCTGCCGCGCTTCCACGTCGAGCAGGAACTGCGCGACGGCCGCCTGGTGGAGGTGCTGGGCGATTGGCGCAGCCCGGACTTCCCCCTGTCCGCGCTGTATCCGTACCGGCGCCAGCTGTCGCCGCGCCTGCGCGTGTTCGTCGACTGGATCGCCGGGCTGTACCGCGAACGCTTTGGCGTGCTGCCATGAGAAAAGGCAGCCGAAGCTGCCTTTCCGTGCAGGCGCCAGGCGCATCGCCTAGCGTACCAGTTCGGCCCCGGCCCAGGCGACTTGCGTTACCCTGGCCGGCCCGCCCTGCGTCACCTGCAGTTCCAGTGTCTTGACGCCCTCGACCGCCACATCGACGTCGACCGCCCCGGCGCCGCTGCGCTCGAACAGCACCTTGCCGTCCGCGATCACGCGGTAACCGAGCGAGCCCGCCTTGGCCTGCGTGGCGCCAACCCGGCTGCGGAAACGGGCGAATTCGCCGTCCAGGCGCAGCGCCAGGCGCGATCCGGCCAGCACGCCGAGACCCTCGGCGACGGCGGCGCCCCGCAGCGTCAGCGGTTTGCCCGACGGCGCCGCATTGGCCTGGACCGGCACCCATCTGGCCGCCTGCGCCGTCGACAGGAGGGCGCTGCCGTCTTCCAGCACCCGCACCCGCGCCGGCAGCTCGCTCACGTACGCATGCCCGGGCCGCAGCGGCTGGCCGCGCACCAGCAGCAGCGCCGTCTCGCGCGGTGCCAGGTCGACGGTGATGGCACCATCGACGCCGCGCTCGCGCCGGGTCCAGAGGTCGCGCACCGAGGCCGACGGCGCCAGCTGCAGTGTCGCCAGCGGCACCGTCACCTTGCGTGGCCGGCCGCCGCGGTTGACCAGCGCCACCGCCTTCTGTCCCGCCGCTGCCAGGGTGCGCGCGACCACCTGGGTATCGCCGGCGCGCATCACGGTCACGCCCTGGTGGCCGGCCGGGTCCTGGTCGATCGCGATCACCTCGCGGTTGCCGGCGATGTCGATCAGCGCCTGCGGCATCGTTGTGAGATCCGCGCCCAGCACCAGCGGCGCGGCGGCGATGGCCTACATCGACAGGTGGGCGCGCGCCTCGGCCAGGTGCCGCTCGTCGAACTCGCCGTGCCCGAGCTCCAGCATGTCCGGGTCGTTCCAGCGTCCCGGCGCCGCATACAGCGGACGCGCGATGGCGCTGTCGAAGTTGAGCAGCATCGATTTCCAGGTCGGCTCGATGTCGGGACTGGTACGCCATGAACTGCCGTAGCGCCCGGCCCAGTTGGCCACGCGCGCTTCGCCCCAGGTGCAGATCGACAGTACCACGTCGCCATCCGGGCGCACGGCGTCGATCTGCTTGCGCAGGCCGGCATACAGGCCCTCGACCCGCGCGGCATGCTCGGCGTCCGGCTTGCCGCGCACGATCCACGGCCCGAAGGCGCGGTGGGTGCCGTCGCGTACCCAGGGCTGTTCCGGCGTGAAGTCGGCCAGGCCGCAGGCGTCGACCTTCATGTAGTCGAAGCCCCACTCGCCCAGCAGCAGGGCGACGTCGGCGGCCTGGTGGCCGTAGGTGCCGATCTCGCGTCCCGCCGTGTCGCCCTCGGGCAGGTTGGGCGAATGGCGGTCCCAGGCCTGCGAGCAGGCGTTGCGGCCGATCTCGCTGTAGATGCCGGCCTTGAAGCCGAGCGCGTGCAGGCGGTCGACGAAAGGCCGCATGCTGGTGCTGCCGTCGGGCAGCGCGCCGCTCGGAAACATGCTGGTACGGACTTCGATGCGCCCGTCCGGACGGCGCGTGCGCCACCAGCCGTCGTCCATGTTGACATAGCGGTAGCCCGCTTCGGCCAGGCCGGTGCGCCTAAGCGCCTCGGCGTTGGCCATGATTTTGGCCTCGTCGACTTCGGTATGGAAGGCGTTCCACGGATTCCAGCCCATCGGCGGTGTGGGCGCCTGGGCGGCGGCCGGGCCGAAGGCGAGTGCCAGGGCGGCAGCGATGACGGGGCGCCTCATGCCGGCACCGCCTCGATCAGGAGCGCATGCTCGAAGCGCAGCGGCAGGCGCGCGCCCGCGCCCTCCACTTCGCCCAGGTCGCGCCCTTCGATGTAGTCGCGCAGGCGCCAGCGCCCCGGGCCAAGGCCGCGGATCTCGACCGGCCCGTCCCAGCGCGGCGCGTAGAAGGCGAAGTACATGCGGCCCGCCTTCTCGATCGCGTGGCCTTCCGGCTTGTCGAAGCCGATGTCGTACAGCTCGCCGCGGTAGACGCCTTTCGGCAGCATCTTGTCGCGGTAGGCGCCGATCCACTTGCGCCACTTCACTTCCCTTTCGGGCGTAAGCAGGAAGCTGTCCTTCGGTTTCGGATCGACCGGCCAGGTGAACTTGGTCGACAGCACGGCGCCGATGCCGACCGTCGAGGCGAAGTCCTGGCCGCCGTCGCTCAGCTCCACGTGGTCGCCCGCGTAGGGGGCCGAGGGTCCCATCAGGGCCTTGAGCGTCTTGCCCTTGTGGCGTACCTGCCACGACGACAACGGGTCCGAGGCGGGCGCCTGGTTCATGTAGGGGAAGTTGTGGAAGGCATACGAAGTGCCGCACGGGCACAGTTCGACCACGGCGTCCGGGTTCACCTCGCGCGCGGTGTCGTACACCATCTTCCAGAAGTCCTGCAGCTTCTCGAACGATTCCTCCGGGCGCGCATGATTGTGCGCCGGGTTGTGGCAGGGCGCGACGCCGTTCAGGTGCTGGCCGTCGATCTTGATGCCCTGGTAGCCCCACTCGCCGAAGATCTTGCGGATCCAGGCGCGGGTCATCTCGATCGTCGGCGCGTAGGCCGGGCACAGGTAGAAGCTGTTCCACCAGCTGATCAGCTGCGGCGCGCCGTCCTGGCCCAGCAAGAGCATGTCGGTATGGTCGTGCAGCAGGTCGGATCCCGGATCCACAGCCAGCGGCGTGATCCACAGGCGCGCCTTCAGGCCGGCGTCCTTGATGGCGCCGACCAGGCCGCGCATGTCGGCCTCGCCGTTCGGGAATTTCTTCTTGTCGAGCTTCCAGTCGCCTTCGTTGTTCTGCCAGCCGTCGTCCAGCACCGCCCATTCGAGGCCGAGTTCCTTGGCCTTCTTGAGCGTGCCGACCATCAGCGGCACCGTGAAATCGCGTTCGTAGCCCCAGGCGCACCAGATCGGCTCGTAGCAATCCTCGGGGCAGTCCGGCGCCGCCAGGCCGCGCTCGGCCATCACCTTGCGGAAGCGGTCCAGCGGCGCGAAATAATCGCCGCCATGCACCGCCAGGAAGGTCTCCAGTGTGTCGAGCGTCGCCCCCGGCTGTACGGTGGCCGCGCCTTCGTATTCCACCGCGAGCGAGACCCCGTCCTCGCCTGTCTTGACCGGCAGCGCCACCAGGCGCGGCAACGTGTCGAGGTGGCCGACGGCCAGGCCGCCGCTGCGCTGCCAGACGTCCACCGCGGGCGTCCCGCCGCCGTAGTCGGAGCCGTTCATGCCCATGAAATTGCGCTGCTCGAAGCCGAGGTACGCCGGCTGCACCCAGTCGCGGCGGTCCGGATGGGTAGCGCCGGAATAGGTCCAGAATGCCGGTTTGCTGCCCGCTGCGGGACGCAGCGTATGCGCGCTGTTGGCCCAGGCCGACACCAGCAGCGGCTTGTCGCCGGTATTGCGGTAGGACACGCGGATCACGGCGAAGCCCGGATGGCGGTCGTAGAAGGTGACGGCGACCGTCTTTTCGATGCCTTCCGGCGCCGTGCCGGTGAAGCGGTGGCGCATGCCGGGACCATGCGGCCCGTCGACGCGGTCGGCGGCCTGCGCACCCAGCGCGAAACGGCCGATCCAGCGGCCGTTCGACAGGCGCAGGCGCTCGCTCGGCGCGAAGGCGGTGACGGCGGTGGCGGCGCCGGCGCGCTTGTCCAGCACGCGGCACTGCAGCTGGCCGTCGAATTCCAGCGCCATGGCGGCGTCGCCGATACGCGCCACGTCCCTGCCCTGCGCGCCACCGGTCGCCCGCGCCGCGGCGGCCGGGACCGCCGAGGCCACGGCCGTCCCCGCCAGCCACTGCAGCAGGGTGCGGCGGCGTTCGTCATGCTGATTCATAAGTCTCCTGTCGTGTCGTCATGGGGATCACGCGCCGGTCCGGGGCCGGCGTCCGCCATCCCTAGACCAGCACGACCTGCGCGCCGCGCGAACGCAGCGCCTCGACCGCCTCCGGCGCCGCGCCGGCGTCGGTGATGATGCGGTCGACCTGTTCGATCTTCGCGATCACGGACAGGCTGCGCCGTCCGATCTTGGACGAATCGCCTACCGCGACCACGCTGCGCGCGATTTCCAGCATGCGCGAATTCAGGCGCGCTTCCAGCAGGTGCGGGGTCATCACCCCGATGTCCGGATCCAGGCCGTCGAAGCCCAGGAACAGGATGTCGGCGTGCAGCCCCTGCAGTGCCGCCTCCGCCTGCGGCCCGCCCAGCGAATACGAACTCGGGCGCAGCACCCCGCCCAGCATCACCAGCCTCACGTGCGGCGCGCCGGCCAGCAGCACGGCGATGTTCAGCGCATTCGTGATCACGTTCACCGACTGCAGCTTCAGGCCGCGGATCTGCTTGGCGATTTCCGCCGTCGTCGTGCCCGAATCGAGCACGATGGTCTGGCCCTCGCCGATCAGCTGCACGGCCGCTTCGGCGATGCGCACCTTCTCGGCGCGGCGCAGGTTCTGCTTCACGCCGATCGGCAAGTCCTCGTCGTCGCGCTGGGCCAGCGCGCCGCCGCGGGTGCGCACCACGGCGCCGATCTCGGCCAGCGCGTTCAGGTCGTTGCGCGCGGTGACCTGCGAGATGTCGAACATCGCCGCCAGCTCGGCCACCGTGACGCGTCCGCGCTCACCCACCATTTCGCGGATGCGGCGGCGGCGCTCCTCGACCAGCAGTTCGGCATCCGCGCCTGGCGAAGCTTTCGTTTCCGTTTGATTTGTGTTCTTCATGGCCGATCTTTCCGCATCGTTTTGGGCCAGATCATACAGGAGGCCAACTACGAAATGAAACGAAAGATCGGCCCTCCCCTCTCACGCGCCCGGCTTGCGCCAGGCCTGCGGATAGGCCTTCTCGGCGTTGACGCGGTACAGCTTGTCGACCACCGCGCGCGGCAGCGCCAGGCCGCGTACCGGCCGGTCCAGTTCCGGCACGGCCTGGCTGTCCGCGGTATTGAAATAGCGCCAGTCGCGCCGCCACACGGTATCGAGGTCGCGGGCGAAATCGGCGTCGCTCTGCTCGTCCGACTGCGCCAGGTCGGTGCCGTACATCAGGCGGTCCTGGTACTTGACGAAGAAGTCGCGGACTTTCCTTTCGTCGCGCTGCGACTGGAACTGGATCTGGCCGATGCGCGCCGCCACGTCGACGTTCACGCCGGGGTGGCGGTCGAGGAAGCGCGCCAGCCGGTCCACGTCCCATTCGAGCGACGCCATGTGCACGCCGGTGAAGCGCAGGCGCGGGTTCTTGGCCAGCAAATGGTCGCGCGCGGCCATCTGCTGCTCGTAGCTGGGCATTTCCGGATGCTTGTACATGTGGTAGGCCGGATGATTGCTGAAGTACGCGCGGTCGTTATTCACCGTCATCTGCTCGACCGGCAGCCAGCAGTTGTGCGGCTCGCCCTGGTGGCCGAGCACCATCGTGCCGCGCCGTGCCAGGCCGGCGAACAAGGCGTCGAAACGCGCATCGTCGACCATCACCAGCCTGCCCTGGCGGTCGCGCAGTTCCATCCCGATGTTCTTCCAGACCTTGACGCCGACGGCGCCGTCGGCCAGCGCCCCGTCCAGGTCCTTGAGGGTGGCTTCGCTCCAGCCGGGGCGCTCGAAGTCCTTCGTCGGAAAGGTGGCGACCCAGGCCAGTTCCGCGGGATGGGCGTGGGCGGCGGCGGCGGCGACGCGGCGCTGCTGGTCCAGCGGCGGAAAGTCGGGGTAGTCGACGTTGATCGTCAGCGCGCGGAAGTTGTCGCGCCGGGCCAGGGCCAGGTAGGCGTCCTGGCTGGCGCCGTGCAGGTGCAGGTGGGCGTCGATCTTCGGCACCTTGTCGAAGTCCGCCATCGTATAGCTGTCGGCGGCGGCCGCCGCCAGCGGCGCGCCCAGCAGGATGGCCAGGACCGAATGCATCAGGGTGAGGCGCATGCTCGTGTCTCCTTGTCGATGGGGCGCGGCGTCAGCCGGCGGCCCCGAGTCGTGCGATCGCGGGTTGGTCCAGCGGCGTGCCGGCGCTGCGCGCGGCGTACAGCGCCGCGCCGAGTACCGGAGCCAGGCGCGGCGGCGCCAGCCGGTAGCGTCCGGCACGCATGGCCAGCGCCTGCGCGAACGGCGCGCGCAGCGGACCGTCCGCGCCGAACAGGCCGCCGGTGTACGACACCGCCAGCCCGGCATCCGGCGCCGTGCCCAGCGCGGCGGACACGGCGTCCACCATCCCGGCCAGCTCGGCCGCGGCGGCGTCGAGGATGGACCGGGCCTGGCGATCGCCCAGCGCGGCCGCGTCGGTGACCAGGCGCGCCAGCTGCGCCACCCTGCTGCGATCGCCGTTCAGCTGGCCGTAGACGACGGCGCAGACGTCGAGGTCGTCCTCCAGCTCCAGGCGCGTGCGCACCAACGCATACAGCGGCCCGCGCGGCGTGCGGCCGTCGCTCATGCGCGAGAACAGCGCCAGGCCTTCGCGCGCGATCCAGAAGGCCGAGCCCTCGTCGCTGAACAGTTCGCCCCAGCCGCCGGCGCGCGCGCGCTTGCCGCCCGCCTCGCCGTAGGCCATCGACCCGGTGCCGGCGATGACGCTGATGCCGTCGGCGCAGGCCAGCGAGCCGGCCCAGCTGCATACCATGTCGTTGCCGCACAGGTAGCGGTCGTGGCCCAGGATGGCGCGCGGGAGCGTGTCCAGCACGGCCTGCGCGGCGCGGTCTTCACCGTAGGCCGGCATCCCGAAGAACCCGGACGCGACGCCGGCGGCCTCGATGCCGGCCTTGTCGAACAGGGCGCGGCAGCCGCGCGCCAGCACCGCGGCCACGCCGTCCATGCCGGTTTCGACGTGATACGTGCCGCCGCCCTCATGGCGGGCGCGCACGATGCCGTCGCCGTCGACCAGCACGAACGCGGTCTTGGTGCCGCCGCCATCAACCCCGAGATACAGCCGCATGGGCATCCTCCTCGAACGGATAAATGGTCACGCCGCGCACCACGCGGTTGACGGTGCCGGTGCGGCTCGGGGTGTCCGGACGCAGGCCCAGGTCCAGCGACGCCAGCAGCGCGAACGACTGGCACAGCACGATGCTGGACAGCGCCAGCGCCAGGTCGCCCGCCGCGGCCATGCCTTCGAACACCAGGTCGCCCGGATCCAGCTCGCCGCCGTCCTGCGCGCCCAGCGCCAGCACGCGGCCGGCACTGCCGTCCCTGCGCAGTTCGCGCAGCAGGTCGAGGTCGTAGCGGCGCGCATGCGCATCGTTCGACAGCAGCACCACCACCAGGGTGTCGGCGTCGACGACGGTCTTGGGGCCGTGGCGGAAGCCGAGCGGCGAGTCGAACATCGCGACCACCTGGCCGTCGGTCAGTTCGAGCAGCTTGAGCGAGGCTTCGCGCGCCAGGCCGCACAGCTCGTTGCTGCCCAGGTAGACCACGCGCCGGAAGCGGCGCGCCACCAGTTCGCGCAGCAGCGGCAGTGCGCCGTCGAGCGCCGCCCGGGTGGCCGCGGCCGGCGCCGCGCTGGCGCCGGCCGCCAGCACGCCGAACACCAGCGCGGCCGACAGCAGCATCGAGGTGAAGCTGGTGGTCATGGCGAAACCGCGGTCATGGGTGGCGTCCGGCAGCAGCAGCGCGAAGACGTTGGCGCGTCCCTGGGCCATGCGATACAGTTCGCCGGCGCCGTTGCAGGTCACGACCAGGTGGTACACCTCGCCGACCAGCTGGTCGGCCAGCGCCACCGCGGCCACGCTTTCCGGGCTGCTGCCGGAGCGGGCGAAGGACACCAGCAGGGTCGGCACGCCCGGCTGCAGGAAGCGCGCCGGTCCCGACACGATGTCGGTGGTCGGCACCGCCTCGGCGCGCAGGCCGCGGCCCAGCAGCGCCGGCGCCAGGCATTCGCCGATGAAGGCCGAGGTGCCGGCCCCGGTCAGCACGATGCGCAATGCCGGACGCGCCAGCAGCGGCGCCAGGAAGGCGTCGATGGCGGGACGGCGCTGCGCCACCAGGGTGTCGATCTGCGGCCACACGCTGGCCTGCTGCGCGATCTCGCGCGCCGTCTGGCCTGCGCCGGCGTGGTCGAGGCGGTCTTCGGCGATGCCGAGTATTTCACGTTGTGCTACTAGCATGGTTCCAGCTCCTTCGTTGCGACGCCCGCCGTGCAGGCGTCGATGTACTGGCGCAGCACGCGGGCCACGCCTTCCTTGATCAGATCGGCCGGCAGGTTGCGCAGGCGGCCTTCGCGCACGGCCTCGTACTGGGCCGGCAGGTACTGGCTCAGCAGGGTCAGCGGCGGCGGCGTGCGCTCCAGGCTGGCCAGCAGGCGGGCCTGGGCGGCCTGGATGGCTGGATGCGGCCAGTAATAGCGGATCCGGTCGCTCAGGCTGTACTGCTGGTCGAAGCGCGCGCGCCCGGCCTCGTGGTAGTACTTGCGCCAGTACGCCGGTTCGGCGCGCATCACCTCCAGCACCGTCGCCTTGAAGCCGGTGCCGCCGGCACCGCCCGTCATCTCGTGCTCGATGTCGGCCAGCGCCCACAGGGTCTCGCGCAGCGCGAAGGTCAGGCCCGGTCCGACCTTCAGGATCGCGAAGTGGTCGCGCACCAGCCCGGTCAACCGGGCCGTGGTCTGGTAGTCGGTCGAGTGGGCTTCGAACACCATGCCCGGCACGGCTTCGATGAAGCGGCTCAGCGTCTGCGCCTTTTCGGGGCGGTAGTCGATCACCTTGTGGTGGTCGAATTCCACGCCGGGCTGCACCACCAGGCCGATCGCGCGCGGCCATGCGGCATCGAGGCCGGCGGCGGCGAAGGCGGCGCGGTGCGCCTCGATCGTGGCGCGGGCGGCGTCCGGCGTCGTCACCGCCAGTTCCTGCAGGTCCTCCTGGGCGCCGCCCGGCACCGGCACTTCGGTGCCGACGATGTACACGGGCGCTTCGCCGCCGGCGGCCTGCCAGGCGCGTTCGGCCACGGCGCACAGGCGCGCGGCGCGCGCGGCCACGACATCGTCCGGCAGCGGCACCGGATCGCCGGCGCAGGACATCGAGCAGTCCAGGTGGATCTTGCGGAACCCTGCCGCCACGTAGCGGTCGATCAGGATGTCGGCGCGCGCCATCGCTTCCTCCGCGGGCAGGTCCTGCCAGGCGTTCGGACCGAGGTGGTCGCCGCCCAGCAGCACCCGGGCGCGCGCCAGCCCGGCGCGGTCGGCGATGCCGTGCACGAAGTCGCGGAAGGCGTCCGGGGTCATGCCGGTATAGCCGCCGTCCTGGTTGACCTGGTTCGAAGTGGCTTCGACCAGCAGCGGCAGGCCGCGTTCCCTCGCCGTTTCCACGGCGGCCTCGATCACCAGCGGGTGGGCCGAGCAGACGGAATGGATGCCCACCGCTTCGCCCGCCTTGTGGCGCCGGACCAGATCCAGTAAATAGTGCATGTTCAGACTCCTTGATGGGTTCAGGCCTGGGCGTTGTCGTCCGGCTGCAGCGCCAGCAGCAGCGCCGCCGCCAGCGACAGGGCGATGCCGGCCAGCTTGTAGCCGCCCGGTACCGTGGCCGCCATCGCCATGGCGATCACGGTGGTCAGCAGCGGCGCGCCGGCATTGACGAGGGGTGAGACCACCAGCGCCTTGCCGTGGCGGAAGGCGTGGACGAGGGTCAGCGCGCCGATCGCGTTCAGCACCTGCGTGGCCGCGGCCAGCAGGGGGCCGGACGGGCCGTAGTTGATCGGCTGCGAAAAGTCGGTCATGGCCAGCGCCACCGGGACCACCAGCAGCGCGCTCGCGGTCATGTAGAAGAAGATGCTCTCGGCGTCCATGCTGGCATTGGCCAGCTTGATGAAGTACGCCTGCAGTCCCCATGCCGCCAGCACGCCCAGCGCCAGCACGAACCACAGGCCGTAGGAGTGCGCGGCCTGGCCCGGGCTGTAGTCGAAAAGCGGCAGCGCGCAGATCGCCAGCACGATGCCGGCCGTGCCGAGCCGGCCGGTGCGCTCGCGCAGGAACAGGAAGGACAAGGCGATGGTGATCACCGGCGACAGCGAGATCAGCGGGAAGATCAGGTAAGTCGGCCCCGCCTTCACCGCATAGAACAGGATCATCTGGCCGCCGGCGCCGAGCAGGCCGATGGTCAGGCCATGGACGACCGAGCGGCGGTCGCGGCGCACGCGCCAGCCGGCGCGGGCCAGCACGAACAGCGCCGGCGGCACCATCGTCAGCGCCCACACCACGTACACCAGGGTTTCAGGAAAGCCGTACTGCGTCGGCAGCCCGGCGAATGCGCCCCACACGCCCCACAGCAGCGCGGTGGCCAGCGCGTAGCCCAGCCAGCCTGCCGGGCGCCCGGCCAGGTTCGCGTCCATCGTCGTCGATTCCATCATCGCTCCCTCAGAACTTCACGCTCATGCCGGCGGCATAGGTGCGGCCCCAGGTCTCGAAGCCGTACAGGGCATCGTTGCGGCCCAGGTTCGAGCGCATTACGGCATCGCCCAGGTTCTTGCCCTCGACGAACAGGGTGACGTTCCTGGTCACGTCCCAGGACGCCGACGCCGTCACCCAGGTCAGCGCATCGACCTTGTTCGGATAGCCGGCCAGCACGTTCGTGCTCGCCGTGTATTCGCCGGTGTAGTCGAACGAGATCGAGGCATTGACGCCGTTCTTCTCGTACAGGAACCCGAGCGAGGACGCGGTCGGCGCCACGCCTTCGAGCTGGCCGACGTAGACGCCGCCCTGGTAGGCGCGGGTCAAGGTCTTGGCGAACTTGGCGTTGATGCCGAAGCCGTTGTCGAACAGGTGCTGCACCCCGAGCTCGACGCCGCGCACACGCGCCTTGTCGCCGTTGACCGGATGGGTCACCGTGTACAGGTACCCGGGCACGCCGATGTCCACGCGCTCGTCGGTCTGGTAGGTGACGAAGTTCTTGATCTGCTTGGCGAACACCGCCGCCGTGATTGCCGATTTCGGGCGGTAGTACCACTCGACCGACAGGTCTTGCTGCACTGCTTCGGTGGGCTTCAGTTTCGGGTCGCCGACGATGTTCAGCAGGTAGCTGCGGTCGAGCGTGTTGTCGGTACGGGTCGGCGCCAGCTTGTCGAGCGAGGGACGGGCCATCACCTTGGCGGCGGCGGCGCGCACGACGAAGTCCTCGCGCGCCCACCAGCTGACGTTCGCCGACGGCAGGAACTTCGTATACTTGCCGTTTTCCGACACCGGTTCCGCTTCGCTGTAGGTGATCTTCGGGCTGCTGGTCGGGATGTCCGGGGTCGGGTCGTAGATCGACATGATGCGGTCGATCGCGCTGCGCGAGCTGGTCTTGGTGCGCACCACGCGCGCACCGACGTTGCCGTTCCAGTTCTCGCCCGACAGCTCGAACTGGCCGTACAGGGTGGTGGTCTTCTCGCGCACCGAATAGGAATCGGTGGGCACGAACACCGGCTGCGAGTTGGCCACGTTGTAGGTCTTGCCGGTCGGGTTGCCGCCGGCGTCCAGGATCGGCTTGCCGTCCAGTTTCTGCAGCGCTGCGAAGTAGGCCGGCACGTCGAAGGCGACGAAGCTGCCCGGGAAGCTGCCGCCGGCGTTGCGCATGTAGTTCGGCAGCGTCATCGGGCGCAGCACGTCGGCGCCGAGCGAGGCGAAGGTGGTCGTGTACATGTTGCAGTACTGGCAGGCGCCGCCGCTCTTCTCGTTGCCGATCGCAGTGCGGTCCTTCTTGCGGTCGGTGGCGCTGGTGCCGAACTGGAAGCCGTCGATATGCCACTTGCCGTCCAGCGCCAGGCGGCCGTCCAGCGAAGCGCCGTCGATGGTGTCCTTGATGTCGACGCCGGTCAGGCCGGCGAAGTGCAAGCCGTAGTCCTTGTTGCCCAGGCGGCCCGCGGCCAGCTCGGTGGCGAGGTCGCGCCCGTCCTCGAGCTGCACGCGAATGTCGGGGAAGCCGCCGTTGTTCGCGCGGTAGTAGCCGGTGTTGTTGCCGGCGATGCCGGCGACGGCGAAAGTATCCTTGCCGCCGGAATCGCGCTTCGAAGTCGAGCGGTAGACGTCGCCCGCCAGCTTCAGGCGGTTGGTGACCTTCCATTCGCCGCGCCAGCCGAGCTGCATGGTGTCAACCACGCGGTCGGTGGTCACGTTGGACATCTCGGGAACCAGGTCCTTGACCGTCATGCCGGTGACCAGGTGGTCCTTGACGACGACGTCGGACCAGCGTCCGGGCGCGTGCTCGATGTAGTACGACTGCTGGTAGCCGACCTGCGGCGAGTCGAGGCGCGTGGCGAGCGCGTCGACCGTCATGCGGAACTGCGGATTGACCTTCCATTCGAAGGCGCCGGACAAGGCCGTGCGTTTCTTTTCCTCGAAGATGGAACCGAACGAGATGCAGCATGGCGCCAGCAGCTTGCTTTCGTCCGCGCCGATGGCGCCGTCGCCGTTGACGTCGAGGCTGCCCGGGGAATCGGCGTTGTAGGTCTGGTAGCCGAGCGAATCGGTGCGCACCTTGCGCTTGGACACCACGGCGCCGACCAGCACGCCCATGGTGTCGTTGTTGAAGGTCTTGCTGAACACGCCGGACAGCTTGCCGCCGTTCTTCTTCGACAGGTCGTTGCGTTCGGCTTCGAAGCGCAGCGAGCCGTGCTGGCCCCGGTTGTCCAGCGGGCGCGCCGAACGCAGGTTGACCGAGCCGCCGATGCTGCCTTCCATCTGCGCCGCCTCGGCCGACTTCATCACGTCGGCGCCGCTGATCACCTCGGATGGCAGCACGTCGAAGGCGAAGTCGCGGCCATCGCCGTCGGTCGCCAGGATGCGCTTGTTGAGGGTGACGATGTTGTAGCCCGAGCCCAGGCCGCGCACGCTGATGTACTGGCCTTCGCCGCCGCGGGTGCGCGATACCGAGATGCCGGTGATGTGGGTCAGCGAATCGGCGACGTTATCGTCCGGGAAGCGGCCCAGCTCCGTTGCCGAGATCGAATCCTGGATCACGTCCGCATTGCGCTTGAGTTCCAGCGACTTCGCCAGGGCGGCGCGCGCGCCGGTCACCACCACCACCGCGGCTTGCTCGGGCGTCCGCTCGCCGGCCACGGGTGCGGACGCCGGCGTATCCGCCTGGACCTGCGCCAGCGCACTGCCGCACAACGCCATCTCCACCGCGGCAGCGATCAGGCTGCGTCGAAGTCCGTTTTCGAATCTGCTACCCATGGCAAATCTCCTGTTATGACTTTCATTGTTACGAAATAGTAATAAAACAAAAAGAAAAACACAAGAAACTTTCGAAAGCTTTCGAAATTACTTTTTTTCATTGTCTTTTCTATCGAATTTTTTGCTTATTTGCTTTTCGTAAGCAATATCAATGCCTGCAGGATTGCCTGGGAAGATGTGGCGCAGTAATTCGCACGCGCGCGGATGGTGCGTCCATGCGCGAAGCCGGCGCATGCAGTGCGTGCCGTGGCACGTTGACGAGGGAGAAAGGACGGACGAGCAGGTGGCCCAGCCATCGGTGCGGGCCGTTGCCGGCAGGCGCAGGGTTGCAGGAAAATTGTGCGACAGCGCTTGTCGTCAACTGCCCGGCATCGGCCATGTTGCATGGCCGATGCCGATGTTTCGGAATATTGACGCGATTGCCGGGCTGCTGTCGCGTTGCGCGACGCCCGGGCAGCTGGCTTAGTTGCCCGCCACTACCATCTTCTCGATGAGGATGGAACCGGTCGACTTGTTGCCGCGCGTGAGCACGTCATTGCCGATGCCGACGATTTGCTGGAACATTTCCTTCATGTTGCCCGCGATCGTGATTTCTTCCACCGGATACTGGATCACGCCGTTCTCGACCCAGTAGCCCGAGGCGCCGCGCGAATAATCGCCGGTAACGTAGTTGGTGCCCTGCCCCATCAGTTCCGTGACCAGCAGGCCGGTGCCCATCTTGCGCAGCATGCCCTCGAAGGTGTCGGCGATTTTCGTTTCCGCCGATTTCATTTCGAGGTTGTGCGAGCCGCCGGCATTGCCCGTGGTTTGCATGCCCAGCTTGCGCGCCGTGTACGAGGACAGGAAATAGCCCTGCAGCACGCCATCGCTGACGACCTTGCGGGTCTGGGTGCGCACGCCTTCTTCGTCGAAGGGCGAGGAGCCGACGCCGCCGATGACGTGCGGGTCTTCCACGATGTTGATGTGCGACGGGAAGATCGACTGCCCCAGCGAATCGAGCAGGAAGCTCGACTTGCGGTACAGGGCGCCGCCCGAGGTGGCCTGGACGAAAGAGCCGAGCAGGCCGGCGGCCAGAGGCGCTTCGAACAGCACCGGGCAGGTGCGGGTATCGAGCTTGCGCGCGTTCAGGCGGGCCAGCGCGCGTTCGGCGGCGTAGCGGCCGACCTTTTCCGGGTCGGCGAGCTTTTTCGGGTCGCGCGCCGAAGTGTACCAGTCGTCGCGCTGCATGTTGTTGCCGCGGCCGGCGATCGGGGCCACCGACAGCGTGTGGCGCGAGAACGGGTAGCCGGCGCAGAAACCGAGGCTGTTGGCGGCCACGAAGTGCGATTGCTGGACGTAGACGCTGGCGCCTTCGCTGTTGGTGATGCGTTTATCCACCGCAAAGGCGGCGTCCTCGCAACTCTTGGCGATCTGCGCGGCTTCCTCGGCGCTGATCTCCCAGGGGTAGCACAGGCGCAGGTCGCGCGGGCTGGTTTCCAGCAGGTCTTCGTCGGGCAGGCCGGCGGCCGGGTCTTCGGCGGTGAAGCGCGCGATGTTGTAGGCGGCTTCCACGGTGGCGCGCAGCGATTCGGTGGAGAAGTCGGAGGTGTTGGCGTGGCCGCGGCGCTGGCCGCAGTACACCGACACGCCGATGCCCTTGTCCTTGTTCTGCTCGATGGTCTCGACCTGGCCCTTGCGCACCGTTACCGCCAGGCCGCTACCCTCGCTGATCTCGACCGATGCGCCGCTGGCGCCCTGTTCCTTGGCGAATGCCAGCACGTCGCGTGCGAGCTGCTTGAGCTGATCCTGGGTGTGGGTGAAGACGGCGTCATTCATGTGCGTTTTTCGTAGCGAGCCCTAAAACAGTTATCATAGCAGCCGTTTACTGTTTTTACCGGCCGGCCGTGCGCCTGCCCATCTGAATATCATGCCAAATGCAAATCGCGGCGCCGTCGGCTTCCGCTCCGACGAGTTCGACCAGGAATACGAGCGCCCTTCCAAGTCGGAACTCAAGCGCCAGAGCAACGAGTTGCAGAAGCTCGGCGAACAGCTGATCGCCGAGCCGCGCGACCGCGTCAAGCGCGTGCCGATGCCGGATGAGGTCAAGGACGCGATCCTGATGTGCCAGACCATCACCAACCACGAAGGCAAGCGCCGCCAGCTGCAGTACGTCGGCAAGATGATGCGCACCCTCGACGAAGAGGAAGTCGCCGTCATCCAGCGCACCATCGAGAGCTGGAAAGGCGCCTCGAAGGCCGAAACCGCCGCCCTGCACGCGCTGGAGCGCCGCCGCGACAAGCTGCTGGCCGACGACAAGGCCCTGACCGTGCTGCTGGAAGAGCATCCGGAACTGGACGTGCAGCAGCTGCGCACCCTGATCCGCAACGCGCGCAAGGAACAGGCCGAGAACAAGCCGCCGAAGGCCTACCGCGAGATCTTCCAGATCCTGAAGGACCTGTCGAAGAAGCCCAAGGCGGGCGCCGCGCCCGCCGCCGACGACGAGCACGAGGGCGAAGACGATGAGCCTGACGAACAAGGTTGACGAACTGCCGGCCGATCTCGTGATCGGCCTGGTGTCGGTGTCCGACCGTGCCAGCGGCGGCGTCTACGAGGACAAGGGCATTCCGGCGCTGCGGGAGTGGCTGCAGGCCGCGATCGCGACGCCGTTCCGCGTCGAGACGCGCCTGATCCCCGACGACCGCGCCAGCATCGAGCAGGCCCTGGTCGAGCTGGTCGACGCGCAGTGCTGCCACCTGGTGCTGACCACCGGCGGCACCGGCCCGGCGCGGCGCGACGTCACCCCGGAAGCGACCCTCGCCATCGGCACCAAGGAGATGCCGGGCTTCGGCGAGCAGATGCGCCAGATCAGCCTGCACTTCGTGCCGACCGCGATCCTGTCGCGCCAGACGGCCGTCATCCGCGAAAGCGGCGACCACGCCGCCCTGGTGATGAATCTGCCGGGCCAGCCGAAGTCGATCAAGGAAACGCTGGAAGGCCTGAAGGATGCCGACGGCAAGACCCTGGTCGGCGGCATCTTCGCCGCGGTCCCGTACTGCATCGACCTGATCGGCGGCCCCTACATCGAGACGCATCCGGACGTGTGCAAGGCCTTCAGGCCCAAGTCCGCACTGCGCCCCGCCACCCAAGCATAAGGAAACCGCATGAGCGAGCTGCTGGAACACGTCCAGATCGATACCGCCGACAATCCGGACATCTCCGTCATCTGGCTGCACGGCCTGGGCGCCGACGGCAACGACTTCGTGCCCATCGTGCGCGAACTGGACCTGTCCGGCCTGCCGGGCATCCGTTTCATCTTCCCGCATGCACGGCGCATTCCGGTCACGGTCAACAACGGCTACGTGATGCGCGCCTGGTACGACATCACCGGCGCGGAACTGGTGCGGCGCGAGGACGAGAACGGCCTGCGCGCCTCGCAGCTGGAAGTCGAAGCCTTCATCGCGCGCGAAAAGGCGCGCGGCATCCCGGCCTCGCGCATCATCCTGGCCGGCTTCTCGCAAGGCTGCGCGATGACCATCCAGGCCGGCCTGCGCCACCCGGAAAAGCTGGCCGGCATGATCTGCCTGTCGGGCTACGTGCCGCTGTCCGCCAAGCTGCCGCTCGAACGCAGCGAGGCCGCGCTGGCCACGCCGATCTTCATGGCGCACGGCCGCCACGACAACGTGGTGCCCTTCAACCGCGCCGAGATGTCGCGCGACCTGCTGGTCTCGATGGGCTGCAAGGTCGAATGGCACGAGTACACCATGCAGCACACGGTGTGCCTGGAAGAGGTGCAGCACCTGTCGGCATTCATCAAGCGCGTACTGGAGTAAATCATGGCAAAGAAAGAAGAACTCGACGAAGAAACGATGGCACTGATCAACTGGTGCATCGAGGTCGAAAAACACCTGGTCGCCGGCGGCGCCACCCAGGCCCAGGCGCAGGAACACATCGAGGAACAGGTCGAGTGGTTCACCGACATGTTCTACGACGAACTGACGCCGGAGCAGGCGGCCAAGGAAGCGCTGGCCTGACTGCCGGCCGCATTCATATCGACACAGGTCGCCCCCGCGACACACGTCGCCCCGCTATACACGTCGTCCCCGCGCAGGCGGGGACCCATGCCGGGATGCCGAAGCCGGTATTCCCGAAGCACTGAAACTCGTCCGGATACCGAATCCTGCCGTTCAGTATGGGACCCTGCCTCCGGGGGGCGACGTACGCCCTTGCGCGATCTCGATTACCATGCTCGGACATTCTCAACCATTGTCCAAGGAGCATGTCAGTGTCCCAATCCGCAATCGACGTCCTGTTTCAACCGGCCCGCATCAAGGGGCTGGAGCTCAAGAACCGCATCGTGATGGCCCCGATGACGCGCAACTTCGCGCCGAACGGCGTGCCCGATGCCGCCATCGCCGACTACTACCGCCGCCGCGCCGCCGCCGACGTCGGCCTGATCCTGTCGGAAGGCACCACCATCGCCCGGCCGGCCTCGAAGAACCTGCCGCGCATCCCCGACTTCCACGGCGCCGCACTGGACGGCTGGAAGCGCGTCATCGACGCCGTGCACGGCGCCGGCGGCAAGATGGGTCCGCAGATCTGGCACGTCGGCGCCGTCCCCGGCCCCGGGACCGACTGGACGCCGGCCAGCGAGCCGGAAGGCCCGTCCGGCCTGGGTTCGCCCGGCAAGCCCTTCGGCGCCACCATGAGCGACGAAGACATCGCCGACACTATCGCCGCCTTCGCCGCCGCGGCGGCGGATGCCAAAGCCCTCGGCTTCGACACCTTCGAAATCCACGGCGCCCACGGTTACCTGATCGACCAGTTCTTCTGGCAAGGCACCAATGAACGCAGCGACCGCTGGGGCGGCGCCACCCTCGCCCAGCGCAGCCGCCTGGCCGCCGAAGTCTTGAAAGCCATGCGCGCAGCCGTCGGCCCCGACTTCCCGATCATCCTGCGCGTGAGCCAGTGGAAGCAGCAGGACTACAAGGCGCGCCTGGCGACGACGCCGGACGAGATGACGCAATGGCTGCTGCCGCTGGTGGAAGCCGGCGCCGACGTGCTGCACTGCTCGCAGCGCCGCTTCTGGGAACCGGAATTCCCGGAACTCGACGGCGCCGAAGGCCTGAACTTCGCCGGCTGGGCCAAGAAACTGACCGGCGCCGCCACCATCAGCGTCGGCTCGGTCGGCCTGGACGGCGAATTCCTCGCCTCCTTCAGCGGCAAGGGCGCGCAGACCGCCAGCCTGGATAAACTGGTGGCGCGCATGGAACGCGACGAGTTCGACCTGATCGCGGTCGGCCGCGCGCTGCTGTCGGACGCGCAATGGGCCAGCAAGGTCAAGGCGGGCGACCAGGCCGGCCTGAAGCCGTTCGAGGCGACGGCGCTGGCGACGCTGGACTGAGCCGCTAGTCCGGAAGAGGTGCCGCCTCCGACGGCGGCGCCTCGGTCCGCGCGGTATTCATCACCATCGCCAGGAAGGTGTAATAGCCGTTCACCCCCATCAGGTCGACCACGCCCTGCTCGCCGAACAGCGCCAGCGCGTCGGCATACACGCGGTCCGAGACCCGCTTGGTGCGGTGCAGCTCGGTGCAGAAGTCGTACACCACCCCTTCGTCCACCAGCATCGCCTGCGGACGCTGGCGGCGCGAGATGGCCTCGATGACGTCGGGCGGGATGCCGACCTGCCGGGCGATCGGCGCGTGGATCGCCCACTCCACCTGCTGGTCCCATTCGCGCGCGGTCACCAGGATCGCCAGCTCCGACAAGCGCACGCCGATCGCGCTGCGGTAGCGCAGGTATTCTCCGACGCGCTGCGCATGACCCATCAGTTCGGGGCTGCGCAGCAGCGGCACGAAGGGCCCGTACAGGGCGCCGCGGGGGCCGTTGACGATGTCCTCGGCAGCGGTGCGCTGGGCATCGGTCCAGTCTTCCTGCGGGATGGGTTGAAGGCGGTCGCTCATGGTACTCTCGATGTTGTCTCGGCGAAAATATTCGCATGCCTTACGGCAAAAATCAAAAGAATCCGGGGGCTTCGAGATTATTGTCAATCGTCAACTTTTCGGAGACGGAGACATGAGCCACATCCTGCACCGCAGCCTGCGCCAGACCCCGCCCGTGGCGGTTGGCGGCGAAGGCATTTACCTGCGCGACAGCCAGGGCAATAGCTATATCGATGCCAGCGGCGGCGCGGCCGTGTCTTCGCTCGGCCACGGGCACCCGGACATCATCGCCGCCATGCACCGCCAGATCGACCGCTGCGCCTATGCCCACACGGGCTTCTTCACCACCGAGGTGGCGGAACAACTGGCCGACCGGCTGGTGGCGTGCGCGCCGGCCGGCATCGGCGGCGTCTACCTGGTGTCGGGCGGCTCGGAGGCGATGGAGACGGCGCTGAAGCTGGCACGCCAGTACTTCGTCGAGGCCGGCGAGTTGAAGCGCTCGCTGTTCATCGCGCGCCGCCAGAGCTATCACGGCAACACGCTGGGCGCGCTGGCGGTGGGCGGCAACGAATGGCGCCGCAAGCCCTTCGCGCCGCTCCTGATCGATGTGCCGCGCGTATCGCCCTGCTACGAGTACCGCGGGCGCGCCGAGGGCCAGAGCGTCGACGAGTACACCGAGCTGCTGCTGGACGAACTGGAAGCGGCGATCCTGCACGCCGGTCCCGAGCACGTGATCGGCTTCTGCGCCGAGACCGTGGTCGGCGCGACCGGCGGCGCTATCCCGCCGACGCCGGGCTATTTCCGCGGTGTGCGCAGGCTGTGCGACAAGTACGGCATCCTGTTCATCGCCGACGAGGTGATGTGCGGGATGGGCCGCACCGGCACCATGTTCGCGATCGAGCAGGATGGCGTGGCGCCGGACTTGATCGCGGTGGCCAAGGGCCTGGGCGCCGGCTATGCGCCGATCGGGGCGGTGCTGGTCAACGGCGCGATCGTCGATCGCCTGCGCGGCGGCAGCGGCAGCTTCCTGCACGGGCACACCTACATCGGCCACCCGGTGGCGGCGGCGGCGGCCCTCGCCGTGCAGCAGGTGATCGAGCGCGACGACTTGCTGGTGCAGGTGCAGAAGCGCGGCGCCACGCTGCGCCGCATGCTGGGCGACGTGTTCGGCAGCCACGAGCACGTCGGCGACATCCGCGGGCGCGGCCTGTTCATCGGGCTGGAACTGGTGCGCAACCGCGCGGGCAAGGCGCCGTTCGCGCCGGAGCTGAAGCTGCACGCGGCGGTCAAGGCGCATGCGATGCGCAAGGGCCTGATGGTGTATCCGATGGGCGGGACCATCGATGGCCGGCACGGCGACCACATTCTGCTGGCGCCGCCGTTCATCGTCAGCGCGCAGGAACTGTCGGAGATCGTGACGCGCCTGAAGGCGGCGGTGGATGGGGCGGTGATGGAGGTGCTGGGGTCGTAGCGGCCCGTCGTCCCCGTGAAGGCGGGGACGACGGGGTAAAGGTTCGCGATCCGATCAAGCCTTCGGAAACGCCACCACTTCCTGCTGCTGTTCTCCCAGCCCAGCGATCCCCAGGCGCAGCGTGTCGCCCTTTTTCAGGAAGCGCTGCGGCGTGCGGCCCAGGCCCACGCCCGGCGGGGTGCCGGTGCAGATGACGTCGCCCGGTTCCAGCGTCATGAAGCGCGACAGGTAGCTGACGATCTGGGCCACCGTGAAGATCATGTTCGACGTGTTCCCGGTCTGCATGCGCTTGCCGTTCAGTTCCAGGTACAGGTCGAGGTCCTGGACGTCGAGGATCTCGTCCTTGGTCACCAGGAAGGGGCCGACCGGGCCGAAGGTGTCGCAGCCCTTGCCCTTGTCCCACTGCGAGCCGAGCTCGAACTGGAAGGCACGTTCGGACACGTCGTTGACCACGCAATAGCCGGCCACGAACTTGAGCGCATCCTCTTCGCTGACGTACTGCGCGCGGGTGCCGATGATCACGCCCAGTTCGACTTCCCAGTCGGTCTTCTTCGACCCCTTGGGCAGCTGGATCGGGTCGTCCGGGCCGGACAGGCAGCTGATCGCCTTGGTGAACATGATCGGCTCGGTCGGGATCGGCGCGCCCACCTCGGCCGCGTGGTCCGAGTAGTTCATGCCGATGCCGATGAACTTGCCGATGCCCTTGACCGGCACGCCCAGGCGCGGGTTGCCGCGCACCAGCGGCAGGGTTTTCCAGTCGACCTTGGACAGCTTGCGCAGCGCTTTCTCGGACAGCACGCTGCCGTCGATGTCCGCAATGACGCCGGACAGGTCGCGCAGCCGGCCTTCCTCGTCGAACAGGCCGGGCTTTTCCTTACCGGGGCGACCGTAACGAACCAATCTCATAATCTTCCTTCTCGTTGAGCAAAGCGATGCCGCATTTTACCGGACGCCGCTGGAGGAAGACACGCAGGCAATGATGCACCAGGCCCGGCAGCTGCAGCGCCAGCAGCACGCCGAAAGCGACGCGGTAGGCCGTCACGGGGTAATGGCCGGCCGCATCCGCGGGCCACAGGCCGACGATCTGCCCGAAGCCGGCCTGCACCAGGAAGGCGCCGACGAAGATCAGGAGGTTGAGGCAGGTGGCCGCGCGCCCGGTCAGCTCGCGCGGCAGGCTCTGGGCCACGATCGCGTACTCGATCCCGGTGATGGTGCCGACCAGCGTGAACAGCACCGACAGCGTCTGCAGGCTGGAACGGTAGTTGAAGACGATCGCCGCCTGCACCAGCACGAACAGCGCGACGCCGACCGCCGCCACGTCGAGCGCGGCGATGCCGCGGCGTCCGGCCCACTCGGTGATCATGCCGACCGCGATGGCGCCGAAGATCACCGAAGCCATGCCCATGTACAGCAGGTAGGCCACGGCATCGTCGGGAAAGTGCGCCACGTCGGACAGCCAGCGCCCGACCCACAGGCCCTGGATGCCGAAGAACACCGCGTGCGGTACCAGCACCAGCGAGATCGTGGTGCGGAACGCCGGCGCGCGGTAGACGTCGAGCACCGAGCGCACCGTCGGGGCCATGGCGGCGGCCGGCGCGCGGCTCTTCGGCGTCACCAGCCAGATCAGGAGGCCGGCGAAGGCGGTGAGCAGCGCCAGCAGCACGAACAGACCGCGCCAGTCGGTGTGCTCGAGCAGCGAACGCACCGGCATCGTGCTGGATGCCGCGCCGAGCCCGCCCACCGCGATCAGGTAGCCCTGCACCGACGGCAGGCGCCCCGGCGCGATCCAGGTCGAAATCGCCTTCACCGCCGACATGAAGCAGCCGCCCAGCCCGCAGCCGATGATGGCGCGCGCCATCATCAATTGCATGAAGCTGTGGCCGGTGGCGAACATGAAGGCACCGCCGGCCGCCAGCAGCATCAGCACCAGCTGCACCTTGCGCGGCCCGTAGCGGTCGAGGGCGATCCCGACCGGCAACTGGACCAGCGCGAAGGCGAAGAAGAAGGCGCTGGTGAGCAGGCCGAGCTGGCCCGGCGTGAGCGCCAGTGCCCCGACCAGCTGCGGCGCCAGCACCGCGTTCACGTTGCGCAGCAGCGATGACAGGTAGTGGCCCAGCGCGAACGGCAGGAACACGTGGAAAAAAACCGCCACGCCGGACAGGCGTGGCGTGTTCTGGTCGGCATCCATGGACGGGTCCGGAGGATCAGGCGGCGTCGGGCTGGCTGTCGCTGGCGCGGCGCTCGCGCTGCACCGTGTCGAGCGGCTGGATCGGGATCACGCGGCCCGCCGGTCCGTGGCCGTCGCCGTCGCTGTCCGATTCGTCGCCTTCGAAGAAGAACTTCTTGCGGCCGAACGCCGGTTTCAGGTGATCCAGCCAGGTCGCGTCCGGATCGTACTTGGCGAAGAACGGGCGGCGCACCCATTCCGGATTGCGCGCTTGCAGGAACTGCAGCGCGAACAGCTTTTCGCCGTTGATGGTGACCACGCCGTCGATCACGACCTTGCCGGGAAAGGCGCTCATCGACGGTCCGCGCACGGTGCGCGACAGGCCGGAGACCATGCTGTAGGCCGACTGGAAGATCTCGTGCGCGCGCGCCAGCGGCAGCGAGAAATAGTCGCGCGGGCCGGTGTCGCGCTCGACGAACATGTAGTACGGGATCGCGCCCAGGCGCACGCCGGTGGTCCACAGCTCGGCCCAGCTGGCCGGGTCTTCGTTGATGTGACGGATCAGCGGCCCCTGCATGCGCAGCGTGGCGCCGGTGCCGACGATGCGTTTCACCGCCTGCTGGGCGATGCCGTTGCGCAGCTCGACCGCGTGATTGTAGTGGCCCATGATCGCCAGGTTCTTGCCGGCCTTGACCACCTTTTCGAACAGGCGCAGCAAGTCGTCGCTGTCCTTGTCGGAGACGTAGCGCTGCGGCCAGTAGGCGACCGACTTGGTGCCGATGCGGATGTTCTGGATATGGGCCAGCTCCGGCGCCAGCAGCGGCTCGATGAATTCGGCCAGGGAACGCGTATTCATGATCATCGGGTCGCCGCCGGTGATCAGGACGTCGGTCACGTCCGGGTGGGTGGCCAGGTAGGACACCAGCTCGGTGCATTCGCGCGCATCGAACTTCATGTCGTCCATGCCGACGAATTGCGGCCAGCGGAAGCAGAAGGTGCAATAGGCGTGGCAGGTCTGGCCGGCACTGGGGAAGAACAATACCGTTTCCTTGTACTTGTGCTGCAGGCCCTTGAGCGGCGCGTCGTTTACACGCGGCACGTTGTGCGTCATCTGGCCGGCCGGATGCGGGTTCATGCGCATGCGGATGTCGTGCACCAGCCGGGCGATGGCGGCATTGTCCTTTTTGTACAACACCAGGTCGCGCAGCTGTTCGTATTCCCTGGCAGGCAGCATGTCGCGGTGGGGGAAGGTCAGGCGGTAGATCGGATCGTCCGGAATATTGTTCCAGTCGATCAGCTGTTCCATCACATATTCGTTGGTACGGAAAGGCAAGACATGGGATACCACCTGGACCGCTTCCTGCAAGTCCGGGCTCATCCATTGCCATTGGCGGGCGTTTGCAATCGATTGACGAGTATAAGGCTTGAACTTGGCTGGCGTCGCTTCGGTGCTCACGGACATTCTCCAAAGAGATAAAGGTTGAATTACGGAACTTAATTGCCTTAGGGAATTGATAGTACGTATGCAATACAGTCATGACGTTGCCGCCAATCAATTCTTAATCGTACTTTCCTCACCAATATCCATAGCCGATGCGAAAGATCAGCGTTGTCTTTCTGCCCGTCTGCCAGCCGGTTTTGCGCCAGCACAAACCTGCTGCAGGGGCTGGCGCGTAGAGTACTCATGCCAATAGGAAATGTTTAGTCCAAGTATGTTCTCGAAAGGAATAGACCATGAAACTCTCGATGAAATTGATGTCGCCCGCAATCGCCCTGTGCCTGGTCGCCGGGAGCGCGCTGGCCAACGAGCCGTCCGAAAAAGATGCGATCGCCATGGCCGAGCGTGGCGCGGCGCTGATCAAGTCCAAGGGCAAGGAGGAGATGATGAAACGGATCAACGCCAAGGATCCGGATTTCGTCCAGGGCTCGCTGTACGTCGACCTGCGCGACGTCAAGACCGGCATCGTGCTGGCCCACCCCTACAACCCCTCGATCGTCGGCAAGGACCTGACCGACGTGCCCGACGCCAATGGCAAGAAATACCGCCGCGAAATCATCGAGCTGGCCGCCGCCAAGGGCAAGGGCTGGGTCGACTACCAGTACAAGAACCCGACCACCGGCAAGATCGAGCCGAAGATCACCTACATCCTGCTGGTGGACGGCGTGGTGCTCGAGGCCGGTTTGTACAAGAAATAAATGACCGCGGCCACGGCCGCGGCATGACGTGAAGGGCGGCGCGCGCGCCGCCCTTTCAGTATGGGCGGCGTACGTGCCGCCCCTTCATCAGGGCGTATGAAGACTGCCCTACTTTCAGCGGGAGCGAAGCATGCTGAACAAATTACGGATCGGTCCGAAGTTGCTGCTGGCGCCGGGCCTGGTGCTGGTGCTGCTGCTGATGCTGTCGGGCGCGGCGTGGTACGGGATGGTGCGCCAGAACGCATCACTGGAAAACATGGTGCAGGTGCGCGCGGCGCGCCTGAAAAGCGTGGCCGACGTGGCGGGCGACGCCAAGTACGTGCATGCCAACGTTTACCAGCTGCTGGCCTGGGTCAACGGCAGTTTCGCCAAGGCCCGGCTGGATGGCTTGACCACCGACATCGGCAACCGCCACGCGGCCGTGAAGGCCCGGCTCGACGAGCTGGCGCGCATCGGCACCGCCGCCGAGCGCAAGCCGATCGACGCCTCGCTGGCGGCGCTGGCGGCCTACCGCAAGGCGGTGCTTGAAACCATCGAGATGGCCCAGGTCGACCAGTCGATCGCGACCAACTCGATGCAGAAGGCGGAAAAGGATTTCGGCGTCCTGAACGCCCAGCTGGCCCAGCTGGCGGCGCTGGAAAAGTCGCTCAGCGAAGAGGCCTACGCCACCGCGCGCGCGGAATTCCACAGCCTCGGTACCAGCATGGTCGTGCTGGTGCTCCTGTCGATCGGGGTATCGCTGGCGGTGACGATGCGCCTGCGCCGCGCCATGCTGCGCGACATCGGCGCCATCTCGGACGTGGTGCGCGAAATGGCCGACGGCAAGCTGACCGGCAGCGCCGCCAGCAGCGGCCGCGACGAGATCGCCGACACCTCGCGCGCGCTCGACCAGACCATCGCCAACCTGAACCGCACGCTGCGCAGCGTGCTCGGGTCGGTACGCTCGATCGACACCGCGTCCAAGGAAATCGCCAGCGGCAACCTCGACCTTTCCACCCGCACCGAGATGCAGGCCGGCTCGCTGCAGCAGACCGCCAGCGCGATGGAAACGCTGACCACGGCGGTCAAGGGCAACGCCAGCAACGCGCGCCTGGCTACCGAACTGGCGGCGGAAGCGGCGCGCCTGGCGCAAGGGGGCGGCGACGCGGTCGGACGCGCGGTGGCGACCATGGAGTCGATCCGTGCCAGCTCGCGCAAGATCGTCGACATCATCGGCGTCATCGACGGCATCTCGTTCCAGACCAATATCCTGGCGCTGAACGCGGCCGTGGAAGCGGCACGCGCCGGTGAACAGGGGCGCGGCTTCGCGGTGGTGGCGTCGGAAGTGCGCACCCTGGCCCAGCGCTCGGCCTCGGCGGCCAAGGAGATCAAGGGCCTGATCGCCGACTCGGTGGCGATCATCGACAACGGCAGCGCCTCGGTCAACGAGGCCGGCGCCAGCATGGGCAGCGTGGTGGCCTCGGTGCAGCAGGTGAACGACATCATCAACCGCATCAGCGTGGCCAGCAACGAGCAGGCCGAGGGCATCGCCGAAGTCAATCTCGCGGTCGGACAGATGGACGACATGACCCAGCAGAACGCGGCGCTGGTCGAACAGGCCGCGGCGGCGGCGGCCAGCCTGCACGAGCAGACCGTCAACCTGGCGCGCGCGGTGTCCGTGTTCCAGATCGAGGGCGAGGAAGCGCCGCAGGCGGTCGCCGACGAGGATGGCGACGACGAGGCGATCCAGCCGGTCCAGGCCGAGCGGCGCGGACCGGGCAGCGCGATGCGCGGCGCCCGGCCGGCGCTCGAGCACCGCACGCCCGAAAGCCGTCCGCAACAGGCGCGCCGGCGCGCCTAGTCGCGAACCTGTGTCACCGTCGCCGCTGCGAAGGCAGGGGCCCAAGTTCGATGCCATACCAAAAACTCGGGCCCTGGCCTGCACAGGGACGATGTCGCTTCACGTTCAGCGAAACGGCTTGCTGACGTAGCGCGACCCGGCCAGGCCGAAGCGCCAGGGCACGTCCACCGCCTTCGAGATGCCGATGCGCGGGCCGCTGACCACCTCGATGCCTTCCGGCGCCGCCAGCAGTTCGAACGGCGCCGCGGCCAGCGGCTCGCCGTTCAGCGCCCGCGTCACCCCCAGGGCCTGGCACAGCTTGCCGGGCCCCGAGCACAGCAGCCATTCGTCGGTCGTGCCGCGCCGCTCGCGCATCCGTTCCAGCCCCTGCACCGGCTCGAGCGCGCGAATCAGCACCCCGGCGCCATGGCCCTCTTCCCGGCACACGAAGTTCAGGCACCAGTGGATGCCATACGAACGGTACACATAGGCATGCGCGGGCGGGCCGAACATGGCGAAATTGCGGTCGGTCGGACCGGAATAGCTGTGCGAGGCCGGGTCCTCGCCGTCGTAGGCTTCGGTCTCGACGATGCGTCCGCCGACGCCGTCGACCAGGACCGTCACCCCGATCAGCTGGCGCGCCACGCGGTGGGAAGGCGCAAGAAAGTCGATACCGGCAAGGATGATGGGAGACATGTATGTATCTTACAACGGTCCCGTTCGGCGAGTCGCACTCGTCGCTCCCTCGGCAAGCGCCCCGGCCGGGCGCACGATCGGCAATTCGGTCATCAAATAATTCAATGCTTTGCTGCAACTTGCAGCGCACTGGTTTATAGTGATGCGCTTCGCACTTATTTCTGTGCAGCATCACACTTCCCCTGAATCATGAGTACAGCAACCGTCCTGGCGCGTCCCGGCGCCGGCGAGGACGCGGTCGACGCCCTGATCAAGTCGATCCGCATTCCCCCGCGTCCCAGCCTGCTGGCCGACCTGCAGTGCGAGCTGGCATCGCCCGATCCGAGTCCGGAAGCCATCGGCCGCATCGTCGCCAGCGACGTCGGCATGTCGGGCGCCCTCCTCAAGCTGGCCAATTCAGCCGTCTATGGCGGCCGCAAGGCCAAGTCGATCGAGCAAGCCATCCTGTTCCTCGGCATTAACCAGGTGGCCGCCCTGATGACCGGGCTGCTGGCGCGCCAGGCAATCCCTGCCAACAGCGCGGCGCTGGCCAGCTTCTGGGACGTGTCGACCCGGCGCGCCCAGTCGATGGTGTTCCTGTCGCGCCGCCTGCGCATCGGCGAATCCGACGTGGCCCATACCTTCGGCCTGTTCTGCGACACCGGCGTGCCGCTGCTGATGGACCGCTTCGCCGACTACGGCGCCACCTACGCCGCCGCCTCGCTGGAAGCGGAGCGCCCGTTCACCGCGCTGGAAGACGAGCGCCATGCGACGTCCCACGCGGCGGTCGGCTGCCTGTTGGCGCGCAACTGGGGCCTGCGCGGCGACATCGGCTGGGCCATCCTGCACCACCACGACTACGACGTGCTCGACGACGCCGACAGCCCGCCCACGGTGCGCGCGATGGTCGCCCTGTCGCTGCTGGCCGAAAGCGCGATCAGCACATACCAGGGTCACGGCGAATCGCTCGAATGGAACAAGGGCGGCGCTCGCGCGCTGGCCTACCTCGGCCTGTCGGTCGAAGAGACCGCCGAGATACTGGACGAGCTGGTGGAAGCCTTCCACGACGAGTAAGCCGGCACACCGTGCAGGAAGCGGACAGCACAATGAAAAGGGCCGGTCTCCCCGCGGAGACCGGCCCTTTTACTTGATACTTATTACTTAATGACTTGCGCTGCAGGCACCAATCAACGGCGGCGTTGCTGCGGACGTGCGCCCTGCGGCGGCATGCCGCGCGTTTCGATGTGGCGGAAGGTAATGCGGCCCTTGTTCAAGTCATACGGCGACATCTCCAGCGTGACGCGGTCGCCGGCGATGATGCGGATGTGGTTCTTCTTCATGCGGCCCGAAGTGTACGCCACCAGCTGGTGACCATTCTCCAGGTCGACGCGGAAGCGCATCTCCGGCAGCACTTCGGTGACTTTGCCCTGCATCTCGATCAGTTCTTCTTTACTCATGTCATGTCCTTTATATGTGAACGACTCTTCCGTGGCCGGGGCAATGCAAAACGCCGAAAGGCGAAAGCATGAACACCGCGCCGTCGTCGGGACACGCTGAAAATGCCGGTCAAGAATGGAAAAAGTCGTGAAACGTGGAGCGCAAACCACATGGGCGCCCACGAACTGGGGGATAGATCCCATATGGGGATGTTGCACCAAAAAAAAAGAGCATGGCCGTGCTTTTGGCACGCTTTTGTTCTCGCTCTTGATTTGGTGCTGACCAAGTGTGTCATTCTACACGACAACAGACTTCTTCGCTGCGGATGCCTTCAGAAGGCTCAGGCGAGCCAGTCCATCTGCGCACCCGGCCGCGTATCCGTGCCGGCGTCGACCAGGTTGCGCCAGATCGCCAGCTTTTGCTCGAACGTCAGCGCCATGTGCGCCGGCGAACTCGACGGCAGCACCACGGTCCGGTACCCGGCTTGCGCGAACTGCGGCGCGAATTTCCCTGACGTCTGCCCGTTGAACCCCACCGTCTCGAGTTCCGGGCACAGCCGTTGCAGGCGCTCGAAATCGTTGGCGGCCGGCTTGCGGATGGCGGCGTCGAGGCTCCCTTCCCGCTCGCAGGCGGCCAGCACGTCCCACAGGCCGAAGCGGTGCGCCCGCAGGCGCGGCAGGCGTTCGGCGTAAGGCAGCGCGTACAGGTCTTCGCCCACCAGGGCGCCGACCAGTTTCCAGAACTGGTTGCGCGGATGCGCGTAGTATTGCTGGGCAGCGAGCGAGGCGGCGCCCGGAAAGCTGCCCAGGATCAGGATGCGGGTGTCGGGCGCGATGACGGGCGCCAGGCCGGTAAGCAGGGGTGTGGACATGGCCGCATGATAGTCCAGAAACGACGAACGGGGCCTGCCGCCCCGTTCGTCGCTTGTCACCGGAAGATGGCGATTCAGTGCTTGCGGCGGCGGCGCGCGAGGCCGATCGCGGCCAGGCCCAGGCCCAGCAGCGCGATCGATGCCGGTTCCGGCACGGCATTGGCCGTGCCGCCGACCAACGCACCCGAACCGGACGTGGTACCGGTGGCCGGCGTGGTCACCGGGCTGGTGACGACCGGGCTGGTGACGACCGGATTCGTGACGACCGGGCTGGTCACGACCGGATTGGTCGCGATCGGGGTGGTCGACGGCATCAGGCTGCCCTGCACGCTGTAGCTCACCGAACCGATCCAGCCCGAGAACCAGGACCAGTAGGCATCCACGTCGGCGCCGTTCTGCCACGACACGGTCATCACGTTGTCCGCCGAGATCTTGGCCCACTGTGCATCGCTCAGGCTCAGGGTGCCGGTCAGGGTGTAGTCCTTGTCCTTGACGTTTTCGCTGACCGACACGCCGGACGGGACACTGCTGCTGCTCCAGTGGGTGAACTGGGTGCCGTCGATGGAAAAGTTGAAATACTCGTCGTCGCAGATGTTGTAGTTGGTACCGTAGTCGCCCTTGGCCGTGATCGACACCGTCACGCCGGTGTACTTGGTGCCGTCGAGGCTGTAGGTCTTGCTGAACTCCTGGGCGTTCTGGGTGATGGTGGTGGTGTTCGAGGCGATCACGACGGCCTGGGCGGCACCAGTGAAGAAAGTGGCGGCGATGGCGGCAGCAGCGATGAGTTGTTTGCGCATGGTCGAATCCTTGAGTGATTAGTGTTGTTCTAGATCATTTTTAATTTACTATAAGCAATTTAAATGCCAGCAAGAAAAACTCATGGATATTCAATGCCTTAGGATATTGCGCTGCCGGTTTTTCAGGTTCACTGTAAATTTTTTCGACAAATAAAAATATTTTTGAGCTAACAAATTCGCATCGTCAAATTTTATCGCCCGAGAGAACGCTTGAAGAAGGCGCATGAAACAGGCGATTTGACTAATTTGACGGGTGTAAGATTTTTCGACAAAACGAAAAAAACGGCAGCCGCCGAAGGCGGACTGCCGCAAAAGGGCACGCTTGAACCGTGCTTGGATCGTTCTTTACACCGGCTCAGCGGCTGGCCTGCGCCATCCCCTCCACCGCTTTGTCCACAGCAGCGCCATCCCAGCCGCCGCCCAGTGACCGGATCAGCGCCACCGTGGTGACGGCGCGCTCGCCGCGCAATTGCACCGCGCTGCGCTCCACCGCCGCCTGGTTACGCTGCGCGTCCAGCAATTCCAGGTAGCTGCCGCGGCCGGCGTCGTACAGCTTCTGCGCCAGGTCGGCGGCGCGGCGCGCGGACACCACCGCGTTCTCGGTCTCGACGCTCTGCCCGGCCAGGATGCGCAGGCCGGCCAGGTTGTCCTCGACTTCGGCGAAGGCCGCCAGCACGCTCTGGCGGTAGCTGCCCACCGCCTCTTCCAGCGCGGCCTCGCTGCGCAGCACGTTGTTACGGTTGCGGCCGCCGTCGATGATCGGCATCGACAAAGCCGCGCCCAGCAGCCAGGAGCGGCTGCTCCACTTGAACACGTCGCCGAAGGTCCCGGCCACGCCACCGCCGTCGGCGCCGATGCTGAGCGCCGGGAACATGGCCGCGCGGGCCACGCCGATGCGGGCGTTGGCCGCTTCCATGTTGCGCTGGGCGCTGACGATGTCGGGCCGGCGCTCCAGCAGCGCCGACGGCAGCCCGGCCGGGATCAGGGGCAGCGCCGACGCGTCTTCCAGCGGGCGGGCCGGCGCGCTGAAGATCGATGCCGGCTTGCCCAGCAAGACCGCCAGCGCATGTTCGGCCGTGGTGCGCTGGCGCTGCAGGCCGATCGCCTCGGCACGCGCGGTCGCCAGTTCGGTGCGCGCGCGCGCCAGGTCGAACTCGCCGATGTCGCCCAGGTCGAAGCGGCGCCCGGTGACGCGTACGCTTTCCTCGCGCAGGCGCACGGTGCGCTCCACCGTCGCCAGCTCGGCGTCGAGGGCGCGCAGCCTGAAGTAGGTCTGGGCCACGTCGGCCTGCAGCGACAGCAGCACCGAGCGCCAGGTCGCCTCCACCGCGCCGGCGTCGCCGCGCGCCGCCGCCACGTTCGAGGACACGCGGCCGAACAAATCGACCTCGTAGCTGGCCGACAGCCGGGCCGAGTAGGTGTTCCCAATCGCGACCGGCGTACCCGGCGCCTGCAGGGCTTCCAGCGGCGACGTCCGGCCGCGCTGGGCATTCACGCCGGCGCCGACCTGCGGGATGCGGTCGCTTTCGGCGATGCCGGCGATCGCCCTCGCCTGCTTCACGCGCGCCGCCGCCACCGTCAGGCTCTGGTTGTTCGCCGCCGCTTCCGCGACCAGGGCGTCCAGCGACGGGTCGTGGAAGGCGCGCCACCATTCGCCGCGCGGCTGGGCTTCGGCCGGCTGGCCGATCTTCCAGGTGCTGCCGTCGGGCGCCGTCAGGGTCGCCGGCGCCTGCGCTTCCTTGAAGGCGCCGACGGCGACCGGTTCCGGCTGCCTGAACGCGGGCGCGGCGCAGGCGCCCAGCAGCAGCGCCGCGAACAGGGCCGGCAAACCTCGTGCAATCATGTTTTTCATATCAATGGTTTCCTTCCAGTGCGGGGCCATGGTCGCCGGCGGGCAGCGCCGCCGTCTTGTGCGAAGGCCGTTCGAAACGCTTGGCCAGGGTGCGCAGCAGGACGTAGAACAGCGGCGTCAGGAACAGGCCGAAGAAGGTCACGCCCAGCATGCCGGCGAACACCGCCACCCCCATCGCGTGGCGCATCTCAGCGCCGGCGCCGTGCGAGAACACCAGCGGCAGCACGCCCATGATGAAAGCGATCGAGGTCATCAGGATCGGACGCAAACGCAGGCGGCAGGCTTCCAGCGCGGCGGCGACGATGCTGCGGCCGTGGTGTTCCAGCTCGACCGCGAATTCCACGATCAGGATCGCGTTCTTCGAGGCCAGGCCGACCAGCACGAACAGCGCGATCTGGGTGAACACGTTGTTGTCGCCACCGGTCAGCTTGACGCCGACCAGTGCGCACAGGATCGACATCGGCACGATCAGGATCACGGCCAGCGGCAGCGTCCAGCTTTCGTACTGGGCGGCCAGCACCAGGAACACCAGCAGCACGCACAGCGGGAACACGAAGATCATGGTGTTACCCGACAGGATGTCCTGGTAGGTCAGATCGGTCCACTCGTAGGCGATCCCCTTCGGCAGCACCTCGCGCGCGATTTCCTCCATCGCGGCCTGGGCCTGGCCCGACGACACGCCCGGGGCCGGGCCGCCGTTCATCTCGGCGGCGACGTAGTTGTTGTAGCGCTGGACGCGGTCCGGGCCGTAGGCATCCTTGATCTGCATGATCGTGGACAGCGGGATCATCTCGCCCTTGTCGTTGCGGACCTTCAGCTGGGCGATCTGTTCGCGCTGCGAACGGAACGGCGCATCGGCCTGCACGCGCACCTGGTAGGTGCGGCCGAACTGGTTGAAGTCGTTCACGTACAGCGAGCCGAGGTTGATCTGCAAGGCCTGGTTGATCTCCGACAGCGGCACGCCCATCTGCTTGGCTTTCACGCGGTCGACGTCGGCGAACAGTTGCGGCACGTTGATCTGGTAGCCCGAGAACACGCCGGCCAGGCGCTTGTCGGTCGCGGCCTTGGCCATGAAGGCCTGCACCGCCTTGTTCAGCTCATCGTAGCCGAGGTTGCCGCGGTCCTCGATCATCATCTTGAAGCCGCCGGTGGTGCCCAGGCCGTTGACCGGCGGCGGCGGCAGCACCATCACGAAGGCGTCCTCGATGGCTGCGCCCATGCGCTTGTTGATCTCGGCGGCGATGCCTTCGGCGCTCTGCTCCTTGCCGTTGCGCTGGTCGAAGGGTTTCAGGCTGATGAAGGCGATGCCGGCGTTCGGCGCATTGGTGAAGCCATTGATCGACAGGCCAGGGAAGGCGATCGACGATTCCACGCCCGGGATGCCGCGCGCGACGTCCGACATCTTGCGGATCACGGCGTCGGTGCGGTCGAGCGAGGCGGCGTCCGGCAGCTGGGCGAAACCGATCAGGTAAGCCTTGTCCTGGGCCGGCACGAAGCCCGGCGGCACCGCCTTGAACATGAAGATGCCGGCGATGCCGAGCAGCGCATACACGCCCAGCGACGCGCTCTTGCGCTTCAGGACGCCCTGCACGCCCGCTTCGTACTTGTGGGCGGAACGGTTGAAGAAGCGGTTGAAGCCCGCGAAGAAGCGGCCGAACACGGCGTCCATGCCGCGCGTCAGCCAGTCCTTCTTGGCGCCGTGGGGCTTGAGCAGCACTGCCGACAGGGCCGGGGCCAGGGTCAGCGACAGGAAGGCCGAGATCACGGTCGAGATGGCGATGGTCAGCGCGAACTGGCGGTAGAACTGGCCGGTCAGGCCGGAGACGAAGGCGATCGGCACGAACACGGCGCACAGCACCAGGGCGATCGCGATGATCGGACCGGACACCTCTTTCATGGCCTGCACGGTGGCATCATGCGGATTCAAGCCGTTCTCGATGTTGCGCTCCACGTTTTCCACCACCACGATGGCATCGTCGACCACGATACCGATGGCCAGCACCAGGCCGAACAGCGACAGCGTGTTGATCGAGAAGCCGAAGGCCAGCATCACCGCGAAGGTGCCGACCACCGACACCGGCACGGCCAGCAGCGGAATCACGGACGCGCGCCAGGTCTGCAGGAACACGATCACGACGATGGCCACCAGCACGATCGCCTCGAGCAGGGTGTGCAGCACCGAGTTGATCGACTCGCGCACGAACTGGGTCGGGTCGTACACGATGCTGTAGGTCATTCCCTGCGGGAAGTCCTTCGACAATTCTTCCATCTTGGCGCGCACGTCGGTCGACAGTTGCAGCGCATTCGCGGTAGGCGACTGGAACAGCGGGATCGCCACCGCCGACTTGTTGTCCAGCAGCGAGCGCAGCGCGTACGAGTTCGAACCCATCTCCAGGCGCGCGACGTCCTTCAGCAGGGTGGTGGCGCCGTCGGCGTTGGTCTTGACCACGATGTCGCCGAATTCCTCGACGCTGGCCAGGCGGCCCTGGGTGTTCACGGTCAGCTGGAAGTCGGCATCCTTGGACGGACCCTGGCCGACCACGCCGGCCGCGACCTGCACGTTCTGCTCGCGGATGGCGTTGACGACGTCGGTCGCGGTCAGGTTGCGGCCCGCCACCTTCTGCGGGTCGAGCCAGACGCGCATCGCGTAGTCGCCCGAACCGAACAGCTGGACGTCGCCCATGCCGTTGATGCGCGCCAGCTGGTCCTTGACGTTCAGCGTGGCGTAGTTGCGCAGGTACAGGTCGTCGTAGCGGCCGTCCGGCGAATTCAGGTGGACCACCATCGTGATGTTGGGCGAACTCTTGACGGTGGTGACGCCGATCTGGCGCACCTCTTCTGGCAGGCGCGGCAGCGCGCGCTGGACGCGGTTCTGCACCGCCGTCTCGGCCTGCTCGACGTTGGTGCCGATTTTGAAGGTGACGGTCAGCTGCAGCGCGCCGTCCGAAGTGTTTTGCGAAGTCATGTAGAGCATGCCCTCGACGCCGATGATTTCCTGTTCGATCGGCGTGGCGACCGTCTCGGCGATGACCTTCGGATTCGCGCCCGGGTACTGGGCGCGCACCACGATCGACGGCGGCACGACTTCGGGGTATTCCGAGATCGGCAGCTGGAAGATCGAGATCAGGCCGGCCACGAACACGATGACGGACAAGACCGCCGCGAAGATCGGCTTGTCGACGAAAAAGCGTGAGATATTCATTGTTATTGTTCCTTGCGAATGTGCGTTGCCTTATTTGGACTCGGCCATGGCCAGCTGCGCGCCCTTGGCGCCTGCCGGGGCGGAGGCCACCATCGGCACGGTCTGCGCCGTGATCGGCGCGCCCGGACGCACGCGCTGCAAGCCGTTGACGACGATCTTCTCGCCCGGCTTCAGGCCGCTGCGCACCACGCGCAGGCCATCGACGACGGGGCCCAGGGTGACGGTGCGGTACTCGGCCTTGCCGTCCTTGTCGACCACGAACACGAACTTGCGGCTCTGGTCGGTGCCGACGGCACGGTCGGTGATCAGCAACGCGTTCCTGGCGTTGCCGCCGCCGATCTGCACGCGCGCGAACAGGCCCGGCGCCATGGCGCGGTCCTTGTTCTCGAAGGTGGCGCGCATGCGCACGCTGCCAGTGCGGTTGTCGAGCTGGTTGTCGACGAATTCGAGCTTGCCCTCGTGCGGGAAGCCTTCCTCGCCCGCCAGGCCGACGTTCACCGCCACCGGGTGGCCGGCATGCGCATCCTTGCTGACGCGCAGATAGGTTTCTTCGTCGCCGTCGAAGCTGGCGTAGATGCGTTCCAGCGACACCACCGAGGTGAGCACGGCGGACGCGTCGACCAGGTTGCCGAGGGTGATCTCGGCCTTCGACACGCGGCCGTCGATCGGCGAGGTCACGCGGGTATAGGTGAGGTTGAGCTTGGCGGCCTGGGCTTGCGCTTCGGCGGCGCGCGCGGTGGCATCCAGTTCTTTGAGGCCGGCGGCGCGTTCATCGTATTCGCGCTGGGCGATGGCTTTATCGCCCAGCAGGCGTTCGGCGCGGGCCAGTTCGATCTTCGCCAGTTCGGCCTTGGCGCGCGCCGACTTGCCGGCCGCCTCGGCGCGGTCGTATTCGGCCTGGTAGGGGCGCTGGTCGATCACGAACAGTACGTCGCCCTTTTTCACTTCGGCGCCCGGCTTGAAATTGACGGCGGTGATGTAGCCGGACACGCGCGGACGGATCTCGACGCGCTCGATCGCTTCCAGCCGGCCCGAGAATTCCTGGGTTTCGGCGATCTGCCGTTCGACCACGGCGGCGGCCGACACCGGCGGCCCGGCCTGTGCCTGCGGCTGCGCGTCGGCGGCCTTGCCGGTGGCGTCGGAGCAGCCGGCCAGGCCCGCCGTCAATGCGATCGCCACCCCGGCGGCGCCGAGCGCCAGCACCAGCGGCCGCGCCGCCGTCTTCAAATCTCGTACGGTTTTCATGGTTTGCCCTCTCATGTTTTGAAAAATTATTGATTACTTATTAACTTTTGGACGCAAGCAGTCCTTTCCGGGCTTTTGCAGGAAAAGACAGGTCTCCCATGCCCTGTTGCCAGGGCACGTTGTTATGGTTTATCGGGTAAAGCGCTGATCCGTGGGATCAACAGCCGGCAGGCAGCTTGTCCTGGTCGAGTCCGGCAATGAAGTTGGCGATTTCGCTCAATACATGCCCCTGGCAGGCGCATTCGTTACGCGCGTTCGGTTCCTGCAGGCGCGCCGCGGGTATGCGCCGGACCGTGGTCGGCACCCCCGCATTGATCAGTTTGTTGCCGTAGGCTTCGGCCTCGTCGCGCAAGGGGTCGTCGTCGGCCGACAGGATCAGGGCCGGCGGCAGGTTCTTCATGCGGCTCGACTGCAGCGGCGACGCATACGGGTGGCTGCGGTCGGCCGGATGCGGCAGGTAGCCGCGGTAGGCGGCGGCGCATTCGTTGACCACCTTGGCGCTGTCGACGCAGGTCGGCATTTCGCGCATCGAGCAGGTGCTCAGGCCCGGGTCGAGCATCGGCATGATCAGGATCTGGCCGGCGAGCGTGGGTGCGCCGCGGTCGCGCGCCATCAGGCCGCACACGGCGGCAAGGTTGGCGCCGGCCTCGATGCCGGCCACCAGCATGCGCTTGCCGCTCCAGCCGAGCTTGGTCTTGTTCTTCTTGGCCCACATCAGCACCGCATGCGCATCCTCCACCGCCGCCGGGAACGGCTTGCTGGTCGCCAGCGTATAGGTCGACGACAGCACCACCGGGTAGCCGCCGGCCTCGGCCAGGTGGCGCAGGAAGCCGTCGGAATGATCCAGGTCGCCGTGGACGAAACCGCCGCCGTGGAAGAACACGATCAGGACGTCGCGCTTGCCGTCGGCGCCGGCCTTGTACAGGCGCGCCGCCAGCGGGCCTTCGCACCCGGTCACTTCCAGCTCGCGCACTGCGAGACTGGGTTCCATGACGCTGTCGGCCACCGCGTTCATCGGGCCACCTCGCCGGCAAACCACGCCTGGTAGCCGCGCGCCTCGGCGCCGGCGGCATGGGCGTACTCGTCGCTGACGATCATGCCGGCCATGAGCACCACGCCCAGCACCAGCGCAAGCGCTGAGGCGATGCTATCCCGATGCTGTTTCATGACTTGCTCCTTTTGATGGTGACCGTACCGACACTATAGACTTCATCTAGAATCTGATAAATAGATCAATTGCGAATCCATTATTCAGATTCCTGAACAATCGCAATGCATGAGGTGGCTAGATGAACAAATTACAGGCAATGGAAGTGTTCGTGCAGGTGGTCGACGCCGGCAGTTTCACGCGCGCGGCCGAGACGCTGCAACTGCCCAAGGCCACGGTGTCGACGCTGGTGCAATCGCTGGAGACGGCGCTGTCGACCAAGCTGCTGCACCGGACCACGCGCTCGGTGACGGTCACCACCGACGGCGCCGCCTACTACGAACGCTGCATCCGCATCCTGTCCGACGTGCGCGACGCCGAGGAATCGCTGTCGCGCACCCGGCTGTCGCCCAGCGGCCGGCTGCGCGTGGACGTGCCCACCGGCCTGGCGAGCGAGATCCTGATCCCGGCCCTGCCCGCCTTCTTCGAGCGCTACCCGGACATCCTGATGGAGCTGGGCAGCACCGACCGCCCGGTCGACCTGGTCGAGGAAGGCGTGGATTGCGCGGTGCGCGGCGGCGAGCTGTTCGACGACAACCTGATCGCGCGCCGCGTCGGCGTGGTCAATTTCGTCACCGCGGCCTCGCCCGGCTACGTGGCGCACCACGGCATGCCGCGCCACCCGCGCGACCTCGAGCGCCACCGCTGCGTCAGCTATTTCTCGGCCAAGACCGGCAAGACCTACGACTGGGATTTCCACCGCGGCGACGAGAAAGTGGTGGCGCGCATGCCCGGCGTGATCGCGCTGAACGATTCGAACGCCTACGTGCACGCCGGCCTCGCCGGCCTGGGCATCATCCAGATGGCCGACTACCTGCTGGAGCAGCACGTGGCGGCCGGGCGCCTGGTACGTGTGCTGGGCGACTGGGCCAGCGATCCGCTGCCGGTGCACGTCGTGTATCCGCAGAACCGCCACCTGTCGGCCAAGGTGCGGGTGTTCGTCGAATGGGTGTCCGAGCTGTTCGCGCGGCATCCGCACATGCAGATCGGCGCGGTGCCGCGGCTGGAAACCGTGGCGGAATCGGCAGCGGAAGCCGTCGCGGCCTGATCCCGGCGCGACCGGCAGGTGTAGAATTTTGGTGAACGACAATACCGGAGACACCCATGTCCCAGCCGCGCACCATCGACATGCTGCTCGAGCAGTACGCCGCCAGCCACCGCAACCCGACCAACGAACTGATCCATATGGTATGCGTGCCGGCGATCGTGTTCACGCTGCTGGGCATCCTGTGGAGCATCCATCCGGTGCTGGCCTTGCTGGCCTGCGCCGGCGCGCTGGCGTATTACATGAAGCTGTCGCGCCCGTTCGCACTGGGCATGCTCCTGATGAGCGCCGTGATGCTCGGCCTGCTGGCGATGATGCCGCCGATGACGGTCCTGCCGCTGTCGATCGCGCTCTTCGTCGTGGCCTGGATCGGCCAGTTCATCGGCCACATGATGGAAGGCAAGAAGCCCTCCTTCCTGGACGACCTGCGTTTCCTGCTGGTCGGGCCGCTGTTCGTGCTCGGCTTCCTGTACCGGCGCCTGAAGCTCGCCTATTGACGCAGGCGTGCACCGGCAAGCGCGTGCGTCGCGCGCCGGCTCTTGCGAAAGCGGTAAGCTGGCATCATCTGCCGACTACAGCAAGCCTGACTGGAGCACATCATGAAACGCGCACTCACTCTTCCCTTTGCCCTTGCCTTCGCCGCCGTCCTGGCCGGCTGCGCCACGCCGCCCGAGTCGGGCAACGTCTACAACGCCTACCAGACCATGAACGAACAGTCGGTTCGCATGGGGACGGTGGAATCCGTGCGCAACGTTACCATCGCCAACCCGGACAGCGGTACCGGCACCGTCGCCGGCGCCGCCCTCGGTGGCCTGGGCGGCTCGCAGATCGGCAGCGGCAACGGCTCGGCCGCGGTCGGCATCCTGGGCGCCGTCGCCGGCGGCATCATCGGCAACCGCATCGAGAACAAGGCCAACCACCGGCCCGGCTTCGAGATCACGGTCCGCCTCGACAACGGCGAAATGCGCGCCGTCACCCAGCTGGCCGACGAAGCCTTCCGTCCGGGCGAGCGCGTGCGCCTGCTGAGCAACGGCTACAACACCCGCGTCACGCACTGATGCAAACGGCGTGACGCCTACGTCGTCCCCGCGCAGGCCGGGACCCATGGCGAACAACGGAAGGCCGGGCACCTGAAGCATTGCAGTGTTTCCGGAATACGGCCTTGGAAACGCAGTATGGCGCCCCGCCTGCGGGCGGAGCCGTTTCCGGCAGTGCCGGGAACGACGGTGGCCTGGCACAACGGTCCAGCAACAGATGCTCCATGGACACCGCGAAAGCACGTATACTTTCGCGATGCCTTCCTACGTCCTCTTCACCATCGCCTCCCTGATCTGGGGATCCACTTTCTGGGCCATCACGCTGCAGCTGGGCGAAGTCCCGCCCGCGGTCTCGGTCGTCTACCGGTTCGCGCTGGCGTCCAGCGCGCTGTTCGCCTGGTGCCTGCTGCGCGGCGGCAGCCTGCGCCTGCCCTGGCGCGTACAGCGCTGGACCCTGTTGCAGGGCTTCTTCACGTTCGGCCTGTCGTATGTTTGTACGTACAACGCCGAGCAGTACGTGGTCTCGGCCCTGGTGGCGGTGCTGTTCGCGCTGATGGTGTTCTGGACGCCGATCTGCGCGCGCATCGCCTTCGGCACGCCGATCGCGCACCGTACCTGGGGCGCCGGGCTGGCCGCGATCGCCGGGGTGTCGCTGCTGTTCTGGCACTCGATCGAGCGTGCCTTGCACGACATGACGCAGGGTGGCCAGGGCCACTTCATCCTCGGCCTGGTGCTCGGCATCGGCGCCTCGATCGCCAGCGCGGCCGGCAGCATCGTGGTCGGCAAGGTGCGCGAACAATCGAACAACCTGATGCTGACCACCGGCTGGTCGATGTTCTGGGGCACCTGCATGGTGGCCGCGTGGTGCCTGGCCACCGGCCAGGCGTTCATCATCCCGCGCGCGCCGAGCTACGTGCTCGGCCTGCTGCACCTGTCGATCTTCGGCTCGGTGGTGGCCTTCATCTGCTATTTCACCCTGATCAACCGCATCGGCTCGAACAAGGCCGTGTACATCGGCGTGATCACGCCGGTGATCTCGGTGCTGCTGTCCATCAAGCTGGAACACTACCGTCCGGGCCCGGTCGAATGGCTGGGCATGGCGGTTTGCCTGGGCAGCGTCGCCTGGGCCCTGCGCGCGCCGGCGGCCAAGCCTGCATTGCATTCCGAAACCGAAGTCCAACTGAACAATCCGATCGAAACCCCATGACAGTAGAATCCGTTACCGGCGCCACCTTCGCCATCCGCCCCGCCACCCCGGCCGACGTCGTCCACATCCACTCGATGATCGTCGAGCTGGCCGTGTTCGAAAAGCTCGAGCACATGGTGGTGGCCACCGAAGCCCTGCTGCACGAAGGCCTGTTCGGCGCGCGCCCGGGTTGCGAAGCGATCGTCGCCGAAGCCGAGGGCGAGGTGGTGGGCTTTGCCCTGTTCTTCCACAACTTCTCGACCTTCCTGACCCGCCGCGGCCTGTACCTGGAAGACCTGTACGTGCGCCAGGCGCACCGCGGCAAGGGCTACGGCAGCCGCATCCTCAAGCACCTGGCGCGCCTGGCCGTGGAGCGCGAATGCGGCCGCTTCGAGTGGTCGGTGCTGGACTGGAATACGCCGGCCATCGAGTTCTATAAAGCCATGGGCGCCGAGATCCTGCCGGACTGGCGCATCTGCCGCGTGACCGGCGACCCGCTGGCGCAGCTGGCACGGATGGCGCAGGCCTGAACCGCAGCGCCAAAGAAAAAACCCACGGGCTGCTCGCAGCGCCGTGGGTAACCCATTCAGGATGGGGAGGGGAGACTTGAATCCAACGGCCCCAATATAAGCGCCGTCCGCCCCCGCTTGGGCGTTCCTTACAAATGCTTACCTCGGTAACAGAACGCCAAGATTCGTCAAGCGAATCGGCCTCGCGCACGATTGCGTGATCACAAATGCAATAACGCACCGTGCATGACAATGTGGCCTCCAGACGAGGGAAACCACATGAAGAGCGCCATATTCCATGCGAAGCCGAGCGCCAGGCCAAGCACGACCAAGCCAGACGCCACCAGGCCGGGCACCGCTTCCGGCACCGGCACGGGCACCGGCCGGGTCCGGCGGGCCTGGCTGCGGTTCTGGCTCCGCTACCGGCTCGACGCCTACACGCGCAGCCTGCACACCATCGCGGCCCAGCGCGAAAACGACTTCCACGCCGAGCGCCTGCTGCACCGGGCGATCTCGGCAACGCGTTCGCGGTTGCAGTCGCTGTAGCGCTGCAGCCCCCCTAGCGCTCGACGCGTGCCCGGCGCGCGCGTCCGGCCAGCAAGCGTTCGCATGCCTCGAAGCCGGCCTGGGTCAACAGTGCCAGCAGCGCCGCCGGAATCGCGCCCGCCAGCAGCATGTCGTTGTCGTTCAGCGCCAGTCCGGTGGTGATGCGTTCACCGAAACCGCCGGCGCCGATGAAGGCGGCAATGGTCGCCGTGCCGATGCTCATCACCGCCGCCGTCTTGACGCCCGCCAGGATCACCGGCGCCGCCAGCGGCAGCTCGACCGTCAGGAGCGACTGGGTCCGGGTCAATCCCAGCGCCAGCGCCGCCGTGCGCAGGCCGGCGGGCACCTGCAGCAGGCCGATGCAGGTGTTGCGCACGATCGGCAGCAGCGCATAAGCGCACAGCGCCACCAGCGCCGGCACCGTGCCGATGCGCCCGAGCAGCGGAATCAGGATCGCCAGCAGCGCCAGCGACGGCACGGTCTGCAGCATGCCGGCCAGTGCCAGCACCACCTGGCGCAGGCGCGGCGCCAGCGCCGCCACGATGCCGAGCGGGACGCCGGCCAGGCAACCGAGCAGCACGGCGGCGCCCACCAGCAGCAGGTGCTGGCGCGCCAGCGTGCCGAAGCCGTTGCCGAAGGTCTTGGCGAGCAGGCCGTCGCGTGCCGGGCGCGTACCCGCAGGGTTGGCGCGGCTGGCATCTTGTGTCGCATTCGTTATGGTGTCGTCGGCATCCTGGGGCGCATTCGTTGTGGCGCTGCCGGCATCGCGGGCGACCCAGATTTTTGCGATCGCCGCGAACGGCTGCCCTTCCAGCTCCGCGGCGGCGTTCATCGCGATCATGGCGTCGGCCGAGATGCGCCCTTCCAGCGCGCCGATGGCGCGCCAGGCGGCCGGCAGGCGCTGCGGCAAGTCGAGGCGGTACAGCAGCACCGCATCGTAGCGCGGAAAGTAGCCCTGGTCGTCGTCCAGCACGCGCAAGCCGTACTGGCGGATCTTGGCGTCGGTGGAATAGATGTCGGTGACGTCGATCTGGCGCTGCGCCAGCGCCTCGTAGGCGATGCCGTGATCGAGGCCGCGTGGAGTCTGCGGCAGGCCGTAGCGCCGCGCCAGCCCCGGCCAGCCGTCGGCGCGGCCGAGGAATTCGTGCGACAGGCCGATGCGCAATGCCGGCCGTCGCGCCAGGTCGGACAATCGGCCGATGCCGGCATCGCCGCGCGCGGCCAGTGCATAGCCGTTGGAAAAGCCGAGCGGCACCGCCACGCCCAGGCCCAGCGGCCGCAGCGCCGCCTGCATCCGCGCCATCGAGGTCGGGTGCGGGTTCTTGAGGATCTCGAGGTCGATGGTGCCGAGGTATTCCGGATAGACGTCGATCGCGCCGGAGCGCAGCGCCGCCAGCACGATGGCCGTGTTGCCCAGTCCCTGGCGGTGTTCGGCCGGGCCGGCGCGGGCCGCGGTCTGGGTCAGGATCTCGCCCAGGATATAGGACTCGGTGAAGCGCTTGGAGCCGACGCGCAAGGTATCGCCCCCGGGCGCCGCGGCGGCGGCATTCAGGAAAAGTAAACCGGTCCAGGCCAGGACCAGCATGGCAAGTCTATGCATGGACGCTCCATCGATGAAGCTTCCAGCATACCCGAATGCTTAGAACCTATCCCAGTAGGGAGAGGACGGTTGATGACGATGACTGGCAAGCGCGGGCAAGGCGCGAGGACGCCGCATGGCAAGCCATGCAAGGACGAGCAACGCAGCCCCGCTTGCCAGGCGCGTCAGCAACGACCGGTTCCCTACTGGGATAGGTTCTTAGCCGGACCAGGCCACTTGCGGCGCGCGCGGCACGCCGCCGTTGACCACCAGCCGGCACGGCCGCGCGCCGAGCGCGTAGGCCAGGTCGGCCGGCCGCTGCACGTCCCACACTGCCAGGTCGGCGCGCATGCCCGGCGCCAGCATGCCGATGTCGCTGCGGCCGAGGGCGCGCGCCGCGTGCACGGTGCAGCCGCGCAGCGCTTCCCGCGGCGTCAGGCGCCACAAGGTGCAGGCCAGGTTCATCGCCAGCAACAGGGAGGTCAGTGGCGAGGTGCCGGGATTGCAGTCGGTGGCCAGCGCCAGCGGCACGCCGGCCGCGCGCAGGGCGTCCAGCGGCGGCACACGCGTCTCGCGCAGGAAATAATAGGCGCCCGGCAGCAGCACCGCCACCGTGCCGGCGCGCGCCATCGCCGCCACGCCCTCCGGCGACAAGTATTCCAGGTGGTCGGCCGACAGCCCGCCGTGACCTGCTACCAGCGCCGCCCCGCCGCTGTCGGACAGCTGCTCGGCATGCAGCTTGACCGGCAGCCCGAGCTTGCGGGCGGCGTCGAACACGCGCGCGGTCTGCGCCTGCGTAAAACCGATGCGTTCGCAGAAGGCGTCGACCGCGTCCACCAGGCCCTCCCCCGCCAGCGCCGGCAGCATGCGTTCGCAGACGGCGTCGATGTAGTCGTCGGCGCGGCCCGCGAACTCGGGCGGCAACGCATGCGCGCCGAGGAAGGTGGTGCTGACGTTCACCGGCAGCACGGCGGCGACGCGGCGCGCCGCGCGCAGCATCTTCGCTTCGTCGGCGAGCGTCAGGCCGTAGCCGGACTTGATTTCGAGCGTGGTCACGCCCTCGGCCAGCAGCGCCAGGATGCGCGGCGCGCTCTGGCGCAGCAGTTCGTCTTCGGATGCGGCGCGGGTGGCGCGTACGGTGGAAAGGATGCCGCCGCCGGCGCGCGCGATGTCCTCGTAGCCGGCGCCGTTCAGGCGCGCTTCCCACTCGCCGCCGCGGTTGCCGGCATGGACGATGTGGGTGTGGCAGTCGACCAGTCCCGGCGTCATCCAGGCGCCGCCGCAATCGTGGACGGCCGCGGCGGGCGGCGCGTCGCGGCGCGCGCCGAGCCAGGCGATGCGGCCGCCGCGCACGGCCAGGGCCGCATCATGCAGTTCGCCATCGTCACCGCCATGCGCGTCCGCCATCGTGGCCAGGTGCACGTTGGTGAACAGCAGGTCGGCGCTTTCGTTCGTCATGATGCGGTCTTCAAGGCGCGGTGGTCATGGTTCAGTCGTCGTAGCGGCCGTCCTCGTCGCCCAGGTCGTCCTCGTCGTCGTAGTAATGGATGTCGACGATGAAGATCATGCCCTGCCCCGCATCCAGCTTCCAGACCGTGCCCTGGTCGAGCACCATGGCGTCGTAGCGCACCATGGCGATGCGCTCGTCCTCGTTGCTCAGCTCCAGGCTGTCGCCCTCGGCCAGGAACAGCACGGTCACCGGCGCGCGCGCGACGAAGGTCGAGGGGCCGTCCAGGCGGCGCCGGCCGAAACTGTGGTAGCAGCGGTCGGTACGCGTCATGGCATTGAAGTCGGTGGTGGTGCCGCGATTCAGCTTGGCGCTCACGCGCGCATCGCCCTCGAAGCTGAGCACCGGATCGGCCGCCGACACCAGCGCCGGTTCGCCATCGATGTCGAGCGTCACGCCGTGGCCTTCGACCAGCGCCAGCGTGCGGTCGACGCCGGGAAAGACCGAGAACGGTCCGTCGGCGCCGATCGTGGCCAGGCTGACGCGCCAGTCGAAGTCGGTGAAGCCGGCGTCCGGCGGGAACACGGCGATCTCGGTCGTGCTGCCGCCGCCGTTCTTCCAGGGGACCGGCGACAAGCCTGCAAACGGAATCAGCATCGTCATTGCATTACCTCAACGTTAGGCGTGGGATTGAACTGCAGTGATTAAACCCCAGGCATCACGCTTCGCGCAACTGGCGCAATGCGGTTTTGTAACGCGCGGCGATGGCGTCCTGGTCCGGGTGGCGGCCGCCGCGCACGGTCCAGCGGCCGCCCACCAGCACGTCGCGCACCAGATTATCGTTGCCGCAGAACAAGAAGCGTCCGAGCACGTCGGCGGGATCGGCGCCATCGAGGTGCGGGTGGCCGGCGTCCAGCACCAGCAGATCGGCGCGCCGGCCGGCCTCGAGCGCGCCGAGGCGGCGCCCGGCGGCCTGGGCGCCGCCGCGCAGCGCACCCTGCCACAGGAAGGCGGCGACGTCGCGCGTGCCGGGGTCGAGCGCGATGTTGCGCCGCTGCCGTGCCAGGCGCTGGCCGTATTCCAGCCAGCGCAATTCCTCGACCGGACTCTGGGACACGTGACTGTCGCTGCCGATGCCGAAACGCCCGCCCGCCGCCAGGTAGGGTGCCAGCGGGAACAGGCCGTCGCCCAGGTTGGCCTCGGTGGTCGGGCACAGGCCGGCGCAGGCGCCGCTGCGCGCCAGGCCGGCGATCTCGTCCTCGGCCAGGTGGGTCGCGTGCACCAGGCACCAGCGCGCGTCGACGTCCACCTGCTCCAGCAGCCATTCGACCGGACGGCGGCCGGTGGCGTCCAGGCACTGCTGCACCTCCAGCGCCTGCTCGGCCACGTGGATGTGCAGCGGGCGGCCCGCCGGCAGCGCCTGCGCCAGTGCCCGCAGTTGCCCGGCCGAGACCGCGCGCAGCGAATGCGGCGCCGCACCCACTTCCAGTTGCGGCCCGCGCAAGCCGTCGAGTGCCTCGACGATGCGCAGCACCAGCGCAGGATCGCTGCGGAAGCGGCGCTGTTCGGGTTGCAGGGGCGCGTCGCCGAAGCCGGCATGCGCGTACATCACGGGCAGCAGCGTCAGGCCGATGCCACTGGCCTGCGCCGCCGCGGCGATGCGGCGCGCCGTCTCGGCCGGGTCGGCATACAGCGCGCCGGCCGGGTCGCGCTGCAGGTAGTGGAATTCGCAGACGGCGGTGTAGCCGTGGCGCAGGCATTCCACGTACAGCTGCGCCGCCACCGCCTCCATCTGCTCGGGGGTGATGCGGTTGGCGAAGCGGTACATCAGGTCGCGCCAGGTCCAGAAGCTGTCCGGCGTCGCTTGCGGGCCGGCCGCGCCGCGCTCGGTGAGCCCGCCCAGCGCGCGCTGGAAGGCGTGCGAATGCAGGTTGACCATGCCGGGCAGGACGTAGTCCGCCCGCGCCACGCCCGGCGGCGGCGCCGCATCCGGCTCGACTTGCGCCAGGTCGCCGGCGCCGTCCCAGGCCAGCAGCACGTCGCACCGCCAGCCGCCGGGCAACAGCGCGTGGCGGGCGAACAGCGCGCCGGCCTGCGCGCTCGTTTGCCAACGCGTTTGCACGCTCGTTTGCACGCTCGTTTGCACGCTCATTTGCTCGTTCATGCGCGCACCCACGCCAGCGCCGCCGCCATCAGCGCGCGCAGCAACGGCTGGACGCGGGACGCCGCTTCCGGGCGGTAGCCGAACGGCGGCGCCTCGTCCATGTACAGGCACTGGCACATCTCGAGCTGGATCGCATGCACGCCGCGTTCCGGCTGGCCGTAGCGGCGCGTGATGTGGCCGCCCTTGAAGCGGCCGTTGAAGACGAAGGAAAAGCGTTCCTGGGCTTGTGCCAGGCCCAGGAGCGCGCCCTGCAGCTGCGGCGCGCAGGATGCCCCGTCGGCGGTGCCGAAGTTCAGGTCCGGCAGCCGGCCCTCGAAGAAGCGCGGCACCGTCGAGGCGATCGAGTGCGCGTCCCACAGCACCACCCGTCCATGCAGCGCCAGCAGGCGTTCCAGCTCGGCGCGCAGCTGCTCGTGGTAGGGGCGCCAGTAGCGCTCCAGGCGGCGCGCGGTCTCGGCGGCGTCCGGTTCGCGGCCCGGCAGGTACAGGGGCGCGCGCGCAAAGGTGTCGACCGGGCACAGGCCGGTGGTGTCCCGGCCCGGATACAGGTTGCTGTCCTCGGGCGGGCGGTTGAGGTCGATCAGGTAGCGCGACCAGCGCGCCGCCAGCACCGAGCAGCCCATCTCTTCGGCAAAGCCGTACAGCCGGGGCAGGTGCCAGTCGGTGTCGGCACGCGCCGCGGCGTTGGGCGCGAAGTGGCCGGCCACCTCGTCGGGGATGTCGGTGCCGGCGTGCGGGATCGACAGCAGCAGCGGCACCGAACCTGGTGTGAACCTGAAATCCATCGTGCCTCCCTCTTCCTGTCAGTCCGGATGCAGCGCGGCGAACAAATCCTTGCAGGCGGCCGACAGTTCGCCTTCCATCACCATCCTGCGCGCCGCCTCGATGTCGGGCGCGAAGAAGCGGTCCTCGTCGAACGGCGCCACGTGCGCGCGCAGGCGCGCGTGCACGTGCTCCAGGTGATCCGAGCTGGCCAGCGGGCGGTGGAACTCGATGCCCTGCGCCGCCGCCAGCAGTTCGATGCCGACGATGACGCCGGTATTCTGGGCCATCTGGCCGAGGCGGCGCGCGGCGAAGGTCGCCATGCTGACATGGTCTTCCTGGTTGGCCGACGTCGGCAAGCTGTCGACACTGGCGGGATGCGCCAGCGATTTGTTTTCCGACGCCAGCGCGGCCGCCGTCACGTGGGCGATCATGAAGCCGGAATTCACGCCCGGTTCGCGCACCAGGAAAGGCGGCAGGCCGGACAGGGTGGCGTCGATCAGCAGCGCGATGCGGCGCTCGGCCAGCGCGCCGATTTCCGCGATGGCCAGCGCCAGCGTGTCGGCGGCAAAGGCCACCGGCTCGGCGTGGAAATTCCCGCCCGAGATGATCGCCGGGACGCCGTCCTCCAGGAACACCAGCGGGTTGTCGGTGACCGCGTTCGATTCGACCAGCAGGGTGCGGCCGGCCTGGGCGATCAGGTCCATCACGGCGCCCATCACCTGCGGCTGGCAGCGCAGGCTGTAGGGGTCCTGCACGCGCTCGTCGCCGACCAGGTGCGAGGCGCGGATCGCGCTGCCGGCCACCAGTTCGCGGTAGATCCTGGCCGCCGCGATCTGGCCAGGCTGGCCGCGCACCGCGTGCACGCGCGGGTCGAACGGGGCGTCGCTGCCGCGCGCGGCGTCCAGCGACAGCGCACCCGCCACCATCCCCGCTTCCAGCAGGCGCTCGGCCAGGAACAGGCCGTGCAGCGCCAGCGCGGTCGACACCTGCGTGCCGTTGATCAGCGCCAGGCCCTCCTTCGCCGCCAGCACCACGGGCGCGATGCCGGCCGCGGCCAGGGCGGCGTGCGCGTCCATCAATTCGCCGCGCATGCGTACCTGGCCCACGCCGAGCATGGCCAGGGTCATGTGCGCCAGCGGCGCCAGGTCGCCGGACGCGCCGACCGAACCCTGCGCCGGAATCGCCGGCATGATGCCGGCGTTGTACAGGGCGACCAGGGTGTCGACGATCAGCGGGCGCACGCCGGAAAAACCGCGCGCCAGGCTGCCGATCTTGGTCAGCAGGATCAGCCGCACCACGTGGTCGGGCAGCAGTTCGCCGGTGCCGACCGCGTGCGACAGGATCAGGTTGCGCTGCAGCTTTTCCAGCTGCGCGTGCGGGATGTGGCGCTTGGCCAGGATGCCGAAGCCGGTGTTGATGCCGTAGGCCGGATCGCCCTTGGCGACGATGGCTTGCACCGCGGCGGCCGAGGCTTCGATGGCGGCGTAGGCTTCGGGCGCCAGCGCGATCGTGCCGTGGCCGCCCCAGGCGGCGCGCAGGTCGGACAGGGTCAGTGCGCCCGGTCGCAGGGTCAGCGGGTGGGTGGGTTCGTGGTTCATGGTGGTGCTTTGCTTATTTGATCATCGGTAAAGTCAGGCCGTATTGTCTGGCGGTGGCGATGGCGAGTTCGTAGCCGGCGTCGGCGTGGCGCATCACGCCCGAGGCGCAATCGTTCACCAGCACGCGCGCCAGGCGCCGTTCGGCGGCCGCGCTGCCGTCGGCGACGATGACCACGCCGGCGTGCTGCGAATAGCCCATGCCGACCCCGCCGCCGTGGTGCAGCGAGACCCAGGTGGCGCCGCCGGCGGTGTTCAGCATGGCGTTCAGCAGCGGCCAGTCGGACACCGCGTCGCTGCCGTCGCGCATTGCTTCGGTTTCGCGGTTCGGGCTGGCGACCGAGCCGGTGTCGAGGTGGTCGCGCCCGATCACGACCGGCGCTTTCAATTCGCCGCTGCGCACCATCTCGTTGAAGGCCAGGCCGGCGACATGGCGTTCGCCCAGGCCCAGCCAGCAGATGCGCGCCGGCAGGCCCTGGAAGGCGATGCGTTCGCGCGCCATGTCGAGCCAGCGGTGCACGCGTGCATGCTGCGGGAAGAGTTCCTTGATCTTCGCGTCGGTTTTATGAATGTCCTCGGGGTCGCCGGACAGCGCCACCCAGCGGAACGGCCCGCGCCCTTCGCAGAACTGGGGCCGGATATAGGCCGGCACGAAGCCGGGGAAATCGAAGGCATCCGCCACGCCGCCGTCCAGCGCCACCTGGCGGATGTTGTTGCCGTAGTCGACGGCGTGCGCGCCGAGCGCCTTGAAGTCGAGGATGGCGCGCACGTGGGCCGCGCAGGAATCGGTCGCGGCCTGCTTCAGGGCGGCGTGTTGGGCCGGGTCCTGCTGCGCCGCCTGCCATTCCTCGACCGTCCAGCCGGCCGGCAGGTAGCCGTGGATCAGGTCGTGGGCCGAGGTCTGGTCGGTGACCAGGTCCGGCACCAGGCCGCCGGCACGCGCGCGCCGCACCAGTGCCGGCAGCACCTCGGCGGCGTTGCCGAGCAGGCCGATCGACACCGCTTCCCTGCGCGCGGTGTGCGCCGCGACCATGGCCAGCGCCTCGTCGACGTCGCGCGCCTGCTTGTCCAGGTAGCGGGTGCGCAAACGAAAATCGATGCTGCTCTGGCGGCACTCCACCGTGAGCGAGACCGCGCCGGCGAAGCTGGCCGCCAGCGGCTGGGCGCCGCCCATGCCGCCCAGGCCGGCGGTCAGGATCCACCTGCCCGCCATGTCGCCGCCGAAGTGCTGGCGCCCGGCCTCGGCAAAGGTTTCGTAGGTGCCCTGCACGATGCCCTGGGTGCCGATGTAGATCCAGCTGCCGGCCGTCATCTGGCCGTACATGAACAGGCCCTTGCGATCGAGCTCGTTGAAGTGTTCCCAGTGGGCCCACTTCGGCACCAGGTTCGAGTTGGCGAGCAGGACGCGGGGGGCGTCGGGATGGGTCTGGAACACGCCGACCGGCTTGCCGGACTGGATCAGCAGGGTCTGGTCGTCTTCCAGCGCGCGCAGGGACGCCAGTATCTGGTCGTAGCACGCCCAGTCGCGCGCGGCGCGGCCGATGCCGCCGTAGACCACCAGGCGCTGCGGATCTTCCGCCACCTCGGCATCCAGGTTGTTCTGCAACATGCGGTACGCCGCCTCGGTCAGCCAGCTCTTGCAGTGCAGCTGGCTGCCGCGCGGGGCGCGGATCGTGCGGGCGGGGTCGAAACGCGGGTCCTGGTGCAGGTCCGGATTCGGATGCGGCGGCGCGGCCTGGGTCATGACGGCTCCTCGGGAATGGACGAGACGGGGCTGAACGATGGGACGCGCGGCGGCGTCCCTTCAAGCCAGTCTAGGTTGTCTATACAACACCGTCAATCCATTTTTGCAGCCGCTGCCCTTATTATTTACGGTAGACCTGGCGGCCGCCGACCCAGGTTTCCAGCACGCCGGTTTTATAGATGTCGTACGGCGTCATCTTGAACAGGTCGCGGTCGATCACGATGAAATCGGCGTACTTGCCGACTTCGAGCGAACCTTGCGTCTTTTCCTGGTGGCCGGCATACGCCGCGTCCAGCGTGAAACAGCGGAAGGCTTCCTTCAACGACATCTCCTGCTCCGGATACCAGCCGGCGATCGGGTTGCCGCCGGCATCCTGGCGCGTCACGGCGGCGTGGATGCCGAAGAAGGGATTCGGCGCCTCGACCGGGAAGTCGGAACCGCAGGCGATGCGCGAGCCCTGCTGCAGGAAGCTGCGCCAGGCGTAGGCGCCCTTGATGCGCTCGGCGCCGACGCGGGTCTCGGCCATGTTCTTGTCCGAGGTCGCGTGGGTCGGCTGCATCGACGGGATGATGCCGACCGTCTTGAAGCGCGGGATGTCTTCCGGCGTGACGATCTGGGCGTGCTCGATGCGGTTGCGCTGCGCTTCCATGTGGTTGGCCTTGATCTCCTTGTCGAAGGCGTCCAGGATCTGGCGGTTGCCGGCGTCGCCGATCGCGTGCACGTTGACCTGGTAGCCCTTCTTCATGGCCTTGGCGATCATGGTGTCGATCTCTTCGTTCGAATGGAACAGCAGGCCGTGCGAATGCGGATCGTCGCTGTACGGCGCCAGCAGCGCGGCGCCGCGGCTGCCGAGGGCGCCGTCGGCGTACAGCTTCACGGCGCGCAGCGCGTAGGTGTCCTTGCCGTAGCTGTTCAGCGGACCATTCCGGGCCAGCTGGTCGAAGTCGGGACCGGTGCCGCCGATCATCGCGTAGATGCGAGTGATCAGCTTGCCCTGGTCGGCGAAGCTGCGGTACAGCTTGTCCTGCGCCACGGTGATGCCGGCGTCGTGCGCGCTGGTGAGGCCGACGCTGGCCATCTTCCGCAGCGCCTTGTCGAGCATCGCGCGGCCTTCCTGCTCGGTCGGCTGCGGCAACACCTTCAGCATCAGTTCCTTGGCGGCGTCGACCAGCACGCCGGTCGCGTGGCCGTCGGCATCGCGCACGATCCTGCCGCCGGCCGGGTCCGGCGTTTTATCGGTGATGCCGGCCAGCGCCAGCGCGCGGCTGTTGGCCCAGCCGGCGTGGCTGTCGACGCGCTCCAGCCAGACCGGACGGTCGCTGACGAGGGTGTCCAGCTCTTTCGCAGTCGGGAAGCGGCCCAGCTTCCAGTTCTCCTGGTTCCAGCCGCGCCCGCGCAGCCAGCCCTGCCCCGGATTCGCGCGCGCGTACGCGGCGATCGCCGCCTGCGCCTGCTGCAGCGAGGTGGTGCCGGACAAGTCGAGCTGGGTCAGCATCTCGCCCAGGCCGAACACGTGGCCGTGCGCATCGATCAGCCCCGGCAGCACGGTGCGCCCGCCCATGTCGACGTGCTTCGCCTTCGGCGCCCTGGCCGCCACGTCCTTCGCCGCGCCCACCGCGGTGATGCGCCCGTTGTCGTCGAACGCCATCGACGCGAACTGGACGACGTCCCCCTTCGCGTTCAGCGTGTAACCGTTGGCGTTGTCGATCACGGTATCGGCCCGGGCCACGGACAAGGCGCCGCAGGCGGCCAGGACGAACAAGGAACACTGCAGGGGGGCGAAACGCATCGACATCTCCGAGTAGATAACAGGCAAGCATTCAGTGTAGCGAACTTCGGGGTCAGAGCACAATGTCAACCAACTTCGGGGTCAGAGCACTTTTTATGGAAACGGCTTGCATGAAATTGAGTTGCATCCATTCTTTTCTCTCCGCTTTCGATATGGTCATGCCTTCATTCTCAATCCTGTGAAGTCATGGCACGACGACCACGCCTGGTACTCCCCGCAGTACCTCTCCACATCATTCAGCGCGGGAACAACCGCAGCCCCTGCTTTGCCAGCGAAACCGACTATCTGGTCTATCTATCGTTGCTGGGAAAATATGCCGCCTCTGCCGCTTGCCAGATACATGCTTACGTATTGATGACCAATCACGTGCACCTGCTGCTGTCGTCCGGCAACAAGGAGGGGCCGAGCATGCTCATGCGCCGCCTTGGCCAGCACTATGTCCAGTACTTCAATCGGCGCCATCAGCGCACCGGCACCCTGTGGGAAGGACGATTCCGTTCCTGCCTCGTCGAACAAGCGCGCTACCTGCTGATCTGCCAGCGCTACATCGAACTCAACCCGGTTCGCGCGCGCATGGTGAGCGAACCGGATTCCTACCCTTGGTCGAGTTTTCGCAGCAATGCGCTGGGAGAAGAAAATTCCTTGATCACGCCACACGTGGTCTACATGGGACTCGGCAAGCACGCTTCCGAACGACGGTCTGCGTATCGCTACCTGTTTCAGGAAGCGATGTCCGACCATCTGATCGAGCAGATCCGGCATGCCAGCAACAGCAATTCGCCGCTGGGGCCGGATGGTTTCATTGCCGACACCGTTAGATTGTTTGGCCTTACGCCTGTCATGAAGCGTCGAAAGCCCGCACTAGTAGCCGACAAGAACTTGACCGAAGAAGTGCTCTGACCCCGAACTCAGTCGATCTTGTGCTCTGACCCCGAACGTGACCCCGAACGTTCTGCCCCCGAACGTTCGCTCTCCAGCAGCGCCCGCTTGCGCTCGATCCCCCAGCGGTAGCCGGACAGCGCGCCGTCGATGCGCACCACGCGGTGGCAGGGGATCGCGATGGCGACCGGGTTGGCGGCGCAGGCGCCGGCGACGGCGCGGGCGGCTTTCGGCATGCCGAGGCGTTCGGCCAGTTCGGCGTAGCTGACGGTCTGGCCGGCCGGGACCTGGCGCAGCGCCTGCCAGACGCGCTGCTGGAAGGCGGTGCCGCGCACGTCCAGCGGCAGGTCGAGCCCGATGCGCGGGGCTTCCACGAAGGCGACGACCTGGGCGACCGTGCGCTCGAAATCCGCTTCGGCGCCGACCAGGTCGGCGTTCGGGAAACGCGCCTGCAGGTCGCGCACCAGCGGCTCGGGTTCGTCGCCCAGCAGGATCGCGCAGATGCCCTTGTCGGTGGCCGCGACCAGCAAGGCGCCCAGCGAGCAGGCCGCCACCGCGAAGCGGATCGCCGCGCCGCTGCCGCCGGCGCGGTAACGGCGCGGGGTCATGCCCAGCACGCCGTTCGATGCGGCGTAGAAGCGCCCGCTGGACTGGAAGCCGGCATCGTAGGCGGCCGCGGTCACCGTCGGTGCCTGCGCCAGTGCGCGCTGCAGGCGCTCGGCGCGACGCGCGGCGGCGTAGGCCCGGGGCGTGATCCCGGTATGGGCCTTGAACACGCGATGGAAGTGGAAGCGGCTCATGCCGCAGGCCGCGGCCAGGGTGTCGAGGTCGGGCGCGTCGACGGCGGCGTCGATCAGGCGGCAGGCGTGCGCCACCGCCCGCGCCTGGCGTTCGGCCAGCGGCGGCTCGGTCGGACGGCAGCGCAGGCAGGGCCGGAAGCCGGCCGCTTCGGCGGCGCCGCTGCTGGCATAAAAGGCGACATTGGCGCGGCGCGGCGTGCGCGCCGGACACGAAGGCCGGCAATACACGCCGGTGCTGCGCACGCCATAGTAAAACAGGCCGTCGGCGGCGTGCGAACGGGCGCAGACGGCGGCCCAGCGCGCATCGTCGCCGGCGGGGAGCGCTGCCAGTGTGTCCATGCTGTTCTCCTGTTCCTGAATAATGAAGCTGCCAATGCCGCCATGGTACGCACCCGCGCGATGTGCCGCACTCCGTCGCTTGCTTTCAAATCCGCGATGCTAGAATGCGCCCCATCCAAGATCAAGACATGGGCTTTCCGCCCGATTCCCGGAGATGACAAGGTTGGACGGACAGAGCGCGCAAGACAGCATCCCCATTTTCCAGCGCATCAAGGATTACCTGCTCGGCGAGATCGCCGCCGGCCGCTGGAAGGAAGGCGACCTGGTGCCGTCGGAGCAGGCGCTGGTGCGCCAGTTCGGCGTGTCGCGCATGACCGTGAACCGCGCCGTGCGCGAGCTCACCGCCGAACAGGTGCTCACGCGGCGCCAGGGGTCGGGCACCTATGTCGCGCCGCAAAAATACCAGGCCACGCTGGTCGAGATCCGGAATATCGCCGACGAAGTGCGAGCGCGCGGCCACGTGCATGCCAGCCGGCCGCGCCTGCTGGAAGAAGGCATGGCGAGCGACGCCCTGTCCGCCCGGTTCGGCGTGGCGCCCGGCGCGCCGCTGTTCCACTCGTTGATCGTGCACGAGGAAAACGGCCAGCCGATCCAGGTCGAGGACCGCTGGGTCAATCCGGCCTGCGCACCGGCCTACCTGCAGCAGGACTTCACGCGCATGACGCCGAACGAGCACCTGATGGCGGTGGCGCCGTTGCAGGGCGCCACCTACAGCATCGAGGCGCTGCCGGCCCCGCGCGAGGTCGCCGACATGCTCGCGATTGAGACCGGCAGCGCCTGCCTGGTGCTGAAGCGCCAGACCACGTCGGGCGGCCTGGTGGCCTCGGTGGTGACGATGTGGCATCCGGGCGAGCTGGTCAAGTTCACGGGCAATGTCCGCTGAAACAGTATCAGGCATACCACGCCGTCTAAAAAAACCGCACACGGGGCTTGCCGGTACGCGATAATGCCCCATATCCGGCAGTACCCTCCCGATCCGGTCTCCGCCCCCCGGCCACCGGTCTGCGCGCGCTGCCGGAACGTGTTAGGTTTTGTACAAAGGTCACGAACACGTTTCAGTAAAATAGGTTATTATTTCAGCCAATCCCCGCCTGACGTCCTCTTGCAGATCTTCCACTGTTTGAAAAGCGCACACACTGTCTCCACCTTTGTGTTGCCTGACCAGTCTGCCAAGCAAGGACGCCGGCTGACGCATGCCGATAGCGGCACCAGCCATCGGGCGCGAATCTACAACTGAGTGACTTACCTCACACTGAGGAAAACATGAGCGAAAACATCAAACACATCAGCGATGCATCTTTCGAAACCGACGTGCTCAAGTCCGAGCGCCCGGTCCTGGTCGACTTCTGGGCCGAGTGGTGCGGTCCTTGCAAGATGATCGCCCCGATCCTGGAAGAAGTCGCTAAAGAATATGACGGCAAGCTGCTGATCGCGAAGATGGATGTCGACGCGAACCAGGCCGTGCCGGCGAAGTTCGGTATCCGTGGCATCCCGACCCTGATCCTGTTCAAGAACGGTGTCGCGGCTGCCCAGAAGGTCGGCGCAATGGCCAAAGGCCAACTGACTGCTTTCATCGACAGCAACATCTGATACCATAGGCGGCGGCAGCGCGCCCGCGCGGCCGCCCTTTCTCAGCAAGGGAAGGCAATCGACTCCGGTGCCTCCTGATTATTAACCCACGCAGTTCCCTCCCCTACCTTTACTTTCCCGTCACGGGACACCCGACACATGCACTTATCTGAACTCAAGGCAATGCACGTCTCCGCCCTTCTGGAGATGGCGATCAGCCTGGATATCGACAACGCAGCCCGCCTGCGCAAACAAGAACTGATGTTCGCGATCCTCAAGAAGCGCGCGAAACAAGGCGAGCAGATTTTCGGCGACGGCGCGCTCGAGGTATTGCCGGACGGTTTCGGTTTCCTGCGTTCGCCGGATGCCAGCTACATGGCCTCGACCGACGATATCTACATCTCGCCGTCGCAGATCCGCCGCTTCAACCTGCATACGGGTGACTCGATCGAAGGTGAAGTGCGTACGCCGAAGGACGGCGAGCGCTACTTCGCCTTGGTAAAGGTGGACAAGGTCAACGGCGAATCGCCGGAAGCCTCGAAGCACCGCATCCTGTTCGAAAACCTGACGCCGCTGCACCCGAACGAGCCGCTGCGCCTGGAGCGCGACATGAACGGCGCCGAAAACATCACCGGCCGCATCGTCGACCTGATCTCGCCGATCGGCAAGGGCCAGCGCGGCCTGCTGGTGGCCTCGCCGAAGTCGGGCAAGTCGGTCATGCTGCAGCACATCGCCCATGCGATCACCGCCAACCACCGCGACTGCACGCTGATCGTCCTGCTGATCGACGAACGTCCCGAGGAAGTCACCGAGATGCAGCGTTCGGTGCGCGGCGAAGTGGTCGCCTCGACCTTCGACGAACCGGCCACCCGCCACGTGCAGGTCGCCGAGATGGTGCTGGAAAAAGCCAAGCGCCTGGTCGAAATGAAGAAGGACGTCGTGATCCTGCTGGACTCGATCACCCGCCTGGCGCGCGCCTACAACACCGTGATCCCGGCCTCGGGCAAGGTGCTGACCGGCGGTGTCGACGCCAACGCGCTGCAGCGTCCGAAGCGTTTCTTCGGCGCCGCCCGTAACATCGAGGAAGGCGGCTCGCTGACCATCATCGCCACCGCCCTGATCGAAACCGGTTCGCGCATGGACGACGTGATCTACGAAGAATTCAAGGGCACCGGCAACATGGAAGTGCACCTGGAGCGCCGCCTGGCCGAGAAGCGCGTCTACCCGGCGATCAACCTGAACAAGTCGGGCACCCGCCGCGAGGAACTCCTCATCAAGCCGGACCAGCTGCAAAAGATCTGGATCCTGCGCAAGCTGCTGTACTCGATGGACGAGATCGAGGCGATGGAATTCATCCTCGACAAGATGCGCGCGACCAAGAACAACGTCGAGTTCTTCGACTTGATGCGCCGCGGCGGTTGATACCGTTCGTGCTGGTCGAAAAAGCGGGCTGCGGCCCGCTTTTTTTGTTTGGCGCCGCCGCCGGCTGCCACGGCCGCGGTTGCCTGCAAGGCCCGGCTGCCTGTATAATCGCCGGTTCATTACCCACCCTGGCAAGTGATCGGCAATCGGGTCAAGAAGCAACGCGACCGACGAAGTGCCGTTTGGCTACCAAACTTATCGAGGCACATTATGAAAACCAATACCCATCCGGATTACCGCGAAGTCGTCTTCCACGACCTGTCCTGCGATTTCAAATTCATCACCCGCTCGACCATCAACACCCGCGAAACCATCGATTTCGAAGGCAAGCAATACCCGCTGGTCAAGATCGAGGTGTCGGCTGAATCGCACCCGTTCTTCACCGGCAAGCACAAGATCGTCGACACCGCTGGCCGCGTCGAGAAGTTCCGCCAGAAGTTCGGTTCGGTCGGTTCGAAGACTTCGGTCGCCAACGGCTAATCTTCGCCGCGAGAACACCCTGGAAGCCCGCGGGCTTCCGAGAAGGAAGCCCCGCGGGCTTCCTTTTTTTTTCGCCGCTATACTACGCCACAACAATAATTCAACGCACCGAACACGGTGCGCCGCTTATCGATGAAACCAGTCCGCCTCCCCGCCGCCGCCACGCTGGCGCTGCCAAGATGGGCCTTGTACGCACTTGGCCTGTTGTACATCCTGCCAGGCCTGATCGGGCGCGATCCGTGGAAGGACGACGCCGGCAGCTTCGGCATCATGTGGACCATGGCCCATGGCGGCATCCGGGACTGGCTGCTGCCCAACATCGCCGGTCTGCCGGCACCCGAGGAAGGACCGCTGGCATTCTGGCTGGGCGCGCTGTGCATCAAGCTGTTCGGCTGGCTGGTGGGCGACGTGCTGGGCGCGCGCCTGTCGACCATCGGCGTGTTCGTGCTGGGCACGGTCTCGCTGTGGCATACCGCCTTCCACCTGGGACGGCGCGCCGAGGCCCAGCCGCTGCGCCTGGCCTTCGGCGGCCAACCCGAGCCGGACGACTACGGACGCACGCTGGCCGACACGGCGGTGCTGGTCTACATCGGCTGTCTCGGCTTGCTGCTGCACAGCCATGAAACGCTGGCCGTCACGCTGCAGGGCTCGCTGGTGGGCCTGTTCCTCTACCGCTCGGTCCGTTATATCGAGCAAGCCACCACCCGCAACGCGGTGCTGGCCGGCGCCGTCCTCGGCGCACTGACCCTGACACGCGGCTTCGCCCCGCCGCTGGTGCTGCTGGCGGCGCTGTTCCTGTGTACCCGCTTCATGAAACTGGCGCCGGCCCCGACCCTGCGCCACCTCGGCCAGGCCGCCGGTACCGCCCTGCTGATTGCGCTGGTCTGGATCGTCCCGGCAGCCCTCGCCAAGCCCTATGGCCTGTCCCCGGTCGGCGACTGGCTCATCTGGAACACCAGCCAGATCGGCTTGCCGAGCTGGCCATCGCTGAAAGCATTCGTGCGCGTCGGCGTCTGGTACTGCTGGCCGGCCTGGCCGTTCGCCGCCTGGGCCGCCTGGGCCTGGCGCCGCCAGCACGGCCTGATGCACATCATCCTGCCGACCTGTTTCGTGGGCGTGCTGGTGCTGCTGCTGCTGTGCGACCCGGTGTCGGAAAACGGCGACCTGCTCAAGCTCCTGCCGCCGCTGGCCCTGATGGCCGCCTTCGGCCTGCCGACCATGAAACGCGGCACGATCAATGCGATCGACTGGTTCTCGGTGATGGTGCTGACCTTGCTGGGCGCCTTCGGCTGGCTGTTCTGGATCGCCAAGCTGAGCGGCTGGCCGGCCTGGACGGCCAGGAACATACTCAAGCTGTTGCCCGGCTTCAAGCCGGAATTCGGCATCGTCGCCTTCGTCGTGGCGGCCGCCGCCACGGCCGGCTGGATCTTCCTGGTGCACTGGCGCCTGTCGCGCCAGCGCTCGGTGCTGTGGCGCGCCGTGGTGCTGTCGTCCGGCGGCCTGATCCTGCTGTGGGTGATGATGATGACCCTGTTCCTGCCGGACCTGAATTACGCGCGCAGCTACGCCAGCGTGGCGCAGCAGATCGCGGCGCGCCTGCCGGCCGACGCCGGCTGCATCGAGACCAACGTCGGTCCGGCCCAGCGCGCCTCGTTCGCCTACTTCGGACACCTGCCGCTGGCCGGCATCGAGCACGAGCGCTGCAACTACCTGCTGGTGCAGGACAGCACCGGCCACCGCAGCGGGCAAGCCGGTCCGGTGGAGCGCGCCCTGGCCGAAGGCCGGGTGATGCAGCACGGCGACGGCATCTGGGGCGGCCGCGACGTGCTGCAGGATTTCCGTCCGCGCGACTGGACCCTGCTGTGGGAGGGCCGCCGCCCGTCGGACCGCGACGAACGCTTCCGCCTGTACCGGCGCGCGCGCTGACCCCTCGGCGTCAGCACAGAAAGCCACCCGCTGGTCCGGGTGGCTTTTTTTATGTCCGCAACGAGGATTGCCGCCGGCAGCTGCGGTGCCGCGCCAGCAGGCCGGCGATACTGAAACCGCCCAATCCACCCAGCAGCATGCCCCAGGTACCTGGCTCCGGCACCGGCGCAATCGCCAGGTCGCCGCCGAAGGCGCCGCCGCCGGCCCCGACCACGCGCCCGTCGACCTTGAGCGCGTAGTTGCCGCGGACCAGGCCGAAGCCCGACAGCGTCCAGGCATCGACCGGGTTGGCGCCAAAGCCACCGATGTTGATGCCGGCAACCGCCGTGCCCAGCACCGCCATCGTGACCGGATCGTAGCGGTACAGGCTGAGGCCGGTAATTACCAGATCCTTGGTGAAGGGATTGTTCAGGTAGGACGAGGTGACGGAAGCGGCCGCATCGAACGGGATGGCGGCATCGAAGGTGAAGAGATCGCTGAAGGTGCTGCCCACGGCCGAGGCCGCGAAGCTGTCGCCGACATGCGCGTTGAAGCCGCCCAGGCCGTCATTTATCGCGGCGACCGGCGTGTTGCGCACGATCGTCTGGGCACCGGCCACCTGGACCAGGCACGCTGCGCCCGCGACCAGGGAGGTCAGCAGGAGAGAGATTGGTTTCATGATGGTTCCGTTGGATGAGTTGTCGGGAATCGTTTTCTGATCCGCCATCCTTGTATGGATTCCATACGGCGGCGCAAGTTCGCTTAATGCTTCAGCGTATGGATTTCGCACAAACCTGAGCTGGTTTTTGTGAAACGAAAAATTGCTGGCCTATTCTTCTCTTTCCTTAAGGCATTTTATTTTGAGAAAAACCCTCTTGAGAAAGATCAATTCTCTTTGGGTCGACGTGTTCAAAATAGCTTCTGTGGCGCGCCATGGGTGCCGCCCAGCAAAGGAGCCCAAATGAAAAGCGTGACGTTTTCCGATATCGAGCGTGCCCATGCCCAGGCACACTTACCGTCCATCCTGCTGTCGAAACGTCGCCTGGCGACGGTCGCGATGACGCTGGCGCTCGGGCTGCCGGCGCTGATGATCGCTTTCCACCTGCTCGACCCGACCGCGCCGCTGGCGTACATCGTGGTCCCGGTGCTGCTCGGCGGCCTGCTGCCGATGACGCAGCTGCTGCCCGGCCACCTGCAGGTGACGACCCGCTTCGACGCCTGCCACCTGGTCGGCACACTCGACGACGCCCTGGACAAGCTCGGCTACACCCCGGCCGGCCGCGCCCCCGGCACCGTGACCTACCGCGCCCGCGCCGGCCACTGGCCGCAATGGCAGCACAAGGACATCGCCGTGACCGTGCGCGACCATGCGCTCGACGTCACCGGCCCGGTGGCGGCGCTGCGCGCGCTGCGCCGCCAGATGGATTGCTGAATTTCCCGCCTCCCGAACGCCGCCGGGCCCGCGCAAGGCCCGGCACGCGCAAACACTGGTCAGTTTGCTACGGCATGTGCTAAGATGCGCGCCTGCGCTTGCAGCCTCTGTGGCGGAATTGGTAGACGCACTTGACTCAAAATCAAGCGCCGAAAGGCGTGCCGGTTCGATTCCGGCCGGAGGCACCACGACCCTGTTTCAAGCAGTGTCATACGAGAACAAAACCCGCATGCTTCATAGGCAGTGCGGGTTTTTTGTTGTGTTGGTGCTGTCACCCGATACCACGACATCTCGACAAAACGTTGGTAGTTATGTTGGTATACCCTGAGCACTGGGGATCGACATACCAACACCGAGGGCATCGTGGCGCTAACAGACACGTTCGTGAAACAAGTGAAACACGGCGGTTCTCCCGCTGGCGAAAAGTACAGCGATGGCGGCGGCATGTACCTGCTCGTGACGAAAACCGGCAAGTACTGGCGGATGAACTATCGCTACGAGGGAAAGCAAAAAACGCTCGCCCTTGGCGTGTACAACGCGGTGACGCTCGCCAAGGCTAGGAAGCGCCGCGACGAAGCGCGCGAGTTGCTGGCTGACGGGATCGACCCTGCCGACGCAAAGCGCGAAGACAAGCAGGCCAGAGCGCACGCGGCAATTCACACCTTTGAAGCGGTTGCGCGTCAATGGCTGGCCAAGACCGTCGCCGACCGTGCGGCGACAACCCAGCAAAAAATCACCACTTGGCTTGAACATGACCTGTTCCCCAGCTTGGGGGCAAGGCCGATCTCGGCGATCGGGCCGCGCGACGTGTTGGCAGCAGTCCAGGCGATCGAGGACCGCGGTGCGATCGATTCTGCGCATCGGGTAAAGCAGTTATGCGGGCAGATTTTCCGCTACGCCGTGGCATGCGGATTGGCGGAGCGCGACGTTACGGCCGATCTGAAAGGTGCGCTCTCAGCAATCCCCAAGCGCCACCACCCTGCCATTACGGAGCCCCCGAAGGTCGGCGAACTGCTGCGCGCCATCGACGGTTACACAGGTCATGCGTATGCGGTAGCTGCGCTGAAACTGGCGCCTCTGTTGTTTGTCCGCCCTGGCGAGCTGCGCGCCGCCGAGTGGGCTGAGTTCAACCTGGACGCAGGCGAGTGGCGCATCCCGGGACGCAAAATGAAAATGGGTGTCGACCATGTTGTGCCGCTGTCCCGGCAAGCTGTTGCAGTGCTGCGCGGGCTGGCACCGCTGACCGGGCACGGCAAGTACGTCTTCCCAAGCATCCGCACACCCGACCGCTGCATGAGCGAGAACACGCTCAACGCCGCGCTGCGAAGCATGGGGTACAGCAACACCGTGATGACGGCGCATGGCTTCCGAGCGTTGGCGCGCACGATCCTCGACGAAGTCCTCGGTGAACGCGTCGACTTCATCGAGCACCAGCTCGCGCACGCTGTAAAGGACGTCAATGGGCGTGCTTACAATCGGACTGCGCACCTACCAGCGCGCCGCGAAATGATGCAGCGTTGGGCCGATTACCTGGACAAGCTGCGCATAGTTGCGGACGTGCTGCCATTGCGGGCGACTATTTAAATTTCATTTCGGCACAACCGTATCGATCTCCCGCCGTAACCAATACGTCGCTACATCCGGCAATGCAAATTCGGGCCGCATGGCGCCGAACCACTAGATCCTGTTCGTTGCGAAAAGACGACGAAGAGCCTTGTCACATCGGTCTTTCGCATGTCGGGTGGCACAAAATGATTTCCGTATGTGATCGGCCTGTTCACGATCAACTCCATCGCGCAAATGCGTGCTTTGAAGGAGCTTATCGTGGCACAAAGGGTTATCCGCATCAACGAACTGGCCACCACGCCAGCCAAAACCGGCAAGCTGCCGGTGAGCCCGGCGACCATCTGGCGCTGGGTGCGTGAAGGAAAATTCCCGAAACCGTTCAAACTCGGCCAATCGGTCACGGTCTGGGACCTCGCACAGGTCGAAGCCTACATGGCGCAGTGCGCGAAGGACACCGCCAAGTGACGCCATCCCAGCACGAGCAGGCCATGCGCGAAATCGCTCGCGTTCGCGGGGTGTAATCATGGCCCGCATTCGCACAATCAAACCCGAGTTCTGGACTTCGGAACAAGTCGTCGCATGCTCGCTGAGCGCGCGCCTCCTGTTCATCGGGATCTGGAACTTCTGCGACGACCACGGGGTACACCCGGCTTCCATCAAGCGCTTGAAGATGGAGGTATTCCCATCCGACTTGATCGCCGACGACATACTCGAGGCCATGATCGACGAACTGCAGGCGGCAGGGCTGCTGTACGCCTATCAGGTCGACGAGAAGGGCTACTGGCAGGTAACCGGCTGGGCAGCGCACCAGAAGATCGACAAGCCTACATACCGCCATCCACTCCCGGAAACGCGGGTAAAAGCCGCCAATTCGACGAGAACTGGCCGAGTAGTCGCCGAGCATTCGTCGAGTACTCGCCTACGGAATGGAAAGGAGTCTAAAGGAGGTAATACATTGTCCGGTTCACCGGACGTCATCACCATCCTCGACTACCTGAACGAAAAGACGGGCAAGCGCTATCGCGCGGTCAAAGCGAATGTTGCGCTGATCGCGGCCCGCCTCGGTGAGTCGACGATCGATGAGTGCCGCGCGGTCATCGACGCCAAGGTCGAGGCCTGGCAGCACGACGACAAGATGTGCCAGTACCTGCGGCCGGCTACCTTGTTCAATGCGACGAAGTTCGCGAACTACGTGGGCGAGCTCGGCTCCCCGAGCAGGGCGAACGGGAGGGATTGGGAATGACGCTGCCACTCCCCGAAAATGCAACGCCGATCCTGCAGGCTCGCATGAAGGGCTTGCGTCCGGCTGGCCTGGTTATTGTTTCGCTGCGTGGCCGGGTACTGACGCAGCAGCCGCTCGTGCTGGCAGAGCTGGGCGTGGACTACGACTGGCGATGGGTACGCGGACTCGACGTGTGCGTGTATGTGTGCGACCGGGATGCCTGGGCTTTAACCTTGAAGGCGATCGCTCTGGCCGAGCCCGCGAACCTGGACGTGTGGAACCCGGACGACAAGTGCGGCATGCACGTCTATCTGATACCGACCGCAAAGGATGTGGGCAAGCCGGTCTCGATGTGGATCCGCAAGCTGGACTTCCTGAAGTGGCTGCCCTGTCAAAACAACGATTTTGTGACCGGCCGCACCTATGCGCGCCACCCCGGAGGTATGCCTTATGCAGTTGATCCCTGACGAAATCGATTTTGCGGCCTACATGGCGGAAACGGAGACGCACGCTGTGCGTCCTGCATCGGACTGGCTGCAGGACACCATCGATGCGTTCCACGCGCCTTCCGACACCAGTACTGTGCCGACGATGCTGTGGCAGAAAACGCGCTCGAAAGTGGCGTTTCGCCGCGGCGAGGTGTCAGTGTGGGCGGGCATCAATGGCCACGGCAAGAGCATGTTCCTGTCGCAGGTGGAACTGGACCTGTGCTATCAGAACGAACGCGTGATGGTCGCTTCGTTCGAGATGAAGCCGGTCAAGCAGATGCAGCGCATGAGCCGGCAGGCGTATGCCGGCCGTGATCCGACGCGCCAGTTCTTGTGCGATTTTCACCGCTGGACGGACGGGCGCCTGTGGATGTATGACCACGTGGGGGCTGTGGAATGGCGAAAGCTGATCGCCGTAATGCGCTACGCGGTGCATACGTTCGGCATCACCCAGTTCGTGATCGATAGCCTGATGAAGTGTGTCCGTGGCGAGGACGATTACAACGCGCAGAAAGATTTCGTGAACGAGCTGTGCGCATTCGCCCAAACGCACCAGGTGCATATTCACCTGGTCCATCACGTCCGCAAGGGCGAGAGCGAAATGAGCGCACCCGGTAAGTTCGACATCAAGGGCGCTGGCGCGATCACGGACATGGTGGACAACGTGTTCATCGTCTGGCGTAACAAGGAAGCAGAGCGGGACGGCAAGGGCGAGCCGACGTGCATCGTCGCCTGCGAAAAGCAACGCAACGGCGAATACGAGGGCAAGTTCGGCTTCTGGTTCGACCTCGAGTCGCAACGGTACCTAGAGACCGCAGCGGATGTGGCGAGCCGCTATAGTCTCGACAACGGCTAACTGGAGGGCACTACCGTACGATGTCAAAGTCGACAGCACTGGAACGATCAGAGTGCGGGGATTTTTTTGGAGGGAGAAGTTAGCGTACGCTGGTTAGCGCATCGGTTAGCGCCCGTAGGCCGTTGTTGCTCGATTGGTGGGATGACATGCCAACATCATTGCAGTCTGGAGCGCTTTGCCCCTGATGTTATAGCCTGCCAAGGTAATAGCCGGCATCAAGACATACTGCGCTGACTTTGCTGCGCCGCGACGTCATTATGCGTACAGAGGTTGCATTCGAGGTTACACCCCCTTTGGCGCAGTTTTCGTTAAACCAACTATTGGCTCGTCATCATGACCGCTCCGGCGCCCCGCACGTTGGCTGGACCACGACCAAGCGTGCGCCCGTTTCGTACGCCTTGGCGCGCTGCTCTGGTTCAAGGCGGCAGCCAGTCCGCTCACGGGTGACGGCACAGTTGGCCATGTAGCCGCTCCGTGGGCTGCGCGCCGCCCCATGTCCGTCTCGTCATCTACACGCCCGCGGCAGCCTTCCTGGAGCCCTTAGCGGCCTTCCGTGCGGTATCGGCGAGTGGGAGCTCTTCCGGCACGGCCATGCTATCCTGTGCCGCCTCCAAGATGGCCAGGATGGTCGCCCGTGCCACACCGAACTGTCGCGCCAATGCGCTGATGGACGCGCCCTGCTTGCGCGCCTGGATGATGCGGGCGCGCTCTCCCAGGGTGGTCTTGGCCGGTCGGCCGAGCGTCTTACCTTGGGCCTTGGCCCGCGCCAGGCCCGCCTGGGTGCGCTCGATCAGCAGGTCACGCTCCATCTCGGCGACGGCCGCAAGCATGGTCAGCATCATCTTCCCGGCCGGCGATGCCAAGTCCAGCTTGCCGAGCTGGAGCACCACGACTTCGATCTGCCGCTCAGCCAGCATTTTGACCGTTTGCCCTACGTCCAGCGCATCTCGGCCCAAGCGGTCGAGCTTGGAGACGACCACCGTCTCTCCTCGTCGAATGCGGTCCAGAAGCACCTTGAACTGCGGGCGCTCCGCAGCCTCCGTGGATCCGCTGACGCCAGTGTCCGCGAACCAGAAGGCGTCCTGGATCACATACCCGGCGCGCTCTATTTCGAGCCTCTGATTGGCGATGTCCTGCTCATGCGTGCTGACCCGTGCGTAACCGAAGACGGCGCTCATGTCGTGTCCTTCCTGAGTGGGTGTCGAAAATGGGTACGTGACTTTTCTTCATGTTGGAAATTCTGCGCCGTATATTTTCGACAGCCTTAACGCTCATCAGGGACAGGTGTTGGAATACGGTCGTTTTCTAACAGCCGTTGGGCCTGTGTGGTAGAGCCTCGGCTAACAGATTGACTAGAATTTCGGTCGAGCACATCGACAATACGGCGGCCTAGTGGCCGCCTCCTGGACGTGGATTGCCTCGGTTGGCAAGTGTTGCTTGTTTAGAAGGGCCGCGGCAGAGGCGACAACGGCAGCGGAGGTGGCGGAGGCGGAGGCGGGATCAACTGCAATTGCTTGAACATGGGATCGAGCGCAAATTGGAACACCGGAGCGATGTTGACTGTTTGGTCTTGGTTATACGTAGGACCATTGAGGATCGACATATACCCCCAGCGATTTTGCGTCGCGCTGCGGCAACCTGGCGAGCCCCAGTACTCTTGCGCTTCGGACAACAGTGCATCGTCACTCGAATCCAATTCCGAATTGAGCACGGCCCAGCCGCTGTTGTTCAGCAAAGTTGCGTAGCGTTCAGCTGTACCCATGACGGCAGACGGCATCACCTGCATGCTGTAGCAGACCCGTACAAACGTCTCGAACTGCAAAGGGCTTTTGCCCGCTTCGACTTTCGTCCATGCGCTCGGCGTCTTGCCGATCCAGTCCGCGATCTGCGCTTGGTGGATACCGCGCTCGGCACGCACCTCGCGCAGAAGGATCACGCAGATGCTCGTGATGGTCGTAATTTTCTTCTCATCTGTACCCATGGATTGCCCCAAATAAGTTGATCGAGGCCCAAGATTAACACAAGTATTTGAACTGCGGGAAGATATATGTTCCTATAACTAAAATTATGGGAACTCTCATATTCCTAGTGGGAACTTCAGTGTTGCTTTTTAGAGCATAAACTTGGCCTGGTGACTGACCATCCAGGCCCAGGCGAATAAGTTAATAGCAACACTCAACAGGATCAGGATAAGGCCGCTTTCTGACAGCGGCAGAGAGCGCGCTGTGCAGCCAACGCCGCAAGCTGCGCGGGCTACGCACAGTGGCGTCTGGGTTGCGCATAACGGTGCGTCTAGCAACTGGTCGACAGGACAGCCAGTCCGCGCCGTCATTTGGGCGGAAGTAGAATGTTGGCACTCAACCAATCGATAGGTTGCAAATGAAGATTGCTTACCTCGGAGGCCTGCTCCTGGACTACTGGGTGGGTCGAGCTCAAGGTGCGTGGCCCACCGCCGAAAGCGCCCCTGATCGACGGCCAGCCCTACTCACCGTCGACCAACTGCGCACACGCCGGCCCGATCATCGAGCGCGAGCAGATCGACTTGGTGCGACTTCGGACGATGGATGGCGATGCATGGCAAACCAGCAGTACAGCAGGCCGTCGCAATCCCCGCTAACCGCCGCGATGCCTGCTTACCTCATGTGGGAATACGGTGACGAGGTGCCGGATGGGGTGGCGCCGACGTGAGGGCGACGTGCTGCATCTGGGGCGTTCGTGCCTGTGGCGGCGTGTGGCGCCTGCCCCCGCAGCGGCCAATCAGCAGGTTGACCCATGCATGCTCTTTCCAGTCCGCGCGTCGAGGCCGAAATAGCACGAATACCCATGTTCTTTGGTCCAGGTGCAGGTAAGGTCGCCTCTGTTCCGCTCCCGGTAATCAGGGCCGGGGCGGCAGGAATCCTTCGCGTCCGGGCCAATGTGGTCGAACAGGTCTTGCGCAAGAGGTCCCGTGAACATGAGCGATACTTTCCGATCTTTCGGCGTTGGCGGCGTCTTGTCCCCGATGCTCCCACCGTACACGTAATAATCGCCCTTGAGCGGTTTCGCCAAGTACCGGCCCTCCTCCTTTTTGTCGGCTGCGTGAGCGAGGGGAAGTAGCGCAAACGCGCTGACAAGGCAAACCATGCGTGCGTTCATGGGCGCTCCCAGATTTCGATGTGAAGGTGGTCGTTGTGGTCGGGCCAATACTTCACACGCCCGCCGGTGGCCTGCTGCACTTTTTCGTCGTTGAAGTAGATGAGCCTCACCATCGGGTGCTGTAAAAACAGGCGAACCAGTTTAATCGTGGCCTCGCGGTCGTACACCGCAGTGTCCATGTACGAGCAGCGCGCGGCTTGGCCAACCATCTTGTCTTTCCGCACTGGCCGGATATCCATTTCGATACCCTTCATGTGGGTGTGGTGATCATACTTGAGCCCGTTGGCCACGCTGATGTTTCCAATGCCGAATTTCCGGTCATCGATGGCCTGCCACTCGCGCTCAACCCAGAAGATCACGGACAGCATGTTGGGGTGCGCATACTGCGCCAAGTGCCCGGTGCCGGGCACGCCGCCGACGTTCCCGTACACGTAGTAGCCCGCATCCTCGGGAGCCTGGGGCAACATGTAGCGGCCCAGCTGGTCCCTCGGTTGAATCGGAACTCCAGAAGCCGCCATGACCAGCTCCTCACGCGCAGCACTTCTTAGCAGCCAAGTCCCAGCCGCCGGCCGTGCTACCGCCAGCGCCGCCGCCGATCTTCTGCTGCGTGTACGTCCACTTAATCTTGGAAAAGCACAGCCCGATCTCGTCGTGGAGCGTGCCGCCTCCGGGCATCACCTGATCGACATGGGAGAGCATCACGTTCTCCAGCTCGACCTGATAAAACTTTACCGGCTTGCCGTCGCCGTCGGCCCGCATGAACTCCAGCTTGGCCTTCGGGATCGTCTTGCCCATTGAGCAGTGCTGCATCAGGACCGGCGAGGCAATGTCCACGAGCTTGGTGAGGGTGAGGGTGCGGTGCTCGGAGTGGCCGGCCGTGTGGCCGCCCGCGGTGGACACGCTCGTGCTCCTGGGCTGCGTCACGCCCCAGTGGGCTGAGATGAGCTCGATCCAGCCCTGGTGCGCAGAGTCCGCCGACTCGCCCTTGATGCCGTCGATCTGCAAATATGCGTCGGTCGCCATAATGCCTCCGGTATGGTAATGAGGCATTGTCATCAAGTTGAGTTTACGGCAACTTGGCAGCGGTCAACGGGAGGACGGCAGCAAATCAAGCTCTAGCACTCTGGTGGCTTGGCGCGACCAGCAAGCGACACATGAGCGCGCAGCCGGCGCTATGCTGCTTAAGGCGCCAAGCTTGGATCCCCTTACGGCCCGAGTGGCGCCGGTTCGGCCACTGGCATCAATTCCGGCCTGCCTCGGGTTGTCGGCACTACACCGTGAGGTGTCGATTGAGGGACTCAAGCTGTCTACTCGCAAGCCCAAGTACAGCTTCCGCAAAGCTCTGCTCACTACCTCCCGACTCATCGTCGAGCGACGGGACGCCACCAAGCAACAAGCCAAAGGCGTTGATGCGCTGCCTCATAATCGCAACGGCTTTTTCGTCACGGGTGCCGCCGAAGGTCGGATAGGCATAGCAAATTGGCTTGCCCGTCAGCGCAGCCCACGAGCCGACGCGGCGCACGCGGCCATTGCGTTGCAACGTGCGAACGGGACTCGGGTCGAGTTCATAGTGAATCAAATGTCGGCAGCAGCGGTGCAGGTCGACGCCCTCACTCAGGTGGTCGGTGGTAACCAGCACATCGGGGCCAAACGGGCTGTTGAAAAGCGCGAGCACGATGTCGGGCTTTCCGGTGTAAAGCGTCGTGGGAGGCAGGCCCGGAGCGTCGTGGTGCCACGAGCCCATCACTCGAAGGCCGTCGTCAAGCCGTCCTGGGAAGTGTGAGCTCTGGCCTCCGAAGGTATGCTCTCGCTTTGCGATGTTCCTCAGCACAGCGCGGGTCGACGTTGATTGCATGTCGAGGAGCGTCGTCACTAACATCCGCGCCGCATCAAGGATAGTCGGCACCTCCGCGCGAGCCCCGCGGGGGCGCGTCTTCGCGAGCTGGCCGGCCAAACCTATGGAGTTGTCCTTCGGCTCACCGAGCCACCCTGTAATCTGCCAACGAATGCCAGGCGAGCAAAGCCAGTCGATGATTGGCATGAGGAGTGATTCATCCCCACGCAAGGACTCGCCGATCAACGTCGACTCCCATGCCGCGCGCCACACCTCTTCAGGAGGACCAGCGCGAGACAGGCTTTCCGCTTTCAGGGCACCTTCAAGCGCCCCGAGCAGCTCGCTAGCGGTGGCTCGATGGTGACAGAACACGAGCACTTTCTCTCCAGCCTCCAGCAACGGCGCGATGGCCTTGCTAACGGCCGCGACTTTCGGATGAGGGCTGGAGCGCCGAACCCAGCGACTTCTTCGCCGCTTCGATGTGCTGGGATAAAGCGTGGTCGGCGTCCTCGTTCGCCCGCTCCCCTACCCGATCGAGTTCCGTACCAATGTGCTGCCAGCCGATATGGAAGCGCGGATCATTACGACGCTTTCCGCTTCGCTCCGGTGCCAACTGCAGGAGGCGATCCATCCGCAGTAGAAGTTTGATTTCGTCTTCTGACGCCAGCGGCGTAGCGATTTCCCATTGGGTGTCGCAGATTTCGCCGAAGTGTTTGCGCTCCGTTTTAGAGAGATCATCGACGCTGTGACGAATAAGATATGGTTGCAGCGTCTCAATGGCAGCCTCGGCGGCGTGTACCAGCCGACTGGATTCTGCGGCGACGTCGTGCCCTTCACCAACCGTGTAGAGCCGCGTTAATGCGTCCGCGTATTTTTTTACAGCATTGATCTCTTTCGCTCCGACAAACCTCAAGAGCTGCTCGAGCTCGGCGATCCTGATGCTGAAAGGTGTTGCGGTCAGGATCAGCTTCCGTTTAGCGAGGTACCCCAATTTGTGCAGGGCGTCGTTAAATGCGCTACCTTCACCCTTCGCGCGGTGAGCTTCGTCGATGATCATCAGGTCGCACGTCGTGCGCCGCTCATCGCTGGCGTCATTCCTGATCAGCTCGTGATGAGTCGCGACTTGGATGCTGCCCGGCTTTAGATCACTGATATTGCCTTGCCTGATACGGTCCTTGCTTGCGCCGAGCCCGCCCAGCAGGGGTACATGACGCTCGAGCTCCTCAGCCCAGCGCCGCCGAAGCACCTCATTGGGCGCGTAGATCCGCACACGTTTGTCCTGGCAGGCGACGACCCACGCCACAAGGGCACCCACGGTTGTCTTGCCAAGGCCGACATCGTCCGCAAGCAGCACGCCACGGCCATCCGCAAGACGGGTAAGGATCCCCTTCGCCGTCTTGAATTGCCGCGTGAGTGGCGCTAGCTGGAGTCCCCGCGTGTCGCGCTCGATGTACCGCGCCGGGTTGTTAAGGAAGCGCCAGCGGCGCGCGTCTATCTTAAAATCGTCCATTATGTTTCCTTGTCGATGCGCCATCCCAGCTCCTCAGCTACAAGAAACGCGGCGGCGCCATCACGACAAGCGTAAAGCGCACGCAATTGTTCACCGTCGGCACGGATGCGCTCAAGAAGGAAAGGGTCACCCTCTGCTTCTTCAAGCGCCGTGCGCCATTGGTCGACGACACGGAATGCGGCACGCGCGTCCAGCCACGTTTGAACCGAGTAGTCTGCAGGAGTCTCTGCGGCGGTCGGTCGTCGGAGCGCATTGCCCAGGCCTGGGACGGTGTCCACGTCCACGGCTGGACCACCGTACCGCTGGAGCAGGAATGCATCGCGTAATGCCGTGGCAAACGAGGGATCGACTTCGGGTAGCGGCGTGTTGGCAAGCTCGCCATGTGGACGAAGGTCGAAGATCCCGACCTCCAGCGTCTCGGTACCTTGAGTGAATCGTACGGTAAGCGGTGGCTTCCCGGCCGCCGTCCACCGAACATTGGCAGCCCCCTTGGCGATAGGGACGCTTTTCTTTGTGCCACCGTTGAAGAAGATAATGGCGGCAATCGGCGTGGAACAATCTGAGCTACGGGCAAGCAGTCGAATGCATTTGCCATCCCAACTGGCTTGTGCCCATTGAAGGCTCGCCTCGCAGGGTGATCGCCGCATCTCGTCACAACAGAACGGTGCTACGCCATCCCCGAACGGCTTGCCCATCCGTTCAAGGTGAGTCCAATCCGTGTCGATGACGACGCCGAGTTCGAAATTCCGTGGTCGCCGTCTGCCTCCGCCCCACGCCGAAGGACTCCAATTCGCAGACGTCACCAACAATCGTCTCTTTTTCCTGTTGCGGCTGCGGATTAAATAGAGCTTGGCATGGCTCCACCGGCCGTCGCCGTCACGATGTTTGGCGGTCAACCTTGCGTCGTACGGCAGGCAATCCAACTGCACCCCCTTCTCCGCGAGCGCCATCGCCGCTTCGGTCGATAAGCTCCACCCATTCGAAGCCGCCCATGGATGTTCCTCAGTAATCCACTTCAGATGTACCTTGCTGGCGTCAACGCCCGCATCCGTGTGCCAGTTCGACAGGCTCTTGTTGGTCCACTCGCCTATGGTTGGCGTCATCACATGCAGCTCAGTCGGATCAAACTGCGCGAGCTGTCGAACTGCGCTCTGTCTACCAGGAATACTGGCAACGAATGTGACATCCGGCGGGCACTTGACACGGCTAAGCAACGTTACGAGGCGCTCGATACGATCCGCTGCCGTCTCTCCTGCAGATGCGCCAAGCGCCTTGAGAAACGGAACGAGTACGCCCCACGATCGGCGCGTTGCGATGCTAGTACGCTCGCCGAGCCGCAGGGATACTTGCCAGCCCGCTTGCACTTGCGCCTTGAACGCAGATGTTGTGAGATTTGTGGACGAGACGTGCAGCTCGATGAACTCCTCATCGCCGACCTGCCAGTGGAACGCCCAGAGCTTTGCGTGCTGTACGGCGCGCGCCTTGGCCCCGACGATGAAGTGACTAACGTAACGCCATAGCCATGGGTATTGCGACGACTGCGGTATTTCACGGGGCGGGGACGAGATGACCGTGAGACGGCCATGTAACGTCTCCAATGCCGTTCCCAGCTCCCCGAAGAATAGCGTGCGTTCTTGTAGGTCCTGGGAGAGCGAGCGGCTCGCAGCCAGCAATGACGGTAGTAGATGTTCGACCAGGAGCCCGGGGTCGGATCTATCGTAGCTTGTCATCCACAGCTCGCGCAGCCGCCCGCCAGGTGGAGGAACCGGAAGGACGTCTTTCCAATCCGGCATACTCATAGGACGTCGCCTTCCTCATCGCTGGACCCATGCTGCGCGAGTGCGTCGAGTGCTTTGTTCATGTTTGCAACGCCGCACTGCGCCGCGAGGCGGCTGAGCGATTGCAATCGGAAGCGATAGTCGCTCGCAGCGATCCCCGTGTCCGCAACAAGCGGAACAAGCGTGCCGGACTGCTCACGGAACCATCGCCGCCCGCCGCCATGTTCGTGGTGGTGCCGCACCAGCACCCGTAGCTGTCCGATAGGCGTCTTCGCGCCGCACATGGCCTCGGCGAGCCGGGTAATAACCCGCTGATGCGGGAAGTCGTTTCGAGCAGCCGTGTTCAGCCAGGTGTAGCTCTCCTTCCGAAGCTTGTCCAGCCTTGATCCGAGTTCTACGGAGTTAGAAAGCCTGTTGAGCGCAGGGGCCTGCTGGTCATCGTCATGGTTAATTTCGCTCCAGAGAGCGCGCATCGCGTCCATCGCAGCGTCAGCGAAGCGCGAGAATGCGGGCAACGGGACCAGCGATCCCGGCCCGAGCGTCGTCAAAAGTAGACTTGAGTTCGCAAGTGCATCGCACAGATCGCCGTGCGAGCTGGCACTCTTCGCCTGCGCCAGTACCTCAGCGGTGATTCGACGAGTCGAGCCGGCGCTGAACAGGACGGACTCGAGCAAGTGGCGCTCCTTTTCTGGAAGTAGCTCGCGCGTCGCGGCATCAGCCGTCGGCTGCAGACCACCTATGATCGTCCGTGAGGTTGGCCAACCACGCTCCAGCCAATAACGCGCCTCGTTGCCACCGCTCCAACTCCCCCACTGTATGCGTTGCTCGAAGTGCTCATCCAATAGTCGTGCCGCATGAGGGAGGCCGTCATTAGCGATTTCAGCGAGCCTGTGCGCTACGCTACTTGGCGTCCAGCCGTCGCCGCCCTCGGTCAGCCCCGAAACAGTGCGGAACACGACGCGGTACGCTCCATACGTGCCGACCTGACGATACCGGCGGAACTGGTCCGGGCTCATCGCAAAATTCGGAGACTGCTCGTTTGCCTTGAACCATCGCTTGATGCTCCGACTTCCCCGGAGCTGCCCCGTATCTTGTCCGGCCCTAAGTGCGCGGACTACCCACAGGAGCTCCAAGGGGCGTAACCATGCGTAGCGCGCTCGCTGGTCATCACGTCGAGAAAGGTCTTTGCCGCCGGCATTCTTCCACGCAACATGGGACCATTTTAAACACCATGAGAGCAACGTAATCCATCGAGCGTCGAAGGTGCTGTTGCTCAGGCCAGGCGCCAGCAGTTCCGCGAAATAATCAGCCCCGGCACGAAACCCAAGAGCATCTCCCCGCCTGACTGGCACCAGGTCCCATTCGGATGTGAAGTACCAGCCAGAGTTCATACGTTCCGTCCTTCCATTACGAAGCGTGTCTGCAACCGTGCGTTAGTTCATCTTATCAAAAAATAATTTACAAGATGAAATCTATAATAGAGGTTAACAACAAAGCCCTCTAATGCCAAAATTCTGAAAAAGAATATTTCTAGCTGTTCAAGGTACGCAAAGTGCAGTACATTTGCGTTACAGCAATGACGGAACCTAATAATGTCACGCCTGAAGGACGAAACCCTCTCCATCCGCACCTCCGCCGAGATCAAGCAGCTCTTACGCTCTGCTGCTGAGCGTGAGCGCCGGTCGGTCGCGTCAATGATCGAGATCCTGGTGCTGGAGTACGCCCGAGCGCATGACCTAAAGACAGACTATCGAAGCGACGAATCAGATAAGGGAGGCGTTTGACATGGCGGCAGCGAAGGAAGCGCAAGCACGAATCAAGATCAACAAACTGTTAGAGTCAGCAGGCTGGAGGTTCTTTGATGGCAAAGATGGCAAGGCGAATGTGGCGCTGGAACCCAACGTCAAGCTGAGCCATGACCAGATCAACAACCTTGGCGAAAACTTCGAGTCGACCAAAAACGGTTTCATTGACTTTTTACTATTGGACGAAAAAAGTTTCCCGCTGGTCGTTCTTGAAGCGAAGGCAGAAGACAAAAATCCACTGGTAGGTAAGGAGCAGGCGCGCAAGTACGCCAAGTCGCTCAATTGTCGATTCGTCATCCTCTCCAACGGCAACCTGCACTACTTCTGGGATCTGCAGCAGGGCAATCCCCACGTCATCACTGCATTCCCAACTCCAGATTCACTCAAGAGCTATCAGAAGTTCGAGCCGGATCAGAATCGCTTAATTACAGAGACCGTTGGGCGCGACTACATCGTCCAGACGCAGCTGCCGGGTTACGACAAAGAGGCGGGCTGGCTCAATGCTGATGAGCGCCCAGCTTTCATCGCCAAGAACAAACTCCGGTTCTTGAGGGACTACCAGAAGAAAGCGCTTAATGCGATTCAAGACGCTGTGGCCGAAGGTTCGACCCGTTTTCTGTTCGAGATGGCGACCGGCACAGGCAAGACCCTCACTTCGGCGGCGGTCATTAAATTGTTCTTGCGTACAGGCAACGCCCGGCGCGTGTTGTTCCTGGTAGACCGCTTGGAACTGGAAGACCAAGCCACGAAAGCATTCAAGGACTACCTTAAAAACGACTACGCCACGGTCATCTACAAAGAACGCCGTGACGACTGGCGCAAGGCCGAGATCGTGGTCACCACGGTGCAATCACTACTGTTCAACAATAAGTACAGGCGCCTGTTCTCGCCGACCGATTTCGATCTGGTCATCTCAGACGAAGCGCACCGCTCCATTGGTGGCAATGCGCGGGCTGTCTTTGAGTATTTCGTGGGCTACAAGCTAGGCCTGACGGCAACGCCACGCGACTATCTGAAGAGCTTCGACGCCAGCAAGCCGACTACCCGCGACCCACGTGAGCAAGAGCGCCGCCTATTACTAGACACCTACCGTACTTTTGGCTGCGACTCTGGGCAACCAACGTTCCGCTACTCGCTGCTGGATGGCGTCAAGGACGGCTTCCTGATCAACCCGGTTGTGGTTGACGCGCGAACTGACATCACCACCAAGCTGCTTTCTGAGCAGGGCTATGCGGTAATGGCGCCAGCCGGCGAAGACGGCCAGCAAGAGCAGAGTTTTGTCTCCAAAGATTTCGAAAAGAAGTTTTTCTCTAGGGCCACCAACGAGCTCTTTTGCCAGACCTTTATGAAGAACGCCCTGCGTGACCCGGTGACTGGTGAATTTGGTAAGGGTCTGGTTTTCGCGGTCAGCCAGAACCACGCAGCCAAGCTGGCCCAGATATTGAACGAGCTGGCAGACAAACTGTGGCCCGGCAGGTATCAGTCGGATTTCGCCGTGCAAGTGACATCAAGCGTGCCGGACGCGCAGCAGTACACTATCAACTTCGCCAATAACAACTTGCTGGGCTCTGCGAACTTCAACGCTCTCTACAAGACCAGCAAAGCACGTGTTTGCGTCACCGTAGGCATGATGACCACGGGCTATGACTGCCCAGACATCCTGAACCTCGCGCTGATGCGCCCTGTATACTCACCGTCCGATTTCGTCCAGATCAAAGGACGCGGAACGCGCAAGCACAACTTCATCGAGCAGTTGTTCGACGGCGACCTGAAGCCGCTGATCAACGAACCTGAAAAGACACGATTCAAGTTCTTTGACTTCTTCGCCAACTGCGAGTATTTCGAGGAGAAGTTTAACTACGACGAAGTGCTCAAGCTGCCAGCCCGCGAAGGTGATGGTGGCGGTCAGGGTGGCGATCCGCCGCCTGCTGCCGGCGTGTATGAGCACACTGGCGCCGACGCCATGCATCAAGTGGCCGAACAGCAGATTGGCTACGAAGGCATGAAGATCGACCGGATGTTCTTCGAGAAGTTTGAAGACCAAGTGAAGGCCGATCCAACGCTACAGCAACAGGTTGAAAACGAGCAATGGGAGCAGGCCATAGACTACGTGGCCAGCCATTTGTTCGAAAAGCCAAGTGAGTACTTCAACCTCGACAAGTTGCGCCGCGCTGCAGGTGTGGACCGCCGCCTGAGCCTGAAGGAAATCCTGCAAAAGATCTTCGGCTTGATCCCGTACTTCAAGAGTAAAAACGAACTCTTGGAAGACGAGTTTCACGAGTTTTTGCTTGCTAATCAGAGCAAGCTTGCCGAAGACCAGGGTGCGGCCGTGCTGGCAATGAAGTATTTTTTCAAGGCTTATGCCACTGATGCCGCGCTGCGCGCCATCATCGACTCCAAGCGTTTTGGGGAACTGAACGTCAACCCGGCCTTCGGCATGGGCGATCTGCGAGCCGTGCCCCCCGAATGGCGGGAAGGCATACCAGAGTACGTCAAAGACTACGTCCCCCTGAACCAATTCATGTAATCACCTAGAAGCAACAACATGCTGGATACTGACACCAAACGACGTATTGACTCCTGCCGCGACATCCTCGTCGGCAAGGTGCCCGACCCCAAGAGCCAGGTCGAACAGATCACTATTGCGCTGATCTACAAGTTCATGGACGACATGGACGCACAATCCGAGGAATTCGGCGGCAAACGCAGCTTCTTCGTCAACGGGTTCGAGAAATATAGCTGGAGCAAGCTGCTGGCACCCACTATGGGCGGTCAGGACACGCTAAACCTCTATTCCGAGGCCATCGGCAAGATGACCGAGAATACCCACCTCCCAGCGCTGTTCCGCGACATCTTTAAAAATGCCTACTTGCCCTACCGTGACCCGGAGACATTAAAATCGTTCCTAAAAGAGATCAGCGGATTCTCTTATGATCATTCGGAGCGTCTTGGGGATGCCTTCGAATATTTATTGTCGGTTCTAGGCAGCCAAGGTGACGCGGGGCAATTCCGCACTCCTAGACATATCATTGATTTTGTCGTCCAAGCGGTCGGACCGACCAAAAACGACCGAATTCTAGACCCGGCCTGCGGTACAGCTGGCTTCTTAATCTCTGCTTATAAACATATTCTGCGTGAAAACTCTCCAGTTGAGGAGCGCATTCATTGGCACCAAATGCAAGGCGCATCAGTTGCAGAGACATCCATTGAAAGCCCCACTCACTACAGTGGAAGCTTACTCACACCGGCAGAGCGCCAAAAGCTTCACGAAAACATTAAGGGGTATGATATTTCCCCAGATATGGTTAGGATCTCCCTAGTCAATCTTTACTTACACGGCTTTCGGTCACCCTCAATCGAAGAGTACGACTCGCTTACCCAAGAAGACCACTGGCTAGAGCATTATGATGCAATCCTAGCCAACCCGCCTTTTATGACACCTAAAGGCGGCATCAAACCCCACAAAAAATTTAGCCTACAATCAAAGCGAGCTGAGCTTCTTTTTCTCGACTACATTGTTGAGCACCTGTCTCCGGTGGGGAAGGCTGGGGTAGTCATTCCAGAAGGCATTGTTTTTGTCGGCCAATCGGCTTATAGCGGAATGAGAAAGCGGCTGATTCAGGACAATGCGCTAATCGCGGTTATTGAATTGCCTCATGGAGTATTTAAGCCCTACGCGAGTGTAAAAACACACGTTCTGATTATTGACAAGCAGATCGCAAAGCGAACCAAAGATGTTTTGTTCATCAACGTCAGATCTGACGGGTATACACAAACCGACACGAGGCAGGCGATTGAAGAAAACGACCTACCTGCGGCGCTCTATCTAATCGAAAAATTTAAGAAGAATCAATTAAAAAACGATAAAACTCAATCGCAGCAGAATTTTATCCTCGTAAAAAAGGAGCATGTGCTTAGGTCAGCCGGATGCCATTTGATTGGTCGCTGGTACATGCTGGAGAAAAAGTTTCAAGAACTTCACGAAAGGATGCCTGGTGCGAAAAGTCTTGGAGAGATTTGCCACATTCATAGGGGCCAGCACTCCAACATGAGTTCACCCCCTGGCGAATTCCCACTCGTGGTCCCGGCGATCGAGAGAAAAACCTCAGCCGACTACTCATTCGACTTTAAGGCCAGTTGCATTCCTCTTGTATCTTCTTCAGGGCACGGAAAAGCGGACATCAAGCGCCTTCATTATCAGGAAGGTAAATTTGCGCTCGCAGACACCATGTGCTGCCTCGAAGTAAAGAATCCTGACGAGGTAGAGACGAGATACGTACACGAATATCTATCAAACTTTAAAGATGAATTACTGGTGCCAATGATGTGCGGCGCGACAAACGTCACACTGGACGAGAACGACCTAAGAAAAATCCTTATTCCACTCCCCTCCATTGAGGAACAGCGGAGCATTGTTAGAGGCATCTTGGCCAAAGAAGCGGCCGATAAGCTGCAGATTATCGGAGAAGAGATCACTTTTGGCGTCACGTCCTCTGATGAAATAAGCGCAGAAATAAGAAAACAAATTGATAAGCTACTTGCCATTCAAAAAGCATCTCTATCATTGGAGAGGGCATAAAGCTTAAAAGAACAGCTTATAGATTCAACCTTACCATATCCTGGGGCGAAACATGGTGAAAGTGAGATAAGACATACGCATGCACACGGGATGAACTCATAACGTGGGCATTTCAGATTTCTGACCAGTCGAGCTTAGATGTTCATGCCGATATTGCACTAGTGAATAATAGGCGCCATGGTGATGGCCGGGCAGGACGCCAGACAAAAAGGATTCATGCGTGATGTCTGCAGATTACAGGGCGGACAAAACGAGCATGTGGTTGTCGTGGAGCTAGACATTGCCAGCCTTCAGGCCTTCCAAAGTCGCGAGAAGCGTGGCGACGAGAGGGTGCCCCATATAAGCCGATACCGGAGGGATATAAAACCGCTGCATTCCGAAAACTGCCGCCTGCCTAACATTTGGTAGTGTATTCGATAGAAAAGCCTTCGATGGGGCTTTTACTGAAGTGAAAGCTCCAGAGTGCGAAGAACGGCACCGCTTCGTACGAACGTCTGGATCGATGGAAAGCTCCCCTGTTGCACGCCGCGAGAGATCAAGAATGGCAAGTCGACAGGCGTGGACTGGATCGCATCAAGACTTTCGTTGAAGAGCACTATGTCATTGCGTTCGTCCCGGCAACTCTTCACCGCACGCTAGAAAATCGCGCGATGCCGGACGCTTGGAGCTATACAGGGGCATCATCGCTATGGACGCCCTACACGACTACAAAGGTCAGTGCGTTGATGGGCAGGCCCCTCGTACTGCCACATCAGGGTGACACAGACTTCATCCGTGAGGCCTGCTAAGGCCCGGGCTAAGCGTAATGTATGGCGCCGCGATTGCATGAGCGCAAGCCGTTTTTTTATTTTATGCGTGTGCCGACATGCAGGAAGTGCTGTCAGTGATGGCCTTTGCTGGTATTTTTGTTGGTACTTTTTAGATTTACATTGATCTTTCATAGAGGAATGCGGTTCCGGCCGGAACCACGAACACTCCATCGACGTCGACGCATCAGCATCCCGCGTCAGTCCCCAGCTTTCTGCACCAAAGCAATACAAACCCCCGACGGATCCAACAGCGAGAACTCGCGCGTTCCCCACGACCGCTTGCCCAGCGCGCCATTCGGATGCACGCACCCCGCCTCCCCGCAGCGCGCATATAAAGCGTCGATTCCTTCCACTTCGATCCGCAAGCTGGTCCAGTCCGCCAGGTGCTTGTCCTGGCTGGCAAACAGGTGCAGCCGCGCACCGTCGCGCCCGACGATGGCGAACTGCGCCGGCGTGGCGTCGCGGTAATCGAGTTCGAAGCCGAGGCTGTCGTGATAAAAGCGGATCGCTTCCTCGACGTCGCGGGCGGGAATCAGGGGCGAGATGCCCAGGAAACGGAATGACAGTGGTGTGGTCATGGCCTTCTGCCGGTAACGCCGGTATTGGGCCGGCAACCCTTCCACAGTAACGCTGAGTTACCACACTGTCAACGAAATCAAGCTGACGGTATGCGAGCGAACTTGGATCCCCGCCTGCGCGGGGACGACGTATTAACTTCGGGGACGACGTATTAATTTCGAGGACGACGTGCTGATTTTGCGGACGACGTGCTGATTTCGCGGATGACGTGCTGATTCCGCGGATGACGTGCCGACTCCGCAGGAAGTCGTTTCCGGTAAATGTCGAGAAGCCGTTTCCCACCGTGCGGGAAGGACGCAAGTCAGCCCTGCTGGAACGGCCGCGCATCCACCGGAATATCGATCACGAACGTGGTGCCCGCATTCGCGTCGCTGTACACCACCGCGCTGCCGCCATGGCTTTGCGCCACGCTGCGCACGTAGGGTAGGCCCAGGCCCCAGCTGGCGGTGCTGGATTCGCCGGCGTCGCTGGAGCGCACGAATTGCTGGAAGATCGCGTCCAGTTCGCCCGGCGGGATCGGCTTGCCCTGGTTGCGCACCGAGATGATCGCGCGGCCGTTGCTGTCGGCGACGTTGACTTCGATCGGCTTGTCCGCGTCGCCGTATTTCTGAGCGTTGTTCAGCAGGTTTTCCAGGGCGCGCTCGAGGGCGGCGTCGTTCCACCAGCCGGTCACGCTCTTGCCGTCCAGGCGCACGTCGGCGCCCTGGTATTCGCGCGCGCGGTCGGTCACGCTGCGCGCCAGCGCCATCAGGTCGAATGCCTTCAGCGTCAGCGCCAGGCGGTCGCCGGACTGGATCGACAGCGCGTCGAGCAGTTCGTTGAGCATCGTGCCCATGCGCTCGCCGTTCTTGACGATGCGGCCGGCCCATTGCGCGATCTCGGGCGAGGGACTCAGGCGCAGAATCAGGCTGGCGCCCAGCACCATGTTGGAGGCGGGCTGGCGCAGGTCGTGCGCGAGCGCGCCGGCGAAGCGTTCGCGCAGCGAATTGGTGGCGGCGACGAAGGAGCGCACGCTCTGGCGCACCGCGCTGTCGATGGTGAGGTGGAGCGTGCGCCGTTCCGGCGGGGTGATGATGACGCCGTGGGCGTCGAGCACGTCGAACAGCACGCTGCGGAACATCTGGAACTCGGCCAGGATGCCTTCGGCGTCGTAGTCGGACAGGTTGGCGCGTTCGATCCCGTGTTCCTCGGCGATCGAGGCCACGTCCACGCCCTCGCGCTCGAAATACGCCGGCGACAGCACGGTGCACAGGCGCTCGTACAGCACCGGCATGGTGTCGATCAGGACCGGGGGACTCAGTTTCCTGGCGCTGGCCAGATTGGCGCGCACATGATTTTCCCAGGAATGCAGCACGGTCTCGCGCAGCGCCAGCATGCGGTAGGAACAGGCCGAGAAATCATCGGTGGGAATCAGGGGCAGGTTCACGGTGGCCTTGGAATACATTTGGACTGCAATCTTACACAAGGCACGGTTGCCAAGTCGCACGAGGCATGCCGGACGGATCAGGGCCCGGCGTCCGGCCCCCTCGCCTGCGCCATGGCGCGGTTGTCGTATCTCTGGCGGATGGCGCGCGCCGTGCCGTCGCGCTCCATCGCCGCCAGCGCCTCGTTCATGCGCGCGACCAGGCTGTCCGGCACGGCGCGGTTGCAGGCCAGGTAGGTATGGATGCGGTTGAACACCAGTACCGGCGCCACCTTGCCGGCATAACCCAGCTGCTCCAGCGTGTTGCTGCTGGCGCCGAGGCTGGCGGCCCACAGGTCGATGCGGCCGGCCATCAGCTTGCGCGGGTTGACCAGGTCGCTCGGGGCGGAGTCGACATCAAAATTTCGTTCGCGCAAGAACTGGTCGCGCGCGTCGCCGTTATAGGTACCGATGCGGTAGCGGCGCGCATCCTCCAGGCTGCGCAGCTTGAGCTTGCGGTCGGCGCGTGCCATCAGTACCCAGTTGGCTTCGGCAAGCGGGCCGGTCCATTTGAATTGCCGTTCGCGCTCGGGGGTGCGGGTGGTCGAATACACACAGGCGTCGCTGCGTTCGAGCGCGGCGGTGTAGGCGCGCTTCCAGGGCAGGACGTCGATGCTGTGGTCGATGCGGGCGCGCGCCATGATTTCGCGCACGATGTCGGTACCGAGGCTGGCGGCGGGATCGCCTTCGCGCGCACCGTAGGGGGGCATTTCGGTGGCGAGGTAAAGCCGGGGTGACGTCTGCGCCTGGGCCAGGGTGCAGACGGCAATCAGCAATGCGGCAGCTATCCTTGTTTTCATGTGATCGCACGCTCGGGCCAGGCGCCGGCGGCGGCCTGTGCAACTAGCATACCAGTAAGGCTGAGTCAGCCGCAATGCATGACGCGAAGGCAATTTGATGGGGGTTTCGGTGGCATGGACGCGACATTTTCGGCACTCGGTATCGGATTTACTGATTTTAATCTGGGTTAGATAACTTTCCGTATGGAAAAAGTGCCATACTTGCGTATCGCCGATAGCTTTACTGAATCAATTCGCCAAGTAGATCCCATGTTATCTATCTTCACCCTGCCCGACGATCCATCCCTGCTCAGTTACGGGTTGTACACGCCCAAGCTGGTCGTCCTGTCGGTGCTGGTGGCGGTGTTCGCATCCTGGATGGCGCTGCTGATCGCAGGCCAGGCCGCGGCCAACCGCGCCCAGCGCTGGATCGTGCTCGGCACCGGCAGCCTGGCGCTGGGCACCGGGGTGTGGGCGATGCACTTCATCGGCATGCTCGCCTTCGACCTGTGCACCGACGTCGACTACGATCCGGTCGCCACCATCCTTTCCGGCTTGCCGGGCATCGCGGCGTCGTTCGTCGCGCTGTGGATGATCGCGCGCGAAAGCCTTGGGGGCTGGCGCCTGCTGGCGGGCGGCACCGTGGTCGGGGCCGGCATCGGCGTCATGCACTACGCCGGCATGGCCGGCATGCGCATGGGCCTGGAATTGCGCTACGACGCGGGCATGTTCGCGCTGTCGATCGTGGTCGCGGTGGTGCTGGCGACGCTGGCGCTGTGGGTGCGCTTCGGCCTGTCCAGCGTGTCGCGCCTGAAGGCATCGCACCGCCTGCTGCTGGCCGGCGTCGTGATGGGCTGCGCCATCGCCGGCATGCACTACACCGGGATGGCGGCGGCGCGCTTCGTCGGCCAGGCGGCGCTGGCGCCGCACAAGGCGGCCGGCAGCACCTTCCTGGCGCTGGTGATCAGCATGATCACGGTGGCCTTCACCATCGTGGTGCTGGGCGTGAACGGCCTGCTGCGCTACCGCCAGCTGTTCCGCGAACTGTCGCGCAGCGAAGCCTGGATGCGCGCCCTGCTCACCACCACCGTCGACGGTGTGGTCACGGTCGACCGCCACGGCATCGTGCGCGAATTCAATGCCTCGGCCGAGCGCATCTACGGCTGGAAGCGCGAGGAAATCATCGGCCGGAACATCCGCATCCTGATCGGCAACGAGGAAGCGTCGGAACACGTCGGCCTGCTGCGCACGCTGGCCACCGGCCAGGTCACCGACAGCACCCAGGGCGCCGACGTGAACGGCCGCCGCAAGGACGGCAGCATCGTGCCGATCCGGCGCGCGGTCGGCCACGCGCGCCTGGGCGAGCAGGACCTGTTCGTCTGCTTCATCACCGACATCAGCGAACGGCGCGCCATGGAACAGGCGCTGCGCGACAGCGAACAGCAATTCCGCTCGCTGATCGGCAACATTCCCGGCATCTCGTACCGCAGCCTGCTGCGCGGCGAGCACCCGATGGTGTTCATCAGCGACGCGGTCGAACGCATCACCGGCTATCCGCGCGCCGACTTCCTGGGCGCGCCGGCACGGCGCCGCTTCGGTACCCTGATCCATGCCGCCGACCGCGTGCGCGTGTCGGAAACGATCGCGGCCGCGCTGCGCGAAGGCCGCCCCTACCTGGTCGAATACCGCCTGCTGCACGCCGACGGCAATACCCGCTGGCTGTGGGAAAACGGCACCAGCGTGCGCAACGAGGCCGGCGAGCCTTACTGGCTGGACGGCGTCATCCTCGACATCACCGAGCGCCGCCAGATGGAGGAAGCGCTGCGCGAAGCCAAGGAAAAGGCCGAGCAGGCCGCCGCCGCGCGGGCCAGCTTCGTGGCCAACATGAGCCACGAGATCCGCACCCCGATGAATTCGATCCTCGGCTTCACCGACGTGCTGCTCGACGGTGAACTGACGGACGGCCAGCGGCGCCACCTGGACACCGTTCGCAGCGCCGGCCGCGCCCTGCTGCGCCTGCTGAACGAGATCCTCGACACCGCCAAGCTGGAAAAAGGCGCGGTCGAGCTGGAGCAGAACGACTACAACCTGCTGTCGCTGATCGACGAACTGTCCTCGACGCTGGCCGCGAACGCGCGCGCCAAGGGCCTGCACGTCGACATCCACTACGACCCGGCCCTGCCCACCTGCCTGCGCGGCGACGAGCTGCGCGTGCGCCAGGTGCTGACCAACCTGCTCGACAACGCCATCAAGTTCACCCGGCAGGGCAGCGTAACCCTGCGCGCCGCGCTGAAGGACGAGCAGCTGCATGTCGCGGTGAAGGACACCGGCATCGGCATCGCGCCCGAGCGCCTGGCCGCGATCTTCGAACCGTTCACCCAGGCCGACGCCTCGATGACGCGCCGTTTCGGCGGCACCGGCCTGGGCACCACCATCAGCAAGCAGCTGGTCGAGCTGATGGGCGGGCGCATCTGGGCCGAGAGCGAACCGGGCCGGGGCACCACCTTCCACGTGATGCTGCCGCTGGTGCTGGCGCGCTTCGCGCCACAGCAGCCGCGCATGCGCACCGCCGCCGCCCTGCCGCCGCTACGCGTGCTGGTGGCCGACGACGTGCCGCAGAACCTGGAACTGCTGCAGCTGCTGATGGCGCGCCGCGGCCACACCATGACCGCCGCCGGCGACGGCGCGCTGGTGGTCGAACTGGCCGCGCGCGAGCAATTCGACCTGATCCTGATGGACTTCCATATGCCGACGATCGACGGCTTGACGGCCACGCGCCTGATCCGCGAACAGGCCGAGGCGGCGGGCCGCGCGCGCGTGCCGATCGTCGCCATGACCGCCAGCGTGCTGGCCGAGCACCGCCGCGCCAGCGTCGAGGCCGGGATGGACGGTTTCGCTTCCAAGCCGGTGGACTGGTTCGCCCTGTCGCACGAGATCGCGCGCGTGCTCGGCCTGGCCTCCGGCCCGGTCCCGGACGAGTCGCAGCCGGTGCGCGAGCGCCAGGTGCTGAACCGCCATGCCGGCCTGCACCGCTGGAGCGGCAAGGAAGACGCCTACCTGGACGCGCTGGGACGCTTCCAGGACCAGTACCTCGACCTGGCGCAGACGCTGTCGGTGCAGGCTGCGGCCGCCGACTACCGCGCGCTGCGCATGCTGGCGCACAAGGTGCGCGGGGTGGCCGCCAACAAGGGCCTGGAACGTGTAGCCGACGCGCTGGGCGTGATCGAAGGCCAGGTCGACGGCGACAGCGGCAAGCTGTATCCGGGTGCCGAGGCCGCGCTCCAGGATGCGCTGGCCGTGCTGCGCACGCAGCTCGACGAGGCGCTGGACGCCGTGCGCGCCGCATTGCCGGCGCAAACCCAGGCCCAGGCCAAGCCGGCCCTGGCCGCGCGCCCGGAGGCCGACCCGGAGCGCGCGCGGCGCACCGGCGTGACGCTGCGCGACGCGTTGCGCCGCGGCGCGCTGGAAGACGCCGCGCTGGCCGGACTGGCCGCGGCGCTGAACGGCCATGCGCTGGCCGCCCGCGTGGCGCAAGTCCACGCCGCGCTGTCCGATTTCGATTTCGAACTGGCCCTGCAACAGCTTGACGCCGTGCTGGAGGCCCTTGATCCATCCGCCCAGGAGATTACCCAATGACCAACGCTCACCAGCCGCTGATCCTGGCGGTCGATGACGAAGCCAGCAACCTGCAATTGCTGCGCCAGATCCTGCAGGACCATTACCGCCTGCGTTTCGCCAAGGACGGCGTGCGCGCCCTGGAGCTGGCGCGCGAGGAGCGCCCCAGCCTGGTCCTGCTCGACGTGATGATGCCGGGGATGAGCGGCTACGAAGTGTGCGCCGCGCTCAAGGCCGACCCGGCGCTGGCCTCGATCCCGGTGATCTTCGTGACCGCGCTGAACGACACCGACGACGAGCTGGAAGGCTTCGAGGCGGGCGCGGTCGACTACATCACGAAGCCGGTCAGCCCGCCGATCGTGCGTGCGCGCGTGCGCAACCACCTGTCGCTGGTGCGCATGGAAGCGCTGCGCGCCTCGCGCCTGGAAATCGTGCAGCGCCTGGGCCTGGCCGCCGAGTACAAGGACAACGAGACCGGCCTGCACGTGATCCGCATGAGCCATTTCGCGCGCGTGCTGGGCCTGGCCGCCGGCATGACGGAAAACGAGGCCGACGACCTGCTGCACGCGGCGCCGATGCACGACGTCGGCAAGATCGGCATCCCCGACCGCATCCTGCAAAAGGCGGGCCCGCTCGATCCGGAGGAATGGAAGACCATGCAGAGCCACGTCCTGATCGGCGCCGAGATCATCGGCCAGCACGACGGCGGCATGCTGGCGCTGGCGCGCAACATCGCCCTGACGCACCACGAGAAATGGGACGGCAGCGGCTATCCGCACGGCCTGGCCGGCGAACGGATCCCGCTCGAGGGCCGGATCTGCGCGGTGGCCGACGTGTTCGACGCGCTGACCTCGATCCGTCCGTACAAGAAGGCCTGGACCGAAGAGGAGGCGATCGCCTTCCTGATCGAGCAGAAAGGCAGGCATTTCGACCCGACGCTGGTCGATCTGTTCATCGCGCAGATGCCGGCGATCCGCGCCATCCGCGAGCGCTGGGCCGAGCAGGTGCCCGAGCCGGCGTTGGAAAAAGCGGCCGCCTGATCAGAGAAGGGCGCGGTAGACGGCGGCGGTCTGGCGCGCCGTCGCCTCCCAGGTCAGGACGGCGGCGCGTGCGCGCCCGGCCGTGACGCAGCGCGCCCGCAGCGCCGGTTCGCGCGCCAGCGCCAGCATGGCGTCGGCGATGGCGCCGGTGTCGAGCGGATCGACCTCGACCGCGGCGCCGGCCGACACTTCCGGCAGCGAGGTGGTATTCGCGGCCACCACCGGCACGCCGGACGCGAACGCCTCGACCACCGGGATGCCGAAACCTTCGTACAGCGACGCGAACACGAACACGCCGGCGCCGGCGTACACGTGGCGCAGCTGGCCGTCGTCGTCGAGCCGGTTCAGCCACATCACCTGGGCGCCGTCCTGCCGCGCCGCGGCGATGCGGCGCACCAGCGCCTCGGAACGCGCGCCGGCGTGGCCGACGATGACCAGCTGGCGCTCGGCGCGCACCGCCGCCGGCAGCGCCAGGTAGGCGTCCAGCAGGCGGTCGACGTTCTTGCGCGGCTGCAGCGTGCCGACGAACAGGAAATAGCCGGGACGCAGGCCGTGGGCGGCGAGCGTGGCCGCCACCGCATCCGGGGCCGGCGCCTGCAGCCACGCTTCGCCCACGCCGCACGGCACCACCGTGATGCGGCGCTCGTCGACGCCGAAGCATTCGACCAGCTCGTCCACGGCATAGTGCGACAGCGCGATCACGTGGTCGGCCTTTTGCGCCGCCTTGCGCTGCAGCCAGTTCTTCAGGCCGCGCAGGCGCGGATTGCACCATTCCGGATGCTTGAGCGGCAGCGCGTCGTGCAGGCTGGCCACCACCGGGCAGTCCATGCGCACCACGCGGTAGTCGGTCACGTGGAACACGTCCGCCGGCACGTGCACGCGGTGCGCGTCCGGGGTCAGCAGGTCGACCAGCGACGCGCGTTCGAAGGATTGGGCCAGCGGCTGCCCGGCCGTGAGCGGGGCGTTGCCGCGCGCCCGCGGCCAGGAAAACGGCAGCACCTCGCAACCGGCCTGCGGCAGGTGGCGCAGCAGGGCCTGCGTGTACACGCCGATGCCGTCCAGGTGGCCGCCGTTGAGGGCCGGTTCGATCATGGTGGTGCCCAGGCCGATGCGCAGCGCCTGCAGGTTGCGCGGCTGGGCCGTCGCGGCTGCCGCAGCCGGGCCGCGCAGCCCGCCGCGCACGCCATCCAGCAGCCGGTCTTCGCCGTCCAGCCGGCGGGCGCTGATGCCCGGCTCGATCATGGTGCCGCGCAGGCTGGATGGCATCTTGCTCACGTTGCGTACATCCAGCGCAAGGTGTCGGCCAGCGGGATCGGCTGCAGCGCGCCGACCACGCCGGCCAGCTTGGCGTTGTCGCCGGCCAGGGTCAGCACGTCGTTGGCGCGCACGAAGGCAGGATTGACCTGCACCTCGATGCGGTAGCCGGCGATCTCGCCCATCATGTCGATCACGCTTTCCAGCGAATCGGACCGTCCCGAGCAGATATTGAAGGCCTCGCCGCTGGGCGCCGCCGCCAGCAGCCGGCGGTAGCTCCTGGCCACCATGCGCACGTCGGAAAAGTCGCGCGCGATCGCCAGGTTGCCCAGCTCGATGCGGCGCGCGCCCCTGCGGAAGTGCGACACGATCTTGGGCAGCAGGAAGTTTTCGCTCTGGCCGACGCCGGTGTAGTTGAACGGCCGCACGACCACGATCGGCAGCTTGTCCATCCACAGGCGCGCCATGTATTCCATGGCCAGCTTGCTGACGGCATAGTCGTTGGCCGGCATCGGCGGCACGTTCTCGTCGAGCAGGCCGCCGCGCGCGTTGCCGTAGATATTGGCCGACGAGGCCAGCAGCACGCTGGATGGCTGGTGCGGGCTGGCGGCCAGCGCTTCCAGCAGGTTGCGGGTGCCGGCCACGTTGACGCGGTAGATCTGCTCGGCGTTGGCATGCGCCACGAAGGCGATGCCGGCCAGGTGGGCGACCACGTCCGGCTGCACCTGCTCGATCATGCCGGATACCGCCGCGCGGTCGAGCAGATTCACGGGGAAAATGTCAGCCGGGAAGACGTCCGGTCCGGTGTCGTCGCCCGGCATCGCGGTGCCGAACACGCGGTAGCCGGCGGCCGCCAGCTCGCGCGCCACGTAGGCCCCGGTGAACCCGCGCAGCCCCGTGATCAGGGCCCGCTTGCCCTCCCCTTCGCGGGGTTCGATCGGGCGGACGACTTCTTCCGTGACCGTGCGCGCCATGTCAGAACGAAAATCCGATTTCGTTGCGGCGCAGGTCGGCCTCGACCATCATCTGGCACAGCTGCTCGAGCGTGGTGTCGGCTTTCCAGCCCAGCTCGTTGCGCGCCTTGGACGGGTCGCCGATCAGCAGGTCGACTTCGGCCGGGCGGTAGAACTTGGGCGACACGCGCACCAGCAGCTTGCCGGTCTTGCCGCAATGGCCGGTCTCGGCTTCGCCTTCGCCCTTCCATTCGACGTCGATGCCGGCGGCGCGGAAGGCCATCGTCACGAAATCGCGCACGGTTTCGGTGCGGTTGGTGGCCAGCACGAAGGTGTCAGGCTCGTTCGCCTGCAGGATGCGCCACATGCCTTCCACGTATTCGCGCGCATAGCCCCAGTCGCGCTTGGCGTCCATGTTGCCCAGTTCGAGCACGTCGAGCTGGTTGAGCACGATCTTGGCCACCGAATCGGTGATCTTGCGGGTGACGAATTCACGGCCGCGCAGCGGCGACTCGTGGTTGAACAGGATGCCCGAGCTGCCGAAGATGCCGTACGATTCGCGGTAGTTCACGGTCATCCAGTGCGCATACAGCTTGGCGACGCCGTACGGGCTGCGCGGATAGAACGGCGTGCTTTCCACCTGCGGCACGGCCTGCACCTTGCCGAACATTTCGGAAGTCGAGGCCTGGTAGAAGCGCGCCTTCGGGTGCACGATGCGGATTGCTTCCAGCAGGTTGACCGCGCCGATACCGGTGATCGAGGCGGTGGTGATCGGCTGTTCGAAGGAAACGCCGACGAAGCTCTGCGCCGCCAGGTTGTAGACCTCGTCCGGGCGGGTGGTTTCGATCAGGCGGATACTGGACGAGAGGTCGGTCAGGTCGTACTCGACCAGCGTCAGGTTCGGATGGCTGGCGATGCCGAGTTCCTCGATACGCCAGAAGTTGACCGAGCTGGACCGGCGGAAGGTGCCGGTCACGCTGTACCCTTTTTCCAGAAGCAATTGCGCGAGATAAGCGCCGTCCTGGCCGGTAATGCCGGTGATCAGGGCTTTTTTTGTTGTTTGCATGTCTAGCTGATTCCAGGTGTTAGTCCGAGGAGCCGCCGAGAATCCGCCCAGGCGGGCCGGGTGCGGGTTCGGACCGATAAATTTCCGACAACCCCGCATTGTAACAGAGCCGGTGCGCTACCTTTGCACACAAGAAATCGTTCAACAATTACAATAAGTGCCTGTTTATTATCTCTCGAAAAGCGGATTCAGCGGCGCGTGATTACTCATTGTTACGAGTCCCTCAAGCTTTATTACATTTGCGTTAAGAGCGAGGAACTTAAAAACAGGCGTGGCAAATCGGCCACACGATAAAAAACCGCAGGCCCTGTCCGGGCCGTTTCCAGTCCGGGCAGGGCCCGCGGCCCCTGGTCTTGTCCCTATTGCGATGCGCCAGCCGATCAGCGCTGCGACACCGCATCCACCACGCACAGCGCGGTCATGTTGACGATGCGGCGCACAGTGGCCGACGGCGTCAGGATGTGCACCGGACGCGCGCAGCCGAGCAGCACCGGGCCCACCGCGATGCCGTTGCCGGCCGCCGTCTTGAGGATGTTGTAGGCGATGTTGGCCGACTCGATGTTCGGCATCACCAGCAGGTTGGCGTCGCCGGTCAGCGTCGACTGCGGCATGATCTTGGCGCGCAGCTTGGAATCGAGCGCAGCGTCGCCGTGCATTTCGCCGTCGATTTCCAGGCCCGGGGCCTTCTGCTGCACCAGCGCCAGCGCGGCGCGCATCTTGCATGCCGACTCGCTGTTCGAGGTGCCGAAGTTCGAATGCGACAGCAGCGCGGCGCGCGGCGTGATGCCGAAGCGTTCCAGCTCCTCGGCCGCCATGATCGTGATCTCGGCCAGCTCTTCCGCCGTCGGGTTCTCGTTGACGTGGGTGTCGACCATCGCCAGCTGGCGTTCCTGGGTAATGACGAAGTTCATCGCCGCGTAGACGTTGCTGCCGGCGCGCTTGCCCAGCACCTTGTCGATGAACTCGAGGTGCATCTGGGTGGTGCCGTAGGTGCCGCAGATCATGCCGTCGGCGTCGCCCTTGTGGATCATCATGGCGCCGATCAGGGTGTGGCGGCGGCGCATCGCCAGCTTGGCCATGTCCTGGGTCACGCCCTTGCGCATCACCATCTGGTGGTAGGTCTGCCAGTAGTCGCGGTAGCGCTCGTCGAAATCGGGGTTGATCACGTCGAAATGCTGGCCGAGCTTCAGGCGCAGGCCGAACTTCTCGATGCGCTGCTCCAGCACCGCCGGACGGCCGACCAGGATCGGGCGCGCCAGTTGCTCGTCGACCACCACCTGCACCGCGCGCAGCACACGCTCTTCCTCGCCTTCGGCGTAGACGATGCGCTTGCGTTCCGGCGGCGCGCTCTTGGCGACCTGGAACAGGGGCTTCATGAAGCTGCCGCTGCGATACACGAACTGCTGCAGGCTCTCTGCGTACGCGGCCAGGTCGGTGATCGGGCGGGTGGCGACGCCGCCATCCATCGCGGCCTTGGCCACGGCCGGCGCGATGTGGGTCAGCAGGCGCGGATCGAAGGGCATCGGGATCAGGTATTCCGGGCCGAACGACAGGTTCGAGATGCCGTAGGCCGAGGCCACGATGTCCGACTGCTCGGCGTGGGCAAGGTCGGCGATCGCGTGCACCACCGCGATTTCCATCTCGCGCGTGATGGTGGTCGCGCCGCAGTCGAGCGCGCCGCGGAACATGTAGGGGAAGCACAGCACGTTGTTGACCTGGTTCGGGTAGTCCGAACGGCCGGTGGCGATGATGGCGTCGCTGCGCACGGCCTTCGCGTCTTCCGGCAGGATTTCCGGATTCGGGTTGGCCAGCGCCAGGATCAGCGGGTTCGGGGCCATGGTGGCCACCATGTCCTGCTTCAGTACGCCGCCGGCGGACAGGCCCAGGAAGATGTCGGCGCCGGGCATCACTTCGGCCAGGGTGCGGTGCGGGGTGTCCTGGGCGAAGCGCTCCTTGTCCGGGTCCATCAGCTCGGCGCGGCCCTTGTAGACCACGCCGGCCAGGTCGGTCACGAAGATGTTCTCGACCGGGAAGCCGAGGTCGAGCAGCAGTTCGAGGCAGGCCAGCGCCGCCGCACCCGCGCCCGACACCACCAGCTTGCAGGTCTTGAGGTCCTTGCCGACCACTTTCAGGCCGTTCAGGATGGCCGCGCCGACGATGATCGCGGTGCCGTGCTGGTCGTCGTGGAAGACCGGGATCTTCATGCGCTCGCGCAACTGGCGCTCGATGTAGAAGCACTCGGGCGCCTTGATGTCTTCCAGGTTGACGCCGCCGAAAGTCGGCTCGAGCGAGGCGATGATGTCGATCAGCTTGTCCGGATCGGTCTCGTTGATCTCGATGTCGAAGACGTCGATGCCGGCGAACTTCTTGAACAGCACGCCCTTGCCTTCCATGACCGGCTTCGAGGCCAGCGGGCCGATATTGCCCAGGCCGAGCACCGCGGTGCCGTTCGAGATGACCGCGACCAGGTTGCCGCGCGCCGTGTACTTATAGGAGTTGGCCGGGTCCTTGACGATTTCCTCGCAAGGCGCGGCGACGCCGGGCGAATAGGCCAGCGCCAGGTCGCGCTGGTTCAGCAGCGCCTTGGTCGGCGTGACTGCGATCTTGCCGGGGCGGGGAATCTGGTGGTATTCGAGCGCTGCAGCCCGCAGTTGTTGGCGTAATTCTTCTTTTTTGTCGATTGACGAATCCATGCTTCGCTGGCCTTCCTGACTGACTGGGGGCTTACGATTTTAGCAGAGTGACTCGTCCCCCCGTCTACGTATTTTTACCAACGCTCATGCACCACGGGTCGCTGCCGGCGTCGCGCCATGGCCGCGGCACGGCACTGCGCATTAAAATGCCGGGATGCTCTCCGAATTCGACCTCATCAAGCAGTATTTCCAGCGTCCCCGCGCTGCCCCCGCCTCCGCCCGCACGGTGCTCGGCATCGGCGACGACTGCGCCCTGCTGGCACCCGCTCCCGGCAAGCTGCTGGCGGTCTCGTCCGACATGCTGGTCGAGGACCGCCATTTCTTCAAGGGCGCCGACCCGTTCCAGCTCGGCCACAAGTCGCTGGCGGTGAACCTGTCCGACCTGGCGGCGATGGGCGCCCGCCCGCTCGGTTTTACGCTGGCGCTGGCCCTGCCCGCCGCCGACCCGGCCTGGCTCGACGGTTTTTCGCGCGGGCTGTTCGCGCTGGCCGACGCCCACGATTGCGAACTGGTCGGCGGCGACACCACCAGGGGGCCGCTGAACATCTGTATCACCATCTTCGGCGAACTGGCGCCCGGCCAGGCGCTGCGGCGCGATGCGGCGCGTGCCGGCGACGACATCTGGATCTCGGGCACGCTGGGCGATGCGCGCCTGGCGCTGGCGGCTTGCCTCGGCGAACTCGCGCTGGACGGCGCCGGCCTGGCGCTGGCGTCACCCCGCCTGCATGCGCCGGCGCCGCGCGTGGCGCTCGGGCGCCTGCTGGCCGAGGGCGGACTGGCGCACGCGGCGCTCGACCTCTCGGACGGCCTGGTGGGCGACCTCGGGCACATCCTGACGGCGTCCAACGTCGGCGCCGTGCTGGACCTGGACGCCCTGCCGGCCGGGCCGGCGCTGGCGCGCCAGCCTCTGGAACTGCGGCGGCACTTCACGGCGGCCGGCGGCGACGATTACGAACTGTGCTTCACGGCGCCGGCGGCGCACCGGGAGGCGATCGTGGCGGCGGGGGCCGCCTGTGGAACGGCGGTGACGCGGGTCGGGCGGATCGAGGCCGAGGCCGGGTTGCGGCTGGTCGATGGCGCCGGCGCGCCGTTGAACATGCGGTTGCATGGCTGGGATCATTTCGGTCCCACCTGAACGTCGACGCCTGCATTACACGACCTGGTCGCCCCGCGGCGTCTTGCGGTCGTCGTACGGCCCATGCGTCAGCCAGTACTGGCGGAACGCCAGCCGCACATTGTCGCGCAATTCCGCGTCGTTCCAGGGCTTGGTGTAAAAGCGGTAGATGGCGCCGCGGTTGATCGAGTCCAGCACGCTTTCCACGCCGGTGTACCCGGACAGGATGATGCGCATGGTGTCCGGGTACATCTCCTTCACCTTGCTCAGGAACTCGGTACCGTTCATCACCGGCATGCGCTGGTCGCACAGGATCACCTGCACCGGGTACAAGGCCAGCAGTTCGAAGCCCTCGGCCGGCGAGCCCGCCGTCAGCACCCGGTAGTTATCGCGCCGGAACAGGCGGTGCAGGGACTGCAGCACGTTGACGTCGTCGTCCACCACCAGCAGGGTCTGCATGTTGCGGTCGTCCGCCGCCGGCCGGCTGGGCTGGGCGCGGTTGTCCAGCACCAGCTGGCCCAGTTCGTCGGCCGGGAGCGCGCGCGAAAAGTGGAAGCCCTGGATCTCGTCGCAGCGGTGGCGCCGCAGCAGCGCCATCTGGGCGCGCGACTCGACCCCTTCCGCGATCACCTGCATGTGCAGGCTGTGCGCCATGCTGATGATGGCCAGCGCGATCGCCGCGTCGTCCGGATTGGTCGTGATGTCGCGCACGAAGGCGATGTCGATCTTCAGCTTGTCGATCGGGAAGCGCTTCAGGTAGGCCAGGCTGGAATAGCCGGTGCCGAAATCGTCGATCGCGATGCGGATGCCGAGGTCCTTCAGGCTGCGCAGCACCTGGATGGTGTGCTCGGCGTTGCTCATCAGGGCGCTCTCGGTCAGCTCCAGTTCCAGCAGGCCGGGGTCGACCTCGTGGCGCGCCAGCGCGCTGCGGATATCGCCTTCGAGGTCGCCCTCGACGAACTGGCGGCTGGAGACGTTCACCGCCACCCGCACGTCGCGCACGCCCTGGGCGTTCCAGGCCGCGATCTGGCGGCAGGCTTCATCGATGATCCAGGCACCGACGCGCACCACCATCCCGGTGTCTTCCATGACGGGGACGAACTCGGCCGGGTAGACCAGGCCGAAGCCGGGACGGCGCCAGCGCAGCAGCGCCTCCACCCCGCTGACGCGGCCGGTATTCAGGTCGAGCTTGGGCTGGTAGTGCAGCTCGAACTGCTGGCCGTCGAGCGCGCCGCGCAGGGCCAGCTCCAGGTCCAGGCGCGCCAGCACCTGCACGTTCATGCCGGACGTAAAGAAGCGGTAGCCGTCGCGCCCCGCTTCCTTGGCGCGCACCATGGCGACGTCGGCATACTTCACCAGCGTGCCGGGGTCGGTGGCATCGTCCGGGTACATCGCGATGCCGATGCTGGCGGTGAGCAGCGCCTGCTTGCCATGCAGGTCGAATGGCGTGCGCAGCACCTCGCGCACCTCGTTCGCCACCGTCACCGCTTCCTCGCCCTGCTGCTCGCGGGTCATGGTGAGGATCAGCGCGAACTCGTCGCCGCCGAGGCGGCCGACGCTGTCGCGCAGGCGCACCCGGCGCACCAGGCGCGTGCTGAACTGGCGCAGCAGCTCGTCGCCCAGCGCCGGTCCCAGCGAATCGTTGATGATTTTAAAACGGTCGAGGGTGATGAACAGCACCGCGATGCGCCAGCGCTTGTCCTGCGCCAACTCGATCGCGTCGCGCAGGGTCTGGAAGAACAGCGTGCGGTTGGGCAGGCCGGTCAGGCTGTCGTAGTTCGACATGTGCTTCAGGCGCTGCGCCGCGTGCAGGCGCTCGCTGATGTCGCGCGCCACCGCGATCAGCATGCGCATGCCGTCCAGCTGCTGCAGCTGCCAGCTGATCTCGACCGGCACCGCGCCCTGCCCGTCCGAGCGCAGCAGTTCGGTCTCGACGATGTCGTGCTCGCGCGGCGCCGAGGCCGGGTCGACATAGCGCTCGAGCTGGGCGCGCTCGGCCAGCCCCAGCGCCACCGGGTCGATGCGCAGCAGCGCCTCGCGCGAAAAACCCAGCATGCGGCAGGCGCCGTCGCTGACGTCGATCATCGACATGTGGTGGGCGTCGACCAGGAAGATGGCGTCGGCGGTGGCGTCCATGGCGCCGCGGAAGCGCTGCAGCTCGGCGGTGCGCTCGCGCACGTTGCGCTCCAGGCGCGCGCCGTGCTCGCGCGACTCGCGGTGCAGCAGGCGCACTTCGAGCAGGTTGCGGATGCGCGTCATCACCTCGACCGTGTCGAAGGGCTTGCCGATGAAGTCGCGCGCGCCGGCTTCCAGCGCGGCCAGTTTCTTGTCCGGTTCGGCGGTCACCACCAGCACCGGCAGCCAGGATTCGCGCTCCATCGGCTTGAGCGCTTCCATCACCTGGAAGCCGTCCATGTGCGGCATCTGCAGGTCGAGGATGATCAGGTCGTAGCTGTGCTGCAGGTGCAGCGTGGCCACCTGGCGCGGGTCGGTGGTGCTCGACACCTGCTCGTAGCCGGTGGTCTTGAGCAGGAACTCGAGCAGCTGCACGTTGACCGGTTCGTCGTCGACGACCAGGATGCGCGCGCGGCGGATGTCGGAGGGCGAAATCATGGCGCTGTCCTTGCCTGCGCGGCGCGCTGGGCCAGCACGCCGTCGATGGCTTCATTGAATTTTTCGATGTCGATCGGTTTCGTCAGGTAACGGTCGAACCCGGCCGCCAGGCCGCGCTCGACGTCGCGCCGCATGGCGTTGGCGGTGAGCGCGATCGCCGGTATCGTGGCCGTGCCGGGCTCGCGGCGCAACTGTGCCAGCACCTCGAAGCCGCTCATGCCGGGCAGGTTCAGGTCCATCAGGATCACCTCCGGGCGCCGGCTGCGCGCCAGCGACAGGCCGATCTGGCCGTCGGGCGCCGCCAGCAGGCGCAGGTCGCTGCGAAAACCCACGATTTCCTGCACCAGCTTGAGGTTGGCAGGATTATCCTCGATATACAAGAGCAGGTGGGGCTCGCCGTCCGCCGCCGCTTCTGCCGCTGCCGCGGGCGCGCTGGCCGCGCGCGCGTCCGGCGCCTGCGCCGCCGCGGCGACGGCGGTGCCCAGTTCGATCCAGAACACACTGCCCACGCCGGGGCTGCTGGTGACGCCGATCTCTCCGCCCATCAGCTCCACCAGGCGGCGCGTGACCACCAGGCCGATGCCGGTGCCTTCCTGGGTGCCGCCTTCCTGGCCCAGCCGGTTGAAGGGCTGGAACAGCGCGGCCACCTGGCCCGATTCCAGGCCCAGGCCGGTGTCGCGTACCGACAGGCGCAGGCGCTGCGGCCCGGCTTCGGTACAGTCGATCACGACCGCCCCGCCTTCGCGATTGTACTTCACCGCGTTGGACAGCAGGTTCAACAATACCTGCTTGAGCCGGGTGCGGTCGGCGCGCAGCTGCGCGTCCAGGCAGCCGTCCGGGAACAGCACGCGGATGCCGCGCGCGGCCGCCAGCGGCGCGATCATGGTGCGGCACTCGGCCAGGATCTCGTCCAGGCCCACCGCTTCCATCGACAGCGTCAGCGCGCCCGCCTCGACCTTGGCCAGGTCGAGGATCTCGTTGATCAGGGTGAGCAGGTGGCATCCCGACTTCAGGATGTGATTCGCGAATTCCAGCTTCTGTTCCGGCGTGGTCGGCATCGCGTTCGAGGACAGGATCTGGGCGAAGCCGAGGATCGCGTTGAGCGGCGTGCGCAGCTCGTGGCTCATCGACGACAGGAAGGCCGACTTGGCCTGGTTGGCGGCGCGCGCCTCCTCGATCGCCAGCTCGAGTTCGGCGTTCGCCAATTCCAGCTGCATGGTGCGCTCGTGCACGCGCCCCTCGAGCTGTTCGTTCAGCCGCATCACTTCCCGGCGCGCGCGGGCACGCTCCTGGGCCTCGCGCGCGATCTCGCGGTTGGAGCTTTCCAGCGCGCGGGTGCGCAGCTCGATCTCGGCCAGCATCGCGTTGAAGGAGTCGACCAGGTCGGCCGCCTCGTCCTCGCTGATGCGCGGCGCCCGGCGCGAATAGTCGCGCTTGGCCACCACCTCGCGCGCGATGCTGGTGATGGCGTCGATCGGGGTCGTGATGGTGTGGCCGAGGCGGCGTACCAGCAGCCAGGCGGTCAGCAGCGCCAGCAGGGTGACGCCGGCCGCGATCAGCAGATAGTCGCGCATGCGCTCGAGCAGCAGGTTCTCGGAGCGCAAATACACGGTGCCCAGCACCTCGCCGTTTTCCTCGATCGGCTTGTACAGCACCAGTTCGTCGCCGTCGCGGGTGCGCCCCGCCTTGCCGGGGCTGGGCGGGAAGGCGGCCGGCTCGCCCGGCGCCACGTACCAGGCGAACAGGGCGCCCTCGCCGTCGTACAAGGCGGCGGCGCGCAGCGACGGCCGGGTGCGCAGCAGCGCCAGGTTTTCATGCGCCAGGCGCGGATCGTCGAAGGCCAGCGCGGCCGAGGTCATGTGGCCGACCAGCTCGGCCTGGGTGGCCAGGTCGTTATGCAGGGAACGCTGGTAGCTGCGCAGGTCGTAGGCGACCACGGTGCCGAGCGCCACCAGCAGTGCCGCGAGCGTGGTCGACATCACGATCGTGACCAGTTTCTCGCGGATCGAGCGGCGCCGGATCATGGGGTCGTGGGATCCTGCATAGGGCGAATGGGCGTCAATGGATGGCAAATCGGACAGCTGCGCGGATGAGCCGCACAGAGCGGCAGGATAGCAGCACGCCCCGCTGCGATGTCGCACGGCACAAGCAGGAACAGTGAGAATGACATGGCTTGTGGTTAATATTTAAGCGGCGTACGCTGCCCAGGCGCGCTAGAATGAAGCGCAGGCACCCATTCAGACAATGCACCACGGAGGATGAGACGTGACGAACGATATTCTTGACCTGGCCACCCGCGTTGGCCGCGCGCTCGAGGCCAAGGGCCTGATGCTGGCCACGGCCGAGTCCTGCACCGGCGGCGGCGTGGCCCAGGCGATCACCGAGATTCCCGGCTCGACCGGCTGGTTCGAACGCGGCTTCGTGACCTATTCCAATGCGTCCAAGAGCGAGATGCTGGACGTGCCCGGTGCGCTGATCGCGCAGGTCGGCTCGGTCAGCGAGGAAGTCGCCGGCGCCATGGCCGAGGGCGCCGTTGCCAACAGCAACGCCGACATCGCCGTCTCGACCACCGGCATCGCCGGTCCCAGCGGCGCCGTGCCGGGCAAGCCGGTCGGCACGGTCTGCTTCGGCTGGTCGAAGGGCGAGACCACCCATACCGAGCGCCTGGTGTTCCAGGGCGACCGCCAGGCCGTGCGCGAGCAGACGGTGGCGCATGCGCTGGCCGGGCTGCTGCGCTTCATCGAGTAAGGCATGCCGGTTCTTGCGGCAGCGGTGACTGTCACCGCGGCATGGGCACTGTCCGGCGCAGCAGTGGCGCCATCCGGGACCGATGCAGCGGCGGACCAGGCCGATGCCGCATTTTCTTCCCTGACGATTTATGCGGCCGGCGACATCGCGCGCTGCGCCCACCCCGATCCGAAATACGCAGGCGCGGCCGACACCGCCGCCACCGTCGCCGCCGGGCTGGCCGCCGATCCGCGCGCGGTGGTGCTGACCCTGGGCGACCACACCTACCCGCGCGGCACGGACAAGGAATTCCGCGACTGCTACGACCCGACCTGGGGCCGCTTCAAGGACCGCACCTGGCCGGCGCCGGGCAACCACGAGTACTACACGCCGGCCGCGGCGCCCTACTTCGCCTATTTCGGCGCGCGCGCCGGACGCGGGCATTACAGCATCGAACTGGGCAACTGGCACGTGGTTTCGCTCGACAGCAACCTCGATCCGGTCAAGCACGCAGCCGAACACGCGGCCCAGCTGGCGTGGCTGCGCGCCGACCTGGCGGCGCACCCGGCGCGCTGCACGCTGGCTTTCTGGCACCACCCGCTGTACAGCTCCGGCGGCCACGGCAGCGTCCCGCAGATGCGCGATGCATGGGACCTGCTGCAGCAGGCCGGCGCCGAGCTGGTCCTGTCCGGGCACGACCACGACTACGAACGCTTTGCGCCTCAGGATGCGCATGGCCGCCTGGACCGCGCGCGCGGCATGCGCCAGTTCGTGGTCGGGACCGGCGGCGCCTACCCGACGCCCTTCCTGCTGACGGTCGCCCACAGCGAACTGCGCGACGCCAGCCGCACCGGCGTGCTGAAGCTGCGCCTGCGCGACGACGGCTACGACTGGGAATTCATCGAATCGGCCCGCGTCACCCCATTCGACGTCGCGCCGCCGGACCGGGGCAGCGCCGCCTGTCATTGAAGGGAACGCCGATGTCGCCGCGCCTGCCCTGCCTGTTCGATATCCAGAACGCGCAATTGAAGGACGTACGCGATTTCTTCAAGCGCTACTACGGCCCGAACAATGCCAGCATCGTGATCGCCGGCGGCATCGACAAGGCCAGGACGCGCGCCCTGGTGGCGAAGTACTTCGGCGGCTTCAAGCGCAGATGGGCAGTTGCCTTGAATACTGTGCGTTGATCGTCAGCGGCAGCCGGACCGTGCAGGACACCGAAGTCAGGACCTGTCGCCGCTTCGCATGGAAGGGAAACCCGTCCACGCTACCCTTGGCACGTCGCCACTTGCAGCATCTTCTTTTCAAGCTTAACATGTGAACACTTCTTCAAACGTTAAGCATGACTATCCCACCCGACATCGACAACGCGGTCGACGAACTCGCCGACCTGTTCCACCTGCTGGGCGACCCGACCCGCCTGCGCATCGTGCTCGCCTGCCTGGCGCAGCCGACGGCCGTCGGCGACATCGCCGCCGCCCTCAACCTGTCCAGCTCGCTGGTCAGCCACCACCTGCGCCTGCTGCGCGCCGCCCGCATCGTCAAGGCCGAGCGCCAGGGCAAGCAGGTGTTCTATGCCGCCGCCGACGCCCACATCAGCAGCCTGCTCGGCAACATGTTCGAACACATCGCCGAACCCGCGGCGGAATTCACCACCGGACCAGAGACATGAGCCAACATCACGACCACAAGCACGAGCACAAGCACGATCATGACCACGGTCATGGATTCGGCCACCACCATCATCACCCTGCCCCGGCCGACGCCGGCCGCGCCTTCGTCCTCGCGATCGGCCTGAACGCCGCCTTCGTGGCGATCGAGTTCACCTACGGCTTCATCGCCAACTCGACAGCGCTGATGGCCGACGCCGGCCACAACCTGTCCGACGTGCTGGGCCTGGTGCTGGCCTGGGGCGCGGCGCTGCTGACCAAAAGCACGCCGACGCGCCGCTTCACCTACGGCCTGCGCGGCAGCTCGATCCTGGCGGCCCTGCTCAACGCCCTGCTGCTGATGGTGGCCTGCGGCGCCATCGCCTGGGAAGCCGTGCTGCGCTTCGCCCATCCGGAGCCGGTGGCCGGCGCCACGGTGTCGATCGTGGCGGCGATCGGCGTCCTCATCAACGGCTTCTCGGCCTGGCTGTTCATGAGCGGCAGCAAGGACGACATCAACGTGCGCGGCGCCTACCTGCACATGGCGGCCGACGCCGCGCTGTCGCTGGGCGTGGTGGTGGCGGGGCTGGTGGTGATGTATACGGGCTGGCGCTGGCTCGACCCGGCGGTCAGCCTGGTGATCGTGGTCATCATCGTGGCCGGCACCTGGTCGCTGATGAAGGAGTCGGTGCAGATGGCGCTGGCGGGCGTGCCGGCCAGTGTCGACGCCGGCAAGGTCAACGCCTTCCTGGCGGCCCAGCCGGGCGTGACCGGGGTGCACGACGTGCACATCTGGGCGATGAGCACCACCGAGACCGCCCTGACGGCGCACCTGGTGATGCCGGGCGGGTACCCGGGCGACGCGGCGATCGACACCATCGTCGCGCAGCTGCGCGACGATTTCTCGATCCACCACTGCACCTTGCAGGTCGAACTGGGTACGACCAGGCACAGCGGCTGCGCGTTGAAAGATGCGCATGATGAACATGAACATGACCACGGCCACGGTCATGCACACGCACACTGATCAATGCGGTAAACGTCGCGTTACGGACGCGTGGACGGAAACCCGTGCACCCTACCCGGCCAGGTTGGCGAACAAGGCGGTGCTCAGGTAGCGTTCCCCGAACGACGGAATGATCGTCACGATCATCTTGCCCGCATGCTCCGGCCGCCGCGCCACCTGCAGCGCCGCCCACAGCGCCGCGCCGGACGAGATGCCGACCAGCAGGCCCTCCTCGCGCGCCGCCGCGCGCGCGGTCTCGAAGGCGGCGTCGTTGCTTACCGCGATCACTTCGTCGTAGGCCTGGGTATTCAGCACTTCCGGCACGAAGCCGGCGCCGATGCCCTGGATGGGGTGCGGGCCCTTGCTGCCTTTCGACAGCATCGGGGAAGCCTCGGGCTCGACGGCGATCGCCTGGAAGCCGGGTTTTCTCGCCTTGATGACCTCGGCCACGCCGGTGATGGTGCCACCGGTGCCGATGCCGGCCACCAGGATGTCGACCTTGCCGTCGGTGTCGCGCCAGATCTCCTCGGCGGTGGTGCGGCGGTGCACGTCCGGATTGGCGGGGTTATTGAATTGCTGGGGCATGAAGCAGTGGGGATCGGCCGCGACGATGTCCTCGGCGCGGCGGATCGCGCCCAGCATGCCTTCCGGGCCGGGCGTGAGCACCAGCTCGGCGCCATAGGCGCGCAGCAGCATGCGCCGCTCGTTGCTCATGGTGTCCGGCATGACCAGGCGGCAGCGGTAGCCGCGCGCCGCGCACACCATCGCCAGCGCGATGCCGGTGTTGCCGCTGGTGGGTTCGACGATGATGGTATCCGGGCCGATCTTGCCGGCCTGCTCGGCGGCTTCGATCATTGCCAGGCCGATCCGGTCCTTCACGCTGTGGGCCGGATTGTAGAACTCGAGCTTGGCGAGGATGTCGGCGCCGGCCCCTTGTGCCATGCGCCGGATCCGCACCAGCGGGGTATTGCCGATCAATTCAGTCACGTCGTTGGCGATGCGCATGGCCTACTCCCCCTGGTGATGATGTTGGCTTACTTGACGTCGACCAGCTCCACGTCGAAGATCAGGTCGGTGTTCGGCGGGATCGAGCCGCCGGGCGCGCCGCGCTTGCCGTAGGCCAGGTCGCTCGGGATGATCAGGGTGCGCTTGCCGCCGACTTTCATGCCGACCACGCCCTGGTCCCAGCCCTTGATGACCTGGCGCGCGCCGACCTGGAATTCCAGCGGCGTGCGGCCGGCGTCCAGCGACGAGTCGAACTTGCGACCGCGCTGCTTGGCCGCCAGCGGGCGGTAGAACCAGCCGGTGTAGTTGACCACGGCGGTGGTGCCGACCACGGCTTCCTTGCCGGTGCCGACCTTGAGGTCGATGCTCTGCACCTGCGGGCCTTGCTCGGCCGGGGTGTCGGTGCTTTGCTGGGTGCTGCCGGGCGCCGTGGCGGCGGCCTGGCCGGCGGCGGATGGGGTCGATTCCTGGGCGTTGGCGGCAGCGGCTGCCACCAGCAGGCTCAGGAGGGCAAGACGACGGATCATGGGGCCTCTTTCACGAATCAGTAATAAGACTGATCCTATGATAACAAGGCCTCTTCCAGTTGCCCAGCCTCGGCGACCGCTTCGGTGCCGGCGATGGCAGGCGCCGGGGCGCTCACCGTCGCCGGCGCAGCGGCATTGGCGGCGTTGGCCTCTTCCGCCAGCCTGCGCAGGATATGGCCGGCCGCGACCATGCCGAAGGTGGCGGTGACGACCATGCTGGAGCCGAAGCCGGCGCAGTTCAGGCCGGTGATGCTGTTGGGATCGATGGCGCAGGCGTCGCCGGCCTCCGGATAACGCAGCGGTTCCATCGAGAACACGGCGTCGATGTGGTACTTGTTCTTCTCGCCCTTGGCGAAACCGTAGCGCGAACGCAAGACCTTGCGCACTTTCTTCAGCAGCGGTTCCTGCTCGGTGCGGGCGAGGTCGCGCACCTCGATTTTCGTCGGGTCGAGCTGGCCGCCGGCGCCGCCGATCACGACCAGCGGAATCGCATGCTCGCTGCAATACGCGATCAGCGCGGCCTTGGCCTTGACGCTGTCGATGGCGTCGACCACGTAGTCGAAACGCGCGGTATCAGCCCGATTGCTGCCGATCATCTGCGGGATGTTGTCCGGATCGATGAAATCCTCGACCAGTTCGACCTCGCAATACGGATTGATCAGCGCGATGCGCTGTTTCAGCGCCTCGATCTTGGGCATGCCGACCGTGCTCGACAGGGCCTGGATCTGGCGGTTGATGTTCGATTCGGCCACGTTGTCCAGGTCGATCAGGGTCAGGCGCCCGACCGCGCTGCGCGCCAGCGCCTCGACGATCCAGGAACCGACGCCGCCGACGCCGACCACGCAAACGTGCGCCGCACGGAAGCGTTCCAGTGCACGCTCGCCGTAGAGACGGCCGATGCCGCCGAAGCGGCGACCAAAGTCGACCTCGTCTTCGAAAGTCGATTCGATGAAAGAAGTGGGATTGGTAGTCATAGCCGTCCATTTTACCGGACGGAAGCGCGCTCCTTGCTCTAAAATAACTTTCAGTCAATCAAATTTTCGCGTCTCTTTCACCTGTCCGCAACAGCCAACGCACCTGTGCCCATGACCCAGCTCCATCCCGACCCCGCCCCCGATTTCGACCAGCCGGTCGCCGTCCTGAAACATTGCCACGGACGCATCCGCAAACAGTTGTCGACCCTTGAAAAACTGCTCGCGCACTTGCCGGTCCATGGCGCCGACGAACAGGCACGCCAGGCGGCCCAGGCGGTCCTGAAGTATTTCGAGAAAGCCGCCCACCTGCACCACGACGACGAAGAGCAGGACCTGATCCCGATGCTGCGCGCCGTGGCGCAGGGCGAGGATGCGGCCACGCTGCAGGCGCTGGCGCCGGTCATCCTGCAGGACCACAAGGACATGGATGCGATGTGGCAAGACCTGCACGAGCAACTGAGCGCGATCGCCGATGGCAGCGGCATCCAGTTGTCGGCCGGCACCGTGCAGCGCTTCACCCAGCGCTACCTGAACCATATGGAACGCGAGGAAAGCACGATGGCGCCGATGGCCGTGCGCCTGTTCGGCCCGGAGCAGATGGCGCAGCTGGGCCAGGCCATGCGCCGGCGCCGCGGCATCGACGAGTCCGGCGCGCCGTCCGGCAATGCCGCCACCGCCGTCCCCTGCGAACCGGCCACGGCCGCCATCGGCGAGCGCGTGGCCGACCTGCGCAAGGATTACGGCCAGGCCATCCTCGACGAGAGCGGCGTGGCCGACGATCCCATCGCCCAGTTTACGCGCTGGTTCGAGGAAGCGCTGAAGGCCGAGGTGAACGAGCCCAACGCGATGAGCGTGGCCACCGTGGACGCCGAAGGCCGCCCGAGTTCGCGCATCGTGCTGGTCAAGCAGTTCGACGCCCGCGGATTCACCTGGTACACGAACTACGATAGCCAGAAGGGCAAGGAACTGTTCAACAAACCTTTTGCAGCCCTGTTATTCTTTTGGAGTGAACTTGAACGGCAGGTGCGGATCGAAGGCAGAGTCGAGCGCACTACGGCCGAGGAAAGCGACAAGTATTTCAACAGCCGGCCCCTGAAAAGCCGGTTGTCGGCGATTGCGTCCGAACAAAGCGCACCGATCGCCAGCCGCGCGGCACTCGAGCATAACTACGAGGAAGTTGCGCGCCAGTATGGTGAGGCACCGCCACGGCCATCCAACTGGGGCGGTTTTCGATTGGTGCCGGAACGGATCGAGTTCTGGCAGGGGCGGCGTTCACGCTTCCACGACCGCATCGTGTATACGCGGCAAGCGGACGGCAGCTGGACGCGGCAACGATTGCAACCCTGAGCCGGCTGCGCCCGCGCGCGACCGGCTGGGAACGCCTGATAGCCGGAGGAATACGCGTGTTCGACCAGCTGAAGTTATCCAACTGGACCAGGGGCATCCGTGAAAAATTCGACCTGCCCCTGCGTGTGGAATTGTGGAATGGGGACAAGCTCGACCTGTCATCCGACGAACCGCGCGTGAAGATCCGGGTGCCCGACCCGGGCGGCTTGCGCTACCTGCTCTCCCCTACCCTCGACAGCCTGGGCGAAGCCTATGTCGAGGGTGCGCTCGAGATCGAGGGCAGCGCCGCCGACATGATCCGGGTCGGCAACGCGCTGGCCGAATCCACCGGCAAGCCGGCGCGCACCAGCAGCATCGCCGGCGCCGCGCTGCGCCTGATGTCGCCCCATCCTTCGCCGCACACGCGCGAAAAGGATGCGCAGGCGATTCGCTACCACTACGACGTGTCCAACGAGTTCTACAGCCAGTTCCTCGACCCGGCCATGGTGTATTCCTGCGCCTACTTCGAGAACGGCGACGAGGACCTGGCCACGGCCCAGGTCAAGAAGATCGACCACATCCTCACCAAGATCGGACTGCGGCGGGGCCAGACCCTGCTCGACATCGGCTGCGGCTGGGGCGCGCTGGTGATCCGCGCGGCGCAGAAGTTCGGCGCCCGCTGCGTCGGCGTCACACTGTCGGAAAGGCAGTACGAACTGGCGCGCGAACGGGTGGCGCAATCCGGGCTGCAGGACCGCATCGAGATCCGCCTGCAGGATTATCGCGACGTCGGCGGCGAGTTCGACCGGATTACCAGCGTCGGCATGTTCGAGCACGTCGGCGTGCAGCACCTGGCGGAATACTTCGGCCGCATCGACAAGCTGCTGGCGCCCGGCGGCGTGGTGATGAACCACGGCATCACGACCAGCGACATCGAACAGCGCTCCAGCCCCTATGGCGGCGGCGACTTCATCGACCGCTACGTGTTCCCGCACGGCGAGCTGGCCCACCTGTCCACCGTGATCCGCACCATGCAGGAAGGCGGCCTGGAAGTGCGCGACGTGGAAAATCTGCGCCGCCACTATGCGCGCACCTGCGCGCTGTGGACCGAGAACTTCGAACGCAACGCTGCGCGCATCCGCCAGGCCGCGGAACCGAAAACCTTCCGCATCTGGCACGTCTACCTGGCCGGCTGCGCCTATGCGTTCGCCCACGACTGGATCAGCCTGTACCAGATCGTGTGCGGCAAGGCCGGGCAGGATCCGGCGCAGATGCCGTGGTCGCGGCGCTATATGTACCAGTAAATACGGCGCCAATAAATGCGGCACCAATAAAAACGCGACCGCTAAAGCGTCGTCTCCGCGCAGGCGGGGATCCGTACTGAGTAACCGAATTCGGTATATCGGAAATATTTTTGATACTTCAGCAATACGGAATTTGGAAATTCAGCATGGGTCCCCGCCTGCGCGGGGACGACGGTGCGCTTGCCGGCCTACGTTTACTTTAAGCGCTGCGCAAACGTCGTGCGGAACTTCGCCACCTCGGTGGCTGCCTGGCTCATACCTACTCCTCGGCAGATGTCGTTTTCGATCGCTGCACTGTAACCGAAAGGGTACGCCCGTGCAGGGTAGCCCGCGCCGCCCCGAAGGAATCGTGGCAGAGTGTTATTGGTGGCATAATGCGCGGATGAACACCAGCTCACCCCGCGCTACCGAACGCGGCTTCGATTCGGCGCATTTTCGCCAGGCCCTGTCGCAATTCGCGACCGGCGTCACCGTGATCACCACGCGCCTGGCCGACGGCACCTACCGCGGCCTGACCGCGAGTTCCTTCAATTCGGTCTCGCTGGAGCCGCCGCTGGTGCTGTGGAGCCTGTCCGGCGCCGCCAACAGCCTGCCCATCTTCAGCGGCAACTCGCACTATGTGATCAATGTCCTGTCGGCCGGCCAGGAAGAGCTGGCGCGCATGTTTTCGCGCCGCGGCACCGATCCTTTCGATCACGCCGAGTTCGAACTGTCGCGCACCGGGCAGCCGATCCTGAAAGGCGTCAGCGCCTGGTTCGAATGCCACAACCGCAGCCGCTACCCGGAAGGCGACCACGTGATCTTCGTCGGCGAAGTCGAGGAATGCGCGGTGCAACCGCAATCCGCCCTGCTCTTCCACGGCGGCAAATTCGGCAGCACCTAAGGGCCCGGCCCAGGGGGCGGACCCCGGTTTTCGGGCTTGGGCTCTGACCCCGGTGCCAAGTGACAGCGCCAGCCCTCGGCTCGAGTATCGAAAATGAAAATAGCCGTCGCAGTTTGAAAAGCAGCGGCTGCACGGCATTTCTATAATGGCCAGGCACCGCGGCGCAGACCGCCCGAATAATCGCAAGCCAACAAGCTCTGAGACAGGATAGCCATGACCCGTGCCGACACGCCCCATAAAGCCCAATTCCACTGGGATGACCCGCTGCTGCTGAACCAGCAATTGAGCGACGAAGAACGCATGGTGCGCGACGCCGCCGCCGCGTATTGCCAGGACAAGCTGCGGCCGCGCATCCTGGAAGCCTTCCGCCACGAAGCCATGGACACCTCGATCTTCCGCGAGATGGGCGAACTCGGCCTGCTGGGACCGACCATTCCCGAGCAGTACGGCGGCCCGGGCCTGAACTACGTCAGCTACGGCCTGATCGCGCGCGAGGTCGAGCGCGTCGATTCCGGCTACCGCTCGATGATGAGCGTACAGTCGTCGCTGGTGATGGTGCCGATCCACGAATTCGGCAACGAGGAAACCAGACAGAAATACCTGCCGAAGCTGGCCACCGGCGAATGGATCAGCTGCTTCGGCCTGACCGAGCCGAACCACGGTTCCGACCCGGCCTCGATGGTCACGCGCGCGCGCAAGGTCGACGGTGGCTATTCGCTGACCGGCTCGAAGATGTGGATCACCAATTCGCCGGTGGCCGACGTGTTCGTGGTCTGGGCCAAGGACGACGAAGGCGCGATCCGCGGCTTCGTGCTGGAAAAGGGCTGGCAGGGTCTGTCGGCTCCCGCCATCCACGGCAAGTTCGGCCTGCGTTCGTCGGTCACCGGCGAAATCGTGATGGACGAAGTGTTCTGCCCGGAAGAAAACGCCTTCCCGGACGTGCGCGGCCTGAAGGGTCCGTTCACCTGCCTGAACTCGGCGCGCTACGGCATCGCCTGGGGCTCGCTCGGCGCCGCCGAGGACTGCTGGCACACCGCGCGCCAGTATGTGCTGGACCGCAAGCAGTTCGGCAAGCCGCTCGCCGCCAACCAGCTGGTGCAAAAGAAACTGGCCGACATGCAGACCGAGATCACGCTCGGCCTGCAGGGCTGCCTGCGCCTGGGCCGCATGAAGGACGAAGGCACCGCGGCCGTGGAAATCACCTCGATCATGAAGCGCAATTCCTGCGGCAAGGCCCTCGATATCGCCCGCACCGCGCGCGACATGCTGGGCGGCAACGGCATCTCGGACGAGTTCGGCATCATCCGCCACATGGTGAACCTGGAAGTGGTGAATACCTATGAGGGTACGCACGATATCCATGCGCTGATCCTGGGGCGTGCGCAGACGGGAATCGCGGCGTTCTGAGCGCTGCCGCTGCGTCGTCCGTGACGTCGTTCTCTTGTCAGCCCGTCGCCCCCGCGCAGGCGGGGGTCCAAGTTGCATGCAATTCGTCAGCGCATGCAGAACTTGGGCCCCTGCCTGCGCAGGGGCGACGCGCATCGGTTAATGGCCTCAGCGCTTTTCGACGCACGTGCCACCCATGAAAAAACCCGCCGAAGCGGGTTTTTCATTCATGCAAGCAAGCTCAGAACTTGTAACCCACCGACAGGATGAACGAATCCGGATCCAGCTTCATGTGCTGACGCTGGTTGGTCGAGAAGTGCACGTCGGTGCGCAGGCGGGTCTTGATGTACGACGCGTTCAAGAACCATTTCTCGTTGACGTTGAACTGGGCGCCGATCTGGCCCGACACGGTCCACTTGTCGTCGATCTTGAAGGTGGTCGGCACGCCGCCGCCCGGATTGGTCAGCGCGGTCATGCGGAACGAGCCGGTTTCCTTTTGGAACATCGCATAGGTCACGCCCAGGCCGACGTAGGGACGGAAGCGCGCGTTCGGTTCGAAGAAGCGGTATTGCAGCAGGGCGATCGCCGGCAGGGCCTTGACCGTGCCGAGCTGGCCACCGGCTTCGATCGCACCCGCGCCGAAGATCTTGTGCTTGTACGGGGTGCCGACGGCGGTTTCCACCGAAATATTGTCGGTCAGGCCGTAGGTAATGACGCCGATCGGCTGGGTGTCCTTGCCGACGTCGCCGATCGAATTCGGCAGCGCCGGTGCCGAGATCGCACCGCTGGTGACGTCCGGCTTGAGCTGGTTGGCGCCCACCGACACGGTCAACTGGCCCTTCGATTGCGCCGCGGCGCCGCCCGCCACGGCCAGCGCGCCCGCCGCGACCAGCAGTTTCACGACGTTGGTACGTACTTTCATGGTATCTCCTGAGTTCTTATCGGTAAGGCCCGCCCACGCGGACGGGCCTGTCGTGAATTAGATCCAGCCCTTGCCGCTCATCTGCAGCAGGATGTAGCGGGCGATCAGCGCGTATTCGAACGGGGTCGGATGGACGCCGTCGGCGAACATGTAGTGGCTGACGTCGCCGCTGATCAGGTTGTTCTTGTTGCAGACCAGCGAAGAGGCCAGCGGATTCTTGGCGGTGCTCAGGTCGCAGGCCGGCTTGTTGGTCACGGTCAGGCCGTACGGAGCGGGATTGACCGCCTGGTCGTGGCTGACGGTGGCCAGGTCGACGTACAGCAGCTTGGCGTCGTCGCCCAGGCCGGCCTTCAGCTGCTGGTTGAAGGTGGCGACCATGGTGGCGACCAGCTTCTGCGTGTCGGTCGACTGCGCCAGGACCGACGGCGCGATCGAGACATCCGGCAGGTTATTGACGACCACATAGTTGGCGCCCTTGGCCAGGATCTGGGTCTTGACCAGCACGGCCAGCTCGGCGCCGGCGGTACCCAGGGCCTTGACGGCGTCGGCGCCGTGGTCGGCCGAGTACTTCAGGCCGGCGGCTTGCGCGTCGGCGCCGGCCTTGGCGCCGATCGCGGCGGCATTGGCGGCGGCTGCGGTATTGCCTGCGCCGACGGCGGCACGGATCGCGGCGCCGATGATGGCTTCGGCGGCGCTGCCCTTCTGGGCTTCGGCGGTAGCGGCGGCGGCGATGGCCTGTTGCGCGGTCAGCGGATTGGTGGCGCCCGGCGCCAGCTGCTGCACCAGGCTGGTGATCAGCGCGGTGCCGCCGGCGGTGGTGGCGCCCGACGACAGTTCGCCCAGTTGTTCCAGCACGTCGTTACCGCCGGTCGTGACGATGACCAGTTCGGTGCCGCTGAACTTGCCGCCGACCTTGGCCAGGTGGTTGGCGATCTGGGTCACGACCGGCACCGTCGTCGCACCCAGCACCACCGGCGCGTTGGCAGCTGCGAGCGCACGGTTGCCCGGGCCGACCGGATTGGTCACGCGGGCGCCGCCCTGTGCATAGTTAAAGCAATTGGCGTTCGTCACGATTGGCACCGAGAAGTTCAGTGCCGGGTTGGTCGATGCGGTGCCGAGCAGGCCGGTCTGGGCGGCGCACGGGGCCGGCAGGCCGAGCTGGGCCGCGATGACCGCGGTGAAGTTCTTGCCGGTCAGCTCCGGATTGACGGAGGTCATATCGCCGTTGATGGTGTACTGCCCGCCACCCTGCACGGCGACGCCGCCGACGGCATAGGTGCCGACATCGGACAGGCTGTCGCCAAACGCGACTTGCTGGCTGAATTTGGTCTTCGGCGTCTGGTCGCCGGGGCGGGGATCGGTGCCGCCGCAGGCGGTCAGGACGGCTGCGGTCAACAGCGCGAGCGCAAATGAGGTCTTACGCATTATGTCTCCTAAATGAATTTTTCTATGAAACGAACGCCCGTGCTATTCGTATCCTGAATACTATGCCAGTCTTCACTTCGCTTGTATAGCGAAAAGGTTTCCGGCCCGTACATGCGATACAACAGCGGTAAACCAATGATGAAATAGCTGACTTCGGCAGCGCTGGCGATTATATCAACGCCGCCGATCTTGTCATACGTTAACCAGCGATGACCCGCTGGAAATAGTCACGTGTGGCGGCCATGCAAAACGGCGCCACCAGGCCGGCGTGATAACTGGACGCGACCGAGCCCGACCCGGACGCCGCGCGCAGGATCGCCTTGGCCGCCACGAAGCCGGCCTTGGCCGTGCGGAAAGGGTCGTTCAGGCCGGGCGTATCGTCGATGTCGAGGGTGGTGATGCTGCTGCCGCGGCCCGCGAAGTAGGCGCTCGCGCTCGTGGTATTGAAGTAGGGAACGGTCGGGTCGTCGTGACCGCCGCACAACAGCGTCGGCGCCGCCGGCGCATAGCTGCGCAGGTCGTTGCGCACCAACCATTTACGGAGCTTGTGCTCGGGTGCGCAGGCCAGCGCGGCGGTGGTGCTGCCCTCGCAGGGGTGCGCCGCCAGGTCGGCCAGATAGCCGGCGCGGTAATCGCTGCGGATCAGGTGATTGGCACCGAAGTACGCGGTATAGGCTGCGCCCTGCGGCATCGAATCGGCTGCGAACAGGGCGCTCGACGGCAGCTTGCCCTGGCTGACCAGGTCGCCGCTGCCCAGGGTACCCGGCACCAGGTCGGCGATGGCGCCGGCGTACTGGGCCTCATAGACGTCGGCGGGCGTGCGGTACAGCGCGGCGCTGGCGTGCTGGCCGGCATTGATGATCATCGGTACGATCACGGTGGCGCCGTTGCGCGGCGCCCCGCCGAACAGCTCGTCGCCGAAGCGGCTGATCGCATACGGGCCCGACATGCCGGACGCCGCCGCCAGCGTGAATTCGCCGCCGCCCTGCTCCTGCATGGCGCGCTGGGTCGCCAGCGCCACGTAGCCGCCCTGCGAGTAACCGCTCACCAGCAGCTTGCCGGAATCGCGCGCGCCGATGGCCGTGAAGCTGCCGCGCGCGGCGCGCAGGGCATCGATCATGTCGCTCGCTTGCGCCACGCGGTCGAGGTAAGGATGGTAGCCGAGCGAGGAACCGCCGTAGCCGGTGTAGTTCGGCGCCACCACGATGAAGCCCTGGGCGGCGAACACGGCCGCGACCAGGCGCGCCTCGGTGTTGCCGGCAATGTCGGCCATGTCGTACGATTTTTGCAGCGAGGTGCCGTGCGCGTAGAGCAGCACGGGACGCGAATTGGCGCACGAGGCACCGCTGCCGGACGGCACGAAGACGGCCGCGCTGGCATCGGTCGCCTCGCCGGCGCCGCCGACCGTGTTGTAGCGCACCCGGTAGACCGATACCGCGCACTGCGGCTGGCCGGCCACCGCCAGCGTGCCGGTCTGCTCGGACTCGAGGAAGCCCGCCAGCACGTTCGGCGACAGGGTGGTCAGGCTGTTGCCGCCGGTGCTGACTGGGACCGCCGCGGCCTGGGTCACCAGGCTGCCGCGGGTGGCGGTGGGCAGCGGTGCGGGATTCTGGACGCCGGCCGGGGTGCCGCCGGTGGTGGTGCCGCCACTGCAGGCGGCCAGCAGGATGCCCAGGCCGAAGGTGAGGCCCAGGGTGGAGAAGGAACGCATGTGTTTTCTTTCGATAAGGCGTGAGCAGCGGTAGCGCTGGTCATGTCGTCAGCGCGTCGCCCCTGCGCAGGCAGGGGTCCAAGTTGCTTGCGTTACGACGACGCATGCCGAACTTCGGTGCTTGCCTTCGCAAGGACGACGTTGACAGGCCAATAATGGAATCCCGGCTTCAAGCAGCCGTGCAAAAGAAAAATGCACGATGCATGCTCAGCAGTCCGCCAAGCATGCACCGTGCATTTGATTTTGAAAAGTATTGCCGCCGGTTAAATTGCAGGGGTGTTGTTTATGAGCCCGTGCACGATCCCGCTCGACCCGTGCGCCGCGCGGCGCAGGCGGTCGTTGACGCCGAGCCAGGCGCCGTCCTGTGGTGGCGCTTCGACCAGGATCGCGTCGGCGCCGGTGCCGTCCATCGCGCGCAGGGCCGCATACAGGGCGTGGGCGAAGCCTTCGGGGGTGGCCGGCAGGCGCACGGCGGCGTGCACCGGCGGCAAGTCGGAGTAATGGATCAGCGCAAGCTTGCGGCCGGCGGCGGCCAGCCGGGCCAGGGTCGCGGCCAGCGCGGCCGTGTCCTGCATCGCCACCGGGGTGTGCGGCGCGTAATGCGATTCCAGCGTGCCCGAGGCGCGCGGTGCCGCCGCATCCGGACGCGCCGGCAGCCGGTCGATCACGGCGGCGATCGCCTCGGCACTGATGTGGCCAGGGCGCAGCAGCACCGGACCATGGGTCGCCAGGCGCGACAGGTCGACGATCGTCGATTCGATCCCGACTTCGCTCTGGCCCCCGTCGAGCACGGCGATGCCCGCATCGGCGCCGAACTCGTCGCGCACGTGCTGGGCCGTGGTCGGGCTGACGTGGCCGAACTTGTTGGCCGACGGCGCGGCGACGCCGCCCTTGCCCTCCTTGAACGCCTGCAGCAGCGCGATCGCGACCGGATGCGACGGGCAGCGGATGCCGACCGTGTCCTGGCCGCCGGAGACGGCGTCCGGGATGTGCGGCGCACGTTTCAGGATCATGGTCAGCGGACCGGGCCAGAAGGCGTCGGCCAGCTGACGGGCTTCCGGGGGAATGTCGGCGCACCAGTAATCCAGGGCGAGGTTGGGCACATTCGCCGGCGCCACGTGCACGATCACCGGGTGGTCCTGCGGACGGCCCTTGGCGGCATAGATGGCGGCGACGGCCGCCGGGTTCTCGGCGTCGGCGCCCAGGCCGTACACGGTCTCGGTCGGAAAGGCGACCAGTTGGCCGGCCTCCAGCGCGCGGGCGGCGGCCCGGATGGCCGGGTCTTGCGGGTCTTGCATGTCGCTCACGGCGGGCGTCACGGCGGCACTCACAGCGGGATGTCCAGGATGGCGCAGGCCGCCTGCAACTGTTGCTGCGCCTGCGCGAGGGTCGGCGCGACGAAGGTCACGTGGCCCATCTTGCGGCCGCGGCGCGGGTCTTCCTTGCCGTACAGGTGCAGGTTGGCGCCGGGCAGCGCCAGCACCTGGTCCCAGGCCGGCTCGCGCGGCGTGTCGGTATCGCCGTTGAACCAGGCGTCGCCCAGGATGTTCAGCATCACGCTGGGGGAATGCTGGCGGCAATCGCCGAGCGGCAGGCGCGCCATCGCCCGCACCTGCTGCGCGAACTGGCTGGTCACGCAAGCGTCGATCGTGTAGTGGCCGCTGTTGTGCGGCCGCGGCGCCATCTCGTTGACGACCAGCGAACCGTCCGCCAGCACGAAGAACTCGATGCACAGCACGCCCACGTAGCCGAGCTCGGCCACGATGGCGCGCGCCGCATCCTGCGCCTTGCGTGCGCATTCGCTCGACACGTTCGGGCCCGGCACGGTGGTGGTGAACAGGATGCCGTCGCGGTGCACGTTCTCGGCGATCGGGTACACGACCGACACACCGTCGAAGCCGCGCGCGGTCAGCACCGAGACTTCATAGGCCAGCGGCAGCATCTTTTCGAGCAGGCAAGTCACCTGCCCCATCGATGCGAAGGCGGCGCGCACGTCCTCGCGCGAGCGCACGCGCACTTGCCCCTTGCCGTCGTAGCCCATGCGCACGGTTTTCAGGATACCCGGCAGCAAATCGTCACCGATGGCGTCGATGTCCTCGTTCGACGCGATCACCTTGTGCGGCGCCGGCATCACACCCGACTTCGGTGCGCACTCGACGAAGAAACGTTTTTCGGCGATGCGGTCCTGGGCCACCGAGACGCCATGGGCGCCGGGGGCCACGAACACGCGTTCGGCCAGGCGCGACAGGCTGCCGGCCGGCACGTTCTCGAATTCGGTGGTGACGGCCACGCATTGCGCCGCCAGCGCGTCCAGGCCGGCGGCGTCATCGTAGCCGGCTTCGACCAGGTGCTCGGCCACCTGTCCGGCCGGACAATCGGCCGTCGGCTCCAGCACGGCGACGCGGTAACCCATGGCTTGCGCGGCCTGGGCGAACATGCGGCCGAGCTGGCCGCCGCCCATCACGCCCAGCCAGGTCGGCGGGGTGGCGGTGGGCAGGAACGAGGAATCACTCATCGGATAGGAAAACTGAATCAGGCGGGGAGAATCATGGCCTTGGCGGCGGCGGTCTGGCGGGCACGGAATTCGTCCAGCTTGCCCGCCAGCGCGTCGTCGACGGTGGCGATGATCGCGATGGCGGTCAAGGCGGCATTCGCGGCGCCGGCCTCGCCGATGGCGAAGGTCGACACCGGCACGCCCTTCGGCATCTGCACGATCGACAGCAGCGAATCCTCGCCACGCAGGTATTTCGACGGCACCGGCACGCCCAGCACCGGCACGATGGTCTTGGCGGCCACCATGCCCGGCAGGTGGGCGGCGCCACCGGCGCCGGCGATGATCGCGCGCAGGCCGCGGCTGCGCGCGCTTTCCGCATACGCGAACATCTCGTCCGGCATGCGGTGCGCCGAGATCACCTGCGCCTCGTAGGGCACGCCGAACTGCTTGAGCATGTCGACGGCGTGCTGCATCACGTCCCAGTCGGAGCTGGAACCCATGATCACGCCGACCAGCGGCTTGTTGCCTTGATCCTGTGCCATATCAGACTTTCAGCTTTTCGCCGGTCAGGCGTTCGATGGCTTCGAAGTACTTGGCCTGGGTCTTGTCGATGACGTCCTGCGGCAGCGGCGGGGCCGGCGGGCTCTTCTTCCACTCGGTCAGGGTTTCCAGGTAGTCGCGCACGAACTGCTTGTCGAAGGACGGTGGCGACATGTCCGGCGCGTACGAGTCGGCCGGCCAGAAGCGCGACGAATCCGCGGTCAGCACTTCGTCCATCAGGTGCAGCACGCCGTTGTCGTCGAGACCGAACTCGAACTTGGTGTCGGCGATGATGATGCCGCGGGTGGCGGCGTAGTCGGCGGCTTCCTTGTACAGCTGGATGCTGATGTCGCGCATTTTCGCGGCCAGCTCGGCACCGATGCGCTGCTCCATCTCGGCAAAGCTGATGTTTTCGTCATGTTCGCCGAGGTCGGCCTTGGCGGCCGGGGTGAACAGCGGCTCGGCCAGCTTGTCCGCTTGCTTCAGACCAGGCGGCAGGCTGATGCCGCAGATAGCGCCATTAGCCTGGTAATCCTTCCAGCCGGAACCGATGATGTAGCCGCGCACGACGGCTTCCACCAGGATCGGCTTCAGCCGCTTGGCGACCACGGCGCGGCCTTTGACCTGTTCCACTTCTTCGGGTGCGACCACCGATTCCGGCGCCACGCCGGTCAGGTGGTTCGGCACGATGTGGCCGAGTTTCTCGAACCAGAAATCGCTCATCTGGTTCAGCACCATGCCCTTGCCCGGGATCGGTTCGTTCATGACGACGTCGAAGGCCGACAGGCGGTCGGTGGTGACGATCAGGATCTTGTCGTCGCCGACGGCATAGTTGTCGCGGACCTTGCCGTGGCCGAGCAATGGCAGGGAGGAAATCGTGGACTGGTAAAGGCTTTTCATAGAGGGAGTGTCTTGATAAAGCGAAACCGGCGGATGGCCGCCGGTGGAAGGGGGCAGGTTCTGCTGAACCTGTGCCAAAGCGATATTTTACGTCATTCCGGCGTTACCGCCGAAAGTACTACCGTCGCCCCCGCGGAGGCGGGGGCCCATGCTGAATTTCCGAAGTTGGAAACACAATGGTATTTCGCAGCGACGGAATTCTGTTGCCTGGTATGGGTCCCCGCCTACGCGGGGACGACGTGCTAGTGGTGCAGGCCAATGGTGACCGCATCACCAAACGACTTTTACTGAACGATCTGCGCCAGCTCGCCCGCCTTGTAGCGCTCGGCCATCTTGTCCAGCGGAACCGGCTTGATCTTGGCCGCCATGCCTTCGCAGCCGAAGGCGATGTAGCGTGCCTTGCAGATCTGGGTCGCGGCTTCGCGGGCCGGCTTCAGGTAGTCGCGCGGGTCGAACTTGGACGGGTTCTCGAACAGGTACTTGCGGATCGCGGCGGTCATCGCCAGGCGGATGTCGGTATCGATGTTGATCTTGCGCACACCGAACTTGATGCCTTCCTGGATCTCTTCGACCGGCACGCCGTAGGTCTCTTTCATGTCGCCGCCGAATTCGCGGATGATCGCCAGCAGTTCCTGCGGCACCGACGACGAGCCGTGCATCACCAGGTGGGTGTTCGGGATGCGCGCGTGGATTTCCTTGATGCGGTCGATGGCCAGGATGTCGCCGGTCGGCTTGCGGGTGAATTTATAAGCGCCGTGCGAGGTGCCGATGGCGATGGCCAGCGCGTCGCACTGGGTGCGGGCCACGAAGTCGGCGGCTTGCGCCACGTCGGTCAGCAGCTGTTCGCGGGTCATGGCGCCTTCCGCGCCGTGGCCGTCTTCCTTGTCGCCCTGCATGGTTTCCAGCGAACCGAGCACGCCCAGTTCGGCTTCGACGGTCACGCCGATCGAGTGCGCGAACTTCACGACTTCCTGCGACACGGCGACGTTGTACTCGTACGAGGCGACCGATTTGCCGTCGGCCTCCAGCGAGCCGTCCATCATGACGGAGCTGAAACCCGAACGGATCGCGGCCATGCAGACCGCCGGCGACTGGCCGTGGTCCTGGTGCATCACGACCGGGATGTGCGGGTAGGCTTCGACGGCGGCGTCGATCAGGTGGCGCAGGAAGGCTTCGCCGGCGTACTTGCGGGCGCCGGCCGAGGCCTGCATGATCACCGGGCTGCCGGTCTGGTCGGCGGCGGCCATGATGGCCTGCACCTGTTCCAGGTTGTTGACGTTAAACGCCGGCAGGCCATAGCCGTGTTCGGCGGCGTGGTCCAGCAGTTGACGCATTGATACGAGTGCCATTTGTGTACTCCAAACAATAAAGAAATCTGTAGAGGACCTCGAATACCTGCTTACGTCATTATTTTGATTAGCTCGAAAACGTCGCCCCGGCGAAGGCAGGGGTCCAAGTTGCACGCGTTACCTCAGCGCATCGAACTTGGGGGGATAGCGTAGCTATCCTGCCCGTGCAGGGACGACGTTAATGGGAGCGACGATATGCCGGCTTCGAGAATCCTCTTTAATCGAACTCACCCACGCGCACGATCTTGAGCGCATTGGTACCGCCGGCCTGCCCCATCGGCGAGCCCCAGGTCACAACGATCAGGTCGCCCTTGCGTACGACACCTTCGCGCATCAGCAGTTCCTCGGCCTTGCGCAGCACGGCGTGGCTGCCGCCTTCCTGCAGCAGGTGGAAGGCTTGCACGTTGCGGTACAGCGAAGCCTTGCGCTGGGTATTCTGGAGCGGGGTCAAGGCGAAGATCGGGGTGTCGATCGAGTGGCGGCTCATCCACAGTGCGGTCGAGCCGCTTTCCGTCAGCGCCACGATCGCCTTCACGCGCAGGTGGTGCGCAGTGAACAGGGTGGCGTAGGCGATCGACTGGTCGATGCGGGTGAACTGCACGTTCAGGAAGTCGGCTTCCAGCTTGTTGTATTCGGAACGCTCGGCTTCGACGCAGATCGCCGACATCATCTCGACGGTCTCGATCGGATACTTGCCCGAGGCGGTCTCGGCCGAGGTCATGACGGCATCGGTGCCGTCCAGCACGGCGTTGGCCACGTCCGACACTTCGGCGCGGGTCGGCACGGCGTTGACGATCATCGATTCCATCATCTGGGTCGCGGTGATCGCCAGCTTGTTGGAGTCGCGCGCCATGCGGATCATGCGCTTCTGCAGCGCCGGCACGGCCGCGTTGCCGACTTCCACCGCCAGGTCGCCGCGGGCGACCATGATGCCATCGGAGGCGTCCAGGATTTCCTGCAGCACCGGAATCGCTTCGGCGCGCTCGATCTTGGCGATCATCATCGGCTTGTGGTTGAACGGCTCGCCGGCGATGTTGGCCAGCTGGCGCGCCATTTCCATGTCGGTCGCGCTCTTCGGGAAGGAAATGGCGAGGTAGTCGGCCTGGAAGCTCATCGCGGTCTTGATGTCTTCCATGTCCTTCGAGGTCAGCGCCGGCGCGGTCAGGCCGCCCCCCTGGCGGTTGATGCCCTTGTTGTTGGACAGCTCGCCGCCGACCTTGGTCGTGGTGTAGATCTCGCTGCCGACGACCTTGTCGACGATCAGCACGATCAGGCCGTCGTTCAGCAGCAGGCGGTCGCCCGGCTTGACGTCGCGCGGCAGCGCCTTGTAGTCGAGGCCGACGCGTTCCTGGTTGCCCAGTTCGCCGTTGTCGCCCCATTTCGCGTCCAGGATGAAGGCATCGCCGTTGTTCAGGAAGATCTTGCCTTCTTCAAACTTGCCGACGCGGATCTTCGGCCCCTGCATGTCGGCCATGATGGCCACTTCACGGCCGCACTCGGCGGCGGCGCGGCGTACCAGGGCAGCCCGGTCGATATGGTCTTGCGCCTTACCGTGCGAGAAATTCAGTCGCACGACGTCGACGCCGGCGCGAATCATTTTGACGAGGATATCGAAGTCGGTCGAAGCAGGGCCGATGGTTGCTACGATCTTGGTGCCACGGTACATGGGGTTGTCCTTGAAATGAAAGCGCAGCCTGTGGGCTGCGCTGGGGTCTCACTGTCTCATTGTGCGCTGCGTTGCAGCAGGATCTCGACTGCCGGAAGCGTCTTGCCTTCGAGGAACTCGAGGAAGGCGCCGCCGCCGGTCGAGATATAGCCGATCTTGTCGGCAATATTGTATTTTGCGATCGCGGCCAGGGTGTCGCCGCCGCCGGCGATCGAGAAGCCGTTCGACTGCGCGATGGCGTTGGCCAGGGTCCTGGTGCCTTCGGCGAACTGGTCGAACTCGAATACGCCGACCGGGCCGTTCCAGACAATGGTGCCGGCCTGGGCGATCTGTCCGGCCAGCTGGGCCGCGGTCTTCGGACCGATGTCCAGGATCATGTCGTCGTCCGCCACGTCGGCAACAATCTTGGTGGTCGCTTCCGCATCGGGCGAGAACGCCTTGGCGCACACCACGTCGACCGGGATCGGCACGGTCGCGCCGCGCGCGGCCATCTTGTCGATGATGGCCTTGGCTTCGTTGACCAGGTCGGCTTCCATCAGCGACTTGCCGACGTTCAGGCCGACCGCCTTCATGAAGGTGTTGGCGATGCCGCCGCCGACGATCAGGTTGTCGACCTTGTCGGCCAGGCTCTGCAGGATGGTCAGCTTGCTCGATACTTTCGAGCCGGCGACGATGGCCAGCAGCGGACGCTGCGGCGCGCCCAGGGCCTTGCCCAGCGCATCCAGCTCGGCGGCCAGCAGTGGACCGGCGGCCACCACCGGCGCGAACTTGGCGATGCCGTGGGTCGTGGCTTCGGCGCGGTGCGCGGTGCCGAAGGCGTCGTTCACGTAGATGTCGCACAGCTTGGCCATCTTCTGCGCCAGCGCGTCATCGTTTTTCTTCTCGCCCTTGTTCACGCGGCAGTTTTCCAACAGCACAACCTGGCCCGGCGCCACGTCCACGCCATCGACCCAGTTCTGTTTCAGCTCGACCGGCTGGCCCAGCAGCTCGGACAGGCGCACGGCGACCGGCGCCAGGCTGTCTTCCGGCTTGAACTCGCCTTCGGTCGGGCGGCCCAGGTGGGAGGTGACCATCACGGCCGCGCCGGCGTCCAGCGCGGCACGGATCGCGGGGACCGAAGCGCGCACGCGCGTGTCTTCGGTGATGTTGCCGGCGTCATCCTGGGGAACGTTCAGGTCGGCGCGGATGAAGACGCGCTTAGCCTTAAGCGCGCCTTGGTCGATCAGGTCTTGCAAGCGGGTGAACTCGAGAGCGGCCATGAGCAGTCGTATTGGGATGGATGAAAAAACGCTATTTTACATTAGAGGGTGTTCTCGAAAACATGAGAAACGCGCAACAGAGTGAACACAAGCATGCCGAATAAAATTGTCTGCAACATATTACGCCGCCACAAATAAAAGCCGAGCGCGGCGACCCCGCCCAGCAGCTTCGGATTCGCCAGCGTGAGCTGAGCATCGCCGCCCTGCCCCAGCACCAGGTCGGGCCCGATGACGGCGGCCAGCGCGCAAGCCGGCGCATAGCGCAGCATTTCCTGCACCCGCGGCGGAATCGTCACGCGGTGCCCGATCAGCCAGAAGGCGCTGCGGGTGCAGGCCGTGGCCACGCCCAGCACACCGATGACGACCCAGATTTCCCAGTCAGCCATGGCGCACCCTGCGGCGAAGGATGGTTTCCTCGTACAGCATCGCGCTGGCCATGCCGACCAGCACCGCGGCCAGCAGGCCCAGCTTGTAGGGCAGACCGTGCGCCAGCACCGCGACCGTGCCGGCCACCAGCACGCCGCACAGGGCGGCGCTGTTCAGGATCAGCGGCACCATCACGCACAGGATGGCGAGGGTGCCGGCAAAGCCGAGCTGCCACTCGGCCGGGATGGCGCTGCCGAGGAAGATGCCGGTCAGCGAGCCGACCTGCCAGGCGAACCAGTTCGGATACATCAAGCCTTTCAGAAAGGACAGCTTGCCGGGTGCGCGCGCCGGATTCGGGTAGCGCTGCAGGAACAGGGCAATCGAGATGTCGCCGGAGATATAACCGAGGCAGAAGCGCTGGCGCAGCGGCAAGTGCGAAAAATGCGGGCCCAGCAGCACGGAAAAGATCACGAAACGCAGGTTCACCACCAGCGCGGTGGCAAAGATCACCCATATGGGGGCGCCGGCGGCGATCAGCGGCAGCGAGGCCAGCTGGGCCGAGCCGGCAAAGGCGACCAGGGTCATGCCGCTGGCTTGCCACACCGTCAGGCCGCTCTTGACCATTGCCACGCCGACCACCATGCCCCAGGTGGCGATGCCGAACAGCGTCGGCAAGCCGGTCTGCAGGCCGGCGCGCCAGGCGAGCGGATCGGGCCGGTCGTTATCGGGACAGTCGCTGTCGGGCCGGTCGATCACGCCCCGGCCGCCGGGATCGATCTTGCCGTCCAGGTCCGGATGCGCTTCGCTCATGTCGCGTACCTGCAACAGTGACAAGGGGGCAGCACAGCGGACGGGGCAAGGTCGGGCATTACGGGGAAACTCTACTCGACAGTATTATCGGCTTGCTATTCTACCGGAGGCATTCCAGCATGCACGATGAATCCGTTAGAATCGTGGTTTTATTGAATTGCTGACGGAGACGTAAATGAACGAGAAGTCCATTGCTGCGGTGGAACTGGAAGCCACGGACCTGCCGGCGTACTGCCCCAACCCGGCCATGCCGCTGTGGTCCTCGCACCCGCGCGTTTTCCTGGATTTTGCCCCGGACGGCACCGCCAAGTGCCCGTACTGCGGCACCCAGTACCAGCTGAAAGCCGGTACCGTCCTGGGTCACCACTGATCGACTAGTATGTCCGTGGCCGGTTACCGCGCGCCCGCATGGCTGCCCGGCGGGCACCTGCAGACGATCTACCCGGCCACCTGCATCCGGAAACCCGCGGTCGCGTTCCGGCGCGAGCGCTGGGACACGCCCTGCGGCCAGGATTTCATCGACGTCGACCTGGTCGATGGCGCATCTGGCCCTACCTCGGGCACCCCCTGCGTGATGCTGTTCCACGGCCTGGAAGGCTCCTCGGACAGCCATTACGCGCGCGCACTGATGGCGCTGGTAAAGGCGCGCGGCTGGCATGGCGCGATCCCGCATTTTCGTGGCTGCTCGGGCGAAGCCAACCTGGCGCCGCGTTTCTATCACTCGGGCGACGCCGAAGAACTCGACTGGATCATCCGCCGCCTGCGGCCGCGCTATCCGGGCCCGTTCTACGTCGCCGGCGTCTCGCTGGGCGGCAATGCGCTGCTGCGCTGGCTGGGCGAACAGCAACATGGCGCGGAGATCATCGACGCCGCCGTCAGCGTGTCGGCGCCGCTCGACCTGGCGGCCGGCGGCGCCGCCCTGTCCAGGGGCCTGAACCGCATCTACACACGCATGTTCCTGCAGACACTCAAGCCCAAGGCGCTGGCCAAGCTGGAACGCTTTCCCGGCCTGTTCGACCGCAAGCAGCTGCTCGCCGCCAACGATCTGTACAGCTTCGACAACGTCGTCACCGCGCCGCTGCACGGCTACCGCGACACCGACGACTACTGGCACCGTGCCAGCGCCAGGCACGTATTGCACGACATCACGGTGCCGACGCTGGTGCTGAACGCCCGCAACGATCCCTTCCTGCCCGGACAATATTTACCAAGCAGCGCCGCGAAGGCGGTCACGCTCGCGTATCCCGACACCGGCGGCCATGTCGGCTTTCCCACCGGCCCCTTCCCCGGCCGCATCGACTGGCTGGCCCGGCACATCCTGCACCACTTCGATACGTGCGCTGGCAGCGCGGGAACTGTGCCAAGCTCCGTTCACTATGGATGATATTGTTCTGCAAGCCATGGCCAAATGGCCAAACGTGCCCCATTGCCATGGTTGGCTGGCACTCGACGCGCGCGGCGCCTGGCGCATGCGCGACGAAGCCGCCCAGCGCGAGGCGAGCTGGGGCGACAAGCTGACCAATACCGCACTGGTCGGCTTCATCAACCGCAACTACCAGTCCGACGAGCGCGGCTGCTGGTATTTCCAGAATGGACCGCAGCGCGTCTACGTGAACCTGGAAGCCACGCCCTTCATCGCCCGCACCGACCCCCAACAAGGGCTGGTGCTGCAGACTGGCCAGGCAGTGGGTTCGATCGAGCAGGTGTTCATGACCGAGGCCGGCGCCATTGTCGTGCGTGCAGGTACCGTGCTGGCGCAAATCGACGACCGCGACATGGCCCAGCTGCTGCAGGCGATGACGCTGGACGGGCAGCCGGTGGCGGACGAGGCTTTGATGCGCTGGCTGGAAAAGAGTAACGACCGGAGTGACGGCAGCGGCAAGGGCAGCGGCGGCGACACGCTGGCCCTGCGCTGGCAAGGCCGCGAGATCGCCGTCGAACGGCTGGCCGCGGATACGGCGCCGCAGCGCTTCGGCTTCGTACCGCGGCCGGACCAGCTGGCCCCGGCGACATAATCTTCAGTCAGCGTGCGCCGGTGAAATAGTCTTTCACTGCGATCCGGTCACTGCGGGCGCTGCCACCAGAACGGATCGCCCAGCCGTGCCGGGTCGTTGCGCGGACTGCTGCGCGGTTCGTTGCGGCTGGGCAGGCCAGGTAACTCGCGCATGCCGCCGGGCGTTGCATCGAGCCCGGGTCCGGGGCCGGTGTCGAGCCTGAAGCGCGCGCCGCTGCCGTTGCCAGTACGGGTGTCCAGCTTGTCGCCGGCACTGACGCCGACGGCGAAGCCATCGCGGTCCCGGTCCTTGTCCTTGTCGTCCTTCTTGTCTTCCTTCTGCTTTTGCTGCAGCTCGCGTTCACGCGCGTCGATCACGGCCTGGTCGTAGAAGGACACGTCCTTGGCCTTGCGCGCCATGTTCAACTGGTCGACGGCGGCCGGCGTGGCGCCGGTGAGCACGTACGATTCGGCCAGCGCCATGTGCTGCAGCGCGATCTTGCCCTGGGCCGCGTAGGCCTTGGCCAACTGGTTGTACAGCTTGGGCTCTTCGCGGTACTGCTGCACCTGGTCGCGCAGGAACTGCGCCGCCTGCTCCAGTTTGCCGGCCGCGATCATCGCCTCGGCGTACTGGCGCGCCAGCGCGCGCGACAGCGGGAACTTCTGGTGCGCCTGCTCGGCATCCTGCACCGCCTCGGCCAGCATCGCGGGCGGTTGCCCCGGCGCCATCTTGATCTCGATACCGAGCCCGGTGAACATCGCCGACCCGTCCGAACCGGGACGCTCGCTGGATAACACGCCGGGACGCGGCCGCATCGAACCCTTCGCCTTGTCGAGCCAGCTCTGGGCCGCCTTCAGGTCGCCCTGCTTCAGCGACAGATAGGCCATGCCGTACATCCCGGCGGTCTGGTGCTGGGTGTTCTGCTCGGCCATCTGGCTCTCGAAGGCGCCGCGCGCTTCGTCGCGGCCCTTCTGGCTTTCGTCCTGCAGCACGCGGGCACGGGCGCGCACCAGGTGGAATTCGATGCTGTCCGGACGGATGTGCCCGGGTTTCGGCGCTTCGCGGATGCGCGACTGGATGTCAGCGATGCGCTCGCCGGTCAGCGGGTGGCTGCTGAGCCAGGCCGGGGCCTCGCCATACAGCCGGGTCGTGCTCTGCAGGCGCTTGAAGAAGGCCACCATGCCCGAGGTGTCGTAGCCGGCCGCGCGCATGGTCTGGAAGCCGACGCGGTCGGCCTCGCGCTCGGCGTCGCGGCTGAAATTCAGCTGGCGCTGCATGGCCAGGCCCTGCCCGCCCATCATCACGCCCATTGCCGCGTCCGCCCCGCCGCCGGCCTTGCCGACCAGCGCCGCCAGGATCAGCGCCGCCAGCGGCAGCAGCGCATCCTGCTTCTGCTGCCCCAGCATGCGCGCGATGTGGCGCTGCGACACGTGCCCGATCTCGTGCGACAGCACCGACGCCAGTTCGGACTCGCTCTGCGCCGCAATCAACAACTGCGAGTGTACGGCGATGAAGCCGCCGGGCAGCGCGAACGCGTTGATCATCGGATCGCGCACGGCAAAGAAGAAGAAATCGGCATTCGTCTCGCCGCGCGCGCCGGGCGAGGCCGACACCAGGTTGGTGCCGAAATTGTTCAGGAACTCGAGGATCGGATCGTCATCCAGGTAATCGCGGTCGCGCCGGATGTCGTTCATGATCTCCTCGCCCAGGCGCCGCTCGAGCACGGGCGACAGGTCCGCGCGCGCGGCGTCGCCAAGCGTGGGCAGGCCGATGGTATCGGTGGGGCGCAGCACCGGCGCGGTGGGCGCGGCAAGGGCAAGCGCGCTCGCGGCGTACAGGCAGGCGGCGGTCAGGCACCGCCACGCACTTGCCCTGCGTTGGCGGCGCCGTGTTGAAAGCGGCAGCATCGCTGGAATCGGGTTCGGTTTCACGATGCTATGATACCGCCATCTTCGGTCCCTGTTACGGCAGGGCCGACATTTGTTACCCCATCCAGACAGATTCCCAGTTTCCCACATGACCGACGCCGCTTCGCCCGCCAGCCCCCTCACCCACTTCGACGCCACCGGCCAGGCCCACATGGTCGACGTCGGCGCCAAGAACGAAACCCACCGCATCGCGGTGGCGGCCGGCACCATCCGCATGAAGCCGGAAACGCTTGAACTGGTGACCTCGGGCACGGCCAAGAAAGGCGACGTGCTGGGCATCGCGCGCATCGCCGCCATCATGGGCGCCAAACGCACCAGCGACCTGGTGCCGCTGTGCCATCCGCTGGCGATCACGCGGGTGGCGGTGGATTTCGAGGTGGACTCGGCTGCGAATTCCGTTCACTGCCGGGCGCAGGTCGAGACCGTCGGCAAGACCGGCGTCGAGATGGAGGCGCTGACCGCGGTGCAGGTGGCATTGCTGACGATTTACGACATGTGCAAGGCGGCGGATCGCGGCATGGTGATGACCAACGTCCGCGTACTGGAGAAACATGGCGGCAAGTCGGGCGACTGGACGGCCGAGGTATAGGCTTCCTCATAAAGGACGCGCCGCATGTTTGCCTGTTCTACAATGAACTCCCGCAGTCTAGGAGGCATGGATGGACTCGCTTTTGAAACCCAACCGGCGCAACATCGTCGTCATCGGCGCCTCTGCGGGCGGTATCGAGGCCCTCACCGCCCTGTTTACCGGCTTGCCGGCGAACTCATCCGCCAGTTTTTTCGTCGTACAGCACCTTTCGCCCAATTACGAGAGCCGGCTCGACCGCATCCTGCAAGCGACGACGACGATGCCGGTCGTCTTCGGATACGACCGCCAGCCCATCATGCCGGATACGGTCTATGTCGCTTCGCCCGACCGCCACCTGATGGTCGAGGACGACTGCATCCGGATCACCCGCGGCCCCCGCGAGAGCCGCGCCCGGCCCGCCATCGACGTGCTGTTTCGCTCGGCCGCGCTGGCGTTCGGGCCGCGCGTCATCGGCGTCGTGCTGTCGGGTAGCCTGGACGATGGTACCGCGGGACTCTGGCAGATCAAGGACAGGAAGGGCCTGGCGTTCGTCCAGGACCCGGAGGAAGCCACGTACCCGTCCATGCCGCAGAGTGCGATCGATCACGTCGATGCGGATGTCGTCGGCACGCTCGATCACCTGGCGCAGAATATCGCCTGGGAAATCGCTCGGGACCAGACCCTGCAGCCGGTGGCGCCGCCACGGCATGGCCAGCAGGTCGAGAACCGGGTCGCACTGGGGGAGAACGGCATGCACGCCGGCGTACTGAATCTTGGGAAAGCATCGAAATACACCTGCCCGGAGTGCCATGGGGTGCTGGTGCAGATCGAAGAAGGACGGTTCCTGCGCTTCCGCTGCCATACCGGGCACGCCTACTCGCTCAAGTCGCTGCTGACGGAAGTCAACGACGCCGTCGACGTAAGCCTGTGGTCGACGGTACGGGCCATCGAGGAGCGCATTCTCATCCTGAAGCAACTCGCCGACCTGGCCGACAGGAACAACCAGCCCGAGAAGGCGGCACGGTTGCGTGCCAAGGCGGAACAGGCCGAGGAAAAATGCCAGCCCCTGCGCGATCTCGTGCTCGACGCCGATTTCTTCGCGGCGGACTGACAGCCCCCAAGGTCCCACATGGCGCTTCAGGGATCGTCGTTTTTGATGCGCCGCGGTACGCGCCTGCGATTCCTGCGCAAGTAGCTGGGAGGATGCACGCGGCGTGGCGGCGCCGATGCCTCGAGCAGCATGCTCACCGCCCGTCCCAGGTCCGGCAAGGACACCGGTTGCTGCACGATGGCGTCGACGAAGGGAATCACCGGGTTCGGGCCGAAGTAGCCGCCGGTGACGACGATGGGGGTCCGCGGCTGCAGGCTCTTGGCGGCGATCGCGAACTCGACCACCCGCATGTTCCCGGCCATGAGCGAGGTGACGATCAGGTCGAAGATGCACTTGCGCAGCATGACCAACGCATCCGCGCCCTCGTCGACGATCTTCACGCGGTGCCCCTGCGCGCGCAACATCGAGCGCACGTCGTCGCGCAACTGCCCGTCACCTTCGATCAGCAGGATCACCATGGCGCCTCCGGGGGTTGCAGGTATGACCCCGGGGGACGCCAAATCTTCGCCCTGCGGCAGCCGGCGCGGCATGACAATCGCTCCGGAATGAGATGGCACAAGCCGCTGCGCGATCCCGTGAACCGCCAGCCGGTGGTCAACGCGCCGGCCGCAGGGTCCCCATCCATGCGTCGGTGAATGCCTGACCGATCATCCCCGCCGCCTTCTGGTTCGCGTCGACGAAGCGTTCCATCGATTTCTGCTGCACCGACACCGCGTTCTTCGCCAGCGCATCCGCACAGGCGCGCGACGCATTCACGAAGGCCTGCAGCGTATGTTGCTGGATGATGTGGGCGGAACTCGTCAGCCACTGTTGCGCACTGGCGTCCATGGCGTTCTTGTACAGGCCGGCCACGCCGGACCAGGTATCGAACAAGGCGGGCGTGAAGGTGGGGGCGGGATTGAAGCGGCTAAACATCATCATGTCGATTCTCCTGGAGAGTGAGGCGGTCGAGTAGCGCCGCCAATTTTGTGCGGCGCACCATGACTATACGCCCGGGCTGGACGTTCAATTGATGGCTCACCAAGTTTTTATCGTTCACGCGACGGCAATAGCCAAAGCTTATTTGATCATCAAATTCGTGCATTGTGTCAAGACCCGACCGGCCTTTCTGCATGGTAAATTGCTGCCTTTATTCACCAATCAAATAGGATGAAGCAGGCATGAAAGTTCGTTTGCCAGCACTGGCAGCGGCAACGCTGGCGATTGCCGCCAGCGTTGCCTCTGCAACCGCCACCGCGGCCACCGCGGCCACCACCCCGGCGCGCGGCTTCACGGTCGAGGACATGGTCTCGATGGAACGGGTCGGCACGCCGGTCGTATCGCCGGACGGAGCGCGCATCGTGTACACGGTGCGCAGCACCGACGTCGCCAAGAACAAGGGCCACACCGACCTGTACCTGGTCGACCTGCGCAACACCGGCGCCGCGCCGCGGCGCCTGACCTCCGATGCGGCCAGCAGCACCGATCCGGAATGGTCGGCGTCTGGCGATGCGATCTATTTCCTGTCGGCCCGCTCCGGTTCGTCGCAGGTGTGGCGTATTCCGATGGCCGGCATGCAGTCTTCGGCGCCGGCACGCGTGACCGACCTGCCGCTCGACGTCGACGCCTTCCGCGTCTCGCCCAGCGGCGACCGGATCGCGCTGAGCATGGCGGTGTTCCGCGACTGCGCCGACCTGGCCTGCACCAAGTCGCGCATGGACGCGCGCGAAAAAGACAAGGCCACCGGCAAGGTCTACGACCGCCTGTTCGTGCGCCATTGGGATACCTGGGCCGACGGCCGCAATGCGGTGCTGTACTCGGTGCCGCTCGACAAGTCCGGCAAGGCGAGTCACGCGGCGGTGAGCCTGTCCGGTTCGCTCGACGGCGACGTGCCCTCGAAACCCTTCGGCGACCGCGAGGAGTTCCGCTTCAGCCCGGACGGCAAGAACGTCGTGTTCTCGGTGCGCATCGCCGGCAAGACCGAAGCCTGGTCGACCAACTTCGACCTGTACATGGTTCCGGCCGCCGGCGGCCAGGCGCCGCGCAACCTCACCGCCGACAACCCGGCCTGGGACACCAAGGGCGTGTTCTCGCCGGACGGCCGCACCCTCGCCTGGCTGGCGATGAGCCGCCCCGGCTTCGAGGCCGACCGCTACCAGATCATGCTGCTCGACGTGGCCAGCGGCAAGACAGATGGCAAACCGCGCAAGCTGGCCGCCGACTGGGACCGCTCGCCGGGCAACCTGCAGTGGGCCGACGACGGCAAGTCGCTGGTGGTGGATGCCGAGGACGTCGGCCAGCACCGCCTGTTCGGCATCGACATCGCCAGCGGCAAGGTGACCACGCTGACCGGCGCCGGTTCGATTGGCGGTTTCGACCTGCGTGGGGGCACCCTCGCCTTTACCCAGGCCAATTTGTCGGCTGGCGGGCAATTGTTCTCGATGAAGCTGGGTAGCGCAGCCGCTGCGGGCAAGGCGACGCAACTGACCTCGCTCAACAGCGAGCGCCTGGCGGGCGTACGCTGGGGCGAGGCCGAGCAATTCTCGTTCAAGGGCGCGGGCGGCGATACCGTCTACGGCCACGTGATGAAACCCTGGAACTATGAACCGGGCAAGAAGTACCCGGTCGCCTTCCTGGTGCACGGCGGTCCGCAGGGCAGCTTCGGCAACGGCTGGAGCTACCGCTGGAATCCGCAGACGTATGCCGGCGCCGGCTATGCCACCGTGTTCATCGACTTCCACGGTTCGACCGGCTATGGCCAGAAGTTCACCGACGCCATCAGCGGCGACTGGGGCGGCAAGCCGCTCGAGGACCTGCAAAAGGGCCTGGCCGCGGCCGTCGCCAAATACCCGTGGCTGGACCGCGCGAACACGTGCGCCCTGGGCGCATCGTATGGCGGCTACATGATGAACTGGATCGAGGGCAACTGGTCCGACGGCTTCAAGTGCATCGTCAACCACGACGGCGTGTTCGACACCCGTGGCATGGCCTATTCGACCGAGGAACAATGGTTTACCGACTGGGAAAACGGCGGCGCTCCCTACTTCCAGAAGCCGGAACAGCACGAGCGCTTCAACCCGGTACTGCACGTCAATAAATGGAAGACCCCGATGCTGGTGGTGCAGGGCGACCTCGACTTCCGCATCCCGACCGCGCAAGGCCTGTCGACCTTCACGGCGCTGCAGCGCCGCGGCATCGAGAGCAAGCTGCTGGTGTTCCCTGACGAAAACCACTGGGTGCTGAAGCCGGCCAATTCGCTGCTGTGGCATCACACCGTCATTGATTGGCTGGATCACTACCTGAAACAGTGACACCGGCGGCTTGTCGCCGAACGATCGAAGCCCGCCTCCGCGCGGGCTTTTTCATGTCCCGGCGTCAGAAGAATCCGGCACGCCACAGGCGCGGCCAGTTCGTGCCGGTGTTCAAGGCGGCCCGGGATGGGTCCAGGTCGTCGCCGTTGAAGCGGGCCACGGCATCGGGCCGGACCGCGGCAACCAGGCAAGCGGCGGCGGCAAGCACCAGGATGGCGGCGCCCACGCGTTGCAGATGGGTGGGCCGGGCCTTGCCATGTCCCTCTTGGGCGTGGGCGCGGCACCAGCCGATGGCACAGCCGAGGAACAGCGCGATTGCAAGCTGGCTCTGCGGCATTACGAACAAGCCGGACACCAGGCCGTCCACCAGGATGGTGGCGCTGCCGGCGACCAGCGCGCTGCAGATGGCCTGGTTCGGCTTGTCTTCCACGGCGAGCGTGGTGCCGGCACGCAGCAAGGCGCGGCCGGCCAAGGCCAGCGCGGCGCACAGGCACAGGAAGGCCGGCAGGCCCCACTCGCTGGCGACCTGCATGACCCAGTCGTGCGGATGGGCGCCGATATGCAGGTCGCCGGCATTGTGCGCGAAGTGCATGGGGCCGACACCCAGCAGGGGGTGGTGCGCGATCAGGGCGGTGGCGCGCTGCCACAGGACACCGCGCCCCGAGGCCGGGTCGGCTGCGGTACGGTCGACGGCGGCGCTGAACGCACCGAAGGCTTCGCCGCCCGCCAGGTAGGGGATCGCGACCAGGAAGACAGCATACGCCGCCAGCCCGAGCGCCGCCGACCAGGCCGCCGCTTTCACATAGGTCAGTGCCAGGCGCCGCCGCAGCACGGCCACGGCAATGCAGCCGGCCACCATGCCGACCAGGGTGCCGCGTCCGGCGGTGGCGAAGATCGCCATCCACCAATAGGCGCTCAGGCCCCACCACAGCAGGCGCAGGCGCGATTGCCCGGGGGTGACGCAGCACAGCAGGATCAGCAGCGGCAGCGTCGCGGTTTGTACATGGTTGAAAAAGCGGATGTTTGCGAACGGCAGCGCGAAATCGGCGACGTCGAGCGGAATGCCCAGTGCAAAGCCGGCGACGTACGCGACCCAGAATTGCACGGAATACAGTACGCAGATCAAGCCCATGATGCGCACCAGCGCCAGCATGCCGGCATTGTCAGTGCGGACGATTTCGTCTGCAATGTTCAGGGCGAATACATAAAGCAGGAAGAAGATCGCGACTTCGAACAGCGCATAGCTGGGCGAAAATGCGTACAGGCTGCCGAGGATGCCAAGCAGGAAAAACGCGGCCAGCGCCTGGCCGGCGCGAGCGCGGAACAAGGGCAAGTCGCGCCGCCTGGCCACCGTGGCCAGGGCCCCGACACCGAGCACGGCGACGCCCAGCAGGCGCTGGCGGTCATGGCCGCCGGTGACGAAGAAATTGCTCAGCAGCGCAAGGCAAAGCAGGAGGCCGAACGGCATCTGCCACAGGAGGCGGGCAGGTATGGGAGATGGGACATCTGCAGGGAGGCTGCTTGCGGACATGGCTCACCTTGAAATGAAAAATGCCGCCCAGTTCGAGCACCGGGCGGCATTTGCGGTGGATGGGACCGTCAGGCGGTCACACCTTCACGATCAGCTGGCCGAGCAGCCTTTCGGGAGGAATTTGTCGCCAGTGACAAAACCGGTGACCTTGCAGGTGTACAGGCCATCGGCGCTACGGTCGTACTGGATGACCGGTGCGGTAGCGGCTACGGCAGCCAGACGGCCCGCATCGCGGATAGTGCAGCTGATAGCGCCGGAAGTGGCACCAGTGGAAGAGGTCTGGACGACAGCGATGGTCGAGCAGTTGCCGCTCGAAGTCGGCAGGCCGACGGTTGCATTGGTTTGCTCTTTACCTTCGGTCGCCAGCAGTTCGTATTGGGTCTTGCCGCCGGTGATGTCGGCCAGTGCCGCGGTCGCCTTCGACTTGGCGATGTAGTCCTGGTAAGCCGGGATGGCCACGGCTGCCAGGATACCAATGATCGCGACAACGATCATCAGTTCGATCAGGGTAAAGCCGCCTTCGGCCTTCTTGACAATTTTCGGTGCTTTCATGATTTGATACTCCAGGGTTGGGACTGCATTCAGGGGTGGTTACTGCTTATCCGGTACTGCTTGCTTCTGATCTCCACTATTGCAAGCGGCGTGCCAGCTCGTTTCCACACGGAATCGTTATCGCGAAGTCATGAAAACAGCACGAATAACACAATTTTTCTTGCCGATTGACAATTTTTGTCAATCCAAGATGACGCAAATTGTCAGTCCGCCATAAATTGTCGGTCATCGACAAAATCTGTCAGGCCATGGCATGCCAGCCGGGGCAATAAAAAAGGGAGCCGAAGCTCCCTTTTCACAAACGGTCCTGAAACCGGTCGATTACAGCATGGCCTTCAGCAGACGCGCCATTTCCGACGGGTTCTTGGTGACCTTGATACCGCATGCTTCCATGATTTCCAGCTTGGCTTGCGCGGTATCGGCGCCGCCCGAGATCAGCGCACCGGCGTGGCCCATGCGCTTGCCCGGCGGCGCGGTGACGCCGGCGATGAAGCCGACGACCGGCTTCTTCATGTTGTCCTTGATCCATTCAGCAGCGTTCGCCTCGTCCGGGCCGCCGATCTCGCCGATCATGATGACCGCGTCGGTATCCGGATCGTCGTTGAACATGCGCATCACGTCGATGTGCTTCAGGCCGTTGATCGGGTCGCCGCCGATGCCGACTGCCGACGATTGGCCCAGGCCCAGCGCGGTCAGCTGGCCGACCGCTTCATAGGTCAGGGTGCCCGAACGCGAGACGACGCCGATACGGCCCTTCTTGTGGATGTGACCCGGCATGATGCCGATCTTGATTTCGTCGGGGGTGATCAGGCCTGGGCAGTTCGGGCCCAGCAGCAGGGTCTTGGAACCGGCCTTGGCCATGCGATCCTTGACTTCCATCATGTCACGCACCGGGATGCCTTCGGTGATGCAGATTGCCAGGTCCAGCTCGGCTTCGACGGCTTCCCAGATGGCGGCGGCGGCGCCTGCCGGCGGGACGTAGATCACCGACACGTTGGCGCCGGTTTCCTTCTTGGCTTCAGTGACGTTGGCGAAGATCGGGATACCTTCGAAGTCTTCACCGGCTTTCTTCGGGTTCACGCCGGCGACGAAGGCTTCGCGGCCGTTCGCGTAATCGCGGCACATGCGGGTGTGGAACTGACCGGTCTTGCCGGTAATGCCCTGGGTGACTACTTTGGTATCTTTGTTAATCAGAATCGACATTTTTATTTCCTTCGCGTATTAGGCTTGACCAGCGGCAGCGGCAACGACCTGCTTCGCTGCGTCTTCCATCGTATCTGCTGCGATGATCGGCAGGCCCGAGTCGGCCAGCATCTTCTTGCCCAGGTCTTCGTTGGTGCCCTTCATGCGGACGACCAGCGGCACCTGCAGCGAGACCGCCTTCGATGCGGTAATGACGCCTTCGGCGATCACGTCGCAGCGCATGATGCCGCCGAAGATGTTGACCAGGATGGCTTTCAGGCCCGGGTTCTTCAGCATGATCTTGAATGCTTCGGTAACCTTCTCGGCGGTTGCGCCGCCGCCGACGTCCAGGAAGTTGGCCGGCTCGCCACCGAACAGCTTGATGGTGTCCATGGTGGCCATGGCCAAGCCGGCGCCGTTCACCAGGCAGCCGATGTTGCCGTCCAGCGAGATGTAGGCGAGGTCGAACTTCGATGCTTCGACTTCGGCCGGATCTTCTTCGTCCAGGTCGCGGTAGGCGACGATTTCCGGATGACGGAACAGGGCGTTCGGGTCGAAGTTGAACTTCGCGTCCAGGGCGATGACTTTGCCGTCGCCGGTCACGATCAGCGGGTTGATCTCGGCCAGCGAGCAGTCGGTTTCCCAGTAGGCTTTGTACAGGCCTTGCAGGTTGGTGCGGGCGGCTGCGATCGAGCCTTCCGGCACGCCGATCTTGCGCGCGACGTCGTCAGCCTGCTCGTCGGTCAGGCCGACCGACGGCTCGATGACGACGTTGTGGATTTTTTCCGGGTTGCTGTGCGCGACTTCTTCGATGTCCATGCCGCCTTCCGACGAGGCCATCAGCACGATCTTCTGGGTGACGCGGTCGGTGACCAGCGACACGTACAGTTCCTGCTTGATGTCCGCGCCTTCTTCGATCAGCAGGCGGTTGACTTTCTGGCCTTCCGGACCGGTCTGGTGGGTGATCAGCTGCATGCCCATGATCTGGTTCGCGTAGTCGCGCACCTGATCGATCGACTTGGCGACCTTGACGCCACCGCCCTTGCCGCGACCGCCAGCATGGATTTGCGCCTTGACTACCCAGACCGGGCCGCCCAGCTCTTCAGCTGCCTTTACGGCCTCGTCCACCGACATGCACGGAATGCCGCGCGGAACGGTCACTCCGAACTTTCGGAGGATTTCTTTGCCTTGATACTCATGGATTTTCATGCTGGCTTCCCTTCTTCTGTTACTGATTTAAATGCGGTTGAACAAATAAAAGCGACAAACACATAGTGTACTGCGCCGGCTACTACCCCGGCACCGCCTTCAGCACCCAGCGCGGATAATACTGTTCGACGGCGGGGCCGTCGAGGCGCAGTGCGTGGCAGCGGCCCAGTTCATACGGCCGCTCGGAAGGCTCTCCCTCCGCGCGGCTTGCCATCGCGTCGTCGGCGAAGGCCTGGATTGCCGCGGTGGGCAGGACTTGCGCGAGTTCGGTCAGGTGGGTACAGCCGAGAACCCCGGACAGGCGATCCTTCAGATGCAAACGAAAATGTTTTAGCAGCGATAAGCCGATCAGCTTCTTGTAGGCGGGAGCGATGGTGTCGCAAAAACCAGGATAGGGGACGGCGTCGGATACCGCTTCGGCGTCGACGACGTTCATGTCGCGGTCGATGGTGACGCGCAGCTTGAGGTCGTGCACAGGCAAGCCGCCGGGTCGCGGACCGGACGGCAAGGTGATGTCGTGCGCTTTGATGTCGCGAATGCAGGCGTCGAGGTCCCACAAACCATCGTCGCGTGCGAACGCTTCGACAGTCATGGCGCGCGTGTGCCGAAGCTTACGCGAAGCGGGTGGAGACAAGGGCATAAAACCAATGCCGGTATGCGGCGAAAAAAGTATGCAGCCGGTGTGCCTGATGCACGTTGCCGCAGCTTCTACGGCAACAACCGCTCTTGCGGCGCTGCTTAAACCATGAAAGTTTAGCACAGGGCGCTGGCGCGTGCACCCGCTTAGCATCCGGGCAAGGGATTTAAAGGAAGGGATGAGTGAGCGTGTTGCAAACTGCAGGGTAGCGAGGCGCAAGCGTGCAGCGTCATTCCGCCGTTGAGGAGGCGTACCCCGGACAGGCGGCACGTCGACGGATGGCGCTGTACGCTTGGGCCTCAGTCGTCGCTCGACGGCAATTGGCCGAGGATATATCAGGCATACGGAAAACAAATAACCGACGGAGAACTGCTTGCCGGAGCTTATGACAGTCCGGTTTATTCGTCTTCGTCGTCACCGCCCTGCATGGCGGCGCGTACGGCGGCTTGGGAAAAACCGCGCTGCAGCAGGAAACGCATCTGCTTGCTGCGCCCGGCCGCGTCTTCGGCGACGGTGCCGAACTTGCGGCGCCAGACTTCCCTGGCGCGCGCCAGTTCGGTGGACGCCAGTTCGGATTTCAGTTCAGCCAAGTCGTCTCCTTTCACACCATGTTGCTGCAGTTCGGAGATCACCCGGCTGTTGCCGTAACGGCCGGCACGACGGTGCATCAGCGATTCGGCAAAGCGTTCCTGCGACAGCCAATTGTTCTTTTCGAGGAAGTCGAGCAGCGCCTCGACGTCGTCGCCTTCCTCGGCATAGCGGGACAGCTTGCGTCCCAGTTCGAGCCGGCTGTGCTCGCGCATCGAAAGATACTTCAATGCGCGCCCTTTCAGGCTCAAAGATTGTTTCAAACCGGCCATGGCGTTGTTGCAGCTCCTCGTCGTGCATATGCACAGCCTTCGTCGCCGCGCCTAGCCACGTCCGGTGTGAACCAATCTTCAGGCTGCTGACGCACCATCGACGACGATTACTCTTCAGCGGCTACTGGAGCAGCAGCTTCGCCCGGCGCAGCCGGCGGCAGTTCACGCACGCCCAGGGCGGCACGGACCTTGTTCTCGATTTCACGTGCCAGTTGCGGACGATCCTTCAGGAACTGACGGGCATTGTCCTTGCCTTGGCCGATACGCTCGCCGCCATAGCTGTACCAGGAACCCGACTTCTCGACGATCTTGTTGTCCACGCCCAGGTCGATGATCTCGCCTTCGCGCGACGTGCCTTCGCCATACAGGATGTCGAAGTGCGCTTCCTTGAACGGCGGCGCGATCTTGTTCTTGACGACCTTGACCTTGGTTTCGTTACCGATCACCTCGTCACCCGACTTGATCGAGCCGGTACGGCGGATGTCCATGCGCACGGAGGCGTAGAACTTCAGCGCGTTACCGCCGGTAGTCGTTTCCGGGCTGCCGAACATGACGCCGATCTTCATACGGATCTGGTTAATGAAGATCACCAGGGTATTGGTACGGTTGATCGAACCGGTCAGCTTGCGCAGCGCCTGCGACATCAGACGGGCTTGCAGGCCCGGCAGCGAATCGCCCATGTCGCCTTCGATCTCGGCGCGCGGGGTCAGTGCCGCCACGGAGTCGATGACCACCAGGTCGACGCTGCCCGAACGCACCAGCGCGTCGGTGATTTCCAGGGCTTGCTCGCCGGTGTCCGGCTGCGAGATCAGCAGCTCGTCCAGCTTGATGCCCAGCTTTTGCGCATAGCCGACGTCGAGCGCGTGCTCGGCGTCGATGAACGCGCAGGTGCCACCCAGCTTTTGCATCTGGGCGATGGTCTGCAGGGTCAGCGTGGTTTTACCCGACGACTCCGGACCGTAGATCTCGACGATACGGCCGCGCGGCAGGCCACCGACGCCAAGCGCGATGTCCAGGCCCAGCGAGCCGGTGGACACGGTTTGCACTTCCTCGACCGGCGCATTGGCATCCATGCGCATGACCGAGCCTTTGCCGAATTGCTTTTCGATTTGCGCGAGGGCTGCTGCCAGCGCCTTGCCCTTCTCGGCAACGTTCAGATTCGATTTCTTATCGTCCATAACTTTCTTTCTGTCCTTGAGTGAACCAAGATAGGGGCCGCTCGCGCGATTTCAATAGGCAGTACTGTATAAAATCCCAGTAGTTTTGGCAAGCCATATTTACCGCGGATTGACCGATTCGACATGTTGCGAAACATGACACACAATACGGGGGTAAGCTGGGTCCAACGATCAAACTGGGGGTATTACGATGCGCATTTTACTAGCAGAGGATGATAGCGTGCTTGCCGACGGACTGACGCGCTCCTTGCGCCAGTCCGGCTACGCCATCGACTGCGTCAAGAACGGCCAGGACGCCGACACCGCGCTGTCGACCCAGGAATTCGACCTCCTGATCCTCGACCTCGGCTTGCCCCGGCTGTCCGGCATGGAGGTGCTGCGCCGCCTGCGCGCGCGCGGCTCGCTGCTGCCGGTGCTGATCCTCACCGCGGCCGACTCGATCGAGCAGCGCGTGGGCGGGCTCGACGCCGGCGCCGACGACTACATGCCCAAGCCCTTCGCGCTGTCCGAACTCGAGGCGCGGGTGCGCGCCCTCACCCGGCGCGGCCAGGGCGGCGGCTCGACCGTCATCCGCCACGGCCCGCTGGTGTACGACCAGGTCGGGCGCAGCGCCTGCATCAACGACCAGATGCTCGACCTGTCGGCGCGCGAGCTGGGCCTGCTCGAGATCCTGCTGTCGCGCACCGGGCGCCTGGTGTCGAAGGAACAGCTGGTCGACCACCTGTGCGAATGGGGCGAGGAAGTCTCGAACAACGCGATCGAGGTCTACGTGCACCGCCTGCGCAAGAAAATCGAGACCGGCGGCGTGCGCATCGCCACCGTGCGCGGCCTGGGCTATTGCCTCGAGCGCTACCCCGACAGCGGCCGCAAGCCTCTCGAGGCCGACACCGTCCACGCCGGCAAGTGAAACGGCTGCGGCACACCCGCGCCGTCGAGCGCCAGCCGGGCTTGCCGTCCCCGGCCGAGGCGCCCTACGTTCCGCCCCGCCCTGAACCCGAGGAAAGCATCCAGCATTCGCTGTTCGGCGAGATCCTGGACTGGATGCTGGCCCCGCTGCTGCTGCTGTGGCCGATGAGCATCGCGATCACCTACCTGGTCGCGAAATCGATCGCCAACCAGCCTTTCGACCACGCGCTGGAAGACAGCGTCACGGTGCTGGCCCAGCAGGTCAAGGAAGTCGACGGCAAGGTGGTGGCGCGCCTGCCCGGCAGCGCACGCGACATCCTGCGCGCCGACGACGTCGACAACATCTACTTCCAGATTTCCGGACCGGGTGGCGAGGTGGCCGACGGCGACCGCGACCTGCCGCTGCCGCGCGGCGAAGCGCCCGAACGCAGCGGCCGGGTGCACTTCCGCAACGAGACCCTGCACGGCGCCCCGGTGCGCGTGGCCTATGCCTGGGTCAACCTGCGGCCGCTGCTGGACCCGCGCCCGCAGCCGTCCTTGCAACCGAATGCGCAGCCGGCCCCGGAAGCGCCGCTGGCCCTGGTGCAGGTCGCCGAGACCCTGGACAAGCGCGCCCAGCTCGCCAACGAGATCATCAAGGGCGTGATCCTGCCCCAGTTCATCATCCTGCCGGTGATCCTGGCCCTGGTGTGGTTTGCCCTTTCGCGCGGGCTGTCGCCGCTGGCCCAGCTGCAGGAACGCATCCGTGCGCGTCCGCCCGACGACCTGTCGCCGATCGATTCGCGCCAGGTGCCGGAAGAGATTTCGCCGCTGGTCGGTTCGCTCAACGACATGCTGGCGCGCCTGGCCCACACCATCGATGCCCAGAAGCGTTTCATCGCCGACGCCGCGCACCAGATGAAGACGCCGCTGGCCGGCATGCGCATGCAGTCCGAGCTGGCGCTGCGCCAGGTCGATCCGGGCGAGATCCACCGCTCGCTCGAGCAGCTGGCCAAGAGCTCGGAATCGGCCACGCGCCTGGTCAACCAGCTGCTGGCGCTGGCGCGCGCCGAAAACCAGCCGCACGCCGGCATGGCGCTCGAACCGCTCGACCTCGGCGTGCTGGCGCGCGAGGTGGTGCTGGACTGGGTGCCGGCCTCGTTCGCGCACGAGATCGACCTCGGCTACGAAGCGCCGGAAGCTGTCCTGGAAATCGCCGGCAACGCACTGATGCTGCGCGAGCTGCTGTCGAACCTGATCGACAACGCGCTGCGCTACACCCCGGCCGGCGGCAGCGTCACCGTGCGCGTGCGCGAGAGTTCCGGCCAGGCGCTGCTGGAAGTCGAGGACACCGGGCCCGGCATCGCCCCCGGCGAGCGCCCGCGCGTGTTCGAGCGCTTCTACCGCATCCTCGGCTCCAGCGCGCCGGGCTCGGGCCTGGGCCTGGCGATCGTGCGCGAGATCGCCCAGCAGCATGGCGCCGAGATCGAGATCTTCAATAACCCACGCAGTACACACAAGAAATTCCCGGGCAGCCTGTTCCGGCTGACCTTCCCGCCGCCCGGAGCCCCCGAACCCGATGCCGACCGAAGCTGATGCGACCGAACCCCATGCCAATCGACCCCGCCGCGCCCCCGTACGCCCCGCCCGATCCCGAACTGCGCCGCATCCGGGTGGCGGCCGCGCGCGCGCGCCACTGGACACGCGCGCGGCGCCTGGTCGCGCTGCTGCTGACGCTGTGGCTGGCCACCTGGTTCGTCACCGTGTTCTTCGCGCGCGACCTGGCGCACCTGTCGGTGTTCGGCTGGCCGCTGTCGTTCTACCTGGCGGCGCAGGGCACCTCGCTGATCTACCTGGCGATCATCGGCGTCTATGCCTGGCGCATGCACGTGCTCGACCGCGACTTCGCGCGCATGCTCGAGGAACGCGCATGAAGGAGCACGCATGAGCAAGACCGCCAAGGCCGACACCCGGCGCTACTTCCGGCGCCTGGCGCGCTACTACCTGTGGTTCACGGCCAGCCTCGGCGTGTTCCTGGGAGCCATGGGCCTGCTGGAGCGCGAAGGCCTGCCGCGCCAGTGGATCGGCCAGCTGTACATGTTCGCCACCATCGTGCTGTACGCCACCATCGGCGTGGTGGCGCGCACCTCCAACGTGTCCGAGTACTACGTGGCCGGGCGCCGCGTCCCGGCCCTGTTCAACGGCATGGCGACGGCGGCCGACTGGATCTCGGCGGCCAGCTTCATCAGCCTGGCCGGCACCCTGTACCTGCACGGCTTCGACGCCCTCGCCTACGTCATGGGCTGGACCGGCGGCTACTGCCTGGTGGCGCTCCTGATCGCGCCCTACCTGCGCAAGTTTGCCCAGTACACGATTCCCGACTTCCTGGCGGCGCGCTACAGCGGCAAGGGCAGCAACGGCAATCCGGGACGCGGCATCCCGGTGCGGGCGATGGCGGTCGCCGCCACCATCGTCGTCTCGTTCACCTACGTGGTGGCCCAGATCTACGCGGTCGGCCTGATCGCCTCGCGCTTCACCGGGGTCGACTTCTCGGTCGGCATCTTCCTCGGCCTGGCCAGCATCCTGGTGTGCTCGTTCCTCGGCGGGATGCGCGCCATCACCTGGACCCAGGTGGCCCAGTACATCATCATCCTGGTCGCCTTCCTGATCCCGACCATGTGGCTGTCGGCGAAGTTCGCCGGCAACCCGGTGCCGCAGGTGGCCTACGGCTCGGTGCTGCCCAAGCTGGCCGAGCGCGAAGCGCAGCTGGCGGCCGACCCGCGCGAACAGGAAGTGCGCGCCACCTTCCGCGCGCGCGCCGACGCCTGTGCCGCGCGCCTGGCCGGCCTGCCGCGCTCCTGGGAGGCCGGCAAGGTCGAGGCCCAGCGCCAGCTGGACCTGGCGCGCAGCCGCAATGCCTCGCTGGGCGAGATCCGCAACGCCGAGCGCGCGCTGCTGGTCTATCCGCGCAGCGCCGACGAGGCGGCCCGGGTGTGGGCGATGGAGCGCGACGCCAACCTGGCGCGCGCCCAGCCGCCCGAACCGCATGCCGAACCGTTCCCGGGCAAGACGCGCGAGGAGTCCGACATTCGCCGCAACAACTTCCTGGCGCTGGTGTTCTGCCTGATGTTCGGCACCGCCGCCCTGCCCCACCTCCTGATGCGCGCCTACACCACGCCCTCGGTGCACGAGACGCGGGTGTCGGTGTTCTGGACCCTGTTCTTCATCCTGCTGATCTACCTGACGATGCCGGCGCTGGCGGTGCTGGCCAAGTTCGACATCTACACCTCGCTGGTCGGCACCGACTTCAGCGCGCTGCCGGCCTGGGTGTCCTATTGGGCCAACGTGGACAAGGCCAATCCCCTGATCAGCATCGTCGACGTCAACGGCGACGGCATCGTGCAGCTGGCCGAGATCGCGATCGACGGCGACGTGCTGACCCTGGCCACGCCGGAGATCGGCGGCCTGCCCTACGTGATCTCGGGCCTGGTCGCGGCCGGCGGGCTGGCGGCGGCGCTGTCCACCGCCGACGGCCTGCTGCTGGCGATTTCCAACGCGCTGTCGCACGACATCTACTTCAAGATCGTCGATCCCGGCGCCTCGACCCAGAAGCGGGTCACGATCTCGAAACTGCTGCTGCTGGCGGTCGCCTTCATCGCCGCCTACGTCGCCTCGCAAAAGCCGGCCGACATCCTGTCGCTGGTCGGCACCGCCTTTTCGCTGGCCGGCTCGACCCTGTTCCCGGCGCTGGTGGCGGGCGTGTTCTGGAAGCGCGCCAACCACCAGGGCGCGATCGCCGGCATGAGCGCCGGCTTCCTGGTCTGCCTGTACTACATGCTGCACACCAATCCGGTCCTGGGCGGCAACGGCGACGCCGCCTGGTTCCACATCGCCCCGATCTCGGCCGGCGTGTTCGGCGTGCCGGCCGGGCTGGCGGTGCTGGTGCTGGTCAGCCTGGTGACGCCGCCGCCGTCGCGGGCGAGCGTGGGGCTGGTCGAGCACCTGCGCGCGCCGGAATGAACACCGCTGTGGACGCTGGACATCCCGGGTCGTTGCAGCTTCGCGTCGCGCCCGCACAAATAAAAACGGGCGCCAGAACATTGTCTGGCGCCCGTTTCAGCCTGCGTTTCGGGGATATCAGGCGACGATGGTCTGCGCCTCGCCCTCGGCACGGGCACGGATCTCGCCGATGCGGTAGACGGTCTCGCCGGCCGCCTGCAGCTGCGCCATGGCGGCCTCCGCATTCTCTTGCGAGACGATCACGGTCATGCCGATGCCGCAGTTGAACACGCGGTGCATCTCGGCGTCGGCCACGCCGCCGTGCTGCTGCAACCACTGGAACAGCGGCGGCATCGTCCATGACGACGCGTCCAGCACCGCCGTCAGGTTCTCCTGCAGCACGCGCGGGATGTTCTCGACCAGGCCGCCGCCGGTGATGTGCACCAGGCCCTTCACTTCCATCGACTGCATCAGCGCCAGCAGCGGCTTGACGTAGAGGCGGGTCGGCGCCATCAAGACATCCGCCAGCTTGCGCCCGTGGAAGTCGGCGTCCAGGTCGGGCTTGGCCACTTGAATGATTTTGCGCACCAGCGAGTAGCCGTTCGAGTGGATGCCCGACGAAGCCAGGCCCAGCACCACGTCGCCCGGCGCGATCTTGCTGCCGTCGATGATCTGCGATTTTTCCACCGCGCCGACGGCGAAGCCGGCCAGGTCGTATTCGCCGTCCGGGTACATGCCCGGCATCTCGGCGGTCTCGCCGCCCAGCAGCGCGCAGCCCGACTGTTCGCAGCCCTCGGCGATGCCCTTGACCACGGCGGTGGCGGTGGCCACGTCCAGCTTGCCGCAGGCGAAGTAGTCGAGGAAGAACAGCGGCTCGGCGCCCTGCACCAGAATGTCGTTGACGCTCATCGCCACCAGGTCGATGCCGACCGTGTCGTGGCGGTTCAGCTCGAAAGCGAGCTTCAGCTTGGTGCCGACGCCGTCGGTACCCGAGACCAGGACCGGCTCTTTGTACTTCTTGCTGATCTCGAACAGACCGCCGAAGCCGCCGATGCCACCGAGCACGCCTTCGCGCATGGTGCGCTTGGCAAAGGGCTTGATCGCTTCGACCAGGGCGTCGCCGGCATCGATATCGACACCGGCATCGCGGTAGGAGAGAGAAACATTAGATGGTTGGCTCATGGTATTTGGCAGCGGAGGCGGTAAAATAGATAGCGGTAGATCAACTGAACAGAACTGAGCGCCCCGAGTCACTGCCGGGAACGGCCAACTGGTCAATCCGCTATTCTAGCAAACCGGCTTGGCCGCGACGTCATTAACAAGAACAAAATGCCTTTTTCCCCTCAGCCCGGATGAGATGCAAGCCATGAAACAGCTGGTGCTCGATTTAGGCGCCGCCGAGCCGGCGCAGAGTCTCGACACCTTCCAGATAGGCGCGAATGCCGAAATGGCGCACTTGATGCACCAGTTCGCGCAGCGCGCCTCGCGCGAGCATTTCTGCTACCTGTGGGGCGAGACCGGCGCCGGCAAGACCCACATCCTGCAGGGCCTGGCGGCGACCAGGGGCGCGCGCTACATCGAGGCCGATGCCGATCCCGAGCAGTTCGTGCACGCGCCCGACGTCACGCTCTACCTGGTGGACGATATCGACCGCCTGTCGCCGGCGCGCCAGATCGACGCCTTCGCCCTGTTCAACCAGGTGCGCGAGCACGGCACCTACATGGTGTGCGCCGGTCCGCTGCCGCCGGCGGTGCTGCCGGTGCGCGAAGACTTGCGCACGCGCATGGGCTGGGGCCTGGTCTACCAGATCCACGGCCTGTCCGACGACGAGAAGATCGCGGCGCTGACGCAGGCCGCCGAAGCGCGCGGTTTGACGCTGTCGGCCAGCGTGTTACCCTATTTGCTATCGCATTTCCAGCGCGACATGCGCTCCCTGTCGACCATGCTGGACGCGCTCGACCAGTATTCGCTCGAGACCCAGCGCCCGGTCACGCTGCCCCTGCTGCGAGACCTTTTGCTACAGGAAACCCCGCCAGTCCGCACTCAGAAATCAAAGAATGACTAATCTCGCGCTGTTTGACCTCGACCATACCCTGCTGCCGATCGACTCGGACTACGAATGGGGCCAGTTCCTGGTGCGTCACGGCGTCGTCGACGCCGCCGAATACGAGCGCCGCAACGACGCCTTCTTCGCCCAGTACCAGGCCGGCACCCTCGACCCGGTGGCATACCTGGAATTTACCCTCGGCACCCTGGCCGGCTTTGCGCCCGCCACCCTGCAGCGTTTGCAGGCGGACTACATGGCGGAAACCATCGAACCCGCCATCAGGCCGGCCGCGCGCCAGCTGCTGCAACGGCACCTCGAGGCCAGCGACCTGGTGGCGATCATCACCGCCACCAACGCCTTCATCACGGCGCCGATCGCGCGCGCGTTCGGCGTCGAGCACCTGATCGCGGCCCGCCCCGAGCTGGACGAACGCGGCCATCCGACCGGGCGCCTGGCCGGCACCCCGACCCAGGGCCAGGGCAAGGTGACCCACATGCATGCCTGGCTCGACGGCCTGGGGCGCCCGTTCCCCGGCTTCGAGCGCAGTTATTTCTACAGCGACTCGCACAACGACATTCCGTTGCTGTCGGTCGTCTCGCATCCGGTAGCGACCAACCCGAGCCCGAAACTGGCACAACACGCAACCGCCCTCGGCTGGCCTTTACTCCAACTGTTCAATGATTAAAAAATTCATCCGTAAGATCCTTGGTGTGAAAGACGAGCGCGACCCCACCCAACCCGACATCCTCGGCCCGGAAGACCACGGCATCGACATCAAGCTGCTGTCGCCGAACGCGATCCGTGTGACGCAAACCCTGCAGGAAGCCGGCTTCAAGGCCTTCGTGGTCGGCGGCGCCGTGCGCGACCTGCTGCTGGGCGTGAAGCCGAAGGACTTCGACATCGCCACCGACGCCACGCCGGAAGAAGTGAAAAAACTGTTCCGGCGCGCCTTCATCATCGGCCGCCGCTTCCAGATCGTGCACGTGATGTTCGGCCAGGAGCTGCTGGAAGTGACCACCTTCCGCGGCAACGGCAGCGCCAACGCCCCGAAGGACGAGCATGGCCGCGTCCTGCGCGACAACAATTTCGGCCCGCAGCACGAAGATGCCGAGCGGCGCGACTTCACCATCAACGCCATGTACTACGACCCGGCCACGCAGTCGGTGCTCGACTACCACGGCGGCATCGCCGACATCCGCGACAAGGTGCTGCGCATCATCGGCCAGCCGGAAGCGCGCTACCGCGAAGACCCGGTGCGCATGCTGCGCGTGGTGCGCTTTGCCGCGAAACTGCAGTTCACGATCGAGCCCGCCACGCGCGCCCCGATCCCGGTGATGGCGCCCCTGATCGACAACGTCCCGGCCGCACGCGTGTTCGACGAGATGCTCAAGCTGCTGATGTCCGGCCATGCGCTGGCCTGTCTGAAGGAGCTGCGCTCGTCCGGCCTGCACCACGGCCTGCTGCCGCTGCTGGACGTGGTGCTGGAACAGCCGATCGGCATGAAGTTCGTCACCCTCGCCCTCGAATCCACCGACGCGCGCGTAAAAGCCGGCAAGGGCGTGTCGCCGGGCTTCCTGTTCGCCTCGCTGCTGTGGCACCAGGTGCTGGAAAAATGGAACGCCTACCGCACTGCCGGCGAAGCGCCGATCCCGGCGCTGCACCTGGCCGCCGACGACGTCCTCGACAACCAGACCGACAACCTGGCCCTGCAGCGCCGCATCGCCACCGACATGCGCGACATCTGGGCCATGCAGCCGCGCTTCGAGCGCCGCAACGGCAAGAACCCGTACAAGCTGCTGGAACACCCGCGCTTCCGCGCCGGCTTCGACTTCCTGCTGCTGCGCTGCGAATCCGGAGAACTGGACGCCGAACTGGGCAACTGGTGGGCGACCTTCTACGGCGCCGACGTGGCCGAGCGCGAGCGCCTGATCAACTCGGCGCGCGAACCGGCGGCCGGCGCCGCCGCCGCCAAGAAGCGCCCGCGCCGCCGCGGCCCACGCAAGAGCGGTGACGAAGCCGGCGGCGCGGACCGTAGCGAAGACACCGGCGCGCGCAGCGAAGCCGGCGCGGACGACGAATGATCGCCTGGATCGGCATCGGCGCCAACCTGGGCGATGCGCGCGCGAACGTGCTGGACGCGATCGAACGCCTGGCGCGCCTGCCCGGCGCCCGCCTGCTGCGCGCGTCCTCGCTGTACCGCACGGCGCCGATCGATTCCTCGGGCGACGACTACGTCAACGCGGTGGCCGCGCTCGACACGGATCTCGACGCGCACGCCCTGCTGGCAGCATTGCACGGCATCGAGCAGGCGCACGGCCGCGAGCGGCCCTACCGCAACGCCCCGCGCACGCTCGACCTCGACCTGCTGCTGGTCGGGAATGCGCGCATCGACGACGCCCCTACCCTGGTCGTGCCGCATCCGCGCCTGCACGAGCGCGCCTTCGTGCTGGTGCCGCTGGCCGAGCTGGCGCGCGACCTCGCCCCCGAACTCGTCATTCCCGGCCGCGGGCCGCTGGCGGCGCTGCTGCCGGGCGTCGCCGGCCAGGCCATCGAAAGGCTCCGTTGATGCAGATTCCCGTTATCCTCCAGACCGGCGGCCTGCTGGTCCTGTCCAACGTGTTCATGACCTTCGCCTGGTATGGCCACCTGAAGAACCTGCATAACAAGGCCTGGTACGTGGCGGCCCTGGTCAGCTGGGGCATCGCGCTGTTCGAATACCTGCTGCAGGTGCCGGCCAACCGCATCGGCGCCACCGCTTACAACCTGGGCCAGCTGAAGATCATGCAGGAAGTGATCACGCTGTCCGTATTCGTGCCGTTCGCGGTGTTCTACATGGACCAGCCGTTCAAGCTCGACTACCTGTGGGCGGCCTTGTGCATGATGGGCGCGGTGTATTTTATTTTCCGGTCCTAGGAACCTGTCCCAGGAAGCCTCGGCAAAATACGGCAAGCGGCATTACACTACGCCTTTTGCAAAGGACTATTTACATGAGCGGATACTTGCAGGGCAAGGACATGGCGGCCCCGGGTGCGGGCAACGATGCGCCGGTACCGGTGCCGGCCCCGGCGCAACCGGTTGCCAAGGCCGTGACACTCCCGTCGCTGCGGGCGATGCGCGCCGCCGGCCAGAAGATCGCCATGCTCACCTGCTACGACGCCAGCTTCGCCGCATTGATGGACCGCTGCGGCGTCGAGATTCTGCTGATCGGCGATTCGCTGGGCATGGTCTGCGCCGGCTACGACTCGACTTTGCCGGTGACGGTGGCCGACGTCGCCTACCACACCGCCTCGGTGGTGCGCGGCCGCAAGAACGCGCTGGTGCTGGCCGACCTGCCCTTCGGCAGCTACGGCACCAGGGAGCAGGCGTACGACAGCTGCGCCACGCTGATGCGCGCCGGCGCCCAGATGATCAAGATCGAGGGCGGCGCCTGGCTGGCCGACACGGTCCGCTTCCTGGTCGAGCGCGGCATCCCGGTGTGCGCCCACATCGGCCTGACCCCGCAGTTCGTGCACCAGCTGGGCGGCTACAAGGTGCAGGGCAAAACCAGCGAAGGCGCCGACCAGCTCAAGATCGATGCCAAAGCGCTGCAGGATGCCGGCGCCGCCATCGTCCTGCTGGAAGCGGTGCCGGCCGCGCTGGGCAAGGAAGTGACGGACATGCTGCACGTGCCGACCATCGGCATCGGCGCCGGGCCCGACTGCTCGGGCCAGGTCCTGGTAATGCACGACCTGCTGGGCGTGTTCCCGGGCCGCAAGGCACGCTTCGTGAAGAACTTCATGGACGGCCAGACCAGCATCGACGCCGCCGTCAGTGCCTACGTGGCGGCGGTCAAGGACGGCAGCTTCCCGGCGCCGGAACACTGCTTCTGATGTTCACCAGGAGGGCGTGATGATGGAGTTTAAACCCGACAACGCCCGCCTGTTCCTTGCCCTGTGGCCGGACCCGGCGGTGCGCGCTGCCCTGCGCACCTGGCGCGACGCCTGGAACTGGCCGCGCGGCGCCAGTCCGGTCCACACCGACAAGCTGCACGTGACCCTGCACTTCCTGGGCGACCTGCCGCGCGCGCGCCTGCCCGCGCTGCTGGACGGCTTCCGGGTGCCCTTCTCTCTCTTCGCCTTGCGCATCGCGCGCGCCGCGCTGTGGCATAACGGCATCGCGGTGCTGGAATCCGCTGACGCGCCGCCGGCGCTGCTCGACCTGCATGCGCGGCTGTCGCAGGCGCTGGTCGGGCTTGGACTGCAGCCGGAAGCGAGAACATACCGGCCGCACGTGACCATGGCCAGGCGCGCGAGTGGCGCCGGTGCGCCGGCCGGCGCTGCGCCGATCGACTGGCAGGTCGACCGCTACGTGCTGGTCGAATCGCGCGCCGGCATCTACACCGTGCTGCGCGAATATACGTAGGGTGGGCACCCAGTGCCCACGCGAAGGGTCTCGTCATGCGGGCTTCCGCTTGGGCACGGGGCGCCCACCCTGGATCATGCATTCCGTTTGACCACCCGCGCGTTCGCCGCGATCACCAGCCCGGACAGCGACAACACCCCCAGCGCCACCGCGATGTCGGTGTGCGCGGCGATCGACCCGATCAGCGGCGGCGCCATCAGCAGGCCGGCATAGCCCAGCGTGGCCACCGTCGCCAGGCCGCCGCCGGCCGACATGCCGGGGATGCGCGCCGCCGCCGCGAAAATCACCGGCACCACGTTCGCCGCGCTCAGGCCGATCAGGCCGAAGCCCAGCGCCGACAGCGCGAAATGCGGGCTCAGCACGGCCAGCATCAGCCCGCCGAACATGCCCAGCCCGCCCAGCACCATCATGCGTTGGGCGCCGAAACGCTGCACCAGGCGGTCGCCGGCGAAGCGGCATCCCGCCATCGCGATCGAGAACGCGGAATAGCCCAGTGCCGCCGAAGCCGGCGCGGCGCCGGTGCGCTCGGTCAGCAGCAAGGCACTCCAGTCGACCAGCGCGCCTTCCACCGCGAAGCACAGCATGCCGAGCAGGCCGAGGAACAGCGCCGGCCCGCGCGGCAGGGCGAAGTGGCTCGCATGCGGCGCTGGCGGTACCGACAACACGAAACGCGCGCACAGCGCCGCCGCCAGGGCGATGACGACGGCGGCCGCCAGCGCGCCGCGGCCGTCGCCCCAGCCGGCGCCGATCAGCACGCCGCCGAGCGCCGCCCCGAGCAGGCCGCCCAGGCTGAAGAAGCCGTGGAACGAAGACATGGTCGGCACCCCGCGCGCGGCCTCGACCTCGGCGGCGTTGGCGTTCATGCACACGTCCAGCACGCCGTTGCTGGCGCCGAAGGCGAACGCCGCCACGAACAGGGGCAGCACGCCGCCGACGTTCATCAGCAGTGCGCCCATCAGCGCGAACAGGAAAGTCGCGGCCAGCGTCACCGGGCGCGTGCCCCAGCGTCCGGCCATCCAGCCCGACAGCGGCATGGCGGCGATCGCGCCGCCGGCGATGGTCAGCAGCAGGAAGCCGAGCACCCCGGTATCGATGCCGGCACGCGCCTGCACCACCGGCACGTGGGCGGCCCACAGGCCGATGCCGGCGCCGTTCAGCAGGAAGATGGTGGAAATGGCCCAGCGCGCCGCGGCCACGCCCGGCAGGCCTTGCAGGTTCTCGACCGGCTTCATGCGCGCACCTTCGCGGCCAGCTTGATCTCGGGCGCATGCTCGCTCCCGCGCAGGCGCGCCAGGAGGGCGGGCGCGGCATCGGCTTCCAGCACCAGCTGGTCGACCTGCTGCAACGGCGCGATCAGGAAGGGCGCGGTGGCTTCCAGGCGCTCGTTGAGGACGGCGACCGCGCGCCGGCTGCCCGCCGCCAGCATCGCGGCCTTCAGCGCGGCTTCCTCGGCATCGCCGGCGCCCAGCCCGCGCTCGGCCTCGACGCTGCAGACGCCGACCACGGCCAGGTCGACGCGCAGGCGGCCGATCTCGGCCACGGTGTGGGCGCCCAGCACGGCGCCGGCATGGGCCGCATACTGCCCGCCCAGCAGCATCACGCGAGTTTGCCGCAGTTCGCCCAGCGCCAGCGCGATCTGCGGGCTGTTGGTGATGACGGCCGCCGCCAGGCCGTCCGGCAGCGCGCGCGCGAACGCCAGGTTGGTGGTGCCGGCGTCGACCAGCACCGTGTCGCCGGACTGCACGCTGTCCGCCAGCGCCCGCCCCAGCATGCTTTTACGTGCCGCGGCGGCATCCTGGCGCTGGCCGAAGCTCGGCTCGGCCCCGCCGCGGCGCATGGCGCCGCCGTGCACGCGGCGCAGCAGGCCGGCCGCGTCCAGGTCGCGCAGGTCGCGCCGGATGGTGTCCTCGGACGTGTGGAAACGCTGTGCCAGCTCGGCCGCCAGGACCCTGCCCTGCTGCTGCACCGTGTCGATGATTTGCTGCCGTCGTTCTTCCGCTAATTGCATGGGCTTGCCTCCTTTGCCCATGACTGTAACGGTTTACGCACGAACATGCAAATACCGGCATAAACCAGCACGCGCAGGCAGGCATCATGTCGACGTCAGGCGTGGGCTCGGAGAGCCACCCTGCTGCAAAGCATTCGCCCTCGTTACACGAGCAGCATCAGGTGCTCGCGCTCCCAGGAACTGATCACCCGCGAAAACGTCGCGAATTCCAGCTCCTTGACCTCGCAGAAGGCCGCCACGAACAGCGGCCCCAGCATGTCGGCCAGGGCCGGACAGCCGCGCAGTTGCCCGATCGCGTCTTCCAGGTTGCGCGGCAGGTCGCCGTGCACGTGTTCGGCGCTCTCGGGCGTGGGCTTCGATGGCCGCAAGCCTTCGGCCATGCCGAGGTAGCCGCAGGCCAGCGTGGCCGCCATCGCCAGGTAGGGGTTCACGTCGACGCCGGGCACGCGGTTTTCCACGCGGCGGCTGGCGGGGCCGGAATTCGGGATGCGGATGCCGCAGGTGCGGTTGTCGTAGCCCCAGCGGACGTTGGTCGGCGCCGACTGGAAGCGCGACAGGCGGCGGAAGGAATTCACGTGGGGCGCGAACAGCAGGGTCGCCGGCGGCACGTATTTTTCCAGCCCGCCGATGAAGCGATGGAACAGCTCGCTCTCGCTGCCGTCCTCGTTCGAGAACACGTTGCGCCCGGTCGCGCTGGCCACCACGCTCTGGTGCACGTGCATCGCGCTGCCGGGCTCGGTTTCCATGGGCTTGGCCATGAAGGTGGCGAAGATGCCGTGCCGCAGCGCCGTCTCGCGCACCGCGCGCTTGAACAGGAACACGCGGTCGGCCAGTTCCAGCGCGTCGCCGTGGGCGAAATTGATTTCCATCTGGCCGGCGCCGGCTTCGTGGATCAGGGTCTCGACGCCGAGCTCGTGCTGCTTGCAGAAGGCCGACAGTTCCTGGAAGAAGGGATCGAAATCGTTGACCGCGTCGATCGAATACGACTGTCGGCCCAGTTCGGTGAAGCCGCTGCGCCCCATCGGCGGGCTCAAGGGTTCATGCGGATTGGTGTTGCGCGCGACCAAATAGAACTCCATCTCGGGCGCCACCACCGGCTTCCAGCCGCGTTCGGCGTATTTGCCGAGCACGCGCCGCAGCACCGAGCGCGGCGCCAGTTCGACCAGGCTGCCGTCGAACTGGCGGCAATCGTGGATCACCAGCGCCACGCGCTCGGTGGCCCAGGGCACCACCCGCAGCGTGGCTTCGTCCGGCACGCACAGCATGTCGGGATCGGTGTCGCCGACGTAGGGCGTGTTGTTTGGCTGTTCTCCATGGACAGTGTTCAACAGCACGCTTTTTGGCAGCCGCATGTGCTCGCCAGCAAGGAAGAGATCCTTCGGCAGGATCTTGCCGCGTGCGATGCCGGTCATGTCGGCAATGACGCACTCGACTTCGTGGATGTTATGGTCGCGCAAGAATTCACGCATCGTGTGGCTCACCCCAGCGCTCATCGTGTCGCTCATCGTGACCCCTGTGCTGCCTGGCTTCGGTGCGGGTCACTATAGCACCGTACGGCCCACGTTTTCGGCGCTTCGTTGCACGTTTTCCTCAGTTGGCGTCATCGATGCCCCAGGCTGCCTTTTCTACGGCATACTTTCCAAAATGGAATCCAAACACGCCGACGACATTCCGACCGCGCGCATGTGGCGCATGTACGCCTGCGGCTGGGTGATCTATCTGCTGCTGCTCGCCTTCGCCACGCAGCTGGACAACCTGCGCTACGGCCGCGTCGACTGGCGCTCGGCATCGGATATCCTGTGGAGCGCACCGCAGGGCCTGATACTGTCGCTGGTCTGGCCACTGAGCGGCTGGCTGGAGCGCAGGAAGCTGCCGCCTGTCGCCGTCTTCCTGGCCCACGCAGCCGGTGCCTTGATCTATGGCTTCATGTCGTATGCGATGCTGTGGCTGATGCTGGGCCTGGAACAACCGCTGATCCGGTACGTCTGGCCCACCTTGTACTGCATGATGACGTATGTCGTGATCTGCGCCGTATTCCACATGGTGCGCGGCAACGCCGCCGCCCGGCGCCAGGCCGCCGCCATCCAGCAGGCGCACGGCCTGCTGGTCGCGTCGGAACTGAACGCGCTGCGCAGCAAGCTCAATCCACACTTCCTGTTCAACACCCTGCACTCGATCATCGCGCTGACGCGCAAGAGGCCGGACGCCGCCGAGACCGCCCTCTTCCAGTTTTCCGACATGCTGCGCTACGTGCTGGATACCGAAAAGAGCGGCAGCGACCGCGTGACCCTGGATGACGAGCTGCGCTTCACGCGCGACTACCTGGCACTGGAAAGCCTGCGCCTGGGCGGACGCTTGAACGTCGAATGGCAACTCGACGACAGCGCGTCCGGCCACCCGCTGCCGGCGCTGTCGCTGCAGCCGCTGGTCGAGAACAGCATCAAGCACGCTTTCAATCCGCACAGCCGGCCGGGCGTGCTACGCATCCGCACCCGTATCGACGACGACGGCAAGGCGCTGGCGCTGACCGTGGGCGACGACGGCCCCGGCGCCGACCCCGACGCGGTGCGCCGCTCGAACGGCCTCGGCATCCGCACCGTCGAGCGCCGCCTGCAACTCGAATACGGTGCGCGCGGCCGGCTGGCGATCGACACCGCGCCCGGCGCCGGCTTCGTGGTGACGATGTCGATTCCGCTCACCGCCTGAACAAGGAGCCGCATGGAAAGCAAGACCGTATTCATCGCCGAAGACGAACCGCTGGCGCGCGAGGTCCTGCGCGACGCGATCTATGGCCACGCCGGGCTGCGCCTGGTGGGCGAGGCGGCCGACGGCGCCACCGCGCTGGCCCAGATCGACCGGCTCCGTCCCGACGTCGTCTTCATGGACATCCAGATGCCCGAGATGACCGGCCTGGAAGTGCTCGGGCGCCTGGCGTGCGCGCCGCACATCGTGTTCACCACCGCCTACGACCAGTACGCGGTGACCGCCTTCGAACTGCACGCCCTCGACTACCTCCTCAAGCCGTTTACGCGCGCGCGTTTCGATGCCGCTGTGGCGCGCCTGCTGGACCTGGAAGCGACGCGGCCGGCGCCGGCGGTGCTGGGCGCGGCGCTGGCCCGGGCCGTGCAGCGCCAGCAGCCGGGCCAACACGGCCGCCTGGAGCGCATCCTGGTGCGCGACCGCGGCCGCATCTTCCCGCTGTCGCTGAACGAGATCGAATACATGAAGGCCGACGCCAAGTACACGGCGATCGCGGCGCGCGGACAGACCTTCCTGGTGCGGATCGGGATCTCGGAACTGGAAGCCCAGCTCGATCCGGCACGCTTCATCCGCATCCACCGCTCGGCGCTGGTGAACCTGGATTTCGTGGATTCCATGAAGGCGGACGACCAGTCGCAGCTGTCGATCCGGATGCGCGACGGCACCAGCCTGACGGCGAGCCGCGAAGCGTCGAAGGTGTTGCGGGAGATGGCGATTTAACGCCGCACGGAAGCATTTCCGGCCCGCGCCTTCGGCCGTCGCCCCTGCGCAGGCAGGGGTCCAAGTTCGCTGTACAGCGTCGGCCGTCACGCCACAGGCCCGCATCCACCTTGGGCCCTGCCTCCGCAGGGGCGACGTTTTAACGCTGCGGGCCAGATTAAGAGCGCCTAACGAAACCTTCAGGGCAAGGCGTATCGCCGAAAGCTGCCCTCGATCGTTGCCACCCCGTCATGCCCCAACAAAATCGATCCGGTTCGCGTTTTATGCCGCTATAATCGCGAATTTTTCCACCCAGAATTCCCCTTCGCCGGAGCACTTCCCACTGTGAATACCATCCTGATTACGTCCGTCGTGCTCTACCTGCTGGGTACCCTTGGCCTGGGCGTATGGGCCGGGTCGCGCATCAAGAATACCGCCGACTTCGCCGTCGCCGGCCGCAGCCTGCCGCTGGTCATGGTGATCACCACCACCTTCGCCACCTGGTTCGGCGCCGAGACCGTGATGGGCATTCCGGCCAGGTTCGTGCAGGGTGGCCTGAACGGCCTGGTCGAAGACCCGTTCGGTGCCGGCGCCTGCCTGATCCTGGTGGGCCTGTTCTTCGCCGCGCGCCTTTATAAATTGAACCTGCTGACCATCGGCGACTATTACCGCGCGCGCTACGGCAAGGGTATCGAAGTGTTCTGCTCGGTCGCCATCATCCTGTCCTACCTCGGCTGGGTGGCGGCGCAGATCACGGCGCTGGGCCTGGTGTTCTCGGTGCTGACCGGCGGCGCCATGTCGGAAACCGCCGGCATGATCGTCGGCACCCTGGCCGTGCTGATCTACGTGGTGGTGGGCGGCTTCCTGGCGGTGGCGATCACCGACTTCATCCAGATGATCGTGCTGGTGGTGGGCATGTCGATCATCGCCGTGTTCTCGTCGGAGCTGGCCGGCGGCACCGGCACCGTGCTGCAGATGGTGCAGCAGAAGGACCTGTGGAACTTCCTGCCGAAGTCCAACTTCACCGACATCGCCTTCTTCGTCGGCGCCGCCGTGACCATGATGCTGGGCTCGATCCCGCAGCAGGACGTGTTCCAGCGCGTGATGTCGGCCAAGGACGCGCCGACCGCGCGCGCCGGCGCCGTGATCGGCGGCGCCAGCTATATCCTGTTCGCCTTCGTGCCGATGTTCATCGTCGCCTGCGCCGTGATCGTGATGGGCAACGAGGCGATGGAACTGGCCAAGAACGACTACCAGCGCGTGTTGCCGACCTTCGTGATGTCGAAAATGCCCCTGATCATGCAGATCCTGTTCTTCGGCGCCCTGCTCTCGGCCATCAAGAGCACCTCGTCGGCGACGCTGCTGGCGCCGGCCACCAGCTTCACCGAGAACATCCTCAAGAACCTGCGCCCGGGCATGAGCGACCGCCAGCAGCTGCGGGCCATGCGCATCACCATCGTCGTGTTCGCGGTGCTGGTGCTGTCGTATGCGATCGCAATGCGCGGCACCTCGATCTACGAGCTGGTGTCCTCGGCCTACCAGGTCACCCTGGTGGGCGCCTTCGTGCCGCTGGTGATGGGCCTGTACTGGAAGCGCGCCACCACCCAGGGCGCGATCCTGTCGATCGGCGCCGGCATCGTCACCTGGATCGTGTTCTTCCCGCAGGTGTCCGCGCTGAGCAAGGCGTTTCCGGGACAGCTGGCCGGCCTGATCGCGGGTTTCGCCGGGATGATCGTCGGGTCGCTGCTGCCGCAGGTGTTCAAGAACCGGCATGAGCCGCACAAGGCGGCGGTGAATGTGTGAATGTGAAAAGGCCCCGGTCTGATGCCGGGGCCTTTTTGTTTGTAGTGGCTTCGGGAAGGAACTTGGGGCCCTGCCTTCGCAGGGGCGATGTGCATCCGATAACGCGAGAATACCGGTAGCGGTGTTTTCAGGTCGGCTTCAAAACCGTCGCCCCTGCGAAGGCAGGGGCCCAAGTTCGTGGAGCAGCCGCTACCCCATCCACCCCCGCCGCTGCACATCCGCCAGCGTCAAATCCAGGCAATACCTTATCCGCCCCACCATCTCGTCGATCTGCGCGCACGTGATGACCAGCGGCGGCGCCACGATCATCCGGTCGCCCACCGCGCGCATGATCACGCCGTTGTCGAACATGTGCCCCCGGCACAGCATGCCCACCGCCAGCTCGCGCGCGAACGGGTCGCAGTCGTGCAACGTCTCCCCCTTGCGCCGCACCAGGTTCAGCCCGGCCGCCATGCCCATGCTTTCGGCGTGGCCGACCAGCGGGTGCGCAGCCAGCGCGCCGAACGCCGTCTTCAGGTAGGGCCCGGTCTCGTGGGCCACCCGCTCGACCAGGCGCTCATCCAGCAGGATGCGGATGTTTTCGAGCGCCGCCGCGCACGCCACCGGGTGGCCGGAATAAGTAAAACCGTGGTTGAAATCGCCGCCCTTGTCGATCAGCGCGCCGGCCACGCGGCCGCCCACCAGCACGCCGCCCAGCGGGACGTAGCCCGAGGTGACGCCCTTGGCGAAGGCGATCAGGTCGGGCCGGATGCCCATCGTCTCGCAGCCGAACCAGGCGCCCAGGCGCCCGAAGCCGCAGATCACCTCGTCCGATACCAGCAGGATGCCGTAGCGGTCGCAGATGCGCTGGATCTCGGGCCAGTAGGTGGCGGGCGGGATGATCACGCCGCCCGCGCCCTGCACCGGTTCGCCGATGAAGGCGGCCACCTTGTCAGGGCCGAGTTCGAGGATCTTTTCTTCCAGCCAGCGCGCCGCCTTCAGGCCGAATTCGGCCTCGCTCATGCCGCGTCCGAGTTCGGCGAAGTTCGGCTGTTCGATGTGGTGGAAGCCCGGGATCGGCAGCGCGCCCTGCGCATGCATGCCGGCCATGCCGCCGAGCGACGCCCCGGCGATGGTGCTGCCGTGGTAGGCGTTGCGGCGGCTGATGATGGCCTGGCGCTCCGGCTGGCCCATCAGCTGCCAGTAGCGCCACACCATGCGCACCGCGGTGTCGTTGGCTTCCGAGCCGGAACTGGTGAAGAACACGTGCCGGAAGTTGTCCGGCGCCAGCGCGGCCAGGCGCGCGGCCAGCTGCAGCGCCGGCACGTTGGTGGTGTTGAAGAAGCTGTTATAGAAGGGCAGCGTGTCCATCTGCCGCGCCACCGCGGCCGTGATGGCGGCGCGGCCGTAGCCGACGTTGACGCACCACAGGCCGGACATGCCGTCGATGATCCGGTTGCCGTCCGAATCCCACAGATGGATGCCGTCGCCGCGCACCATGACGCGCGCGCCGCTGCGGCGCAGCGCCGCGTGGTCGGTGAACGGATGCAGGTGATGCGCGGCGTCGAGCCGCCGCAGTTCACCGGTATCGAAACCGGGCGTGGCGCGACCGGGCGTATCGCGGGTCAGTTCATCGCCCGCCTCCGGGTCCGGCGCGCGCACGCCGGCCACCATGCTGTCGATTGCCATGATTGACTCCCATCGTCGTCAGGTACTCAAACATGCAACAGAAGGTGCTCGCGCTCCCACGAGCTGATGACCGTCATGAACTCCTGGTGCTCGAGTTCCTTGACCGCCGAATAGACGTCGACGAAGCGATCGCCCAGGATGTCGCGCAGGCGGTCTTCGCGGCGCAGCAGGGTCAGCGCTTCGGACAGGCCCTGCGGCAGCTCGACCGGCAGTTTGTAGGCGCTGCCCTCGACCATCGGGGTCGGCTCCAGCCGCTCCTGCATGCCGAGGTAGCCGCAGGCCAGCGTGACGGCCAGCGCCAGGTACGGGTTGGCGTCGGCGCCGATCACGCGGTTCTCGACGCGCCGGTCCTGCGAGCCCGACACCGGCACGCGCAGGCCGACGGTGCGGTTGTCGACGCCCCACTGCAGGTTGATCGGCGCGGCCGTGCGGCGCACGATGCGGCGGTAGGAGTTGACGTAGGGCGCGACGATGGCCATCGCCGGCGCCATGTACTTCTGCAGGCCGCCGATGTACCAGCGGAACAGCTCGGACGGTGCCCCTTCCGCGTTGCTGAAGATGTTCTTGCCGGTCTCGGCGTCGACCACGCTCTGGTGCACGTGCATCGCCGAGCCGGGCTCGCCGGCCATCGGCTTGGCCATGAAGGTGGCGTACATGTCGTGCTTGAGCGCCGCTTCGCGCAGCGTGCGCTTGAAGAAGAACACCTTGTCGGCCAGGCCGAGCGGCTCGCCGTGCTGGAAGTTGATTTCCATCTGGCCGGCGCCGATCTCGTGGATCAGGGTGTCGACGTCCAGGCCCATCATGTCGCAGTAATCGTAGATGTCCTCGAACAGCGGATCGAACTCGTTGACCGCGTCGATCGAGTACACCTGGCGGCTGGTCTCGGAACGGCCGCTGCGGCCGATCGGCGCCGCCAGCGGCAGGTCGGGATCGACGTTCTTGGCGGTGAGGTAGAACTCGAGCTCGGGCGCCACGACCGGTTTCCAGCCCTTCTGCTCGTACAGTTTCAATACGCGGCGCAGCACGCTGCGCGGGGCGAAGTCGACCAGCTTGCCATCGGCAAAATAGCAGTCGTGGATCACCTGCGCGGTCGGGTCGACGGCCCACGGCACCATCGTGATGGTGCCCGGATCGGCCTTCAGGATCATGTCGCGGTCGGTGGTGGAAATGGCGCGGTCGAAGGCGTCATCGTCTTCCGGCGAATTGCCGGTGACGGTCATGCCCAGCACGATTTCCGGCAGGCGCATGCCGCGGTCCTCGGTGAATTTAACGCGCGGAAGGATCTTTCCACGCGCCACACCGGTCAGGTCGGGCACCAGGCATTCGATTTCGGTGACGCGTTTGGCATTGAGCCACTCGTCCATGTCGTTGTATGAAAAATTGTCGCGGATTGCCATGATTGTTCCTCGTTCGTCGATGAAAGGCAGGCGCGCGCGAGCGTGCACGGCCTGCGTTGATGCGGGCGCGGGAACGGGGAGCTATGGGACGGAGTTTTTCCACTCGTGCGCCGCCCACGTGTGATGGGCGGCTAAGGGCATTTTCGATTCCGTTTGGTGCGTTCGTGATACTCGCGGCAGGCATTGCCGAAAGCGCCGAACATCTTCATCGAATACGGGTTGTGCACGATGCGCCATTCCGGGTGCCATTGCACCGCCAGCGTGAAGGCGGGCGAATCCTTGACGGAAAACGCTTCGACCAGGCCGTCCTCGGCGGTGGCTTCGACGACCAGGCCAGGGGCCAGTTCGTTTACACCCTGGCCGTGCAGGGAGTTGACCGGGATCTCGGACACGCCGAGGATCCCGTGCAGCTTGCCGCCTTCGACCAGCTTGACCTTGTGTGCATCGCCGTATTGCTCGTCCATTCCCAGCTCCGGGTTCTCGCGGTGATCGAAATGCCCCGGCACCGTCTGCACCGCCTGGTACAAGCTGCCGCCCAGCGCCACGTTCATCTCCTGGAACCCGCGGCAGATCGCGATGATCGGAATGCCGCGCTTGACGGCCTCGCGGATCAGCGGCAGCGTGGTCTGGTCGCGTGCCGGGTCCTGTGGCAGCGACGGGTCCAGTACTTCCTCGGAGTAATAACTTGGATGCACGTTGGACGCCGAGCCGGTCAGCATGATGCCGTCGCACAGCTCGAGCATGGTTTCCAGGTCGAGCGACGCGCCCAGCGAGGGCAGGATCATGGGGGCGCAATCGGCGCCGAGGACGACGGCGTCGACGTATTTATGCTGGGCCGCGTGGTAAGGATGTTCTCCAAAATCGCGGGTGCAAGCCGGGACGATAACGATCGGGCGCATGGTCTCTACCTTTGTCAGTGAGGCGCACGCGAACCATCATACTGCAAACAGATCCGCATGCGGGTGGCCGTTGTTACAGATCAATAAAAATGCGTATACGCCTGCACGCATTCGTATATCTGCTAAGGGAAAGGTTTCGTTGGCTGGAAACCGATAGCAAAATCTTATCGTCAACTCGCAAACCATGCCAACACGACTCGTGAAAGCTGACCCAGATTGCGCGCGTTCCTCTCTATCGGCCATTATCAACGTTGTGATGAGTCCGCAGGAAGATAGTATGCTCCTTCCGGTGCCCCAGGCACCCTGACTCGGAATTTCAGGCTCGCGAGCAGCTTGTCCCATAGTGCCACGGCTTCGTCGTCGCTGAGCGATGCAGCCTTGGCGGCGCCGACCGTGTTGTGCTCGACCTTGGTGTACAGGTGGGCGATGAATTCGGACGGGTTGGCCACGTCCTTCGGCGTGCCCACGAATCCCCATTCGAAATCATGCACCCCGTCCATGCGCCTGATGAGCGATTCTTCGCCATGCCAGTGCTGCACGTCCCGTTTTCCTTCGCGCAGCAGCGTGCGGCTGGGATACAGGAGTCCCTGTTGCTTCTGTGCCCCCTGGATACGCGCCAGCAAGGACAGTTCCTCCACTTTCATCCGCGCGAATTCTTCCTTGGAGTAGTCGGCATACGCGTCCTTGTTCGAACTGATGGAAAAGCTCACGTCGGGCAGGCTGGGAATGTGGATGCCGACGTTGACCATTTCCTGTTCGCCATAAAAGGAACTGGCCATGAAGCCGTGTTCGATGCAATAACCTTCGTCGGGTGGAACGTCATCTGCAGTCCGAAGGCGTAGGCCTTTGGCCCGACTGGTTTCTATTGCCACGAGTTGTTCCTCAGACTTTGTCGAATCGCCACCGCCTAAAAGAAAAATCAGGTTATCTTTATTTACATATGTATTAAAAAAATGAAGATTAAATTCTTTTGCAAATTTACTTTCGTAATAGCGCACTTGCCAACTACCTTTGATCGGTCCCTGGTCGTTATAAGTAATCTCAGCATCATCATCGTGATATTTCAATTTTGCAATATCTTTATCAGCCAGTGCCTTGAGCGCGTTCTGGTCGCCTTTGAAGAAATAGATTCTGGATGGAAAGGAAACATTCCCCCATATCACCTGCGCTTCCTTGGGAACAGTCAGCGCATAACGGCCAAAACAGACAAGCTTGGTTTCTTTGAACAGGTTTTTCAAGCGCTGGCTTAAGGCGACAGGTTCAGGCACGGCATTCTCCTTGTAGGCATAGGTCTTCGAGCAAGTCATCAGCAAAGCCACCATCAGCAGGGCGACGCATCCAGCCAGCACGGTCCGCTTGGGCACACGCATGATCACTCCCATTTCGCCGTCCCGGCGATCTTGACGATGGCGTACAGCATCGATGCCAGCACATGCGGATGCGCATAGCTGTCCTGATGCTCGTAGCCGCTTCCCTTGGCTTGCCCATGTTCGAACAAGCTGCCGGCGATCTTGCGCGCTGAGCGTTCCGCCGGTACCGTCTCGTCGCCGGCTGCGTCTCCCGGCTGCAATTTGAGCGTCAACACCCTGGTTCCCGCTTGTACCGTCAACGTTCCCTTTTTATCGTCCGTCAACAGTTTCCAAGTGTCCGCCGGCGGCAACGAGATCGTTCGACTATCCCAGACTTCAGGGTTCATGACCTTGAAGACCAGGTTGCCATAGCTCTTATGCTCATCTGATGCGCAATAACTGGCATAACAATGCGTCGGGTGGAACGTCGTCTCGATGGTGTCGAGAAATGCGTTCGCAGCAGCCAAACGTTCCCACACCTTGGCCACGCCCCCGCCATCTTTCTCAAGAACTTTGCCAGGGTTCACCCAGTCTGGATTGACGAGGCGCCACCAGTTCTGTTGCGGCTGAAGGTAAATACTTCGAAGTGCGTTTTCACTCCCCTGCGGCCAGCTACGGATCGTCCTGCCGCATCCATCCACGACCTTCAGCCAGTCCTTGCCATACGCAGCCGCAGGCAGCAATTCCATGGGCGCGGGTGCATTGGCGAGGATGGCTGTGGCATGCTGACCGTCGATCCCGATAATCTCGGCGAAAATCTCCGCCTTGATCCCTTCCTTTTCCTGGAAACCGAAGCGCATGCGCCGGTAGGCGGCGGCCGCACCCAGAGTCGGCATGGCGCTGTGGTACATGCCCAGCACTTTCACCACCGGGTCATTCAACAGCCTTCCATATTTGGGATGGACCAGGGCGCGTCCCACGAGGCCGCCCATGCTGTGCGTGACGACGATCACTTCGCTGCACTTGAAGCCGCGCTGCTGGTAGCCGCGCACTAGTCCACGGATCCGCTCAGCGATGACCTTGGCCGAATCGCCGTTACTCTTCAGGTAGTTGTATCCCATCGCATGTACCGGATACCAGCATGCGGCGATCCTTTGCAAGTCATCCTTGTCGACCTCGACGGACGATGGCCCGAAGAGCGAGGCATAGGGACTCGAGCGCCAACATCCAAACGGATCGAGCTGTCCGTTGCGCGAGATGTTGTTGAGATAGCGTTCCGCCGTTTTCAACATTTCCCCATAGGCACCGGCGAACAGCACTTCGCTCCAGCCTCGCCAGCGCGCGACCTGGGCCGGGCTTTCCAACTTGCCGGAGACGCGCCGGCCAGGCGGCGCAATTTGCATCCTGATCAGGGGCGGAATGGGCGCTAGTGCGTCCGGTACGTTCTGGTGGAGGGTATCGGCGGCGAGGGTTTCCTTGCCTTGCGGATCGAACCGGCCTTTGTCTTCCGTATAATGGTAATACTCGACCTCGGTCTCGTTAGGATCGAACACCAGCTGACGCTGGGCCGGCGAGGCGTTCCGGAACCAGCCGCCCAGTCCCCTCTTAGCACCGACTGAAATGGGGCTGGACACGAGATCGTCGGGGCGCCAGGCACGATTATCGTCGCGTGCCAACTCGTCCTGGCGCCTCTTGCTCATGCGCAGGTTGCTGCCCATGACGCCCGGCAGGAAGACGATGGGGATGACTTTCCCAGGCGGGACCGTCACGTCGTGCCGGATCGTGTCGCTGGTATCGGTCATGTGTACCGTGTACTCGGCCCAGCCGCCGACGCCTTGGCTGAATTCTCCCTGCTGATTGCCGCGCTCGTTCAGAACTTTCTCATCGCTCATAGAGAGTTTGCCTTTCTATCGGAGTGCACGACCGCAGCTATTCCTGTCATGGGCGACGGTTGAGGATTAAGAAATAAATTTCCATCGGTTAAGGTACTCAAGCGATACAGTGGTCATTTGATATGGAACAAAAAGGAACTCTGGATGATGTTGGAGAGACTCATCAATCATGCAGTTCTTGCCTTGACGGGGTGACGACCAAGCAAGCCTCCTACCCGATCGTTCGACGCGTGCTATCTTTGTCCTCCCATACGAACAAGGTCGTGGCCCGAACAGCCCGCCGACCATTGACGAGGATATTCATGCTGAAACTGAACGACCCTTCCCTGCTGCGCCAGCAGGCCTACATCGACGGCGCCTGGTGCGATGCCGATGAAGGCCGCACCGCCGACGTCATCAACCCCGCCACCGGCGACAAGCTCGGCACCGTGCCTCACATGGGCACGGCGGAAACCCGGCGCGCCATCGAAGCCGCCAACGCCGCCTGGCCGGCCTGGCGCAAAAAAACGGCGCGCGAACGCGCCCAGGTCCTGCGCACCTGGTACGAGCTGATGATCGCCAACGCCGACGACCTGGCGGCCATCATGACCGCCGAGCAGGGCAAGCCGCTGAGCGAATCGAAGGGCGAAGTGAGCTACGCCGCTGCCTTCTTCGAATGGTTCGGCGAGCAGGCCAAGCGCATCGAGGGCGACGTGCTGGAGTCGGCCACGCGCGGCCAGCGCATCATCGTGACCAAGGAGCCGATCGGCGTGTGCGCCGCGATCACGCCGTGGAACTTCCCGGCCGCGATGATCACCCGCAAGGTGGCGCCGGCGCTGGCCGCCGGCTGTCCGGTCGTGCTCAAGCCGGCCGGATTGACGCCCTACTCGGCCCTGGCCCTGGCCGTGCTGGGCGAGCGCGCCGGCGTGCCGCGAGGCGTGTTCTCGATCGTGATCGGCGATTCGAATGCCATCGGTGGCGAACTGTGCGCGAATCCGCTCGTGCGCAAACTCAGCTTCACCGGCTCGACCGAGGTCGGCAGGACACTCATGCAGCAGTGCGCGCCGACGGTCAAGAAGCTGTCGCTGGAACTGGGCGGCAACGCCTCGTTCATCGTGTTCGACGACGCCGACCTCGACGCCGCGGTCGAGGGTGCGCTGGCCTCGAAGTACCGCAACATGGGCCAGACCTGCGTCTGCGCCAACCGCTTCTATGTGCAGGATGGCGTCTACGACGAGTTCGCGCGCCGCTTCACCGCCAAGGTCAATGAACTGAAGGTCGGCAATGGCGCCGAGCCCGGCGTCACCCAGGGTCCGCTGATCAACGACGCGGCCGTGGACAAGGTCGAGCAGCACATCGCCGATGCGCTCGGCAAGGGCGCGCGCCTGCTGTTGGGCGGCAAGCGCCACGCGCTCGGCCGCAGCTTCTTCGAGCCGACCGTGCTGGCCGACGTCACGTCCGGGATGGTGATCGCCGAAGAGGAAAGCTTCGGTCCGGTGGCGCCGCTGTTCCGCTTCAAGACCGAGGACGACGTCATCGCGCAAGCCAACGATACCGAATTCGGCCTGGCCTCGTATTTTTATTCGCGCGACATCGGCCGCGTGTTCCGCGTGGCCGAACGGATCGAAACCGGCATGATAGGCATCAACACCGGCCTGATCTCGAACGAGGTGGCGCCCTTCGGCGGCGTCAAGCAGTCGGGCCTGGGGCGCGAAGGCTCGAAGTACGGGATGGACGATTACCTCGTCATCAAGTACCTCTGCCTCGGCGGACTCGGACTGTAAGCGGCGCCCCGCGATGCGCCGCGATCCCTTCGAGTTCGTGACCGATGCGCCGCTGTTCGTAGTGCCGCGCATGCTGGAGCGGCTGCGCGGCTGGCGCGACGGCGCCAAGCTGGCGGACTTGCCGGGCCCGAGCCCGTCGCCGGAACGCGAGCGCCTGGCGGCCGCACTGGACAGCCTGGGCCAGCGCCTCGTCGCGGGGATAGCGGCGCATCCGAGCAAGTTCTGGGTATTGAAGCAGTTCCAGCGGTCGCTGGAAGCCGTGCGGGAAGAGGATACCGAGGCGCGGGAACACTTCGGGACCGAGCTGGAACGGGTGATGGACATCCTCGGCATCGAGAGTGCCGACGGGGTGCTGGCGTATTACCTCGGCGCTACGTAGGACGGGCTCTCCGCGCGCCCCCGCGAACGCCTGCATGATGCCGGCTGTCGCATGGGCACGGGGTGCCCTGCCATTCAACGCTTGTATTCGTGGTACTTGCGCGCGTCGCCGCGCACCAGGTCGGCCGGATACTTGGCGCGGTTGAGCACCATCTTGTCCTGCACCGCGGCCAGCAGGTCGACGTCCAGCTTGTCGGCCAGCCGCACCAGGTAGACCAGCACGTCGGCCATCTCGTGCCGCACTTCGCCCAGTTTATCCGGCCCGAGTTCGTCGGCACGGCCCTGCTGCAGCCACTGGAAGTGTTCCAGCAGCTCGGCCGCTTCCACCGTCAGCGCCGCCGCCAGGTTCTTGGGCGTGTGGAACTGGTCCCAGTCGCGCTCGTCGACGAACTGGCGCACGATCCCGCGCAGTTGCGCGAGTTCGCCGCCCGGCTGGCTCACTTGCCGCTCACTGGTCATTGAGCAGGTAGCCGTCGAGCACCACGCGCAGCTTCGGCTCGATCTCGTCATGGCTGCTGACGGTGATGCCGAGGTCGCGCAACAGGCCGTCGTGCACGCCGTAGACCCAGCTGTGGATGGTCAGCTGCTGGCCACGTTCCCAAGCGTCGCGCACGACCGTGGTCTGGGCGATGTTGATCACCTGTTCGGCCACGTTCAGCTCGACCAGGCGGTCGGTGGCGGCCTTGCCGGCGACCTTGCCCAGGTATTTGCCATGCTTGTCGCGCACGTCGCGCACGTGGCCGAGCCAGTTGTCGGCCAGGCCGACGCGGGTGTTGTTGAGGGCGGCGCCCACGCCCGAGCAACCGTAATGGCCGCACAGGATGATGTGCTTGACCTTCAGCACGTCGACCGCGAACTGCAGCACGGTGAGCGCATTCAGGTCCGAGTGCGACACGACGTTGGCGATGTTGCGATGGACGAACAGCTCGCCCGGTGCCATGCCGAGCAGCTCATTGGCCGGGACGCGGCTGTCCGAGCAGCCGATCCACAGGTATTCGGGCGCCTGCTGCGAAGCCAGGTCGGAGAAGAAGCTTGGATCTTCTTCCACCATCGCCGCGGCCCATTTGCGGTTGCGCTCGAACAGGTCGGCGGCGGTGAGGCCGGTGGGGGTTTTTGCCATGAGAATTCCTTTTGTTGCGGCGTCGTCCCCGCGCAGGCGGGGACCCATGCCGAGGCTCCGAAGATAGATCGGTACGCTTGAAAGCGGCAACTTCGGAGACGAGTCATGGGTTCCCGCTTTTGCGGGAACGACGGTTTTTAATGCGGAGTAATGGTAACGCGCCTGCCAGGAAAACGCTGCAATCCCAGCTGTTGCTCAAGCTACCATACTTCAGTCAAAAAAAACCGCCGAAGGCTTGCGCCATTCAGCGGTTCGTGGACTTCTTACTCGAAGAAGTCCTTCACTTTATCCATCCAGCCCTTGCTCTGCGGGCTGTGCTTGGCGCCGCCGTCGTTGGTCAGGCGCTCGAACTCCTTGAGCAGGTCTTTCTGCTTGTCGGTCAGCTTGACCGGGGTCTCGACCACCACGTGGCAGAACAAATCGCCCGAGTAGCCCGAACGCACGCCCTTGATGCCCTTGCCTTTCAGGCGGAAGGTCTTGCCGGTCTGGGTGCCTTCAGGAATGGTGAAGGACACCTTGCCGCTCAGGGTCGGCACTTCGATCTCGCCGCCCAGCGCCGCCTTGACGAAGGAGATCGGCATTTCGCAATGCAGGTCGTCGCCTTCGCGCTGGAACACTTCGTGCGGCTTGATGTGGATCTCGACGTACAGGTCGCCCGGCGGCCCGCCGTTGGTGCCCGGCTCGCCGTTGCCCGACGAGCGGATGCGCATGCCGTTGTCGATACCGGCCGGAATCTTGACCTCGAGGGTCTTGTTGCGCTTGATGCGTCCGGCGCCGCCGCAGGCCGCGCATGGTTCCGGAATGATCTTGCCGCTGCCGTGGCACTTCGGGCAGGTCTGCTGGATCGAGAAGAAGCCCTGCTGCATGCGCACCTGGCCGTGGCCGGCGCAGGTGGTGCAGGTGACCGGCTGGGTGCCCGGCTTGGCGCCGCTGCCGTGGCAGGTGTCGCACTTGTCCCAGCTCGGCACGCGGATCGTGGTGTCGAAGCCGCCCGCGGCCTGCTCCAGCGTGATCTCGAGGTTGTAGCGCAGGTCGGCGCCGCGGTAGACCTGCGGCCCCCCGCTGCGGCCGCCACGGCCGCCGCCGAAGATGTCGCCGAAGATGTCGCCGAACGCATCGCCGAAGCCGCCCCCGCCGAAACCGCCGCCGCCGCCCATGTTCGGATCGACGCCGGCGTGACCGTAACGGTCATAAGCCTCGCGCTTTTCCGGATTGCTCAGCATTTCGTAAGCTTCCTTGACCTCCTTGAACTTCTCTTCCGCTTCCTTGTTGTCAGGGTTGCGGTCAGGATGGTATTTCATCGCAAGCTTGCGATACGACTTCTTGATGTCTTCTTCCGAAGCACCTTTGGCGACCCCGAGGATCTCGTAAAAATCACGCTTTGCCATTTGTCGGCACCTTGCTGTTTATTTACTGAACTGTCTATGCAAAAAAACCGAGCCGGGCACCCCTGGGGTCGCATCGGCTCGGCGGGTTCCGCTACGGGGCCGTTTGCAACCGGCCCCGTTTCCAACCATGGTTACTTGGCGTCCTTGACTTCCTTGAAGTCGGCGTCGACCACGTCGTCGTCCTGCTTGGCACCGGCGTCAGCGCCCGGCTGGCCGCCGGCCTGGGCACCGGCAGCGCCCTGCTGGGCCTGCATGTCGGCATACATCTTCTCGCCCAGCTTCTGGGAAGCGGTCGACAGTGCGGCCACCTTGGCGTCGATGTCGGCCTTGTCGCCCGACTTGATCGAAGCTTCCAGGTCGGTGATCGCGGCTTCGATCTTTTCCTTCTCGCCGGCTTCCAGCTTGTCGCCGTACTCGGTCAGGGACTTGCGGGTCGAGTGGACCAGCGCGTCGGCCTGGTTGCGCGACTCCGCCAGTTCCTTGACCTTCTTGTCTTCTTCCGCGTTCAGCTCGGCGTCCTTCACCATCTTCTGGATTTCTTCTTCCGACAGGCCCGAATTGGCCTTGATGGTGATCTTGTTTTCCTTGCCGGTGGCCTTGTCCTTCGCGCCGACGTGCAGGATGCCGTTGGCGTCGATGTCGAAGGTCACTTCGATCTGCGGGGTGCCGCGCGCTGCCGGCGGGATGCCTTCCAGGTTGAATTCACCCAGGCCCTTGTTGCCGGCGGCGATTTCACGCTCGCCCTGGTACACCTTGATGGTCACGGCCGGCTGATTGTCGTCGGCGGTCGAGAACACCTGCGAGAACTTGGTCGGGATCGTGGTGTTCTTCTGGATCATCTTGGTCATCACGCCGCCCAGGGTTTCGATACCCAGCGACAGCGGGGTCACGTCCAGCAGCAGCAGGTCCTTGCGCTCGCCCGACAGGACCGAACCCTGGATCGCGGCGCCGACGGCGACGGCTTCGTCCGGGTTGACGTCCTTGCGCGGGTCCTTGCCGAAGAACTCCTTGACTTTTTCCTGCACCTTCGGCATGCGGGTCATGCCGCCGACCAGGATGATGTCGTCGATGTCCGAAACCTTGACGCCGGCATCCTTGATGGCGATGCGGCACGGCTCGATGGTCTTCGAGATCAGTTCCTCGACCAGCGATTCCAGCTTGGCGCGGGTCATCTTAAGGTTCAGGTGGACCGGGGCGCCATTGGCCATCGCGATATACGGCTCGTTGATCTCGGTCTGCTGCGACGACGACAGTTCGATCTTCGCGCGCTCGGCCGAAGCCTTGATGCGCTGCAGGGCGATCGCGTCCTTCGACAGGTCGAGGCCGTTGATCTTCTTGAACTCGTCGATGATGTAGTCGATGATGCGCTGGTCGAAGTCTTCGCCGCCCAGGAAAGTGTCGCCGTTGGTCGACAGCACTTCGAACTGCTTCTCGCCTTCGACGTCGGCGATCTCGATGATCGACACGTCGAAGGTGCCGCCGCCGAGGTCATACACGGCGATCTTGCGGTCGCCCTTGTCGGTCTTGTCCAGGCCGAATGCCAGCGCAGCCGCGGTCGGCTCGTTGATGATGCGCTTGACGTCCAGGCCGGCGATGCGGCCGGCGTCCTTGGTTGCCTGGCGCTGCGAGTCGTTGAAGTAGGCCGGCACGGTGATGACGGCTTCGGTCACTTCTTCGCCGAGGTAGTCTTCGGCGGTCTTCTTCATCTTGCGCAGGACTTCGGCCGACACCTGCTGTGCCGCCAGTTTCTTGTCGCGCACGCCGATCCAGGCGTCGCCATTGTCGGCCTTGACGATCTGGTACGGCATCAGGCCGATGTCCTTCTGGACTTCTTTCTCGTCGAACTTACGGCCGATCAGGCGCTTGACGGCGAACAGGGTGTTTTTCGGGTTGGTGACCGCCTGGCGTTTCGCCGGCGCGCCAACCAGGATCTCGCCATCTTCCTGATAAGCGATGATCGAAGGCGTAGTACGGGCGCCTTCCGCATTCTCGATGACCTTCGGCTGGCCATTCTCCATGATTGCCACGCAGGAGTTGGTCGTGCCCAGGTCGATACCGATGATTCTGCCCATAATATTTTCCTTTTTAGTACTCAGTTTTCAGATGTGTCGAATATAGGGAAATAACGCTTGCTTTCAAGAGCTTGTTCAGCTCCAGTGCAACATTTATTTCGGTGCCGCAGCAGTCACGATGGCCGGGCGCAGCAGGCGGTCGGCGATCATGTAGCCCTTTTGCAGGACGGTGACCACGGTATTGGCTTCCTGCTCGGACGGCACCACGGCGACGGCCTGGTGCTTGTTCGGGTCGAGCTTGTCGCCCGCTTGCGGCATCACTTCGACCAGGCGGTTCTTTTCGAACGCGGTGGTGAGCTGCTTGAGGGTCATCTCGACGCCTTCCTTGATCGACTCGACGGTCGGCGCTTCGACTTTCAGTGCCATTTCGAGGCTGTCGCGCACCGGCACCATGGCTTCGGCAAAACTTTCGATCGCGAATTTATGCGCCTTGCTGACGTCTTCCTGGGCACGGCGGCGGATGTTCTCGCCATCGGCCTTGGCACGCATGAAGGCATCGTGCATCTCGGCCAGCTTGGCCTCGGTTGCGCTCAGCTGTTCTTCGAGGCTGGGCGCCGAGGAAGTCGCCTGGGCCTGGGCCGGGTTTGCGGCTTCGCCTTCGGCGTGGTTGTTCACCTCTTGGTTTTCTTGGTCTTGCATCGAAAAAACTCCTGGAATCAAGGACTTGGCTGATTGGTTGATAGTGCCATGCTTGTCACACAGGCCCGCATATGAGGCAATCTCCTACATTTTCAAGGGGAATTGCGCAATCCACATGGGGTAGGCGTGGGCAGACATCCTTTATCAGCATTGCGTTCTAACATCTTTCCTAAGATACATTAAATCTTGGGTAATGCATCCGCCTGACGGCTGGAACGATGGGGAACAATCATGCGACTGCATCTGACAAGTGGCGCCGTTGCGGCGACAGGCGTGCGCGAACCGGCACCACAAAACGTGCCATTCTAACAGCTTGTTGAAAATTAAGCCTAAAACATAGGCAGCCGGAGGGTGGGCGCTGCGAGCCCACCCCGGACATGTGCGTCATGTCGGCTTGCGCGTGGGCGCGCGGGCCCACGCCACGGCAGGTCAGGCGCCCAGCGTGAGCGCGTACTCGCGTCCGATCTGGGCGTCGCGCCGCTGCGTGGCCTGTTGCGCCGGGGAGAGGATGGTCGGCCAGCCGATCAGGTGCTGCTCGGCGATCTCGGCCAGGCCGGTGATCCAGGCCTCGCTGTCGTTCAGGCAGGGAATGTAGTGGTAGGCCTGGCCGCCGTTCGATTCGAAATCGTGGCGCACTTCCATGTTGATCTCTTCCAGCGTCTCCAGGCAGTCGCTGGTGAAGCCCGGGCACATGACGTCGATGCGTTTCACGCCGTCGCGCGCCAGCTGCTGCACGGTCGGCGCCGTATACGGTTGCAGCCACTCGGCGCGGCCGAAACGCGACTGGAAGGTCACCACGTACTGGTCCGGCCCCAGCCCCAGGCGGGCGGCCAGCAGGCGCGCCGTCTTGTGGCATTCGCAGTGGTAGGGATCGCCCAGCTGCAGGGTGCGCTTGGGCACGCCATGGAAACTCATCAGCAATTTCTCGCCGCGGCCATGCGCTTCCCAGTAGCTTTCCACCGAGCGCGCCAGCGCCTCGACGTAGCCCTCGTGGTCGTGGTAGTGCCTGACCAGGCGCAGCTCGGGGACATTGCGTACGTTCTTGTAGTGGGCGAACACCGCGTCCCAGACCGAGGCCGTGGTCGTGCCCGAATACTGCGGGTAGGCCGGCAGCACCACGATGCGCTCGCAGCCGCGCGCCTTGAGCTCGTCCAGCACGTCCGGCAGCGCCGGCGAGCCGTAGCGCATCGCCATCGCCACTTCCACGTCCTGGTGGCCGCGCGCGGCCAGCGTCTTCTGCAACTGCACCGCCTGGCGTTGCGTATATACCTTGAGCGGCGAACCCTCGCGCGTCCAGATGCTTTCGTATTTCTTGGCCGAGGCTTTGGCGCGGAAGGGCAGGATCGCCAGGTTCAGGATCAGGCTCCAGACGACACGCGGGATTTCCACCACGCGCGGATCGGACAGGAACTCCTTCAGGTAGCGCCGCACGGCCTTCGGGGTCGGGGCATCGGGTGTGCCGAGGTTGACGAGCACGACGGCGCTTTTGGCGATGGTGCCGTGCTGGTGGGTGGGTTCTTTACGAAAGGGCATGGATCGGAGGTGGGTGCTGGGGAACGCCATTATAAATTGGCACTGCCCGATGTCCGATTAGATATTTACGATCGGGGTGATAGCCAAGCCGGGCCCGCAACCTGGATACGTCGCCCCTGCGCAGGCAGGGGCCCAAGTTGCATGCGTTTCGATTGCTCGCGCAAAATCAGACCCCTGCCTGCGCAGGGGCGACGTTCATGGCCAGCGCAGCCAACCGTGCGACGACGGCTAGGAGGCCAGCAACTCCCGCGCATGCTTGCGCGTCGTCTCCGTGATCTCGATGCCGCCCAGCATGCGTGCCACCTCTTCCACCCGCTCCTTCTTGTCCAGCACGTCGATGCGCGAGACCGTCTTGCCGCCTTCGACCGTGCCCTTGGCCACCTGGAAGTGCTGGTTGGCCTGGCTGGCCACCTGCGGCAGGTGGGTCACGCACAGCACTTGCCGGCTCTGGCCGAGACGCTTGAGCAGGCGGCCCACGACTTCCGCAACGCCGCCGCCGATGCCGGTGTCGACCTCGTCGAAGATCAGGGTCGGCACGGTGGTCGCGTTGGCGGTGATGACGGAAATCGCCAGCGAGATACGCGCCAGTTCGCCGCCGGAGGCGACCTTGGCCAGCGGCCGCGGCGCCACGCCGGCGTGGCCGGCGACCAGGAACTCGACCTGCTCCAGGCCATAGGCGGCCGGTTCGCATGGGTTCAGGCCGACCACGAAGCGTCCGCCGCTCATCGACAGCTCCTGCATCGCTTCCGACACCTGCGCCGACAGGCGCTGGGCCGCCGCGGCGCGCGTGGCCGACAGCTTGCGTGCCGCTTCCATGTACACGCCCCTGGCCTTCTCTTCCTGGCGGCGCAGGCCCTCGACGTCGCTGGCGTCGGCCAGCTGCTTGAGCTTGGCCTTCAGCGTGGCGTGCTCTTCCGGCAGCTCGTCCGGCGTGACGCGGAACTTGCGCGCGGTGCTGTGGATCGCGTCCATGCGCGCGTCGACCTGGGCCAGGCGGTCCGGATCGAGTTCGACCTTGTCGACGTAGTTGTTCAGCGCATACACCGCTTCCTGCAGCTGGATGCGCGCCGGCTCCATGCAGTCGAGCACGGCCTGCAGGCCGGCGTCGACGTCCACCAGCTTCGACAGCTTCTGGTTCAGCGAGGACAGCTGCGACAGGATCGGCTGCTCGGATTCGGAAATGGCGTTCAGCGCTTCCTGCGCGCCTTCGATCAGGCTGGCGGCATGCGACAGGCGGCTGTGCTCGTTGGCGATCTCGACCCATTCGCCCGGCTTGACCGCGAGTTTATCGAGCTCGCCGACCTGCCATTCCAGCCGTTCGCGCTCGAGCAGCACGTTCCTGGCATTGGTCTCGAACTCCTCGCGCTGGCGCGCCAGCGCGCGCCACGCTTTATAGGTACCGGCGACCTGCTGCACCTGGGCGCTGGCGGCCGGGTCGCGCACGGCGACCTGGTTGTCGAGCAGCGCGCGCTGGGCGTCGCCCTTGAGCAGCGACTGGTGCGCGTGCTGCCCGTGGATGTCGACCAGCAGTTCGCCGAGCTCGCGCAGCTGGCTCGCGGTGGCGGCGCTGCCGTTGATATAGGCCTTGGAGCGGCCGGCGTTGTCGATCACGCGGCGCAGCAGCGCGCCGCCGTCCTCGGCGCCGAATTCGTTCTGCTCGAGCCAGCGGCCGGCGGCCGGCGTGAGAGCGAAGTCGGCGCTGATGTCGGCCTTGGCCGCGCCTTCGCGCACCATGCTCGCGTCCCCGCGCCCGCCCAGCGCCAGTTGCAGCGCGTCGATCAGGATGGACTTGCCGGCCCCGGTCTCGCCGGTGAAGACCGAGAAGCCATTCGAGAACTCGAGCTCGATCGTGTCGACGATGACGAAGTCGCGGATGGTCAGTGTGCGCAACATGAAAAGACGGGTCTCCAGAAATCGATTCGGATGCGAATTCGCGTTGGTAATTTGGATTACTTCAGTTTGCCGTCGCTGGACGGGTACTCGTTCCAGTGCAGTTTTGCGCGCAGCGTGTGGTAATAGCTCCACCCTTCCGGATGCAGGAAGGTGATGGTGTCGGGCGAGCGCGAAATCATGATCTGGTCGCCGTGCTGCAGGCTGGTGAAGGTCTGCATGTCGAAGTTCACGCTGATGTCGCGCCCGTTCACGATTTCCACCACGATGTCGCTGGTATCGGGCACCACGATCGGGCGGTTCGACAGCGCGTGCGGCGCGATCGGCACCAGCACGATGCCGGCCAGCGTGGGATGCAGCAGCGGGCCGCCGGCCGACAGCGCGTAGGCGGTGGAACCGGTCGGCGTGGAGATGATCAGGCCGTCCGAACGCTGGTTGTACATGAAGGCGCCGTCCACCGTGACCTTGAGCTCGGCCATGCCGGCGCCGGTGCCGCGCGCCACCACCACGTCGTTGACCGCGACCGAGCAGTGGATTTGCACGCCGTCGCGCACCACGCGCGCTTCCAGCAGCGTGCGCTCCTCGGCCTTGGCCTTGCCGCTGAGAATCTCGGCCAGCGCCGGCAGCATGCGCTCGATCGGGATGTCGGTAATGAAACCCAGGCGGCCCTGGTTGATGCCGATCAGCGGTATCTTGTAGCCCGCCAGCCGGCGTGCGATGCCGAGCATGGTGCCGTCGCCGCCGATGACGATGGCGGCGCAAGCCTGCTCGCCGAATTCCTCCACCGTCATGGCATCCACGTCGGGCACTTGCACGTAGGTGGCGGTATCGGCCTCGAGCACGGGGCGGTAGCCGCCCTCGCGCAGGAAGTCGACGATGGCCCGGACCGGCTCGTCGATGCCGGCAGTATTTTGCCGTACGACCAGCGCGATGGTTTGTTGCGTTTCAGTCGGTACGGGCATACGGTTCTCGGCAGCAGGTGGTAGAGACACAGAAGATTAACCGATTCGTTTGGCTTCTGCTATATCGCAACTCAGCCGGCACTGTATAAAAGCACAGTATAGTTGCGCGCACGCGGTTCCGGCAAGAGAGTTGGTGCGCTCAGTAGGAACTCAGTGGAGGCTCAGTGCAGCACACCGTAGGCGGTCGCCGCGAAGATCGCCACGACCATGGTCAGCAGGTGCAGGCCCATCAGCACGATCCAGCGCAGGGCCGTGAGCGTGCGCGCGCCGCCATACACGCGCTGCATCGCCGCCGGCAGGTAAAAAACCAGCCACAGCCCCAGCAGGAAATCGACCAGGCCGAAACCTTCCGGCACCAGTTCGAGGATGGCCAGCGCCAGGAAGGCGAAGCCGTTGGCGTGCAGGGCGAACAACAGGTGTTCGCCGTAGCGCCGGCCCGAACCCAGGTACAGCACCTTCAGGTAGAAGGCAAAGACCGGCATCATGAAGAAAATCGCGTACGGGGCGTAGGCATAGAAAGCCGCCCGCATCGCCTGCTCGCGCTTGTCGTGCTCCATGGCGACGATCTCTTCGGTCTTGTCGGCCAGGTGCGGACTGTACGATCGGACCCAGTCGCGCACGTTCCGGGTGCCCGTGCGGAATTCGCCCGGCCGGTCTTCCTGGATCACCGCGACCTTGTCCTCGGGCTTGTCCTGCCTTGCCTGCGCCGCGGCGGGCGCCGGTTGGCCTGGCTTTCCCACGTGGGCTTTCGTGTCGTCGTGGCCGGTGTATTTGAGCACCGCAAAAAAGATCAGGCTGAAGGTCAGGTACATGCGCAGCGGCTGCACATAGCGTACCCGCCGGCCCTTGATGTATTCGAGGGTCAGGCGTCCGGGACGGAACAATAACAGGCCGAGCGACTTCCAAAGCTTGCCTTCGAGTGCGACGTAATGCCCGATGAATTCGTGCATGAACTCGCGCGCACTGGGCGGGTGCAGCGCGGTTTCCTGGCCGCAGCGGTGGCAGAAATGGCCGGACACGGTGGCGCCGCAATTGGCGCAGTCGCCGGCGGCGGAATGGAGGTCGAGTTCACTGTTCACGGCAATTCCCGGTAATAGCACACACGAAAACTGCATGTTAAACAGTTAATTGCAAAAAAGCATCATATAAGTGAAGCAAACGATGGGGCATGGCGGGGACATCCCAATTGCGCGACGGACTTTGATGGTGAGCGTTAGGATTTAAGCAATTTGCGCATATTGAAGGAGATTGTCATGCCCCAGGAAGAAAAAGACCGTGTCGTGAACACGGATCGCAAGATCGAAGAGCAAAGCTACAAGCGCGAACCGCACGAACGCGACGAGTCGCCGGACGGCCAGAGCATCAAGCCGCGCGGCATCATGGCCCAGGCGGCGGCCGACCTGGAACAAGGCCTGGTCGACACCGAAAACTACGAAGGCCGCGGCACGCCGGGCCTGGAACAGGCGGTTGAGCCCAAGCCGGACAGCAACGGGCAAGCCACCCCGCTGCCAGACCGCAACCGCGACATGCGCGACCACGATTCGGTGGTCCCGGTCGACAAGGGAGAAAACCGATGAGGGCACGCGTACTGGCGGTGGCGGTACTGGGGGCGATGAGCCTGAACGCATTCGCGCAGCAATACGCGCCCGGCTTCGGCCCCGATCCAAAGCTGCCGGCCCCCGAAAAATCCCTGATCCCGACGGTGAACATCGCGCCGGCCGAACCCTGGCCCCAGGGAACGCGCCCGACGCCGGCGGCCGGCCTGGTCGCCACCGCCTATGGTACCGGCCTCGACCATCCGCGCTGGCTGTACGTGCTGCCGAACGGCGACGTGCTGGTGGCCGAGAGCAACAAGCCGAAGAACGCACCGGCCGAAAGCGGCATCAAGGCCAAGGTGCAGGGACTGGTGCAGAAGGAAGCCGGTGCCGGGGTGGAATCCCCCAACCGCATCGTGCTGCTGCGCGGCATCGGCGCCAACGGGGCCGCGGCCACTAAAACCGTGTTCGCCCAGAACCTCAATTCCCCGTTCGGCATGACGCTGGCCGGCAGCGACCTGTACATCGCCAATGCCGACGCGCTGTGGCGCTTCCCCTACAAGACCGGTGAAACCACCCTGTCCGGCAAGGGCACCAAGGTGATGGACCTGCCTGCGGGCATCAATCACCACTGGACCAAGAACGTGGTGGCTTCGCCCGACGGCAAGAAACTGTTCGTCACGGTCGGCTCGAACAGCAACGTCGCCGACAAGGGCATGGACATCGAGCAGGGCCGCGCGGCGATCTGGGAATACGACATCGCCAGCGGCAAGAGCCGCATCTACGCCAGCGGCTTGCGCAACCCGAACGGCATGGATTTCCAGCCGCAGACCAAGGTGCTGTGGACCGCCGTCAACGAGCGCGATGAAATCGGCAACGAACTGGTGCCGGATTACATGACGTCCGTGAAGGAAGGCGGCTTCTATGGCTGGCCTTACAGTTACTACGGCCAGCACGTCGACGAGCGCGTCAAGCCGCAGCGTCCGGACCTGGTGGCCAAGGCCATCCCGCCCGACTATGCGCTCGGTGCCCACACGGCCTCGCTCGGCCTGGCGTTCTACAACGGCAACCTGCTGCCGCAATTCAAGAACGGCGCGCTGGTCGGCCAGCACGGCTCCTGGAACCGCAAACCGCATGCCGGCTACAAGCTGATTTTCGTACCATTTACTAACGGCAAGCCGAGCGGCCCGCCGCAAGACGTGCTGACCGGCTTCCTGAGCAAGGACGGCAAGGCCAACGGCCGCCCGGTCGGGGTGGCGATCGACAAGGAAGGCGCCATCCTGCTCGCCGACGACGTCGGCAACATCGTCTGGCGCATCACGCCGGCCAATAAATAACCAAAGGAGAAACACATGACGATCAATCGCAAGGGCAGCGCCGTCTGGAGCGGCGGCCTCAAGGACGGCAAGGGCGCGGTATCGACCCAGAGCGGCGTACTGAGCGAGCAACAATACGGCTTCAACACCCGCTTCGAGGACGGCCCGGGCACCAATCCGGAAGAACTGCTGGGCGCGGCCCATGCCGGCTGCTTCACCATGGCGCTGTCGGGCCAGCTGGGCCAGGCCGGCATGACCGCGCAAAAGCTGGAGACCACCGCCACCGTGTCGCTGGACAAGGTCGGCGACGGCTTCGCCATCACCGCAGTGCACCTGGACCTGGTGGCCACGATCCCGGGTGCCGACGAAGCGGCATTCCAGGAAGCGGCGCGCAAGGCCAAGGAAGGCTGCCCGGTGTCGAAGCTGTTCAACACCAAGATCACGCTGGACGCCAAGCTGCAGGCCTAGGGATCACCGCGTGGAAGGCGAAGCCAACTCGTCGTCCACGTCTACTCTACCCGCCATGCTGACGCAGCCAGCAAAGATTCGCACGAGCGCATAAAATCCCAGCTTTCCGTCACTTCTACCAAGGATAACAATGCGCCTCCTGCACACCATGTTACGCGTCGGCGACCTGCAGCGCTCCATCGACTTCTACACCAAGGTGCTGGGCATGAAGCTGCTGCGCACCAGCGAGAACCCGGAATACAAGTACAGCCTGGCCTTCGTCGGCTACGGCAACAACCCGGACCACGCGGAAATCGAACTGACCTATAACTGGGGCACCGACAAGTACGAGATGGGTACGGCCTACGGCCACATCGCCCTGTCGGCCGAAGACATCTACCAGACCTGCGAGCAGGTGCGCGCGGCCGGCGGCAACATCACCCGCGAGCCGGGCCCGGTCAAGGGCGGCAGCACCGTGATCGCCTTCATCACCGACCCGGACGGCTACAAGGTCGAACTGATCGAGCGCGCCGACAATGCCGGCGGTGGCGGCCTGAGCAAGTAAGCCACGACCGATCCGGCGCCAGGAACGCGCTGCCTCACGGCCGCGCGTTTTTTTATGGCCCTTCAAAAATCAGCCGGTCCCGGCAACGATGCGCGCGCCCTGCTACAATCTTCAGGTCTGTTGAACACAGGCACTAAGAGCGCCTAACAAAACCTCCATGGCTGCGTTGCATCGCCTCGCCCTGAAGTTTTTGTTAGGCGCTCTCTAAACCATAAATACGTCTTCGGGGCGGGGTGCGATTCCCCACCGGCGGTATGGCCATCGAGGCCGAGCCCGCGAGCGCCTGTATAAAGCAGCGCGCCTGACAAAGCCCTCAGGGCAAGGCGCATCGTCGAAGACAGTACGCAAGTACGGCGAGACGAATGCAACGCCGCCATGAGGGCTTTGTCAGGCGCGCTGTGCGGGGTCAGCAGATCTGGTGAGAAGCCAGGGCCGACGGTATAGTCCGGATGAAAGAAGATGTGCGTCATTACGCATTCCTGCGGCCGCGCTTGCAGGAGCGCGCCGTTTCGCTTTGCCCTGATGCGTTTTTCGCCAAGAAGCGCACGCCGTAGCGTGCGTAAACATCCCACTGCGAGGAGCGTCTCAAATGACCATCAATACCTTTACTCTCGAAAGCAACGACCTGGAAGGCCGCATCGCCGCCGCCATCGAAGCGACCCAGGCCGGCATCCCGGTCATCCTGCTCGACGATTTCGACCGCGAGAACGAGGCCGACCTGATCGTCGCCGCCGAAAAGCTGACCGTGGAAACCATGGCCGTGATGATCCGCGAATGCAGCGGCATCGTCTGCCTGTGCCTGACCGCCGACACCGTACGCGCGCTCGAACTGCCGCCGATGGCCGCCGAGAATGGCAGCAAGTACGGCACCCCGTTCACCGTCTCGATCGAAGCGCGCGAAGGCGTCACCACCGGTGTCTCGGCGGCCGACCGCGTCACCACCATCCGCGCCGCGATCGCGCCGGACGCGAAGCCGCAGGACCTGGTGCGTCCCGGTCACGTGTTCCCGCTGCGCGCCAACCCGGCCGGCGTGCTGGGCCGCAAGGGCCACACCGAAGGCTCGGTCGACCTGTCGATCCTGGCCGGCCTGCAGCCGTCGGCCGTGCTGTGCGAGCTGATGAACGAGGATGGCACCATGATGCGCGGCGAAACGATCGAACGCTTTGCGCGCGAGCGCGGGTATCCGATCCTGACGATCGCCGAGCTGATCGAATGGCGCACGCGCCAGGAGCGCGCGGCGGCTTGATGGCTCCGATGCGTCGTGCCCGCGCAAGCGGGAACTCAAGCTGACAATAAAAACGGCGCCTTGGCGCCGTTTTTCGTTTTAACCCATCAAACCATCAAGGCTGCTGCAACAACGCATTGATCGGCTGCAGGTCTTCCTCGCGCAGCGACCCCGCGGCCGCCTTCAGGCGCAGGCCGGACAGGATGGTGTTGTAGCGCGCCCGCGCCAGGTCGGTCTGGGTCTGGTACAGCTGGCGCTGCGCGTTCAGCACGTCGATGTTGATGCGCACGCCCACTTGGTAGCCCAGCTTGTTCGATTCCAGTGCCGAGTTGCTCGACACTTCGGCCGCTTCCAGTGCCTTGACCTGGGCCAGGCCGGTGTTCACGCCGAGGAAGGACTGGCGCGCCTGCAAGGCCGCGTTGCGGCGGTTGGTTTCCAGGTCGTTGCGTGCCTTGTCTTCCAGCGCGATCGCTTCGCGCACCCGGCTGGTCACCGAGAAACCGTTGAAGATCGGGATGCTGTAGGTGACGCCGATCGAATTGCTGGTGGACCGCGCGGACGCCGGGGTCTGGCCGTTGATGTTGCGATGCAGCGAACTGGCGTTCAGGTCGAGCGTCGGATAATGGCCGGCGCGGTTGCGCGAGATTTCGCGCTTGGCCACTTCGAGCGACAGTTCGCCCACGGTCACCGCATAGTTCTGGTTCTCGGCCGCCGACACCCACTGGTCGACGTTGACCGGTTCCGGCGCCTTCAGGGTCAGGCCGCCGCGCAGCGTCGCCAGCGCGCTTGGGGGGGTCCCGATGATCGCCTGCAGCGCGGTCTTCTTGTTTTCCAGGTCGTTGACCGCAGCCAGCTCCTGCGACACCACCAGGTCGTAGGCGGCCTGGGCTTCATGGGTGTCGGTGATGGTCTGGGTGCCGACTTCGAAGTTGCGCTTGGCCGACGCCAGCTGCTCGGTGGTCGCGACCTTCTGGGCCTGGGTCGAGGCCAGCGTGTCCTGCGCCGCCAGCACGTCGAAGTAGGCCTGGGCCACGCGCGTGATCAGGTCCTGCTGGGCCTGGGCAAACTGGGCTTCCGCGATCGATTGCTGCAGCTTGCTCTGCTGGTAGGTGACCCAGCGGTCCCAGCGGAACAGCGGCTGGGTCAGCGCGACCTGGATCTCCTTGCTGGTCAGGTTGCTCGACGAGCGCGCGTTGTTCCACAACGTGGTTTCATCGTCGCCCCGGTTGATGCCGCCATTGATGCCGACAGTCGGCAGCAACCCCGAGCGCCCCTGGGTGATGCGTTCGCGTCCCGCAGCGGCGGAGGCGCGGGCGCTGGCAAAGGCGGCGTCGTTCGCCAATGCCTGCTGGTACACCTGGAGCAAATCCGCCGCCCGGGCATTCAGCGAGAAGAACGCGCCAGCCAACAGCACGGCGATGAGGGGTTTCTGCATTACTGTCTCTCCATCGAATGGATGCATTACTAGTCAAGGACGCAGATCGTCAGTACTTCGCCATCGAAGGATCGACCTGCACGGCCCAGGCGTGTATCCCGCCTGTCAAATTCGTTACGTTGCTGAATCCGTTACGTTCCAGGAAAGCCGCCACCTGCATGCTGCGCGCCCCGTGGTGGCACACGCAGACGATCTCGCGCTCGTCATCCAGTTCGCTCACGCGAATCGGAATCAGATTCATGGGAATCCGGGTCGAGCCCTCGATGTGGCAGGTCTCGACTTCCCAGTTTTCCCGCACATCGAGCAGCAGCGGTTTCGGGCGCGACGGGTCGGCCAGCCAGGTGGCCAGCTCGGGAGCGGTGATGTGCTGCATGGGTGTCCTCGCTTTCCGGTCAGAACTGGAAGTGCGACGGCACCGGGGCGCCGGCCAGGTAGCGGATGTTCGTCTCGAACACCTTCACCGGGTTCCACGACGCTTCGCCGGTGCGGGTGATGATGCTGAACTCCATCACCGGCGGCTGGCCGGTGATGGCGGCGATGCGACCGCCCACCTTCACCTGCTTCAGGATGGCTTCCGGCAGCAGTTCCAGTGCGCCCGAGATCACGATCACGTCGTACGGCGCGCCTTTGTCCCATCCCAGTGCACCATTGCCCTCTTCCACCGTCACGTTGTGGATGCCGGCCTTGGCCAGGTTCTTCTGGGCCAGCACCCGGTTTTCCGGATTGATTTCCATCGAGGTCACGCGGGCGCCGCGATGCGCCAGCAGGGCGGCCATGTAGCCCGACCCGGTGCCGATTTCCAGTACGGTCTCATGCTTCTTGAGATTCAGTTCCTGCAGGATGCGCGCTTCGAACTTCGGGGCCAGCATCACGTCGCCGCCCGGCAGCGGGATCTCGACGTCGGCGAACGCCAGGTTCTGGTAGGCGGCGGGCACGAATTGTTCGCGCTTGACCACGTGCAGCAATTCGAGAATCTCGGTGTCCAGCACGTTCCAGGGGCGGATCTGCTGTTCGATCATGTTGAAGCGGGCTTGTTCGATATTCATCTTGATACTCGGTGGTAAAAGAAATAATCCGATATTTTATCGTTGAACGGCTTCAGCAAACATATCTTAACGACATGCATGCCTAGACCAGCGGAAATTGCGACAGTCTGCAGTTTGGCGGGGTTGAAACGCTGGAAAAACGGCGTCTTGACGTCGAACGCCTCTCACGCGGCGCCGTTGCCCGCCGCCGGGCCCTGGGGAAGCAGGCCGTGCAGCGTCATGTCGAGGAAAGTGTCGAGGAAGGCCAGCGGCTCGAGTTCGGCGCGCGGACAGGGGCCGACCGAATGCTTCCAGGTGATCAGCATCAGCATCGGGGCCATCAGCACCTGGGTCATCAGCTTGACGTCGATGGGGCGGAATTCGCCGCGTTCCACGCCGCGCTCGAGCATGCTGGTCATGGCCAGCGTGCCGCGGTTGATGACTTCTTCCTGGTAGAACTTGGCCAGTTCGGGGAAGTTGTCGGCCTCGGCGGTGACCAGCTTGACGATGCCGGATGCCTTGGTCGCCCCCACCCGCTGCCACCAGTTGTGGATCAGGTGGCGCAGCAGCTCGGCGCTGTGGCCGTCGTGCTCCGCGACCGAGACTTCGGCCTCGCCGATGGCCGGTACGATGCTGCTGCGGACCACGGCCTTGAACAGCTCTTCCTTGTTCTCGTAGTACAAATAGAGCGTGCCCTTGGAGACGCCGGCGCGGCGCGCGACGTCTTCCAGGCGTGTGGCGGCGTAGCCACGCTCGACGAACAGGTCGATCGCTGCCTCCAGTAACTCCTGCGGACGCGCCTCCTTGCGGCGCTCCCAGCGTGGCTTGGTGTCAAAAGGGCATGGCATGCTTCTGTCCGACAACTAACTGTTGAGCCAGCAAATATAGACCTGGGGATAAGGGCAGTCAAGAACATCCACTGCCCAGGAATAGTATACTGGCGCGCTGCCCGATGCCTGTGTTCACCAAGATAAATCATGTCTCCGCCCGATTCCTTCGGCTGCCGCCCCGGTTGCGGCGCCTGCTGCACCGCGCCTTCGATCAGTTCCCCGATTCCCGGCATGCCGGATGGCAAGCCCGCCGGGGTGCGCTGCGTGCAACTGGACGATCACAACGGCTGCCGCATCTTCGGCCAGCCGGGCCGGCCGCGGGTGTGCGCCAGCCTGCAGCCGGCCGCCGACATGTGCGGCGCCTCGCGCGAACAGGCGATGTTCTATCTGTCCGAACTGGAACGCATGACCGCCTGAGCGCCAGACACGACCTCCCTGGCGGCGTTGCACTGTCCCGCCGTACTGAAGTACTGCCTTCGGTGCCGCGCCTTGCCCTGGAGGCCATGTCAGACGCGCTTCGAGACTTGCCTGCGATAAAAAAGTCCCCACCTGGGGTGCTTACCCGGCGGCAGCCCCATTGCTCATGGTAAGCTTGCGACCCGCGCAGCATCCCTTCCGCGTCCGAACGCACAACCTTACCTGAACTTAGCAAAAACTTCATGGACATCATCCTCGCGATCAAAGCGATCATCATGGGCCTCGTCGAGGGCTTTACCGAATTCCTGCCGATTTCCTCCACGGGTCACCTGATCCTGGCCGGCAGCCTGCTCGATTTCACCACCGAGAAGGCCAAGGTGTTCGATATCGCCATCCAGGCCGGCGCGATCCTGGCGGTGATGTGGGAATTCCGGGCGCGCATCGGCGCCGTCTTCAAGGGCATCGGCTCGGACGCGCGCCAGCAGAAGTTCGTCGTCAACCTGGTCGTCGCCTTCCTGCCGGCGGCGGCGCTGGGCTTCCTGTTCGCCAAGGCGATCAAGGAACACCTGTTCACCCCGGTGCCGGTGGCGACCGCCTTCATCCTCGGCGCGCTGGTGATCCTGTGGGCGGAACGCCGCCACAAGGTGCTGCCCGGCTCGCACCGCATCGCGACCGTGGACGACATGACCATGCTCGACGCGCTGAAGGTCGGCTGCGCCCAGTGCTTCGCCCTGATCCCGGGCACCAGCCGCTCGGGCGCCACCATCATCGGCGGCATGCTGTTCGGCCTGTCGCGCAAGGCGGCCACGGAATTCTCGTTCTTCCTCGCGATCCCGACCCTGCTGGCCGCGACCGTCTACTCGGTGTTCAAGGCGCGCCACGAACTGTCGATGGCCGACCTGCCGCTGTTCGGCATCGGCGGGGTGGCGGCCTTCGTGTCCGCCTTCCTGTGCGTGCGCTGGCTGTTGCGCTTCATCAGCTCGCACGACTTCACGGGCTTCGCCTGGTACCGTATCGTGTTCGGCATCGTCGTGCTGGTCACGGCGCACTTCGGCTGGGTGGTCTGGGCGGATTGAGCGTCAGACGCTCCTAACTGAATAATTTAAAATATTGAGCAGGACGATTCGAACACCATGACGAGCGAGATCCAAGAGCGCGCGCTGCACGTGCTGGAGACGGTATTCGGCTACCCCGCCTTCCGCGGGCAGCAGGCCGACATCGTCGAGCACGTGGCCAGCGGCGGCGATGCGCTGGTCCTGATGCCGACCGGCGGCGGCAAGTCGCTGTGCTACCAGATCCCGGCCCTGCTGCGCGACGGCGTCGGCGTGGTCGTCTCGCCCCTGATCGCGCTGATGCAGGACCAGGTCGACGCGCTGGCCGAAGTCGGCGTGCGCGCCGCCTTCCTGAACTCGACCCAGACCTTTGAGGAAACGCTGCGCATCGAACGCATGGTGCGCACCGGCGAGCTGGACCTGGTCTACGTGGCGCCCGAGCGCCTCATGACGCAGCGCTGCCTGGACCTGTTCGAGGACTCGCACATCTCGCTGTTCGCGATCGACGAGGCGCACTGCGTCTCGCAATGGGGCCACGACTTCCGCCCCGAATACATCCGCCTGTCGATCCTGCACGAGCGCTTCCCGCAGGTGCCGCGCATCGCGCTGACCGCCACCGCCGACCAGGTGACGCGCGCGGAAATCGCCCAGCGCCTGCAGCTGGAAGAAGCGCGCCAGTTCGTGTCGTCGTTCGACCGCCCGAACATCCGCTACGCCATCGTCGAAAAGACCAACGGCCGCAAGCAGCTGCTGGACTTCATCAGCACCGAGCATCCGGGCGACGCCGGCATCGTGTACTGCCTGTCGCGCAAGAAGGTCGAGGAGACCGCCGAGTTCCTCAACGAGAACGGCATCCGTGCCCTCCCCTACCATGCCGGCATGGAGTATGGCCTGCGCGCCGCCAACCAGGCCCGGTTCCTGCGCGAGGAAAGCATCGTGATGGTGGCGACCATCGCCTTCGGCATGGGCATCGACAAGCCGGACGTGCGCTTCGTCTGCCACCTCGACCTGCCGAAATCCCTGGAAGGCTATTACCAGGAAACCGGGCGCGCCGGGCGCGACGGCCTGCCGTCGAACGCCTGGATGGCCTACGGCCTGCAGGACGTGGTGCTGCAGCGCCGCATGATCGACGAGTCCGAAGCCGACGAGAATTTCAAGCGTGTGCTGTCGTCCAAGCTCGACGCCATGCTCGGCCTGTGCGAGACCCTGAGCTGCCGCCGCATGCGCATGTTGGAATACTTCGGCGAGCGTTCCGGCCCCTGCGGCAATTGCGACACCTGCCTGCTGCCGCCGACCTCGTTCGACGCCAGCGTGCCGGTGCAGAAGCTGCTGTCGGCGATCTACCGTTGCGACCAGCGCTTCGCGGCCGGCCACATCATCGACGTGCTGCGCGGCGTGGAATCCGAGCGTATCACCCAGTGGCACCACGACAAATTGTCCGTGTACGGCGTCGGCGCCGACCGCGGCGAGCAGGAATGGCGCGCCATCGTGCGCCAGGTGATCGCGCTCGGCCTGGTGACGGTCGACCATGATTCTTATAGCTCGCTCAAGCTGACCGAAGCCGCGCGCCCGGTGCTCAAGGGCGAGCGCAAGGTGGAGCTGCGCCAGTACCAGAAGCCGGTCAAGCAGAAGCGCGCCGCCCCGACCCGCGGCTATGCCGAGATGGACCTGTCGCGGGAAGAACAGCAGATCTTCGAGAAGCTGCGCTGGTGGCGCATGGAAACCGCGCGCGCCCACAACGTGGCGGCCTTCATCATCTTCGGCGACGCCACCCTGCGCGAGATCTGCAAGGCCAAGCCGACCTCGCTGGACGAATTGCGCGGGGTGTCGGGCGTGGGCGCCAAGAAGCTGGCGTCGTATGGCGACGAGATCGTGGCCATCATCCGGGAGATGATGTGATGTACGGCTGGCGTTCCCGCTAGCGTGGACGGCGTCGCCATCCACGCGTCCAACCCGCGCTCGATTACTTCTTTTCGAACACCAGGTCCCACACGCCGTGGCCCAGCTTGATGCCGCGGTTCTCGAACTTGGTCAGCGGGCGGTAGGCCGGCTGCGGCGCGTAGCCTTCGGCGGTGTTTTTCAGCTGCGGCTCGGCGCCCAGCACCTCCAGCATCTGCACCGCATAGTCTTCCCAGTCGGTGGCGCAATGGAGGTAGCCGCCCGCCTGCAGCTTGCTGCACAGCAGCTTGACGAACTCGGGCTGGATCAGGCGGCGCTTGTTGTGGCGCGCCTTGTGCCACGGGTCCGGGAAGAAGATGTGCACGCCCGCCAGCGAGCCGTCGGCGATCATGTTGTTCAGCACCTCGACCGCGTCGTGCTGGATCAGGCGCAGGTTGCCGATGCCCTCTTCGCCGATCAGCTTGAGCAGGCTGCCCACGCCCGGCGTGTGCACTTCGACGCCGATGAAATCCTTGTCCGGCATTACCTTGGCGATGTGGGCGGTGGTGCCGCCCATGCCGAAGCCGATTTCCAGGATCAGCGGCGCGGTGCGGCCGAACGGCGCGTGGAAGTCGAAGGTCTCCTTGCGGTACTCGATCAGGAATTGCGGCCCGAATGCCTCGAGCGCGCGCGCCTGCCCGGTCGACAGGCGTCCGGCCCGCGTGACGAAACTGCGGATGCGGTGCTCGGTCGGGTCGTAGAGCATCGGACGGCCTTGGCTGTTGGTGGGCGTATCTGCGGACATGGGATCTATGGATGTGGGAAGAAAAACGGGCGTCATTATACCCCGCGCCGCGCGCCGCCCTTCTCCGACATAATGGAGAATTCGCTACAGGAGATGCGTTCATGCGTCAGCAGTCCCACCCGATCGCCACCGAAGACAACGTCGCCAGCTTCCAGCTCACCTCCTTCCACTTCGGCGGCACCGGCCAGGGCAAGAAAGTCTACATCCAGGCCTCGCTGCACGCCGACGAGGTGCCGGCCATGCTGGTCGCGCACGTGCTCAAGCGCGAACTCCAGCGCCTCGAGGACGAAGGGCGCATCCGTGGCGAGATCGTCCTGGTGCCGGCCGCCAATCCGATCGGGCTGTCGCAGGTCGTGCACGGCATCCCGTTCGGGCGCTACGACCTGGCCAACGGCATCAATTTCAACCGCGCCTACAAGCACGTCGCCGCCGACCTGAAGACGGCCCTCGACGGCAAGCTGGGGGACGACGCCGCCGCCAACGTGGCGCTCGTCCGCGAACACGCGCGCCGCGCCGTCGCCGCCTGGGAGACCGAGAACGCCACCCAGGACCTCAAGAAGACCCTGCTCGGCATGGCGATCGACGCCGACGTCATGCTCGACCTGCATTGCGATAACCAGGCGGTGCTGCACCTGTACACCGGCACCCCGCTGGCGGAACAGGTCAAGCCGCTGGCGGCGCTGCTGGGGGCGCACGCCACCCTGCTGGCGCGCGAATCGGGCGGCGAACCCTTCGACGAAGCCTGCAGCCGCCTGTGGTGGGACCTGGCCGAGGCGTTTCCCGAGGCCGCGATCCCGATGGCCTGCATCGGCGTGACGGTGGAACTGCGCGGCGAAATGGACGTGCGCTACGACCTGGCCGGGAAGGATGCGCGCGCCCTGCTGCAATACCTGGGGCGCCAGGGGGTGCTGGACATCGAACGCGATCCGCTGCCGGCGCTGGTGGCCGAGCCGACCCCGCTGGAAGGCGTGGAACCGATCGCGGCGCCGCATTCGGGCGTGCTGGTGTTCCTGAAAAACCTGGGCGACCGGGTGCAGGCGGGGGATGCCGTGGCCGACATCGTGAACCCGGTCAGCGGCCAGGTGAGCACCTTGCGCACGGCGCAGTCGGGCATCCTGTTCGCGAGCACGGCGCACCGGCACTTGCTGCGCGGGATGCATGTGTGCAAGGTGGCGGGTGGGGTGGCGAACCGGACCGGGAGTTTGCTGGGGCAGTAGATACAAGTTTGCGCTCGAAAAGGTACGCCACGTCAAACATCGCCCCTGCGAAGGCAGGGGTCCAGGTTGCACGCATACCGTTGCGTAAGCGGTACGCGACGAACCTGGGTGCCTGCCTGCGCAGGGACGACGTTCTGGCGTTGCAGGGTACAACAGCAGTTCAGCGCTTCACGCCGCCAGCGCCTCCTCGAACAAGAACCGCCGCGCCAGCAGCGGGGCGATCGCCTCCGCCGCCATCGGCCGCGCCACCAGGTAGCCCTGCACCTCGTTGCAGCCGAGCGCGCGCAGGATCGCCAGCTGCTCGTGCGTCTCCACGCCCTCGGCCACCACTTCCATGCCCAGCGCGTGGGCCATCGAGACGATCGCCTGGAAGAACACCTGCCCTTCCCTCGAGCGTCCCAGCTCGGCGGTGAAGGAGCGGTCGACCTTCAGCACCTCCATCTTCATGCGCTGCAGCTGCGACAGCGACGAGTAGCCGGTGCCGAAGTCGTCGACGTGCAGCTTGATGCCCAGCGCGCGGATGGCGGCCAGTTCGGCCAGGATCTCGTCCTGGTCGCCCATCATCGCCGACTCGGTGATCTCGACTTCCAGCAGGCCGGGCGCCACGCCATGGCGCGCCAGCGCCGCCGCCAGCTCGCGCTGCACGCCGCCGCGCAGGAACTGCTTGGGCGAGACGTTGATCGAGACCGGCACCACCGGGTGATCCCGGCCTGCGCCGGAGGCCGCCCACGCCGCCAGCTGGGCGCAGGCGAGGTCGATCACGATGGCGCCGATCGGCACGATCAGCCCGCTCGATTCGGCCAGCGGGATGAATTCGTCGGGTCGGATCATGCCCAGCTGCGGATGCTCCCAGCGCAGCAGCGCCTCCATGCTGAGCAGCGCGCCGCTGCGGGTGTCCACGCGCGGCTGGTAGTGCAGCACGAACTGGCGCTTCTCGATCGCTTCCAGCAGGCGCTGGCGCAGCTGGGCGCGCGTCTTCAGCGTGCTCGATTGCGAAGGGTCGAAGAAGCGGACCTGCCCCTTGCCCTCGTTCTTGCCGGCGTACATGGCGATGTCGCTGTGGCGGATCAGGGTGGTGGCGTCGGTCCCGTCGCGCGGGTACACGCTGATGCCGACCGAGGCGCCGATCATGTGCTGCTCGTCGAAGATGGTGAACGGCTTGCCGAAGGCCTGGATGATGCGCGCGGCAACGGCCGCCACCTGGTGTTCGCTGTCGAAGGGGCTGAGCAGGACGATGAACTCGTCGCCGCCGAAGCGCGCCACCCGGTCGCCCGGGCGCAGTTGCGTCAACAGGCGCGTGGCGGCCGCCTTCAGCAGGCGGTCGCCGACCGCGTGGCCGTGCGAATCGTTGACCTGCTTGAATTCGTCGAGGTCGATGAACAGCAGCGCCGCCTCGTGGCCGCTGGCGCCCGCGTGCGCCAGCGCCGCCGGCACGAAATTCAGGAACCAGTGGCGGTTCGGCAGGCCGGTCAGGCTGTCCTCGTTGGCCAGGCGCGCCAGCTCGCCCTCGTGCGCCTTGCGCTCGCTGATGTCCTGCAGCGTGACCGCCAGGCCGTCGCCGACGCGCACCAGGCGCCGGTGGCCCCAGCGGATGTTCAGGCGGTTATCGTCGGGCATGCGCCGGTCTTCCTGGTGGAAGCCGGCCGCCATCGCCTGGCGATAATTCGCGATCAGTTCGTGGGCGTCGACGCCGCGGTCGACCTGCGAAATCAGCCGGCCGACCAGGTCGCCGCGCGTCATGCCGTAGAAGAAGGCGCCGCGCTCGTTGCAGTCGACGATGCGGAAGTCGAGCATCCGGCCCTTGCGGTCGCGCACCGGCGCGACCATGTAGAAGCCGTCGTTGCCGCTCTCGGTGGCGGTACGGTAGGCGCGCTGCACCGCGTCCTGCTCGCGCGCCCGGCCGGCGGCGCGCAGCGACAGCATCGTCGCCACTGCGGCCAGCGCCAGCAGCACGACGGTGGCCGCCAGCGTCTGGTTGCGGCTGTCGATCCAGTAGGCCCTGGCGCCGGCCAGCGCCGCCTCGTGCGACAGCGCCACCAGCGCGACCAGAGGATAAGCATTGGAGCGGCGCCAGCCCAGCACGCGTGCCTGGCCGTCGGCGAAGCCGCCCGCGCCCCGTGCAGCGGGGACCAGCTCGACGCCGCGCGCCACCGGCCAGCGGTCGGCGTTCGCCGGCAGCAGCGAGCCGGCGGCGCGGGTGCGCACGCTGCCGTCGCCGCCCTGCTCGATGCGCAGGCCGCTGTCGGTGCCGACCAGCGCCAGCAGGCTGCCCGGCCCCAGCGTCGGGGCGCTGACGAAGGCCGTGAAGTAGGCGGCATCGACCGCCATCAGCAGCACGCCGTCGAATTCGTCGTCGGGGCCGTCCAGGCGGCGCGTGAACAGGATCGCATCGCGCGCGCCGTCGAGTTCCGGCGGCGGCACGCCGATGCGCAATGCGGTCGAGTTGCTGTCGCGGTGCTGGATGAAGAAGCGGGCACCGGACAGGTCGGCGGCGCGCCCGGGCAGGCGGCTGGACGAACGGATACGGCCGTCGCGGCCGACCACGCCGACGTTGACGAAGGCGGCGTCGGTGAACATGCCGTCGCGCCGCATGTCCTCGACCAGGGCGGGATTGTGCGAATGCTCCCAGCTGTGCTTGAGCTGCATCGTGATCTGGTCCATCTGCGCGACCGAACGCGTCACGTACTGCTCGTAGGCTTCGGCGTAGGCGTCGGCTTCCTTGAACGCCTGCTCGCCGGCGCGCTGCTGTTCGGCATCGGCGCGCAGCGCGGCGGCGCCCCACAGTGCCAGGCAGGCCAGCAGCGCCAGCGCCGGCCACAACAGGGCAAGGAAACGATGGGTGCGCGGGGCGGTGTGCGCGCGGGATGGGCTCATGCGGTCTCTGACTTGGTTTCTGGCTAGAAACGAAGTCTAAGCACGGTGCATGACCGGTTGATGACGTAGGGAGGCTCCCCGTGCCTACCCTACGCCCGACGGGCTTCCGCCTGGGCCAATACCTCGTTGACCTGGTTCAGGTCCGCAGGCTTGACCAGGTAATGGTCGAACCCGGCCTGCTCGGCCTCCTGGCGGTCCTGCTGCTGGCCGTAGCCGGTCAGGGCCACCAGCGTCGCGCCGGCGTTCTCGGGCTGGGCGCGCAGGCGGCGCGCCAGTTCGTAGCCGTCCATGTCGGGCAGGCCGATATCCAGCAACATGACGTCCGGCCGCTCCTGGCGCGCACGCGCCAGGGCGCCGCCGGCATCGTATTCGACACTCACCGCATGGCCCTGCACTTCGAGCAGCGCGGCCAGCATCTGGGCGGCATCGGCATTGTCGTCGACGACCATCACGCGCAGGCGCGCGCGCAAGCGTGCGTCCTCGGTGTCGTCCTGCGCGGCGCCGTCCTCCGCGGAGGGCATCGCCAGGCAGGGCAGGCAGACCGAGAATTCGCTGCCCCGTCCCAGCCCGGCGCTGCGGGCGTGGACCGTGCCGCCGTGCAGCACGATCAGGCTCTTCACCAGCGCCAGCCCGATCCCGAGCCCGCCCTGGGAGCGGTCGGGCGTGCGTTCGGCCTGGGTGAACAGGTCGAAGATATAGGGCAGCACTTCCGCGGCGATGCCGACGCCGTTGTCCGACACCGTGACGTGGACCCATCCCTGCTCCTCGACCCGCACCGCCAGCACGATGCCGCCGCCCGGCGCGGTGTACTTGGCGGCGTTGTTGAGGATGTTCGAGATCACCTGCACCAGGCGCGTGCGGTCGCCGATGACGTGGGCCGGCCGGCCCGACAATTGCAGCGTCAGCGCATGGCGGCGCGCGTCGACCAGGGGCCGCACCTGCTCCACCGCGGCCGCCACGATCACGTTCAGGTCGAGCTCTTCCTTGTCGAGCGTGACCAGCCCGCGCGTGACGCGCGACACGTCCAGCAGGTCGTTCACGAGGTCGGTCATGTGGGCCGCCTGGCGCGCGATGATCTCGCTGGCATGGGCCACGCTTTTCGGATCGTGGCGGCCGAGCTTGAGCAGCTGGGCCGCGGTCATGATCGGCGCCAGCGGATTGCGCAGCTCGTGCGCCAGCATGGCCAGGAACTGGTCCTTCTGGCGGTTGGCGGCGCGCAGCTCGTCCTCGATCAGCTTGCGCGCGGTGACGTCGCTGCCCTCGACGAAGATGCCGGACACGGCGCCGCCGGCATCGCGGATCGGCTGGTAGACGAAGTCGAGGTAGCGCTCTTCCAGCGGCCCGTCCGGCTCGCGCTGCACGCGCAGCGGCATGGCATGGCCGACGAAGGGTTCGCCGCTGCTGTAGACGCGGTCGAGCAGCTCGAAGAAGCCCTGCCCGGCTACTTCCGGCAGCGCCTCGCGCGCGCTTTTTCCGACGATGTGGCGATGCCCGACCAGCTGCAGGTAGGACTGGTTGGTCAGTTCGAACACGTGCTCCGGACCGCGCAGCACGGCCATGATGCCGGGCGCCTGTTCGAACAGGGCGCGGAAGCGCTCGTTCTCCTCGTTGCGGTATTTTTCGGCCAGCACCTGCTCGGTGACCTCGACGCAGGCGCAGTACATGCCGGCGATGCGGCCGGACTCGTCGCGCACCGGGGAATAGGAGAACGTGAACCAGGTCGGCTCGTCGTAGCCGTGGCGGTTCATCTCCAGGTACATGCGTTCGGCGTAGGTGGCTTCTCCGGCCAGCGCGCGCTCGATCATCGGATGGATGTCGTCCCAGATTTCCATCCAGATTTCGTGGAAGCGCCGCCCCAGCGACGCCGGGTGCTTCTCGCCCAGGACCTCGCAGTAGGAATCGTTGTACAGGAAGCCCAGTTCGTCGCCCCAGGCGACGAACATCGGAAACTTGGAGTTGAGCATCAGCCCGACCACCGTGCGCAGCGCCTGCGGCCAGTCGCGCGGATGCCCGAGCGGCGACGCCGACCAGTCGTGGGCCCGCATCATGGCACCCACTTCGCCGCCGCCGCTCAGGAACATGAGCGCGCCCGAGGCGGTATCGAGCTTGTCGGTGCGTCGTTCGCGGAAAGGGCTGGGTCGGGGAGTGTCTTCTAGCATGGCGGATACGGGGGGCGGTTACGGCGCCAGTTTGCCATAAACGCAAGACAGGGGGCGCGCGGGCGGCGCGGAGCAGCGGGAGGCAGCGACGGGAGCGGTGCGGACTGGAGCGGGTGAAGGGAATCGAACCCTCGTCGTAAGCTTGGGAAGCTTCTGCTCTACCATTGAGCTACACCCGCGTTGCCTGCATTCTACGCGTGTTCCCCGTTGTTTGACAACGCAGCACTACCGCTGAGCTACCATTTACTACTTTTGGTCGTCATCCGCTGTTATATTAAAAGAACATTAATTTTGAAGAGGATTCTATATGACGGATGCATACGACGACGCGTTTGACGACGAACCCGAGGACAGCGTGCCGCGCCACCCGGCCCTCGACCAGCTCGACGAGTGGGAAGACGAAGCGGAAGAGGCGGTGATGGACGCCTTGGCGGGCGCGAAGCCGCGCAGCATGAGCGACCTGGATATCCGGATCAGGGAAAAGCTCGTCGAGCTGCATGAAGGCGACATCAGGGAGTTGATCGAGAAACTGGAACAGGACCGGGCCATGCTCCAGGCCAGCATCGATTCGGACAGGGCGCAAGGCATCCAACCCAGGCAAGAGGATCTGGACGAACTGGAATCGCTGGACAAGGCCATCGAGGAGCTCAAGGAAGCCCTCGACGTTTGATGCCGCGCAGCCGGTACCGTCGACGCCGGAACCGGCTGCGCCTGCAAGCCCGAAGGCATACTGGTATATTTTCCGTCTGACCTTGCTCTAGTTTCTACGTTTGAAAACAGGGGCATCGACTCGTATATTGAAAACGCGTCCATACCGGACTGGAGGAATTGACGTGCACCCTGAACCGCTGAACACCCGGCAACGCCCCCTTGTGCGAGGGTCCCGCTGATGGCCGATTTCGACATTGCCGGCATCGTGCAGGGCTTGCACGACGCCCGCCAGCAATGGCGCCAGGCCCACCGCCCCGCCGGCGACGTGCGCGGCACCGAATTCCCCTCGCGCGACGCGCTGGCGGCCATCGTCGGCCAGCTGAAGGGCGTGCTGTTCCCGATGCGCCTGGGGCCGCCCGGCCTGCGCCAGGAAAGCGAGGAGTTCCACATCGCCCATGCGCTCGATTCGGCCCTGCACGCGCTGCTGCGCCAGGTGGAGATCGAGCTGCGCTACAGCGCGGCCCTGCGGCAGTGCACCGGCGCCGACGTCGCCAGCCAGGCGCGCGCAGTCACGCAAGCCTTCGGCGCCGCCCTGCCCGGCATCCGCGTCATGCTCGACAGCGACGTGCTGGCCGCCTACCACGGCGATCCGGCCGCGCGCAGCGTCGACGAGGTCCTGCTGTGCTATCCGGGCATCCTGGCGATGATCCACCACCGCATGGCGCATTGCCTGTACAAGCTCGGCCTGCCGCTGCTGGCGCGTATCATCGGCGAATTGGCGCATGCGGAAACCGGGATCGACATCCATCCCGGCGCGACCATCGGCGCCGGCTTCTTCATGGACCACGGCACCGGCATCGTGATCGGCGAAACCGCGGTCATCGGCGAGCGGGTGCGCCTGTACCAGGCCGTCACGCTGGGCGCCAAGCGCTTCCCGACCCACGCCGACGGTTCACTGCAAAAAGGCTTGCCGCGCCATCCGGTGGTCGAGGACGACGTCGTCATCTATGCCGGCGCCACCGTGCTGGGCCGCATCACGGTCGGCAAGGGCGCCGTCATCGGCGGCAACGTCTGGGTGACCCACGACGTGGCGCCGGGCGCGCACGTGGCCCAGGCCGCGTCGCGCGAGGGTGGCTTCGGCAGCCAGGGCGGGGGCGTCTGAATCGGCATCTGAATCCGCGTTTGCATCCGCATTTCCATCCGCATTTCCATCCGCATTTCCATCATTTGGGGCTCTCGACCGTATAACCTTTGCCCTTCAGCGCCGCCAGGTAGCCTTTCGGGTCGAACACGTCCCTCATCTCGAGCAGGGCGAAGGTCGACATGTTTTCGGCCATGGCCCCTTCCGCCGCCGCTAGCCACGCGTCGCGCATGCGCTCGCGCATCGACTGGAACGCCGGATTCGCCTGGGCGGCGGCGCTGCTGGTCAGGATGGCGGCGTCGCAGGCGTCCTCGCGCGTCGAGAAATCCAGGCCTTCGATCTCGGCGATGTCGCCGTTGGCCCAGGCATTGGCGCGCTGGCGCATGGCGCCGAGGTCGTCTTCCAGGCTGTCGAGCGTCCTGGCAAAGCAGGCCGCGTCGTTCAGCTGGGTTTCCTTGAATGCGGTGATCGACTTGCCGACGTTGTCCAGCTTCAGTTCGACGCCGGTGCCCACCACCCTGACCTTGTTGGCCCTGGCGATGCCGAAGATACGCTCGCGCACTGCGCCGCTGCTCGACAATCCGCTCTTGTCGCGGGCAGCGCCCTGCAGCCGCTGCGCGACGAAGACCGGCCGCAGGCGCTCCACGTCCTCGTCGCCGCCGATGTACCGGGCCTTCAAGGCCGTCCAGTGCGCGTAGACCTCGGCCGGCAGCACGTCGCGCAGGGTGGCGCCCTCCGGATTCTTCTGGATGCCGATCAGGCGCGGCAACTGGGGCAGCAAGCTCAGGCCCTTGAAAAAACCGACGTGCGCACGGGCACCTGGGGGCGCCAGCAGCGCCTGCGACTGCGACAGCAAGCGCTCCACCCGGCTGGCATCCCATTCCATATTTTTGGGCAACGGCGAATACAGGCCGAACACCCACATCACGTGATTGCCCTTCGATACTTTCCAGACACCTGGGCCGGGCCGGCGGCCGGACACGACGACCTGTGCCGGCGTATCTGGTGCCGGCTGCCAGGCCGCGGTCGCGGTTCGCGGCGGATCTGCCTGAGGCACCAAAGCCTGCGGTTCCGCCGCTGCCGTTGCCGGTACTGCCTCGGTCTGGGCCCACGCCGTCGCGGACAGCGCGCCCAACAACAATGCACACCCGATGCGCTTGTTCATGCTGTTACCCTGGCTCACTTCGGACTCTCGACCGTGTACCCCTTGGCCTGCAGCGCCGCCAGGTAGCTCTTCGGGCCCGTGATTTCGCTCATCGACAGCATGGCGAAGGTGGTGGCGTTCTTGTCCAGCGCGGTTTCGGCGGCCTCGAGCCAGGACGCCCGGCGGCGTTCGCGCATGTCCCGCATCGCCGGATTGTTCCTGGCAAAGGCGCTGTTCAGCACGGCGTCGTTGCAGGCATCCTCGCGCTCGGCGTAATCGATGTTGTTGATGTCGGCGATGTTGCCGTTGGCCCAGGCATTGGCACGCGTGCGCATGGCATCGATGTCGCCTTCGAAACGTTCCAGCGTCTTGGTGAAACAGGCCACGTCTTCCAGCTGCGATTTTTTGAACTCGCGCAGTGCTTGCCCTGGGTTGTCGACATTCACCTTATAGCCGGTCTCGACCAGTTTGACGTCGTGCTTCCTGGCGATCTTTTCGATCTGCCGACTGACCTCGACGCTGCGCACGAGCCCGTTTTTTTTCATTCCCGCATCCATCAGTTCGCTCGATGCGAACAGCGGCCGGTACCGCTCGATGCCCTCGTCGTCGCCGATGTACTTGCCCTTGAGTGCCTGCCAGCGCGCATACACGTCGGCCGGCAGCAGGTCCTGCAGCGTGGCGCCGTCCGGATTCTTCTTCATCCCGATCATGGCCGGCAACGCCCCCAGGGTGCCGAAGAAACTGCTGGTGCCGATGCCGGCCCGCGGCGGCGTCAGCACTGCCTGCGATTGCGCCACCAAGCGCTCGACGCGCCCGGCATCCCACGCCATCTTCTGCGGCAGCGGCGAATACAGGCCGAACACCCACATCACATGATCGCCCTTCGACACCTTCCACAGCCCCGGGCCGGGACGCTTGCCGGAAACCACGACCTGGGCGGCGGCAGCGTCCGCCTGAGCTGCATCCTGCGCCTGCTGGAGCACCGCCGCCGGTGCAGGTTCGGTCGAGGCCTGCGCCAGAGCGGCCGAGGCCAGGCAACCCAGGACCAGCGCGCCAATGATGCGTTTGTTCATCGGAATCCCTTTGTATGGTATCGGCGGAGATTACCTATATGCCACCAAACAGGATATTGACGCAACAAAATATTACATTTATGACATGCATATATCCAGATGGACACAGCCGCCGTTCTACTGCGGTTCGGGCGCGTCGGCCGCGCGTTCGAGCAAGTCGTGCGCCAGCTTGAGGCTTTGCACCATGATCGAAAACGCTTCGCGCTTGGCCTCCTCGCTCGGCACGCGCAGCACGTATGACGGGTGATAGGTGGTGACCACCCAGCGTCCATCCACCTTCATCGGCTTGCCCAGCGAATGCTTCAACGTGACGTTGTCCTTGCGCAGCACGGATTTCAGCGCGGTGGCGCCGAGGGCGACGATGACCATCGGCTTGACCTGGGCCAGTTCCTTGTCCAGCCAGTAGTGACAGGCCTCGATCTCGCGCTGGGCCGGCGTCTTGTGCAGGCGGCGCTTGCCGCGCGGCTCCCACTTGAAATGCTTGACGGCATTGGTGACGTAGATCGTGCCGCGGTCGACGCCGGCGGCCTCGCACACCTGGTCGAGCAGCTTGCCGGCCGGGCCGACGAAGGGCTGGCCGGCCAGGTCTTCCTGGTCGCCGGGCTGCTCGCCGACGAACATGATGGGCGCGTGTTGCGGGCCATCGCCGGGTACCGCCTGGGTGGCGAACTGCCACAGCTCGCAGCGCCGGCATTCGTCGAGCCTGGTCGGCTGCTGGCGTTCCGGCTGCGCATCGGCGGGGGCGATCGGGATCGTCGTGCCCTTGCGCTGGCCGACCGCCTGCAGCTGGCCGGTCCTGCGCGCACCGAGGGCGGCGTCGCTGACCATCTGCGGCACGATCTTCCCTTCGGGCAGGTTCTTCCAGCGGTCCGACGTGATGTGCTGCTGCATCACGGCGGTGTTCAGGCGCGCCGGGTTGAAGATGCTGCGGTAATAGGTCAGCCACAGTGCCTCGCCGCCGTCCTTGTCCACCTGTTCCAGGTCTTCGGCCTTGTTCGCCAGCGGACCGGTGTTGTGCAGCGTGTGGCCGTCCCACAGCACGCTGGCTTCGGGCGTGGCGATCATCCAGCTGACCTTGCCCATGCGCGCCACGAAATGCTCGGCCACCTGGGGCAGCACGTCGTGGCGCGGTTCGTACCAGGCGACGAAGCGCGGCGGACCGGCATCGACCGGGCGTTCGCGGAACCGGATGTAGGCATGCATGTCGTGCTCCTCGCGGCGTACCGCCTTCACCATCGAATGCAGGCGCGCGCCGTCTTCGTCGGCCGGCGACTGCACGTCGTGCTCGCCCTGCTGCCAGCGCCACATCACCCGGTACAGGAAAGCCCAGCGGTCCGTCACGCGGCAGCAGGCGGCCGATTGCAGCATGTCCATGAGCGAGCGCGGCACGTGCGGCGGCGGTCTGGTTTCAATGGGAAACGCAGGGGGATGATCCGGCGGCCCGGCAGGGGCCGGCGCACTCGAGAACAGGTCGCCGCCGCTGTCCGGCGCGTCCCAGGTGATGGCTTGCGGCGGCACGCCGTGCACCAGCAGGTCGCGCGCCGCCGCGCGCCATGCGGCGAAGGTCTCGACCAGCAGCGGCTGGCCGGCCCGGACGCGCTGGACCGCTGCGGGGACAGCTGACGGCGGCGTGCTCATGCCGCCTGTATCTCCGGGAACAAGTTCATCTGCTCGGGCGCGTCGGCCATGGTGCGCCTGAGCAGTTCGGACGAGGCGGCGCCCTGCGCCGGCTTGTAGTCCGCGGTGACGACGAAGGGCGCCAGCTTTTTCAGGCTGCAACGCAGCCGCGACAGGTCTTCCCAGCGGATGCGGCGGAGGCGGCGCAGGTCGATCAGGCGCTTCGCCGAGCGCAGCCCGATGCCGGGCACGCGCGCGATCATGCTCTCGTCGGCGCGGTTCAGGTCGAGCGGGAAGTGTTCGCGGTTGGTCAGCGCCCAGGCCAGCTTGGGATCGATGTCGAGCGCCAGGTTGCCGGATTGCGGCATCAGTTCGCCGGCGGTGAAACCGTAGCCGCGCAACAGGAAGTCGGCCTGGTACAGGCGGTGCTCGCGCAGCAGCGGCGGCGGTGCCGAGGGCACGCTCGACGGGCTCTGCGGGATCGGGCTGAAGGCCGAGTAATACACGCGCTTGAGCTTGTAACTGCCGTACAGGGTCTGGGCGGTGTTCAGGATGGTGTGGTCGTCGCTGGCGTCGGCGCCGACGATCATCTGCGTGCTCTGGCCGGCCGGCGCGAACACGGGCGCCTTCGGGTGCTCGTCCTTTTCGTCGAGCTTGCTGCGGATCGAGCCCATCGCCAGCTTGATCGTGTGCACGCTCTTTTCCGGCGCCAGCTTCTGCACGCTGTCCTGGGTCGGCAATTCGATGTTCACCGACAGCCGGTCCGCGTACTTGCCGGCCAGCTCGATCAGGCGCGGGTCGGCATCGGGAATGGTCTTCAGGTGGATGTAGCCGCGGAACTTGTGGTCCTCGCGCAGGCGGCGCGCCACCTCGACCAGCTGCTCCATCGTGTAGTCGCTGGACTGGATGATGCCGGAACTCAGGAACAGGCCGTCGATGTAGTTGCGGAGATAGAAATCCTGGGTCAGCTTGACCACTTCCTCGACGTTGAAACGGGCGCGCGGCACGTTGGACGTACGCCGGTTGACGCAGTACTGGCAGTCGTAGATGCAGAAATTGGTGAGCAGGATCTTGAGCAGCGACACGCAGCGCCCGTCCGGCGTGTAGCTGTGGCAAATGCCCATGCCGGTGGTGGCGCCCAGGCCGTCCTTGTCGCTGGAGTCGCGCTTGGGCGCACCGCTGCTGGCGCAGGAGGCGTCATATTTGGCGGCATCGGCCAGGATCTCGAGTTTGTCTTTGAGTTCCATCTTGGCAGAAATACTGTATGGATGTACAGTATACCGCAGTTCGCTACCGGTCTGCGGTGCGCGAACGCACGATCGTCGTCATTTCGCACAGGGCCGAATCATCATGAAATATCTGACCAAAAACCGCTGGGCAAGCAGCCGCAATGGCGACGCCGGCGCCGACGGCGCCGCCTGGCGCAAGGCGCTGCGCGCCTACCGCGAGCAGTTGGAGGCCCTGCGCGAGCGCTTGCCGGAGCACGTGTTCGCGTTCTTCGACCGGGCCGACATCCACGACGGCGAATTGCTGTACCTGGACATCCGCGACGGCAGCCGGCCGGCCCCGCTCGACCAGCTGCCGCGCCCCTGGATCGTGCCCGGCGACCATCCGGTGAAGGTCGAACTGGCCATCCTCGACACCTACGACAAGCAAATGTGGGGATTACGCTACAGCGCGATCCGGCGCATCCTGGTCGACTTCCCGTCGGGCAAGCCGCTCTCCTACCAGGACGGCGACGGCTTCGGCGATGTCGGCTTGCACGAACTGACCGATTGCGGCGACGGCTTCTTCCGCCACGAGATCCTGTTCGCGACCGGCGCCACGGTGCTGGTCGAGTTCCGGGAGGTCGAGGTGCACAGCCGCATGCGCCAGCCGGACGCGGCCTGAGCCGGATCGGGCCCTCGACGCCGCAGCGGGCCGCCCCCGGACGCCGTCAAGCGGCACCGGCGTGCATCGCGGCCTGTTCCAGCAGCGCCGGCGTCATGCGCGCGGCAATGCGTTGCAGGTAGGCCTTGGCCGGCGCCATCCCGGCGCTGCCGGCACGGTGCAGCCAGGCGTAGGCTTCGACCAGGTCGGACTGCACGCCCTGCCCGGCCGCGTACATCACGCCCAGGTTGAACTGGGCGCGCGCATGACCCTGGCGCGCCGCGCACAGGTACCAGAAGTGCGCGGCCTCGTAGTCGCGCGCCACGCCGTGCGCGCTGTCGTAGCGCAGGCCGAGCGCGAACTGGGCCGGCGCGTGGCCCTGCTCGGCGGCCTTGCGGTACCACTCGCCGGCCTCGCGCGGGTCGGCCGCGCCGCTGTCGTCGCGGTCGAGCAGCTGGCCCACCATGTACTGGGCCGGCGCGTAGTCCTGGCCGGCCGCCTCGCGGTACCAGTGCAGCGCCAGCTGCGCATCGGCGGCCACGCCGTTGCCATGCTCATGGCGCAGCGCCAGGTCGAACTGGGCGCGCAGGTGCCCCTGCCCGGCCGCCTGCCGGTACCATTCGGCCGCCTGGACCGCGTCCTGCGCCACGCCGAGGCCGGCGTCGCACAGCAGTCCGAGGTGATACTGGGCGCCGGCGAAACCCTGCTCGGCGGCCTGGCGGTACCAGTGCGCGGCCTGGGCGTGATCCTGTTCGACGCCCAGGCCGTTTTCGTAGCGCAGCCCGAGGTTGTCCTGGGCGCCGGCATGGCCCTGCCCGGCCGCCTTGCGGAACCAGTGCAGGGCGAGCGCCGGATCGGGCTCGATGTTGTGGCCGTGGCCGCTGTCGTGGATCAGCGCCAGGTTGAACTGCGCGCTGGCGTGGCCCTGCTCGGCGGCGCGGCCGTACCACTCGATCGCCAGGGCGCTGTCCTGCGCCAGGTCCTGTCCTTTGTCATGGCGCAGGCCGAGGTTGAACTGGGCCGGCGCATGCCCCTGCTCGGCGGCCTTGCGGAACCATTCCAGGGCTTGGCGGGCGTCGCGTGCCACGCCCTGGCCGGCGTCGTAGCGCAGCGCCAGGTTGAATTGCGCGCGCGCGTATCCCTGCTCGGCGGCGCGGCGGTACCAGGCCAGCGCCTGCGCCAGGTCCTGGGGCACGCCCTTGCCGCCTTCGTACATCATGCCGAGGTTGTGCTGGGCGCCGGGGTCGCCCTGCGCGGCCGCCTTGCCGAACCAGTGCAGCGCCTGCTGCACGTCGGCGGCCACGCCCTGGCCCTTGGCGTACAGCCAGCCCAGGTTGTACTGGGCCTGCGCGTAACCCTGCTCGGCAGCCTGGCGGTACCAGTACGCGGCCTGGGCCGCATCCCGGTGCATGCCCTGTTCTGTTCCCCAGCCGCGCTGGTGCATCACGCCGAGGTTGTACTGCGCCTGTTCCAGCCCGCTGCCGGCCGCCATGCGGTACCAGGCCACGGCCAGCTCGTCGTTGCGCGGCACGCCCTGGCCGTTCGCGTACATGAAGCCCAGGCTGTGCTGGGCGCTGGCGACGCCGCGCTCGGCCAGCGCCTTGACCCGCAGGTATTCCGTGGTGTACTGCGTCGCGATGTACTGCCCGGCCGTGTGATGCGCGGGCTTGCGGCTGTCGTCGGCCATGGCGGCAGGCGAGATCAAGCCCGGCAGGCGAGCAGGTCGGATGCGCCGGCCGGGACGCCCTGCGCGCGCAGCACGTCGGCGAAGCGGCCCAGCGGCATCGGGCGGTGATACAGGTAGCCCTGCATCGTCAGGCAGCCGTTGGCGCGCAGGTAGCGCGCCTGGGCCTCGGTCTCGACGCCTTCGGCGATCAGGTTCAGGCCGAGCCCGCGCGCGATCGAGATGATCGCCAGCACCACCGGATAGTGGCCGTGCTCGTCGTGGATCTCCTTGACGAAGGACTGGTCGATCTTGATGGTGTGGACCGGGAAGCGGTGCAGGTAGGCCAGCGAGGAATAGCCGGTGCCGAAGTCATCGATCGCGACCGACACGCCGAGCTGGCCCAGCTTGTTCAGCTGCTCGATCGCGTGCTGCGGGTTGCGGATGCAGATGTTCTCGGTGATCTCGACTTCGATCTGGGCCGGGGCGATCCCGTGGCGCATCAGCGCGCCGCGCATCTTCTCGAAGAAGTCGCCGCGGTCGAGGTATTGCGGCGACAGGTTCAGCGACAGCTTCACTTGGTTGCCGGCGATGCTGTTCCACTGCAGCATGTCGCGGCACAGGGCGCCGATCATCCAGTCCGAGATCGGCAGCATCAGGCCGTTCTCTTCGGCGAAGGGCAGGAATTCGCCGGGCGAGACCACGCCGCGGGTCGGGTGGTTCCAGCGCATCAGCGCCTCGGCGCCGACGATGCGGCCGCTGATGGCGTCGATCTGCGGCTGGTAGTACATCTCCAGTTCCCCGTTCTCGAGCGCCTTGCGCAGGCTCTGCTCGAGCGCGATCTTCTGGTGCGACACGTCCTGCATCGACGGGTCGTAGAACGCGTGGCCGTTCTTGCCCTGCCCCTTCACCTGGTACATGGCGATGTCGGCGTGGCGCAGCAGTTCGTCGATCGACTCGCCATGGCTTGGGTAGATCGCGATGCCGATCGAGGCCGAGATGTGCACTTCGTGGCCGTCCAGGTCGAACGGCAGGTGCAGGCATTCCAGGAACTTGTCGGCCACGTTGCGCGCGTCGTCGCGGTCGCGCAGCTCGGGCAGCACGATGGTGAATTCGTCGCCGCCCTGGCGCGCCAGCGTGTCGCCCTTGCGCAGGCATTCCTTCAGGCGTCCCGCCACCTGCTGCAGCAGCTCGTCGCCCTTCACGTGGCCGAGGGTGTCGTTGACCAGCTTGAAGCGGTCGAGGTCGATGAACATCACCGCCAGTTCGGTCTGCTTGCGCTTGGCCTGGATCACCGCCAGGCCGAGCCGGTCCTTGAACAGGATGCGGTTCGGCAGGTCGGTCAGGATGTCGTGGTAGGCCTGGTACGAGATCACCTCTTCCGCGCGCTTGCGGTCGGTGATGTCGCGCGCCACGCCGTAGGTGCCGAAGAATTCGAGCCTGCGCACGTCCTGGTCGGGCACGTGCATGCCGATCGCGTTCAGCGAGATCGTCATGAGGGTGTTGTTGAAGGTGCGCTCGTGGGTGGCCGTGGAATGGCACTTCAGGCGCAGCTCGACGTTGCGCGAGGCGCGCTCGTCGACGCGGCGCTCGTTGAACACGTAGCGCGCACGCTCGATGTCCTCGTCGTGCACCAGGATCGAGTAATGCTGGCCGATCAGCTCCTCGCGCTTGTAGCCGAGCAGCTGGTAGGCGCGGTCGTTGATGAAGGTGAAGCGGCCTTCGTGGTTCAGCGTGTAGATGATGTCCGGCGAGGAATCCACCAGGTAGCGGTACATCTTCTCGGAGTTTTCCAGCTGGCTCGCCATCATGGCGTTGGCGCGCGCCAGGCGGCGCTGCTTGAGCGCGTTGGCGACGGTCTTCAGCAGCTCCTCGCGGCTGTAGGGCTTGCGCAGGTAATCGTAGGCGCCGCGCTTGAGGGCGCCGATCGCGGCATCGATGCCGACCTCGCCGCTCATCACGATCACGTCGGCGTCGATGCCCTTCTCGTTGATGAAGTCCATGACCTGGTGGCCGCCGATGTCGGGCAGGCGCAGGTCGAGCAGCACCAGGTCGAAACGCATCCTGCTCAGGTGGGCCAGGGCTTCGCCGCCGGTGGCGGCGGTGGTCAGGTGGTAGCCGCGGCCCTGCAGCAGTTCATGCAGCGATGCGAGCAGGCGCGGTTCGTCGTCGACCAGCAGGAGTCTGGGCTGGTCGATGGCGCCCGCGGCGCTGCCGTCGGTGGAAACCGGAAACGGCAGGGTCGCGGGCACGCTGGCGGAAAGTGGATTCATTGGTACCTTATGCGGATCCAAGCGCGCGCGCCGGCAATGCGGCCGGGGCGCCGGCGCCGGCATGCGCCGGCAGCAGGATTTCAAAACTGGTGCCGGCCGCACTGCTGCGGCAGGCGATATGCCCGTTCAGCTTCTTGACCAGGCTGTGCACGATCGACAGGCCGAGACCGTGGTGCGGCCCGGCCTTGGTGCTCTTGACGGCGGCGAACAGGTTGGCCAGCACCTCGCGCGACAGGCCGGGACCGGTGTCGGAAACGACCAGCTCGACGTACAGGCTGCGCTCGCGGTTGACGTGGCCGCGGTTGGCGATCTCGATGCGGCCGCCGCCGGTGCTCAAGGCTTCGATCGCGTTCTTCACGAGGTTGAACAGGATCTGCTTGAGCGTGTCCGGATCGCCCTCGACGCGGTTGTCCTGGCCGGCCATGTCGACCACGATCTCGACGTTGGGCGGCACGAAACCGGTGGTGCGGAACAGGCGCAGCACCTCGTCCACCACCCTGGCCACGTCGGCGCCGCCGCTGTTGCTACCGCTAACACCGCGGTCGTCGAAATAGCCGTGCGCCGGCTGGAGTTCGGTCAGCCCGTTGATCAGCTGGCCGACGCGGTCGATCTCGTCGTGCAGTACCGACAGCTCGCCGCTCACCCCTTCCTGGCGTTCCAGCTTGCCGTCCAGGACCGACAGGTAGTTCTTGATTATCGACAGCGGATTGTTGACTTCGTGGACCACGCGGCGCGACGCTTCCCGGTATTCCTCGGCCGCGCGCGCCAGCTGGCGCCGTGCCTGGCCACGTTCGTTCATGGCCTTGTCCAGCGCCATCGCGGCCTGGGCACCGAACGATTGCAGGAAGCGCTCGCGCTTCCTGCAGGCCGCCAGCTGCCAGCCGGCGACGCCGCCGACCAGCATGCCGAGGCAGCGCGCGCCGGCCACCAGCGGCACGCACACCACCGACTCGGCGCCCAGGATCCGCAGCAGCTGTTCTTCCTGCAGGGCGAGCGGCTGGCCGCGCCGCACGAAGGCGGGCTTGCGCTCGAGCGCGGCCTGGGCCACGGCGCCTCCCCTGGACAGCGGCAGCGCGAATCCGGCGATGCGCTGCTGGCCGCCGGCAGCGGCGCCGACCAGCGCGTGGCCGGTCGGGTTCTCCAGCAGCACGACCGCGCTCTCGAAGTCGAACAGGATGCGCGCCGAGCGCGTCATCGATTCCAGCAGGCCGGTCTCGCCGCCGCGTTCATCCGGGTCCTGTCCCTGGCGCGCGAACACCTGGCCGATCTCGGACACCAGGACCAGGTTGCGCACCTCCTCGTTCAGGCGCTGCTGCACCGGGTCGGCGGCGGCTGCCGGCGCATGGGCCGGTGGCGCCGCCGGCGCGTCGGCGCCGGCCAGGTCGATGCCGAGGTGGAGCGCCGATTGTTCGACCTGGCGCGTGGCGCCGGCCAGCATCTCTTCGGCGTCCTCCGGTTCCAGACCGGACAATGCGCAGGCTTCGATCACCAGGGTGATGTCGTCGGCATGGCTGCACAGCACGTGCGCCGTACGCAGGATGCGGATCAGCGGATGCGCGTCTTCCAGGCGCGCGCTCGGCTCGTGGTGGTACAGCACCGAGTCGGCCAGGAAGGAATCGAGCTGCCAGCGCTCGATCAGCCAGGCGCCGGCTTCGGTATGGGTGATCTGCAGCGTGCGCTGCTCGACCGCGCACAGGTCTTCGTCGTCGCGCGCGGTGAAATTGAAGGCGTATTCCCTGGGCGCCGCCGCCAGCAGCGCCAGGCGGCCGACGTTGTGCAGCAGGCCGGCCAGGTAGGCTTCCTCGGACTGGGCGTAGCCGATGCGGCGCGCGATCTCGCGCGCCAGCACGGCGGTGGTCAGGGCGTTCTTCCAGAAGCCGCGCAGGTCGGTGGCGCCGGGATTCGGAAAGCTGTTGAAGGTCTGGAACACCGAGTCGCCGATGACCAGCAGCTTGATCATGTCGGTGCCGAGCGCCATCATCGCTTGCTCGAGGCTGGCCTGGCGCGCGCCGCGCTGATAGGCCGAGCTGTTGGCGACGCCCAGGATCTTGCCGGTCATGCCGGCATCCTGGGCGACCAGCGCCGCCAGCGCCGCCATGCCGAGATCGTCGGCCTGCAGGTGGGCGAGCAGCTTGATGAGGATCTGGGGCATGGCCGGCAACCGTGCGATCAGCAAACGATTGCGGATATCCTGGTCTGTTTGTATTGTGTCAAGCACGGCCGCCACTGTTCGGGATGCGCGGCAGTCGTCCGGTAAGGACTGCCACAATGTTCTGCTTCTTAATCTTTTGAAAAGAGCGCGCTTTTAGGCTCTGTTCCCATAATGAAAACGGGTCTTAGCATATATACATTTCTGACCGGGAACAACAATTTCTACTGAAAGTGATGTGTTTTAGAGTCAAGACTCGATAGATTCGTATTGATCACAATCAAACTATTGTCGATCAGATACCAATATGAAGGATTGATGACAAATCGGCGGCACGAGGCCGCCGATTCTGTTGTGGAAACGCCAAGGCGAATGCTTATGCAAGCGCTTGCCGGCGCCGGTAATGGCGCGACACCATCCAGCATGCCAGCGAAGCCAGCGCGAAGCCGGCCTGGCCGAGCGCCATCGCCAGCACCGAATGGGTCAGTGCCGGCGCGACGATGCCGGCCACGATCGCGCCCATCAGCGTGGTCAGGAAGGACTGGCACGACGCCGCCGTGCCGCGGATATGCGGGAACAGGTCGAGCGCCAGCAGGGTCGCGCTGGGGTTGATGATCGAGCTGCCGAAGTTATAGAAGAACATCGGCAGCACCGTCCACGGCAGCGCCGGCGGCAGGACGCTGTGATAGGTCACGCTGCCGATCACCGCCGCCAGCATGAAGCCGTAGCCGATGCCGATCTGGCGCGCGAAATGCATCTTGCCGGCCAGGCGGTTGGCCGCCAGCGCGCCCAGGAAGATGCCACCCACCGCCGGCACGAACAGCCAGGCGAAGTCGGACGGGCCCAGGTGCAGGTGCACCGGCAGCAGCACCGGCGCGCCGGCGATGAACAGGAACATGCCGCCGAAGTTGAAGGCGACCACGCCCGACTTCATCTGGAACTGCACCGAGCTGAAGATGGCCCAGTAGCTGCGCGCCAGGAAGCGCGGATTGAACGGCTGGCGCCGCTCTTTCGGCACGGTCTCGGGCAGGTGCTGCCAGCAGACCCAGCACAGGCCCAGGCTGAACACCAGCAGGCCGAGGAAGATCGCGCGCCAGTCGAACAGGGTCACGACCCAGCCGCCCAGCACCGGTGCGATGGCGGGGGCGATCGAAAAGATCATGGTCACCATCGACAGCAGGCGCGCCGCCGGCGCGTCCGAGTACAAGTCGCGGATGATGGCGCGCCCGACCACCACCCCGGCGCCGGCCGAGATGCCCTGCATGATGCGGAAGATCCACAGGTAATGCACCGAATGGGCCGAGGCGCAGCCGAGGGTGCCGACCGCGAACACGGCCAGCCCGACCAGCACCACGTTGCGGCGCCCGAACGCGTCCGACAGCGCACCGTGCCACAGCGACATGACGGCGAAGGCCAGCATGTAGGCGGTGAGCGTCTGCTGGACCTCGATCGAGGTCGCCTGCAGGCTGTCCTGGATGCGCGGGAAGGCCGGCAGGTAGGCGTCGACCGAGAACGGTCCCAGCATCGCCAGCGCGGCCAGCAGCGCGGCCAGGCCGCCGGCGGTCAGCATCTTGATCTTGTGCGGTTCCGGCAGCGGGACCGGGGTCACCGGGTCCTTGGGAAGATTGTCTGGTTCGGGTTCAGGCAGCATGGTCAGTCTTGTGCGGGTTTGGCGGCGGGAACGGCACCTTCGCGGCGGTTGAAGCCGGCCACCATGTCGAAGCGGAACAGGCGGCATTCGAGGGCGCCGTTGAAGAACGGCGTCTTGCGTGATTCCTTCAGGCGCAGCATCTTCGGCAAGCTCAGGTCGGCGGTGAACAGGTACACGGTCCAGCCGGCGAAGCGCTGCTTGAGGGTGCTGCTCAGCTGCTGGTAGAAGCCGACCGCCATCTCGTCCTGCGGGATGGTGGAGTCGCCGCGCACGCCGATCCGCTCGCCGTAGGGCGGGTTGGTCACCAGCAGGCCCGGCTGGCTGGTCGGCGCCTGCACCTGCTGCGCCTCGATCTGCTTGAGCGGCACCTCGAACAGGACGCCGGCCGCGCGCAGGTTATGGCGCGTCATCGCCACCATTTCGCCCGAGATGTCGGAGCCGAAGATCGTCGGTTCGCTCGGCAGCGGGTTCGGCTTGATCGAGGTCTTCATCGCCTGCCACGCCTTGGTGTCGAAGCTGCGGAATTTTTCGAAGGCGAAGCGGCGGCGCGCACCGGGCGGAATGCCCTGCACCATCTGGGCCGCCTCGATCAGGATCGTGCCCGAGCCGCACATCGGGTCGAACAGCGGGATGCCGGGCTTCCAGCCGGCCACGCGCAGCAGGCCGGCGGCCAGGTTCTCGCGCAGCGGCGCGTCGCCGGTTTCCTCGCGCCAGCCGCGCTTGAACAGCGCCTCGCCCGAGGTGTCCAGGTAGATCGTGAAGTTGCGCTGGTCGAGGAAGCCGACGATGCGCATGTCCGGCTCGCGCGTGTCGACCGAGGGCCGCTTGCCGAACTGGTCGCGGAAGCGGTCGCACACGGCGTCCTTGATCTTGAGGGTCGTGAATTCGAGGCTCTTCAGCGGCGACTTGACGGCCGTGATGTCGACGCGGATGGTGTGGTCGACGTCGAACCAGTCTTCCCAGGGCTGCTCGAGCACCAGGTCGTAGATATCGTTCTCGTTGCTGTAGGTTTTGTTCGCCATGCGCATCAGCACGCGCGAGGCGATGCGCGAATGCAGGTTGATGCGGCAGGCGTCGAGCAGGTCGCCGGAGGCGTGCACGCCGCCCGGCACCTGGTTGTGCACCTTCAGCGTCTTGCTGTCGGTGGCCTGGGCGATCTCGGCCAGTTCTTCGGCGAGGGCTTGTTCCATGCCGCGCGGGCAGGGGCAGAAATAGGAGGTCATCAGGGGTACCTTTTGTCCGTAGTTTACAAAATGGAAGCGGCCGGGATAGGAATCCGGCCGCCGGAAAATCCCGTCGCCCCTGCGCAGGCAGGGGCGACGTTTTAGAGTTAACGCTTAGAACGGCTTCACGACCACCAGAATCACGATGGCGATCAGCAGCAAAACCGGCACTTCATTGAACACGCGGAACCACTTGTGGCTGCGCACGTTCGCGCCGCGTTCGAACTTCCTGAGCAGCGATCCGCATGCGTGATGGTAGCCGATCACCAGCAGCACAAGCGCCAGTTTCGCATGCAGCCAGCCGCCGCGGATGCCGTAGCCGAGCCACAGCCACACGCCCAGCAGCAGCGCCGGCACCGCCAGCATGGTGGTGAAGCGGAACAGGCGGCGACCCATGCCGAGCAGGCGGTCGAGCGCGGCCGGGTTGGTTTCCTGGGCCAGGTTCACGAAGATGCGCGGCAGGTAGAACAGGCCGGCGAACCAGGAGGCGATGAAGATGATGTGGAAGGCTTTGATCCAGAGGTAGGCCATGCAGTTCTTTCTTGTTGGAGTTGATTCATGAACGTCGTTCCCGCGCAGGCGCGCCCCCCATTTTGCTAGCGTTTCGTTATCGCAAACAGAACTTGGGTCCCCGCCTGCGCGGGGACGACGTGCTGGCTGCGCGGGGACGACGTGCTGGCTGCGCGGGAACGACGTGCTGGTTGTGCGGGAAAAACGGGCTGGTTGCGCGGCTTATTGGCGGATTTCGCCGTGTCCGAACACCACGTATTTCAATGAAGTGAGCCCTTCCAGCCCCACCGGCCCGCGCGCATGCAGCTTGTCGTTCGAGATCCCGATCTCGGCGCCCAGGCCGTATTCGAAACCGTCGGCGAAGCGGGTCGATGCGTTTACCATCACCGAGCTCGAGTCGACTTCGCGCAGGAAGCGCAGGGCGTCGCTGTAGTCCTCGGTGACGATGGCGTCGGTATGCTTCGACGAATAGGTGTTGATGTGCTCGATGGCGGCGTCGATGCCGTCCACGATCTTCACCGCCAGGATCGGCGCCAGGTATTCGGTGCGCCAGTCTTCTTCGGTGGCGGCCAGCAGGTGGGGGTAGCCGTCCAGGATGGCCAGCGCTTCCGGATCGGCGCGCAGCTCGACTTCCTTCGTCGCGTACAGCGCGGCCAGCCGCGGCAGCACCGTCGGGGCGATGGCGCGTGCCACCAGCAGCGTTTCCATCGTGTTGCAGGTACCGTAGCGGTGGGTCTTGGCGTTCATCGCGATGCGGGCAGCCTTGTCGAGGTCGGCCTTGGCATCGATGTAGACGTGGCAGATGCCGTCCAGGTGCTTGATCATCGGGACGGTCGCCTCGCGCATCAGGCGCTCGATCAGGCCCTTGCCGCCGCGCGGGACGATCACGTCCACGTAGTCCGGCATCGTGATGAGCAGCCCGACGGCGGCGCGGTCGGTCGTGTCCACGACCTGCACGCCGTGTTCGGGCAGGCCGGCGCCCCGCAAGCCCTCGGCCACCAGCGCCGCCAGCGCGCGATTGCAGTGGATCGCTTCGGAACCGCCGCGCAGGATGGCGGCGTTGCCGCTCTTGATGCACAGGCCGGCCGCGTCCACCGTCACGTTCGGGCGCGACTCGTAGATGATGCCGATCGAGCCCAGCGGCACGCGCATCTGGCCGACCTGGATGCCGCTCGGGCGGAATTTCATGTTGGAGATTTCGCCGATCGGGTCCGGCAGCGCGACGATCTGGCGCAGGCCATCGACCATGGTGGCGATCGCTTTATCGGTCAGCGCCAGGCGGTCGAGCAGCGCCGGCGCCAGGCCGTTGTCGCGGGCGGCGGCCAGGTCGCGCGCGTTGGCCTCGACCAGGGCCGGGGCGTCGCGTTCGATGGCGGCGGCGATCAGGAGCAGCGCCTGGTTGCGGGTGGCGCTGTCGGCGCGGGCCATGGCGCGCGAGGCGCTGCGCGCCTGGCGGCCGATGGTGTGCATGTATTCAGTGATGTCCATTGTGCGTGGTCCGCATGTGTTCGTTGAACGCGTGGACGGCGAGCCGTCCACCCTACCCGCGACGCTGGCATGCCGAGCAGGGCGGACGGTACCCCGTCCACGCGTCCAGCCAGCGTCGATTCATCCGCAAATCGTCAGGATGCGACACGCAGCGCCAGCTGCAGCATCGCATCCCACGCATCCCCCGCGAACTGCTTCGCGCGCAGGCCCTTGACCATCTTGTCGACCTGGGCCGCCTGTTGCAGCGCCGCTTCCAGCGTCGGCAGCGAAATGCGGCGCAGCGCCGGTTCCATCATGCGCTCGCGCGGACCCCAGATGCGGTATTCCTTCAGCAGTGCGCCCAGCGGCCGGCCCTGCGCCATCCCGGCCTTCAATTTTAGCAGCGTGCGGATTTCCTCGGAGACCGCCCACAGTACCAGCGGCAAAGCCTCGCCCTCGCCTTTCAGGCCTTCCAGCATGCGCACCAGGCGCGCCGGATCGCCGGCCAGCATCGCTTCGGACAGCTTGAAGACGTCGTAGCGCGCCACGTTCAGCACGGCATCGATCACCTGGTCGTAGGTCAGCTTGCCCGGCGGGTACAACAGGCCCAGCTTCTGGATTTCCTGGTGCGCCGCCAGCAGGTTGCCCTCTACCCGGTCCGCGATGAAATCCAGGCCCTGGCGGTCGGCGCTCTGTCCCTGGCCCGCCAGGCGCGTGCCGATCCAGCCCGGCAGCTGCGCGCGTTCCACGTTCGGGATCTCGATGTAGACCGCTGCCTGCTGGAGCTGGGTCACCCATGCCGATTTCGCGGTCTGCCAGTCCAGCTTCGGCAGCGTGATCAGGGTGAGATTGTCCGGGTTCAGGTCTTTCGCATAGTTCTGCAGCGCCGCGCTGCCGTCCTTGCCCGGCTTGCCGCCGGGGATGCGCAGCTCGATCAGCTTCTTGTCGCCGAACAGGGACATCTCCTGGTTGGCGGCCAGCAGCTCGCCCCATTTGAAACTGCGCTCGACGCTCAACACGTCGCGCTCGGAAAAGCCGTTCGCGCGGGCGGCGCGGCGGATCTTGTCCGCCGCCTCCAGCGCCAGCAGGTGTTCGTCGCTGGTGATCACGTACAGGGGCGCGAGTCCCTTGGCGAGGTGCCCGTCGAGCGCCTCGAGCCGAAGTTGCATGGTCGTCCCTCTTACGCCGCGGGTTTCATGGCTGCGAGGCGGCGCATGATCTGCTGAACGAGGTCGGCCTGCATGTCGCGGTACAGCAGCGCTTCCTCGGATTCCTTGGCCAGTACCTGGGTTTCGTCGAAGGCCATGTTCCGGCGCAGCGAGATTTCGGTGGCCGGCAGCAGCTCGACGCCTTTCGGGTCGCGCACCGTGAACGACAGCGTATAGGTCAGCAGGTACTCGCGCACGCGGCCCAGGCTGTTCAGCGACAGGATCTGCTTGCCGCGGTTCTCGCCCAGCACCACCAGTTGCGCCTCGGCCCCGACGGCGCTGGTGGCGATGCTCACCTCGCCGCCGGCGCGCAGGTTGCGCTTGAGTTCAGTGCCCAGCGCCGAGTTGTCCGGCAAGCCGACATAGATGCTGCGGAACGGCATCGTGTAGCTGCCGTTCGAACCGCGCAGCTGGAAGCCGCACGCGCTCAGCGCGCCGGCCAGCGCCAGCGCCGCGCCCGCGCGCAGCACTGTCCTTCTCTTGATGGAGGAGATGGTCATCGCTTACACCACGATGTTGACGAGTTTGCCGGGCACGACGATGACCTTCTTCGGCGTGCCTTCGACGAACTTCTGCACCGCCTCCGACGCCAGCGCGGCGGCTTCGACGGCGGCCTTGTCGGCTTCCTTCGGCACCTTGACCGAGCCGCGCAGCTTGCCGTTCACCTGGATCATCATCTCGATTTCCGACTGCTCCAGCGCGGCCGGGTCGACCGCCGGCCATTGCACGTCCAGGATGTCGCCATACTTGGCGGCGTAGCCCAGTTCCGTCCACAACGCGTGCGTGATGTGCGGGGCCACCGGGTTCAGCATGCGCAGGAAGATCGACAGGCCTTCGGCGACGACGGCGTCGCCGCCCGCGCCTTCGGCCAGCTTGGCCGACTCCAGGGTATTCAGCATCTTCATGCAGGCCGACACCACGGTGTTGTACTGGATGCGCTTCAGGTCGTAGTCGGCCTGCTGCAGCACCTTGTGCACTTCGCGGCGCAGGGTCTTCTGGGCGTCGTCCAAGCCACCTTGCTGCTGGGCGGCCAGTGCGCTCGCGATGCGCTCGCGCTGGGCATGGGCGAAGGCCCAGACGCGGCGCAGGAAGCGGCTCGCGCCTTCCACGCCCGACTCCGACCATTCCAGGGTCTGCTCCGGCGGCGCCGCGAACATGGTGAACAGGCGCGCGGTATCCGCGCCGTACTGCTCGATCTGGGCCTGCGGGTCGATGCCGTTGTTCTTCGACTTCGACATCTTCTCGGTGCCGCCGATGATCACCGGTGCGCCGTCGGCTTTCAGCGCTGCGGCTTGCGGACGGCCGCGGTCGTCGAACACCAGGTCGACGTCGGCCGGATTGAACCAGGTCTTCTTGCCCGACGCGTCCTCGCGGTAGTAGGTCTCGTTCAGCACCATGCCCTGCGTGAGCAGGTTGACGAAGGGCTCGTCGAATTTCACGAGGCCGAAGTCGCGCATTACCTTGGTCCAGAAGCGCGCGTACAGCAGGTGCAGCACAGCGTGCTCGATGCCGCCGATGTACTGGTCCATCGGCATCCAGTAGTCATTCCTGGCCGGATCCACCATGGCGTCGTTCGAGCCGGGCGAGGTATACCGCATGTAGTACCAGGACGAGTCGATGAAGGTGTCCATGGTGTCCGTCTCGCGGCGCGCCGGCTTGCCGCAGCACGGGCAGTCGACCGCCAGGAAGGCTTCGTGTTTCTTCAACGGGTTGCCGCTGCCGTCCGGGACGCAGTCTTCCGGCAGCACCACCGGCAGGTCTTTTTCAGGAACCGGCACGGTGCCGCAGGACGCGCAGTGGATCATCGGGATCGGCGTGCCCCAGTAGCGCTGGCGCGAGATGCCCCAGTCGCGCAGGCGGAAGGTGACCTTCTTGTCGCCCAGGCCCTGGTTGGCCAGGTCGCCGGCCACCGCGTGCACGGCGGCGATGTGGTCCAGGCCGTCGTACTTGCCGGAGTTGATGATCTCGATGCCGTCCTTGGCGCCGTACCATTCCTGCCAGCCGTCCAGCGAGAAGGCCTGGTCGCCGGCCTTCACCACCTGCTTGATCGGCAGGTCGTATTTCCGGGCGAAGGCGAAGTCGCGCTCGTCGTGGGCCGGCACGCCCATCACGGCGCCGTCGCCGTAGGTCATCAGGACGTAGTTGCCGATCCAGACCGGCACCTGCTCGCCGGACACCGGGTGGGTGACGAACAGGCCGGTCGGCATGCCTTTCTTTTCCATCGTCGCCATGTCGGCTTCGATGACGGAACCCTGCTTGCACTCGGCGATGAAGTCCTGCAGCGCCGGGTTGTCCCTGGCGGCGTGCTGGGCCAGCGGGTGCTCGGCGGCGACCGCGCAGAAGGTCACGCCCATGATGGTGTCGGCGCGGGTGGTGAAGACGTACAGCTTGCCGTCGTTGATCGGCGCGCCGTCGTCACCGTTGATCCCGTGCGGGAAGGCGAAGCGCACGCCGGTGGACTTGCCGATCCAGTTGGCCTGCATGATGCGCACGCGCTCCGGCCAGCCCGGCAGCTTGTTGTCGACGTAGTCCAGCAACTCCTCGGCGTAGTCGGTGATCCGGACGTAGTACATCGGGATCTCGCGCTTCTCGATGGTCGCGCCCGAACGCCAGCCCTTGCCGTCGACCACCTGTTCGTTGGCCAGCACGGTCTGGTCGACCGGGTCCCAGTTCACGGTGCCCGTCTTCTGGTAGATGATGCCCTTCTCGAGCATCTTGAGGAACATCCACTGGTTCCACTTGTAGTATTCCGGCTTGCAGGCGGTCATCTCGCGCGACCAGTCGATGGCCAGGCCCATCGACTCCATCTGGCCGCGCATGTGGGCGATGTTCGAATAGGTCCACTCCGCCGGCGGCACGTTGTTGGCCATCGCCGCGTTCTCGGCGGGCATGCCGAAGGCGTCCCAGCCCATCGGCATCAGCACGTTGTAGCCGTTCATCCGCAGGTAGCGGTACATCACGTCGTTGATCGTATAGTTGCGCACGTGCCCCATGTGCAGCTTGCCGGACGGGTAAGGCAGCATCGAGCAAGCGTAATACTTGCCTTTTGGGAAACGCGGGTCGTTTTCGACCGCTTTATAGGCGTCGATCGACTTCCAGTAAGCCTGGGCGGCCTGTTCGACTTCGGCGGGACTATATTTATCTTGCATGATGTTCTGCGGACTGAATGGAGGTGAGCAGAACATTATACCGGCACATATGGCGTGCGGCGGTGGTGGAATTTGCCGCAGGCTGGGCACGCCGTGCCCACGCGCGACGTTTGCGTCCTGTTACCGGAGCTCGAGCTCGAGCGCCGGCTTCTCGCCATAGTCCTCGTAGCGCTCGTTGATGCCGATGATGCAGAAGGCCATCTCTTCCAGCACGTCCTCGGCGCGCTCGCGCAGGGTTGCCGAGTGGGTCACCACGATGTGCAGCACCTCGTCCTCCTTGAGGCGGATGCTGCTCATGCCGTCCTCGTCGCGCAGGTAGCTCAGGCAGTCGACCCAGGAGTCCATGGTGTGCGGATACGAGTCCGGAAAGCCGAAGGCGCGCTGGCTCTCGGTGTGGAAGCTTTCCGCGTCGGTAATGGCGGCGCCGTTCAGTTCGACGGTGGGCATGCTGGTGCTCCTTGAATCATATGAATGGCAAACTACGTCGTCCCTGGCTGCGCAGAGGCGACGGTGTACTGGCGGTAACAATGGAAAACGCCCGCCGTCCCGGTCAGTATGCCAGCAGATCGCCGGTCAAGCCGTCCAGTTCGGCGGGCGTCGCGCGCGGGCGCGCCGCGGCCTCGGGTCTTCAGGCCGGGGCCTTGAGCCCCAGCACGTCCTGCATGTCGTAGTAGCCGGCCGGCTTGTCGGCGAGATAACGCGCGGCGCGCAGCGCGCCCTGGGCGTAGCTGACCCGGCTGCTCGACTTGTGGCTGATCTCGATGCGCTCCCCGGTGCCGGCGAACAGGACCGTGTGATCGCCCACGATATCGCCGCCGCGCACGGTGGCGAAGCCGATGGTGGACGGATCGCGCTCGCCGGTCACGCCTTCGCGGCCGTAGACGGCGCATGCCTTCAGGTCGCGGCCCAGCGCGTCGGCGATGACTTCGCCCATCTTCAGCGCGGTGCCGGACGGGGCGTCGACCTTGTGGCGGTGGTGGGCTTCGATGATCTCGATGTCGTAGCCTTCCGAGAAGTTCTTGGCGGCCATTTCGAGCAGCTTCAGCGTGACGTTCACGCCGATGCTCATGTTCGGTGCAAACACCACCGCCGTCTTCCCGGCGGCGGCGCGGATCGCGGCCTTGCCTTCGTCATCGAAACCGGTGGTGCCGATGATGACCTTGATGCCCTTCTCGGCGCAATACGCCAGGTGACGCAGCGTGCCTTCCGGGCGGGTGAAATCGATCAGGTAATCGGCGCCGGCCAGGCCCTTGTCCAGGTCGGAATGGATGACCACGCCGGTCAGCTGGCCCGAAAAGGCGCCGGCGTCGGACCCGATGAAGGGCGAGCCTTCGCGGTCGAGCGCGCCGGACAGGACCGCGTCGGGGGCGGCGGCGATGGCTTCGATCAGCATGCGGCCCATGCGGCCGCTGGCACCGGCCACTGCTATTTTCAACTGCGTCAACTGGGTCATGCCTTACTCTCCTTTTGCTGCCTTTTCCTGCTTGCGCTTGAGGTCGTCCAGGTCCTCTTCGGCGCTCTTCTGCTCGTACTTCGAAATACCGATCAGGCGGTTGATGTAGTCACGCTCGGTCGGCAGGTTGCCGCCATCGAAATGGTCGACTTTATTGTCCTTGAAATACACGGTCACGCGGCTGGTGGTGATCTCGCCATTGCCGCGCGCCAGATAGAACGGGAAGTCCCAGCGGTCGGCGTGGAAGGCGTCGGCCAGCAGCGGGGTGCCGAGGACGAACTTGACCTGGTCGCGGGTCTGGCCGACCTTCAGCTGGTTCAACATTTCCTGGGAGACGAAATTGCCCTGCTGGATGTCCGGACGGTAGGGCGAGAACACCCACAGGAATTTCTGCAGCTTGGTGACGCGGGTGGTCTGGGCGCCGGAGTTTGCGATTGCCGCGGTCTTGTCGGCGTCGGCGGCGACCGCGGTCGGCGCGGTGCTCACAGGGGCTGCCGGCTTGGTCTGGTTGCGCCACGCGGCGCAGCCCGACAGCAGCAGCGCCGTGCAGGCGACGCCGGCCACGAGCGCAGTGCGCGCGTGGAAACGATGGAAAACGGCATTCTTGATGCGCATATCTACCCTCAAAACGGTGAGCAATAGCTCATGAACCAGGCCTGAATGATCGAGCGGGAGCTCGTGAAACGCTATATCATAAAGCACTCCGCCCATATCCGAGTAACAAAACATGAGCAACAACCCAACCGACCTGAAGGCCAGCGGCCTGAAAGCGACTCTGCCGCGCCTGAAGATCCTCGAAATTTTCCAGAATAGCGCGGTGCGGCACCTGACGGCGGAAGACGTCTACAAAACCCTCCTGAACGAGAACATGGACGTCGGCCTGGCCACCGTCTACCGCGTCCTGACCCAGTTCGAGCAGGCCGGACTGCTGAACCGCAACCACTTCGAAACCGGCAAGGCGATCTATGAACTGAACGCCGGTTCCCACCACGACCACCTGGTCTGCCTCGACTGCGGCCACGTGGAAGAGTTCTACGACGAGGAAATCGAATCGCGCCAGCAGAAGATCGCGCTGGAACGCGGCTTCAAGATCACTGAGCACGCGCTGGCGATCTACGGCAACTGCATCAAGACGGATTGCCCGCACCGCGGATGATTCCCGCAGGAATAGCCGGCGACTCTCATGCCGTCCAGCACAACTGGGCGGCATTTTTATGCGGATTTCGTGGCTAAAAAATCAAATATGCGCATGATGACGGGCCGGCCTCGGCTTGCATCGTCTGGCGCATGCTGAAGTGCAGACGCCAAACCACCCTCTACCTCAAGGCAGCCAGCAAGCGCATGATCTTCGGCCCAGCAAAATGTTCGCCAGCAATGCGCATCGGTTTTGTCGGCATCGTCATCGCTGTCGCATCGATCGTCATTCCCGCAGTATTCGGAACGCGGATTGAAATCTCGCCGCTGGTGCTTTTCGGCATCATCTTCCTGTCGAACGCTTCCATGTACTTCATCGGACAAGGCGGCAACGACAAGGAAACTGTGTTTTCCGCCGTCTTTTATAAAAGGCTGCTGGTGTCCATCCTGTTTTCAGGATTACTGATCGGGATCTACTCGTTGGCACGCGGCCTCGCATAAGCGACCGCCTACACGAACGGCGCTCAGGAATGGCTGAGCGCGTTCGACAGCAGCTTGGCCGTGATGTCGACGATCGGGATGACCCGCTCGTAGGCCATGCGGGTCGGCCCGATCACGCCGAGGGTGCCCACGATCTTGCCGTTGACCTCGTACGGTGCGGTGACCACGCTCATCTCGTCCATCGGCACCAGCTTGGATTCGCCGCCGATGAAGATCTGCACGCCGCCGGCCTTGCTGGACACGTCCAGCAGTTGCATCAGCCCGGTCCTCTGCTCGAACATCTCGAACATCTGGCGCAGCGAGCTCATGTTGGATGAGAGGTCGGTCACCGACAGCAGGTTGCGCTCGCCGGCAATGACCATGTCGTCGCCCTCCTGCATCGCTTCGCTGCCGGCCTCGACCGCTGTCTGCATCAGGCGCCCCATGTCGTCGCGCAGCTGGCGCAGTTCGCCGCTCAGGCGCCCGCGCACGTCGTCGAACGAGAGGCCGGCGAAATTCTGGTTCAGGTAATTCGCGGACTCGGTCAGCTGCGACGGCGAGTAATCGACGTCGGTCAGCAGCAGGCGGTTCTGGACGTCGCCGCGCGGGTCGACGATGACCAGCAGGATGCGTTTTTCCGACAGGCGCAGGAATTCGATTTGCTGGAACACCGATTCGCGCCGCGGGCTCTGCACCACGCCGGCGAACTGCGATAAGGACGAAAGCATCTGCGCCGCGTTGGCGATGACTTTCTGCGGCTGGCAGGCCGGCAGGCGCATGCCGGCTTCGACCGCGTTGCCGTCGATCTGGCGCACGGTGAGCAGGGTGTCCACGAACAGGCGGTAGCCGCGCGGCGTCGGCACCCGGCCGGCCGAGGTGTGCGGGCTGGCGACATAACCCATTTCCTCGAGGTCGGCCATGATGTTGCGGATGGTGGCCGGCGACAGGTCGAGTCCGGAGATCTTCGACAGCGCGCGCGAACCGACCGGCTGGCCGTCGGCGATGTAGCGCTCGACCAGGGCCTTCAGCAGGGTTTGTGCACGGTTATCGAGTTGCATAGTTCGGAACGATGCGGAAGAGTCCGCGCTTCATGCTTTGTTATCCAGATGTCATTATGCCTGTTCGCATGACGGGCGTGCAGGCGTTCGTTTGTTCAGTGCGCACGGTCGTGTTCGCGCTCGAGCCAGTCGAGCAGTTCGCCAAAGTCGCGCACGATCGCATCCGGCACCACCTCGTGCTCCAGGTGGCGGCTGGAGCCGGTGCGGTTCATCCATACCGCGCGCATGCCGGCGCGCTGGGCGCCCTGCACGTCGAGCAGCACGTCGTCGCCGACGTAGACCGCATCCCCGGGCGCCACGTCCAGCCGCCGGCAGGCTTCCAGGAAGATCGCCGCGTCCGGCTTGGCCACGCCCAGCTCGTGCGCCGCCACCGACACCTTGAAATGGTGCGACAGGCCGATCGCCTGCAGGTCCGCATTGCCGTTCGAGATCGAACCGACCAGCAAGCTGTCCTGCAGCCGCGCCAGGCCGGGCAGCACGTCGTCGTACGGCGTCACCTCGTTGCGCGCGGCTGAAAACGCGACCATCGCCAGTTCCACCTTGGCGACGTCCTCGCCCGTTTCCGCAAAGGCGGCATGCAGGCCGGCGCGGCGCAGCTTGGCCAGGTCGAGGTGGAGCTCGGGCTGGCGCGCCAGCAGTGCCAGGCGCGCCTGGCGCAGGCTGTCGATGCTGAAGCGCTCGGCCACGCGCGGCGCGTGCCGGCGCAGCCAGGCGAACAGCTTGTCTTCCGCCTGCACGATCACGGGCGCGATCGGCCACAGGGTGTCGTCCAGGTCGAACAGGATGGCCTTCGGCCAGGCGCGGCGGCTCTTCATCTTGAAATGCGGGGAATGGAATGCGTGGAGAATGGGGAGATGCGTTTGCAGCATAGCGAGGCCGGCCACGAAATGCAATGGCGCATCCGCTTGTCAAGTGTTGGTTACACCGTGATACAAAGCATATGCGAGGCAAATGGCGCCCGGCCTTGGCAAATGCACTAAAATGATGGGCATTTTTCTACTCAGCGGTGCCGGCAGACTTTCTCGCGCGCCACATCCTGTCCACATTGGAGAAGTTATGAAGAGTTCGATCCTGCGTGCCGGCGTTGCGCTGGCATGCGCACTGGGCCTGGCTGCCTGCGGCGGCGGGGATGGCGACTTGTACCTGACCGGCTACATCGACGGCGGCGTCACCAAGGAAGGCCTGGTCTTGCAGAACAATAATGGCGACGACCTGGCCATTCCAGCCAACGCCACCAGCTTCCAGTTCAAAAACCGCGTCTCGACCGACGACCAGTTCAATATCTCGGTCAAGTCGAAACCGTCGAACGTCGAGGATTGCTTCATCCAGAACGGCTCGGCACGCGCCAACTATTACACCATCGCCCAGGTGCGGATGTACTGCGTCATCAAGACCCACAAGTTCGTGATCAAGGTCAACGGCCTGACCACGGGCGGCCTGGTGCTCGTGAACGGCACCGACCGCCAGCAAGTGCCGGCCGGCGCCACCACGCACGAAATGGCCAAGGTGTACGAGGATGGTCCTTACGGCGTCACGGTGCTGCAGCAGCCGGCCGGCCAGACCTGCACCGTCAGCAACGGCACCGGCACCATGGGCTCGACCGACGATGCGACCAACAACAACGTCGTGGTCAACTGCGCTTAATTCATCTGGAGAGAATACATGAAGTTTTCCTTCGCGCGCGGCGCGCTGGCCCTGGCGGCAACGTTGACACTGGCATCGTGCGGTGGCGGCAAGGCCACCTTCCCGATCAACGTGCAAGTCTCGAACGTATTGTATGACGGCCTGGTACTGACGACCAACGGCCAGGACCTGGCCGTCCATCCGGGCACCGATACGAGCAAGCCCCTGGACGTCGTGTTCCCCAACGGGATCGAGTACGGCGAAGTCTATAACGTGGTTCCCAAGGGCGCGCTCTACAATGCAGCAACCGCGACCTATTTTGGCGGCAACACGCCCAAGCACCAGAACTGTGGCATCTCCAGGGAATATCCGTACAACCTGCCGCCCAACGGCACCGCCGGCCAGCTGGCGAAGATCCAGATCTATTATGTGTGCGCCATCAATACCTATCCGCTGGAAGGCAAGGTGACTGGCCTGCGGGGCAAGAACCTGGTCCTGGCCAACGGCAGCTCCGCCCAACCTGTCAGCGTGCCACCGGCTACCGATACTGCCGGCGCGGTTACGGGCGCCGACGTGGCGTTGCCACTGGCTCCAGTCGCCTATAACACCACCTATGGCATCACTGTGCTGACCCAGCCGGAAGGCCAGACCTGCACGGTCACCGGTGGTGGCAACGGCAAGGGCTCCGGCACCATGGACGACGCAGCCGAAGCAGCCGGCGGTGTCAAGGATCTGCTGGTTACCTGCGTCAACAACTAAACCATTGCAAGGCAAGATATAGAGAGATCGCATATCAAATATTCCAAACAAAAATTGGACTGATATGCTGTGATGCAGCATACTGCATCTGTCTCCTCCAACTCTCCTCAGAAAGAATTGGATTTAAGCCCGCCCTCAAAAGCGGGCTTTTTTTTTCGCCGTTTTTTGGCCATGGCTGGATTCGATACCGCATGACCGCACAAGCTGCGCACGCCTGAGCACGCTCAACAGCCGCGCGCACGCGCTGGCGATACTCGACGGCGTCGCCAATGCGGAGAAAACGATGAGAATGCAGAATGTCCCGGCTCTGGATGCGGATGAACAGACGGGTACGGCGCGCGGCGCTTGTCGCATGGCGCTGCAAGCGCGGGCAGGCACCGTGCGCGGCTGGAACCGGGTGGCATTGGAAACGATCCGCAGCGTCCGGCCCGGCGCCGCGGTGGCGGCACGCGCGCTCGCCATCCTGCACACCTGCATGTACAACGCCTGGGCCGCCTACGACGACACGGCGCGCCAGACCGCGCACGGCCTGGCGGTGCGGCTGCCGCGCGCCGAACGCGACGCCGCCAGCAAGGCCGGCGCCATGGGCCACGCCGCCCGCCTGGCGCTGGCGCTGGCCTTTCCATCCCGGCGCGCCGCCATCGACGCCCACCTGGCCGGGCTAGGCCTCGATCCGGCAGCGCTGCCGGCGATGCCCTTCCCCCTGCCGGCACCACTCACCCCGGCCGCCATCGGCCGCTCCCAGGCGAGCGCCATGTTCGACTCCTGCCGCCAGGACGGCAGCGCGGCCGCATCGTTCGTGGTGCTGGACCATCGCTTCGCCGCGCTGCGGCAGGCCCCGGATGGCGCCGGGGCGGCCAGCGCGTCGCTGCCGGGCGACTGGTGCCGGGCGGCGGCGCACCTGTCGGCACGCGCCGGCTACGGCGACGACCAGGACGTCAAGCTGTTCTTCGCGCTGGCGAATGCGCTGGCCGACGCCGGCATCGCTTCCTGGGATGACATGGATGTCTGCAGCGCCGCCGCGGCCGAGGTACTGCGCCGCTTCATGGGTGACGGCAGGGACAGTGGCAAGGGTATCCACCAGCCTGGGGAAGGGACGGCCAATGGACAGCGGGAATTGGGACGACAAATCGGGGGAATGGTATTCGACAAGGCCAGCCGGCATTGGCGGGGGAAGCCTTGATGCCGGCGCAGCGGTCTTGGCGAGGGCGCTTGGGTTCCCGCCTGTGCGGGAACGACGCGCATGCATTGACGCATCGTTCAGGCCTGCCGCAGCGGGGCGGCTTACGCCACCGGCTTCAGCAGGTTGGCCAGCGCTACATAGTGCTCCAGCCCGACGGCTTCCGGACGCGCGCCCGGATCGATGCCGACGTCCACCAGCTGCTGCTCGGTAAACATGCCCGCCACGCAATTGCGGATCACCTTGCGGCGCTGCGAGAAGGCCTTGGCGACCACCGCTTCCAGCGTGGCGGCGTCGGCCGGCAACTGGCGCCGGGTCGGGACCATGCGCACGATGGCGGACTCCACCCGCGGCGGCGGGTCGAAGGCGGTGGGCGGCACCACGAACAGCATCGCCATGTCGTAGCGCCATTGCAGCATCACCGACAGCCGGCTATAGGCCTTGGTGCCGGGTTCGGCCACCATGCGTTCCACCACTTCCTTTTGCAGCATGAAGTGCTGGTCTTCGATCAGGTGCGCGAATTCCGCCAAATGGAACAGCAGCGGGCTCGAGATGTTGTACGGCAGGTTGCCGACCACGCGCAGCTTCTTCCCCTCCGGAACCGGGATGGCACCGAAGTCGAATTTCAGGGCATCGCCGGAATGGACCGTCAGGCGCTCGCGCGGATAGGCTTTTTCCAGGCGCGCCACCAGGTCCCGGTCGAGTTCGACCACGTGCATGTGGTCGAGCTCCTTCAGCAGCAGCGCGGTCATCGCGGCCAGGCCGGGGCCGATTTCGACCATGGTGTCGCCGCGGCGCGGATCGATCGACTCGATGATGTTGTGGAGGACATTGTCGTCGGTCAGGAAGTTCTGGCCGAAGCGCTTGCGGGCTACGTGTTTCATGAATCTCTTGTGGGTTATACGGTGGCTCGTTGCGCGCGCACCATCGATACGGCGACGCGGATCGCCTCCTCCATGCTGCCGCAATCGGCCAGGCCCAGGCCCCGGGCGGCCAGGTCGAGCGCGGTGCCGTGGTCGACCGAGGTGCGCACCAGCGGCAGGCCGAGGGTGATGTTGACGCCGCGTCCGAAGGTCGCGTGCTTGAGCACCGGCAGGCCCTGGTCGTGGTACATGGCCAGCACGGCGTCGGCGTCGCGCAGGTACTTGGGTTGGAACAGGGTGTCGGCCGGATACGGCCCGCGCGCGTCGACGCCGCGCGCGCGCGCCGCCGCCAGCACCGGCGCGATCACGTCGATCTCCTCGCGCCCCAGGTAGCCGTTCTCGCCGGCGTGCGGATTCAGGCCGGTGACCAGGATCGTGGGCGACGCGATGCCGAACTTGGCGACCAGGTCGGCGTGCAGGATGTCCAGCACCCGCGTCAAGCCTTCCTGCGTGATTGCCGCCGGCACGTCCTTCAGCGGCAGGTGGGTGGTGGCCAGCGCCACCCGCAGATAGGGTTCACCTTCACCTGGCGCGCCCGCCAGCATCATGACCACCTTGGGCGTGCCGGTCTTGTCGGCCAGGTATTCGGTGTGGCCGGAAAATGCGATGCCGGCATCGTTGATGGTGCTTTTCTGGAGCGGCGCGGTGACGATGGCGTCGAACCAGCCGGCGCCGCCGGATGCCGGCGCCAGCGCGCCCTCGATCGCCAGGTCGAGCGTGGCCAGCACGGCGCGGCCGTTGCTGGCGTCGAGCTGGCCCGGCACCACGTGGGCGTCGAGCGGCACGTCGATCACGGGGATCACATCCGGCCCGAAATGCGGCAGGCCACTGTGGCGCAGCGCCAGCATCGAAATCGCCGACAGGCGGATCGCCGGATCGATCAGGCTGGCCGTGAGCGACAGGAAGGCGGCGTCGCCGACCAGCACGCAGCGCGCGTCGCGGCGCAGGGCCCAGGCGGCGCGGATCGAGATTTCCGGACCGATGCCGGCCGGTTCGCCGACCGTGAGCGCCAGCGTGGGACGCGTGCCTGCCGTGACCATGTGTTATTTTTCCTCGCGGAACTCGACGTAGGCGCGGTCGCGCACCTGGCGTGCCCAGTCTTCCAGCGCTTCGCCGCGCTTGCGCTCGGTCAGGACCTGGCGCGCCATCGAACGCTCCTTGTCCTTGGCGGCGTCCTGGGTCTTGCGCTCGATCAGCTGGAAGATGTGCAGGCCGAACGGCGACTTGACCACGTCGGACACCTGGCCCGGCTGCAGCTTGTCCAGCACCGAGGCGATTTCCGGCACGGTGTCTTCCGGCTCCAGCCAGCCCATGTCGCCGCCCTTGGAGGCCGAGCTGTCCTGCGAGAACTGGCGCGCCAGGTCTTCCATGGTCGCCTGCTTGCCCTCGATGCGGGTCTTGTACTCGGCCAGGCGCTTGCGTGCCTCGTCCTCGGTCAGGGTCGGCGAGAGCTTGAGCATGATGTGGCGCGCGTGGGTCTGCTGGATCGCGGCGGTTTGCGCCCCTTCCTGCTGCGCCCCCTGCTTGCGCACGTCGTTCATCTTGAGGATGATGAAGCCGAAGTTGGCGCGGATCGCCTGCGTGACCTGGCCCGGTTTCAGCTTGCGCAGTTCGTTGGCGATCGGGGTCGGCAGGCGCTCCGGGTCGCGCCAGCCGATCGCGCCGCCCTTCAGGGCGTCCGGCGAATCGGAATAAGTGGCGGCCATCTTGCTGAAATCGGCGCCGGTGCGCAGCTGGCGCAGCACCTCGTCGGCGCGCGCCTTGCGCGCCGCGATCTGCTCGGGCGAGGCGTTTTCCGGGACGCGCACCACGATCTGGGCGATGTCCATCTCGACGCGGTCGGCGGCGGCGGCCTTTTCGGCGGCCAGGTAGGTGTCGATCTCGGCTTCCGAGACCTGGATCTTGCTGTCGACCTCGTGGTCGGTCAGGCGCTGCATCATGATCTCGTTGCGGATCTGCTCGCGGAACTTGGCGAAGGTCAGGCCCTCTTTTTCCAGCTGGTTGCGCATGTCCTGCACGCTCATCTTCTGGCTTTCGGCGATGCGGCCGATGGCGCGGTCGAGTTCGGTGTCGGAGACGCGCACGCCCATTTCCTTGGCCAGCTGGATCTGGGCGCGTTCGCTGATCATCGCCTCGACCGCCTGGCGGCGCAGGTCGTCCATGGCCGGCAGCTGCATGTTGCTGGCGCGGGCGCGCTGGACGAAATCGTTCACGCGCAGGTCGACTTCGCGCCGGGTGATGACTTCGTCGTTGACGATCACGTACACCGAGTCGATCACGTTGGCGTTGCTGGCCGCCGGCGGCAGGAAACCGGTGGAAGACGCGGCGGACGGCTTGGCGGCCTGGGCGGACGGCTTGGCGGCCGCAGCCGGTGCGGCCTGGGCCAGGACATCGTTGGCCGCGATGGCGCACAGCAGGGCTGCCGCCAGCTTGATTTGGGTGGTACGCATATTCAGGGAAGCACTCATTTCAGGGTTCTAGTTGTCCATGGCCCCGCTCAGGGGCGGCCTACGTTGGTGTTCAGCCGGGTGTAGCCCGGAATGCTCTTGTTGAAAGTCTCAAGCGGGTTGTTGCCGAAGCCCAGGCGCGACAGGCCGTTCAGCTCGAGCTGGAAGAATACCGGCGTCGAGATCGTCTGGGACGCGGTCACGAAGCGCTGCGCGCCCAGGCGGAACACCCAGCAATCGGCCTTGTATTCGAGGCCGATCAGGCTGTCGAGCAGCTTGCGGTCGCGTACCGAATAGCTGACCCGGGTGACGCCGTACCAGCGGTCCGACAGCGGCCACTGGCCGGAGATGTCGACGTTGCGGAAGCCGCTGGTCGGACCCAGGGTGTCGCGCTGGTAGCGGTACTCGGCATTGAGCACCTTCATCGGCGCCGGATTCCATTGCGCGCCGTAGTTCAGGCTGTACAGGCTGCGCGCCTGCGCATCGTATTGTACGCCGCTGTCGAAGCTCCAGGATTCGGAAATGCGGCCCGAGGCGGCCAGCAGCGCGTCGGAACGGGTCACGTTGGGCGCTTCGTTGGGATCCAGGCGCACGCGCGGATCGCTGAAATAGTAACGGCTGCCGACCACCAGGCGCAGGCGCTCGAGGCCGTTGCCCTCGATGAAGCGCGACACCAGGGCCGCGGTCAGCTGGTTGGCGTCGGACACCTTGTCGGCGCCGACGAAGCGGTTCTCGGTGAACAGCTGGGCGTAGTTGAAACCGGCGACGGCGGTGTCGAAGTTCGGGATGTCGCTCTGGTCCTTGTACGGGGTACGCACGTAGAACAGGCGCGGCTCCAGGGTCTGGGTCGCGGCGCGGCCGAACAGCGAGGCGTCGCGCTCGAACACCAGGCCGCTGTCCAGCGACACCGTGGGCAGCACGCGCGAGATGTTGTTCTGGTCGCGCAGGATGCCGTCGTCGCCGGTCCGGGTGTTGTTCTCCAGGTTGTACTGGGTCGCATGCACCTGCAGCTTGGGCGTGAAGAACCAGCCCGGGCGCACGATCGGGAAACTGACCTGGCCGAGCATGTTGGCGCGGCTGCCCTGCACCAGGGTGTCGGTGGGATGCGAGAAGCGCGTCGCCTCGGCATCCAGCGACCAGTCGAAGCCGCCCAGCACGTCATAGCGGCCGGTATGGAAGTTAATCTGCGGCAGCCGGTCGTAGGGGCGCGGCACGGTCAGCTCCGGCCGGGTGGCCGACGCCGGATCCTGCAGCACCTGGTAGCTCTGCACGCGCGCGTTCAGGCTCCAGTACTGGCCGTAGTAATCGGTGCGCAGCTCGCGCAGCAGCTGGCGCTCGGCGCTGGCGGCCACGGTGCGCGAGAAGTCCGACGGGTATTCGTCGTCGGAAGCGCCGTGGGCGTTCCAGCCGAAGGTCCAGCCCGGCGCCAGCGTCTGGCTGTGCAGGGTGTCGATCCACCAGCGGTCGCGGTGCGCCAGGCGGTCGTTCGGCAGGAACTCGACGTGGGTCTCGCCGTTGTATGGGCCGCGCGCGGTTTCGCCCATGTAGCGTCCGGTCGCGCCCAGCTGCAGCCCGCGGTCGAACATGTAGCGCGGGAACACGGTCAGGTCGCGGTTGGGGGCGATGTTGAAGTAATACGGGACCATCACCTCGGCCGAACCCTTGGAGCCGAAGCCGACGGTCGGCGGCAGCCAGCCCGAGCGGCGTGCGCCCGACAGCGAGAACGACAGCGCCGGCGTGCCCAGGATCGGCACGTCCTTGAAATAGATGACGGTCTTGCCGGCGGTGCCGATGTCGCGGCCCTGGTCCAGGCGCAGCGTGCTCGACTTCAGGTACCAGGACGGGTCCGGTCCTTCGCAGGTGCTGTAGGTGCCGTCCACCACCACCGCCTGGTCCTCGCCCAGGAACTCGATGCGCTGGGCGGTGCCCTGGGCATTGTTCATGTGCAGGTGGTAGGCCGGGTTTTTCACCCAGCCCTTGCCGGTTTCCAGGTTCAGCTGGAGGGCGTCGCCCTTGTAGCGGTCGCCGAAGCGCCACATGTTGATGTCGCCCTCGGCGGTGACTTCGTCCTCGACGCGCCGGTAGCAGGCGGTATCGGCGGTGATGCCGGTGGCGCCGCGCGTGATCTCGACGTTGCGGTACATGTTCAGCTCGCGGTCCGGGCGGCCGGTGAACTCCTCGGCCTGCATGGTGACGGGCAGCGCCTGTTCATCGGCACGCGAGGTGGGGGCGGCAGGGGGTGCGGCGGTGGTCCCGGCAGCGGGCGCGGCCGCGGACGGCGCGGCGGGCGCCGTTTGCGCGTGCAGCGGCCCCGTGGCCACGGAGACGAGGGCGGACAAGGCGACGGCGCGCCGCGGCGGGAAAGGTAGGGCCGTAATCCAGCTCATGAAAGGTCGCGTTGCACCATAGAGGGCGTTTTTTGCTATTGAATTCCTTATTATATGGGAATATCTGCGCCACGGTCGCAAAAACGCCGCGTGCGGGTGCCGCTGGCGCCACTTGGCGTCGCGCGTAAGTCATTGATTCTTAAAGCCCTGAACAGATCGCACGGATACAACTGTTACAACAGGCAATATTGAGTGCGCTTCCTGACTGCAATCCGGGCACATCCATTGAGCGGACGCAATCATGGCGCATGGGCGGCCACGGCCACCCATCGGGCGCCGCCGTGCGCGTGCCGCGATTGCCATGCCCTGGAGCATGCTCTAAACTCCGACGTTACCATTGGCCTTCGTGCACGCAACATGCGCCGGGGGTTCTTCTTCCCAATCATCACGACCGGATCACCGGGACGCTTCATGTCTTCTCTGTCTCAACACTCTCCCTCCGCCGCGGATCAAGATGCCCGCCTGGCCCAGCTGACCGCCTGGCTGGGCACCCTGGACCTGGTCGAGGCCGGGAGCCTGCGCCCTGCCTCGTCCGATGCCAGCTTCCGCCGCTACTTCCGGCTCGACGTCGTGCCGGCGCTACGCGATAAACTCGGCGCCACCCTGGTGGCCATGGATGCGCCGCCCGAGCGCGAAAACGTGCCGGCCTACCTGCACGTCGCCGGCCTGCTGTTCGACGCCGGCGTGACCGTGCCCGCGATCGTCGCGCGCGACGTGGAAAACGGCTTCCTGCTGCTGTCGGACCTCGGCACCACGACCTACCTGCAGCGCCTGGACGTCGACAACGCCTCGTTCATGTATTCGGACGCGGTGGATGCCCTGATCAAGTTCCAGCTCGCCAGCCAGGAAGGGGTGCTGCCGGAATTCGACCGCGCCTTCGTGCTGCGCGAAATGAACCTGTTCCCGGAATGGTTCATCGGCCGCCACCTGGGCGCCACCCTGAACGATGTGCAGCAGGCGCAACTGAATAAAGTGTTCGAGGCGATCGCCGCCAACGTGCTGGCCCAGCAGCAGGTGTTCATGCACCGCGATTTCCACTCGCGCAACCTGATGTTCCTCGACCAGGGCAACCCGGGCGTGCTCGACTTCCAGGACGCGGTGTACGGTCCGGTCACCTACGACCTGGCCTCGCTGCTGCGCGACGCCTACATCCAGTGGGACGAGGAATTCGTGCTGGACTGGGTGGTGCGCTACTGGCAGAGCGCCAAGGGCGCCGGCCTGCCGGTGAACCCGGACATCGACGCCTTCTACCGCGATTTCGAATACATGGCCCTGCAGCGCCACCTGAAGATCCTGGGCATCTTCTGCCGCCTGAACTACCGCGACGGCAAGGCGGTCTACATGGGCGACCTGCCGACCGTGATCGACTACGTGCGCAAGACCGCCAACCGCTACACCGAACTGAAACCGCTGGCCCGCCTGCTCGACACGCTCGAGGACAAGGGTCCGCAGGTCGGCTACACCTTCTGAAGGCGCGGACACCATGAAAGCCATGATCTTCGCCGCCGGCCGCGGCGAGCGGATGCGTCCGCTGACCGACACGATCCCGAAACCCCTGGTCAAGGTGCGCGGCAAGCCGCTGATCGTCCACCACCTGCAGAACCTGGTGCGCGCCGGGATCACCGACATCGTGATCAACCACGCGCACCTCGGCCACATGATCGAGGCCGCGCTGGGCGACGGCAGCCGCTACGGCGCGCGCATCGCGTATTCGCACGAGCCGGCGCCGCTGGAAACCGCCGGCGGCATCGCCAACGCCCTGCACCTGCTCGGCGACGAGCCTTTCATCGCGCTGTCGGGCGATATCTACGCGCCCTACTTCGACTTCGAGCAGTGCAAGGACGCGCTCAAGGACGTTGACGCGGTCGGCCAGCCCTACCCGCTGGACAAGCGCGACATCGCCTGGCTGTACCTGACGCCGAACCCGTGGCACAACCCGGAAGGCGATTTCGGCATGACCATGTACACGCTGTCCAACGAGGGCACGCCGAAGTGGAACTTCGGCAACATCGGCGTCTACCGTCCCGAGATGTTCGACGGCATCCAGCCGGGCGAATTCGCCAAGCTCGCCCCGCTGATGCGCAAGTACATCGACCTGGGCCGCGTCGGCGGCGAAGTCTACGACGGCCCCTGGGTCAACGTCGGTACCCTGCAGCAGCTCGACGAACTCAACGCGCCCCCTTCCAGGACCAGAAAATGAGTGTTTACGCAGCACGCCGTGCGCGCCTGGCCGCGCAGATGCAGCCGGGCGCGGTGGCCATGCTGCCGACCGCCCCGGAAGTCGCGCGCAACGGCGACAGCGACTATCCCTACCGCCACGACAGCTATTTCTATTACCTGACCGGTTTTACCGAACCGGAAAGCGTGCTGGTCCTGGTCGCCGCCGACGGCACGATGCCGGCCCGCTCGATCCTGTTCTGCCGCGAAAAGAACCTGGAGCGCGAGATCTGGGACGGCTACCGCCATGGCCCGGAAGCGGCGCGCGACGCGTTCGGCTTCGACGCGGCCTACCCGGTCGACGCGCTCGATGCGCAGATGGGCAAGCTGCTCGCCAACGTGCCCGCCCTGTACTACGCGCTCGGCACCGGCGCCGCGCTGGACGCCCAAGTGGCAGGCTGGATCAAGGCCGTGCGCGCGCAGTCGCGCAGCGGCGTCACCGCGCCCGCCGGCTTCCAGCACCTGCTGCCGCTGCTGGACGAGATGCGCCTGGTAAAGGATGACGAGGAACAGGCGATCATGCTGCGCGCCGGCGTCATCTCGGGCCAGGCGCATGCGCGCGCGATGCGCGCCGCCCGCCCCGGGATGTTCGAGTACGCGCTGGAAGCCGAGCTGCTGTACGAATTCCGCCGCAACGGCGCCCAGTTCCCCGCCTACACCTCGATCGTCGCCTCCGGCCCCAACGCCTGCGTGCTGCACTACAACGCCAACGACCGGCGCATGGGCGACGGCGAACTGGTACTGATCGACGCCGGCTGCGAGCTGGATGGCTACGCGTCCGACATCACCCGCACTTTCCCGGTCAACGGCCGTTTCACCCAGGCGCAGCGCACCCTGTACGAACTGGTGCTGGCGGCCCAGGACGCGGCCTTCGCGGCGATCGCCCCCGGCCGCCCGTACAGCGCCTTCCACGACGCCGCGCTGCGCGTGCTGACCGCGGGCATGCTGGACCTGGGCCTGATATCGAAAGACAGGTTCGGCAACGTCGACGACGCCATCGCCGACAAGGCCCATGCGCCCTTCTACATGCACGGCACCGGCCACTGGCTGGGCATGGACGTGCACGACGTCGGCGCCTACCGCGACCTGGCGGCGCCCGGCAAGCCTTCGCGCCCGCTCGTGCCCGGCATGGCGCTGACCGTGGAGCCGGGCATCTACGTGCGCCCGGCCGAGGGCGTGCCCGAACCATTCTGGAACATCGGCATCCGCATCGAGGACGACGTGGTCGTGACCGAGGGCGGCCATCGCATCCTGACCGGCAGCGCGCCGAAGACGGTGGCCGAGATCGAGGCCCTGGTGGGCAAAGGACAGGCATGACGGATGAAGTGAAATTGGATGCGCAGTTGGACGTCGACGTCGCGGTCTGCGGCGCCGGCCCGGTGGGCATGGCGCTGGCGGCACTGCTGGCGGCGCGCGGGGTGCCCGGCGAGCGCATTGCCCTGGTCGACGGCAAGGCGCTGGGCCAGGCGATCTCGGACCCGCGCTCGATCGCGCTGGCCTGGGGCAGCCGCATGCTGCTGCAGGGCGTGGGCGCATGGCCCCATGTCTCCCTGTCGGCCACGCCCATCCACGAGATCCACGTCTCGCGCCGCGGCCACCTGGGCCGCAGCATGATGGACCGCTCCGAACATGGACTGGAAGCGCTGGGCTACGTGGCGCGCTACGGCGACGTGGTCGATGCGCTGTCGCGCGCCTGCGAGCGCGCCCGCGTGCAGGTGCTGCGCCCCTTGCGCGTGGTATCGCTCGACGAGCGGACCGATGACGTGGTCCTGCACCTGGACGACGGGCGCACCCTGAACGCGAAGATGGCGGTGCAGGCCGAAGGTGGCGTGTTCGGCGAACAGCAAGACAAACCGCAGACGCGCGACTACGGCCAGACCGCGGTGATCGCACGCGTGTCCGCCAGTGCGGCCATCCCGCACCGCGCCTTCGAACGCTTCACGGACGAAGGCCCGCTGGCGCTGCTGCCGCAGGACGGCGCCGACGGCCATCAATATGCGCTGGTGTGGTGCGTGCGGCCGGAACGCGCGCAGCAGTTGCTCGGCCTGGGCGCGGATGCTTTCCTGGCCCAGCTGGGCGAGGCCTTCGGCGAGCGCCTGGGCAGTTTTACCCGGGTGTCGGAGCGCGCCGCCTTCCCGCTCGGGCTGAATGCCGAGCCGCGCGCGACCGGGCGCACGGTGGCGATCGGGAATGCGGCCCAGACCCTGCACCCGGTGGCCGGCCAGGGCCTGAACCTGGGCCTGCGCGACGCGGCGGTGCTGGCGAGATTGCTGGCGCGCGACCTGTCGCCGGCCGCGATCGACGGCTTCATCGCCGAGCGCGAGCGGGACCGCGGGATGGTGATCCGCGCGACCGATACGATGGCGCGGGTGTTCGCGGGCAAGGGGCCCTTGCAATCGCTGTTCGGACTGGGGCTGGCGGCCCTGGACACCGTCAAGCCGGCGCGCATGCTGCTGGCCGAGTTCATGATGTTCGGGCGGCGTTGACGGCATTTGGCGCGTCGATGCAAGCGTGATTTGAACGCGTGGACAGCCGAGCTGTCCACCCTACCCGTAACGCGAGCGTTATTGGAAATGCATGCGTTTCGGACGCGCGCAATGCCCCCTACTCCACCGCCTTGACCATCGACTCGATGACCTTCTTGGCATCCCCGAACACCATCATCGTGTTCGGCTGGTAGAACAGGTCGTTGTCCAGCCCCGCATACCCGGACGCCATCGAGCGCTTGTTGACGATGATGCTCTTGGCTTTGTAGGCTTCCAGGATCGGCATCCCGGCGATCGGCGATTTCGGGTCCTTGGCCGCCGGGTTCACCACGTCGTTCGCCCCGAGCACCAGCACCACGTCGGTCTGGCCGAATTCGCCGTTGATGTCTTCCATTTCCGCCACCTGGTCGTAGGGCACCTCGGCTTCGGCCAGCAGCACGTTCATGTGGCCCGGCATGCGGCCGGCCACCGGGTGGATCGCGTAGCGCACCGTCACGCCGTGCTCGGTCAGCTTGTCGACCAGCTCCTTCACCGTGTGCTGGGCGCGCGCCACCGCCAGGCCGTAGCCGGGGACGATGATCACGGACTCGGCGTTCTGCAGGATGAAGGCGGCATCTTCCGCCGAGCCGGATTTCACCGGACGCTGTTCCTTGGCGCCGCCACCGACGTCGCTCGACGCTTCGCCGCCGAAGCCGCCCAGGATCACGTTGAAGAAGGAGCGGTTCATCGCCTTGCACATGATGTACGACAGGATCGCGCCCGACGAGCCCACCAGCGAACCGGCGATGATCAGCATCGAGTTGTTGAGCGAGAAGCCGATGCCCGCCGCCGCCCAGCCGGAGTAGGAGTTCAGCATCGACACCACCACCGGCATGTCGGCGCCGCCGATCGGGATGATGATGAGTACCCCCAGCACGAACGACAGCAGCGCCATCACGATGAACGGGGTCCAGGCCGGCGCGGCACCGTTGGAAAAGCAGAACACCAGCCCCAGCGCGACGATGGCGATGGCCACCAGCAGGTTGATGACGTGCTGGCCCGGATAGCGCACCGGGGCGCCCTGGAACAGGCGGAATTTGTATTTGCCGGCCAGCTTGCCGAAGGCGATCACGGAACCGGAAAAGGTGACGGCGCCGACGAAGGTGCCGATGAACAGTTCCAGCCGGTTGCCGAAGGGCAGCGCCTCGCCGCGCGCGGCGATGTTGAAGGCCCAGGGTTCGGACACGGCGGCGATGGCGATGCACACGGCCGCCAGTCCGATGAGGGAGTGCATGGCCGCCACCAGTTCGGGCATCTTGGTCATCTCGACCCGGCGCGCGGCCACCGCGCCGATGGAACCGCCGACCACCACGCCCAGCAGCACGAGTCCGAAACCCATGCCGCCGCTGCCCAGCTGCGCCTTCAGCTTGAACATCAGGGCGATCGTGGTCAGCACCGCGATCGCCATGCCGCTCATGCCGAACACGTTGCCGACGCGCGCCGTCGACGGCGAGGACAGGCCTTTCAACGCCTGGATGAAGCACACCGAGGCCACCAGGTACAGCAGCGTGACCATGTTCATGCTGATCGCGCTCATCATGCCGCCTCCCCGGCCTTGGCGGTGTCGCCGACGGCGCCGGCCTTGCCGGCCGCGCTGCTTTTCGAGGCCGCCTTGGGTTCCTTCTTCTTGAACATCTCCAGCATGCGCTGGGTGACCAGGAAGCCGCCGAACACGTTCACCGCCGCCAGCGCCACGGCGAGCGTGCCGGCCACCTGCCCGGTGACGCCTTCGGTCAACCCGGCCGCCAGCATGGCGCCGACGATGATGATGGCCGATACCGCATTGGTCACCGCCATCAGCGGCGTGTGCAGCGCGGGAGTGACGGTCCAGACCACGTGGTAGCCGACGTAGATCGCCAGCACGAAAATGATCAGGTTGATGATCGTGTGACTGATGTCCATGCCTGTCTCCTTGCTCGTATGGTTATTTACGCAACACCTGCCCATCCAGGCTCACCAGCACCGCGTTCACGATCTCGTCCGCACGGTCGAGGATGAGCTTGCCCTCCTTGTCGATGATCAGTTTCAGGAAGTCGAGCACGTTGCGCGCGTACAGCGCGGACGCGTCGGCCGCCACCAGCGCCGGCAGGTTCGGCTCGCCGATCAGGGTCACGCCGTGCTTGACGACTGTCTTGCCGAGCTCGGTCAGCGGGCAGTTGCCGCCCTGTTCGATCGCCATGTCGACGATCACCGAGCCCGGCTTCATGGCGCGCACGGTGTCCTCGGCAATCAGCAGCGGCGCCTTGCGGCCCGGGATCAGGGCGGTGGTGATGACGATGTCGGCCAGCTTCGCCCGCTCGTGCACCAGTTCGGCCTGGCGGCGCATCCAGTCGGCCGGCATCGGGCGCGCATAGCCGCCGGCGCCCTGCGCGATCTCGCGTTCCTCGTCGGTGAGGAAGGGTACGTCGATGAACTTGGCGCCGAGCGATTCCACCTGCTCTTTTACCGGCGGGCGCACGTCCGAGGCTTCGATCACGGCGCCCAGGCGTTTCGCCGTGGCGATCGCCTGCAGGCCGGCCACGCCGACGCCCATGACCAGCACGCGCGCCGCCTTCACCGTGCCGGCGGCGGTCATCAGCATCGGCATGAAGCGCCCGTACGCGTTGGCGGCCACCAGGACCGCCTTGTAGCCGGCGATGTTGGCCTGCGACGACAACACATCCATCGATTGCGCGCGCGTGATGCGCGGCGCCGCCTCCAGCGCGAAGGCGGCGAGCCGGCGCTCGGCCATGGCGGCGAGGTTGTCGGTGTCGAAGGGATCGAGCATGCCGACCAGGGCCGCGCCCGGCGTCATCAGGGCGCGTTCCTCGGCCACCGGGGCGCGCACCTTGAGCACCAGCTCGGCCCCGAGCGCATCGGCGGCGGTGCCGATGCGGGCGCCGGCGGCGGCATACGCCTCGTCCGGTACGGAAGCATGCAGGCCGGCACCGGATTCCACGATGAGCTCGTGGCTGGCGGCCAGCTTTTTGATGGTTTCAGGCGTGGCTGCGACGCGCGTTTCGCCTGGTCTCGATTCTGCCGGTACACCAATTCTCACGATGCCCCCGTAAAATTGATAAACTGTCTACAATCTAGCACGTTCCGTCGCGCGGATTCAGAGTAAATACCTTTTAGTGGTTTTTCGTAAACACACGGGTCATTTTGATGTTTTCCGTGATACACACTTAGTATTACCCCAACAATTTCTGTATCAGATCAACGTTCGACACCGATGGAAACTGTTGCGCCGCAGCGTGCGCGCGAGCAACGGAAGTTCCGTCAAGGTAGAATGTCCGCTTATTTCCAAGGACGCGCATGACCCATACCTTCAGACCGTCAGTCACCGTCGCCGCGATCATCGAACGCGATGGCCGCTTCCTGGTGATCGAAGAAGAGACCAGCGACGGCATCCGGTTGAACCAGCCGGCCGGCCACCTCGACCCTCACGAATCGCTGGAGCAGGCGGTGGTGCGCGAGGCGCTGGAAGAGACGGCACACGAATTCTTCCCGGAAGCCCTGGTCGGCATGTACATGTCGCGCTACCACTCGAAGTCGCGCAACACCGACGTGACCTACCTGCGCTTCACCTTCTGCGGCAAGGCCGGCAGGGCGTTCGACCAGCCACTCGACCACGGTATCCTGCGCACCCTGTGGCTGACGCGCGACGAACTGGCGGCTTGCCAGGAACGGCACCGCAGCCCGATCGTGCTGAAGTGCGTGGACGACTACCTGGCGGGCAAGCGCACGCCGCTGGCGCTGCTGTACACCGACCACACGGTATTCGAAGGCGGGCTGGCGATTCAACCAGACGTAACGTAACAATAGAGTACATACAATGAGCAAGAAAAAAGTCGTGATCGGGATGTCGGGCGGCGTCGACTCCTCGGTGGCGGCGTGGATGCTGAAGGAACAGGGCTATGAAGTCATCGGCCTGTTCATGAAGAACTGGGAAGACGACGACGATTCCGAATACTGTTCGACACGCCAGGACTGGATCGACGCGGCCAGCGTGGCCGACGTGGTCGGCGTCGACATCGAGGCGGTCAACTTCGCCGCCGAATACAAGGACCGCGTGTTCGCAGAGTTCCTGCGCGAGTACCAGGCCGGCCGCACGCCGAACCCGGACGTGCTGTGCAACGCCGAGATCAAGTTCAAGGCCTTCCTCGACCATGCGATGAAGCTGGGCGCCGACCTGATCGCGACCGGCCACTATGCGCGCGTGCGCCACAACGGCGCCACCGATCGTTTCGAATTGCTGAAAGCGCTGGATTCGACCAAGGACCAGAGCTACTTCCTGCACCGCCTGAACCAGGCGCAGCTGTCGAAATCGCTGTTCCCGCTGGGCGAGATCGCCAAGACCGAAGTGCGCAAGATCGCCGAGAAGCTGCAGCTGCCGAACGCGGCCAAGAAAGATTCGACCGGCATCTGCTTCATCGGCGAGCGGCCGTTCCGCGAATTCCTGGGCCGCTACCTGTCGCACAAGCCGGGCCCGATCAAGCTGGACAACGGCCAGACGGTCGGCGAGCACGTCGGCCTGTCGTTTTATACGCTGGGCCAGCGCAAGGGCATCGGCATCGGCGGCCTGAAGTCGCACAAGAACGCGGACGGCACGGGCGAGCCGTGGTTCGTGGCGCGCAAGGACATCGCCAACAACACCCTGTACATCGTGCAGGGCCACGACCACCCGTGGCTGCTGTCGGCCGAACTGGGCGCCGGCCAGGCCAGCTGGATCGCCGGCGAACCGCCCGCCGCCGCCGGCAACGCGCGTGCGCTGTCGGCCAAGACCCGCTACCGCCAGGCCGACGTCGCCTGCACGGTGACGCCGGAAGGCCTGGAGCGCTTCGCCCTGCACTTCACCGACCCGCAATGGGCGGTCACGCCGGGCCAGTCGGCCGTGCTGTACGACGGCGACGTATGCCTGGGCGGCGGCATCATCGACTCGGCTTCCGCAGCCTGAGCCCTCACCCTGCGTGGCGTTGTTGCAGACGCCACGCAGGCTTCCACATTTTTGTGCGTTCTTGTCATTTCTCCATCGAACTCGGCATAAAAATGCCGTAACCTCCTCATATATTGCCTCACAGAAAATTTAAGGAGTTCCCATGGCTGAAAATATCGTCAACAACGCAAATGAAGTGCTGTCGTTCCGCCTGGGCGGCGAAGAGTACGCCATCAGCATCCTGAAAGTGCAGGAAATCCGTGGCTACGACGCCGTCACCCGCATCGCCAGCGCCCCCGAATACCTGAAAGGCGTGATCAACCTGCGCGGCATCATCGTCCCGATCGTCGACATGCGCATCAAGTTCAACGTCGGCCAGGCGACCTACGATCCGTTCACCGTGGTGATCATCCTGAACATCAACGGCCACACGATCGGCATGGTGGTGGACAGCGTGTCCGACGTCGTCACGCTGACGCCGGACCAGGTCAAGCCGGCCCCGGACCTGGGCGCCAGCGTATCGTCCGATTACCTGCAGGGCCTGGGCACGGTAGGCGAGCGGATGCTGATCCTGCTGGACATCGACCGCCTGCTGGGGTCGGAAGAAATGGGCCTGCTGGCGGCTGCGCGCGCGGCGGCTTGAACAGCAGTCGACCAATGTGAGGGGCTTGCCAAAGGCCTGCTCCCTGTAAACGTCGTCCCTGCGCAGGCAGGGACGACGTATTTGGGCCGCCGGTTTTACGCGGTCCCGCCCTGCTCCGCGAACCAGCGCGCAAACACCTCGGGCGCCAGCGGTTTCGCATACCAATATCCCTGCGCCTGGTCGCAGTCGACATCCCTCAGCACGTCCACCACGTCCGGCGTCTCCACGCCCTCGGCCACCACGCGGTGTCCCAGGTCGTGCGACAGCTTGATCATTGCCGATACCAGCGAGCGCTTGCGCTCGTCGTTCTCGATGCCGCGCACGAAGGACTGGTCGATCTTGACCACCTGCGCCGGCAGGCTTTGCAGGTAGGCCAGGCTGCTGTAGCCGGTGCCGAAGTCGTCGATCGCCAGGCGCACGCCGGCGGCGGCGAGCGCGGCCAGGGTGGCCTGCGCCACCTTCGGGTTCTTCATCAGCGCGCTCTCGGTGATCTCCAGCGCCAGGCTGGACGGCGGCACGCCGTGCTCGCCCAGGCTGGCGACGATGCGCTCGCAGAAATCCGGCTCCAGCAGGTTCACCGCCGACACGTTCACCGCCAGTTCCAGTTCCAGCCCCTCGGCGCGCCACGCCGCCAGCTGCCGCATCGCGCTGCGCAGTACCCATTCGGTGGTGGCGCGCACCATCGACGTGCGCTCGATGATCGGGATGAATTCGCCCGGCGAGACTTCGCCCAGTTCCGGATGGCGCCAGCGCAGCAGCGCTTCGGCGCCGATGCAGGCGCCGCTGGTCAGGTCGACCTTGGGCTGGAACACCAGGCGCAGCTGGCAATCGGCAGCGCCGAGCGGCCCGACACCGGCGCCGTCCAGTGCCGCCCCGAATTCGTTGATCAGCCAGAAGCTGCGCCGGTACAGCGCATCCTGCTCTTCCGAGAACACGGACACGCCGCGGTCCTGGTCGAACGCGTGCTGGGCCGCCGAATGCAGGTTGCGCAGCAGCTCGGCCGCACCGGTCACGCCGAGCGTGAACGGCGCCACGCCGATGCGCGCGGTAGTCACGAAGCGCGAGGTGACGGAGACGGCGCGCCGCTCCAGCCAGGCTTCCATCGCGGCGCAGAACGCATCGATGTCGGTGCCCGGCGGCGTGACGAAGACGAACTCGGTCGGGGTCACGTGGTACACCGTGGTGCCCGAGCCGATGCTGTCGGTCAGCATGCGCGCCGCCTCGCCGACGATCTCGTCCAGGTAGGAGGACCCCATCGCGCGCAATGCGCTGCTGAGCTGTTCGGGACTGGCGAGGTTCAGCAGGCCGGCGACGCGCTCCTCCCCGGACGGACGGTCCTCGGTCATGTCGTTGAAGTCGTCGACGAACTGGGTGCGGTTGGGCAGGCCGCTGGCCGCGTCGACCCGTCCCAGCGCATGCTGCAGTTCGATCTGCGCCATCACCATGTCCGCCATGTCGCGCAGGGCCGCGCACTCGGCCTCGGTGACCTCGCGCGGCTCGGTGCCGAGCACGCACATCGACCCCAGGCAATAGCCGTCGTTGGTGATCAGGGGCGCGCCCGCGTAGAAGCGCACGCCGGCGCCCGCCAGGGGACTGTCGGCATAGAAGCTGTCGGCCCGCAGGTCGTTCACGACCAGCAGGCTGGCGCTTTCGGCGATCCGGGCGCACGGTGCCTTCAGGCGCGGGATCGATTCCTGCACGATGCCGACGCGCGACTTGAACCATTGGCGGTTGACGTCGGTCAGCGACACCGCCGCCAAGGGCAGGTCGAACAGGCGCGACGCCATGCGCGTGATGCGATCGAAGGCCGCGTTCGGCGGCGTATCCAGCAGGTTCAGCTTGTGCAGGACGTCGAGCCGGCTGGCTTCGCCATGCGGGCGTTGAGTGGATGGGCTCATGGTCACGTGATCGCGGTTCGCTGGAACAATAGTGGGATTGGCCCGACCGATTGTGCTCGGGATGTTTCCACTAGTCAACTACAAGTTCCAACCGAACATGCCTTGCGTCACGTTCAGGCCAGCGCCAGGGCCAGGGCTTCCTCGCGGCGCTCGGCGATCCACGCGGCGAAGTCCCGCGGCATCAGCGGCCGCGCATACAGGTAGCCCTGCGCTTCGTCGCAGGCGGCGCCTTCCAGCACGCGCACCACCTCGGGCGTTTCCACACCCTCGGCCACCACGCGGTGGCCGAGGTCGTGCGCCAGCTTGATCATGGCCGACACCAGCGAGCGCTTGCGCTCGTCGCGCTCGATGCCGCGGATGAAGGACTGGTCGATCTTGACCACCTGGACCGGCAGGCTCTGCAGGTAAGCCAGGCTGCTGTAGCCGGTGCCGAAATCGTCGATCGCCAGGCGCACGCCGGCGGCGTGCAGCGCGCGCAGCGTGGCTTGCGCCACCTTGGGGTTCTGCATCAGCGCGCTCTCGGTGATCTCCAGTGCCAGGCTGCTGGGCGGCAGGCCGTGGCGGCGCAGGCCGTCCATCACGCGGACACAGAAATCCGGTTCCACCAGGTTCACCGCCGACACGTTCACCGCCAGTTCCAGTTCCAGCCCCTGCGTACGCCATTCGGCCAGCTGGTGCAGGGCGGTCTCCAGCACCCAGTGGGTCACGGCGCGCACCATCGAGGTCCGCTCGATGATCGGGATGAATTCGCCCGGCGAGACCTCGCCGAATTCCGGATGGGTCCAGCGCAGCAGTGCCTCGGCACCGATGCAGGCGCCGCTGGCCAGGTCGACCTTGGGCTGGAACACCAGGCGCAGCTGGCCTTCGCGGCCGGGGACGGCGCCGTCGAGCGTGGCGCCGAATTCGTTGACCAGCCAGAAGCGGCGCCGGTACATGTTGTCCTGCTCCTGCGAGAACATGGACACGCCGCAGTCCTGCTCGAGGCCATGCTGCACCGCCGAGTGCAGGTTGCGCAGCAGGTCGGCATAGCCGGTGACGCCGACCGTGAACGGCGCCACGCCGATGCGCGCCGTGGTCACGAAGCGCGAAGTGAGCGAAGCGGCGCGGCGGCGCAGCCAGTTCTCGAGTTCGACGCAAAATTCGAGCGCATCGGTGCCCGGCTGCGCCACGAACGCGAATTCGGTCGGCGAAATGTGATACACGGTGCTGCCCAGGCCGATGGTGGCCTTCAGCATGCGCACCGCCTCGCCCACGATCTCGTCGAGGTAGGCCGGCCCCATCGCGCGCAAGGCGTTGCTGAGTTGCTCCGGACTGGCCAGGTTGACCAGCGCCGCCAGCCGCTCCTCGCCTTCCAGGCGGTCGGCGCTCATGTCCTGGAAATCGTCGACGAACTGGTTGCGGTTGGGCAGGCCGCTGAACGGATCGACCCGTCCCAGCGCATGGCGCAACTCGATCTGCGCCATCACCATCGCCGCCAGGTCGCGCAGGGCTTCGCGCTCGGTCTCGGTGATCGCGCGCGGCTCGGTACCGAGCACGCACATCGCGCCCAGGCAATAGCCGTCCTGGGTGATCAGGGGTGCGCCCGCGTAGAAGCGAACGCCGGACCCGGCCAGCAGGCTGTCGCGGTAGCCGTCGTCTTCCAGCAGGTCATGGATGACCAGCATCTTGCTTTCGTCCGCCACCTGGCCGCACGGCGCCCCCATGCGCGGGATCGTATCGTGGGCGACGCCCACGCGCGACTTGAACCACTGGCGATCGCTGTCCGTCAGCGACACCGCCGCGATCGGCAGGTTGAACATCTGCGCCGCCATGCGCGTGATGCGGTCGAAGGCTTCGCTCGGCGGCGTATCCAGCAGATTCAGCTTGCGCAGCGCCTCGAGCCGGCTGGCCTCGCTGCAGGGGCGGGGTGGGTGAGGGGTCATGAGGAGTCGGCGCAGTGAATTGACGGAAATGATTAAATGATTGAATTTGAGTGGATTTTGCCCTTATAATTTCCCTGAGTCAACCAAAGTTTGATCAGGACGTTCATATTTGTCCGATTCCGCGCAAAACACACAGATTTGATGATGGCAAGCGCAATCAAATTCATCAATTTAATTGGTAGCAAATATTGAGTGGAAGTAAAATGCTTTCACTTTTCATCGATATTCACTATGCATACTCCCGCGCAAGACAACACCGATGATCCCGTGTTGACGACTGCCGCCGCCGCGCGGCTGCTGGGCGTTGCTGTCAGCACTACCCAGCTGTGGCTGGAAAGCGGCGCCCTGCCCTCGTGGAAAACGCCGGGCGGACACCGCCGCGTCAGGCTCAGCGCCGTTTTGACACTGCTGGAAGAACGCGCCCGCAACCGCGGGTCCGGCGCGCGCGCGCCCATCCCGAAGCCGGCAGCGGCGGAGGGCACGCTGCCCACCGCACACACGGCGCCCACGGCGTGCACGGCGCCGCGCCCGCATCCGTTGCCGCCGGACGAGACCGCGCGCCTGGCCGCGGTCGAGGCCAGCGGGCTGATGGATTCCGGGCCGGAAAGCGTGTTCGACCGCCTGACCTGGCTCGCGACCCAGGTCACGGATTGTCCGATGGCCCTGATCACCGTGCTCGGCGCGCAGCGCCAGTGGTTCAAGTCGCGCATCGGCGTGAACTTCGCCGAGACCCCGCGCGACTGGGCTTTCTGCAACCATTCGATCCTGCAGGACGCGCCGTTCACGGTGGAAGACGCGGAAAGCGACCCGCGCTTCGCCGACAATCCGCTGGTGACCGGCGAGGCGCGCATCCGCTTCTACAGCGGCATTCCCCTGCGCGACGCCGGCGGCCAGCCGCTTGGCACCTTGTGCGTGCTGGACCATGAACCGCGCCGCCTGCGCGACCGCGAGCTCAAGGCGCTGGCCGAGCTGGCGGCGATCGCGGCCGAGGAGCTGGGGCGCAGGACCTGAGATACCGTGACAGCGTGCTGCGCGGGGCGACGTGCATGGGCTAACGAAAAAAGTCCGGGATGACTCAGCCGCCCTGGTGCTTCTTGACGATCGAGATGATGGTATTGCGGATCGTCCGCAGCACCGTCTCGGCCTTGAACGGCTTGACGATGAAGCCATGCACCCCGCGCGCCAGCGCGCCCTGGATCGCGGCGGTGTCCAGCGTGCCCGACACCATGAAGACCAGGGTTTTCGGCAGGTTGGCGCGCAACTGCCCGACGATGTCGCTGCCGTCCTCGACCTGCTCGCGCGCGATGCAGATGAAGTGGGGCCGGTGCTTGAGCGCCAGCGCATAGGCGAGCGCGCTGGTGTGGCCCTGGCCGGCCACCTCGTAGCCGCCCTCGGTCAGCACGGTGTTGAGCAGGCCGCGCGAGACCGCGCTGGCGTCGATGATGATGGCCTTGAGCATGGCACTCCACTCCAATCCGCGGTTGATACCGCATTCAATACCGCATTCAATACATTTCGTAGGCCAGCATCTTCCACGTGACGCCCAGGCGCACGTCGGTCTTCAGCTGTACCAGCCGGCGCGACAGCGCCAGGATCTCGCGCCCGGCGCGCAGGCGTTCGCCGAGCGGCGTCTTGAGGATGCCGGCGCCGGCCATCACGGCGTCCAGGTCGCCGTAGGCATTCAGCAGGCGCGCCGCGGTCTTCATGCCGACCTTGTCCACCCCGGGCACGCCGTCGGTCGGGTCGCCCATCAGCGCCAGCAGGTCGAGCATGCGCTCGGGCGCGACCCCGAAGCGCTTGCGCACCCAGGCGTCGTCGTGCCACTCGCCCTTGAAATGATCCCATACCAGCGCCCCGTCGGCTATCAGGCAGTGCAGGTCCTTGTCGGTGGTGGCGACGACGGCATCGCCGCGCCCTTCCGACAGCCAGCGCAGCACGCCGGTGGCGATCACGTCGTCGGCCTCGACATCGGGAATGGCCAGCACGTGCAGGCCGACCTCGCGCAGGCGCTCGTGGAAGCCGGGCAGCGCATCGCGCAGGTAGCCGGGCATCGGCGCCCTGCCCTCGCGGTAGCGCGGGTACAGCGCATGGCGCCAGTTCTGGCCGCCGTGGTCGAAGGCGGCCAGTACGTGGGTCGGCGCGTGCGCTTCCAGCAGGTTGCGGAACGAAGACAGCGCGTGGCGCAGCGCGATGCTGGCCTTGAGATCCGAGTCGGGCTCGGGACTGGCCTCGTACACGCGGCGCACGATGTTCAGGCCATCGATGGCGAGCAGCTTGGCCATGTCAGGCAGGACTCATTGCGTTCAATCGGTCACTTCACGAAGTCGTACTTGCCGCCGCGTTCGAGCGCGCGCCGGTAGGCCGGGCGCGCATGGATGCGCTCGAGGAAAGCGACCAGGTTCGGGTAGCGGCCATCCAGTCCGCCGCGCGAGGCGGCCGCTTCCAGCGGGAAGCTCATCTGGATGTCGGCGGCCGAGAACTGGCTGCCGGCGAACCAGGTGCGCTTGCCCAATTCGGCCTCGAGGAAACCGAGGTGGGTGTCGATCTGCGGCTGCACGAAGGACTGCGTGACCTTATCGGCGATGCCGCGCGCGATCGGCCGCACGAAGAACGGCGCCGGGCCATTCGCCACGCGGTCGAACACCAGCTTGAGCAGCAGCGGCGGCATCAGCGAACCTTCGGCGTAATGCAGGAAATAGGTGTAATGCAGGCGCTCGGGCGTGCCGGGCGCCGGCGCCAGGGCGGTGCCGCCGGCGCCGACGCCGTGCCGTTCCACCAGGTAGTCGACGATGGCGCCCGACTCGGCCACCACCGTGTCGCCCTCGCTGATCACCGGCGACTTGCCGAGCGGATGCACGGCGCGCAATGCCGGTGGCGCCAGCATGCTCTTCGGATCGCGCTGGTATTTTTTGATCTCGTAATCCAGGCCGAGTTCCTCCAGCAGCCACAGGATGCGCTGGGAGCGGGAGTTGTTCAGGTGGTGGACGATGATCATGGCGTCGTTGGAGTCGGGAAATGGCGCTAGCTTAGCATTGTTGTACAAAACCCCAAAGGATCGGCAAATTTGTTAAAGATTATTGCGAACGGGAAACTTATTGCTATACTCGCCACCTCTTCCTGAACCGGCATCCATTTCAGGCGATTTCCCATCGAACTGTCGATAAGCTGCGCCCCTATAAACCATGCTCCTGTCCCGCCTGACCATTGCCAGAAAACTGGGCCTGCTGACCCTGATTACCGGTATCGGCATCGTTGCCGTCGCCGCCGCGTTCCTGGTGTCGGAACGCCACCTGATCGAACAGGAGCGCGGCCGTACCGTGCGCCAGGCGGTCGATGTCGCCGGCGGCGTGGTGGCCCGCTTCCAGCAGCTGGCCGCCAGCGGCAAGCTGCCCGAGGAACAGGCCAAGCGCGAAGCGCTGGAAGCACTGCGCGGCCTGCGCTACGACGGCCAGGAGTACTTCTGGGTCAACGACATGCAGCCGCGCATGCTGATGCATCCGATGTCGCCCGGGCTCGAAGGTCAGCCGCTCGGCGCCAAGGCCGATCCCAATGGCCTGCACCTGTTCGTCGCGATGGTCGACCTGGTGCGTGCCGACGGCGCCGGCTTCGTGGCCTATATGTGGCCGAAGCCGGGCAGCGAGGCGCCGGTGCCCAAGCTGTCCTACGTCAAGGGTGTGCCGGGCTGGGGCTGGGTGCTCGGTTCGGGCGTCTACATGGACTCGGTGGACGCGGTGTTCTGGCCGCGCGTCTGGCTGTTCTCGGGCGCGGCGCTGCTGCTGTCCGGGCTGCTGATGCTGGTCGGGCACCTGATCTCGCGCAGCATCCGCGTCCCGCTGGCGAGCGCCGTCGGCCTGGCGCGCAGGGTCGCGGACGGCGATCTCACCAGCGCGATCGAGGCGCGCGGCGACGACGAGACGGCCAGGCTGCTGCGCGCCCTGCGCGAAATGAACGACAGCCTGTCCGGCATCGTCGGCGAAGTCGACACCGGCATCCGCACCATCGCCAGCGCCTCCAGCCAGATCGCCAGCGGCAACCAGGACCTGTCCAGCCGCACCGAGCAGCAAGCCGGCTCGCTCGAGCAAACCGCGGCCGCGCTGGAAGAACTGACCGGCGCGGTGCAGCAGAACGCGAGCAATGCGCGCCACGCCAGCGGACTGGCCTCGGAAGCGGCCGCGGTGGCGCAGCGCGGCGGCGCCATGGTCGGCCAGGTGGTGGCGACCATGGACGCGATCGACGCCTCGGCGCGCCGCATCGCCGACATCATCGGCGTGATCGACGGCATCGCCTTCCAGACCAATATCCTGGCCCTGAACGCGGCCGTGGAAGCGGCGCGCGCCGGCGAACAGGGCCGCGGCTTCGCGGTGGTCGCGGGCGAGGTGCGCACCCTGGCCCAGCGCTCGGCCACCGCCGCGCGCGAAGTGCGCACGCTGATCGACGACGCGCTGGCCAAGGTCGGCGCCGGCTCGGCCCTGGTGCACCAGGCCGGCGGCACGATGCACGAGATCGTCGCCAGCGTCACGCGCGTCAACGGCATCATCGGCGAGATCGCCAGCGCCGGCGAGCAACAGCAGGCCGGCATCGCCCAGGTCAACCAGGCCGTCGCCGCGATGGACGACGCCACCCAGCAGAATGCGGCGCTGGTCGAGGAAGCGGCGGCGGCGGCGGCTTCGATGAACGAGCAGGCGCGCCACCTGGGCCGGGTGTTCAGCGTGTTCAAGGTCGATGCCGCGGACCGGCGCCGGCCGGCCCTGATGATCGCCTGATCGTCACGGTCCCACCAGCCTGCGCGGTCCCGGCGCGCCGGGACCGCGCAGGCTGCGATTGCAGGCGGTCTCCGGCTTCGGTACTATGCTTCGATGCAACTTTTAACAATGTTGCAGCTTGCTCAACCGTCCTGGAGAATTCGATGCCGCGTCACAGCCTGCCGTCCCTGTCCGTTCTTTCCTTCGCGCTTGCCGCCGCCTGTGGCCCGGCGGCGGCGCAGACCGCGCCGATGGCGCCCGACATCCCCGGCACGACATTCGCCACCACGGTCCCGAACGCCGACTACCTCAGGCAGGACGTCATGATCCCGATGCGCGACGGGGTCAAGCTGCACACCGTGATCGTGATCCCCAAGGCCGTCACGGCGGGCGCGGCCAAGGCGCCGATCATGCTGACGCGCACCCCGTACAACGCCTCGCGCCGCGCCGGCCGCATGAAGAGCCCGCACATCAATTCGATCCTGGGCGATGGCGACGACGCCTTCATCGACAACGGCTATATCCGCGTGTTCCAGGACGTGCGCGGCAAGTACGGTTCGGAGGGCGACTACGTGATGACGCGCCCGGTGCGCGGCCCGCTCAACGATACCCGGGTCGACCACGTCACCGACGCGTACGACACCATCGATTGGCTGGTCAAGAACGTGGCGCAATCGAACGGCAAGGTCGGCATGGTCGGCTCCTCGTACGAGGGTTTCACCGTGCTGATGGCGCTGGTCGAACCGCACCCGGCGCTGAAGGCCGCGGTGCCGATGAGCCCGATGGTGGACGGCTGGCGCGGCGACGACTGGTTCCACAACGGCGCCTTCCGCAATCCGAACCTGGCCTACATCGCCAGCCAGAATGCGGCGCGCGGCGAAGGCGAACAGATCGTCACCGGCACCTGGGACGACTACGACGCCTTCCTGCGCGCCGGCTCGACCGCCGACTTCGCGCACATCTACGGTGTCGACCAGCTGAACTTCACGAAGAAGCTGTTCGAGCACCCGGCCTACGACAGCTTCTGGCAGGAGCAGGCGCTGGACCGCATCCTGGCCAAGCGCCCGCTCACGGTGCCGACCATGAGCGTGGTCGGGCGCTGGGACCAGGAAGACATCTACGGCGCCTACGCCACCTATGGCGCGGTGGAGCCGAAGGATACGCAGAACAAGCTGAATTCGCTGGTGGTGGGCCCGTGGCGCCACAGCGGCGTGAACTACGAGGGTTCCTCGCTGGGCGCGCTGAAATTCACCGGCGACACCGCCCAGCAATTCCGCCGCGACGTGATGCTGCCCTTCTTCAACCAGTACCTGAAGGATGGCGCGCCCGCCTTCGACACGCCGCCGGTATGGTCCTACCAGACCGGCACCAACCGCTGGCGCCGGCTGGAACAGTGGCCGCTGGTCCAGGCGTCCACGCCGCTGTACCTGAAGGCGGGCTTCGGACTGGGTTTCGACAAAGCGGGCGACAAGGCCACGGCCTATGACGAATACGTGTCGGATCCGGCCAAGCCGGTGCCCTTCGTGCCGCGTCCGGTGCGCATGGGCGAAGGCACGGTGTGGAAACCGTGGCTGGTGACCGACCAGCGCTCGTACTCGGACCGTCCGGACGTGCTGACCTACGTGACCGCACCCCTCAGCGCGCCGTTGCAACTGGCCGGCCAGCCGATGGTCAACCTGTTCGCCTCGACCTCCGGCACCGACAGCGACTGGGTCGTGAAACTGATCGACGTGTACCCGGACGAAGTGGCGGCCCAGCCGGAACTGGGCGGCTACCAGTTGCCGATCGCGATGGACATCTTCCGCGGCCGCTACCGCCAGGGCCTGGACAAGCCCGCCGCCATTCCCGCCAACAAGGCCGAGCGCTACCGCTTCGCCCTGCCCAACGTCGACCACGTGTTCCTGCCGGGCCACCGCGTGATGGTGCAGATCCAGTCCAGCTGGTTCCCGCTGTACGACCGCAATCCGCAGACCTTCGTGCCGAACATCTTCCATGCGAAGCCGGGCGACTACCGCAAGGCCAGCCAGCGCGTGTACCACGCGCCGGGCCTGGAGAGCGCGATCGAACTGCCGGTGGTGAACGCCGGCGCAAGTCTTTGATTTCTTTAGGGAAATCGAACATGCCGGCATGCCTTTGAATTGTGGCATGCCGACGACAAGGATCTTACACAGAACGGACTTTCGTAAAAGACAAGGGTAGGCTGGCGCAAGCAACACTGCCCAGCCCACCACTTATCCCGTATCACGCGAGGTCGTTCATGAAGTCCCTGTTTTCCACCGTCGTCCTGCCCGCTGCCGTCCTGCTCGCTGCCGCCCTGCCCGGCAGCACGCCCGCCCATGCCCAACCGGTCCACTGGACCTTCAGCTATACCGGCTTCCAGGACCAGGAAGCCGGGGCCTTCCGGCCCGAGCTGGTCTTGTCCGGCGCGTTTTCGGGGGACGACGCCGATGGCGACGGCGTGCTCGAACGCGGGGAATTGCAGTCGCTGCGGGTCGGCGACCTGGACTACGTGGCCTGCGCCGCCGCCAGCAACGCCAGCTACCACTGCGGCGCCGACAGCTTCCTGTTCTCGCCCGCGCAGGGACTGTCGTTCAGCCTCGGCGCCTGGGGCAGCGATCCGGAAGGCTGGGTCGGCGGCGGCCACCTGATCGAATCCGGCAAGCTGCGCCACGACTACCAGTTCAATCCGGGCGGCAGTTCGGAACAGCACCTGCTCTGGACCGGGGCTACGCTGCTGCAGCTGGCGCCGGTGCTGGCGATGGCGACGGACGCCGGCGCGTCGGCCGATGTGCCACGGACGAATACGGCGGCGGTGCCCGAACCGGCCACCTGGACGATGTTCGCGCTCGGCCTGGCCGGAGTCGGATTCTGGACGCGGCGGCGCCGATAAAGGAAGACGGTACGTCAGCGCACCGAGCCCTGCCGCGGGCGGCCCTAAGATCGGGACATGGCAATCCATATCGGCATCTCGGGCTGGCGCTATGCACCCTGGCGCGGCGTGTTCTATCCACCTGGCCTGGTGCAGGCGCGCGAGCTGGACTACGCGGCGCGCTTCCTCCCCACCATCGAGATCAACGGGTCCTTCTATTCTCTGCAGCGGCCGTCGAGCTACGCGGCCTGGTACGCGGCCGCGCCGCCGGGCTTCGTGTTCGCGGTCAAGGGCAACCGCTTCATTACCCACATGCTCAAATTGCGCGGCATCGAGACGCCGCTGGCCAACGTGCTGGCCTCGGGCGTGTTCGCGCTGCGCGAAAAACTCGGCCCCGTGCTGTGGCAATTCCCGCCGCAATTGCGCTTCGAGCCCGACAAGATCGAGCATTTCCTGGCCCTGCTCCCGCGCGACACCGGCCAGGCGCTCGCACTCGCGCGCGGCCACGACGACAAGATGAACGGCCGCGCCCTGCTCGAGATCGACGCCGTGCGCCCGCTGCGCCACGCCATCGAGATCCGCCACGAGAGCTTCCGCGACGAAGCCTTCATCGCCCTGCTGCGCAAGTACAACGTGGCGCTGGTGGTGGCCGACACCGCCGGCAAATGGCCGGACTGGGAGGACGTGACCGCGGACTTCGTCTACATCCGGCTGCACGGCGAACACGAGCTGTATGCGAGTGGGTACGAGGATGATTCGCTGGAACGCTGGGCGGCGCGCATCCGCTTGTGGAGCGAGGGCAAGCAACCCGATGACGGGCGCCTGATTTCGCCGGAGGCACCGCCGGCCGCGGCAGGCCGCGACGTGTACTGCTACTTCGACAACGACATCAAGGTGCGGGCACCCTTCGATGCGAAGCGCCTGATGGAATTGCTGGGGCTGGCGTGGCCGGATCCGCGTCCACCACAGGCAAGCTCACGGTAAACACACTGCCTTGCCCCAGGCCCTCACTGTACGCGCTCACCTTGCCGCCATGCAGGGTCATCATTGTTTTCACCAGGGCCAGGCCGATGCCCAGTCCGCCCTGGGCCCGGTCGGGCGAGCGCTGGGCCTGGGTGAACAGGTCGAACACGTGGGGCAAGAGCTGGGACTCGATGCCGACGCCGTTGTCGCGCACGCTGATCGTCACCGCCGCCGCCCCATGCGCCACCGACAGGACGATGCTGCCGCCATGCGGCGTGTACTTGGCCGCATTGTTGAGCAGGTTGGCCACGACCTGCACCAGGCGGTTCGGGTCGCCCAGGATGCGCGTGCCGCCGGCATCGCCCTCGACCGTGAGGACGTGCTTGCGGGCCTCGATCATGGGCCGCGACTGCTCGACGGCGTTGGCCACGACGGCCATCGGGTCCAGCAGCGCCGTGTCGAGCTGGACCAGGCCGCGGGTGACGCGCGAGACATCCAGCAAGTCGTCGACCAGCGAGGTCATGTGGCGCACCTGCCGGCTGATGACCTCGCTCGCCCGGCGCACCCGTTCCTCGTTGGCGGTGCCGAACTTGAGCATGTCGGCCGCGGCGGCGATCGGCGCCAGCGGATTGCGCAGTTCATGGGCCAGCATGGCCAGGAATTCGTCCTTGCGCCGGTCCTGTTCCTGCAGCGAACCGTAGAGCCGGGCGTTCTCGAAACCGTTCGACGCGATCGACGCCAGCTGCACCAGGATGGCCTCGTCCTGCTCCGTGAACTCCCCCTCGACCTTGTCGGAAGCCTGGATCAGGCCGATGTTCCCGCCCGCACGGTCGATCAGGGGCACGGCCAGCCAGCCGCGCATGGCGGGATGGGCGTGCCTCTCGCGGCCGAAGCCTTTCCACGCCGGATGCGCTTCCAGCTGCGCCTGGGTCAGGCGCATGACCCGGTTGGTGCGGCACACCTCGGCATAGATGCCGCTGCCGTCGGTCCTGACCGCATAGTCGCGGAAGGCGGCGTATTTGTCGGACAGCGAGACGGCGTTGATCGCCTGCGACCAGTCGTCACCTGCGGTCAGGGACACCACGGCCTGGTGCACCTCGAGAATGTCGCGCACCTCGGCCACCAGGGCCTCGGCGATGCCGTCGCTCGACAGCGCCGTATGCACGGTGCGCGACGCCTGCGCCACCTTGGCCAGCAGGGCGGCGTTGCGCTTCTCGCGTTCCAGCCGGTCGACGACCTCGACTTGTGCCATGACCTTGTCGTGGATATCGGTATTCGCGCCGATCCATTCGCGGATGGCGCCGCCGGCATCCAGGATCGGCACGCCTTTCACCGCCATCCAGCGGTAGCCGCCGTCGGGACGGCGGACCCGGTATTCGGTCTCGAACAGGGAGCGTGCGGCCACGCAGGCCGCCCAAAGCGTCCTGGTCTTTTCACGGTCGTCGGGATGCACCGCGTCCAGCCAGCCGAACTCCTTCCATTCGTCGTAGGTCTGGCCGGTAAACGCGCGCCACGAAGGCGAATCCTCCTCGACCCGGCCGTCGGCGGTATTCGTCCAGACGATCTGCGAGGTCGCCATCACGAGCGAGCGGAAGCGCTCCTCGCGGATGCGCAGGGCAGCCTCGGACTCGACGCGTTCGGTGATGTCCTCGTGCATCAGCATGACTTCGAGGATGTTCCCGGCGTGGTCCTTGATCGCGTGCGCGCGCGCGGTGACCCAGCGTGCCCGCCCCACGCCGCCCAGCGCGGCGACGTCGTAGCGCGCGGCGGGAATGCGGACCGTCTCGCCGGCACATGCGCGCCGGAGCAGGGCCGCGATGCCGCTGTCGACCAGCTGGGGATCTTCGAGAACGTTGTAGTCGCTGAGGACGAAGGCCTTCAGCGCCGATCCTTCGCGGATCTGCCACAGCTCTTCCCATGCCTTGTTGACGCGCAGGGTGCGTCCGTCCGGAGCCAGTATCTGGATGCTGGTGGGTGCCTGTTCGAACAACTCCCGGAACCGGATGTCGGCACTGGCGTGGTGTTCGGTGCCCGATGGCGGCGGCGTGGATTCGGATGACATGACTGCTGGACTAGCTGGCGACGGGGCTAGCATGATGTCATAGTTTCACGTTTTCCGCCCGGCCCGGTGCCATCCCTCAGCGCTTCACGTGCAGCTGGATGACCTTGCGTCCCTTCGCGTCCTTCTGCGGCAGCGGCTCGGTCTCGCAGCTGCCGCAGGTGTCGCAGCCGCTGCCGCAGCTGCCGTCCTTGTCCAGCCAGCGCGCCAGCCTGCCGCCGCCCCTGCCCTGCTCGCGCAGCCGGAACACCACCTTGCGGCGCCAGGCCACCGGCAGGTACTTGCCGCCCGCGTACAGCGCGGCTACCAGCACGATCAGGCCGACGGCGACGTACTGCAAGGACTGAAAGCTCATGCTCAGCTCCCCGCGACCCAGCGCGCGATATGGAAAGTCAGGAACGAGGCCACGTAGGCCAGCGCGAACATATAGCCCGCCATCAGGAAGGCATAGCGCACGCTGCCGGTTTCGCGGCGCACCACCGACAGGGTCGACAGGCACTGCGGCGCGAACACGTACCAGGCCAGCAGCGACAGCGCGGTCGGCAGGCTCCAGGACGCGGCGATCAGCGGCGCCAGCGAGCCGGCCACGTCGTCGCCGGCGGCCGACAGCGCGTACACCGTGCCGAGCGCGCCCACCGCGACTTCGCGCGCGGCCATGCCGGGCACCAGCGCGATGCAGATCTGCCAGCCGAAGCCGATCGGCTCGAAGATCACCGCCAGGGCACGTCCCAGCATGCCGGCCACGCTGTAGTAGATCGGCGGGTGGGTCGCGCCTTCGGGCGCGCCCGGGAAGCTGGACAGGAACCAGACCAGGATCATCAGCGTCAGGATGATGGTGCCGACGCGCATCAGGAAGATCTTGGCGCGCTCCCACAGGCCCAGCGCCAGGTTCTGCAGGTGCGGCCAGTGGTAGGCCGGCAGTTCCATCATGAGGGGGTGCTGGCCCTTGGCGCCGATGCTGCGCTTGAAGAACCAGGCCACGCCCATGGCGCTGACGATGCCGGCCGCGTACAGGATGAACAGCACCAGGCCCTGCAGGTTGATGCCGCCGCCCAGCTGGCGGTCGGGGATGAAGGCGGCGATCACCAGCGCATACACCGGCAGGCGCGCCGAACACGTCATCAGCGGCGCGATCATGATCGTCACCAGGCGGTCGCGCGGGTTCTGGATGGTGCGCGCCGCCATCACCCCGGGAATGGCGCAGGCGAACGAGGACAGCAGCGGAATGAAGGCGCGCCCGGACAGCCCGACGCCGCCCATCAGGCGGTCGAGCAGGAAGGCGGCGCGCGGCAGGTAGCCGCAATCCTCGAGGATCAGGATGAAGAAGAACAGGATCAGGATCTGCGGCAGGAACACCAGCACGCTGCCGACGCCGCCGAAGATGCCCTCCACGAGCAGGCTGCGCAGCGGCCCTTCGGCCATGCTCTCGCCGATCCAGCCGCCCAGGCCCTCGACGCCGCTCTTGATCAGGTCCATCGGCGTCGCGGCCCAGCTGAACACGGCCTGGAACACCAGGAACATCAGCGCCGCCAGGATCACCGGCCCCAGCACCGGGTGCAGAACCACGCGGTCGATGCCCTCGCTCAGGTTGCCGGTGTCCTTGTCGAAGCTGACGCAGGCGTCGATGATGCGGCGCACTTCGCGCTGGGTCTGCTCGACCGGGACCGCGTCGATGGCCTGCAGCGGCTGCGGCTTGACGGGATGGTCGAAGGACAGCACGGCGAGCGCGTCCAGCAGCGCCTTTTCGCCGCCGGCCTGCACCGCCACGGTTTCCACCACCGGCATGCCGAGTTCCCGGGACAGGCGCGCGCTGTCGATCTCGATGCCGCGCTTCCTGGCGACGTCGACCATGTTCAGGGCCAGCACCATCGGCAGCCCGAGGCGCTGGATCTCCAGCACCAGGCGCAGGTTCAATCGCAGGTTGGTGGCGTTGACGACGCAGACCACGGCGTCGGGCGCGCGCTCGCCGGCGCGCAGGCCGGCCACCACGTCGCGCGTGATCGCTTCGTCCGGGGTGTGGGCCGACAGGCTGTAGGCGCCGGGCAGGTCGAGCACGCGCAGCGGCTTGCCGCCGGGCAGCGTGAAGTGGCCTTCCTTGCGCTCGATGGTCACGCCGGCGTAGTTCGCGACCTTCTGGCGGGAACCGGTGAGACGGTTGAACAGTGCGGTCTTGCCGCAGTTCGGATTACCCAGCAGGGCAATGATAGGCGTCCTGGCGGCCGCCTGGACCTGCTGTTCTACTGCTCCCATTATGTATGTTCCGTTATTCCGGCTGGATCGAGATCAGCGCCGCTTCGAAGCGGCGCAGGGCGAAGGTGGATTGGCCGACCTTGACCGCCAGCGGGCCGCCCGGCAGGCCGCCCTTCAGCATGCGGATGCGCTCGCCCGGGACGAAACCGAGTTCCATCAGGCGGCGCGAGACGTCGGCGCCGGAAGCATCCGCGAGCGAACCGGGCGCGAGGGTGATGACGGTGGCGCTCTGGCCGGCCTTGAGGGCGTCGAGCGTGGTCAGGGTAGGTGCAAGAGTCATGTTGTCGCTTCCAATCGGGTCAGATGTAGCGCTGATGAGACAGATATGTGCATCATAAACCTAAATGCGAATTATTTCTATTTGCGCTTTGTCTACTTGAGTCAACGCGGCCTTGTTTCCACGCACGAACACAACAAAAACGCTTGCATTCGTCATCCAAGTTCAGGAGAATACAAAACCGAATGAGAATGATTCGCATTATAAGTCAGGCAATACCGGCCTGCAGCGAATCGCCGAAACGGAACCGATACCATGATCGTCTGCGTCTGCAACAACATCTCCGACCGTGAAATCCGCCAGGCCGTCGACCTCGGCCTGACCTCGATGGCCGACCTGTACCAGGAACTCGGCGTCGGCACCTGCTGCGGCAAATGCGTGAGCTACGCCCGCGAGGTGATGAACGAGCACCTCGACAGCACCACCACCGTCACCGAACTGCGCCGCACGCCGGCCGGCGGGATGGTGGCCTGAGAAGTCCGCGGCCTCCAGTAGCGCTACCCCGTCGTCCCTGCGCAGGCAGGGGTCCAAGTAGCCTGCAACATTGCATCGCACATATCGATGCGCTTTCCGGCCGGGTTGCGCCGGTCTTGGTACTATGTGATTTCCATAGCAGCCAAGCCGTCCGTCTTATGCCTGTTATCCCGTTCCGCTCACCAAGAACGCCCTTCAAGGTCGAGCCTCCGCCAGCACCTTCGCGCCGCGCCGTCGTCCTCAAGTGGCTGCGCAGGATGCACGGCTGGATCGGCCTGTGGGGCGCCGTGCTCGGCCTGCTGTTCGGCGGCACCGGCATCCTCCTCAACCACCGCGACGTGCTCAGGATCCCGGCGGCCCAGGCCCAGGAAAGCACGGTCCAGGTACCTTTGCCCAGTCCGGCCCCCGCCACGCCGCAGGCGCTGGCCACCTGGCTGAAATCGTCGCTGAAGCTGGAGCCCGAGCCGCGCCGGGTGCTGATGGAACCGGCGCGTGCGGTGGCCTGGGGCGACCGGTCGGTACGGCAGCCGGCGCGCTGGAGTGCCAGCTTCCCCTCCCCGTCCGGCAACGTGCAGGCCGAATACTGGGTCGGCAACAGTTACGTCACCCTGAAGCGCAGCGACGCCAACCTGTTCGCCACCCTCGGCAACCTGCACAAGGGCGTCGGCATGGGCGTGGGCTGGATCCTGCTGGTGGACACGCTGGCCGGCTCGGTCATCCTGTTGTCGCTGTCGGGCGTGGTGCTGTGGGCGCTGACCACCCGCCGGCGTGTGATCGGCATGGCGATCGGGACGGTGTCGCTGCTGGCGGCATGCAGCCTGGCGCTGGCGGCGCTGTAGCAGAGCCGCCAAGGCCGCCGGCAAAGCTGGCCGGGTTCCAGCCCTGTTTGCTATGATGCTGTCACTACTCACCGTAAAGGCAATCCATGAAGGGCGATCCCAACATCATCCGGCTGCTGAATGCGCAGCTGACCAACGAGCTGACCGCAGTCAACCAGTACTTCCTGCATGCGCGCATGTACAAGCACTGGGGCTTCACCAAGCTGGGCAAGAAGGAATACGACGAATCGATCGGCGAAATGAAGCACGCCGACCGCCTGATCGACCGCATCCTGATGCTCGACGGCCTGCCCAACCTGCAAGCGCTGCACAAGCTCCTGATCGGCGAATCGACCCAGGAAATGCTGGAATGCGACCTCAAGCTCGAGCGCGCGGCCCAGGTCACGGTCAAGGAAGGCATCGCCGCCGCCGAAGTGGCGCACGACTACGTGTCGCGCGACCTGCTGCTGGATATCCTGGCCGACACCGAAGAGCACATCGAGTGGCTGGAGACGCAGCTGGACCTGATCGTCAAGGTCGGTATCCAGAACTACCTGCAGAGCCAGATCGGCGACGACTGATAACAGCAGACGTAAGAATAATAGTGAAATGAAACCGTCGCCCCTGCGCAGGCAGGGGCCCAAGCTTTGCGCGTCATTGCGAACTTGGACCCCTGCCTGCGCAGGGGCGACGTGCATGGGCTGACGAATAGAACAAGCTGCGCGCTTGGCGGACCTTCAGCGAAGCGGTAAATAGCCCGGTGGGCTATTTACCGGCTTCGCAGGGACGACGTGCATGTGCCAACGCGGCAAACAAGCTGCCCGGCTATCCACTGGCCGGCTCGCGCCAGCGATTGACCCACTTGTCATAGAAATTCATATCCCGCGGCACCGCCCCGGTCACCGCGCAGATCGCCCCGGCGAACTCGTTCGCCCGCGCCAGCGTCGAGGCGAGCGGCCAGCCGCGTGCCCGTCCCAGCAGGAAGATCGCCGCAAACGCATCGCCCGCTCCCACGGTGTCGATCACGAACGGCGGCGCCGGGTTGTCGCGGTGGGCCACCAGCAGGTCGCCCGGGCCGAAATACACCGAGCCGCGGTGGCCCAGGGTCACGATCAGGCCTTCCAGTCCGAACCGGTCCATCAGGGCGCGGCAGGACGCGTGCACTTCCTCGGTGGACAGCGGCGCGTCCTGCGGCCCGATCCGGAAATACCACTGGAACAGCGCCTGCAGTTCTTCCTCGTTGACCTTGACGATGTCGGCCGCCGCCAGCGCGGCCCCGACGATGGGCTCGTCCACTTGTCCGGCACGCAGGTTGAGGTCGAGGAAGCGTGTCGCCGGCGTGGCCGCCAGCAGCGCCGCCAGCGCATCGCGCGAGCGCGCCGCGCGCTGGGCCAGGGTGCCGAAATAGACGACGTCGGCGCGCATGTCCGCGATGCTGGCCAGCGCCGCCCGGGGATCGATGAAGTCGTAGGCCTGGCGCGGCAGGATGGTGAAGCGGTGGCCGGGACCCTGGCCACTGCGCTCCACGACCACGCGGCCGGTTTCTTCCATCGGATCCAGCTGCAGCCCACCCTCGGGCATGACGAAGCGCTCGAACTCGGCGCGCACCGCCACGCCGTTGCGGTCGTCGCCGATGCGGGTGACCACCAGCGGCGGCGCCATGAAGGCGGCCAGGTGGCGCGCCACGTTGAACGGGGCGCCGCCGACCACCGGCCCGGTCGGGAATTCGTCGACCAGCGCTTCGCCGAAGACGATCGCGGTCATGACGGGGAGACTCATGGACCGGCGTTACCGGGGCAGGACCGGCACGGTATCCTTGAACGACGCGCGTTCGGACAGCTTGTCGAACAGGCGCGCCAGGTTCGGGTAATCGCCGCGCCAGTCGATCTCGGGGAAGCGCAGGGACAGCCAGCCCAGCACGCAACCCACGGCGACGTCGGCCAGCGTGTAATGGATGCCCATGCAGAACGGCTGTTCGCCCAGGTTCCCGCTCATCATGGCCAGGCCGCCGCGCACCTTGCCCATCTGGCGGTCGATCCAGGCCTGGCTTTGCAGTTCCTGCGGGCGCCAGGTGCGCTCCAGGTAGGCCAGCACGGCCGCGTCGCCGACGCCGTCGGCCAGCGCTTCCCAGACCTTGACATTGGCGCGGTCGCGGCTGTTGGCGGGCAGCAGCTTGCAGACCGGGGTCAGGGTGTCGAGGTATTCGGCGATCACGCGCGAATCGTACATGGCGCTGCCGTCTTCCATGACCAGGCACGGCACCTTGCCCAGCGGGTTGGCCGCCGAGATGTTGGTGTCCGCCGACCAGACGTTTTCGAGCTCGAACACGTAGTCGAGCTTTTTCTCTGCCAACACGACGCGCACCTTGCGCACATAGGGACTGGTGACAGAACCGATGAGTTTCATAAATGCTTCAGATTAGGGGAGTGGCAGACAGTATAGCATCGGCCATCCCCCGGTCGAGTGGCCGCGAACTCCTTGCAACGCCCGCCAAAATGCGACTTGACAAACGCGGACCGGGGCGGTCGGCCAATGGTAGAATCGCGGTCCTTGCAACCGTCGCAGTCCTTGCCCTCATCCGCCATGACCTCTACCGCACCCTACTCCACCCTGTCGGCCCTGTCCCCGCTGGACGGCCGCTACGCCGCCAAGACCGACAAGCTGCGTCCGATCCTGTCGGAAGCCGGCTTCATGCACCACCGCGTGAAGGTGGAGATCGCCTGGCTGCAGGCGCTGGCCCAGGCCGGCTTCGCCGAACTGAAACCGTTCTCGGCCGACGCATCGGCGCTGCTGGACAAGCTGGCCGCCGATTTCTCGGAAGGCGACGCTGCCCGCATCAAGGCAATCGAAGCCGTCACCAACCACGACGTCAAGGCCGTCGAGTACTGGCTGAAGGAACAAGTAAAGGACGTGCCGGAACTGGTCGCGGCCAGCGAGTTCATCCACTTCGCCTGCACCTCGGAAGACATCAACAATACCTCGCACGGCATGATGCTCAAGAGCGCGCGCGACGGTGTGATCCTGCCGTCGCTGCAGGCCGTCATTGCCAGGCTGACCGAGATCGCGCACGCCAACGCCGACCTGCCGATGCTGTCGCGCACCCACGGCCAGACTGCCAGCCCGACGACGCTCGGCAAGGAGTTCGCCAACGTGGTCGCGCGCCTGCAGCGCGCCGTGCGCCGCATCGCCGACGTCGAAATCCTCGGCAAGATGAACGGCGCGGTCGGCAACTACAACGCCCACCTGTCGGCGTACCCGTCGTTCGACTGGCCGGCGTTCTCGAAGAACGTCATCGAGCAGCGCCTCGGCCTGACCTTCAATCCGTACACCATCCAGATCGAGCCGCACGACTACATGGCCGAGCTGTTCGATGCGATTTCCCGCACCAACACCATCCTGCTCGACCTGAACCGCGACATCTGGACCTACGTCTCGCTGGGCTACTTCAAGCAGAAGCTGAAGGCCGGCGAGATCGGCTCGTCGACCATGCCCCATAAAGTCAACCCGATCGACTTCGAGAACTCGGAAGGCAACCTGGGCCTGGCCAATGCGGTGCTGCGCCACATGGCCGACAAACTGCCGGTGTCGCGCATGCAGCGCGACCTGACCGATTCCACGGTCCTGCGCAACATCGGCGTCGGCTTCGGCTACGCGCTGCTGGCCTACGACAGCTGCCTGCGCGGCCTGAACAAGCTGGAAGTGAACCCGCAGCGCCTGGCGCAAGACCTGGACGCCAACTGGGAAGTGCTGGCCGAGCCGGTGCAGACCGTGATGCGCCGCTACGGCATCGAGAACCCGTACGAACAGCTGAAGGAACTCACCCGCGGCAAGGGCATCACGCGCGAGGCGCTGCAGGACTTCGTCAAGGGACTGGCGGTGCCGCAGGACGCCAAGGACCTGCTGCTGAACATGACGCCGGCGAACTATACCGGCCTGGCGGCGCAGCTGGCCAAGGCGATCTGAACGTCAGCCTGTATCACTAAGCGTTAGCTTGTAAACATCGCCCCTGCGCAGGCAGGGGCGATGTTCTTTGAGCTGGCGGTCAGTAACTCGCCACCTCCGAGCAATGCTCTACCTCTGCCACACCAGCTTCACCCCCACCGTCCGCGGCACTTCCGTCCGCACCGACGCCGACCCGTACTCGGCGTGGCCGCCATTCAGGTTGGTCCCGATCACCGACAGCTCCATCCCCGGCGCCAGGCGCCAGCCGAAGCGCGCGTCGAGCGCGGTGTAGGCGCCGACCATCGGCAGCGTGGCGCCGACGTGGCGCAGCGCCAGTTCCAGCTCGCGCGCGGCATCGATGTTCCAGCTCGAACGCAGCTGGGCCGTATGGGCCGGGTCCAGGCCGGCGCTCGAGGTACTCACCGGGTCCCTGCTGCCGGGTTTCAGGCTGAACCGTTCGTGCAGCGCGGTGAAACCGGCCGACAGGCGCCAGGCCGCGCTCACCTGCATGCTGCCCCAGGCTTCGATGCCGTGCGAGCGCCCTTCCATCGCATTGCCGAACACGATGCTGCGGCTGTTGCTGCGATCATCGCTCGACAGCTCCTGGGTCCGCAGGTGGTCGTACAGGTTGCGGAACGCGGTCACCGACCAGGACAGGCCGTGGCCGGCCTGGCCGCGGTAGCCGAGCTCGAACACGCGCGCCACCTCGGCGCGGGCCTGGTCGTCGCTGGACAGCAGGTAGGGCGGCACGCCCGGGACGTAGCTGTCCACGTCCAGGCGGGAAGGCGCGCGCACGGTGCGCGAGAGCGCGCTCCAGAACGAGTGCAGCGGCGTCGCATGCCAGGACAGGCGCAGGTTGGGCAGGAATTCGGCGCCGGTATAGGGGTTGCGCTCGATGCGCGCGCCGGCGGCCAGGCGCAGGTCCGGGCGCAGCGCGATCTCGTCCTGGGCGAACAGGCTGGCCCAGGCCTGCGTGGCCCTGGCCGGCAAAATGGCGACAAAGCGGCTGTTGTCGACGTGGTCGCGGCTGTAGCGGTATTCGCCGCCCCAGACGATGGTATGCGCACCCCGCGCCCGCAACGCATGCTGGAACTGGATGTCGGCGATGTCGATCGTGTCGGTGAAGGTCGGCGGCACCTTGCGGTAGCGGGTGTCCCAGGACGCCTGCACGGCGATGCTGGCGCCCTCCTCGAGCGCGCGCTCCCAGCGTCCGCCGAGGTTGGCGCCATGGGTGTCGATGTCGCCCAGGCCGATGCGCGCCCCCGGCGCCGTGATCACGCCGGGCGCCGGCTGTCCCTGGCGCCCGCGCCAGGCGTTGGCGTTCACGCTCCAGCGCTCGGCGCCGCGCGTCCAGTCGGCGCGCACACCGATCTGGCCCTGGGTCCAGTCGTCGTCGAGCGGCGCGCCCGAGGCCAGTTCGCCGTGGCCAATGCCGAACAGTTTTCCATAGACGCGCCAACTGCGGCGCCAACTGCGGCGCCAACTGCGGCGCCAGTCGCCCGCACCGCCGGCTTCAGTGCCGCCGCCATGGCGGAAGGCCAGCTGGGCGCCATCCTCGTCGGCGCGCAGCACGGCCAGGTCGCCGCGGGTGTCGTCGGCATGGCGCGTGGTGATGTTGATGACGCCGTTGACCGCGTTCACGCCCCACAGCGTGCCGCCCGGGCCGCTGATCACCTCGATGCGCTCGACGTCTTCCAGCATCACGTCCGGCTCGTCCCAGAACACGCCCGAGAACAGCGGCGTGTAGACCGAGCGGCCGTCGATCATCACCAGCAGCTTGTTGGCCGGACTGTTGCTGGTGCCGTTCATGCCGCGCGCGCTGATGAAGTAATTCGCGTTGCTGCTGCGCGCCACCTGCAGGTTGGGCGCCAGGCGCAGCGCCTCGGGCAGGCTGCGCACGCCCGAACGGCGGATGTCGTCCGCCGTGATGACGAAGACCGAAGCTGGCGCTTCCTGCAGGCGCTCGGGACGCCGCGAGACCGAGGTGATGTCGATGTTGGCCAGTTCCTCGATCGAGAGGTCGGCGAAGTCGAGCGGCTGGCGCGGCGTGGCGCCTCCGGCCTGGGCGGCCTGGGCCGAATGGGCGGACACCGGCAGCAGCGTCAGCGCCGCCAGCACTGCGGTCAGCGAAGGAACAATCCTGCTCATACGTAATCAAAGGAAACGATCATACCTAACAATTATCTTTTATAAATTTGGCTCGTCAATATTTTACCTTTTTTGGCATGGCGCTCCTGCCGAAAAAGCAAAGCATCGCAGGCAAAGCCTGCTTCATTGTCCCACTGACCGAACAATGTTATCCGTTTCCCTGGCTTCCATGCGCAAGATGGAACGGTTACAGTCATGCCATTCGCAACGAGTCAGTACAGCAATATTGTTTGATAAGATAGTTTGCTGACTCGTATTGATCACCATTCCGACGGGGCCCACCATGCAGCGCTATACCAAGACCGCGATCGCGCTCCACTGGCTGATTGCCGTGCTGATCGTCGGCGCATTCACGCTCGGCCTGGTCATGACCGACATCCCCGGCTTTTCGCCCACCAAGCTGCGCTACTACGCCTGGCACAAGTGGGCCGGCGTGAGCGTGATGCTGCTGGCCGTGCTGCGCCTGCTGTGGCGCCTGCGGCACCGGCCGCCGGCGCTGTCCGCGGCGATGCCGGCCTGGCAGCGCGGCGCCGCCCACGGCCTGCATCACCTGCTGTACGTGTTCATCTTCGCGGTGCCGCTGTCCGGCTATTTCTATACGCTGGCGGCCGGGGTCCCGGTCGTGTACTTCGGGCTGTTCCAGCTGCCGGTGCTGATCGCCAAGGACGCGGCGCTGGCCGCCACCCTGAAGGGCGTGCATTACTGGCTCAACATGGCCATGGCGGCGCTGGTCGCCGTGCACGTGCTGGCCGCGCTGAAGCATGCGATCATCGACCGCGACGGCACCCTGCGCCGCATGCTGCCCGGCCGTTCACTTTGAAGGAGAAACCATGAAAACCCTGCGCCCCCTACTTGCCGCCCTCCTCGCCGGCACCGCCCTGCTGGCCGTCGCCGCGCCCCTCAAGACCGACCTTGCGCACAGCAGCGTCGCGGCCGTGTTCAAGCAGATGGAAGTGCCGGTCGAATCGAACTTCAAGCGCTTTACCGCGCAGATCGACTACGACGCCGCGCACCCGGACAAGGCCAGCGCGCGGGTCGACATCGACACCGCCAGCTTCGACATCGGCACGCCCGAGTACAACAAGGAAATCGCCAAGAAGGAATGGTTCAATTCAGCCCAGTTCCCGAAGGCAAGCTTCGTGTCGACGGCGATCAAGCCGGCCGGCGCGGGTAAATTGAACGTCGCCGGCAAGCTGACCATCAAGGGCCGGACCCAGGACGTCAGCTTCCCGCTCAGCGTCAAGCCGAACGGCGGCAAGCAGGTCTTCGAAGGCCAGCTGCCGATCCGGCGCCTGGCCTTCAACATCGGCGAAGGCGAGTGGAAGGACACCGGCATCGTCGCCGATGAAGTCGTGATCAAGTTCCGTGTCGCCGCAGGACAGTAATCAGCACGTAAAGCCGCAACCCAACTCAACCAAGAGGAAAACGTTCCATGAAAATCAAGCACCTGACCCTGGCCCTGCTGGCCGCCACCCTGGGCACCGGCGCCTTCGCCGCCGACACCTATAAAATCGACCCGAACCACACCTACCCGAGCTTCGAGGCCGACCACTTCGGCGGCCTGTCGACCTGGCGCGGCAAGTTCAACAAGTCCGAAGGCAGCGTCGTGCTGGACCGCGCCGCCAAGACCGGCAACGTCGAGATCACCATCGATGCAAGCAGCCTGGACTTCGGCCACGACAAGATGAACGAACACGCCAAGGGCAAGGACATGTTCGATGTGACCCAGTTCCCGACCGCGACCTACAAGGGCAAGCTGGTGTTCAAGGGCGACACCCCGGCGTCGGTCGACGGCCAGCTGACCCTGCACGGCGTGACCAAGCCGGTGACCCTCACCATCAACAAGTTCAAGTGCATGGTCAACCCGATGACCAAGAAGGAAGTCTGCGGCGCCGATGCCTCGGGCACCTTCAACCGCAGCGATTTCGGCGTGAGCTACGGCACCCAGATGGGCTTCAATCCGGAAGTCAAGCTGGCGATCCAGGTGGAAGCGGTCAAGCAGTAATCAGGTTTCTCGGCACGTGAAAAAGCCTCGCGGCCCGGAAGGGCGCGAGGCTTTTTCGTTATCGATGACAGCGGCGTTTCGGGTAGGGTGGACGGGCAACCCGTCCCCCTACCCGCGACGCGTACGCCGCAGGCGATTACAGGCCGTTGTGGTTCGAATCGCCCGGAATCGCGCGCTCGACCTTGTCCCAGGCCGAGCGGCTGGCCGAACTGGCTTGCGGCCAGGTCAGGCGCGAATTGCCTTTCACGCGATCCCATTCGCCGGCGAAGTGCGGCTCGGCCGTGTCGTAGTTCGGGAAGCGGCGGGCGTTGTTGTAGCCCAGCGCGTAGGCCGGCGCGTAGTCGTCGTAGGTGTAGCCCGGGGTGTAGCCCGGCTGCGACTGGTAGTTGTTGCGCCAGTAGTTGTCTTCCTCGGCCGGGTTGACCAGGTGGCCGGCGCCCTTGCCGACCATGCCGCCGGCGATGCCGCCGATGGCCGCGCCGGCCGCCATGCCGATCGGGCCGCCGACCGCGCCCAGCGCCGCACCGGCCGCCGCGCCGCCGCCCGTGCCGACGCCGCCGGCCAGGTTGTGCTCATGCAGCTCGTCGCCCGCTTTCGGGTTCACGACTTCGCCCGCGCCCTTGCCGGCCATGCTGCCGGCGATGCCGCCCGCGACCGCACCGGCCACGGCGCCGATCGGGCCGCCGGCGGCGCCCAGCGAGGCACCCGCGATGGCGCCCGCACCGGCGCCGGTGCCCTGGGCCAGGTTGTGTTCATGCAGGCGGTCTTCCGAATGCGGGTTCACGACTTCGCCCGCGCCGCGACCGGCTGCACCGCCGGCCAGGCCGCCGATGGCGGCGCCGGCAGCCATGCCGATCGGACCGGCGACGGCGCCGGCAGCGGCACCCATGGCGGCGCCGGCACCCGCGCCGACACCCTTGGACAGGTGGTGTTCGCCCAGGTCGTCGCCCGCTTTCGGGTTGACGACTTCACCGGCACCCTTGCCGGCGATGCCGCCGGCGATACCGCCGATGGCGGCACCGGCCACGGTACCGATCGGACCCGCTGCCGAGCCGATGGCCGCGCCGGTGGCGGCGCCCGCCAGGGCCCCGACGCCGGTGCCGATCACGTGCGAACCGCCGTTGTCGGTGAACGATTGCTGGATGTGGGCAACGTCGTCATCCGAACGCGGGGTCACGCCCATCAGGATGCCGCCCTTGTTGATGCCTTCTTCATAGTGCTTGACACGTTCCTCGGGGATGCCGGCACCGATCAGCGCACCGATCAGGCCACCGGTGATGCCGCCCGCGCCGGCGCCGGCCAGGGCCGCCGCCAGCGGACCGGCCACCACCAGGCCCGCGCCCGGGATCACCAGGCTGGTGCCGATCGCGGCCACGCCGGCCAGCACGGCGCCGATGGTGCCGCCGATACCGGCACCGGCAGCGGCGCCTTCGGCGGCCTTGCTGCCCAGTTCGGTCTCGGTATCGCCGAAGTGGGTTTTACGGGTGCTGTCGGACATCATGAGGTTGACATCGTCCTTGCCGTAGCCGCGGCTCGAAAGCGAGCTGTAGGCGCGTTCCGCGCTGGCGCGGTCGGGGAAGAGGCCGGTAACCATGCGGTTCTGTTTATTCTGATCGTTGGTGTCGAACATGCTCATGATGAGTCCTTTCAAAGGTCACGGTACAAAGCCGCTATACGTTGTATTGGGTGATGCAGTACGAACAAGATATGCCTGCACAACAGTAGCCTTCTGTTCGGTGACGCACCCATCTCGGACTTTCCACGCCATCAAAGAACGCACAGCCACTTTGCGCGTCTAACGTTCGTTGCCGCACCGACCCTGGGGTGTTTCCATCACTAGACTTTGCTCCATGGCCTTAGCAATCAATTGGCCTGGGGTATGTTTTCCACTTTGAGGAGGAATCGACATGTTGTTCATTATCTGGATCGTCGTAGGTGGTATTCTGGGCTGGCTCGCCAGCATGGTCATGAAAACTGACGCTGAACAAGGCATGATTCTCAATGTCGTGGTCGGTATCGTCGGCGCCTTCCTGGGCGGCTGGCTGCTTTCGCCGCTGTTCGGTTCGGGTACCATCAACTCCGATGACTTCAGCGTATCGTCGCTGCTGGTGTCGTTCCTCGGCGCTGTCATCCTGCTGGCCATCGTGAACCTGCTGCGTCGCGGCCGCGTTCGCTAATCGGCAGTGCAGTGCATCTAAAAACCAACGCTCCTCCGGCGTTGGTTTTTTTACGTCTTCATCCAGAATATTTATGCGCGTCAAGAGACCCATCGTATCCCTGATTTCCGTGATCGCCACCTTGCTGGCGGGTTTGCTCGTCCTGAATTTCATGCCGAGCGAAAAAAAGATCGATACCCAACTGACGCGCCAGTACGACACCAACGATGCCCAGTTCCGGCGCTCGCTCGGCGTGCTGCTGGGACCGCCCATCGTCGAAGGCAACAAGGTCGATGTGCTGCTCAACGGCGACCAGATCTTCCCCGCCATGCTGAAGGCGATCCGCGAAGCGCGGCATTCGATCACCTTCGAAACCTATATCTACTGGTCGGGCTCGATCGGCAAGGAATTCACCGATGCGCTGGCCGAACGCGCGCGCGCCGGCGTGAAAGTGCACGTGCTGCTCGACTGGGTCGGCAGCATGAAGATCGACGACGCCTCGATGGACGAGATGCGCCGCGCCGGCGTCGAACTGCACCGCTACCACAAGCCGGTATGGTGGAAGCTGGCGCGCATGAACAACCGCACCCACCGCAAGCTGCTGATCGCCGATGGCCGCATCGGGTTTACGGGCGGGGTCGGCATCGCCGACAAATGGCGCGGCAACGGCCAGGACGAGGATCACTGGCGCGACACCCATTTTCGCGTGGAGGGGCCGGTGGTCGGCCAGATGCAGGCCGTGTTCAACGACAACTGGACCAAGGCCACCGGGGTCGTGCTCGACGGCCTCGATTATTTCCCGCCGCTCGAAGCGCAGGGCACGATGCCGGCCCAGATGTTCTCCAGCTCGCCCACCGGCGGCAGCGAGAGCATGCACCTGATGTACCTGCTGGCGATCACCGCCGCGCGCCACACGATCCACCTGTCGAACGCGTACTTCGTGCCGGACGAGCTGACGGTGCAGGCCCTGATCGCCGCCGCCAAACGCGGCGTCGACGTGCGCATCATCACGCCCGGCAAGATCATCGATTCCGACGTGGTGCGCGCCGCCTCGCGCGAACAATGGGGCGAACTGCTGAAAGCCGGCATCAAGATCGCCGAGTACCAGCCGACCATGTACCACGTCAAGGCGCTGGTGGTCGATTCGCTGCTGGTGTCGGTCGGCTCGACCAACTTCGACAACCGCTCGTTCAGCCTGAACGACGAAGCCAACCTGAACGTGCTCGACCCCGCTTTCGCCAAGCAGCAGGAAGCCGTGTTCGACGCCGACTGGCGCCGCGCCCGCCCGATCAGCCTGCAGCAGTGGGAACAGCGGCCGTGGACGGACAAGCTGGCCGGCGAAGCGGCGGCCCTGGTCGGCGCCCAGCTTTGAACGCGCCGCGGCGTCCGGAAATTAGAGGTTGACGGTGAGCGCCCGCTTTATGGATACTGTGGCCGCTCTTCAGAGCCAAGAGACCACTGACCATAAAGACGGACGAGATGAAAAAGACTTTACTCGCGCTCGCGATCCTCACCAGCTTCGCCGCACAGGCGGACGAAGGCATGTGGATGCCGCAGCAGCTGCCACAAGTAGCCAAGCAACTGAAAGCCGCCGGCCTCAAGCTTGATCCGGCCACCCTGACCAAACTGACCGAATTCCCGATGGGCGCGGTGGTGAGCCTGGGCGGCTGCTCGGCGTCCTTCGTCTCGCCGCAGGGCCTGGTGATCACCAACCACCACTGCGTGTACAACAGCGTCGCCGTCAACTCGACGCCGCAGCGCGACCTGCTGGCCAATGGCTTCCTGGCCAAGACCCTGGCGGAAGAACTGCCGGCGGCGCCGGGCAGCCGCGTGTTCGTGACCGAGGCCGTCGAAAACGTCAGCAACCGCGTCGTCACCCCGGAAGTCGCCAGGCTGACCGGCAAGGCGCGCGTGGAAGCGATGGAAAAGAACCAGAAGGCGCTGGTGGCCGAGTGCGAGAAGGACGCCGGCTACCGCTGCACCGTGGCCAGCTTCTACGGCGGCCTCGAGTTCTACCGCATCAAGCAGCTGGAAATCCGCGACGTGCGCCTGGTGCACGCGCCGCCGTCGGGCGTGGGTAAATTCGGCGGCGACACCGACAACTGGATGTGGCCGCGCCACACCGGCGACTACGGCTTCTATCGCGCCTACGTCAGCCGCGACGGCAAGGCCGCCGACTTCTCGAAGGACAACGTTCCCTACCAGCCGAAGCACGTGCTGAAGATCGCCAAGGAAGGCGTCAAGGAAGGCGACTTCATCATGGCCCTGGGTTACCCGGGCCGCACCAACCGCCACCGCCTGCCGTCGGAAGTGGCGTTCACCTTCGACTGGAACTACCCGGCCTTCGTGAAGGCGTCGGGCGAGACGCTGGCCGTGATCGAGCGCGAGACCAAGAACGATCCGGCCGCCAAGCTCAAGTACGCCGGCCAGGTCGCCAGCGTCAACAACTACTACAAGAACCGCAAGGGCATGATCGCCAGCTACGAAGGCAGCGACATCCTGGCGCGCAAGACCGCCGAGCACAATGCGCTGAAAGCCTGGGTCAATGGCAATGCCGCCCGCAAGGCCGAATTCGGCGCCGACATCGACGCCGTCGAGAAGCTGATCGCCGAACGCGACGCCGGTACCAAGCGCGACTTCTTCCTGAGCTACTCCACCCCGCGCTTCCTGAACTCGGCGCGCACCCTGTACCGCCTGGCCAACGAACGCGCCAAGCCGGATGCCGAGCGCAAGTCGGGCTACCAGGAACGCGACCTGCCGCGCCTGAACGCCGCCATCACCGGCCAGGACCGCACCTACGTCGAGGCCGTGGACAAGGCCTTGGTGCTGAACTTCCTGAAACAATACAGCGCCCAGCCGGCCAGCGAGCACAACGTCGCCTTCGACAATGCGCTGGGCATCAAGCCGGGCATGGACGAAGCCGCGCTGAAGACCGCGCTGGACAAGGTCTACGCCGGTTCGCAGCTGGCCAACAAGGACTTCCGCACGACCTGGCTGACCAAGTCGCCGGCTGAGTTCCAGGCAAGCAACGACAGCTTCATCAAGGCCGCGGTCGCCCTGTACGACGCCGACCGCAAGGAAGAAGCGCAAGAGGAAGAACTCGGCGGTAACATCCAGAAAGCCTACGCCAGCTACATGAAGGCCAAGATCGCCTACATGAACAGCAAGGGGCAAGCGGTTTATCCGGACGCCAACTCGACCCTGCGCGTGACCTTCGGCAACATCAAAGGCCGCGAGTACGGCGCCGACGGCACCGGTGCCTGGACCGCCTTCACCACCGTGAAGGGCGTGGTCGCCAAGCACACCGGCGAAGGCGAATTCAATGCACCGGAGAAGCAGCTGGCCGCGATCCGCGCCAAGGACTTCGGCCGCTACGTCGATCCGAAACTGAAGACCGTGCCGGTCGACTACCTGGCGACGCTGGACATCACCGGCGGCAACTCGGGTTCGGCGGCGCTGAATGCCAAGGGCGAACTGATCGGCCTGGCCTTCGACGGCACCCTGGATTCGATCATATCGGACTGGGATTTCAACAAGGCCGCCACGCGCGACATCCAGGTCGATATCCGCTACATCCTGTGGAACATGGAGAAGGTCGACCATGCGCATAACCTGCTGAAGGAAATGAACGCGCTGTAACTCTGCAGTTGCTTTCGTTGTATTATCGAAAAGCCACGTTCCGTAAGGACGTGGCTTTTTTTCGTCCAGCCGGCGTACCGCACACCTGAGCAGCATTACCAGGGTCGTGTGATTCGACATGGACAATGCCGCGAGTCCAAATGACTTCACGTGCGGCGGAAAATACCGACTCGGCGCTACCATTCTCATGTCTCTACAAGACACAGGAGGCGCCGCTTCTTCAATCAATCAAGGCTTATATGGCGAATGACGGACCGTTTTTGACTTACTGGCAGTCAGGCTATGAAGGTGCCGACCATATCAACCACGGCGGCACGCCTCTGGACATGAATCATGCCAATGGCCACCAGCAGCGTGCACTGGAAGATTATCGGCTCCTGAAACAGTTCGGCATCCGTACCGTACGCGAATCGATTGGATGGCGCCTGGTCGAAAAGGATGGCCGGTTCGACTTTTCCATTCTCGAAGCCAGGGTGCTGGCGGCCCAGGCATTGGGCATCCAGATTTGCTGGACCTTGCTGCACTATGGCTGGCCGCAGGACCTGGATGTGTATGGCGATCAATTCGTCCCCCGTTTCGCACGCTACTGCCGCGCGGTTGCCGAGTTCCTGAAGCCATTCGGTGGCCCGATGCCCGTATTTTCGCCGGTGAACGAGATTTCGTTCACCAGCTGGGGCATGTCGGTGCGGATGTTCCGCTGCATGAATATGGATTATGAGCACGCAAGGCGTGACGCGAAGCGGCAGCTGGTCAGGGCCGCCATTGCCGGCTGCGACGCCATCTGGGACGTCATTCCGGGCGCTCGGATGCTGCATTGCGATCCCCTGGTCCATCTCATCGCCCACGACGACGATCCTGCCTCCCATGTACATGCCGAGGTCATGCGCGAAGCGCAGTTCGAAGCCTTCGACATGCTGGCCGGCCGCCGCGCGCCGGAACTCGGCGGCGCACCACGTTATCTGGATTTGATGGGCGTAAATTACTACGACACGAATCAATGGGAAGCCGCCACCGGCCACCGGCTGTGGTGGCATCTCGACGATGCGCGCCGCAAACCGCTCCATCAGTTGCTGATGGAAGTGCATGAACGTTATGGCCGCCCGCTGTTGCTCGCAGAAACCGGCCATGTCGGCAGTGGCCGTGGTATCTGGATACGCGAAGTCGCCGAACAGGCCATGATGGCGCGCCACCGCGGCGCGGATATTGCCGGGATTTGCCTGTATCCGGGCATCGACAGGCCCGATTGGGAAAATCCGGACTACTGGCATCACAGTGGCCTGTGGGACGTGGTGGCGCAACCGGACGATCGGCAGGCGCGCATCCTGGCGCCGGCCTACGCGCAAGGATTACGACAGGCACAAGCGCTGACCGAACATTTTTCCGATGAAGTGGCGCGCCCGACCATCGTGGTGTTTTCCCACATTCCGTGGCATGGCGTGAACACGCGCCCGAGACAAATACTCGGCAATATTGCCCGTCATTACAACGTCGTTTATGTCGAGGCGCCGGTCGCGGGCGCCGCAATCGACGCTCTTGACACCAGCCATCCCGCACCTCGCACCACTGTCTACAGGCATCATGCCGCCAGTTCCGAGCATGTTTCATGGGAACTGGCTCAGCCCTGGGTGCTGGACCTGGTCAAGGAACACAAGAACCCCATCGTCTGGTTCTATACGCCGATGGCGCTGCCCTTGCTGAAATCGATGGACCCGAGCCTGGTCGTGTACGACTGCATGTTCGATCCGGCTGCTTCGGGCAACACGCCACAGCACTTTGCGGATCGCGAGACGGCTTTGCTGGCCACTGCCGACCTCGTGTTTACCGGCAGTCCAAGCCTGCGCAATACCAGGTCCAGGACGCATCATCAAGTCCACTATTTCGCCAACAGCGTCGATACGGTCCATTTCGAGCCGGCGCTGGACCGCAGCAATGGGCACCCCTTGCAAGCGGCGATCGGCGGCCCGCGCCTGGGCTTCTATGGCACGATCGATGAGCATGTCGATGGCAAGCTGATTGCCGCCATCGCGGATGCGCATCCGGAATGGCAGATCGTGCTGGTCGGGCCCATCGTCAACATTACCGAAGCCAGCCTGCCGCAACGCGCCAACATCCATTATCTGGGCGCGCACACCTATCATGCCTGGCCGCAGTTCCTGGTGGGATGGGATGTCTGCCTGATGCCCTATCTGATGCATCCGTCCCATCCACCGGTCAATCCGGCCAATGTGCTGGAATACATGGCAGGAGAACGGCCGGTCGTCAGCACGGCGATTCCGGATGTGAAAGCACTGTATGGCGAGCTCGTCGCGGTTGCTCACGATCAAAAAGAATTCATCGCTGCCTGTGAAGCGGCGATCGCATCGCCACAAGCGGAACGGGAAGCCCTGGCAAAAAAAATGCGTGAGACTGTCATGCGAACTTCATGGATCACCATGGCGGACGAGATGCATGCATTGATCGCTTTTACACAAAGACGATTATCCGTCGACAGCATGGCGGCATAGGGCAACGCACCGCCATGGGTGCTCGATGCAGGGGCAAAAAGCATTTTGGCCCCTCGCCAGCAAGCTCGGCGCATTCCTTTTATACTGACCGGCCCGCCGCGGCATGGACCGCGGCTCGACCTTCAATACGAGAAATCAATGTCAGCCCTGTTTACCCCTTTTAAGCTCAAGGACGTTACCCTGCGTAACCGCATCGCTGTCCCGCCGATGTGCCAGTACACCGCCAACGACGGCTTCGTCAACGAATGGCACCAGGTCCACTACGCCGGCATCGCGCGCGGCGGCGCCGGCCTGGTGATCGTCGAAGCGACCGCCGTGTCGCCGGAAGGCCGCATCACCCCGGGTTGCGCGGGCCTGTGGAACGACGCGCAAGTCGAAGGCATGGCCAACATCGCCACCCGCATCAAGGCCGCCGGCGCCGTGCCGGGCATCCAGATCGGCCACGCCGGCCGCAAGGCCAGCGCCAACCGTCCATGGGAAGGCGACGACCACATCCCGTCGGAAGACGTGTACGGCTGGGACACCATCGCGCCGTCGGCGATCGCCTACGGCCACGGCCTGCCGAAAGTCCCGAAAGCGATGACGCTGGACGATATCGCCCGCGTGAAAGCCGACTTCGTGGCCGCCGCCAAGCGCGCACTCGACGCCGGCTTCGAATGGCTGGAACTGCACTTCGCCCACGGCTACCTGGGCCAGAGCTTCTTCTCGAAGCACTCGAACAAGCGCACCGACCAGTACGGCGGCGACTTCGCCGGCCGCAGCCGCTTCCTGCTCGAGACCCTGGAAGCCGTGCGTGAAGTGTGGCCGCAAAACCTGCCGCTGACCGCTCGTTTCGGCGTCCTCGAATACGATGGCCAGGATGAAGAAACCCTGGCCGAATCGATCGAACTGGTGCGCCAGATGCGCGCACGCGGCCTCGACATGCTGAGCGTCAGCGTCGGCTTCACCATCGCCGAAACCAACATCCCGTGGGGTCCCGCCTTCCTGGGTGACATTGCCAAGCGCGTGCGCAATGAAGCCGGCCTGCCGGTGGCCTCGGCCTGGGGCTTCGACGGCCCGCACCTGGCCGAAGGCGCCGTCGCCAAGGAGCAGCTGGACCTGGTGATGGTGGGCCGCGCCCACCTGGCCGATCCGCACTACCCGCTGCAGGCGGCCAAGGAACTGGGCGTGGAAAAGCCGACCTGGGTGCTGCCGGCGCCGTATGCGCACTGGCTGGAACGTTATCGCATGGCGAAGTAAGCGGCGCCGTACGAGCCGTCGCCCCCGCGAAAGCGCGGGGCCACGCCGACTTGCCGAAGCCGGCAAAATTAAAAAGCCGCGTACTTATCAAAGTACGCGGCTTTTTCATGATGCGATTTCTGATGCTCAGTATGGATTCCCGCTTTCGCGGGGACGACGCATTAGTGTCGCGAGACCTTAATGCGTCAACTCCGCCTTCCCGGCATCCACCTTGTTCATCCGGCTATGGCGCAGCCCGTAGCCGAAGTAGGTCAGCACCGCCACCGTCATCCACACCGCGAACACGGTATAGGTCACGTGCGACAGCCCCAGCACCAGGTACAGGCAGGCCGCGATCGACAGGCCCGGCACCAGGTAGGGGCCGAACGGCACACGAAAGCCCTTGCGCCCGGTATCGCCCTGCTTGCGGCGGATCACCGGCACCGCGACCGAGACCACGATGAAAGCGACCAGCGTGCCCATGCTCACCATGTCCCACAGGAAGGTGGCGTCGACCAGGCCGGCGACCACGCCGACGATGAGGCAGACGATCAGGGTGTTCGTCACCGGCGACTGGGTGCGCGGGTTCACCGTCTGGAAGGTCTTCGGGATCAGGCCGTCCTTCGAGATCGCGTACAGGATGCGCGTCTGGCCGTAGATCGTCACCAGGGTCACCGAGAACACCGAGATCACGGCGCCGCCCGACAGCACCAGCGCCGGCCAGGCCTTGCCTGTCACGTTCTGCAGGATCACCGCCAGGCCCGCCTCCTGCCCTTCGAACATGTGCGCCGGCTGGGCGCCCATGGCGGCGATCGCCACCAGCATGTAGAACACGGTGACGATGACCAGCGCCGACAGGATGCCGAGCGGGACGTCGCGCGTCGGGTTGCGGGTTTCCTCGCCGGCGGTGGCGATGGTGTCGATGCCGATGAAGGAGAAGAACACGGTGCCCGCCGCCGCCGTCACGCCGGCCATGCCGCCCGCGCTGTGGCCGCCCGCCGGGGCGTAGAACGGGTGGAAATTGTTGATGTCGAAGCCGGTCAGGGCGATGGCGGCGAAGAACACCAGGATCGCCAGCTTGATCACGACCATGACCGCATTCGTCGTCGCCGATTCCTTGGTGCCGCGCACCAGCAATGTGCAGCACAGGATCACCAGCAGGATCGGCGGCAGATTCATGTGGCCGGCGTGGAATTCGATGCCGCTCTTGCCCGCCACGATCATCGGCGAGCGCAGCGCATCCGGGATCTGCCAGCCGATCGCATTCTGCAGGAAGTTATTCAGATAATCCGACCAGCCGATCGCGGTGGCGCTGGCCGCCAGCCCGTACTCCAGCAACAGGCAGGCCGCGACCACGAAGGCGGCGAACTCGCCCACCGTCGCATAGGCGAAGGAGTACGAGGAGCCCGAGGCCGGCACGCGGTCGGCCAGCTCGGCGTAGCACAGCGCGGTCAGGCCGGCGGTGATCGCCGCGAACAGGAAGGACAGCACGACCGCCGGTCCGGCCTTCGGCACCGCTTCCACCATCGTGAAGAAGATGCCGGTGCCGATGGTGGCGCCGACGCCGATCATGGTCAGCGGGAACAGGCCCAGGCTGCGTCCCAGCCCGCCGCCATGGCCCTGGGCTTCATCCAGCCGGCGCTCGGCCGATTTGGTTCGTAACAGCTTGTAGGCCAATGTCTGCTTCACGGCGTGTCCTCTGGTCGCGCTAAGAGCGTCTAACAAAACCTCCATGGCTGCGTTGCATCGTCTCGCCGTACTAGCGTACTGTCTTCGACGCTGCGCCTTGCCCTGAAGCTTTTGTTAGACGCTCTAAATAGATATAGACAAGTTGACGCATGCGTCAACTAAAGTCGCGATTATATGGCTATCTGCCATGCAAGAAAAAAATAGTTTCGGCAAAGTTGCATTTTGAATGCAGGTTTAGTTAAAATGAAGTTGTTTCCAATGAGCCGAGCCCGATGCGCCTGACACGATTTTCCGATATTGGGCTGCGCGTCCTGATCTACCTCGAGCGTGCGCAAGACCCGTCCGCCGCGCGCACCCATCCGGTGACCGTGGCCGAGATCGGCGCGCAGTTCGAGATTCCGGTGAACCACCTGGTGAAGGTGGTCGCCGAACTGGCCAGGATCGGCTGGGTGAAGTCGACGCGTGGACGCAACGGCGGCCTGCGCCTGGCGGCCGACCCGGCCACGCTGACCATCGGCCAGGTGCTGCGCAAGCTGGAAGGCGACGAGAACGACCTGGCCGATTGCGAAGGCACGAACTGCGCGCTGAAGATGGATTGCCAGCTGCGCGGCATGTTGCGCGCCGGGATGCGGGCCTTCTACGAGGCGATGGACCGCTACACGCTGTCCCATGTAACCTCGGGCACGACCGGCGAACAGGTGATCCGCATGCATCGCATGTTCTGGGCTGGAAACAAGAACGAATCCGCGGCAACCGGCGCCTGAGCCGGATCGCCGAAAGCTAGCGCTCGCTGTGCGGGCGTTTTTTTGAAACTTAAATATGCATTTTAAATGCATGATAAGGACAGACCATGATCTCCGAAGCTTCCCGTCCCTATATCGACGCCAGCGTGCCGGTCCTGCGCGAGCACGGCCTCGCCATCACCAGCCTGTTCTATTCGAACATGCTGGGCGCGCATCCCGAGCTGACCCGCATCTTCAACATGGGCAACCAGGCGCGCGGGGCGCAGCAGCAGTCGCTGGCGTCGGCGGTGTTCGCGTATGCCGCCAACATCGGCACGCCGGAAGCCCTCGGTCCCGTGGTCAAGCGCATCGTCCACAAGCACGTCTCGGTCGGCATCCGCGCCGAGCACTACCCGATCGTCGGCAAGCACCTGCTGGAGGCGATCGCCGCCACCCTCGGCGACGCCGCCACCCCTGCCCTGCTGGACGCCTGGAAGGAAGCCTATACCTCCCTGGCAAAGCTGCTGATCGCGGCCGAGGCCGAGCTGTACAGCACCGCCGGCATCGAACCGGGCGCAACCCGTCCGATGCGCGTGACCGACGTCGTCAAGGAAAGCGCCAACGTGCTGTCGATCCGCTTCGAGCCGGCCGACGGCGCGCCGCTGCCGGCCTTCCAGCCGGGCCAGTACGTCAGCGTCGCGGTCGACCTGCCGGACGGCCGCCGCCAGCTGCGCCAGTACAGCCTGTCCGACCGCCCCGGCATCGGCAGCTTCCGTATTTCAGTGAAGCGCGAAGACGCGCTCGCCGAGACGCCGGCCGGAGAGATCTCGAACTGGCTGCACGCGAACGTGCAAGTGGGTTCGACCCTGCAGGTGTCGCACCCGTTCGGCGAGTTCACGCCGGACACCGAGGGCGACGGCCCGGTCGTGCTGCTGTCGGCCGGCGTCGGCATCACGCCGATGCTGTCGGCGCTGAAGCGCATCGCCGAAGTGAACCCGCGGCGCCGGGTGGTCTTCGCCCACGCCGCGCGCGATCCCGGGCACCACGCCTTCCGCGCCGAAGTCGACACGTTGACGGTGGCGATGCCGAACCTGGCGGTGCTGAGCTTCTACGAGGATGTGCAGGGTGCCCAGGATGTGATCGAAGGCCGCATGGACCCAGCGCGGCTGCCGGCCTGGCCGCACGAGGAAGCCGACGTGTACCTGTGCGGGCCGCACAAGTTCATGCAGGCGCAGTGGCTAGCGCTGATCAATGCCGGGGTGCCGGTGGCGCGCCTGCACCGCGAGGTGTTCGGGCCGGAGCTGTTGGATCACCTGCTGTAGCGGTCTAGGGGTCGGAGCCCGGTGTTGCTTTTCAAGGGGCTCCGACCCCGGTGTTCAGCCACTGACCTGGCGACCGGCACAAGAACAGCCGCACGAGCGTCAATTCACGATCTGCACCAGCTTCCCGTTCACCGAGCGCTGCGCCGGGTTGCCGTACACGCGGATCCCGCCCGAACCGCCGTTCTGCGCCACCAGCGATTGCTTCACATTCGCCGTCAAGCCGCCCGAGCCGGTCGAGGTCAGGTCGGCCTGTTCGCTGACCAGGTTGACCAGGTCCAGGTGGCCCGAGCCGCTGGCGCGCGCGGTCAGCGAGCGCACGCTGCCGGCGACGCGCAGCTGGCCCGAGCCGTCCAGCGCGGCGAGCACGCGCTCGCCGCGCACCTGGCCCACGTTCACGCGGCCGGAACCGCTCATCCGGAGGTTGGCGCCCGCGCTCTGCAGCGTGGACGCATCCACGCTGCCGGAACCGCTGCCCTCCACGTCCAGGCTGGCCACCTGCCCGGTCAGCAGCACCGATCCCGATCCTTTCTGCGTCACCCGCAACGCGCCGCCGTCCAGGCCCTGCACCGACACGTGACCGGAACCGCTGTGGCGCACCTCGGCCAGGCGCGGCACGGTATAGGTGACGCGGACCGGGTTGTTGCTGCGGTAGGAGCGCGTCATTTCCACCAGCAGCGTGTCGCCGCGCACGTCGGTGCGCACCAGCGGCAGCAGGTTGCCGTCGGCTTCCACGACCACCGCGGCGGCCGGCCCGACGCGCACGTCGACCAGCACCGACCCGTTCACTTCCAGGCCGGAGACATCGCCGACCGTGCGCTGCTCGCGCGCGACGCTGCCGTCGCCCCTGACGGCATCGCTGGAGAACGGGGTGCGGACCGAGACGTCGCCTTCCGGACCCGGGGCGACGATGATGGCGCAGCCGCCGAGGGCGGCTGCGAGCGTGACGGCGAGGAGCGTGCGCATGGACATGGACCTTGTCTTGTTAGGGTGACTGCAGGCTAACAAGCCGGTCCCGCGCCCGCCCTCCTTATGCGACAGACTGCAGGAAATGGAGCCTGAACTGCGACGGGCTGAACCGCGGAACCCCGATCAGCGCTGCCCCAGGCGGGTATCGCCGAACAGGTTCTTGAACTCGTGCGGTTGCGAGCGCCAGTACTGCGGCGGCGCCGCCACCGATGCGCCCAGCTCGGCCGCCGCATGCCACGGCCAGCGCGGGTCGTACAACATGGCGCGCGCCAGCGCCACCATGTCGGCCTGGCCGGTCTGCACGATGGTCTCGGCCTGCTTGGCTTCCGTGATCAGGCCCACGCCGATGACCGGCATCGCGGTCTGCTGCTTGATGCGGGCGGCGAATTCGATCTGGTAGCCCGGGCCCACCGGGATCTTCTGCAGCGGCGACAGGCCGCCGCTCGACACGTGGATGAACTGGCAGCCCAGCTTTTCCAGTGCCTGCGTCAGGACGATGCTCTGCTCCAGGTCCCAGCCGCCTTCGACCCAGTCGCTGGCCGAGATGCGCATCCCGACCACCATCTCCGGCGACACCGCGTCGCGCACCGCCTGGAACACCTCGAGCGGGTAGCGCATGCGGTTTTCCAGCGAACCGCCGTATGCGTCGCTGCGCCGGTTCGACAGCGGCGACAGGAACTGGTGCAGCAGGTAGCCGTGCGCGCCGTGGAGCTCGATCGCGTCCAGGCCCAGCGCATCGGCGCGGCGCGCGGCGGCCACGAAGCCGTCCTTGATGCGCTGCAGGCCGGCGGCGTCGAGCGCTTCCGGCACGGTCTCGCCGTCGGCGTGCGGCAGCGCCGACGGCGCCACGGTCTGCCAGCCGTTGGCGTGGTCCGCCGGCAGGTTGGCGCCGCCCTGCCACGGCACTTCGCTGGAGGCCTTGCGGCCGGCATGGGCCAGCTGGATCGCCACCTTGATCGGCGCGTGCTTGCGGATGGCGTTGATGACCGGTTCCAGTTCGGCCGCGTGATTGTCGGACCACAGCCCCAGGTCGGCGTAGGTGATGCGGCCTTCCTCGGTGACCGCGGTGGCTTCCAGCGTCAGGACGGCGGCGCCGGACAGCGCGAGGTGGCCGAGGTGGATCATGTGCCAGTCGGTCGGCATGCCGTCTTCGGCGGAGTACTGGCACATCGGCGCGATGGCGATCCGGTTGGCCAGCTCCAGCGGACCCAGCTTGATTGGAGAAAACAGTTTGCTCATGGGTAGACGCTCCCCTGTGGTTCAAAGGGGACCAGTCTAGCGCGCACGATTGAAACGCGCTTTTACTTGACCCGCACCACCATGATCCCGGCGCGCAGGCCCACGCGCACGTCGGGGTTCGGAAACACGACGTACTCCTGGTCGTGCTGCACGGTGTAGACGGTGTCGCCGTCGGTGGCGATGACCTCGCCCTTCTCGAGGGGCGTGAAATTCTCGGTCTCGCGCCCGAAGCTCATCCGGAAACCATCGGACAGCTTGGTGATCGACTGCGCGGTATCGAAGACCAGCGGCGCCTTGCCGCCGCCTTGCGAAGCGCCACGCAGCAGGCCATCGATGGCCGACGCGGCGGCCGCGAACTGCGACAGATCGTTCTGCCCCAGCGTGCCGATCCGCCCCAGCTCGACCGTGCTGGCGGCGGCGCCATGCTGCTCGGCGGTCCAGTAGCTGTAGGTGCCGGCCGAGGCCGGGTTCATGATGACCGCCTCGATCCCGGCCAGCCCGAGCCAGCCGATGAGCGACGCCCGTGTCTCGTCCGCGATCAGTTGCGGCACGATCGCGAACCTGGGGTAGCGCGAGGCGCGGATCGCCGTGTGCAGGTCGAGGTGCCAGCGCCGCGGCCCGGCGCCGTCGAAGAAGCCGCGGGTGGCGGCGATGATGTCGTCGGCGCGTCCGGCTTCGAAGGTGCCGGCCAGGTCGCCGCGCTGCGGGCGGAACATGCGGTTCAGGTCGGCGTCGATGAAACGCTTGCCGACCGCGATGGCGTCGACGCTGCCGACGCACAGCATCAGGTCGGCCGCCAGTGCGTGCGGCGTGCGCGACAAGGCCTCGATGGCGTGCGCCACCATCTCGATCGGCCCGGTCTCGTCGCCGTGGATGCCGACCGACAGCAGCACGGCCGGACGGGACATGTCCGCCCGCGCCGGCTTCACGGTCAGGATGCCCTTGGCGGGCAGCCCGACCGCGAAGCCGGCGTCACGGAAGCGCGCCGCTACCTCGCCGAAATCGGCCCGGGCCAGCGCCCGGACCGCTTCCGGCAGCGTGTTGAAAGACGCTGCGCGCATGCCTTATGCCGCCAGCCGTTCGGGGCTGGCGCCTTCCGACAGCGCCCAGACGTCCAGCATCGCCTGTTCCAGGTCGGTCGGCTGGGCCTGGGTGCCGAGACCCATGGACTGGGTCAGGTCGTGCACCGCGGCCTGCATGTCGCCGCCCTGCTTTGCCCGTTCCAGCACCTGCAGCAGCATGCGCTGCTGGGTGCGGCGCAGGGCTTGCAGCGCGTAGTTGCGCAGCTGTTCCTGCGACTTGCTGGTGGCCGGCAACTTGAGGCCGCGTTCCAGCGTATCGAGGCCGGCGGCGCCGCGCAGCAGCATGCCGACCTGCAGGAACTCGGCAAGCGGCAGGCCTTGCGGACGCTGCACCGACACCGCCGCGAACAGGAAGGCGGCCAGCGCTTCGACCGTGTCGACCGCTTTCCAGGCCTGCGCGAACGACGACGACAGGCCCGCATGGCTGTCGGCATCCAGCTTGGCCGGGACCAGCTGGCGCAGCTGTTCCGGGGTGGCGAACAGCTTGGACAGCTCGTCCATGCCGCCGGCGCCGGCCTGCTCCGCCGGCAGCGACAGCACGCCTTCGATCACGGTGCGCAACATCACGCGGGTGCGCGCATCGACCGCCTGCGAGACGTCGCGCGGCACGGCCAGGGCGTCGTTGTCGAGCGCCTCGAACACCGGCGACAGGTGCAGCGCGGCCCAGGCCTGGCCCCAGGCCTTGACCACTTCGGTGTCGTCGATGCGGTGTTCCTGGGCCAGGTCGCGCAGCATCAGCGGACCGCAGCGGTTGACCGATTCGTTGGCCAGCACGGTCGCCAGGATGGCGTTGGCCAGCGGGTGCGCCAGCGGATCGCGGGTGGCGACCAGCTGTTTCGGGAAGTATGGACGCAGGATGGTCTCGGCCCATGGCTGTTCGAGCAGCGGCAGGGCCGCCAGGGTGCGCTTGAAGCGGTTCTTGACATTGGCCACGACCACCGCCAGCTCCGGCGTGGTGAGGCCCTGGCCGAGCGCCTTGCGGCGCTGCAGCTCGGTCTCGCTCGGCAGTTGCTCCAGCTCGCGCGACACCGCGCCCTCGGCTTCCAGGCTGGCGATCAGGGCGGCGTAGCCGTCCACCACCGCGGCGTTGGATTGCGCCTGGGCTTCGCGCACCAGCAGGTGGGTCTGCAGCGTGTTGTCGCGCAGGACCAGGCGCTCGATATCGCCGGTCATTTCGTTCAGGATGCGGTTGCGGTCGGCTTCCGGCAGCTGGCCGGCATTGACTTCGGTGTCGAGCCAGATCTTGACGTTGACTTCGTGGTCCGAGCAATCCACGCCGGCCGAGTTGTCGATCGCATCGGTGAAGATGCGGCCGCCGCCGAGCGCGAACTCGATGCGGCCGGCCTGGGTCGCGCCCAGGTTGCCGCCTTCGGCCACGACCTTGCAGCGCAGTTCGTTGCCGCTGACGCGGATGTTGTCGTTGGCGCGGTCCTTCACCTGCGCATGGGTCTCGCTCGAGGCCTTGATGTAGGTGCCGATGCCGCCGTTGTAGAACAGGTCGACCGGCGCCAGCAGGATGCGGTGCATCAGTTCTTCAGGGGTGAGCGTGGTCTCCTCGATGTCGAGCGCAGCGCGCACCTGCGGCGACAGCTCGATGTGGCGGCTCGACCGCGGGAACACGCCGCCGCCTTCCGAGATCAGGTCCTTGTTGTAGTCTTCCCACGAGGAGCGCGGCAGCGCGAACATGCGCTGGCGTTCGTTGAACGAGACGATGACGTCCGGATTCGGGTCCAGGAAGATATGGCGGTGGTCGAACGCGGCCAGCACTTTCAGCTGGCGCGAAAGCAGCACGCCGTTGCCGAACACGTCGCCCGACATGTCGCCCACGCCGACCATGGTCACCGGGGTGGTGTTCATGTCGTGGCCCATCTCGTAGAAGTGGCGCTTGACCGCTTCGAACGCGCCCTTGGCGGTGATGCCCATCTTCTTGTGGTCGTAGCCGTTCGAGCCGCCCGACGCGAAGGCGTCGCCCAGCCAGAAGCCGCGCGAGACGGCGATGCCGTTGGCGATGTCGGAGAAGGTCGCGGTGCCCTTGTCGGCGGCCACCACCAGGTAGGGGTCGTCCTGGTCGTAGCGCACGGTGTCGGACGGCGGCACGATCTCGCCGCGCACGCGGTTGTCGGTCACTTCCAGCAGGCTCGAAATGAACAGGCGGTAGACTGCTTCGCCCTCGGCCGCCACCACTTCGCGCGCGGCATCCTTCGGCATCTGCTTGCAGACGAAGCCGCCCTTGGAGCCGGCCGGCACGATGACGGCGTTCTTGACCATCTGCGCCTTCACCAGGCCCAGCACCTCGGTGCGGTAGTCTTCCATGCGGTCGGACCAGCGCAGGCCGCCGCGGGCGACCGGGCCGCCGCGCAGGTGCACGCCTTCGAAGCGGCGCGAGAACACGTAGATTTCGCGGAACGGACGCGGTTCCGGCACCAGGTGCAGCTTGCTGGTGTCGAACTTGAAAATAATCTTGTCACTGCCGGAGCCGTGCTCCGGCTTCTGGAAGTAGTTGGTGCGCACGGTCGCCATCACCAGGTCGACCAGCGCGGCCATGATTTCCTCGGTGTCGGCGTGGTTGACCGTGGCCAGGCCGGCCTTCAGCTCGGCCAGCCGGGCGCCGGCGGCGTCGCGCTGCTCTTGCGGCAGGGCCGGATCGAAACGCTGCACGAAACCGTCGACCAGTTGCTTGACCAGGCCGGCGCGCAGACGCAGGGTTTCGGCCATGTAGCGGGTCGAGAACTTGCTGCCGGCTTGGCGCCAGTAGCTGATGTAGGCGCGCACCAGCTGCACTTCGCGGGTCGACAGGCCGCCTTCGATGGCCAGGCCGTTCAGGCGGCCGTCCTCGGCCTCGTCGTTGAACAGGGCGGCGAACAGTTCCTCGGCCACGTCGGCGATGCCCGGCTGCGCCAGCTTGGCGGCGGACTCGGCGTCGACGATCAGTCCGGTCACGTAGTGGCGGGCGCCGTCGGCGGTAGCGATCCAGAAGGTCTGTTCGCGGTCGATGGCGATGCCGGCATTCTGCAGCGCCGGCAGGATGCGCGACAGTGACGGCACGCTGCCGGTCGAGTACAGGCGGATCGACGAGGTGCTGCTGCCGGTGCCGGCGTCGTCGGTTTCGATACGCACCGAGACATGGCCCGGCTTGCCGTTGTGCAGGATCGCGTTGACGTCGCGGAAGGCGACTTCCGGCGCGGTCGCGGCCACGTAGTTGACCGGCAGCGTCGGCAGCAGCTTGCGCAATGCATTACGGGTCGGGACGTCCTCGACGCCCTCGGTCAGCGCGGTGTAGCGGTCGTGCCAGCCGTCCAGCACCGACAGCAGCGGCTGCTGGATGTCGGTTTCCAGGTCGAGCGGGTTGCGCGCGGCCTGGGCGATCAGGTACACGCGCGCCAGCGGGCCGTCGGCGACCAGGGTCTGCGAGCGCACGTCGCTGGCGCCCGAGCTGTCCTTCAGGGCCTGCGCCAGCGACGCCACCACGGCGGCGCTGTAGCGCTCGCGCGGCAGGTAGACCAGCACGTTCAGGTGGCGCGCATACTTGTCGCGGCGGGCGAAGACTTTCGCACGCGGCTGCTTGTACAGCGACACCACGGCGCTGCAGACCTGGGCCAGCCATTCCGGATCGGCTTCCAGTGCCTCGGTGCGCGGCAGCGATTCCAGGATCTCGATGAATTTCTCGGCGCGGAAGCCTTCCTGGCGCACGCCGGCGATGCCGAGGACTTTCGCCACGCGGCCGCGCGCGAACGGCAGGCGCGCCAGCGGGGTCGAGGTGGCGGCGCGGGTGAACAGGCCGACGAAGCAATGCTCGCCGATCGTGTTGCCCTGGGTGTCGGTGGCGCGCACGCCGATGAAGTCGAGCGGCTGGTCGCGGTGCAGGGTGCCGGCCACGTCGGCCTTGACGATCGACAGCGTCTCTTCGCGGCGCGACAGGATCTCGAAGTCGCCCGGGATGTTCTTCAGGCTGGTAGCGTAGACCGGGTGCGCGGTGTCCTGCAGCACGCCGATGCGGCTCGGGACGTCGCGTTCCAGTTCGCGCACGCCCGGCTTGACGAAATAGTAAGCGTAGCCGAAGGGCTCGAAGCCTTCGTTCTTGGCCCACTCGAGGAAGGCGGCCACTTCCTGGCCACCCGGGGTACCCTGGTCGCTTGCAGCGGCGACGGCGGTCATGCGGTCGCGCATGGCGACGGCGTCGCGGTGCACCACGGCGGCGTCGCGCGCCACCATCTGCAGGCGCTCGACCAGCGCGTTCAGTTCTTCCGCCGGCAGGTCTTCGGCCAGCAGGCAAAGGACGTAGGATTCGAGCGGGGCGCCGGCTTCGCCGACGGCGGCCACGGCGCCGTTCGCGTCGCGCCGTACCGGCAGCACGGCGTTCATCACGCCCGAGGCGACCACGCGCTGGCGGCGCAGCGCCATCACGAAGGAATCGACCAGGTAAGGCATGTCCTCGTTCAGGATCAGCAAGGCGGTCGACATGCCGCGGCTTCCGTCGGTGTAGCGCAGCTGGGCGATCTGGCAGCCCTGCACGGTGCGCTGCGCCACCTGGGCGAAGCCGTCCTGCAGGATCGCGGCCAGGCTCTCCGGGGCGACGCCGGCCAGGTCCTCGTCGTCGAGGGCACCGAGCCAGGCGCTGATCAGCGCGCCCACCTGGCCGGTTTCGGCGGCGGGTTTGTTCTCATTGACCAAGGCCAGCGTACGGGTACGCAGGTCCTGCGGCATGTCTTTGTTCATTTACATCTCCATTGCGATTGTGTGCGCCCGGGCCGCCGCAGCTTGTGGCCGCGCGTCTCCAGGCTCTTATGCGAACGGGGTTGTCCCGTCCAGATCCTGTGCTTTCTTGTCTCGAAAGCTGACTGCGTTATTAGAACATGCCGCCCCGCTGCCGGGGCGGCTGTGCGAAATCTGTTACGTCAGGTCGTACAATCCGGGCAGGCCGAGGATGCGCTCCAGTGCTTCCAGCGCCTGCGCGCACTCGCGCGCCAGCTGCGGGTCGGCCAGGTCCTTCGGCTCGAGCCGGTCGCGGTAGTGGCGCTCGACCCAGGTGACCAGGCGCGCGTACAGGTCTTCGGTCATGATCGCGCCCTGGTGCATGGCCGCGGCCTCGTCGTCGGTCAGGCTCACGCGCAGGCGCAGGCAGGCCGGGCCGCCGCCGTTGCGCATGCTCTGGCGCAGGTCGAATTCGATCAGTTCGTCGATGGCGCCGCCGTTGCCGGTCAAGCCGTCCAGGTAGCGCGCCACGCTGGCGTTCTCGCGGCACTCGTGCGGCACCACCAGCGCCATGCGGCCGTCCGGCTTGGACAGGAGCTGGCTGTTGAACAGATAGCTGGCGACGGCGTCGGCCAGCGGCACCGCAGCGCCGTCCACGCGCACCGCGTGCAGGTCGGCGTCGACATTGCCCAACGCGCGGCGCAGGGCGTCCAGGGTCGCCGCCTCGTCGGCGAAGGCCTGCTCGTGGTAGAACAGCACGTTGCCGTTGCCGACCGCGATCACGTCGTTGTGGAATACGCCCTGGTCGATCACGTCCGGATTCTGCGAGGCGAACACGGTGCGCGCCGGGTCCAGGCCATGCAGGCGCGCGATCGCCTGCGACGCTTCCAGGGTCTGGCGCGCCGGGTATTTTTTCGGGCTTGGGGCCGACGGGTCGAACTCGACGCGGCCGTACACGAACAACTCGACGCCGGCGGCGCCGTGGGCGCTGGCAAAGCGCGTGTGGTTGGCCGCGCCCTCGTCGCCGAAGGCCGGCGTGGACGGCAGCGCGTCGTGCACCACGAAGCGTTCCGGGTCGGCGAACAGCGCACGCAGCGTGCGGGTCGACTGGATGTGCTCTTCCGAGCGGTGCAGCTTGTTGTTCAGGTTGGCGGTGGTGAAGTGCACGCGCCCGTCGGCGGTGTCGGCGGAGGGGCTGACGGTGGCCGCGTTCGCGGTCCACATCGGCGAGGCGGACCAGGCGCAGGCCAGGATCACCGGCGCTTCGCGCCAGGCGTGCGCCAGCACGTCGGCGTCGGTTCCGGAAAAGCCGAGCTGGCGCAGCAGCCGGAAGTTCGGGCGCGATTGCGGCGGCAGCACCGCCTGGGCGAAGCCGCGCGCGGCCAGTGCCCGCATCTTGGCCAGGCCCTGCAGGGCGGCTTGCCGCGGGTTGGACGCGCTCTTGACGTTGTTGAAGGAGGCGACGTTACCGAAGGACAGGCCGGCATAGTTGTGCGACGGGCCGACCAGGCCGTCGAAGTTGAATTCGCGGGCGTTGAACATATCAGAAGCTGAGTCCTGGCGACAGTTTGGCCGGCATTTCCAGCGCGGCGTTTTCGATGGAGGCGACCGGGTAGGCGCAGTAGTCGGCCGCGTAGTAGGCGCTCGGGCGATGGTTGCCCGACTTGCCGACGCCGCCGAACGGCGCGGAGCTGGCCGCGCCGGTGGTCGGACGGTTCCAGTTGACCACGCCGGCGCGCGCCTTGACGGCGAAGCGCTTCCACAACGCTTCCGAGGGCGACAGCAGCGCCGCGGCCAGGCCGAACTGGGTGGCGTTGGCGGCGCGGATGGCGGCGTCGAAATCCTTCACGCGGATCACCTGCAGCAGCGGCCCGAACCACTCCTCGTCGGGGATGCCCTGGGCATCGGTGACGTCGACGATGCCGGCGCTGACGAAACCGGCGTTCGGATCCGGCTGGCGCATGCGCAGCAGGACCTTGCCGCCCTTCTCTTCCATCATGGCCTGCGCCTCGACCAGGCGCGCCGCCACCGCGCTCGATACCACCGGCCCCATGAACGGTTGCGGATCGGCGTTCGACGGGCCGACGGCCAGCTTGCCCGCCACCTGCACCAGGCGGTCGACGAAAGCCTGGCCGGCCGGCGTGTCCGGCACCACCAGGCGGCGCGCGCAGGTGCAGCGCTGGCCGGCCGAGACGAAGGCCGACATCACGGCGTGGTGCACGGCCGCGTCCACCTTCGCGGGATCGTCGCCGAGATCCCACACCACCAGCGGGTTGTTGCCGCCCATTTCCAGCGCCAGCATCTTGCCCGGCTGGCCGGCGAGCTGCCGGTGCAAGGCGGCGCCGGTCTGGCTGCTGCCGGTGAACAGGATGCCGTCGACATCGGCCTGGCCCAGCGCCACGCCGGTGTCGCGGCCGCCGTTGACCAGGTTCAGCACGCCCTTCGGCAAGCCGGCCTGTTCCCACAGCTGCACGGTGCGCAGCGCCGTGCGCGGCGCGTATTCGCTGGGCTTGAACACCAGCGTGTTCCCGGCGATCAGCGCGGGCACGATGTGGCCGTTCGGCAGGTGGCCGGGGAAGTTATAGGGGCCGAACACGGCGAACACGCCGTGCGGGCGGTGGCGCAGCACGGCATCGCCATCAGGCACTTTCGCGCTGGTTTCGCCGGTGCGCGCCGCGTGCGACTGGACCGAGATGTCGACCTTGTTGGCCATGGTCGTGACTTCCGTGCGCGCTTCCCACAGCGGCTTGCCGACTTCCTCGGCGATGATCGCGGCCAGGTCCTCGTTGTGCTCCTTCAGCAGGTCGCGGAAGCGCTGGCAGACGGCGATGCGCTCTTCCAGCGGACGCAGGGCCCAGTCCTCGAAGGCATCGCGCGCGGCCTGCACGGCGCGGGCGACGTCGTCGCCGCTGGACGCATTGCTGGTCCAGGTCTGGCGGCCGGTGGAAGGATCGATGGTGGCCAGTGCCGGGCCGCTGCCGGCGAGCCACTCGCCGTTGATGTAATTCGACAGGTTAGACATGCGTGTTCTTCCTTACATTGAGTGACAGCGTGCGCACCGGGTCGCCCGCCTGGCAATGCAGCAGTTGCAGTTCGCGCGCCGACAGCGGGACCTTCGTGCCGCCGATAGGGGTGGCAACTGCGGCCTGCGTCAGGATCATGCGGAAGTCGTCGATGCGGGTGTTCGAGACCAGCGTGACGTCGCACTCGCCTTCCGGATGGCCCTCGTCGGCCACCGTCAGCACGCTGTCGCGCACCGCGCGCAGCTCGGCCACGCGGCCCTGCAGCACCGGGCCGGCGTCGAAGATGTCGACGTAGCCCTCGTAGTGCATGCCTTCCTGCTCGAGCAGCTTCCTCGCCGGGAGCGTGGAACGGTGTACCTGGCCGATCACGGCTTGCGCCTCGTCCGGCAGGTAGGCCACGTACAGCGGCTGGCGCGGCATCAGCTCGGCGATGAAGGATTTCTTGCCGAGCGCGGTCAGGCCGTCGACGTGGTTGAAGTCCATCTTGAAGAAGTGGCGGCCCAGGCCTTCGTAGAACGGCGACGTCCCGTCCTCGGCCTGGTAGCCGCGCATCTCGGCGATGATCTTTTCGGTGAACAGGTGCTGGAACTGGGCGATGAACAGGAAACGGCTCTTGGACAGCCACTTGCCGTTGGCGCCGGTGCGGTACTCGGGCATCAGGAACAGCGAGCACAGTTCGGTCGAGCCGGTGAGGTCGTTCGACAGGTACAGCGTGTCCATGCGCGTGAACACGTCCAGCTCGCGGCTGTGGTGCACCAGGGTGCCGATGCGGTAGTTGTAGAACGGTTCCGTGAGACCGACCGCGGCCTTGATGGCGCACACGCCGGCCAGCTTGGGCCCCGCCTGAGCGGCCGCCGTGTCTTCCATCACGAACATGTAGTCGCGTTCTTCCGGCGGGATCGTCTGGGCGAACGAGGCCACCGCGATTCCGACGCGTTCGCCCAGCATCGCGCGGTCGGGTTTCAGGGTCGTCATCCCGCTGCCGACCTGGCGCGCCATCTCGATCAGGGGATCGATGTCGTCCAGGGTGATTGCACGTATTACGAGCATGGGGTCCTCGGTCTTTGGGTGCGTCATATGCGGACGCAGGTCACGTTCTCGCCCGGCGCCACGCGCAGGGCTTGCTGGGCCCAGGCCGGCAGGCACAGGGCATCGCCGCTTTCGGCCGGCGCGCACGGCACCACGATGGCGCGGAAGTTGCGCTCGCTGCCGGCGACGGCGTAGTTCACCATCGCTTCCGGCGCCGCCGGCGGGTAGTCCTGGGTCGCCACGCGGCGCACCATCGCGCCGGAAAACGAGCGCAGCGCGTTCTTGTGCGCCTGCAGGATCGGGCCGCCGTCGAAGATGTCGATGTATTCGTCGGCCTCGAAGCCTTCCGCGGTGAGCAGGTCGAACGAGAGCTGGCCGTCCGGGTGGATCTGGCCCATCGCCGCCTGCGCCGGGCCGGGCAGCAGCGGCACGTAGACCGGATAGTGCGGCATCAGCTCGACGATCAGGGTGCGGTTACGGGCGCCGCCGATGACGCGCTCGGCATCCAGGAAATCCATCTTGAAGAACTTGCGCCCGAGCGCGTCCCAGAACGGCGACTGGCCGGCATCGTCGGTGACGCCGGCCAGCGGCACGAAGAAACGGTCGCCGAAGCGGTGCGGCGCCAGCACGGCGTACAGCAGGCGCGCGCGCGCCAGCAGGGCCGCTTCCAGGCCGGCGCTGTCGCGGTGGCGGATGGTGAAGCCGGACAGCTGCGAGTACGCGGTGAGTTCCGAGCACAGGGTCAGCGCGTGCACGCTGTGGCTGATGTTCAGGTCGCGCGAGACCTGCTGGATCACGTCGTTGCGGAACGCGAAATACGTGCCGTTGGAACCGGCCGAGGCGTGGATCGCGGCGGTGCCGGCCAGTTCGCGGGTTTCCACGTTCTCGAGCACGAACAGGTAGGTCTCTTCGCTGGGAATGTCGACGTGGGCCGCGAACGAGGCCTGCGAGCGCTCGGCCAGGGCGGCGATCTTTTCGCGCGTGCGCGGCAGCGTGTGCACGCCCGGCGTGGACGCGGCAAGCAGCGCCTCGAGGGCATCGACATCCGCGGATTCGACCGGACGGACTACGTACATGGGGACTCCCGGAGTGGCGTAAGGAGAGGACAAACGAAGCAGGACCGTTTAACGAATCAGGATCGTGGCTGCATGGATGGAATCCAGGCAGCCGCGATCTTGCTTGCTCAGCCCGCCAGGAAAGCGTCGGCGGCCGCGCGCATGATGCGGTCGGCTTCGGCGATCTGCTCGTCCGAGACCACCAGCGCCGGCGCCAGGCGCACCACGTCGGTGCCGGCGATCAAGAGCATCAGGCCGAGCTTTTCCGCGACCTTGGTATAGTCCTTGGAACGGCCCTTGTATGCGTCGGCCATCGGCAGGCCGATCAGCAGGCCCTTGCCGCGCGCCGTGGCGAACAGCTGGGGGTAGTCGGCGACCAGTTTTTCCAGGTTGGCGAAGACCTTGGCGCTGGCGGCGCGCACGCGCTCGAGGAAGGCCGGCTGGTTGATCTGCTCGACCACGGCCAGCGCCACGGTGGTGGCCAGCGGGTTGCCGCCGTAGGTGGTGCCGTGCGAGCCGACCGCCAGGTACTGGGCGATCTCGTTGGTCGTCAGCATGGCGCCGATCGGATAGCCGTTGCCCAGCGCCTTGGCGGTGGTCAGCACGTCCGGGGTCACGCCGGTGTTCATGTAGTCGTAGAAGGTGCCGGTACGGCCGACGCCGGACTGCACTTCGTCGAAGATCAGCAGCGCGCCGGTCTGGTCGCACAGCTCGCGCAGGGTCTTCAGGAAGGCCGGGTCGCCCGGGATCACGCCGCCCTCGCCCTGGATCGGCTCGACGATCACGGCGGCGACGTCGTCGGTGATGGCGGCGCGCGCCGACGCGATGTCGTTGTAGTTGATGTGGTTGATGCTCGGCGGCAGCGGCTCGAAGCCTTCGGTGTACTTCGACTGGCCGCCGACCGAGACGGTGAACAGCGTGCGGCCGTGGAACGACGAGTAGCACGACACGATGCGCGACTTGTGCGCGCCGAACTTGCCGTGCGCGTACTTGCGCGCCAGTTTCAGGGCGGCTTCGTTGGCTTCGGCGCCCGAGTTGGCGAAGAAGGCGCGTTCGGCGAAGGTGGCGTCGATCAGTGCCGAGGCCAGGCGCAGCACCGGCTCGTTGGTGTAGCCGTTACCGACGTGCCACAGGGTGTTGGCCTGGCGCGTCAGCGCTTCGACCACGATCGGGTTGCAGTGACCCAGGCTGGAGACCGCGATGCCGGAGGTGAAGTCGAGGTAATGCTTGCCTTCCTGGTCCCACACGTCCAGGCCCGATGCGCGTACCGGCACCATCGCCGCCGGGGCGTAGGTCGGGACGAGGACCTCGTCGAAAGTCTGGCGCGTTACAGGGAGCTTGGCGACAGGGCCCGTGGTGACACCGGAATCGAGCTTGGCATTCATGACGTTGTTCCTCATCCAAATTAATAAGTCGCGCGAACTCCAGCAGCCGCGCCGAGCGACCCATTATAGAAAGGCCATCCTTGCAGTTCTTTCCAAACTGCGACAGGCATTTTCATTTTTGGACGAGCTAGGCCGGCAAGTCGCGGCATGAATTCGGGGTCAGAGCACAAGGATTTGTGAACTTCTTCAAATTTCGCAGTAAGACCGCGCTACGCCCGCCAATGTCTTCGAAAACGCAAGAGCCCTGTGCTCTGACCCCGAATTCGGGGTCAGTCGCTGAGTTTGCGCTGGCGTTCTTCGCGCGGGGTGTTGCCGAACAGGGCGCCGAAGGCGGTGGAGAAGTGGGAGCCGGAAGAGAAGCCGCACATCAGGCCGACTTGCACGATCGAGTAATTGGTGTCGCGCAACAACTGGCGCGCACGGTTCAGGCGCAGCTCGAGGTAGTAGCGCGACGGCAGGCTGCCCAGGTATTGCTTGAAGAGGCGTTCGAGCTGGCGCCGCGAGATGCCGGCCAGCTGTGCGATCTCGTCGGTCGACAGCGGTTCCTCGATGTTGGCCTCCATCAGGGTCACGGCCTCCGTCAGCTTCGGCTGCAGCATGCCGAAGCGCGCCTGCAGCGCCACCCGCTGGCGCTCTTCCGGTCCGCGCACGCGGTCCACGCACAGCACTTCCTTCACCTGCGCCTGGACCGTGGCGCCGAACAGCAGGTCGATCAGGGTCAGGGCAAAGTCGATGCTGGCGGCGCCGCCGCAGCAGGTCAGGCGCGCACCGTCGATCTCGAACAGGTGCGGGCTGAACAGCGACTGGTCGGCGATGGCATCGGCATCCGGGTACAGCGACCAGGGCAGCGCGGTGCGGGCGCCGCCCAGTACGCCGGCCTCGGCCAGCCACAGCACGCCGGCGCCGACCCCGCCCCAGCAGGGCGCTTCGCGGCAGCGTTCGGCCAGGGCGCGCAGGTTGGCGGGCCGCAGGCCGGCCTCGGCCTCGTCCGCCACCAGCAGCACCAGGTGCCACGGCCGCAGCGCTTCGCCGGCAAACTTGTCCGGACTGCGCACGTCGACGTGCAGGCGCTGCGGCCCGAGCAGCCTGGCGGCCAGGCGCAGCGGCTGGATCAGGCCCGACCAGGTCAGCGAATCGGGTTCGCCTGCGTTCACCAGCAGCATGCGCAGCGGGGTCTCCCGCGCCAGGCGGGACAGTTCAGCGTGCATCATCGGGACGATGCGGAAGGCGGTTCGGACTCATTACTCGGGAGCGAGCGCGGCGGCGGGCCGGCCCTCGGAATTCCATTGACTCACAATCATACCGGAGATCAACAGCGCCGCTCCCAGCCAGCCGCGTCCGGTCATCGCCTCGCCCAGCCAGAAGAAGCCGAAGAAGGCGGCCGCGCCCGGCTCGAAGGCGTAGATCACGGCCGCCTCGTTGGCGCTGGTGCGCGACTGGCCCCAGGCCTGCATCGAAATGATGGCGGCGGTGCACACCACCCCCAGGTAGGCGAAGTTCGGCCAGTCGTGCGCCAGCTGGCCACCGATGGCCGACCAGTAGCCGGCGCCGCCGGCTGCGCTGCCCGGCGGCAGCTCGCGCGCCAGCAGCCAGGCGGCGGCGCAGACCGCCACGGTGGCGATCTGCGCCGCGGTCACGCTCGGCAGGCGCACCGCCCTGCGGGTGCGGATTTCCATCAGCTTGACGTAGACGCCAAAGCAGCATGCGCCCAGCAGGGCCAGCGTGTCGCCGCGGCCCCAGGCGCCGCCGTCCCAGCACAGCGCCGCCAGGCCGGCCAGCGCCAGCACCAGCGCGAACACGATGCGGCGTTCGGGCAGGCGCCCGCCGAGCACGCCCAGCAGCGGCACTACCAGCACGTTGAGGCCGGTGATGAAGGCATTGCGGTTGGAACTGGTCAGTGCCAGCCCCTCTACCTGGAACAGGTAGCAGAAAAACAACACCAGGCCCAGCACTACGCCCGAGGCCAGGTCCGAGCGCCGTGCGCGCCACAGGAAGGGACACAGGATCAGCGCCGCCAGGGCAAAGCGCACCAGGATGATCCACACCGGCGAAAAGGCCGCGGTCAGGTCTTTCATGGCCGGGAAGGTCGTGCCCCAGACGAGGACCACGATGACGAGGGCGGCAATGCCGCGCAGCTGCTGGCTCATGGAGAAGAATAGGTGCCGGATCGTGAAACCGGCGCATCGTGAAACCGGCTATAGTACCCGCCCCGGCCGTGCAGCGGGGAAGGCCCAGGGCCAAAAATGGATCGGCAGGCAAGATTGCACCGGACGGCTATAATCCCGCCATGTGGCCAATCCCGGCCGCAGCAATTTTGAACAACCGGACCCAGCGTCCACAAGGCGCGCAACAAGAGGACACACCCGTGAAAACTGCCCTGCTCGAAGGTAAAAAGCCGGCCCATTTCGACAAGCACATCATCGGCAACCTGCTGCTCGACGTCGCCACGCCCGACGAAGTGCGCGAGGAGCAAATGCTGATCGGCGTGCGCAACGAGGCCGGCGAGATCTATCGCCTGATCGGCGCCACCAAGCTGAACAGCTTCATGAATGCGGTCGAGGAATTGTTCGACCTCGGCCTGGTCGACGAACTGCAGGACACCGAAGAAACGAAGGAAGGCTGCGACGCCATCTTCAGCGAACCTTGATCAAGCCGCAATAATGCGTAACGGAGGGCAATCCAGCCTTCCGTTACGACCTTCCCTGCAAATTTCCCGGCGAATTGAACTGTTTATTGACGGTATAATTTTCCAATGGACAGAACCGACGCCCTCAAGCGCATCGCCGCACAAGCCGCACGTGGCGAACTCAGCTTCCCAACGAACGTGACCGCGACGCTCAAGCTGCAGCGCGCGCTCGCGGATCCCGACTGCCACATCGACGAAGCCGCGCGCCTGGTGCAGACCGAGCCGCTGCTGGCGGCGCGCACCGTCGCCATTGCCAACTCGGCCGCCTATAACCGCAGCGGGCACGACGTGACCCACGTGCGCGCCGCGGTCCAGCGCGTGGGATTCCGCACCCTGGGCGCGCTGGCGGCGGCGGTGATCGTGCGCCAGCTCGCCGGCGGCATCACCGACCCGGGCCTGCGCGCCAAGGCCGACCAGTTGTGGCAGCATTCGGCCCACGTCGCCGCCCTGTCCCAGGTGATCGCCAGGCGCGTTTCCAGCGTCGATCCGGACACCGCGATGTTCGCCGGCATCGTGCACGAGGTCGGCGGCTTTTATCTGCTGTCGCGCGCGGCCGAGTTTCCAGGCCTGCTGGAAGGCGGCGCCGACGAATGGATCGAGCATGGCGAAGTCGCGGTCGGCCGCGGCGTGCTGCTCAAGCTGGGCGTGCCGGCGCCGGTGATGGGCGCCATCGAGGCGCTCTGGAACGGCATGCGCGCGCTGCCGCCGGAAACCCTGGGCGACACCCTGCTGCTGGCCAACGACCTGTGTCCGGTCCCCTCGCCGCTGCTGGAGCGCCCGGGCAACGCCGGCCTGCAGAGTGCCGCCACCATCGATTTCACGGTGGGCGACGGCACCCTCGTGCTGATCCTGCAGGAGTCCGCCGCGGAAGTCGACGGCCTGACTGCCGCCCTGTCGTGAATCTGCGCCAGGGCAAAAAAAACCCGCTACAAGAGCGGGTAAAGTCCAAAACTAGGGATGTCCTGAAAGAGACAGTTTCATATTAGTTCCCCTCATATGGGCGCTCTGTGCGTTGTCGCACACTTGTTAAATTTTTTGACTTTTCTTTGATCTGACGCGTATCGGTTTAGCGCAAAAAAAACCCGCTCCGTTAAGGGGAGCGGGTGAAGTCCAAAACTAGGGATGTCCTGAAAGAGACGAGTCCATCGTAAAGGACGGTCGAGCATGCCTCTGTGCGGTGCTTCACATAAGAAAAAATATCAAAATAAAAAAGCCGCCCGGCATGCCGGGCGGCTTTTTTGGCTTTTCAAACCTTATCGTCCTTACACGACGGCCCCGTCGGTTTCGTCGCGTTCCTTGACCGGCTTGATCAGGTCTTCGCGCTTCACACCCAGCCACATGGCGATCGCGGCCGCCACGAACACCGACGAATAGATACCGAACAGGATACCGATGGTCAGCGCGACGGCGAAGAAGTGCAGTGCCTGGCCGCCGAAGAACAGCATCGACAGCACCATCATCTCGGTACAGCCGTGGGTGATGATGGTACGCGAGATGGTGCTGGTAATCGCATGGTCGATGACCTCGGTCACGCTCATCTTGCGCTGCTTGCGGAAGGTCTCGCGGATCCGGTCGAAGATCACGACCGATTCGTTGACCGAATAGCCCAGCACCGCCAGGACCGCGGCCAGCACGGTCAGCGAGAATTCCCACTGGAAGAAGGCGAAGAAGCCGAGGATGATGACCACGTCGTGCAGGTTGGCGACGATCGCCGCCACCGCGAACTTCCACTCGAAGCGCACGGCCAGGTAGATCATGACGCCCACCACCACCATGATCAGCGCGTTCAGGCCGTTCTGGGCCAGCTCGTCGCCGACCTGGGAACCGACCGAGTCGACGCGCTGCAGCTTGACCACTTCGGCGCCGGCGGCGTTCACGCAGCTGGTGCGGGTGATGTTCTCACCCTTGTCGGTGGTTTCCTGGATCTGCTTCGGCGCACCGCTCTCGGCCGCGCACAGCGAATTGAACACGGTCGCGGTCGGCGCCACGGCGGTGCTGTTCTTGGCCGGCGGCAGGCGCAGCATGATGTCGCTGGCGGCGCCGAAGCTGGTCACGACCGGCTCGTAGCCCAGCTTTTCCAGGTTGTGGCGGATCTTCTCCTGGTCGGCCGCGTGGTTGTAGCGCAGCTCCATCGTGGTGCCGCCGGTGAACTCCACCGAGTAGTTCAGGCCCCTGTGCAACAGGAAGAACACCGCGGCGACGAAGGTCAGCGCCGAGATCACGTTGAAAATCAACGCGTGGCGCATGAACGGGATGTCCCGTTTGATCTTGAAAAATTCCATCTCTGTTCTCGCTTACGTTTCGCTTAGCTTATTTCTTCACGGCCGGCTTGGTGCCGGTGCCAGTCGCAGCGGTGGCGGTGGTGCCAGCGCTCCACACGGTGCCGATCGCCAGCTTGCCCAGTTTCTTGCCGCGGCGGCCGTACCACAGGTTGACCACGCCGCGCGACAGGAACACCGCCGAGAACATCGAGGTCAGGATGCCCAGGCAGTGCACCACGGCGAAGCCGCGCACCGCGCCCGAGCCGAACACCAGCAGCGCCAGGCCGACGATCAGGGTGGTCACGTTCGAGTCCAGGATGGTGGCCCAGGCGTGTTCGAAGCCGGCCGAGATCGCCGCCTGCGGCGTGTTGCCGGCACGCAGTTCCTCACGGATACGCTCGTTGATCAGCACGTTGGCGTCGATCGCCATGCCCAGCGCCAGCGCGATGGCCGCGATACCCGGCAGGGTCAGCGTCGCCTGCAGCGTCGACAGCAGGGCGAGCAGGAACAGCAGGTTGCAGGCCAGCGCGATCACGCTGAAGAAGCCGAACAGCTGATAGTAGATGACCATGAAGATCGCGATCGCCACGAAGCCCCACAGGGTCGAGTGCAGGCCTTTGGAAATGTTCTCGGCGCCCAGCTGCGGGCCGACCACGCGTTCCTCGACGAATTCCATCGGCGCCGACAGCGCGCCCGAGCGCAGCAGCAGCGCCGTTTCGGCCGCCTTCTGCGGCGATTCCAGGCCGGTGATGCGGAAGCGCGAACCCAGTTCTTCCTGGATGTTCGGCGCCTGCAGCACGATGTACTTGTTCTTTTCCTTCAGCAGCACGGCCATGCGCTTGCCGACGCGCGGACGGGTCGCGTCGCGCATCTTGCGGCCGCCGTCGCCGTTCAGGTCGATGCTGATGGCCGGACGCTGGTTCTCGTCGAAGGTGGCCATCGCGCTCGAAATGTACTCGCCGGTCAGCACCACGTCCTTGTAGGTCACGACCGGAGCGGCCGGGCCGTCGGTGAACAGTTCCGAGTTCAGCGGAATCGCGGCGGAGCGCTCGGTGCCGGGCACGATCGAATCGTCGACCATGCGGAATTCCAGGGTCGCGGTGCGGCCGATGATGTCTTTCGCGTGGGCGACGTCCTGCACGCCCGGCAATTGCACGATGATGCGGTCACGGCCCTGCTGCTGGATCACCGGCTCGGACACGCCCAGCGCGTTGATACGCTTGGACAGGGTCGAGATGTTCTGCTTGACGCCCTCTTCCACCACGCGCTGCAGCGCTTCCGGCTTCATGGTCACGACCAGCTTCAGGTCGGTGCCGTCGGCGGACTCGGCGAAGGCCAGGTCGCTGTTCTGGCCCGCCAGCACGCTGCGCGCCTTGGCGCGGGTGTCGGCGTCGCGGAACTTGATCTCGATGCGGTTGCCGACGCGGTCGATGCCGGCGTGGCGCACGTTCTGGTCGCGCAGCTGGGAACGGGCCGCGGCCTGGATGCCCTTGATGCGGGATTCCTGGACCGCCTTGCCGTCCACCTGCAGCAGGAAGTGCACGCCGCCGCGCAGGTCCAGGCCGAGGTTCATCGGCAGGGCGCGCAGTTTCTGCATCCACACCGGGGTGTTCTTGACCAGGTCGACGGAGACCGTATAGTCGGGATCGCCATGGTCGCGGTTCAGGTCGCGTTCGAGCGCCAGCTTGGCCTTGAACTGGGCATCGGTGGTGGCGAAGCGGGCACGCACCGCGCTGCTGTCGCCGGCGCCTTCCAGGCTCACCTGCTCGGCGGGCACGCCGTCGCGCTTGAGGGCGTCGGCAACCTGGCTGACGGTGTCGCTGTTGACCCGGACGGTGGCCTTGTCGGTGGTGATGTGCAGTGCCGGCGAATCAACGAAATAGTTGGGCGCCGTGTACAGCAGGCCAAGCAGTACTGCCACCAGGATCAGTATGTATTTCCAGAGGGGATAGCGATTCATGATGTTCCAGCGTTCAAGAATGGGCAGGTGCGCGCTCGGTCAGTGACCCATGAGCGACTTGGGAAGGGCTCGGTGCGCACCCGGCTGCGGGCAAGCGGATGCGCGGCCGGCTTACAGGGACTTCAGGGTGCCCTTCGGCAGCAGTGCGGTGACGGCGCTCTTCTGCACCACCATTTCGGTACCGGCTGCCACTTCGATGGTGACATAGCCTTCGGTGACCTTGGTCACGCGGCCCAGTACGCCACCGATGGTGATCACTTCGTCGTTCTTGGCCAGCGCATCCATCATGGTGCGCAGTTCTTTCTGACGCTTTTGCTGCGGACGGATCATGAGGAAATACATGGCAACGAACATGATCACGAAGATGCCGTAGGTTTGCACGAAGCCCATCAGGCCAGGAGCGGCGGCAGCGCCCGCAGTTTGCGCGTAAGCGTTGGAAATGAACACAAGGACTCCGATTGTAAGTATAAAAGGTGAAAATTAAGCGCTGTATTCTAGCACCCGTGCATCGGCGCAGGCCAATTCCCAGCATGTGGGAATGGCGTGCCTAATTGCAATAGATTGCAAAAAATTAAACGCCGCGCGCCCGATCCGCATTGAACTGCAAGCGGAATTCGTGGAAGCGATCCGCGTCAATCGCGTCGCGGATTTCCTGCATCAGGTTCAAGTAATAGTGCAGGTTGTGGATGGTGTTCAGGCGCGCGCCCAGGATTTCCTTCGAGCGGTGCAGGTGGTGCAGGTAAGCGCGCGAGAAATTCTTGCAGCAATAGCAGGTGCAGGACGCGTCCAGCGGCGCCTGCTCATCCTTGTAACGCGCGTTCTTGATTTTCAAGTCGCCGAAGCGGGTGAACAGCCAGCCATTGCGCGCGTTGCGGGTCGGCATCACGCAGTCGAACATGTCGACGCCGTTGGCCACGCCCGCCACCAGGTCTTCCGGCGTGCCGACGCCCATCAGGTAATGCGGCTTGTTTTCCGGCAGGCGCGGGCCGACGTGTTCCAGCACGCGCATCATGTCTTCCTTCGGCTCGCCGACCGACAAGCCACCGATGGCCAGGCCCGGGAAATCGATCTCTTCCAGGCCGGCCAGCGATTCGTCGCGCAGGCGCTCGTACATGCCGCCCTGGACGATGCCGAACAGCGCGTTCGGGTTCTCGCCGGCCTTGAATTCGTTCATCGAGCGCTGGGCCCAGCGCAGCGACATGCGCATCGACTTCGCCGCTTCCTCGCTCGTGGCCGGACGGCCGTCGATCTCGTAGGGAGTGCACTCGTCGAACTGCATCACGATGTCCGAATTCAGCGAGCGCTGGATCTGCATCGAGATTTCCGGCGACAGGAACTGGCGCGAGCCGTCGATCGGCGAGGCGAACTTGACGCCCTCTTCCGTGATCTTGCGCATCGCGCCCAGCGAGAACACCTGGAAGCCGCCGGAGTCGGTCAGGATCGGCTTGTCCCAGCCCATGAAGCCATGCAGGCCGCCGAACTTGTCCAGCACCTGGGTACCCGGGCGCAGCCACAGGTGGAAGGTGTTGCCGAGGATGATCTGCGAGCCGACTTCCTTCAGCTCGAGCGGGTCCATCGCCTTGACCGAGCCATAGGTCCCGACCGGCATGAAGATCGGGGTCTCGATGGTGCCGTGGTTCAGTTTCAAACAACCGCGGCGGGCGTGCGACAGGCCGCTGGTGTCTTTTTTAAGTAGGGTAAATTCCAGCATGTGATTAGTTGGTGTCCTTGGTTGCGCGTGCCTGCGTCGTCAACAGCATCGCGTCGCCATAGCTGAAGAAGCGGTATTCGCTGGCGATCGCATGCGCGTAGGCGGCGCGGATGTCGTCGTAGCCGGCAAAGGCCGAGACCAGCATCATCAGCGTCGACTTGGGCAGGTGGAAATTGGTGATCAGGCGGGTCACCGTCTTGAACAGGTAGCCCGGGGTGATGAACAGGCGGGTGTCGCCGCTGCCGGCAACCAGCTCGCCGGTCTGCGACGCCGACTCCAGCGCGCGCAGCGAGGTGGTGCCGACCGCCACCACGTCGCGGCCGGCCGCCCGGGCGGCGCGCACCGTGTCCACGGTCTCTTGCGGTATCGTGTACCACTCGCTGTGCATGTTGTGCTCGGCCAGGTTCTCGACCCGCACCGGCTGGAAGGTACCGGCACCCACGTGCAGGGTGACGTAGGCGATGCTGACGCCCTTGGCCGCGACGCGGTCCAGCAGCGGCTGGTCGAAGTGCAGCCCGGCGGTGGGCGCGGCGACCGCACCTGGCTCCTTGGAATACACGGTTTGATAACGCTGCTCGTCGAAGTCGTCGGCGTCGTGCTCGATGTAGGGCGGCAGCGGCAGGCGGCCGTGGGCCTCGATCAGCTCGAACACGTCGGCGCCTTCGTTGGGCACGTGCAAGGTGAAGAATTCGCCTTCGCGCACGCCGACGCCGACCTCGAAGGCGTCGGCCAGGCGGATGCGGGTGCCCGGCTTGGGCGACTTGGAGGCGCGCACCTGGGCCAGCACGGTGCGCGGATCGAGCACGCGCTCGACCAGCACCTCGACCTGGCCACCGGTGTCCTTCTGGCCGAAGAAGCGCGCCTTCAGCACGCGGGTATTGTTCATCACCAGCACGTCACCGGCCTGCAATTGGTCGATGATGTCGGAAAAGTGGCGGTCAGTGATGCGGTCGCCGTCCAGCTGCAGCAGGCGTGACGCGCTGCGGTCCGGCAGCGGCACCTGGGCGATGCGCTCTGGCGGCAGGTCAAAATCGAAATCGGAAAGGGAATACATTCTGCTCATCTTGGGAATCGTCGCTCGCCCCTTTACAATAGGGGCTCAAGCGTGTACGGCGAACCTTCTATTTTACCCCTGATTTCCCGCCGAAGGGCCGCCGGCGCGCATCAACAAGCCTTTTATGCCCGCCACCAAAGCCAAAGCCGCACCCACACCGGCCGCGAAAAACATCGAAGCCAAGCTCGCCAAGCTGGGCCTGCGCTCCGACATGGACCTGGTCCTGCACCTGCCGATGCGCTACGAGGACGAGACCGAAATCGTCCCGATCCGCGAGGCCTGCCTGCGCGGCGGCCACGTGTCCCAGGTCGAGGGCGTCGTGATCAAGAACGAAATCAGCTACAAGCCGAGGAAGCAGCTGCTGGTTTGCATCGCCGACGAGACGTCCGACATCCAGCTGCGCTTCATGAATTTCTACGGCAGCCAGGTCAAGCAGCTGGCCGAAGGCACGCGCGTGCGCGCGCGCAGCGAAGTGCGCCACGGCTTCTTCGGCGCCGAGATGGTGCACCCGGTGTATAAAATCGTCAACGAAGGCGCGCCGCTGCCGACCTCGCTCACGCCGGTGTACCCGGCCGGCGAAGGCCTGTCGCAGACCATCCTGCGGCGCGCGATCGCCGACGCCATGAAGCGCGTCGACTGGCAGGACACGGTGCCGCAGCCGGTGCGCTCACGTTTGAACCTGGCCGAATTCCAGCCGGCGGTGCGCCTGCTGCACTACCCGCCGGCCGACGTCGACACCCATGCGCTGGTCGAGCGCAGCCACCCGGCCTGGACGCGGGTGAAATTCGACGAGCTGCTGGCCCAGCAGCTGTCGCTGAAGCGCGCCCAGCAGGCCCGGCGCGAAAAAGGCGCGCCGCATCTGCGGACCGTGGGCACGCTGTCGAAGGCCTTCCTGGAAACGCTGCCGTTCAAGCTGACCGGCGCGCAGGCCCGTGTGGTCAAGGAGATCAGCGTCGACCTGTGCGAGGGCTACCCGATGCAGCGCCTGCTGCAGGGCGACGTCGGCAGCGGCAAGACCGTGGTCGCTGCGCTGGCGGCCGCCCAGGCCATCGACAGCGGCTACCAGGCGGCGCTGATGGCGCCGACCGAGATCCTGGCCGAGCAGCATTTCCGCAAGATCGCCGCCTGGATGGAACCGCTCGGCGTGAAGGTCGCCTGGCTCACCGGCAGCCTGAAAAAGAAGGAAAAGCAGGCGGCCAGCGAGATGGCGGAAACGGGCGAAGCGAACCTGGTGATCGGCACCCATGCGCTGATCCAGGATTCGGTGCAGTTCGCGCGGCTCGGCCTGGTGCTGGTCGACGAGCAGCACCGCTTCGGCGTCGGCCAGCGCCTCACCCTGCGCAACAAGGGCAGCGACGGCCTGGTGCCGCACCAATTGATGATGTCGGCCACGCCGATCCCGCGCACGCTGGCGATGACGTATTACGCCGACCTGGAAGTGTCGGTCATCGACGAGCTGCCGCCGGGCCGCACGCCGATCGTCACGCGTGCGATCGACCAGAACCGGCGCGATGAAGTCATCGAACGCGTGCACGCGGCCGCGCTCGAAGGCCGCCAGGTGTACTGGGTCTGCCCGCTGATCGAGGAATCGGAAGCGCTGCAGCTGCAGACCGCCACCGACACCTTCGAGACCCTGGCCGCGTCCCTGCCCGACCTGGTGGTCGGCCTGGTGCACGGCCGCATGAAGCCGGCCGAGAAGCAGGTGATCATGGACGCCTTCTCCGCCGGCGCGGTGCACGTGCTGGTGGCGACCACCGTGATCGAGGTCGGCGTCGACGTGCCGAACGCCTCGTTGATGGTGATCGAGCACGCCGAGCGCTTCGGCCTGTCGCAGCTGCACCAGTTGCGCGGCCGGGTCGGCCGCGGCTCGGCGGCCAGCGTCTGCCTGCTGCTGTATCAAAGCCCGCTCGGCCATGTGGCCAAGCAGCGCCTGATGACGATGCGCGAGACCACCGACGGCTTCGAGATCGCGCGGCGCGACCTGGAAATCCGCGGCCCCGGCGAATTCCTGGGCGCGCGCCAGTCCGGCGAGGCGATGCTGCGCTTCGCCAACCTGGAAACCGACCAGTGGATCGTGGACCAGGCGCGCGACGTGGCGCAGTGGCTGCTGGATGCGGGGACGCCGGAGGCGGAAGCGATCGTGGATGCGCACCTGCAAAGGTGGCTGGGCGGGCGGGAGGAATTCCTCAAGGTGTGAGGCGCGACCTCAAATTTCGTTAGCTTGTAAACGTCGTCCCCGCCTGCGCGGGGACGACGTCGTCATGCAGCTTACTTGGTCGACGTCGTAGCAGCTACCGTGGTGTCCTTGTGGGCCGCCTTGTGCTCGGCCTTGGCTTCCTTGTGCTCGGCCTTGGCGTCCTTCACCTCGGCCTTCGCTTCCGCCTTGGTCTGCTTCGCATCCGCCTTGGCGTCCTTCACTTCCGACTTCGCCGTCTGCTTGGCGTCCTTCACCTCGGCCTTGGCCGCAGCCTTGGTCTCTTTCACTTCCGCCTTCGCCGCCTGCTTTTCCTGCTTGGCTTCGGCCTTGGCCGCCGCCGGCGTGGTGGTCGCGGCCGGGGCCGGGGTCTGGGCGAATGCTGCGGTGGCGAACAGGCCGGCGATCAGGGTAGCGATGGTCTTTTTCATGATGGTGGGTCCTTGGTGTCGTTTTCGGATTCGGTGCACGTTGTCGTGTCACTTGTCCCTAAAACGGGCTCGGCCATCCTGCTGTTGACCGGCTTTACAAACGCTTACCTCGGTGACAAGCGCTTACAACTCGACAGCAGGTCTCTCAGTCGACCCTGGTCAGCTCCACCCCATCCACCGTCATCGTCCACTTGCCGTTGTCGCGATGCGGCGGCTTGCTGACGATGAAAGTGGAGCGCACCAGGAATACGCCGACGTCGAAGTTGTCGCCGTTGAAACCCTGCAGGTCGACATTCAGGTGGAGGTCCTTGCCCGCTTGCTTGCGGGCGTATTCGACATGGCCGTCCGGCTTGAGATGGATGCGCATGTCCTTGCCGCGCCAGTCGCCGACGTAGGCGGCCTTGTCCGGGGGAACCGGGACCGGGTCGGCGAAACTGGGTTGGGCGGCGAACAGGCAAGCGGCAAACAGGGCGGCGTGGCGGACCATGGTCTTCCTTGCTGGATTGACGAGACCAAAAAGGTAGCGCGCCGGTCACCGCGCCGTCAAACCAAATCGGATATGCATGCGTGGTCAAATGCCGACAGCGCCGCCAATGAAAAAGCCCGCATCGCGCGGGCTTGTCCTAGGCCGTGACCGGCTTGCCGGGTATTACTTGCTGGTCGAGGTCGGCGTGCCGGAGGTGCTGGCGTCGGTCGGGCCCACGGTCTTGGGCTGGGCGTCGGCCGGGGCATCCTTTTTGGCCTTGATCGGCGCATGCTTCTTCGGATGCTTGCCGGTCGCGTTCGGTCCGCCCGTGCTGTCCTTGGCCTCGACCCGGGCGGCCTCCTTGTCATGCGTCGCCTGGGCCTTGGCGACGGCCGGCGAGACGGCCGATTGCGGCGCCGCGTTGGAAGGTGCGGCCGTGGTCGGCGTGGTCTGGGCGAACGCCGCGGTGGCGAACAGGCCGGCGATCAAGGTTGCGATGGTCTTTTTCATGATGAAGCGTCCTCGTCAGTGTTTTGGGTCGATGCACGGTTGGGTGCACCTGATCCTCTAACGCGGGGCACGCTCCACTTGTTGACCGGCCTTACAAATGCTTACCCGGCCGACAAGGCTGTACATGCCTGTTCACGCCGTCTTCGGCTCGTAGCCGTACCAGGCGTCGAACAAGTGGCTGGCCTTGGCATCCTTGACTTCCGGCCGTGCGCGCAGCCAGGTCACCACGGCGTCGATCTCGGCTTCGGTGGCGGAGCCGCGCTCGGCCCTGGCGACGATGCCGCCGGTTTCCAGCAGGGGCATGCGGCCGCCGAAGCCGCCGGCCAGCAGGTCGTGGGTGTCGAGGAAGCGCGAGAACGCGCCGAGGAAATCGTCGTAGGGTTCGCCATCCATCGGGCTGGCGAACACGAGATCGACCTCGAAACTCAGTTCCTGGAATTCGGCGACGCGCTGCTTCTTGCGCTGGCGCGGGCTCAGGCGGCGTACGCGGCAGCTGGCGCAGGGGTTCTTCTTCATGGTCTTCCTTTATTCAAACGTATCCGCAGCATAAGCGACGCCGATCTGGCGCCGTATCTCATCCATCACGCCCATCAGGGCCAGCGTATCGTCGTGGGTCATGCCCGGGCTTTCGATCAGGCCGGCCTGCCAGCAGCGCCCGGCCTCGATCGCTTCGTGCACGTAGCCGTTGCCGAGATACGGCGTGGCCACGGTGCGGGCGACGCCGTCCGCGCGCGTCACGGTCACGGTCTGGGCGTGGTGGAACTTGGTGTTCATGCGCACGCGCCCCAGGTCGCCCGCGATCGTCAGTTCGCTGGGCAGGCTGGCGCGCAGCGAGCAGCTGCAGCTGGACAGGCCGCCGCCGCGGTGCTTGAGCACGAAGCTGGTCTGCTCGTCGACGCCGGTGGCGCCGATGTCCGCCTGCGCCACCACCGACTCGACCGGTCCCAGCAGCGCCACCGCGATCGACAGCGGGTAGATGCCGATATCGAGCAGCGCGCCGCCGCCCAGTTCCGGGTTGAACAGGCGGTGCCCGGGACCGGCGGGCGATGCAAAACCGAGGTCGGCGATCACCTGGACCGCCTTGCCGATCTCGCCGCTCTCCACGATGCGGCGCACCTCGGCCAGGCCCGGCAGGTAGCGCGACCACATCGCCTCCATCAGGAACAGCTTTTTGGCGCGCGCCAGCGCCACCAGTGCCTCGGCTTCGCGGCGGTTCACGGTGAACGCCTTTTCGCACAGCACGCCCTTGCCGGCTTCCAGCGCCATGCGCACGTTATCGAAGTGCATCGGGTGCGGCGTGCCGACGTAGACCAGGTCGATGTCCTTGGCGCGGGCCAGTTCTTCGTAGGTGCCATACGGCGTGCCGCCGAATTCCGCCGCAAACGCTTGCGCGCTGTCCAGCGTGCGCGAGCCGACGCCGGCCAGCACGGCGCCCGGCGTGTCCTTCAGTGCGTTGGCAAAGGCCTTGGCGATCCGGCCGGTGCCGAGAATGCCCCATCGTACGCTTGCGGTCATTTCTTCTGCTTTCAAAAAGGTGTGCACAAGTCTACACCGATCTCTTCCTGCCCCGAGCCGTCCTGTTGACCTCGCTCGTGCCTGACAGGCGTGACTTTCCCGCCTCTCGCCGACATAGCGTCGACGACAGTGCCCGGCGTTACCGCCGGACTCGCCACGGGTAGCGCAGACTGCGCCGCAAGAGCGCTGGTTGCGAGCCGTTGTAAATTGATCGCCGCATTCACATCACGGTCATGATGCGCACCACATGAGGCGCAGGTCCATGTTCGCTCGCTTAGACCGAGTCTGGCGTTACGCACGCCGCATCCCGAGCACAGCTTACTGGACGGATACCATCGATCCGCAATCACCAAGGTGGTGCTGTAGCGTTGCGCCTTGTACTGGAGCTTGCGCCGCACCGCATGAAAACCGATGTCGGCAATCGCACGCGCGAGGCGCGCATTGGCCATCATGCCCCTGACGTTCAGATCCTCGATCACGACCGTTTGGTTATCACGGCAGAGCCGAGTGGTCAGCTTGTGAATAAAGTCCTTGCGAACGCGGGCAATGCGCGCATACAGGCGTGCCAACTTGCGGGCGCCACAGGTCCGGTTCTTCGACACCGCAAGCCGCGTACCCTTGGGAGTCCGGCCTTCGATACTGGCCTCTTTCTTGGCCGCCTCCAGCTTGTGTGACTGGCGCCGCGAACGGATGCGCAGGCGCCGCAAAGCGGCCTTCAAGGGACGTGGGGCGAATACCTTTTCGCCGGTGGACAAGGTGGCAGCGGCGCTTACGCCCAGATCGACACCTACGACACTATTTTCGGAGCGACACAGTTTCGCCACGTCGTCGGGAACATCGACCTGCACGGAAAGGAACCAACGATCAGCCTCGCGGCTAACGCTTGCGCCCATGATCCTGCCGGGCCAGCGTAGCGCTTCACACAGCGCTACTTGGCCAATTTTCGGCAATATGGCCGTCATGCCTTTCAGCCGGACTTTATCGTTGGCCAAGTAAAAACTATCGCGGCAGCGGCCTTTCTTCTTGAAGCGGGGTGGGTGCGCTGGTGCGCCCTTATAACGCTGGTCGAAGTAGCGCGCCCAGGCCTTGGCGAGGTTGGCAAAGGGCTGGGCGTGTGCATCACGGTGAATGGTCCGCAGCCATGGCTGACCATGCTCGTCGAGCCAAGCCGGATCACTGTACTTGATCGCGTTGAATCGTTTTTTCAGCGTCATCGCATTGGGCCGCTCGCCGGCTTTTGCTTGCCGCTGCCATTCGGCCAGGGCCCAGTTCCAGACCCGCCGTGCGGTGCCGGCCGCCCGCGCAAAGTAGTCGCGCTGCGCCGTATTCGGGACAAGTTGAATACGATGGGCCAGGAGCATGTTGAGAATCCGTCGAGACTACTGATTAGACATCATCAGCCTCAGCTAGTTCAACCATTCGCTTTTTGCGCGATGCATTTGTGATGCACTTGAACCTACATCTAAAGACGAACTATGTGTATTGAACCTAGCTCTTTTTGGGTCTGAACACGGTCTCGTCGAGGTAAAACGCTGCATCCTGGCCCGGCCACCAGCCCGGCACGCCCAATACCTGCAGCGGCGTGAAGGCGGCGGTCGTCAAGCCTTCCGCCGCCAGGCTGGCGGCCAGGGTCTGGTCGATCCAGCCGCGCCGTTCCGGCCATCCCAGGGCGAACCAGGCGTCGGGCGCGAACAGGATGCGCGTGTGGGCGGTGATCGCCTTGCGCGGCGCGACCAGCTTTTCCATCAACGCGTGGCCGAACAGCCAGGCCTGGGCATGCTCGATGAACTGGCCGCGGCGCGCATGCAGGACCTCGTGCCAGCGGTGGGCGCGCAAGCCCTCGGCCAGCGCATGACCTTCCACGCTGTCGCGCACCACCAGCACGGCGGCGTTTTCGTCGAACAGGGTGGCGGCGTCGCGCGCCGGGCCGCGCGACTTGCCGACGCCGGCGGCCGCGATCTGGGCCGCCTGAAGCGCGTTCAGCTCGCGCTTGATGAGCGGGAAGGTCTGCCACACCAGGCCGTTGAAGAAGTCGTGCAGGTTCTCTCGCGTCGGCACGCCGCCGGTGGCGCCGATGAAGGTTTCGTAGGCGGTGCCGGCCGGCAGCGCATCCTGCGGCACGAAGCGGATCGGCAGCCCGCGGTGGTTCACCAGCCCGAGGCGCGCGGCGTTGGCGTTGAATGCATCGATGAAGCCGGCATCCATGGCGGCGCCGGGCGCCACGCTGTTCCAGGCGGGACGCACCGCGTCGTACCACGGGTGCGCCCAGTCGATCTCCGGGGTGTCCGGGAACATGCGCCGGCTTACAGCATCTTCCAGCCGATCTGCTCGCCGCCGTTCAGCGGCACCAGTTCGTGTTCGCCCATCGGCACGGTGGCCGGCAGGGTCCAGGCCTCGCGCTTCAGGGTGATGGTGCCCTGGTTGACCGGCAGGTCGTAGAAGTTCGGGCCGTTCAGGCTGGCGAAGGCTTCCAGCTTGTCCAGCGCCCCGGCCTGGTCGAAGGCGGTGGCGTACAGCTCCATCGCGTGCAGCGCGGTGTAGCAGCCGGCGCAGCCGCAGCTGGCTTCCTTGGCGTGCACGGCGTGCGGGGCCGAGTCGGTGCCCAGGAAGAAGCGCTCGTCGCCGCTGGTCGCCGCGGTCACCAGCGCCAGGCGGTGTTCTTCGCGCTTGAGCACCGGCAGGCAGTAGTAATGCGGGCGGATGCCGCCGCGGAAGATCTCGTTGCGGTTGTACAGCAGGTGGTGCGCGGTGATGGTGGCGGCGATCGGACCTTCGGCTTCGGCCACGTACTGGGCGGCGTCGCGCGTGGTGATGTGCTCGAACACGATTTTCAGTTCCGGGAAATCGCGGCGCAGCGGACGCATCACGCGCTCGATGAACACGGCTTCGCGGTCGAACAGGTCGATCTCGTTGTCGGTGACTTCGCCGTGCACCAGCAGCGGCATGTCGAGTTCCTGCATCACTTCCAGGGTTCGATAGCACTTGCGCAGGTCGGTCACGCCGGCCGCCGAATTGGTGGTGGCGCCGGCCGGGTACAACTTCACGGCATGGATGAAGCCGGTGTCGACGGCGCGGCGGATCTCGTCCGGGTCGGTATTGTCGGTCAGGTACAGCGTCATCAGCGGCTCGAACGACTGGCCGGCCGGCAGCGCGGCCAGGATGCGCTGGCGGTAGTCGGCGGCGGCGGCGGCGGTGGTGACCGGCGGCTTCAGGTTCGGCATCACGATCGCGCGGGCGAACTGGCGCGCCGTGTGCGGCAGCACGCTGGCCAGCGTGGCGCCGTCGCGCAGGTGCAGGTGCCAGTCGTCGGGGCGGGTGATGGTGATGGTGTCGGGGGATTCGATGGTGGACATGGCAGCTCTCGGATGACGGACCACGGCATTTTACCTGTAGCCGTGGTCTAATGCCGCCTGGTTTCGAGACAGGAATGACCATGCCGACACGCAGTATTACCGAACTGACCACCCTCGCCACCGATGCCCTGATGCGCGCCGGCGCCAGCCGCGCCATGGCCGCGTCCACGGCGAACGCCCTGGTGGCGGCCGAAGCCCAGCACCTCGGCTCGCACGGCCTGGCGCGCGTGCCCCAGTATTGTTCGCACCTGCGCAGCGGCCGCGTCGACGGCAACGCGGTGGCGCGCGTGCACCAGACCCGCCCCGCTGCCCTGCTGGTCGACGCCGCCGACGGTTTTGCCTTTCCGGCCTGCGACCTGGCGGTGCGCGAAGCGATCCGCGCCGCGCGCGCATGCGGCGCCGCCTTTGCCGGCGTCACCAACAGCCACCATGCCGGCGCCGCCGCCCGCCACCTGGAGCCGGTGGCCGCCGCCGGCATGGTCGGCCTGGCGTTTTCGAATTCCCCCGGCGCGATGCCGGCCTGGGGCGGCAAGCGGCCGCTGTTCGGCACCAACCCGATCGCCGCCGTGTTCCCGCGCCGGGGCACCGAACCCCTGGTCATCGATTTGTCGCTGTCCGAGGTCGCGCGCGGCAAGCTGATGGTGGCGGCGCGCGAGGGCCGCAGCATTCCCGAAGGCTGGGCGCTGGACAAGGACGGCAAGCCGACCACCGATCCGAAGGCCGGCATGGAAGGCATGATGCTGCCGGCCGGCGGCGTCAAGGGCGCGATGCTGGCGCTGGTGGTCGAGCTGCTGTGCTGCGCGCTGACCGGCGCCGCCTTCGGCTTCGAGGCCGATTCCTTCTTCCCGGCCGAGGGCAACCGGCCGCGCATCGGCCAGGCCTTCATGGTGGTGGACCCGGGCGCGCTGGCCGGCGGCGACGCCTTCCACGAGCGCATCGAGACGCTGGTCGCCGCGATGCTGGTGGACGAGGACGTGCGCCTGCCGGGCGGACGCCGCTTCGCGCTGGCGCATCGCGCCGAGCAGGACGGGATCGAGGTGGCGGCCGATTTGCTGGCGCAGTTGGAAGCGCTGGCTGGTCTTCGATGACCGTTCGCACCCTGCATGCGTGCCTACTGAATAATACGCGCCAAAAATTCACGCGCCCGTGCGGACGCCGGCGCGTCGAAGAACCGGGCCTTGGGGCTGTCCTCGACGATGCGGCCGCCGTCCATGAACAGCACGCGGTCGGCCACCCTGCGCGCAAAGCCCATCTCGTGGGTCACCACCATCATGGTCATGCCGTCGCGCGCCAGGCCGGCCATCACCTCCAGCACCTCGCCCACCATTTCCGGGTCGAGCGCGGAGGTCGGCTCGTCGAACAGCATGGCGACAGGGTCCATCGCCAGCGCGCGCGCGATCGCGACGCGCTGCTGCTGGCCGCCGGAGAGTTGGGACGGATATTTATCGAGGTGCGCCGCCAGGCCCACGCGCTCCAGGTATGTGAAACCCTTGGCATCGGCTTCCTCGCGCGAGCGCTTCAATACCCTGACCTGGGCCAGGTTCAGGTTGTCGCGCACCGACAGGTGGGGAAACAGCTCGAAGTTCTGGAACACCATGCCGATGCGCGCGCGCAGCGCCGGCAGGTCGGTCTTCGGGTCGCCGACCTCGGTGCCGTCGACGCGTATCCTCCCCTGCTGGAAGGGCGCCAGGCCGTTGACGGTCTTGACCAGCGTCGACTTGCCGGAACCGGACGGACCGCACACCACCACCACCTCGCCGCGCGCCACATGGGCGCTGCATTCGCCGAGCACCTGGAAGCGGCCATACCATTTGCTGACCTTGTCGATTTCGATCATTCACGTACCTTATCGGGGTGGCGGAGCGCGCGTATTGTCGTGCGTTTACAAGGACATAAGCAACGACTTGCGCGTGCTTGACAGTACCATCAACGCCTAGGATACTGCGGAACTTGTCAATATCATCAGCACAATGGCATCCGGGCGGAACCACCCTTATTCTGCCCCGATTCAGCAGGAACAGGATGGACGATCTCCGCCTGACGCACCATGTACCCGACCTGCCGCGCCATCACCAGAGGAAGCTTTATGACCAACCGTAACCGCCTCACCACCTACATCATCGTAGGCCTGGTGCTTGGCATCGCCGTCGGCTATGTCGCCAACACGAACATGGCCAATCCGGCCGGCTTCGCGGACACGATGTCGCTGGTGACCACGCTGTTCCTGCACCTGATCAAGATGATCATCGCGCCGCTGGTATTTTCGACGCTGGTGGTCGGCATCGCCAAGATGGGCGACGCCAAGGAAGTCGGCCGCATCGGCATCAAGGCGCTGGGCTGGTTCGTCATCGCTTCGCTGATCTCGCTGACGCTGGGCCTGATCCTGGTGAACATCTTCCGTCCGGGCGACGCGATGGCGCTGACCGGCGGCCTGCCGGCGGCCACCGCTTCGTCGGGCATCGCCGCCAACGGCCTGACGCTGGCGCAGTTCGTCAACCACCTGGTGCCGACCTCGATCGCCGACGCCATGGCCAAGAACGACATCCTGCAGATCGTGATCTTCTCGATCTTCTTCGGCACCGCCGCCGCCGCCGTGGGCGCGCGCGCCACCCCGCTGATCGACGCCATCGACGGCGTCGCCCACGTGATGCTGAAGGTGACCAACTACGTCATGAACTTCGCGCCGCTGGCCGTGTTCGCCGCGGTCACCAGCACCATCGCCAAGAGCGGCGTCGGCGTGCTGGCGACCTACGGCGTGTTCATGGGCGAGTTCTACCTCGGCATCGCGCTGCTGTGGATCGTGCTGATCCTGATCGGCATCCTGTTCGTCGGCCCGCGCATCCTCAAGCTGATGCGCGAACTGCGCGAGCCGGCGATCCTGGCCTTCACCTGCGCTTCGTCGGAAGCGGCGTTCCCGAAAACCCTGGAAGGCCTGGAGCGCTTCGGCGTGAAGAACCGCCTGGCCGCTTTCGTGCTGCCGATCGGTTACTCGTTCAACCTGGACGGCTCGATGATGTACTGCACCTTCGCCGCCGTCTTCATCGCCCAGGCCTACGGCATCGAACTGCCGCTGTCGACCCAGATCACCATGATGCTGGTGCTGATGCTGACCTCGAAGGGCATGGCCGGCGTGCCGCGCGCCTCGCTGGTCGTCATCGCCGCCACCCTGAACCAGTTCCACATCCCGGAAGCCGGCCTGCTGCTGCTGCTCGGTATCGACCACTTCCTCGACATGGCGCGCTCGGCCACCAACGTGATCGGCAACGGCATCGCCACCGCCGTGGTGGCCAAGTGGGAAGGCGAACTGGGCGAGCCGGTCGTGGCCGAGAAGGACATGTCCACGGCGACGCTGCGCTGAGCTGGCGCTTGAATCAGACAAAGGCTTTCCCCTGGTGGAAAGCCTTTTTTTATGAACGCAGCATTTGAATCGTCGCCCCTTGCGAAGGCAGGGGTCCAAGTTCGTGGCGAATCGTAGAGCCTGGGTCCCTGCCTTCGCAGGGACGACGGTGTATTTATTATCAGTCCCATAGGAGATCTTATGTTCCGCACATCCCCGCGCGCCCTGTTCGCGCTCTTCCTCTGCCTGTTCGCGCTGAGCTTCCAATTCAACGCCCAGGCGCAAACCAGCGCGGCCAAGCTGCCCAGGGTCGTCATCCTGGCCACCGGCGGCACCATCGCCGGCACCGGCGCCACCAGCACCACCACCGTCGGCTACACCGCCGCCACGGTCGGCGTGGATGCCTTGATCAAGGCCGTGCCGGAACTGCAGAAAGTCGCTCAGGTCAGCGGCGAACAGGTGTTCCAGATCGCCAGCGAAAACATGGGCAACGGCGAGTGGCTGACGCTGGCCAAGCGCGTCAACGCGCTGCTGGCCAAGCCGGACGTGGACGGCATCGTGATCACCCACGGCACCGACACCATCGAGGAAACCGCCTACTTCCTGAACCTGGTCGTCAAGAGCAGGAAGCCGGTGGTGGTGGTGGGCGCCATGCGCCCGTCGACCGCGATCTCGGCCGACGGCCCGATCAACCTGTACAACGCCGTGCTGGTCGCCGGCAGCCAGGAAGCCGTCGGCAAGGGCGTGCTGGTGGTGCTGAACGACCAGATCAACGCCGCGCGCGAGGTCACCAAGACCAACACCGTCACCACCGACACGTTCAAGTCGCCGGAACTGGGCATGCTGGGCTACGTGGTCGGCAACCAGCCGCACTTCTACCGCGCCTCGACCCGCAAGCACACGCTGGACACCGAGTTCGACGTGTCGAAGCTGGACGCGCTGCCGCAGGTCGACGTCGCCTACGCCTACGCCAACGTCGGCCCGGCCGCGATCGAGGCGCTGGTGGCGGCGGGCGCCAGGGGCCTGGTGCACGCCGGCGTCGGCGACGGCAGCCTGCCGACCAAGGTGCGCCCTGCCCTGTCGAACGCGCGCAAGAACGGCGTGGTCATCGTGCGCTCCAGCCGCGTCGGCCAGGGCATCGTGGCGCGCAACGGCGAAGCCAACGACGACCAACTGGACTTCGTGGTGTCGGATACGCTCAATCCGCAGAAGGCGCGCATCCTCCTGATGCTGGCGCTGACCAGGACCAACAGCACCAAAGAGATCCAGCGCATGTTCTACACCTATTGATCAACCCACTCAAAACGCGTGCATGACCCCCAGCGATACCCCACGCTGGGCGGTCTGCTTCGATGCGGGGATCAGCGCGCCGGTATACCGGTTGACGTCGAACTCCGCATACAGGTTGGTATTCTTCGAAAAATAATACGTGCCGCCGACGATGCTCAACTGGCGCGTTCCCGCACCCGCCGCGCTCTCGAACTCGGAGCGGTACACGGCGGCGGTCAGGTCGACCGCCCGGCTGAGCTTGTAGTTGACGCCGCCGAAGCGCGTCTCGTTCCGGTACGTTCCCGCATTCGCGGTTGCCTGGCGTTCGCGCGACACGCCGCCCTTCACCGTCAGCGCTTTCCACCTGAAACCGCCGCCGACCGTGAACGCATCGTTGCCGAATCCGGCCGCGGTTTCCTTGTGAATGTAGTCAGCCGCCGCCAGCAGCGTGCTGCCGGTGTAGCTGAAGGCGACGCCGCGGGCCGAACCCTTGCCGGCGTCGTCCGCGATTTCTCCCAGTGCGTATTCGGCGCGCACGGTCAGGCCGCCGAAGGTGCCGGTGTACTGCACGTCGTTGTTGAAGCGCGTGCCCGAATTCGAAGAGGCGCCGAGCCCGGCCGTGCGCGCCGCCGCCGGCAGGGTCGTTCCCGCCCCCGAGGCCAGCGGCACGATGGGCGTGTAGTGATGCTCGAAGGGATCGAGGAAGCGCTCGGTCCGGAAGCCGACCGTGTACTGCCGGCCGACGTCGATCGAGCCCCAGCTGCCGCCCAGCCCGACCGCCGCGGTGCGGTTGAACAGGACATTGTTGGTGTTGTCCAGCTCCCCGGTATCGCTCCTGAAGCCGCTCTCCAGCTGGAAGTGGGCATTCAGGCCATTGCCGAGGTCTTCCCGGCCGCGAAAGCCGAGCCGGTTCGAGAAATAGTTGCCGGAGGACGCCGACAGCAGGCTATTGCCGGTGGCGTCGACGTTGGTCTGGTAGCGCAGGCCGCCGTCGATGGTGCCGTAGAGCTGGACCGAGGCCTGGGCGGCGCATGCGGCGGCCGGCAGCATGGCCGCCAGGGCCAGCATCAGGGGTGCTTGGGTTTTCATTGTCTCGTTATATATGGATGTTATCGACAGCCGGGACGTGGGAAGTCCCCGGCCGGCTGCCGGTGAAAACGAATGAGGAAAGCGGCGGCCGGGACGGCCGCCGCGGCGTACGAGGGTTTAAGCGGGCGCCTTGGCCGCCGCGTTGCGCTTCGCCTGGTGAGCGCCGTTGCTCAGTACGAGGAGGGTCACGATGCTGGCCAGCGCCAGGATCGCGATCGGCAGCAGCGCCAGCGAATAGCTGCCGGTTTCTTCCCTGATCCAGCCGTAGACATTGACCATCAGGCCGCCGCCGATCAGGTTCGAGGCCGCATTGATCGCCGCCAGGCCGGCCGCCGCCGACGAAGGCGGGAGCCAGGTCGAGCTCAGGGCCCAGAACGGTCCCTTGAACGAATACGCGCCGATCAGCACGCAGGACAGCAGGACCACGGTCGACGCCAGCGAGGTGATGAACAGGGAGCTCAGCATGCCGCCTGAAATCAGGACCAGCGGAATCGCGGTATGCCAGCGGCGCTCGTTCTGGCGGTCCGAATGGCGCCCCCACCAGACCATCAGGACGGCCGCGATCACGTAGGGAATCGAGTTGACGAGGCCCGTCTCCATGATGCTCAAGCCGAACGACTTGAGCAGCTGCGGCTGCCACAGGCCGAGCACCGAACCGGACGCCGACGCGGTGGCGCAGACCAGCGCCATGCCCAGCACTTCTTTACTGCGCAGCAGCTTCCCGAGCGGGACGTGGGCCGCTGTCCTTTTCTCGTTGCGCTCCCTGTCCATGCGTGCGGACAGCCAGCTGCGCTGTTCCTCGCTCAGCCACTTGGCCTGCTCCGGACGATCGGTCAGGAAGAACAGGCAGGCAACGCCCATCAGCACCGTCGGGATGCCTTCGAGAATGAACAGCCAGTGCCAGCCGCGCAGGCCCAGGATGCCGTCGGCCTGCAGCAGCAGCGCCGACAGCGGCGAGCCGACGAAGCTGGCCATCGGCACCGCGACCATGAAGATGGCCACGATGCGGCCGCGGTAGGCGGCCGGGAACCAGTAGGTGAGATACAACACGACGCCGGGGAAGAAGCCGGCTTCGGCCGCGCCCAGCAGGAAACGCAGGACGTACAGCGAGGTCGCGCCCTGCACCAGCGCCATGCAGGCCGACACCAGGCCCCAGGTGATCATGATCCGGGCGATCCACTTGCGCGCGCCGAACTTTTGCAGCGCCAGGTTGCTGGGCACCTCGAACAGGAAATACGAAATGAAGAACAGGCTGCCGGCGAAACCGAACATCTTCTTGGTGAGGCCCAGGTCGTCGTTCATCTGCAGGGCCGCCATGCCGATGTTGCCGCGGTCGATGAAGGCCAGCAGGTAGCACAGCATCAGGAAGGGGATGAGGCGCCAGGTGATCTTGCGGATGGTGTCCGCTTCCAGGCGTGCGTTGTGTTGGATGTCGCTCATGTCGTCTCCAATGGTAATCGTGGGAGCGCGTCTTGGCGCGCGCTTGTTTCCTTGGTTTTGTCGTCAGGCTTGCTGTTCCAGTACCGCCAGCACGTTCTTCGCCGCCGCCGTGCCCATGCCGACGTAGGCGTCGCCCGTCACGCCGCCGATGTGCGGCGACAGGATCGCGCTGGAGAGGCCGGTGAACGGGTGGCCGGGTGCGAATGGCTCGACCTGGAAGCTGTCCAGCCCCGCGGCCAGCAGGGCGCCGCTGCGCAAGGCGCCCTCCAGGGCCGCTTCGTCGATCAGGCCGCCGCGCGCGGTGTTCACCACGATGGCGCCGCGGCGCATCGTCGCCAGCGTCTGCGCGTTCAGCATGTTGCGGTTGTCCTCGGTCAGCGGGCAATGCAGCGACAGCACGTCGGACCCGGCGATCACGTCGGCCAGCGGCAACAGCGCAACGCCTTCCGGCGCCGCCTTCGCGAACGGGTCGTGCGCGATGACCGTCATGCCCAGCGCAGCGCCGACCGCGGCCACGCGCGCACCGATCGCGCCCAGGCCGACCAGGCCGAGCGTGCGGCCGCGCAGTTCCAGGCTTTTATGGGTCGCCTTGTCCCAGTGGCCCGCGTGCATGCGCGCGTCGAGCGCCGGCACGCTCTTGGCGCAGGCCAGGATCAGCGCCCAGGTATGTTCGGCAACGGCCGCCGCGTTGGCGCCCACCGCCGCCCTGACCGCGATGCCGCGCGCGGCGGCGGCGTCCTTGTCGATGGTGTCGGTGCCGGTGCCGTGCTTGGAAATCACGCGCAGCTTCGCGCTGGCCTCGATCACGCGCGGCGTGATACGGCCGTAGCGCACGATGATCGCGGCCGGCTGGTGCTGGCGGCACAGGGCGACCAGGGCGTCTTCGTCGGGCGTCTTGCCGGCGTAGACGATGTCGAAGCTTGACAGCAGCGCGACCGCCGGTTCGGCCAGGTCGGCGCCGGTGACCAGAACGACGTCACGCTGGGCCTGCGGGGCGAGAACGGCGCTCACAGCGTTTCTCCTTCGGCCAGCACGCCGGCCTTGCGCAGGGCGCCGTCGAGCCAGGCCGGGCGCAGCTGGGCGCCACTGCGGATGCCTTCGATGCGCGCGGTTTCGTCGGCCAGTTTCTGCTTGGCCGCGTCCAGCACCGCCGGCACCTTGCCCGGCTCGACCACGACCACGCCGTCGGCGTCGGCCACCACCAGGTCGCCCGGCTGCACGGTCACGCCGCCCACCGACACCGGCCAGTTGATCCGGCCCGGCACCAGCTTGGTCGGGCCGTTCGGGTTGGCGCCGATGGCGTACATCGGGAAGCCGAGCGCGCGGATCGCTTCGGTGTCGCGCACGGCGCCGTACACGATGATGCCGGCGATGCCGATGGCCATGCACTGGCTGACCATGATCTCGCCCATCAGCGCGCAGGATTCGTCGCCCTTGCCGTCGATGACCAGCACGTCGCCCGGCCTGGCGATCGCCATCGCGGCGTGGATCATGAGGTTGTCGCCCGGGCGGACTTCGACCGTGAGCGCCGGACCGGCCAGGCGCATGGTCGGCGCCAGCGGCGCGATGCGGCTGCTCAGGGCGCCGCGGCGACCGGCGACGTCGGCCAGGATGGACGAAGGGTATTCGGCGGCGCGGGCGACCAGGTCCGGGCTGGTGCGTTCGAAGTCGCGGATCACGTCGGGTGGAGTGGAATGGCTCATGGAAGGTCCTCGGTCGTGGTGGTGAGGACTGCCATCGGCGATGCGGGAAAGCGCGACGCGGCCAGGGAAGCGTGCGCCGGGTGGCGCGCGACGGGTACGGCTGTCTCCTGGTTGCGTTTGCGTCCTCCGGCGCCGCCAAGGCAGCCTGCTCAGGGAAGCTTTTGTATGGACCGAGTATAGGAAGCACAATCCATAATGTATATTCACTTAATTTTGAAATTTTGAAACTGCCGGGAATATATCGATGGACTTCCGTGACCTGAAATATTTCGAAGTGATCGCCACCGAGGGCCACCTGGGCCGCGCCGCCGAGCGCCTGCACCGCACCCAGCCGGCGCTCACCAAATGCATCGGCCGCCTGGAGGAAAGCCTGGGTGCCGCGCTGTTCGAAAAGGATGGCCGCGGCATGCGCCTGACCGCGGCCGGCCACGTGCTGCTCAAGCGCACGCGCCAGATGGCGATCATGGTCGAGGAGACCGCGCGCGAGATGCGGGATCACGCCGGCGGCCTGCAGGGTACGGTTCGGATCGGCTGCGTGCCGACCCTGGCCGAGCACCTGATGCCGGCCGTGTTCTCCCAGCTGCTGGACGAGGCGCCCGGCATCACCGTCAACCTGGTCGTGGGCATGAACGACAACCTGCTGGCGCACCTGCGCGACGGCGAGATCGACCTGGTGATCGGCCCGATGCTGGACGCCGATCCGGACATCGTGTGCGAGCAGATCGCGGAAGACACGATGGTCGTGATGGCCAGCGAAAACCACCCGGTGTTCGATGCGCCCTGCACGCTGGCCGGCCTGCTGGACTACCAATGGATGCTGCCGGCGACGACCGTCGCTTCACGCCAGTGGCTGGACCAGACTTTCGAGCGGCACGGGCTGCCGCGGCCGCGGGTGCAGATCGAGTCGAACGTCCTGAATTCGATCCTGCCGGTGCTGGAAAAAACGCGCTTGCTGGGCTTCGTCACACGCCTCAACCTGGTGGCCGGCAAGGCCCGCGTGCGCGAGGTGGCGCTGGCCGAGACCCAGATGCAGCGGCGCATGGGGCTGACGTACCGGAGCAACGGCTACCTGCCGCCGGTGGCGGCGCGGGTCGCGGCCATCCTGCGGACGCGGGGAAAGGAGCTGTTGATTATGTGAGCTGGCTGCCCTAGGGTTGCAGCCACCAGGGAGGATTCCTCCCTGCCCGGTACCGCACGCCGTCATAGCGCACGACCTGGCGTTCCACGCGCGGCGGTTTGGCGTTGTCCTCATCCGCTTTCCCGGTCGCGATCGACGCCCGCAGCGACAAGTCGGCATAGCCGTGCGAAGCGCTGTTTTCCACGCCGATGGTCAAAGCCGCATCTTCCCAGGCCCCATCCGGAGAATACGATCCCAGGCAGCCCTTCAATGCACGCATCCTGTGCATGGGCAGGTGCAGGACCGTGCGCAGATCCTTTCCGTTTGGCGCGAACAAGGTCAGTTCGTCTTCCGAGGCATAATCGGCGCAACTGGGACCGTGGGCCGCGCTCGTGAAACGCACGCCGAATGCCACGACGTCGGCATTCAAGCGGTACGCGGCCGTGTCCAGCTTCAGGCTGTTCGGTCCGAACTCGACCGCCGCATCTTCTTCGACCTCGGTTTCCTCGCTGGCGAGCACGCGCAGGGTCTTCTTGTCGAGCATGGCCACGAGCAGCGATTTCTGCTCGCTGGCGCCGGCGCCGGCGTCGTAGGCAAGCGTCGCCAGGTGGACACCTGCCCTGGTGGGCCAATCCTTGCACGCCTGCGCCACGATATGGCGCTTGGTGCCCGCGCCCTGCAGGGAGGGGATGCCCAGTTGCTGGCCCAATGCCGCGACCACCTTGGCGTCGCACGTCGTATCGGCGGCGGCGGCGCCGCCCGACAGCGCCAGCGCACCGGCCAGCAGCGCCGCGTCAGACCAGCGCATGGCCCTGCAATCGCGTCAGGATCGCCAGCGGGCTCGATTCCTTGTCGTACTGCTGCAGCGGCGACAGCTGCAGCGTGTGCTCCAGCATGTACTGCCCCGCCATCACCGAGTGCGAAGCCTGGTCCGAGAAGCACACCCAGGCGCAGCCCGGCGGGAAGCCGAAGGTTTCCTGCGGCGCGTTCTTCTGGTAATCCAGGTCCGACTTCATGGCATCGTGCAGCTGCAGCATCAGGTGGTCGTACTCGCTGCGCAGCGATTTGGTCACGCCCAGCGCGGCCAGGGCCCTGGCCTGCCAGGGCACGTATTTCTTCAGGCGCGGCAGGAAGCGCCGGGCCACGTCCTCGAACGGTTCGCCCACGCGCCACACGCGCGGCTGGCCTTCCAGGTTGACGTTGGCGAACACGCGCAGCAGGCGCTCGCCGCGGTTCGGGCGCGACGGGAAGGCGTCCACGTGCAGGCGGCGGTCGTCGGCGCGCCAGGATTGCACGCGGGTCTGCACCACCGACGGCCGGAAGCTGGCGGCGCCGCGGCGCAGGTGCTCGCCGTAGCGCGGTACCAGGTTGCCGATCAGCGCCTCGGCCTCGGCGCGGAAGCGCCCGACCATCCCCGCCAGCAGGGCGCGGACGGCATCGTCGCCGGCCGCGCCTTTCAGGTTGCCGCCGGCATCCAGGCTGATGTTGCGGCTCTTCGGGTCGCGGATGTCTTCGCGGAACAGCGCCAGCTCTTCCTTCTGCGGCGCGAAACCGGCCTTGGCGTAGCTGCCGAAGTTGGGGAAGTACAGGACCTTGCCCGCTTCCAGCGCGGCGATCAAGGCCGGGTTGCCGTGGCCGACGTCGGCCATGTCGATTTCGACGATCTGTTTATCCATGTTGTTCTCTAGTCTTGTTCCATTGCCTGCGGCGAGGCCAGCGCTTCGTCTTGCCTTGCCTGCTGGCGGTCCCACATCTGCCGGTACAGGCCATCCGCCGCGATCAATGACGCGTGCGTGCCGCGCTCGACGATGCGGCCATGGTCCAGCACCAGGATCTGGTGGGCGTCGGCGATGGTCGACAGGCGGTGCGCGATCACCAGCGTGGTGCGCTGCTTCGCGATTTCCTTCAACTGCGCCTGGATCGCCTGCTCCGACTTGGAGTCCAGCGCCGATGTCGCTTCGTCGAAGATCAGGATCGCCGGATTCTTGAGGAGGGTGCGCGCGATCGCCACCCGCTGCTTTTCGCCGCCGGACAATTTGAGGCCGCGCTCGCCCACCATTGTCGCATAGCCGTCGGGCAGGCTCTCGATGAAGTCGTGGATGGAGGCGGCGCGCGCCGCCGCCACGATATCCTCGCGGCGGGCGCCCGGACGGCCATAGGCGATGTTGTATTCGATGGTGTCGTTGAACAGCACCGTATCCTGGGGCACGATGCCGATCGCATGGCGCAGCGAGTCCTGGGTGATGTGGCGCAGGTCCTGGCCGTCGATGCGGATCGACCCGCCCTGCACGTCGTAGAAGCGGAACAGCAGCCGCGACAGGGTCGACTTGCCCGAGCCGCTGTGGCCGACCACGGCGGTGGTGGTGCCGGCCGGGATGCTGAAATCGACGTCGAACAGGATCTGGCGCTTGGGGTCGTAGCTGAATTCCACATGCGAAAATTCGACCCGGGCGCCTTGCGTCAGCAGCGGCTTCGCATCTTTTGAATCGGCCACTTCGCGGTTCTGCTCGAGGAGCCCGAACAGGCGCTCCATGTCGGCCAGGCTTTGCTTGATCTCGCGGTAGATCACGCCCAGGAAGTTGAGCGGGATGTACAGCTGCAGCATGAAGGAATTCACCAGCACCAGGTCGCCCAGGGTCATGCTCTTGTCGATCACGCCCTGGGTGGCGCGCCACAGGATGGCGGTGACGGCGGCGGCGATGATCAGCGACTGGCCGCTGTTCAGCAGCGACAGCGAGGTCTGCGAGCGCACCGCGGCGCGCTCGTAGTTCTGCAGGCCTTCGTCGTAGCGCTTGGCCTCGTAGTCCTCGTTGCCGAAGTATTTCACCGTCTCGTAGTTGATCAGCGAATCGATGGCCTTGGTGTTGGCCTTCGAGTCGAGATCGTTCATGGTGCGCCGGAAGTGGGTGCGCCACTCGGTCACCGTGATGGTGAAGGCGATGTAGGTGACCAGCGCCACGCCGGTGATGATCGAGAACCATTTGTCGTAGTGCAGCGCCAGGTAGCCCAGCACCAGCGTGATCTCGACCAGCGTCGGCAGGATCGAGAACAATGAATACGAGACCAATGAGCTGACGCCGCGCGTGCCGCGCTCGATGTCGCGCGTCATGCCGCCGGTCTGGCGGTTCAAGTGAAACCGCAGCGACAGCGCGTGCAGGTGGCGGAACACGCGCAGCGCGATGGTGCGCACCGCGCGCTGGGTCACGCGCGCGAACAGGAATTCGCGCAGCTCGGTGAACAGCGTGGTCGAGAAGCGCAGCGCGCCGTAGGCGACCAGCGCGCCCAGCGGCAGCACCAGCAGCGCGTGCGGGTTCGCCGGGCTGATGCTGAGGCTGTCGACGATGTTCTTGAGCACCAGCGGCACGCCGATGTTGGCCATCTTGGCGCCGATCAGGCAGGCCAGCGCGGCCAGCGCGCGCCACTTGTAGACCCACAGGTAGGGCAACAGCGTGCGGATGGTGCCCCAGTCGTTGCGCTGGGCGTTGGGGTCGGCCGCCGGTGGCGGGGAAGAGCTTGTGGAATTACGTCGCATGACGAGGTATCACTATTTATGGTTCAATTGAAGATTGATTGTAGCCTTTACCGAGATTTCAAGATGACCCAGCCAGAAAACCAGATCCCATCCAAGCTCCGCCTGCCAGAAGGAAAAATGCCGGTGCTGCGGATGATGCCCTCCCCGTCCGACGCCAACGTGTACGGCGACGTGTTCGGCGGCTGGATCATGGCCCAGGTCGACGTCGCCGGCTCGCTGCCGGCCGTGCGCCGCGCCAATGGCCGCGTGGCCACCATCGCCGTGAATTCCTTCCTGTTCAAGAACCCGGTGTTCGTGGGCGACCTGCTGTCCTTCTACGCCGACATCACCAAGGTCGGCAATACCTCGATCACCGTCTACGTGGAGGTCTATGCCGAGCGCAACCGCCTGCAGACCGAGGTGGTGAAGGTGACCGAGGCGACGCTGACCTATGTCGCCACCGGCCCGGACCGCAAGCCGCGCCAGTTGCCCCCGCTCGACTCGCTGCTGATCGAACCGTAAGCGGATGGAGCCGGGGCGCCGCCTGTTCCTGCTGGACGCGGCGCGCCTCGCGGCTGCCGCGTCGGCCGCCGGCACCGTCCACGCGGCGCCGGGCAATGGCGCCGGTTATCCGTTCGGACTGGGCGTCGCTTCCGGCTCTCCGCTGCCGGATTCGGTGGTGCTGTGGACCCGCATCCTCCCCGATCCCTTGAACGCCGCCTCCAGCCCCAGGCTGGCGGTGCCGCTGCGCTGGGAAGTCGCGCACGACGAAGGTTTCCGCGACATCGTCGTCAAGGGTACGGCGGTGGCCACGCCCGAACTCGCGCACAGCGTGCGCGTCAACGTGACCGGCCTGCGGAGCGCGCGCTGGTACTGGTACCGCTTCATGCTGGGCGATGCCGTCAGCCCGGCGGGCCGCACCCGCACCGCCCCGGCGGCGGGCGCGATGCCGGCGCTGTTGAAACTGGCCGTGGCATCGTGCCAGCACTGGGAATTCGGCAGCTATGCGGCGCACCGCCATATTGCGGCGGCGTCCCCTGACCTGGTCGCCTTCCTCGGCGACTACATCTATGAATGGGGCCCCTACCGGCTACAGCATCCGCAGCGCCAGGTGAGGAGCGACGAATCGTTCACGCTGGACGATTACCGGCGCCGCTACGCCCAGTACAAATCCGACCCGGACCTGCAGGCGGCGCACCGCGCGGCGCCGTGGATCGTGACCTGGGACGACCACGAAGTCGCCAACGACTACGCGGGCTTGCGCGACGAGCGCCTGTCGCCGGTCTTTGCCGCGCGCCGCGCCGCCGCCTACCAGGCGTTTTATGAACACATGCCGCTGCGCCTGCCGCCGCCGCGCCGCTTCGCGCAGGTGCGCATGTTCCAGCGCTACGACTGGGGCCGGCTGGCGCGCTTCCATGTGCTGGACGACCGCCAGTACCGCGCCGCGCAGGCCTGCCCGCGCCCGAACGCCGGCGGTTCCTCGTCCGCCAGCCCGCGCGCCTGCCGCGCCCTGCTCGACCCGCGCCGCACCCTGCTGGGCGCGGAGCAGGAAGCCTGGCTGGAAGCCGGCCTGCGCGCGTCCAAGGCGCGCTGGAACATCCTGGCCCAGCAGACCCTGATGGCGCAGTCGAGCCAGGTGCCGGTGACGGAGCCGGATGGCGGCCGCTTCTGGACCGATGGCTGGGACGGTTACCCGGCCGCGCGGCGGCGCCTGCTCGACACGCTGGTGAAAAGCCGCGCCGCCAACCCGCTGGTGCTGGGCGGCGACGTGCACACCTTCTATGCGAGCGAGCTGCGGGCGGACTTCGCGCGGCCGGCCTCGCAACACAATCCCTTGGTCGCCACCGAATTCGTCGGCACCTCGGTCACCTCCAGCTCGCGCCCGCAGGCGCGCACCGCGCAGCAGGTGGCGCTCAATCCCCACATCCAGTACGGACGCAGCGACCGGCGCGGCTACATGCTGCTGGAGGTGACGCCGCAGGAAACCCGGACCCGGTTCATGGGGCTGGACGAGGTGCGGGATGCGCGGACGGCGCAGCGGATGCTGGCGGCGTTCAGGGTGGTGGATGGGAAGGTGGGCGTCGAAGTAACGTCGATGTAGGCTTGCGCCCTCAAACCGTCGTTCCCGCGAAAGCGGGAACCCATACCGAGGCACCGAAGCTGTAACCTCGATAACACCGCAGGCCTTTCAGATTAACGACTCCTGATGCTCAGCATGGGTCCCCGCCTTCGCGGGGACGACGTGGTGACTGATCAAGCCGTCTGCTTCTCATCCCGCAACTCGCGCCGCAGGATCTTGCCCACGTTCGTCTTCGGCAGCGTCTCGCGGAACTCGATGTACTTCGGCCGTTTATACCCGGTCAGCTGGTCCTTGCAGTAGGCCTGCAGCTCGTCCTTGCTCAGCGCCGCGTTTTTCTTGACCACGTACAATTTTACGGCCTCGCCCGAGTGCTGGTCCGGCACGCCCACGCAAGCCACTTCCAGCACGCCCGGGTGGGCCATCACGACTTCCTCGACTTCGTTCGGATAGACGTTGAAGCCCGAGACCAGGATCATGTCCTTCTTGCGGTCGACGATGCGGGTGTAGCCCGCTTCGTCCATCACGCCGATGTCGCCGGTCTTGAAGAAGCCGTCCGCGGTCATGACCTTGGCGGTTTCGTCGGGGCGCTGCCAGTAGCCGGCCATCACCTGCGGGCCGCGCACGGCGATTTCGCCGCGGGTGCCGAACGGCACCTGCCCGTCGGTTTCGTCCAGGATGCGGATCTCGGTCGAGGGCAGCGGCAGGCCGATGGTGCCGGTGAATGCGGTGATATCGCAGCGGTTCGCGGTGACCACCGGCGAGGTCTCGGACAGGCCGTAGCCTTCGACGATCGGGATGCCGGTCAGCGCCAGCCATTTGTCGGCCACCGGTTTTTGCACCGCCATGCCGCCGCCCGGGCAGACCAGCAGGCCGGAAAAGTCCAGCCTGGCGAACTCCGGGTTGTTCAGCAGGCCGTTGTACAGCGTGTTCACGGCCGGGAAGATGTTGATGCGGTAGCCGCCCAGCTCCTTGATGAAGCCCTGGATGTCGCGCGGGTTCGGGATCAGGAGGTTCATGCCGCCCACGCGCAGGCCCAGCAGCGCGCACACGGTCAGCGCGTAGATGTGATACAGCGGCAGCGCGCACACGAACTGCGGCTGCTGGCCGGCCGGGATCTTGCCCAGGGTCGGGCCGAACCAGGCTTCGTTCTGCAGCACGTTGGCGATCACCTGCTTGTGCAGCAGCACCGCGCCCTTGGAGACGCCGGTGGTGCCGCCGGTGTACTGCAAAAAGGCGACGTCGTCCTGGCCGACGTCGACTGGGGCCAGGCTCAGGCGTGCCGCCTCGTCCAGCATGCGCTTGAAGGTGACGGCGCCCGGCAGCGACCACGCCGGCACCATCTTCTTGACGGTGCGGACCACGAAGTTGACCAGCACGCCCTTGACGCCCAGCAGGTCACCCATGCTGGCCACCACCACGTGCTTGACGCTGGTCTTGGCGACGACGTCGGCCGCCGTGTGCGCGAAGTTCTCCAGCACGACCAGCGCCTCGGCGCCGGAATCCACCAGCTGGTGCTGCAGTTCGCGCGCGGTGTACAGCGGGTTGACGTTGACGATGGTGTAGCCGGCGCGCAGCACGGCCGCCATCGCCACCGGATACTGCAGCACGTTCGGCAGCATGATCGCCACGCGCGCGCCCTTTTTCAGGCCGCGGCCCTGCAGCCAGGCGGCCATCCGCGCCGACATCCGGTCGAGTTCGGCGAAGCTCATGGACTTGCCCATGCAGGCATAGGCCTTGCGGTCGGCGTACTTGCGGAAGGCTTCCTCCAGCAGGTGCGTGAGGGAGCGGTAGTGCGTCCAGTCGATCTCCGCCGGCACGCCCGCCTCGTACGACTTCAGCCAGAATTTGTCCATGTTTTGCCTCGTTTCTTGTTTCTTGTTTAATTCAGTTAGTACAACTATCATCCACGCCATACGCACGTCGTCCCTGCGAAGGCAGGGACCCAATCTTGCAAGCGTAGCGATAACGCTGGCAGAACTTGGGTCCCTGCCTTCGCAGGGACGACGGTTTTACGGCTAACTAAGCCGCCTGCTTTTCCTCACGCAGCGCGCGGCGCAGGATCTTGCCGACGTTGGTCTTCGGCAGTTCGTTGCGGAATTCGATGTACTTCGGTTTCTTGTAGCCGGTAAACTCGCGCTTGCAGTAGTCCATCAGCTGTTCGGCCTTCAGGTCCGGGTCCTTGCGCACCACGAACACCTTGACCGCCTCGCCGGAATGCTCGTCCGGCACGCCGACCACGGCGCATTCCAGTACGCCCGGATGCGCCATGATCACCTCTTCCAGCTCGTTCGGGTAGACGTTGAAGCCCGACACCAGGATCATGTCCTTCTTGCGGTCGACGATCTTCACGTACCCGTCCGCGTCCATGATGCCGATGTCACCCGAACGGAAAAACCCGTCCGCCGTCATCACCTTGGCCGTTTCGTCCGGCCGGTTCCAGTAGCCGGCCATCACCTGCGGGCCGCGGATCGCGATCTCGCCGATGCTCCCCAGCGGCAGTGCATGGCCGTCGTCGTCGACGATGGCGATCTCGGTCGACGGCACCGGCAGGCCGATGGTGCCGGTAAAGCCGGGCGCGTCGCAGCGGTTGCAGGTGGCCACCGGCGCCGTCTCCGACAGGCCGTAGCCCTCGATGATGTTGGTGCCGGTGATCGCCTTCCACTTGTCGTTGACCGCCTTCTGCACCGCCATTCCGCCGCCGTTGCTCACCTTCAGCCCGGAGAAATCGATGTGGCGGAACTCCGGGTTGTTCACCAGCGCGTTGTACAGCGTGTTCACGGCCGGCAGCATGTTGATCCGGTACTTCGCCAGTTCCTTCACGAAGCCGGGGATGTCGCGCGGGTTCGGGATCAGGATGTTCAGCGCCCCCACGCGCATGCCCCACAACGCGCACGCGGTGAGTGCGAAGATGTGGTACAGCGGCAGCGCGCACACGATGGTCGGGAACTCGACCAGCGGCGGCTGGCTCATCGCCGGCATCGACCAGGCTTCGGACTGCAGCACGTTGGCGATCACGTTGCGGTGCGTGAGCGTCGCGCCCTTCGAGACGCCGGTGGTGCCGCCGGTGTACTGCAGGAAGGCCACGTCCGACGGCTTCAGGCGCGGCGCCTGGAACGGCATGCGCGCGCCCTGCGCCAGCGCCTCCTTGAAGCGCACCATCTGCGGGATCGAAAACTCCGGCACCAGTTTCTTCACGCTGCGCACCACGAAGTTCACCAGCATGCCCTTTGCGCCGCCCAGCAGCTCGCCCATGCTGGCCACCACCACGTGGCGCACCGGGGTCTTGTCCAGCACCTGCTGCACCGTGTGCGCGAAGTTCTCGAGCACGATGATGGCCTCGCTGGCGGAGTCCTTGAGCTGGTGCTCCAGTTCGCGCGGCGTGTACAGCGGATTGACGTTGACCACGGTGTAGCCGGCGCGCAGGATCGCCGCCAGCGCCACCGGGTACTGCAGCACGTTCGGCATCATCACCGCCACCCGCGCGCCCTGCTGCAGGCCGCGGCTTTGCAGCCAGGCCGCCAGCCGCTTCGACATGCCGTCCAGCTCGCCGTAGGTGAGAAAAGTGTCCATGCAGACGAAGGCCTTGTTCGCGGCATGCTTCTCGAACGACGCTTCCAGCAGCTGCACCAGGGAGCCGTACTGGTCGGGATCGATCTCCGCGGGCACGCCGGGAGGGTACGACTTGAGCCAAATCTTGTCCATCGGTGCCTCGTCTCCGTCATTATTGTATCGGCTGCCAACCGAAAAACGCACGGTCGTGCTGTGTTGCTGAATATGATGCTATCGGGCAGCGCGCCCGATAGCAAGCATTTTTATAGCAATTCGAACACGGCTTCTAGTGCGCGGCAGGCGCCGCGGGCGCCTCGCTGCGCTGCACCATCAGCGGCGTCGACGGCAGTGGCGGCACCAGTGCCTTGAGCACGCGGTGGCGCTCACTACGGTCGAGATCGGCCAGGCGCTTGACCGACATGTAGAAATGGTCAAAGTCGCGGTCGCGCCGCAGCATGGCGCGGAATGCCGGCACGAAGTCCTCGTAGGTCGCGATCGAGGCCAGGTGGGCGTTCGACAGCGGTTGCTCGAAGAAACGGTCGTAGCCGGCGTAGCCGCCCCAGTTGCCCTTCAGGACCTGGTATTCGTCCTTTAAATCCTGGAACAGGCGCGCCTTGACCACGCGCTTTTCGGTGTCGCTGCGGTCCACGATGGCGTAATTCTGCTCGAGCGCCTTGCGGTACTTCAGCAGCAGCGCCAGGAAATCGTGCTTGCGGCTTTTATAGCGCGCATAGCCGTCGCGCATGGCCTGGTTGCCGAAGCGGTCCAGCCAGCGTTCCACGCCCACCTCTTCCACCGCGCTGGCGAAGGATTCGTTGAAGCGCGAGTCGCCGGCGACGTACACCACCTGGTGCGCCAGCTCGTGGAAGATCATGCGCGCCAGTTCCGCATCCGGATAATTGATGAAGGTCGAGATCAGGGGATCGCTGAACCAGCCGAGGGTCGAATAGGCGGCCACGCCGCCGACTTCGACGTCGTTGCCCTCGGCCTGCAATTGCCTGGCATAGGCCGTGGCCGCGTTCTTGCTGTAGTAACCGCGGTAGTTCACGCAGCCGGCCACCGGGAAGCACCATTGCAGGGGTTTCAGCGACAGCTCGGGCGTGGCGACGACGTTCCACAGCACGTACGGGCGCTTCAGGGCCGCATAGTTCTTGTAGCTGTTGTTGTCGGGTAAAGCCATTTCGCTAACAGCGAAGCGGCGGATCTGGCGCGCCGTCTCGAGGCGATGGCGCAGTTTGGTACTGGTGCCGGGGTCGGCGATCCAGTCATCGATCGGACGTGCGTCCGAGAGGAGTTCAAGCTGGCCTTGCGCCGCCTGTCCGTAATAGTTCAGGGTCGAGCAGCTGGCCAGCAGTCCCGCCGCCGTGCCGGCAAGCAGCACGGGGCGCAACCACCGGGTGGTTCGCGATAGCTTCATATCTTCGGTTGATGATGCGCAGGGTCATGGTGCGTGGGTTCATTGTGCAACCTTTTCGACCTGCACCAGGGTGTCGTAAAAGGTGGGCGCCCGGCCCATGTCGGTCAGGCGCTGGCTGGTGACTTCGTTGGCGTTCTTGCCGTCGCTGGCGAGCTTTTTCCACCAGATCGACAGGCCGACCACGAGGCCGGCCCGTGCTTTCGGGGTGACGCGGGCACGTGCGACGAACGCGCCCCGGTCGTTGAAGATGCGCACCATCTCTTTGTCGGCGATGCCGCGAACCGCGGCGTCGCCGGGATGGATGTCCAGGTGCGGTTCACCTTCCGTGGCGCGCAGGCTCTGGACATTGACAAAGGTTGAGTTGAGGAAGTTCCTGGCCGGCGGCGAAATCATCGCCAACGGGTATTTCGCCGCCAGGCCGGGGTTGGATGCCACGGATTCGTAATTCGGGATATAGGCCGGCACCGGATCGAGGCCGTCGGCCAGCATCGTGCTTGAGTAAAACTCGCACTTGCCGGACGGGGTCGGGAAGCCGCCGTCGGCGAACGGCGCCGCCGGCATGTTCAGCTTGCTCCAGCCGGTGCGCTTGAGCGATTCCCAGTCGAAGTGCACGGCGCGCGCGTCCTTGTTGTTGAACGCCTTGGCCGCCATCTCGTCGTCGGTTTCCATGAAGGCGGCATCGGTGAAGCCCATGCGCCGGGCCAGCAGGCGGAAGATCTCGGTGTTCGGCTTGGATTCGCCCAGCGGCGCGATCGCCGCGTTATTCGCCATCATGTACAGATGGCCGTACGCCAGGTGGGCATCGACATGTTCGAGCTGGGTGGTGGCCGGCAGCACGATGTCCGCGTAGTCCGCGCTGTCGGTCAGGAAGTGCTCCAGCACCACGGTGAACAGATCCTCGCGCGCAAAGCCCTGCGCCACCTTCGACGAGTCCGGGGCGATCGCCACCGGATTGGCGTTGTAGACGATGACGGCTTCGATCTTGGGGCCGAATGCGGGCGAGCTTTCCTTCAGCAGGTCGTCGCCGATGGTGTTCATGTTGATCGTGCGCGGCAGCGGCCCCTGCAGCAAATCCGGGCGCTGCAGCGCCGCCTTGTTCGACGGGAACGAGCCCGAGGTCGACAGCTGGGCGCCGCCGGCCGCGTGGCGCCAGGCGCCGACCAGCGCCGGCAGGCAGGTGATGTTACGCACCGCCATGCCGCCGCCGCGCACGCGTTGCACGCCGTAGTTCAGGCGGATCGCCACCGGCTCGCCGCGCATCGCGGTGCCGCCGTATTCGCGCGCCAGGGTGAGCACCTCGTCGACCCCGATGCCGCAGGTTTGCGCGGTGCGCTCCGGGGTCCATTCCGCCGCCCGCGCCTTCAGTTGCGCGAAGCCGATCGTGTGGCGCGCGATGTAGTCGTGGTCCAGCAGGTTTTCCTTGATCAGCACGTGCATCATGCCCAGCGCCAGCGCGGCGTCGGTACCCGGCATCAGCGCGATGTGCTGGTGGCATTTTTCCGCGGTGAGCGAGCGGTAAGGATCGATCGCGATCAGCTTGGCGCCGCGGCGCTTGGCTTCCTGCACGCGCATCCAGAAATGCAGGTTGGAAGCGATCGGGTTGCCGCCCCAGATGATGATCAGTTTCGCGTCCTGGAACTGTTCCATGTCGGTGCCGATCGAAGCACCGATGGTGTATTTGTAACCCGTAAAGCCGGCGGTCGCGCACACGGTGCGGTCCAGGAACGAAGCGCCCAGCTTGTGGAAGAAGCGCATCGCCATCGCTTCGCCCTGCACCAGGCCCATGGTGCCGCAATAGCTGTAGGGCAGGATCGCCTGCGGATCGCGCGCGGCGATGGTGCCAAGGCGCGCGGCGATCTCGTCGAGCGCCTCGTCCCAGCCGATGGGCTCGAACTTGCCTTCGCCCTTCTTGCCGACGCGGCGCAGCGGGGTCAGGAGGCGGTCCGGATGATAGGTGCGGTCGATGTAGCGCGAGACCTTGGTGCACAGCACGCCGGCCGTGGTCGGATGATCCGGATCGCCCTTGATCTCCGTGGCCACCCCGTTTTCCACGGTCACGTGGATGGCGCAGGTATCGGGGCAGTCATGCGGGCAGGTGGCCCTGACAAGGGTCTTGGTCATCGAATCAATCCGGAAAAAAACGTCGAGAATCCAATACTTTATACGATTCCGGCAGTGCTTGTACGGGTGCTGGTCAGCGGCATCGGGGTCGGGCTAAAATAAGCCACCACATGCATTGCCAGGCAGGCATCAAGGGAGAAGAATATGAGACTTGTCGAACCCATCCTCGCTTTCCAGTCCGAGCTCGAAACGATCCGGCGCGACATCCACGCCCATCCCGAACTCTGTTACGAAGAACAGCGCACCGCCGACCTGGTCGCGACGCGCCTCGCCGATTGGGGCATCCCGGTCGTGCGCGGCCTGGGCGTGACCGGCGTGGTCGGCATCATCCAGAACGGCACCTCCGGGCGCGCGATCGGCCTGCGCGCCGACATGGATGCATTGCCGATGCAGGAACTCAACACATTTGAGCATGCGTCGCGCCACGCGGGCAAGATGCATGCATGCGGTCATGACGGTCATACCGCGATGTTGTTGGGCGCAGCCCACTATCTGTCGCAGAACCGCAACTTCGACGGCACCGTCTACCTGATCTTCCAGCCGGCCGAGGAAGGCGGCGCCGGTGCCCGCCGCATGATCGAGGATGGCCTGTTCGACCGGTTCCCGATGGACGCCGTGTACGGCATGCACAACTGGCCCGGCATCAAGGCCGGCACCTTCGGCGTGGTGCCCGGACCGATGATGGCATCCAGTAACGAGTTCCGCGTGGTGGTAAAGGGCAAGGGCGCGCACGCGGCCCAGCCGCACCGCGGCATCGACCCGGTGATGACGGCGGTGCAGATCGCGCAAGCCTGGCAGACCATCATCTCGCGCGAAAAGAACCCGCTCGACACGGCGGTGCTGTCGATCACGCAGATCCACGCCGGCAGCGCCACCAACGTGATTCCCGACGAGGCGGTCCTGATCGGCACCGTGCGCACCTTCTCCACCGGGGTGCTGGACCTGATCGAGCGCCGCATGAACGAGGTCGCGGCTGGCGTCGCCGCCGGCTTCGGCGCGAGCGTCGATTTCACCTTCAAGCGCAATTACCCGCCGCTGGTCAACGACGTGGAAAAAACCGCGTTCGCGATCGAGGCGATGCGCGCGGTGGTGGGGCCGGACAACGTCAACGTCGATGTCGAGCCGACCATGGGCGCCGAGGATTTCGCCTTCATGCTGCAGGCCAAGCCGGGCTGCTACGTCTTCATCGGCAACGGCGAGGGCGAACACCGCCTCGGCGGCCACGGTCTCGGCCCTTGCCAGCTGCACAACGGCAGCTACGACTTCAACGACCAACTGCTGCCGATCGGCGCCAGTTACTGGGTACGCCTGGTGGAGATGAGCCTGGCGGCACCATCAAAAGCCTGAGCCGATCGCACGTCGTCCCCGCGAAAGCGGGGATCCATACCGAGCTGCCCGAATTCGTATTCCTGAAATAGTCGAGTATCTTCCGCGGTGCCGAATCCTGGTCCTCGGCATGGGTTCCCGCTTGCGCGGGAACGACGTAATTTCATGCATCAGGCAACCGATCCACGTCGCTGCCCAGCCGCTTCCCCGGATTCATCCGCTCCAGCGCCAGCAAAGCCGCCGAGTGATCGGCCCCCGCCAGCACTGTCTCGATCGTCTCGTACTGCCGTGTCACCAGCTCGGTCAGCGGCAGGCGCACCCCGGCCGCGGCGGCGGCCGCCAGCACGTTGCGCTGGTCCTTGACCTGGGTACTGACCTTCCCGCCAGGGATGAAGTCGCGCGCCAGCATGCGTTGGCCATGCACGTCCAGCACGCGGCTGCCGGCGAAGCCGCCGCCGATGGCATCGCGCACGGCGGCCGGGTCGGCGCCGGCGGCCTCGGCCAACAATAAGGCTTCGGCCACCACGTTGATGGTGGCACCGACGATCAACTGGTTGCACAGTTTCGCCACCTGGCCGCTGCCGGCCGGGCCCACCCGGCGCGGGCTGCCCAGCGCTGCCAATACCGGCAGCGCCCGCGCGAAGTCATCCGCATCGGCGCCGGCCATGATCGCGAGCAGGCCCGCCTCGGCGCCCTGCACGCCGCCCGACACCGGGGCGTCGACGAAGCGGCAACCCTGCCGTGCCAGGCGCTCGGCAAAGGCGAGCGCTTCGTCCTGGCGCGTCGAGCTCATGTCGATCCACAGCGTGCCGGGGGCCAGTTGCGGCAGCGCGGCGTCGAGCACCTGGCCGACCACCGTGCCCGCCTCCAGCATCGAGATCACGATGGCGGCGCCCCGTACCGCATCGGTCAATGCGGCGCAAGGCGCGGCGCCGGCGCCGCGCAGCGCCTCCGCTTTCGCCGGCGTGCGGTTCCAGGCGCGCACGGAATAGCCGGCCGCGGCCAGCCGGGTGGCCATCGGCTTGCCCATCAGGCCGATACCGAGAAATGCCAGGGTGGGAAGCGTCATCTTGTCCTCAGTGGTAAAAATGCCATGCCAATTCTAACAATGAGCGGACTGACCACGTAAAAACCGCAGCACCGCTAAAATACCGGTATTCGCCGGTGACTCTTTCCTTTCCACGGCGCTACTTCATACAAGGCAAACAGAATATGGTCTCCCCTAAAAAAATCATGATGTCCCTGGCCGCCGTGGCCGCCGTGGCTGCTTCCCAGTCCAGCTTTGCAGCGGACGAGTTCGGCGGCTTGACCTCGGTCGCCGTCGAAGGCGGTGGCGGCGAGCACGTCCAGGTGGTGCGCTGGTCGGCCCAGAAGGACTGGAACCAGAACTGGTTTGCCACGCGCGGCCATCACCTGTCGGGCTACTGGGACGGCAACATCGCCTACTGGCGCGCCAACCGCTGGAACGACGTCGAAGACAACCGCAAGAACCTGGCCGTGATCGGCCTGACCCCGGTGTTCCGCTGGGAAGCCGACGACAAGCTGGGCTTCTACGGCGAAGCCGGCATCGGCCTCAGCGTGTTCTCGCACGTGTACCGCAACACCCACCGCCAGCTGTCGACCGCCTTCGAATTCGCCGACCATGTCGGCGTCGGCTATGTCTTCCAGAACAAGTGGGACGTGGGCGTGCGTGTACAGCACTACTCGAACGGCGGCATCAAGCACCCGAACGGCGGCGTCAACCTGGCCCTGCTGCGCGTCGCTTACAAGTTCTAAATCAGTCAGTTGGGTCAGAGCCCACCCGAGGAAACCGGGGTCTGACCCACGAGAATAGAAAATCGGGTCTTCGCGATTTATGTAACAATCTGTCCAGGCGGCGCCTGCCCCGAGCGTCGCGACAGACCAGATCCGCGAAGATCCGATGATCGATACCAGCACCGTCAAGCGCTACCTCCCGTGGCTGGTGGCGACTGCCCTGTTCATGGAGCAGCTCGACGCCACCATCGTCAACACCGCCATCCCCAGCATCGCGGCCAGCCTGCAGGTCACGCCGCTGAGCCTGAAATCGATCGCGACCAGCTACATCCTCAGCCTTGCCGTGGGCATCCCGGTGAGCGGCTGGATGGCCGACCGCTTCGGCACCCGGCGCGTGTTCGCCACCGCCATTTCCATCTTCACCCTGGCCTCGGTGCTGTGCGGCCTCGCCGTCAACCCGCAGATGATGGTCGCCGCGCGCCTGCTACAAGGGCTGGGCGGGGCGATGATGATGCCGGTCGGGCGCCTGGCCATCATCCGCACCTTCCCCAAGAACGAACTGCTGGGGGCGATGAACTTCGTGATCCTGCCGGCCCTGATCGGCCCCTTGCTCGGGCCCACGGTCGGCGGCCTGATCGTGCACTGGATCTCGTGGCGCGCGATCTTCTTCGTCAACGTCCCGGTCGGCCTGCTGGCGCTGTACTTCGTGCTGCGCCACATGCCGGATTACCGCGGCGCCGAGGCGCGCCCGCTGGACGTGGTCGGCCTGATCCTGTTCAGCTCCGGCACCGCCATCCTGTCCTGGCTGCTGGAAGTGTTCGGCGAGCACACGCTCGACGGCGTCACGGCCGGCCTGATGCTGGCGCTGTCGATCGCCCTGCTGGCCGCCTATGTCTGGCATGCGCGGGAAGCGCGCTTTCCGCTGCTGCGCCTGACGCTGCTGAAGATCCGCACCTTCCGCGCCTCGGTGCTGGGCGGCTTCATCACGCGCCTGGGCGTGGGCGGCCTGCCCTTCCTGCTGCCGCTGCTGTACCAGCTGGGCCTGAAGCTGCCGGCCTGGCAATCGGGCCTCCTGATGATGCCGACCGCCGCCGCGGCGATGGGCATGAAGCTGATCGCGCCCAAGGTGCTGGCGCGCTTCGGCTACCGCCAGGTGCTGATCGTGAACACGATCTGCATGGGGTTGACGATCTCGCTGTTCTCCCTGGTCGGGCCGAGCACGCCCTGGTATGCGATCGCCGGTATCGGCCTGCTGCAGGGCTTCTTCAATTCGCTGCAGTTCTCGAGCATGAACACGCTCGCCTACTCCGACGTCGAACAGAAGGATTCGAGCATGGCCAGCACCATCGCCAGCTCGTTCCAGCAGCTGTCGATGAGCTTCGGCCTGGCAGCGGGCTCGCTGGTGACCGGCTGGTTCCTGGGCCGGGTGCCGCAGACCGACCAGGTAATGGTGACCCAGGCGCTGCATCACGCCTTCCTGGCGCTGGCGGTGACGACCATGCTGTCCTCGCTGGTGTTCTGGCGCCTGCGCCGCAGCGATGGCGAGAGCATCAGCAAGGGCAAGAGCGCCACCGCGGTGGCGCAGGATCCGGCGCCGCTGTCTCAAGCTTGAACATGCAAGCTTGAACATGCAGGCCTGGCGGCGCAAGCCCGATCCCGCGGCACCGGCTCCTTATTCCGACAGCGTCGTCGCCTGGTAACCCGGCGCGGCCTTCACCTGTTCCTGGGTAAAGGGCAGCACCGGCCACTCCTTGCGCGCGTACACGCCGATCTGGTCGGCATAGTAGGGCGACTTCGGATCGGTCGACTGGCCGTACACGAGCATGCCCTGCGCCTGCGGTCCGTTGGCATCGAAAGTCACCGTCTGGATATAGCTGGCGCCCCAGTAGGGGTTGTTGTAGCCGGTCGGGCCGATAGGGGTATCCCAGCGGATCGTGTTGTAGGCGCCGTCGGCGTCGCCGAGGCCGCCGTGCAAGGGCACGCGCACGCCGTTGCGGGTATCGGCCTGGTAGTCGCCCAACCGGCTGTCCAGGGGAATGCCCAGCGCCTGCAGCTTGACGGCGGCATTCTTGAGGGCGGCCAGCATGGCAGGCAGCGCCGCCGGCGCCACGCCGGCGGGCGTATGCACCGGATCGGCCGGATCGAAAGGCAGCTTCCACTTGTTCGGCAGGTTGGTGGCGGCGTTCCAGAACTCGCGGAACAGCAAGGCGCCGCGGCTGTCGATGTTCGCGCGCCGGTCCCAGGCCTGCAGGGCGGCGCAGGCTTGCACCAGCACCGCGTCGGCATTGCCCGCGCAAGCCGGCAACAGGTCCGGCAATACCAGTTCGGCCGCGTAGATGCGGTTGGAGAACATGAGTTCCTGCAGGTCGGGCAGTTGCAGCGTCTTGCGCTGGGCAATGCGCTCCTCGAGCTGGATGAAGCCGATGCGGCTGCGCAGCCGCTGTTCGGTGCCGACGCGGCCGTACAGGGGCGAATAACCGAATGGCGCCGGTCCGGTCAGCAAGGCGCGGGTATTGTTCAGCCAGTAGCTGTCGTTCGAGTTGCCGACGTAATCGGTGCGGATGGTCCAGGGTCCGTTCGCCGGCGAATAGATGCCGGCCGGCGCATTCGCATCCTGGCCCCAGCCGCAGCTGCCGCGCGAACCGTCGAACAGCAGCAGCGACGGCAGCAGCAGGCAATCGCTGGCGAACTTGTCGGCGCCCACGCGCGGCACCACGCTGGCGTCGGCAAACAGGACGTTGCCGTCGCGGTCGGCCGCGATGGTGTTCACCCAGGGCAGGCCGACGGTCTTGTCGAGCGATGCCTTGAGCGCCTGCACGCTGGTGGCGGTACCGATGCCGAGCCACTGTTCGAGCATGCGGGTGTTGTTGCGGTTCGGGTCGCCCAGCACGTAGACGGCATTCGCACTCCAGGTCAGCCCGGCTTCGGGCTTGACCAGCACCGCACCCTGCTTGCTGAAGTAGAAGGTCTTGCTGCGTTTCGTCGTCGTTCCATCCGCCTGGAGCACGTCGATGCTCACGGTCTTCGAGGTCATCTTGACCCGTTCGCCATCGGCCAGGTAGGTGGTGCCGGTGGCGTCGCCCGGATCGAGGGTCAGCTTGAAGGTGGTGAAGTGGTTCGCCGCGGTGACGGTGTGGGTCCAGGCGATGTCGCGGTTGAATCCGATCACCACCACTGGCATGCCGCCGAGGATGACGCCCATCGCATCGTAGCGGCCCGGCACGGTCAGGTGGGCCTGGTAGAAGCGGTCGGTCGTGGTCCAAGGGAAGTGCGGATTGCCGAGCAACAGGCCGCGTCCACTCGTGGACAGGTCCTTGCCGACGGCCAGACCGTTGCTGCCGAAGCCTTCGTAGTGCAGCTTCTCGAGTCGCGCCGCCAGGAAATCCATGTCCGGCTTGCGCTTGGCACGTGCGGCGAGCCGGACCGCCGTGCCGGCATCGCGGGCGCCGGCCACGATCTCCCGGGCGAACACTTCGCCGGATGCGTGCAGCGCCTTCTCGGCGATGACGAGCATCACGTCGTCGGCCGTGATTGGACGCAGCCATTTGGCGCCGTTGCAGGCGCCCGGGTATTTGCCGGCGTAATCCTTCAGGTAACGGTTGTAGCCCGCCACGTAGCCATCGATGACCTCGCGCGGCTCCTGTGCGCCCGCGGCGTAGCCGGCACGCAGCTGGTCGAGGTCGAGGTAGCCCTTGAAGAAGAAATCGCTGTCCTGGTTGTTGAGGTCCATGAAGCCGCTGCCGGCACCGTATTCGTCGCCGCTGCGTTGGGTGGCGTGCGCCTCCGGGCCGAAGAATTGCGAACGCTCGCCGCGCGCGGTCAGCAAGGAATCCGCGAACATGCAGACGTTGTCCTGGGCGTAAGCGTAGGCGAGACCGTAACCGATACTGCGGAAATCGTTGGCACGCACGTGGACGACGCCGTGGGTGGTACGCGCCACTTCGGCGCTGTAGAGGGCCGCTGGCGGCGGCGCTGGCGGGATGGTATCCCGGTCATGGTGACAGGCGCCCAGCAGGATGCCGGATAACACAAGAGCGATCGTAAAACGTGCCATGAAAATCCTCTCGATTAAGGATATTAATTAAACAACGTAATGATCAACGGACTTTACAGGGCAAATCCGGCTTGTGTAAAGAAAATCAAATAAAGGGCTAGCAGCAAAAGGCTTAATAAAGCAAAAAACCCCACCAGGGTCACCTGGTGGGGTTTTGCTTACTGCTATTAATTAGCCTGACGATAACCTACTTTCACACTGGTTGCAGCACTATCATCGGCGCAAAGTCGTTTCACGGTCCTGT